>ERZ1673742.23-NODE-23-length-240287-cov-28.122057_pt1 | contig 240287 bp, 246 predicted proteins | sample MGYA00580208_ERZ1673742 | MGnify/ENA primary metagenome ERZ1673742 (study PRJEB41218, sample SAMN15661774) | gut metagenome | host: Homo sapiens | place: Canada: London | collected 2015-08-20/2019-03-30 | study: EMG produced TPA metagenomics assembly of...
ACCTCAACATACCCATGCTTTTTGGCCGCTCTCAGAGCTTTGGTAACGCATTGATATGGGATGTCAGAGAGAGCAATGGCAAGCTGCTTGTGCTGGATAGAATCAACGCTATAGAGATATACGAGAAGCTTTTGTTCGTTCGTCATAGTACCACCAAAGTTGTCCGTTCGATTCCGTACCTCATACGAATCGCAGGGCTGAAATTCATATCGTACCGCGTAAAATCAAAAAGAAAGAGTAACATTTCTAGGGAACGAAAATATGACACCTAAAAATGTTACTCTTTTATATCCCTTAAAATGTTACTACCGGACTACGTTAAAGCCAATGGAAGAGGTCGGCTTTTGAGCAAAGAATCACTTCCAAATACGGGTCATATTCGGTCGGAATTGCAGTGTAAAGGAAGCTCATCATATCCCATCCATCACCGTGTTGGAGCACCCTGCAAATGGCATTTGTGATGGCTCCCGTATAGACATTGTTGCTGTCAATCGGGGTCTTTTTCGTGGGTGAAACGCCGCGACAAAACACGAGAAAAAGCCGTTCGGAAGGCAGGTTAATTGGCCCATTTTGAGCGATAAATGCCTTGATAGCAGCCTCTGTGATGTAATCGAATTCGGCATCAAGATAATACTGCCCAACAGCGTCTTTCGCCTTTGCCTTGCGGCTGTACCACTCATGCTGAAAAGGCGGCAAAAAGGAAGAAAACCGGAGCTTGAGAAAGCCATTTTGAGGGATAGAAACCATACAGAAATCGTTTTGAATTGACGTTGCAATGTTTTTTCGCTGATACGGTGCAGGGGCTTCATCACTCTCAAATGAGACAAGGATTGACCGCTCGGCTTTAAGAATCTCAATCGAGACATCATTGCGAATGAAATCCGGCAGCTTTTTCAAGGGAACATCGTCCGGAACCGATTTCAAAGCATCCACTGCCTTTTGGAGCTTGCTTTTTACGAACTTTGTCGATGCATTGTACAAAACCGGGGCTTGATATTCGGCTTCAGGGGCATCATCACCGGCGTTGCGTTTGACATCGCTTTTGTCGATGCGACGTCTATAATCATTTAATGATGGGAACGCCATTCCAAACATCCTCGTCGTCAATTTGTTCCGTCACATTCAGGTCATAGTTGTCGCTAACCATGCAGAAATAACGAATCCCGCATTCACTCAGAAGCTTTCGATTTGCGCCGGGGGCCAGGATTGCGATACGGGAAGTGACCGGCATCATATCCTCACGAATGCCAAGGCTCCGAATCGTGTCTCCCAAAATAAGTTCGTTGCCACGTTCAAATTCACAAACATAGTAGACACTGCCATCGAAGCAGAAGCTCAACAGCCAGGGAGTGCCGCTGGGAATCGTAAAATTACGACTCTCCGGCAAAAATTCACATGCAACGCGGAAAGCACGGCAGCGCTTGCGGATACTGCTCGTCATCGTGATGTAATCGGCTTTCGCCAACCCTTCTTTGGTAGGATAGCAAGCCGGACGGCGGTTGGAGCCTTTACGGCAGGCGTTGTAAATGATTTCCTGTGCCATGTTTTTGCTGACCTGATATTGACGAGTGAGATACTCGGCCATCAGTTCATTGGGAATAACGGGAATAGCATCCAGCAGCTCGCGGATATCGGAATTGTGAATCTCAGACATACAAATGTCTCCTTTCATTTCTAGCAAAATGAACCAATGTGTTCTTTTGCCGTTTGTGAACCATAAATTAAACGCATTAGCGTTGTGCTTACGTGAAATTGAATTGTGCCTTTTTATGGATAAAAGAAAAAGAATGACACATTTTGAAAGTGCAAAATGAACACATTTTAACGTGTACATTCACAGCTTTACTCAAAATGTATCATTCTTTATAATAATCAGCGCTCCTTTGCCTTATTTTGACGTTTCAAATATCACATTTCAACATCAATGACGGTATTTTCCGCCGCCTTCTCTTCTTCTTCCCGCTTTTTCTTTTCCAGAGCCTTGCGGCGTTCGTAGAAGGACTTAGCATCGGTTGTGATTTCCTTGGCTTCATAGTCATCGGCCACAAAATCGACGAACAGTTTTGCGGATGCAGAGCAAACCAGACCTTGACCACGCGGCAGGCTGGATACCGCTTCCATCTCAACGCTGGTCAGCTGAATGGCTTCCTGAAGGGCTTTTGCTTCGGACGGAATCAGGTGCATAATAATTTTGGTATCGGCGTTACCAATAATTGCCTTGCCGTATTTGCCACCCTTGTATTCGTAGAACTGAGAAATATCCTGAGTCATAGCAAAAGCGGAACCGCCATAAGCACGAATCGTACGGAAGATTTCAACAACGTCTTCAGCTGCCTGCTCGTTGGAGTCAGTGCCAATCAATTTCCAGCATTCGTCAATAAATACGGCTTTGCGCTGTGTACGGTCCTCTTTGATTTTTGTCCAGACAAAGTCCAGAACCACGAACATAGACATGGTAAGCAAAGAGCCTTTCATGCCATTGAAGTCAAATACGATGTACTTGGAGTCAAGGTCCACGTTGGTGTGGTGATTGAAGCAAGCCATAGAACCGTTAATTAGCGGATTCAAGATGTTGCAGACGGTATGCAGTTCAGGTTTTTTTCTCATTTCTTCCTGCAAATCTTCCAGCAGCGGCATCACCTTATAGTTGCCATCTTTGTCGTAGATAGAGTTGTTATCACGGGTGATGCCGAACTTTGCGTATGTCGCATACAGGCAGCCGTCAATCAGCTGCTCTTCTTCCTGCGTCATATTGCGTACAACCAGGTGCAGGAACGAAAGAATCGTATGAATCTTTTTGGTCAAGAAGGAACCGGAAGCCTCATAATCATCCAGCAGTTTTGCGTCCTCATCGTCAGGAGCACGAATGTCCATGATGTTGATGTTGTTGTCCGAAGAGGGGTCCATGGAGACGAACTGACCATTGACTGCCTTACAACCGCCGCCGTAGTCCTCCAAACCTTTCAGAGGAGAGATGATAAACACCTGCGTGTCCATTTCAGACAAGCGTAGTGCGAACAGCTGTGCGGTGAAAGTCTTGCCGTAACCGGAAGAGCCCAGGATAACGGCGTTTGCGTTTGCATGAGCGCGGGTATCAAACATATCGATGGTGACCAGAGAGTTGTTGACATGGTTTGTACCGACCATAACGCCGCCCGGGTCCTGCATTTCAAACGAGATGAACGGATAGCAGGATGCAACACCCGAAGTCAGAAGATTGCGATGAGATTTCTTTGCCAGCTCCTTATTGATTTTCGCAAGAGGAAGCAGGCAGGAATCGAAGCATTCTTCCATCATGAAATCCGCACGGCGAATCTTCATGCTTTGACCTTCGATACGCTTTTTCAAAGCATCGAACTTATAATCGAGTTCCTTCTTTGTATCTGCCACGATAGTGATGAGCATTGACAGGTAATAGAACTCTTCGCCGCTGGAAAGGCCGCGCAGCATATATTCACTGGACGAAATTTTTTCCATACGCGCCTGATAGTCAGAGTCAGTATCGTGACTGTCCATGGCGTTTGCACGGCTCAGACGAAGCTGTGTACTGATTTTATTGAAGACAGCTTCACGGGACATGTGCTCAAAGAACATATCGACGTCAATGCCTTCACCAGCATTTACGAACGTAGCCACCCAGCCCGCATAAACACGCTGGCTGAACCCGTTCGAGGGAATGTAAGCGAAAGTATAAAACTTGCCATCAATGACAATGTAATCGTGATGCGTAAAGTCAATCCAGTTCGGAGCAATCAGTTCCGTTGCCTGCAAAGACGTCTTAACGCCATTCTTTTCGGCTTCAAAATAACGGTCCACAATGGGGTCCATGTGCTGCTTGAACGTGATGGTCTCGCTTTTTCTACGGTTCAAGAGCTGGTAAAAAAGCTGGTGTAGACCTGCGTCCTCGTTTCCGTCAGGGTTACCAAGTGCAGGAATAAAGATATTACCACACTGTTCCATGTGAGAGCGGACGTTTGCTGCAACGGCATTCAAGTCGGCCACAACCATTTCAAATTTAGAACCATCGTTGCTGATAGTGCGCTGGAATTCTACGACCACAAAGAAGCGACGGGTAATACCAACGGACAAAGCCGTCTTACGAAGCAATCCGATGTATGCCTGCAGCATTCGCTTACGACTCGGATTCTTTTCTGCTTTGTAATAGTCCGTCACGGTCGCGATTGAATTCTCGACATCAGCTTTACGAGAAAAGGTTTTGAACTGGATATTGCAGGGAGTTGCTTTGAACGTTTGATAGAAAAGCGAAATAATACGGTTTTGAGTTTCCGCGTCCATATAGGCAAAGTTGATAGGGCGAAATTCCATGATTTTGATATATCGGTGGTCCTTTGTCACAACAATGCCGCCGTAAATATCCTCAATAGGGATGATACGCTGTGTGCTTCGAATGATTTGATAGCGCTCATTCTGAGCTTCCAGTTTTTGATTCATCCGCCGCCGCTCTTCTTTGGCGATTTCATCGCGTTCCTTTTTCGTCAGCGGGATTGTACCGATACTCTGTTCCACAACACCGTGGGGGATTTCTCCGACATTTTTGAATCGAAACATAGGCTTCACTCCTCACTATCAAAGATAGAAATGTCATTCAAGGACATATAATCAATATCGCTGTTGTTCTGTGTGGTTTGCGGCTGCTTTTGCGAGCCCATCGTCTTTCCAAAGGTTTTAACGTTCTGATGTCTTTCCTCTGTGCGGCTGACCGTGGTGTCATCGAAAAGGTCTACATCATCCAAGCTGACATCGTCATTGCTGTTCACGACTTGTCCCCTGCCCTGCTTTGCGGGCTGTGCAGACTGAGTATCCTGGATATCAACCGATAAGTCATCCAAGTCCTCATCGACATCAAGTACTTCCGTTTCATCGTCAAAGACTACATCATCAATCTGCGGGGCTTGGATATCGGTATCAGTGCCGTCCTCAAACAGCTCTGTATCCGCATCTGCTTCCACATTCGCTTCTACTTCATCGGTGTCGATACTTTCTTCACTGTCAAAGATATCGACATCATCCTGAACCGCATTATTGCTCGGCCCTACAGTGACGGGCTTGAGCTCTACAGCCTGAGGATTCAGTTCAGCGTTATTCTCTTCCGGCTTGTCATTTTCCTGCTCATTGTCGGGGTCCATGAACTTCTCGTAATACTGTGCGGTCTTAACACGCTCGGCTTTATCCAGACGCTTCTTGATGGCTTCGTTAATAATGCGTTCGCGCTCTGCTTCTTTTGCCTTCTTCTCAGCCTCTTCCTGTTCACGCTTACGCTTGATTTCTTCTCTGGCAGCCTTGCGTTCAGAACGGGGCAAAGAGTTAATGTATTCCTTCTCTTCTTTCGTACGCTGTTTTGCTTCAGCACGGAGTTCTGCTTTAGATTTGAGGGCATCCGGTTTTTCCAGGAACCCATAGTCATCATCGTAGAAGACCTTGAGCTCTTCATCTGTAATGTCGGAACTGATAGGACCGTTCTCTTCACCAAGGACTTTTCCCTTTACAGTGCCAAGCATTTGCTTGAGCTTGTCTTTCGGAAGCATCCGCCCGTCATGAATCAGATATTCCGGTTCAAGTTCGGTTTTGATACGAGGATTGTATTTTGAGATTCTGCGACTTTGCCGGAAACGGATAACACGTTGAATAAACTCAAACAAGCTATCGCCGCCAACACCATGAGCTGCACCAAGGAAAGCAGCAGCACAGAGTATTGCGCAATAGGCCACGGTACTTTGTACATCCCATCCCAAATCATGCCATCCATAAATGAAAATTCCCAAGAACGGTAGTGCCAGGATGATACCTTCAACGAAGTTTCGAGTTTTGAATTGTCCGTTCAACACATACCCGGTATCAAACGAGTTTTTGGGGATTTGATAAATATTTGGCTTCTGCTCTTCTTTACTCATGCTTCTTCCCCCTTTTGCCGAGCCAATACAAGCATTGCGGCGCAGCAATTACGATATAGCTGCATCAGCATATTCTGGTCTTCCTTTTCTATTCTGGACAATAATCCAACAGCGCTGATGTTTGCTACTGTACCGTTTTTATAGACATCCATTGAAAGCAAAACCGGCTCGCTTTTCATTGCCTGCATCTGACTGCACATATCAGATAAATCACTTTCAAAGAACGCAGAGACCGTCAGTTTGACGCATGGCCCATTTATACTGCACGTAACAAAAATTTCTGTGTCATTTATTGTCGTATGAAACATTCCCGACCGCATATTCGCACACCTACTCACAAAAAATCACCTCGTCACCACTTAATAAATTCATTTTCAACAAGAGTCATCATTGGCCTGCAATTTTTGCAGTTGCTCACCACGCGCCGCGAGAAGGCTGATGACAATGCGCGGTATCCGGCCACTCGCCAGAAAAAGTAAGTGGCCGGGTTTCAGTTACGCCTTATGGCAAGCGCCCCAAACGTAGTTGCGCTTATCGTCGTAACCGTAGACAAGCAGCGTCACGCGGTCGCCGCGAGTCAGCAGTTCATCGGAAGCGGTACGAGCAACGCGAGCCTGAATGTTGCCGACATCCACAATCAGGCGGTAGTAGTTGTCCTGAACGGAAGTCACGGTAGCACCGTAAGCGCCGTTGCGAGCCAGACTGTGGATGTTCATTGCGGGATTAGCGCGGCGTTCCAGGATAGCGCGGTTCATGCGCATGCTGACAGTGCCATTTTCGTTATCCACGTTCAGGTCTTCGATAACCACTGGAATGCCTTCGCCGACATGGAACTTCTTGGATACATCGTCGATATACTCGTAAGCAGACAGAGCACCAGCACCGATGCTGGTCTCAACGCCCAGAGCTTCAGCGATGACGTAATCCGGGCCACTGGACAGAATAGAAGCGATAGCGCGGGAGCCGTTCTGAACATCCGCATTACGGCCAAAGAAGTGACGGTTGCGCTGGAGCTGCATAGCGTCCTGACGAGAGCCAGCGAATACGACCTCGCCATCCTCAGACTTGGCTTCCATGTACGGGCAGAAGTTGATGATAGCGCCATTCATCAGCTTTGCCTTACGCAGATAACGGCGCTGCCGGGTAGTCGCATCGTTCTCCTCAATGCCCTTCATCAGACTGAAGTAGAAGAAGTCCTCTGCCGGAATCATGACGCGCAGCGTGCCACGGCTCACTTCAACGACAGCGCTGCCATTCTGAACCGGGCGAACGCCAAAGACCTTGCCCTGCAGGAAGCGTCGAGGACCATGCTTGTTGTCAGCAACGCAGCGGCGCATCTCAGCCAGGTCACGAGCGCGGCGGTCTTCGGGCATATCGACATGCAGCATATCGTTGCCGTCATCAATGAAAGCACCAATCGCCAAGTCATCATCATTGAAGCGGCGAGTCGCACGAGGAACCTCATTGACTTCTTCGTCAACGCCCTCATCGGCGGGAGCTGCTTCGGTAGCCTCTTTCGCTTCCTGCGGTTCAGATACCGGCGCGGCGTTTACATTTTCTTCAGGTACAGCAGCGACAGCAGCTTCATTGGTTTCAACGGCAGTGGGATTCAGCATTTCATTTTCGTTCATGGTATTTGTCTCCTTTGTGTTAAAAAAGAAATATGAGATTATCGACATTTGTCGCTGCCCGGTAGCAGGATTCGGGCACTGTCCACCACACGCCGCGCGGAGGCTGTCGATTTGTGTGGTTCCTGACCCGCATGGAGCGAATCAGGGAAAAAGAAAAACCCCGGTCACACAATCAGTAACCAGGGGTTAAGGAACAAACTATTTATTTTTTGAATGCGTTTTTCTTTTTGGGAGCAGGTCCATCCGTAGCCAGCAAATCTTTCTTGGACAAACGCGGTTTCATGCGCTCTTCGGAACGCTTCTGCGTAATATCTGTATTGATTTCTTTCTGGCGCTGGATATCACCGAACGACGATTCACGGGATTCAATTGCGTCGTGTTTCCGGGCATTGGGATAAAGGTCTGCGGTTTTCGGAAGTTCTGCCCATTTGGTGGGGACAAAATGCGGGTCATTGAACAGAGGATGATGAATAAATCCGAAGCGCTTGGCTTCCAACATGTTCTGGCCATTCGTCATAATCAAAATCTGTTCCTTGTCCAAATGCTGAACTTCATCAGGGTTCACAAGATTGCGTTTGCCGTCGCCTTCACTGAGCGAATACCCTTGCATCACGCCGCGATTTCCGGCAGAGGAAGCACGAGTATCGCTGACGCTCTTGGCGCGAATCGTAACAATGCCGCTCTTATCGGAAATATATTCGGCTGTATACTTATCATTACAGCCCAGAACCAGCATCGTATTGCAGCAGCCGATGATAGTTTCGGCGTTTTCCTCGCCGTACAACTGAGTCAACTGCGGCAAACTCTGCAAAATGAGGGAAACTGCAATCTTACGAGAGCGTGCAGTAGCAATCGTCTTTTCAAAGTTCGGCCAGACGCCAGTGTTTGCCAACTCGTCCGCAACAACGTTGACCGGGATGCGTCCTTCACCACCAACTGCATCGAAAGCTTCTTTCAGGTCTTTGAACAGGAAGCTCAAAAGCAGAGAGGAAAGCAGCTGCATAGAAGCGTTATCATCGGAAATGATAAGGAACAATGCGGTTTTTTCCGCGCCAAGATTTGCCAGGCGAATGTCATCGTTACTGATAACGCGGCGAACCTTGTAGGTCATGAACAGCTGGAGTCGAGTATTCAAGCCGCCAACAATGTTGGGCTGTACGCGCTCACCCATACCCTTAAACACTGCCCATGCAGATGCGGCCGGATGGCTCAGCGGTACATACTTGAAGTTTGCTTCCCACTTATCAAGGTCGTTGTGAAGCAGAGCGTCATAGATATCAGAGATGTTACAGGTCGGAGCATCTTCTTCCCATTCAGAAAGCTTCCTGTTCCCTTCCTCATCACCGTAGAACGAATGAGCAAGGTATTCGACAACCCGGCGTCTATCCACCATTGCAGATTCCGGATTCTTTACAATCTCAATCAGAGATTGCTCATCTTCCTGAGTGATATACGGCAGCTGAGTCAAAAGCTCTTTTGCACGGCGCTCATAAATCTCAATCAAGCTCTTTTCACGGATATACGCACAATAGGAAACAGCAACGCGGAACAAGTTTTCTTCCGAGCTTTCCCAGAACGGGTCACCCTTACTGTTTGCACCGCCTCCCGTGTTAGCAATAACGGTCTTACAAAAGGTAATCACACGCTGGTCATCAATGTTACCAGTAATCGGGTCATAGATTTCTTGAACACAATCCCACGCATTAGAAAGGTCCAGATTGATAAGGTTAAAGACCTTGACCTTATAGCCACGGGACTCCAAAAGTTTACGCATATCGTTGTGAATTTCGCCTTTCGGGTCAGTGACTACAACCGATTCGCCACGCACAATAGATTGGAATACCGCCGTTCTGACATAGCCAAAAGACTTACCTGAACCCGGAGGTCCGATAAGGATAAGGTTTCGGTTGCCGGTAGGTTCAAAAGGAAGCGCGATGACTTCCTCACCGTCTTGCGTGAACTGTCCAAGAATCGTACCCGTTACGTTTTCGACAGGACCAACCTCATAGACTTTTTTGGCTTCCGTTTCATTCATCCAGCGAGCTGTGCCGTATGTGCCCGCCATAGACGTTGCAACGCCACGGTCGTCCACTTCTTTGGTTGCGTTGAGGTCTGTGTTATTGACGGAAAACCGGATAATAATGAATGTAATGGCGCACGCAAAGACAAGTGCCGTCACAATACCGTAACCGGTCGTCAGGGCAAGCACAAAGCCCCGCAAAACCCCCGCATCCCATTCCCCGACAAAGACTTTTGCAATACATCCTGCCGGGAAAAGACTGATAAGAAAGGAAAAGCAGAACAAAAGTACGAGCTTTTCACCCTTTGACAGCATCAAAATTTTCGTTTTGAATTCGTTCCATTTGGTCACTGGTTGTCCACCTCACTGTCAGTGTTTTCGGTTTCTTCTTCGCTGTCGGAAGTATCCAAATCCTCAACTTCTCCTTCTGTAACGGTCGTATCCACTTCCTGCAAGATAAAGTTGTCAGGGTTTGTATCGTCAAGAGAATCCGTAACGACCTTCAAAATATTATCGTTGTACCAGAATTCCCAGCCGAAGATTCTCGAAACGTCTTCAATCGGCATTGTGAACGTATTATCTTGGGCCAGCGTCATCGTATCGGTCCAGGCATACGATGTATTGCGCGACGTATATTTGAAGGTTTTCCTGTCACCGTGGATTTCAAAATACTCGCTTGCTTTGGTCAAAGCTCTTGCGGACGGCACATATTCCCAATGCCCATAAGTGATGGGAACATAGAGAAGACCCGCGTCCTCTGCATACTGCGTATTGCTGTCATAAGCCTCAGCCAACGCACGAACCGAAACGCACAAGCGGCCATCGCTATTGATGGAGAAGTGCATCCCGGGCATCAAAGAACCGTTCAAGATAACGCATTTCGTAGGAGCAGTCTTTTCACCTTTCAGGATAGCCTGACCATCTTCTCGATTCTTGATTGCCTGGTCGTAATCTTCCTGGGAACTGAAGATGTAAAGCCGTTCACAGGAACCTTCTTTTCGAAGCTGTGAAAAATCTGTTGGATAATCAATGGCAAGCGAATCCTTATCAAGCTCATAGACTTCCTCACCGGAAACAATGCACTTCAAATATTCATCGTCAACGCTATAGCCGTTCGAATCGTCATATCCAGTCGTGCTCACTCTATCGACAACATAGTTCCCATCAGCATCAAAGTGTCCGGATTCCGAAACGATATCCTTCTCATCAACGCCCAAGACCTTGCCATCGGATTCTTCACTTGACGCGGAGTCATCGGAGGAAGTCTCCGCCTCATCTACAGTCTCACCTTCCGAGGCTTCATCGTCAGGAACGGGAGTCTCTTCCGGCTCCATGTATTCCGGGTTCGGACGCAGATACACGGTATGGCCGCTGAAAATCTCAAGGCCGTTTCCGTTATCATCCGTATACGGAATCAAGCTCATGCTTTCTATCACCTGAGCCTTCTCCTTATATAAAGGAGAGCCATCGCCCATTTTCACTTCCTTGTATCCGTTGCAATCGAGGTTGTTCGGGTTTTTGACATTAAGCTTGGTTAGAACGATTTCACCGTCTTTCATTTGGGTGCCGCCTGATGTATCCACTTCACCACCGATATCGGGATTTGATGACGGTTCCGATGTACTTTGAATGGACGGAGTCGGCGCGGTGGAGCTATTAGCATTCGTGTCGCTGTTTCCGCTGTTTCCTTTACAAGCAGTCAGACAGCAAAGGCAAGCGCCCAAAATAGCGGCACTTTTCATAAAGTTGTCCATAATAAAAATGACCCCACTTCTATCTCAAGTGGGGCCTTACTCCTTTCTTCAATTAGTTTAGTTACTCATTTCAATTTCGGGGTCCTTTTGAGTTTCGCCGTAATAAAGTTCAAGGTGCAAATGTTCACCTGTACCACCATGACTACTAAGACAATAGCCACTGTAGCCGGTGGAAGCGATTGTTGCGCCAGCAGAAATTGTATCATCAACATTGTACGAAAGGCCCGGGCTCAAATGCTGATACAGAATGAAAACGCCATTCTTTTCGCCCGGAACTACGCCACCGCGTTCCCCGTAATAAATCATCAGCATGTTACCACGCTGTCCATTTCCTTTTGTGACAAGTACGCCGTTTGAATAGCCATCTTGCTTGCCGACAATGATGCCCTTAAACGGAGCACTCATAGGATATATCGAATGCGGTGGGACGATATCCGTGCCATTGTGCTTCGTATCGCCACGAGGCGATTGCCAGCTGGATGTAACCTTGGCCTTCCAGCCGCTCCACGGTCCAGGGAGAAGGCCCGAAGCCGGGCACTCAAACAGTTCGTCGGAATGGGTGGCGTAGAACTGTTCAATCATTTGTTTGATAGAACCGCTGATGACTGTGCCAGTACCAGCGCCACCAGTGCTATCACCAGCCCCGATATCCAACGAAGAATCCCCTTCGAAATCTGCTTCAGCGGCATTATACAGCTGCCGCATTGTCGCAGCTTCTTCATCAAAAAGGTCGGCTTCGGAAGTATCACTCTCAACCGTGTCCTCATCTTGTGGAACATTGAAGTATTCCATAATAACTTTTTTCGAAGCTTGAGACGGCTTAATCGAGTAAAGGCATTTAATATTTGCTGTTTTTACCACCTTACTTACACGTTCCATCACAATCGTTCCATCTTCATCAAAGACCGGATTTCCGTCCTCGTCCATCTTAGGTTCCATTGTGGTGACAGTTTTTTTACCATATGTTGTTGTTGTTGTTACTTCGGTTTTCCAAACTTTACTCTTAACAAGTTTTTTGGCTGCTTCTACCATTTTGGGAACGCGGAAAGAAAGTCCTTCATCAGTACGAGCCGCATAGCTGTCTCCAGCCATGATATAGAACGTCCAGTTAAGGTAATTCTTGCCATCGTACAAATCTTTATCTATGGTACAGGTAATATTGTCTATGGTAACGTTGTTAGGGTCACTCATCGCCGCTTTTTTAGCTTTTTCGACTTCATCTTGAGCCGTTTTCTTTACGCTTTCCAGATAATCGGTATAGGCGTCCCTAAAATAATTGTTCAGAACCGCAACAATCACATTTGACGTTCCAATATAAGATTGAAATATATCGTCTGAAGCAATCGCAATATCATCCTGATACGCTTGCGATGCATCGCCTTTTTCACCCGTTGTAATCCAGGTCAAAAAATCATCAATACCATTAGATAACTGAGCCTTGAAGCCTTCCCAGCCAAGCACAACCTCATCAACCGTTTCCCCTAACGCACTCATTGTCGTTTCTGCAATCGTTCCCGGAATTTGAGTAAGAAACATAAATCCGAAAAGCAATAAAAGTACTGGTATGAGTGCAATGACGATAGCCGCCGCGATAACTTTAATCAGTGTCTCTGGATGCGAAACCATGGTGGCAGCAGCACCGGCAAAATCGCCTGCTGCTGCTTGTCCCGCCGCTTTACCAATGACCTTAGCATCCTTAACGCCTTGTTTTACAGCATGTACTGTTGAGGAAACTGCTTTAGCTCCCTGTTTTGCGTCATTGACCGCTTCATCGGTTAAATTACTCAATTTACACCACTCCTTCCTTAATCAAGCCAGCCTCAGCTGTGTAGAAGATTCTGCACATTTCCATCTCACACCCCGTGGAGGTGCTGGCTTTATTCGTGAGACACCCGACTCTCTTTCGAAAGCCGGGAAAAGGTTATCGTCTAAGAATCATTTGGACGGCTTGTCCTTTTTGTTTTTAGAACCGTTGTGACTCTTATTCCCTTGCATCATCTGCTGGAACCTGTTGTTCCGCTCATTGCGCTCATTTCGGGTGTTGCGTTCACGGAACGATTTTCCTTCATAAGCGTTTTTCTGTTGAGGCTGGACATCAGAACGGACATTGGACTGGGGTTTAACCTGTTTGGGGTTTTGGCTGCGCCGTTTATAAGACTCATCCGTATCGGGCCCAACGCTCTCGTAGTCATCCACCTTGCCAAGCTGGCGGGCAATGCTTTCAAACGTTTCGGGCTCATACCGGCGGGTCTGCTTGTTGTACTTAGCACTCCGTTCGATGTTCATCACATCCGGGGTCTCAGGAACGTTGCCATCAGCATCGAGCTTTTGCATGATACGCCACTGTGTAATGCCCGTATCGGGGTCTACACTAACGCGGGTGACCTGAATACGGCCAATGCCATCACTCTCAACAAAGCCATTCGTATCATTGAATGCTTTGATAGACAAATGACTCAAGGGCCTGATTTCAGGTCCATTAGAAGCTCCAGATGTATTGGGTTCGGCACTGGATACACCGGCATTGTCGCTGGATGTACCGGCTTCGGTAAAGGAATTACTGCGAGATGTATCAGCATAGAACTGAGTTCCATCCACAGGAGGTTTTTCGGCAGGCTGTTTACGAGCTGCGGAGCCATCGGCATCACCAGAGTCACCAGTATCTTCGCCAACACCGCCATGATTGAAGTTTTGTGCGGCAGGGGCGGGATTATCTTCCGCTCTGGATGCTTCTGCCGTCGCCTTGGAAGTTGCCTTTGCAGGAGCAGTATTTTCAGTAACAGAGGCGGCTGGCGCGGTCTGACCAGCAGAGCCATCATTGTCGGAGCCAGCACTTTCGGAGCTCACTGCACCACCACCTTGAATTTCAGGCGCAGGTGCGAAAGGTGCGCTTACGGTAGTACCGCCGTTATCGTCGGACGAACTGCCATCGTCGTGAGAATTATTGCCAACATTCTGATGCTGAACTGTGGGAGCAGTAGCATCGTCATTGGAAGTTTCCTCTCCGCTGCCCGAAGAAGCATCGGAGCCGGGATTCTCGTCGTGAGAGCTACCGTTGCTGCCGCCAAACGAGGCAGAGCCGACATCGTTATCGTCGAAATCATCGCCATCACCGTCAGCAGAAGGTGCCGCATGACCAGCAACAGCACCAACGTTGGAAGAGCTTTCTCCCTTTGCAGGGGGTTCACCGATACCAGAATCATCTTCATCGGCGGGAGCCTTTACGCCTTGGGCAGTGGGTGCAGTTTCTTCATCGGAGCTGTAATTGTCGCCACCGCCATTACCTCCAGCGAAGCCCGTATTGCCTTCACCGGAAACATCGTCGCTGTCAGTGCGTTGTGCAGAGGGTGCAGCAACATCATTGGAAGCGCCGCCAGCGTCAGCAGGAGGTTCAGCATAGTCAGGGCCAGCATTGCCTGCCGCTTCGTCATCAGTATCGACCGTTCTATCAGCGTAACTTGCAGGTGCCTGAGTTTCCACTGTAGCAGAGTCACCATCCATGGGCGAAGCATCCACATCAGCAGAGCCAACATCCTCAGTGCCGCCGACATAGCCAGAAGATGTATCCGAATCATCGGATTCTCCGACAGCCGGTTCATTGTCCGTATGTTGTACAACAGGAGCAGCACTGCCGCCAGAAGCGTTATCTGCGTTAGCAGGAGGTTCAGCGTAATCGACAGAAGCGTCATCAGACACATTGTCATTTGTAGCAGCATTGTCAGCCTGACTAGCGGGTGTATGAGTCTGAACCGCAGCAGAGCTGTCATTCGCGAACTGAGTCTCGGAATCAGTAGACCCCGAGTTCTCAGTAACAGCACCATTGCCAGCGTCAGCCGGGGGCTCAGCGTAATCAGCAGAAGCATCACCAGTTACACTGTCATTGACAGCGGCACCGGTTGCACTCTCGAATTGCGCAGGTGCATGGGTCTGGACTGCATCAGAACCGTCATCCATGAGCTGAGTTTCGGAGCCAGTAGAGCCAGCGTTTTCATTGACGACGCCGATGTCGGAAGGCGTATTCGAGCCGCCGAATTCCGCATCAGCAGAACCGTAACTCGTAGTCTGCTCTGCAGGACCAGCAAATTCTTCGCCGGGAGCACTACCAGCGGGAGACTCGACGGAAACGGTAGAATCATTTGCTGCGAAATCGCTGCTGTCGGGGCTTGCCGGTGTAGTTGTAGGTGCAGGGCCTTCTTCGGTGACGGTCTTGTCGGTAGCAGACTGCATCGTAGACCCAACGGAGCTTTCACTGAAAGTACCAGTGCCATCCACAACAGTCTCGGTTTGAGCCGCGCTGCTATTGGTAACGCTGTCTTCACCAGCAGACTGAGTAACGGTAGAAGTTACGCTGCTGTCAGCAGAGGTTTCCATTTTGACATGTCCAGAAGGAGCTGCATCCTTAGTCTGAGGTACATTACCACCCTGAGCGGGAGAAGCAATAACGACTGTATTACCTTCTCCAGCCGCGCCGTTGCCACCAGCAGAGATTTCGCTCTCGCTCTGAGGCTCAGAACCCGGAGCCGGTTTAGCGGATACATTCTGTGCCTGAGTGCCAGGAGCGACAGCAGTTTCACTGCCAGAAGTGGTAGGTTCAGTGGGCAATGTACCAGCATTGCTAAGTACAGGTGCGGTTGCCTTCGTTGCTGTAGTACCGGCAGTGCCAGCAGGAGCAGTATTGTCTTCACCAACAGTATTGACATTTGCAGACGGGACATTGCCCTGACCCTTTGCTGTAGGTGCAGTTTCAGGCGTGGGTGTAGTCGCGGGAGCAGCTCCATTGCCGCCAGCAGGAACGGTGCTAATTCCCTGTTCAGGAGCAGCGCCATTCTTGCCCACAGGGCTGCCAACAATAGATGTAGTTTCAGGTGTAGGAGCAACCGTGGGTTCAGTGCCTTTTCCTTCCGTCATACCACTACTGCCGCCAGATGTGGCTTCAGGCGTGGGCGTAATAGCAGGACCAGCACCCTTGTTTGTGGCAGTACCACCACCGCTGATAGGTGTATTGCCCTCGTGTACCAGAGGCGTTGCGGAATCCTCAACGGTTGCGTTTGTAGGCGTGCCATTGCCAGACTTTGCTTGCGGCACGTTCGTACTTGTACCAGATGCGTTGCCAGATGCAGATGCTCCCGTAACGGTTACATTTGCAGCGTTAATCGGTTTGCTTGTAGCCGTACCATTTGCGACAGGTGCGCCCGCAGGTGTAGATGCAGGTTTAACCACATTCACGTTGTTTGCGCCAGGAGTGCGAGATTCCGCATTGCCAGCAGCTGTATTATCAACACCATTGGCATTGATTGTCGTACCATGTGCAGTATTAGCAGCATTTGCAGAGCCAGTTGCTCCTGTAGCAGTAGTAGTTGCCGTTGCCGTCTGCGGTGTCGGTACGCCACTGCCAGTAGGCACAGCGTCTGTAGTTCCACCCTGTGCTACGGTATCGGGATTCACAACGCCAGGTTCAGAACTTTCGCTGTTGCCATGGCGGCCAGAGAACACCGATGCAACACGTCCCCAGAAAGAAGTGGCTTCAGGTTCTGGTTCATCCATTGCGGCCACGGGCGTATGTGTGGCCTCGAAAGCCTCCGGTGTCATGCCAACCGTATCGCCGACCTCGGCACCAGTAACTTCCTGTCCGGAATCATCGTCAGCCAAAGAGTTGTATGCAATCTGGCCATTTTCGTCGGGTGCGGTTGCATCAGTTTCCTTAGCGGTTGCATCACCATCAACCATGGTCGCGTTACCGGCATCGCCAGTAACGTTTTCAGAGGCACCAGTGCCTTCAGCAGTACCCTTCGGCAACTGTCCAGATGCAATAACCTGGGCAGCTTCTTCGTCTGTCAGGCTGCCCTTCGGGTTCGATATCATGTAAGTATCGGTAGTGTTGCCATCGCTGACCGTAACAGTCAAAGCACCATCAGGCATATCGTCACGGCCCATGGCCATGTCAATACCGGTGACTTTCGCACCTTTAGCAAACTGCTCTGCCAGCTCAGGGTCAGCATTTGCAAGCGTGTCCTGCATAGCAGCCAAAGATTCCTGAGAATTGTAATCAACAGCAGAATCCGGGTTGCGCATTTCTGCGGCACGCTGCTCGTTGGACATCTGGAACCGACCGGCGTAATTTTCTTTGGCAGTATCAAACTGCTTTTGGGCCTCGGCCTGTTTGGCGTCTCGGGTAACAGCAGCCGCCTGTTCCTGGTCGTGCTTATTAAGCGCGGAATCAGTAACACGAGTAAGGTAATCCAGGTTTTTGCTTTCCATCGCGGACCTTGCGGCAATTGCGGCCGCGCCATCTGCACCATACTTGTTCAGCTGACCAGCGGGGACGCTGAAAGATGTGGAGTTCTTTGTATCCGGAATAACGTCGCCAAGACTTCTCCCCTTCCCGTCCGTCATGCGAGTAGCGGTCCATTCCTGAGAGCCATTTGCCGCAGTGCGTCCGGTATTTTCAAGACGGAACTTGCCTTTATCCGTAGTAAGAATTGCGCTTTGCCCATCCGGACTGATAGCCAGGTCGGAAGTCTTGGTTGCAGTCATGCCAGATTCATCACTCGAATAACGGAATCCGGAAACGCCTGTAATCTTGCCATTCTCATCGCGGTAAGTGACCTTACCATTGACAGCACCTTTAATGGCGTTATCGGGAGCCAGGTCTTCAACCGTACCCTGAGACACCTTGCCGCCGTCAAATCCGAGCTCATCCAGAGCGTTCGCCATAGCCTGACGATTCGAATTGGAGTTGAAGGTCTCGCCAGGGTTTTTGTACATGTCGCTGCGTTCGGCGTTCGTACCACGTACAAAGCGGTCGGCCTTTTCCTTGTCGCCATAGCTGACCTTACCGTATTTATCCAGATTGTTTGCAGCCCCAGCCGCTGCGCCATTGGCACCTGCAGCTGCTGCCACGCCTGCAGCAATTGGCTTGCTATTACTGCCCGCGCCGCCTACAACATTTCCAATGGCATCAGCAGCTGCACGGCCGTGGCCAGCAACGCTGCCTGCCAAATCAAGAACATCATGCGCAGCACCCGCAATAATTCGGAAAGCGCCAGCCGCTTCACTCATCGGGTCAAGACCTGTTGTGCTTGTGATGCGGAATCCGGCTTTTGCAAGCATATCGTCCAGCTTTTGTGCGATTTTGAGGTATGCGTATGTGACAAGGCCCCATTTCACGACGCTTTCAACAGATGCGCCGACCAATCCGATGTTCAATGCCGTTCGTGCAATACCAACGACCCAAATGTTCAGAATCAGCAAAACACATTGTGACCAGAACATCTGCATCCAGTTGACTGCCGTATCTTTTGTTCTTTCGTTAGTTGCCGTGGCAAATGCCAGAGGCGAAAGCAAAATAGTGAAGACGCAAATGATGTATCGTTCCGCACATTCAAGTACCAACTTAATCAGGTTCCACCAAATCAAAAACAGAAACACAACGCTGACAACCAGAGAAGCACCTTCGACAATCGAGAAACCTCCCATCCATGCAACTATTGTTCCAGCCGCATCGCCAGATTCAGTCTGGCCGATAATTTTCATGCCAGAGTCTTCAAACGAAAACTCCCCCAATCCGCCACCTGTAACGCCTTCACTTAACGCCGTTGTCAGAGGCGAAATGATTTCATCGAACATCAACTGAAGGAAGTGACTGCCTGTAAGAGTAAGAACCATGCCAAAGACAGCGTTCCAAATCAGTTTTGGTACGCTTTCGGTCCTTGCGCCGTCTGCAGTTTCCATCAAATACGAGATGATACGAACGGCAATCAGTGCTCCGGCGATTGTTGTCGAAATTACCATTATGGCTTGTGAAAAATAACCCCCAATGCCGTTCCCACTCATTGCAAAGCCAGGAATATAATGGGCGACTTCTTCTGTCGTCATCTGCGTAATTTCGAGCAGCGGATTCATAATAAGGTCACAAAACTGCAAGATAATACGTGCGATGACCATGACAACCAGACTGAGGAAGTTACTGACAAGGTCAGAAACCGCAGAAAGCGCAATGCATCCGGTCATTGCAAATGCAAGAATAACAGCAGCCATGGAACGCTTAACGGCTTTCTTTCCTTTTACGGGTTTACATTTTATAAGAGAGTTAATGTTGCTCACCTTCTTTCAATAAAAAAGACCCGTCCGATTACTCGGACGAGCCTTTTAGCCGCAAAGCGAATATTAGCCGCCAATGTTATTGCCGCCGAGCTCGCTGTTAATCTGGCCACCGAGTTCATTAGCAACCTTCATCAGGCCGGGCACTGCAACAGCAGCCACGACGATGATGGCAACCACAATAAGACGTTTCTTGTAAGTCTGAACGTCTTTCGGGTCACTGGCCAGCAGCATACGCACCAGCATATACAGGAATACTGCGATGCCGATAGGAACAACGACGTTGGTCAAGCCTTTAGCAATAGAGTTGCTAACCTGGTTGCCTACGTTGAACACTTTGTCAATAGCGGTGCTAACATCTGCATAAGCCATAACCGTGCTCATCATGGCCGCAGTGCCCATCGCACAGGCAGTACCTACAGCCATCTGGAGGTTCTGCACCGGGATGCGTTTCTGCAAGCTGTTTTTCATATTCATTTCGAACTACCTCCTTCCTTCGATAATCATCGTAGTAGAGCCTTTACAGGTTGATTGCTCAGCCCTTTAACTCTACAATATCTATTATCTGCACCTCGCAAAGACGTGCAACAATCATACATTCGTTTATTTGAAGCATTATTCACACAAAACAAAAAGCGGGAGCTCCTGTCATGAGGAACTCCCGCTATAACTAATTTTATATTTTGGCTTTTTTTAGTTTCGTGATGATGCGTGGACCGAGCAAGGATTTTCGGGTCTGTTTACGGAAATTTTGAAGCGCATATTTCAGTGCTTCCTCATCGCCAATCATTACCAATTTCTTTTTGGCTCGCGTAATACCGGTATAGTACAAAGGCTTTGTCAACATCACTCCGTATGTCATACTCACCGGAATAATGCAGCAAGGAAATTCACAGCCCTGAGAACTATGCACGGTAATGGCATACGCAAGCTCAATATCTTTCATATCTTCATTGTTATAAACTAAAGTTTCTCCTTTCGAGTCAAAGTAGATTTCAACGGCAACATCGCTTTCCAGCTGGACAATCGACTGAATCGTTCCCAAGTCACCGTTAATAACCTGTTCTGTGTTCTTTCGTTGAATAATCCGGTCACCAACCATAAACAGCTGCTTACCGATTTCGACACAGAACTTATCATCAGTTTTAGGATTCACGACCGCCTGAATTGCGGTGTTGACACGGTTCTTGCACAGATATCCGCTCGGCGTGCCTTTATCATAATGCGTAGGAGTTAGAACAATCGTACCCTCCATACCGTATTTGGACACGCCATTCAAATACTCCTCAACAATATGATTCATGATTTCATTCGCTTCTTTTTCTTTATCCTTGTTAACAACCGGAATGAAGCGAAATTCATTATCAAACACAAGATTTCGGGTATCCCCGGTATAGGCACGATTCTCACGAATCTTGATGGAAGCATCTGTAATCGTTGAGGTACTCCCCTGCCGATAGTTGACATCAAGGCGAACGGTTTTAATAGCGCCGCACTTGATTAAATCACGCAAAACGTCACCACGAGCTACAGGAGCCAACTGGTCCGTATCGCCAAGCAGTACAATCCTGGTGGATGGGCTGCTCAAAACAGCATCGATTGCATAAGCGAACAGGTGTTCCCCCACCATACTCATTTCATCAATACCGATGAAACCGCAAATGGTACAATCTCCTTGTGCCGTGAATCCGCTCGAATTGTTCGCCGGAATCAAGCCACAAGCCTTATGAATCGTGGATGAGTTCATGCCGGTGCTTTCCGCCATACGCTTGGCAGCCAAGCCTGTTGGAGCCATCAATAGAATATGTTCATCCGGCCATACCATATGGTACACATCCATGATAGCCCGCAGACAAGTGGTCTTGCCTGTACCGGGGCCTCCAGTGACAATAGAGATACGGTACTTCAAATTGCGTACAGCCTCGGCCTGTCGCGGAGAAAGAATAATTGAGTTCACTTTCTGCCATTTAATAAAGGCATCCTCGATTTCGCGTTCTTTCACCGGCTTAGCGCTGGCAAGCTCGACGATTTTTGCAGACATTTTGCGCTCTGCCAAAAAATCATCTTTATCGTAATAATATTTTCCCTGCTTGATAACCGAGTATGCCTTGGCAACACTATCAAGTGCTTCTTTCTGCCGTTCTGCACTCACCTGTGGAGTGAACGCAGCCATTCGAGCTAAGATAGCACTCTCTTCCGCACACATACTTCCCGTCTTTTGACAGGCAATATGTAATGCTTCGATTGTCGCGCAGGTCATGCGGCGCTCTGAATCTACCGGCTCTCCCATTGCAAGAGCAATGTGGTCCATCACCGCAAAGCCCAAAATCGGGACTGGCTTATAAGGATTATTTTCCAGAACGTGAATCGTTTCATTTCCGTACGTCTCAACCAATGTGTTGATAGCGGACGGTGAAATATCCACGCCTTGCAGAAGTTTCAGAACATCTGCACGGACCAAAGCAGACAAACAGGCATCGTTGAGCTTTGCAATGACCTTGTCATCAATTCTTGGAATATCAAACAGCTGTTTGCAATGATGAGCACAAACATCCAATGTGTTCATTCCAAAACGTTCAACGATATGGCTTGCCATCGTCTTTCCTAAACTGCTGCAATTCCGCATCAGGAACTTGCAAACCTCGCTTTCGGTTTCAGGCAAAATCTCGGTTGCTTTTTCTGCAACGAAGATTTTCTCGTTTTCCTCTTTAGAATCCGGTGCCCAATGTCCTTCCAGGCGAAATGAAATTTTCTTCAACAGCTCAACGGGAATATGCTGAGATGTGGCTTTGAATTCTGCCGTCATCCCGCCGTATCTGCGCACCTCAGGAGGAAACATATCCTCTTGCCCTTTTACACAAGTTGTAAAAATACAGCAGGCGTAATTTGTGCTCGTTGGTACGGCCTTCAGTACACGCTTTACGTTGCACTTGTTTAGCGTGATAGTAGTGTTATCCAATTTTACTTACCCCTTTATTTTTCTCGCAGCACCTCCAAACATTTCGGATATGCCACTTTTTCGACTTTTTCGTTTACCGTGATAAGATACGCCTTTACGTCATTACTGTACATATAGTAAGACCATGTATCGTAATCCTCGCTTCCGGGCGTTGCAACGTCAACCGGCGTAGATAGCCAACACGCCTGACAATTATGCACAAGCCACAAGAAATATGGGTTGCCACTATCCTCAAGGCTTTTCTTCATTTTCCCTTCGCATTTGTGAAGCTCTCGCTCGAAAGCTTCCTGCTCGAATCCGCGTTTTGCCAAGATGGAAACCATCGCACCAAAATAGTCATCGCAGTCGCTGCATGTTGGCTTTACAAGTTTTTGCTCATAGAGAGCATCGACAAGCTGTCGGTTTTGTTCTTCGTAACTTGTCTGATTTTTGTTTTGGTTCTTGCTTTTACTCATTGATAAACTCCTTTCTATTTGATATGCCGATAAAAATAGGCAGCCACCCGGTAAAGGATGGCTGCCTATATCAGCAGAATGTAAATTGTGCGACGGGTCCCAAACGTATGAAACCGTTCAATGTTATCCATCGTACATTTATTATTTTATCCGTGCCGCACAATCCGTCAAGCAGAGAGTGCCTCAATCATCTCGCACATACATTTTTCAAGGCGCGTGCAGGATGTGACATTCGGCAGATAGTTCATCTGAATATCATAACGATGGCATGTCACTTTGCATTTATTGTAAAGTGCATGGGACATGGAATCCACCTTGCAGAGCACAAGGTCTGCAGCGTGAATCATCTGGTCACAGGCCGCCACCATATCTTTGCTCACATAGATGGCATCGGGATGAAGAACTTGGAATCGCTTCATCAGGTTTTGATTGCCGCCAACGACAGCAACCGAATATTTCTGAAGTAGTTCATCCAGCTTTTTCCCATAATCGACATCGGGTTCATCGTCAGGCTGCAAGGTTTCTTCCTCAAGAGCCTCCTGCTCATCTGGCAAATCATCCTCTGTCTCTTCCGGAACCAGCTGCATCAGTTCGTCAATCTCCGCATACGCCGTTTCCAGCTTGGATATCAGAGCGTTTTCGCGCTTCTTACTCTGCTGCAGCAGCTTGTCTGCATCAGCTGCCTTGTTTTCAGCTCGCTCTACACAAGCCTCTGCGTCTACCAGCTTTTTGTTCAGAGCGTCAATCTGCTTAACGAGCATTTCATCCGAAGTACCCTCATCCTGTCCAAACAGCTCACGCGAAACAGCTCTACGAATTTCATCGGCGTAAGCATTCGCCAAGTTGTAGACTGACGCGTAAACAGGAAGCATAAAGTTATAAAGATTGATAAGATTAAGCGTCTGCTGTGATACTTTCTGGGAAATCAGCATGTTGTTCTTATCATCAACGGTGATAAGTCCATCCATGACAAGGGCTTCCAGCATGCCAAAGCAAAAGCTGTCATCGTCCTCTTTGCAGACAAACTGAACATCCTCCGCGAGATTCGCCTGCATATTACGGAACTCTTGTTTTGTTAGAGGTCTGTTTGCTACTGGTTTGAAGCCAACGCCTGCCTGACACATAGCATCTTCACAGATAGCATAGCCATCACACATGATGGAGTAATTCGAATCACTGAATTCTGTCTTTTGGATTGTTAAGTTATCGTTTACTTTCACATCAATAGTTGCTTTGTTCATATCGGCAATCACTTTGTTCTGAAGGTCACTAATTGTTTTCTGTACGCCTGTGCCAAGTTTCGCAAAGAATTCTCTTTGGATGGCGCTGTCTTTGCCTTCTGAATTTGCCAAATTTCGGGTCCAGATATCATAGACATCTTTGTTTTGGGGAAGCTGGCTTTCCGGGCTGGCATATCCGTACAAGAAAAACAGATATCTCTTTGCCACGTTCTCCGGTTTGTTGATTTCATCTGTGAAATCGTATGCTGCCTTCGTACCTGCGTACATTGCACTTACCATTCGAGGCATATAGGAAAAATCGCGTCCCAGCAGCTGTACAAGTTTTGTCCATTTGGGCTTGTTTTCATTGAATAGTAAATAACTCATAACGGCAGCCACCTTCACCGTATCGGCACGACGAGAAGGTACGACTTCCGTTAAGCCCATTATTTTATCATTGAGTAGGTTTTTGGCTTCCTTACGGTAGCAAACATCGCTTTCATATTCATCAACAAAGCGCTTCTTTGCAGCCTGATTTCGTTCCACTTCGCTGGCAGCATATAAGCACCATTCTGGTTTATAATAAAATGACATAATCAAAAAATCCTCCTTTGTATATCAAAAAAGCGCCCGGTGTAGCAACCGAGCGCATGAGTGTTAATGATAAGTTAAATGAGATGGTATCCATGCTACATTTATAATTGTACCTAACCCGCACAGATGTGCAAGCAGCAAAAAGCATATGAATCACCGCTGCTCTCCATTTGGGTCTTTCTGCACATGGGGTTCCTGTTCCGATGTCACCTGTTTCAATCCCGTACTTTTGTACACATTCATTTTTTTTGCCATCCTCATATTTTGCAACAAAAAACGGCCCACCCGCTTTAAGCAGATGAGCCGTGCCGGACAAAGGCTGTGCTGCTATTTGTTTTTGTTCTCCTTCTTCTCGTGCTTTCCACGAACTGCGTTATAAGCCTTCTGGAAAGTCTTGGTGCGGCTGATGAGGAACAGCGGGATAATCCAGCTAGTTGCCTCGAAGAGTATCTGAATCACACCGCCCAGCAAAGGGAACAGGATTTTGGTCAGGAGAAATGCTGCGAGTTTGAACGCAACAACCACCAGAACGATGATGCCTACTGCAACGACAATTCGTGCAGCGATGTTGGTTATGTTTTCGGAGTTGATTTTGAGTTTTTTCATTTTCATGATTGTCCTTTCTTGTTTGGGTTGTGATTTGTTGTGCAGACTAACTGAAGTTAGCTGTTCGGACATCTATTAAAAACAGTGCAATGCACTGGAAATTCAAAACAAAAAAGCGGGCTCCCTGAAAAACAGGAAGTCCGCTTCTAAGCGAATTATGAAAAATGAACCACGACCGGATTTGGTTCCGGAGGACAACTTTTCAAGCTGCCGCTGTGGAAGTAAGATGATATCTATTAACTAATTAACATTTTACTCCGGCCGCATACACTGTCAAGCAAAAAGCAAATTAAAAGCAAAATAAATTTGCATTCAACTTGCCTTCTACATCTGGATTGCATCCATTGATTGCATCTTTCACATAATCGAGAATATAATCAATGCTATCCACAAGATATGCTCCGTCAACGTCACGCTGCAAAGCTCCGGCATTCAGCCAATCCTCCGCAAAGTCAATGTTGGTATTGCGTTCAAGCAGTCTGAACTCAACCGTACGTCCAGTATGTTCTCGTAATGTCATTTCTTTACCACCTTTATCGTTAATGTCCGGCTCGTTTCACGTCTGGGAACGTCACAGGCTTTGAAAGCATCGGGGTACAATGCTTCGAGTTTCTGCCGGTCAATGGATGCGTTGCTCATCTTGGGGGTGAGCTTAACAAGCCATTTGAGTCCATCTGGACCAATGACAGTCCCTTGGGTACTAACGCCCATAGCCATCGCAAAAGGCACTGCCAGCTTTTTGTACTGGGCTTCGTACCCTTTAGCTACATCGCTGGCAGCCTTATACTTAGCATAAGCGTCCGTATACTCTTTACAGAGTTCTGCGTATTCAGAGCCCAACAAAATGCCGGGCGCAGACTTGTTGGCATCGCCGGTATAACGATGCAGGGTATCCATGAGGGCTTTGGTATCACCAAGAGGTTCGGGCGGGATACGCGGGACAACATGGTTTTGCCAGAAGTCGTCACATCCCTGGATAATGCGCATCTCTTCATCAAGGTCGCGCTTGATGGTATTTGCGATAAGCGTATCGCGGTCAAACATGCAGACCACAACGCATTCCCAAACGCCAAGAATCGCCATATAAGTTCGGACCTGGTAGATGTACGGGATAGGAATGTTACCATTCTCCCACTCGGCTTTATTGAACGAGCTCGTGGTCTTGATTTCCACCAGGCAATACGAGCCGTCCGGCTTGCGCATCATACGGTCGATGTTGGCCGTGATATAAGGCTTACCCGGCATAGAATAGATGTTGGTATCGGTGATGATATCGTTGTAAGGATACCGTTCCGATAACCATGCAGCCACGTACTCTTCCGCGATATGACCCCATAGCTTATTCAGCCGAGACTGAGAAGTCTCTTCTTCCGGAATAATCGGCTGTTTTCCGGTCTTGGCATAGAACAAATCAAGATTCGTCTTGAGCTTGTTTGCACCAAAGATAGCGGAAATATCAGAGCCGCCCAGATGGTCTGCACGCCGTGCCTGCCACTGGTCCTCCGTCAAGGTGCTTGCATCGACCTCGATTTCAGGGCCGTTATAGCCGTCCGGGTTACAGAATTTAACTGCTTCCGGGCTTGCCTCGGCCATTGCCTCATTGTAGAGTTCCCTGGTGTAGGGAGTATTGATTTCCCAGTACGGAAGATGCTGAGCACACCCCGCACTGGATTTGTTAGTACCATCATAGCTTGCCATTGGTTGTTACTCCTTTAAAAATCAGCGGCACAAGCCGTATACAAGTACAGCAATGACCAGCAGGATAAATACATTTTTGGGCTTTATCATTACAAGTCCTCCTTGCCAGGCATATCCACATCACTCCAGCGAGTACGAGCACAGCGTGCAACGCAGTCAGCAGCGGCAAAAATCTTCTTAGCATTCTGAGTGTGATTGCGAACCACACCAGCGTATGCATCGCATACTGCCAAGTAGATATCCAAAGCAGTTACAGGCATATCGCCATACACAGCGTCAAAGCCTTCGAGAGCTTCCAGTGCTTCCTGCTTCGGCATACCACCGCTTTTCAAAATGCGAACAAGCGCTGCTTTACTGTTGCGAATTGGAACATTACGCAGCTTATCCAGGTCGGTAGCTGCATCGTCAAAATACGCAAGCAAAGCCACAAAAGCATTCGTAACTCGTGCTGCAATGTCTTCACCGATATGCGGAATCGCCACATCTTTAGCCATGGGTGCCACAATGCCGCTGCCCATATTCAAGCACGGAATCAGGCGTACAGCAGATGCAGCAACATCCGAGCTAATCATCATGACTGCCGGAGTATACCCCGCAGAAAATCCAGAAGGAAGTTTGCGGAAGAACTGCTGCTTGTAGGCTCCAAGGTCGATAACCACTTTCATAAGTTCGTGAGACAAATAGCCGCCTTCGAATTCACGGTCAGGCCAGTTCTGGTCCATATAATCGTCCATGATTTTCAGGAGCTTATCGTTTCCGATAGCTGCATAGCGGGCAGAATGCACAGCACGAACCTTGTTGTAACTGTACTTAACCTGTACTGCACCTTTCCGTTCTGCCAGGATAAGGTTCAAGACCTCTTTCAAGCTCTCGCGGCGTTCTTTGCGAAGCAGTTCGTAGCAGTTCATGCCAATCATGCCTCTGTCGCAAATGCTGCGGACTGCACTGTCCCCTACCGGCTTCTTGCCGATACAGGTGGTCAGATTCAGCCCTGCGTTCTGCTGCGTATCAAGGACCGCTTCTTCGCTCACTTTCATCTGCTTGGCGTATTCATCCGCACAAAGAGGTTCATCATGACTCGCTTCAAAACGAATGTCACGAATCCCCTCCTCAAGCCATTTAGTATTTGCTGCGTCCTGCTTGCACTGTGCAAGCAGCTTGTCGTACTCGCCAGCCTTGTACTGCGCTTCTGCCCCATCCAGTGTGAAATCCACAAGGTCGGGGTCCTTTAAGTTGGGTGTCACGGCAGCTGTGTTGATGGTTGTGTTGACGACCGCGCTAGTTGCTGAGGCAGGTGCGTTCACGGTTACATTGTTGTTGGTAGTGGTGGTGGTGTTGATAGTAGTGGTCATAATTCTTACGCTCCTTTTTAATAATGCAAAAAGAGGCGGGCCTCTCAAAATGAGAAGTCCGCCTCTTTAAGCGAAATTGTGAATTGTACGAAAGGCATTATGCCCGTATCGATGTTTGTTATCTATCGTACAATTTTTATTGTATTCGGTTCGCATAAATGGGCAAGCGAAAATAGCATAAAACTAAGTTTTCCCTGTTGCCGCGCAAAAACAGGAGCAAAAAAAGGCCGCCCACCAAACGGTGGACGGCCATACGTTACAAATTAGTTACCGCGTGCTTTAGCGATATACGTTCTGACTTCTTCCTCAGGGATATTGTATTGTACCGCCATTTTTGCTGTAATGGTTTTATCATCCAGTCCACAGCTGAGCAAAGTTTTTACAGCATTGATACGCTCTTCCGAAGCCACTTTCACCGTAACTTCATTTTCGAATCTTTCAATCTCTTTGCACATAGTCACAAACTCCTTTCCTTGCTTCAGTTGCTTCATACGGTCAGCCAGAACCTTGTTGGAGATTTTGGCTGAATCCGATTGCTGCATGTCCACCATTAGTTGGCCAAGTGCAGTTTTTACTTTTTGTAATATCGATTTCCGTTGCCTCTGAAAGAATTTCATTTCCTTCCATGTTGTACTGGCAATGTAATAGTTGATTTGCAACTTCTATCATTCGTGCCACATTTATCTGCCTGTATTTGTTTGATTTGTGCCAAAATTTCTTTCGTTTGCATTGATTTTATCTCTGCCGGAATGATACATACATCATCTTGGTAGTGCTCAATCACAGACTTGTTTTTCATTTAACACACCTTTAACTTACTCATTTGAACTATGTATGCATCACAATGCTGCTTTTTCCAGTACAGGTCATCGATGATATCCGAAAGGTACTGGTTTTGCTTTAAGACGAAAAACGATACCGGATTATGCTTTACGATGAAACCAAGTCCCGTTCGTTCATCGTAAATATCTTTCATGTGGCTCAGCCACTTTGAAAAATCCTTGATATGTGAATTATTCCGAAGTACAAACCTACCAAACCATTGTTGCTTAATGATTTGTCTTTCCTTTGCTCGCTCTTCGGTTTCTTGCTTATTCCATACGATATTGTCAGGTTCGACAATTACATAGGGAATCTTCTGCCTATCCATTTCGTCTATGACGGATTCCGTTTGGCAAACGAAGATAAAATCATATTTTCCTGATTTTGCCTCTTCCATGAAGCTATTTATGTATTCTTTTTCCCATCCAGCAGTTTTTTCATAAGTAGAACTATCACTGTCCCGCATTGAATAACCATATTTATTTTGGTGATTCACGAGCCATGTTTTTCCACAGCCCGCAAATACGCTTACGACCATTGTTCGTCTCATTAAGTCACTTCCTTTACAAAAAACAGCACCCGTAAAATTTAGTTGGTACTGTTTTTGCACTGCTAGTATCCGTGTTTTCTCCGTTGACATAAATAATGTGCTCACCATCGTCGAAGCATTTTCCGTTTTCTTCGATGTGGCGCTCAATGTGGTAAATGGGCAGCCCACCCTTGAGCACATCTTTTTCAGTAATGAAGATGACATACGTTTCCGGATAATCTGCGTACGCCATACCTTTCGTGATAAGAAGCTCGTCTAGCTTTTCACAATTGTAGCGGGCTCTTCGTGGAATTGCACCCTCATTGGAATTCTGCACTTCGATGTTATAAATCTTGCCGGAGGTGTCTTCGGCAAGAACATCAAAACGGCAGCTTCTGCTAAAGAAATTATCCATCACAGGTTGTTTTTCTACTCGCTTGATGATGAGGTCGGTGCCCATGATAACAGACAAAACGTGTTTGGCCACTGGTTTGTTAAACGCTACGGTCATGAAACGGTCAGTCATAAAAGTATATGATTTTACCGTTCGGATAGTTACTTCACTAAAATTCAGTTTCAATATTTGTTACCTCCTTAATTATACCAGTCATCGCATAAATGTGCAATACAGTTTGCTATATCGGCATACAAATGCTCCTTTCTTCGTCAACAAAAAAAGCAGGCCCACCGAGATGGTGAGTCTGCTAATTCATCAGATTGTTAATTGTACGAGTGGCATGAAGCCTTGTTATCTATCGTACAGCTCTAATTATTCGAGTTTCGCACGCTTTAGCAAGTCACTTTATTGATTTGCCGTTTCTACTGTTGCTGCGGCTGATTCCAGTGTCTGTCCGGCTTCTGCCGAAACAACGGTCACAGTGCAGGAATCAGAGAATTTACCATCTTCGGTAGCCAAAGTTAAGATGGTAGAACCCTCAGACACGCCTCGCAATACGCCTTCACTGTCATCGTAAACCGCAACAGATTCATTTTCCACGGTCCAGACCAGTTTCAGCCGATTTACAGCGGCAACTACCTTGTCGTTGTCCTCGGTTTTTGCGGTGGCAACGTTGAAGCCAACTGCTTCCTCTTCACCAACCTGAAGCTCAATATCACCGTTCAAAACAAGCTCGGTAATATCAATCTTGTTGGCTTTCGCAACAGCAAAGCTCGCAATCAGCGCGATTGCAACCAGTGCCAAGAAAATGGCAATGATAATAATCGGATTTTCAGCAGCGCTCTTTGCCCGCTTTTTGTTGTTACCCATCAGTTTTCTCCTTTCTGAACAGCCATATCATTTTGTGAGTCTTTGTCTGAAAGTCCCAGATGAAAATGCAGATACACCTTAGACATAACCTTGTTGGCCGGAACGAAATGCTCATCCCAATACCGAGAATCATACGAATTGTTTCGATTATCGCCCATCATAAAATAATGGTCTTCCGGAACTTGAAACGGTCCAAAATCAAGGTCTTCTGGTGTTTCGTTCAAATAAGACTCTTCATATTCAACACCGTTAATATATGTCTGCCCGTGCTTGATTTCCAGCACGTCTCCAGGCATACCAACGATTCGTTTGGCATAAAAGCGTTCGTTGCCATCACTGCGTTGGAACAGAACAATGTCACCGCGCTCGTAGGGCTTACTCAGAACGTTCGTCCTCACCCCAACTGTGAAACACGGTGCCGAAAGAGTCGGATACATTGACTGTGTTGGGATAATGGAAGTCATAAGGACAAATTTGAAAATCAGCCAGAACACCACAAAGCAAATGACCGGCAGTGCCCAACTTTTCACAAAATCTTTCATTCGTTGTGTGCGGGAAAGCACAATGTTATTCTCTTCCAAAAATGTCACCTCGGTAAATTGTTATTGATGAAGGTTAGAAATTGATTCAGATAGAATCCAATCTGGCTCAACAGTCCTTGATAGTCAACCGTAACGCCAATATAATTAAGAAACATGTTTACGCCATAAATCGTGATGGCTCCAAGAACTAGAGTCTCAAACAAACGACTTACGCCGCGCATGATAAACCAAATCAGCATCACAATCAATGCAATATCAACAACAAGCTTGATATCACCAGATTGATAAAGAGATTGAAAATAGTTCACAACATCACTGATAGCCGACATAATAATCGCCTCCTTTGCGTTCGTCTGGCCACCTATTTTAATTTTCTACAATTCGCACGTTTCAGCAACAAACAAAAAAACAGTGGCATCTGTTAAAAGATACCACTGCTGCTGTGATTAGAGGACGTACGGGCAAACCGTCACGTACAGCTGGACAGCCTTATCGCCGTTGTACAGAGAAACGGTATTGAATCCCTTCTTTGCTCCAGAGAGAATCATCTCCTTCGCTGCTTCATACTCTTTATTATCACGACGAACATAACCATCCTTGGTCTTCATCGTGGTAATAGCATTCTGCAGCATTTCAAGAGCCCGTTCAGGGGTTCCTGCGACCCGCATCCAATTACCAATAGAATCGTAGATGGTGTAGGCCGTATCGGGGATGTTGACGTTCTGAACCGGTGCAGGAGGTGCCTGGGTTACAGCGGGTGCCGGAGCTTGAACAGGTGCGTCACTTGCTGCAGCCGGAGCTTCCCGATGATTCGTCATGTGCTGAGTATACCGTTCTGCGTTGGACAGATATGCGGTCCAGTGCATCTTGAATGCCCCTGCAAGGCCAATCAGGTCTTCCTTAGAGCAACTGACAAGAATGCGCTTGACTTCCGCATCTGGCTTTTTCTGGTATCCACCCATCTGATTCTGAATACCTTCTGCTTCCACTGCCTGGAACACATAAGCCGATTTCGTACCAGGAATGAGCGAAATTTGCCGCCACATCACAGGACGGTCGTTGCGTGCCGGGCTTCCGCCGTTGTACACAAAGAGCTCCTCGGGATACTTTGCCTGCGTCTCCTTGGCTTTCTTGATTGCCTGAATACGCTTTTGGCCCATCATGCCGTTCAAGACAGCTTCCGCAAAATAGATTGCACCGCTGCCGCCCTCAACATCGAGAGCCGCTTCGATAAAATCTGTCTGCTTGCAGCCATTCTGCCGCCCGGTATGGGCAACAAACGACAAATGCAGCTTGCCAATATTCGCCCAGTCCATCTTGAATTTCAGAAAACTTTTCTGTCCCTGAAGTTGGTAGATGACGAAATCATCTTCTTTGTTTGTGTTCTGATTTTTTTGATTGTAAGCCATAACAATTTTCCTTTTCTTATGCTGTTTTCACCGGGACAAACGGCACGAACTTTATGCTGTTTGTCTCGTTTGTGGTATTCGGAACAAAAGGCCGGAATACTTTCCCCTGCTTAAATGCAAGGTAATAGTCATCCACGCCTTTATATGTCGTGCCCCAGTTAAAACGAGTCATCGTGATATCGTATCGGGACGCGATTTCATAGAGTTTTGCAAGAGCATTTTTAACATGCTCATTACTCTCTCGGTCAGAGTCGAACGCATCCACCACGCGGGTAATTCCTTGAGATTTCAGATACTCACAGGTCATTTCCCATTGGTTAAAGCAGTTGACTCCCGCAAGGGCTATGTACGGTTCATGGCTCTCGCTCAGCTCACAAGCAATGTGAGCTTTGAGTGCCCCTTCCGTAACATACACGATTTGACCTTTTTTGCATTCCGGCATAACACCAGGAATACCGTAACTCGCAATGTTTCTGGCACTGCATCCACCTCGAAATCCGGCAGACGAAAACCAGAGATATCGTTTGTCACCCTTGTCAAATCGAATCTGCATCCCTACAATTTGACCTTTTGAGTTAAAATACGGAATGAAGAATCCTGATTTTGAGCAGGCGGAAAAAGTCTTTCCATTCTTCTCATAGAATCCCGGAACTCCCTCAAAAGAAATGCCTCGCTTTTTGAGTTTGACAAAGACGCTCACCCATCGCTCTGGTACAGAACGATATAAGCACTTGTCAATCACCTCATTGGTAAGGCCCCGTTTGAGAAGATTGTTCCGGTGTTCAGGTTTCAGTGTCAGTTCATTCAAAACCTCTCTGTACACCTTATCGAGTTCTTCATCTGACTTGATATCAACCGTTGGTTCCGGCTGATACTGGAACGTGACTCTTGACTCGGTAGGTTTGCCATCCAAAGCATTTGCCAACGCTTTGTTTGCTTCCTGCCGATTCTGAGGGTCAAGTCCGTTGAACAAGCAAAACAGGTCAACCATTCCACCGCTGTACGGACAACCGCTGCAGCAGTGAAAACAGTTGTACTGCCCTCGTTCTAGGTTCACAGAGAAGTACACCGGTTTCTTTTTATGTCCACACACCCCCATAGGGCATTGAACTTCTATTTCACCGGTGCGAGATACTCCTCCACGTGTCTTGGCATTAACGACGCCAAGAACTGCTTCCATACTTAACATTGTTATTCTTCCTTTCTTACCATCCCCTCTCCGACTCATAATTCCTTACAGGTTATATTGACCTGCAAGAATACGAGCAGCAGCCTGAACAGGTTTCCCTGTAAATAGAGGCCGCAAGAAATAGGTGATGGCAGCTGTATTGCCACTGTCCAGCAGCTCCTTCATGGTCTGACCGCCGTAGCGTCCGCAAGGAATCTTGAAACTCAAGGCTTCTTCCAGCGTCTTAGGCTCCTTCACCGCTTCCTGCTCACGAGGAACAGGCGGAACTGGAATCGGCGTATGTGCCGGTTCAGATTTCGGTTCAGGTTTTGGCTCAGATTCAGTCTGCGGACTGGTTTCAACCGGTGCAGCTTCATTCGGCTGTTCCTGTTTTTTGGCTGTCTTACGAGTCCGCGTTGCAGTCTTTTTTTCGTTTTTTTCGGCTTCAACAACTTCCTTGGGAACAGGTGGAACCGGAATCTTGGCTTCTACGCCGTCGTCAACAGGAGCATCGGTAAGTTCGGCTGCCTCATGGCAAACCGTAACTCCTTCGATGTATTCTGCATTGGCGGGAGTTCCAAATCCACAGTTACCGAGAGCCTTGCGAATTGCAGCGGTTCCAGCGTTCTGGATGTAATCCTTTCCGAACTGGTCATCGGCGTGATAGCGGGTTGCAAAAGCGTTCGCCAACAGGTTCCCGTTTTCATCGATGACGCGGCCTTCAACCGTTGCCATCATGTCATTTGCCCGATAGACAATCTGTTCCAGGCGTCCACCGGGATGTTTCAGACGGAACCACATCATGGCGGGTTCAGCCTGCAAATACATCCGGGCGTTGCCATCTGCGTCCTTGTAGCAAGTCGTTACCAGGCGGGGGTCAAAGCCTTCCACCTGATTTGCGTTTGCCATAGTCTCTAAAACCTGTTCGCGTGTGATTTTTGTTTCCATAATTTGCACTCCTTTTAATAATGCAAAAAGAGGCGGGCCTCCCGATTCCTCAGGAAGTCCGCCTCTTTAAGCGAATTGTGAATTGTACGAAAGGCATTATGCCCGTTCGATGTTTGTTATCTATCGTACAGCTATTATTCTATTGACTTCGCACGAATGTGCAAGCACCCAAGTCAGAAAACTTTAAGCACCACACATTGCCGGAATTTTGGCTGCAAGCATTTCACTGAACACGATTTTCGCAAAGTTGAAGATGTCAGTTTCAATGCGGCAGGTCAGGCACAGCTTTTCAGGATGCTTTTTGAGGAGCTCCGCCGTGCGATACACGATAACGTACAGCTTTTCCTCAAAGCAGCGGCATATACCGGCATATTTCTCGTCGCTCAAGCCCTCTTTCGGAACAAGGTCTTTTGCTGCGGTTTCCGCATAGCGTTTCCAGGTCACGTCATACAGGTCGCCTTCTTCCTCGTTCAGAACGTGATTGGCAATCGGCAACGCCTGCACATCCGTCAAAGCATCACAATTATCGAAATTAAGACGAGCGAAGCATCTTGTACCTGCATAATATTCAAGCAGCCATTCAGACAAGCCATAAGCCAATGTCGCTAGTTTGGTGGCAAAAGCGCTGGTCATGTACACCGTCCCCTTCTGCTCTTTGTCATCGCGCTCAATGCAATAGTTGTATGGGAGCCTATCGGGAAGTGCAGCGCTACAGATTCTATCGGTGAGCCTTTTGCGGCTTCTGATATATTCTTCCGAGGTCACGGACTCATATTTCTCCAGCGTGTCCTCGTATTCGATAATTTCTTTGTTCTCCTTGTATTCAGGAGCAAGCTGAGTGCATTTCAGGGTATAAACGTTTTTCATTGGTTGATTCTCCTTTTTATTTTTATAATACAAAAATCGCACGATATTCATACCCTTTTCAGATACAAACACCGTGCGATAATTGTTATGCGAGATTACGCTTTACGATATTGCACAAAATCTGAGGCATCGCTTCAAGATTCCCAATATCAATAAAGTTTTTGCCGAATTCATTTTCTAACTGAGCACGGGCAGAGCCAATACCAGCACCAACAACCAAAATTCCGTAACGGGAAAGTTCTTTGATGGTTTTCTGGATGCCGTCACGGCCAGAATTAGAACAACCGTCAGTGCTCACAATCAGGAGCCGTTTTTCAGCAGTTTCCTTCTTGAGCTTTTGAGCCATATACTTCATCGCTGGTCCCGTCGGAGTGCCAGAGCGAGACTGCATACCGGTAATGCGGTACTTATCCTTCCCGTCTATATCCTGGTCCACATAATTGATAATCTGCAGACCAAAACCAGACGTTGTAAATCCGCACACATAACAAGGCAATTCCATTCGGTAACAGAGGTCCTGAATGATAATACCAGTACGAATCGAAGCTTCAATCGCATCATCGCGCATGGAACCGGATTCATCGCACAGATAACCGACAGCAAGACGCGGATTGTCACGAGGAAAGTTCTTGCGGCTGAAAATCTTGCCATCCCGATGATAAGCCAGACGAGCTTCCACCCGGCTTCCCATGGGAAGACCGGAAACAGTATCGTCATTTTCCTCATCGCGAATCATGGTTTTGAGCCGCCGTTCCAGATTCTTCGTCACAACAAGCAAGTCATTCGAAAGTTTGTTGTAAACAGCGACATTCGATTTACTCACTTCCTGCGCACGGTCAACCGTAACTTTGGTCCCGATTTCAGAACTGATGTGTCGAGCTTCCTCGTTCAGTTCATTGTTCTTTTCCCGATTTGCCTTTTCCGTTGCCGCGTCTTTCTTGCGGGCATTTTCAATCGAATTGATGTCCCGTTTTGCAGCAGACAAGTCAGGTGTACCGGAAGAACCGCCTTTACCAGACGACTGAACACTAGAATTACTCTTGTCAGACGCCTGAGCAGCTTTAGCGTTCTGTTTCCCGTTATTGCGGTCCTTAGCTTCCTGGGACCGAGCCGAGCTATGCGTGATACTCTCCGAGTTCTGGTTCTTTCCTTCCGTCAAGCCAGCTCTTTTAGCAGCATCCTTTGCAATTTGCTCAATCTTTTCCAGAGCCTTCTGAAGCCTTTCTCCCGCTTCCTTATCAGAATCCGCATTGTTTTCAGTTCCACCTGCACCAGAATTGGAATCAGCACCGCCATCGGACGTTGCATTTCCCTGCTGAGATTGAGAATTGCTACTTCCCTGCTGGTTTTGGGCCTGGGGCTGAGACTGGGGATTACCGTTCCCCTGCTGAGACTGGGACTGGTCATTGCTACTGCCCTGTGCTTGACCGGGCATACAAATACCAGACCCACTTTTGCTGTTTTCCTGGCTGGAGCCTTTCTTTTGCTTTGGCTTTTTTTCCAGCTCTTTGATTAAGTCTGCCACGAGCGGATACAGGATGCAGCAAATCTCATTGACGCCTTCGAGACGTTTCTTGGGATTGCGCTCGTACTTGACATCGTCAATCACAAAGACGCAGTCTTCCAATGTCTGAACGTATTCATCCGGAATACCTTCATCCATCGTAATGTCGTATTTGGCGTACAGCAGAATCTGGTTGAGCATGGCTTCGAACGGAGAACATTTTTGCTTGAGCATTTCGCCAAAGCTAACGCTTTCAGAGATTTGCACTTCGTCCAAAGTTGCCAGCTCAGTGGTTGCAAGGCCCCCGTACATTTCCTGAATTTCCCGTTCAATGAAACCATCTTCCAGAGCATTTTCAATGTTACGTGCAATAGAAACGAATGGCTTGCAGAATCTTGGCTTTTTCAGTCGTTTTGTCAATTCCGCTCCATCTTTTTCCGATGTACGGTCAGGAATTCTCGGCCACCAGATTCCCTGGTTCAAATGCCCAACCCAGTTTTTCAGGGTCGGAAAATCCGTAAACAGAATATGAGCGACTTCATGAACGCGAAATCCCTGAATTGCGTAGTGCCGAAGTTCTCTTGAATCCAGAGACGTTACAAGACTGTTGTTTGTGCCAATGCAGATATTGTAACCATCGGTATACGCGGTTATCTCCGGATTTCGGAGCATTTCAACCGCCAACGCATTGACGCGTCTGTCTTCTTCCATCTCGGAAATGCTGTATCCGCATCTTCTCAGATATCCGCAGACACCGGTAATCATATCCTTTGCTGCGGTTTCTGTGTAGCTGCGGTACGCTTCCGATGTGAAAAATGCAGTATCCGGTACAGCTTTTTCAGAATTTGCCAGTTCTTCGATACGCTGACTCCAATAAGTTTTGCTCATACGAGAGCCTCCTTCCCGTTACGACGGCCTTTCCGGGTATACACGACTTTCGGCGTGTGAATCCGGGTATACGGCTTTACACCGTTCCAGCCAGACCGTGTCTTGACATTCTCCACATTGACGATGATATTTTCTTTCTTATTCTTTTTCATAATATTTTCTCCTTAACTTTGAATGTAATAAGCATCGCCCTCAACGAGGGTGCCTTCTTTAACGTTTGCCTTTTCTGCAACCGTTGCATATCCTCTTACGATTCCATTAACGATAGCAGAATCACAGATAAGGGAATGTCCCATGCAAATTGCTTTGCTCTTAATCGAAGCCTCACCGCGTACAACGGCATCTTCACAAACCGAGCCTTCACAAACAGCATTATCTGCAATAAGTGCATTATCTTTCACGCAGGCAGAGCCGCCAAAGACAATGGCTTCGTCAGCAACCCAGCACTGGCCGTCCTGGTCGAGATTTTCAGGCTTTTCAATCCATCCGCCAGTTTCTCCGGCCTGAACTTCATAGCCTTCAACGGTCTCAAATGTTTTGGCTGCAACAATCTTATAGAGCTCATGCCCCAGCCAATTTTTGCGAGTGCCAGACATTTTGTACTTGGCTTCACCTACTCCCGTCCATACGGCCGAGTCTTTGATTTTTCCATCGAGATAATCCTGTGTCCTATCCACGTAGCCGTGACTAAGACGTTCATGAAGCTTCTTATCCCAATTAGAAATTGAGTACATGCAAAAGCTACCTTCCGTACCGATACGCCCCCACCGTGCTACAAAAGTTGTCCCGGTAGGGTCTTCGGTCATCAGATAGAACTTATCATGATTGTCTTCCCTACATTCAAAATACACAATTCGGCTCATTGTTTTCACTCCTAAAAAAGTTGCTGCCCTTGTTGCCAAGAGCAGCATTGTGATGTTCTGTTAGATTTTGTCAAGTGCGGTAGCCGCCTCATCCGCCACATGCAGCAGCCAAGACAGCGGGTGCATCTCATAGCAGGTCCAGACAGTATTTGCATTCGCCGCATTCGAAACGCCCATATGATTATTCACCGCAGCGAATTCTTCCATGGACAACGGCATTCCGGTTGCCATAATGCGGTAACAGGAAAGACTTCCGTGACTATCACAGCCGACAGAATCTTTCGGTTCAAACTTGTAAAACGGGACTTTGGTCCACTGGCCAGTAGTATCATCCTTCACATTGCGCGTGCTCACCGTATAGGTGGAAATCTTGCACAGGTCGTGGAAGAGCGCAACGGTAAGCAGCGCATCACGGGAATACTGATTGGGTGCCCACAGGTCCGCAATCTCCAAAAGCCGCTTTGCAACGGTGATGGAATGCGCACACAAGCCGCCTTCCTCAGCCCCATGAAACCTGGTACTTGCAGGTGCAGTGTAGAAATCGGTTGTTTCCAGCCATGCCATCATTTGGTCGATACCAGGGCGGGTGATGCCTTTTGCCATTTCAATGAATTGTTCTTTCGTGGTCATAGTAAAATCTCCTTTTCTTATAATGCAAAAAAAGAGGCGGGCCTCCCAAGATGGGAAGTCCGCCCCTTTAAGCGAATTGTGAATCGTACGAGCACAAGTGTGCCAAGTAGATGTTATCTATCGTACAATTTCCATTGTATTGATATCGCATGCAGCGTCAAGCATTTCTGCGCACCGCAGCATTGCTGGTCTGCATTTTCTGCATCAAGGAATACCGGGCATAGTCAAAGAGCTTGGCCCAGTTATCAACTGCGTTCGGTGAAGTGGTAACGCTCGTCAGCCGGTCGTTTCCAAACGGATAATCGACGCTGTCAACAATCATGTTTTCATAGAACAGAGTTGCTTTTGCCTTATACTGTTCTTTCCCGAATTCATTGATTGCGCCGTTGGCTTTCACGGTCAACAGATAGTCACCGGGGAAGTATGTTCCGTCAACATGGTATTCGGCATACCCGACACTCATTTCGAGTCCGGGTTTATCGCGCCAGATGGAAAACAGCGTATCGATATTATGAATCGAATACGTAATGCTGCAATGGATGCTTTTCCGGTCTTCCACGAGCAGTGCATTTCCAAAACTCTGCAGAACGTCATAATAAGCGCTCATATCGCTGTTGTCGTCAAACGGTAATGCAACGGTCCTGTCTCCGCTTTCCATCGAAGCTTCGGGGTCAAACGAAACTCCCGTTGTCATCCAGGATTTCTTTACCTGCATTGCATAAACCTCATCCGGGTTAATACCATACACAGAGAGGTAATCCATGCATGTCACGATTTCTCGTTTTTCTTTGTCGCCCGGAATCGTATAGAGCGTTTCAGCCTTTTCCCAAGTGACGAATGTCGGCAATCCACATGCAAGCCTCGTGTTATTGATTTGCATGATTTTTGCTGAGTCACCGTGAATATCCAAAACATCGGCCACGATATCCTCAATGTGTTTGTATTCCTTGTTGTGGTAGACATAAACCACACCGTCCGGCACGGATGTAGAGTCTACCGCCATCCAGGTAGTTTTGAGCTCCTGGCGCACATAGGCAGCTTTCCGGCCTATCTCCGGCATATGAAGAGCTGCGAAACGTTTGAGATAGTATTTCTGGTTCTCTGAGAATTGCATAATTTGTCCGTCCTTTCTTTGTGTAAACAAATAAAATAGCGGACTCTCTACATACATAGAGAATCCGCTTACGGGTTGTGAATATTATTTTTGGTAGAAAACTATTGTTATCTATCTTACAATATTCATCCTATTCAATTCGCACACTTTGACAAGGCCGGGACTGGCGGTGAAACGAACTTCATGTTTTCTGCATCCACATCAACAATCAGAGAAGTGAGGCTGATATCAGACTTGAGGTTTGGGTTGGAAGCAAACGGTTCAGCTTCGGCTTTTTCAGGAACATAGGTTCCGTTCAGGATGCTTTCCAGCTTTTTGGTTTGCTGCTGCATAATTGCCTTGGCAGATGCCGTTCCACGTTCTTTTGTGAAGTAATCGACATAACATGCCGTCATCCCGATAAGGCAGTCCCGCAGCACATTATTCCCTTCGCAGAAATCCGTGACAGCATCAATCCACTGCAGCATTGCTTTCTGATTCACGAAATGCTGAACAAGCCGTGCATCCTCATAACACATATGTTTTGCTAATCTCACGGTAAACGTTTTGCCATATTCACTTTGTTTATGTCCCAGAAAGCAGGATTTGAAATCCGGGCCCAAATTACAGTCAATCATCTTCGTTCACCTTCAATTTGCTTTGATTGTCTTACTTCTTTTGCTTCTTATCCCTGATGTATTCCATCAACTGTTCCATTGTGGTAAATTTATGGGCACGCATCTTGGCGTAGCAGCGATTGCACACTTTCCGGCAAAGAACCGGTGTCCGACCGCATACGATACAAGGCCCCTGTTGATTTGCAACACGGTCTTTTTGCGTATGCCCCTCTGACCTCAGAACTGCATTGTTTGAAAGAGCTCGCCAGCATTTTCTGCAAAGTCCTGATGTTCCGCAAGTCTCTCCACAAACAACGCATTTCTTGGATTTTGGATACCGTTCTGTGTAGATTTTCTTGATTGCGCTCCGAACCAGCATTTTAGATTTTTGGATTGTCTCGTCATCCTGGGATTCAATGCCCTTGTTCAGCGTATCCCAACACGCCAACCACTCGGTTTCCGTCAGCTGGCATCCAGGCAGCGGTTTCCGAACCTTTCTATCCTGTCGAATCGCATATCTCATACAAAATCACCATTCAGGGTCAAGCACAGACAATCCTGTAAAGATATCGCGCTTCGAATCAATCGACACGATTTTCCAAGCACCATTGATGATGCGCATACCAATCGTTGCCTTCATATGTGCATCGCCGTTTGTTGTAGATACTTTCAGCTTTACGTTCATCTTCACGCCGTCGTTCCCGTCAAGCCGATAGGTATACGCATCCGGGTATCCTTCAATCGTATCATCGGGCGTTACCGTAATTGACGTAACAGATGCGCCGAGGGCTTTCTTGTCAGCATTAGCCTGAATTGCTTCCACATCATCATCGCTGTCAACTGGTTCCGGAACACAGTTCGTGATTTCATTGGAATCCAGCAGAACGTTTGAGAAGTCGCTCTCCCCTGCCCCAATGGAAAGGAGACGATAGACTTCCTTCATGACAGCAGAGAGCTTGCTCTGATAAGCGTCTCTTGTATCGGAATCGATATCCGCAAGCAGCATCTGCTTCTTATTTCCATCAGCGGCAATCTGATAGACGCGGCCGTTGAAGTCGCCCATATCCGTAGAAATCACATAGGCAGCATCGCTGTCGAGGTCCAGAGCACGTGGAAGTGTTACGGTCCATACGCCGGTTTCAGCGTTCTTTGCCGTGTAATTTGAGAGGTCTGTTCCCTGGAAGCTCACCTTGTTGTTCGGAACAGTGAAAGAGTAATCGGTAAGAATTCCTGTCGGCGGGTTCAGGACCCAGGCACCGTTCGTGTATTCTGCTGTCAATGTATAGTCCGGGGATGTATCAGCCGTAACTTCACCCGGAGTTTTCATAAACACATTGATAACTGCTTTCGAGCCTTCCTTGGCAGAGTTCAGACAAATATTGGTCATATCCGTTTTCTGGAACGTCTCGAAGTCATTGACAACGACCCAATCCTGAAGCTTTTCCCCGAAAGTGTTCGGAACGCCGAGTGCCGTTGCCGTCTTCTCAGCATTCCCATCCTGCAAGCCTTCGATAAAATCATGAACCGGCTGCTCATACTCAGTTAAATTGTTGCTGATAAGCCGTTTCAAGCCAGTCTTGTTCTCTTCATCCTGCAACTGCTGAGAAATGGCGGCTTCCTGAGATGCTGCCTCTTCCTCAGGGGTCATCCGTTTTCCACACCCTGAAAACAGCACCCCGCATGTCATCACCAATGCAAGTGTTCCCGCAAACAAACGTTTCATTGTGTTCTCCTCCTAGATGGCAAATCATCCGACTGAACTGACATTACCATCTTTGTCAATCCAGTTATTTTCATAGTAGATTTCAAACATCGCTTTAACGGAATCGGCTTTGCAAAGTTCCTGTCTTTCCGTATCACTGTCAGATGCATAGACGGAACAGCTTCCGTCATCCGCAACAACCAGCTCAACTTTCGCGGAATCATCCGTCTTATTGATGTTTTCCTGCAGTGCTGCAGTCGCATTGTTCAGAGATGTAAGCATTTCATCATTGGACAGTGAAACCTGCTGCATCGGGTTCGAAAACGTTTTATCAGTACTCGCGGACGCACACCCTGCCAGCACCATCATGGTCATAACAAACGACAGCAAAGCAGCCATCAGTTTCTTCATATACTAAATGCCCCTTTCAAATAAAAAATCTCAGTGCTGCACCGAACAGCGTATCTGCCAAAACCATAAACACAGCAGAAGCAGCTACCACGCAAAGAATCACACCCGTACGTTTCGTAGTTTCCCCGACACTCAGCCAGGTCACATTTGACGGATGCAGCATATCGGCTACCTTGGCCGGAATCGGCCGAACTTCAATCTTTTTCACAGCGTTTCTCCTTAAAAGTGGGCACCGATAATTGTTAGAGCCAGAATCGCAATAGTGAGCACAACGCCAACCTTCACAACAAACTTGTTTACTTTCAGGTTGTTGTCATTCCGGCGAGCCGTCATAAAGTCACTTGCACCGCCAAGAGCCGCGTTCAAGCCACCCTTTTCGTTTTTGACAATATAACATGCACAGCTCACGACAAGACTGGCTGCCAATACCACAAGGCCCAAGATAAATTCGATAATGCTCATTTGTTTTTTCCCCCTTATCCCAAGAATCCTTTATGGTGGCGCACGGTTAGATACCCTTCCATGCTGCGAGCAATCTCAAGTGCCACGCTGGACATAATCATCAAGCTTGTACCACCAAAAGAAATCCGAGTTCCGCTGATTAAGCTAAACGCCATCGGCATCAGAGCAATGACGGCCAGATAGAAGGAACCAGTCTGTGCCATTTTGTGTAATGCTTTGTTCAGCATCTCGGTTGTCTGAGGACCGGGCCGATATCCGGGCACTGCGCCGCCTTGATTGCGCAGGTTGCTGGAAATCGAAACAGCATCAAACTGAATCTCGATATAGAAGAAATTGAAAAGAGCAATCAGGATAACGTATACGGCATAGTAAATCCAGCTGCCGGAAGAGAATACAGAAAGGACCGAATGAAGTCTTACGTGCTTCGTGGCGTCTACGAACATATCTACCGTTGCCGGGATACTCATAATAACGCCAGCAAAGATAATCGGCATCACACCACTCATCAAGAGCTTTACGGGGATATAAGAAGCCTGGCCTCTTGCATTGTATTTGCGTGCTGCGTATTGAACGGGGATACGACGTTCTGCCCCATCACTGTAGGATACGAACCACACGGCGAAGAGCATTGCAACTACCATACCGATACCCACGAGAGAGTACAGCCAGTTGCCGCTCTCGACCTGAACGGCAATGTTATGGGCAATCGTGTTGATGTCGGTCCAGCGAGACACGATACCGGCAAAAATCAGAATTGAAACGCCGTTGCCAATTCCAAACTCATCAATTCGGCCGCCAATCCAGACAGAAAGCTGAGACCCTGCAAGGAAAGTTGCCATAATAACAACAGCCGCGAAGAACCCACTTTTCCCTGCCGTATACTCAAGAGCTCCGTAATTGCGGAGCACGAAGTAATAGCCGATGCTCATGATTGCAGCCATTGCCAGAGCAATTCGTTTCGTATACTCATCCAGTTTATCTTTTCCAGTTGTTTCTTTTTGCAGTGCTTCCCAGCTTGGGAGTGCCACGCACAAAAGCTGAGTGATGATGGACGAGTTAATGTAAGGACTCACACCCAACGCAAAGAACGCGCATCGAGAAAGAGCACCGCCAGACAGCATGTTCATGTATCCGAAGATACTGTCATTGGAAAACATCGAATCCAATGCGGTATTGGATACAAACGGAACCGGAATGCTGCATCCAAGGCGGAATACCAGAATGAGAAGGAGCGTAAAGAGAATCTTTTTTCGCAAATCCTCAATCTGCCAGATGGATTTCAGTTTATTCACTGCTATTTCCTCCAAGTGATTGTGATTTGATTTACTCAGGAGCTAATGGCTTGAGTCTGGTTCGGAATCCGGATACTTCTCTGCCGCGTCTCACTGCTGCCAGTGGATGCCGGAAGTGCATTCGGTTTCTTCATTTCAATCTTTGCTGCAATCTGAGCGCCAGGTTCGACTTTCAACATGCTGCACCGGATATAAGTCCCTGCCACAACCGCATGTTCGCCAAAAGCCGCAGTCTGTTCAGAAAGACATTCAATGTCGCCGTTGATTTCACCATTGATGTCAGCCTTCTCACGCACCGTGACATGACCTTTGATTTTACCGCCGTGCATCCGAAGCTTGTTGCAAGTCACATTCCCTTCGATGTAGCTGGTTTCCCCAACGCAAGTCACAGTCGATGCAGAGATATGACCCATTACCTTTCCGGCAACCATCAAATCACCTTTAACATCGATGCCTCCGCCGATAACTGCATCTTTGGAAATGACACATACGCTTTCCTTCACAACACCCTCCGCTTCCAGTTGCCGCTGATTCTGTTTCGGCATCAGGATTTCAGATTCTTCATCGAGCCCGGTTCCGTTCTCGCCAACGCCCAATGCTTCCATCACCTGATTTCCAATGCTCTGCTTATGTTCCTGAGCTGCGATAGTCTCAACCGGTTCCGGCTGAGTTTGTGATTTCTTTGTTCCAAACAACTGTATATTACCTCCTAACGAATCACGAATAGCAAATATGTGGTATATCCACATTTTTATTATCTGCGACTCGCAAGCAGGGTCAACCCATCGGATGGTCGATTTTATACTGGATTTCCGCCTGCTTCCTTACTGCTTGATAAAGCTGCGGATAGTTTAGAGCCATCTCCATCACCGCGTCTTTGCCACTCTGCTTAACGCCCAAAATCTGACCGGTCCCACGCAGTTCCAAGTCCTTTTCAGCAATCTTGAAACCGTCATTGGTAGCCGCCATCGTTTTCAAGCGTTCGTTTTCCTTGTCCTTAGATAGAAGCACACAATAGCTCTGCAAGCTGCTGCGTCCAACACGCCCTCTGAGCTGATGCAGCTGTGCCAATCCGAAGCGTTCCGCGTTCTTGATAACAATGACCGTAGCGTTCGGGACATTCACGCCAACCTCAACAATCGTGGTAGAGATAAGGATGTTAGCCTGATTTTGAGCGAATGCTTCAATTCCTTCCTGAACTTCTTTGGCTTTCATGTCGCCGGAGATTGCCTTGATTGTCACTTCCGGGTAAGGCTTAAACCATTCTGTCAGCTTTTTGTAGGTCGTCTCAACCGAATCAACACCTTCCAGAGTTTCCGAATCCGAATCTTCAATCAGAGGGCACACGATATAACACTGATGACCTTCCTTGATTTGATTGTATACGGATTTATAGCAGCTGTTTTCATTAGACCAGATAATGGTCTTTACAGGCTTGCGCCCGGCAGGCATCGTATGGATATTGACGATTTCGGTGCCTTCCCCATACAAAGTGTTCGCCAACGAGCGCGGGATTGGCGTAGCGCTCATGCTGACATTGTGAACGCCGTCTTTTGCTTTCTGCTTGAGTGCTTCACGCTGCTCAACGCCGAACCGATGTTCCTCGTCTACAATCGTTAAACCCAGCTTATGATACTTGACCTTCCCGGAAATCACAGAATGCGTTCCAACAATGATTTGAGCCTTGCCGCTCTCAATCTCTTCGAGAACCGATTTTTCTTCTTTTGCTTTCATGCCACTGCGCAGGAAAACCGTCTTGTACCCGAACGAGCCGAGGATTTTCGAGAACTCCTCATAGTGCTGCGTAGCAAGAACCACAGTCGGAGCCATTACCGCACACTGAAAATCGTTCATTGCCATTGCCAATGCACAAATCTCAGCAACGACCGTTTTACCGCAGCCTACATCACCCTGAACCAGGGTATCCACACGTTCTCCGTGTTCCATCTCGGTGAGCATATGTTCAGCAGCGTTCTTTTGGTCCTCTGTCAGCTTGAACGGTAAGACTCCCTGCATCTTGTTCAGAACGTCCCGCGTACTCTTAATTCGACAGAACGACACCTTTGCGGCTTCTGCTTTCTTTGCTTCCAGCTCATAGCAGAACGGATACAACACATCGACCGCTCTGCGTTTTCGGGAAAGCCTGATTTCCTTTTCATCGGTCGGCTGATGTGCCATGTGAATGGCTTCAGCAATCGGCGGAACTCGCAGCGCCCGCATCTGAGCCAGGCTCAAGGTTTCGGTCGAGCATTCTCTGGTATAAGGCATCGCCAATTTAATGGCATCTTCCAGGTATTCCACCGACATTCCTTTGATTTTCCTATAAACCGGCTGGATAGAGAAAGCTGACGCGATATCCATCGTGACAAAGTCAGGCGTTGCCATTGTCATGTTGTTGTACTGCTCGTTCCAGGAAACGACTCCGCCAAGCGCAATGACGTCGCCGACTGAAAACTGCCGTGTGCGGAACGGTTGATTGAACCAGAATACCGTACAAAAAGTGTTCCCGTCCGAAAGGCGCAGCATGTAATGCTTGCCATCAATCACTCGGCCACTCACGACCTTACCCTTGATGGCAACATGCTCTCCTTGATGATATTTTCCTTCCGCAAACGAGATAGGGTTCCTGAAATCCAAGTATTTGTTCGGATAATACCCGAGCAAGTCTGTCACAGTTTCAATTCCCTTACTAGCAAATTGACTTGCTTTTCGCGGCGTAATACCAATGTCAGTCAACGGCATGTTAGCCATATCGTTTACTCCTCTGTCATTCCGTAAAACAATCTGTTCCGGAAGTTCCAAAATTCGTCATGTGAATGTCAAGGTATTTTTCGTTGTTATAGTGCTGTAACCTATTTTTGAGCAATGAGTTGCGGTTTTCAATGTCGTTCGTATCGATTGCCACATCGACCGCGTCCATATTGCCTACAATTCTGCACTCATTCTTCGAACGAGTCACTGCGGTATACAGAAGATTTCGCTGCTGCAGCTGTTTCCAGCCAGTATCAAACGCCACCACGACTGCTTTGAACTCAGAACCCTGTGATTTATGAACCGTCATCGCATATGCCAACGCAAATTCAGATTGCATCGTCTTTCTGCTGACAATCATCTCAAAGCATTCGCCATCCACATCGCAAGGGTTATCGAACCTTACTGTATAGGCGTTGCAAATCATCGCGCCATCCTGGCCCAGGGCTTTCGGTTCAAAGCTCGTGATGAAACCCATATCACCGTTTACAAAGCTGCCTCTATGGTTCTTGCACAGCATCACGCGGTCACCGATTCGGTAATCGAATCCCTGTTCCGGTACGCCTTTCAAGGATTCAATGAATCCGCTGTTTTCATATGTTGCCGGATTAAGCTTATCCCGAATCAAAAGATTCAGGTCTGTTGCAGAAATATACCCACTTCCCTTTTTACGGACCGGTGTAAGCAGGCATATATTCTGAACACCTTTACGAATTCCATCCTCCGCATGTCTATTGTCCATGTCATTCACTTCGCCATATTTTCGAACGAAATGAAAGTAGTTGAACAGCGCTGTTGTTCTGATTTCCATACCTTTGGTGGCCGGAATCAGCAAGAACGATTCGTCTTGTCTGAAAGTACTCGTCTGCTCACCAGCATTGATGTGTATTGCATTCTCTACAATCGCGCCCATATTTCTATGGCAGGAGGAGAGTTTACATACATTCACTTCTCCACTGTCAATCAAGTCCCGAAGAACATTGCCCGCTCCGATTGCAGGAAGCTGGTCAGGGTCTCCCACGATGACCAGTTTGCAGCCATGGGAAGCAAGTGAGAATACCATATGCGCCGTTTCAAGGTTACACATCGAGAATTCGTCAACCACAATCACACTCGCTTCATTATCAAAGCAGCCAAAATACGCTGACTGAATCGTGGATGCTGCGTGTCCTGTTGCTTCCCGCATTCTTGCCGATGCTCGACCAGTAGGAGCACAGAGCAGTATGTCTTCTTCCTTATAGTAGCTGCCTTTAGCAACCATAAACGCTTCAATGATGGTTTTGATGATAGTCGTCTTACCGCTGCCGGGGCCGCCAGTGATTACCGTCACGTTCTGGCTGTCACTGCCATACACCGTGTATGCTGCTTGCTTTTGAGTGTCGTCCAGCAGAAAGCCATCTTTCATCTGCACGTTCTGGATAGCTCTATCCACATCGGCTTTCGAGACTATGCCGCACGCTGCATTCATGCAGTGGTGCAATGTATGGCAAAGGAACGTGATGTCGCATTCAAGTGCCCAGTATCGGCGCAGATAAACGCAGAAGAGAGGTTTTCCGCTTGCGTTCCCGCTAGACTTTTCTGCCACCAGCAGTCCTTTTCGTCTCGCGCCATTCACAGCATCTCGTATTGACTGTTCAGGAATTCGTGATTCGTGCAGTTCCTTTTCCACGGTCGTTGCCACGCAGGCCATCAACTGATTTAGCCAAACGAAAGAATGGCCTTCCATCTGTGCCTGCACCTCAAGCGAATGCAGCACGATAGCTTCCACCCTGCGCTGGTCTTTCCTGTCCATTCCCAGCCCGACCAACGCAATGCGGTCAGATGCAGCAAACCCGATGCCACTGACATCTTGATATAGGCAATACGGATTCTCCTTGATGGCGGCTAATGCCTGCTTGCTGTCCCCGTACTCTTTCAGAACGGCATTGATTTTCTGCATTGAGATGAAGGGAAGTAGAAAAGAAATCAATTCCTGGTCTTTTGCGATATGAATATAGGCATCGTGGATTTTCTTTGCTGCCTTTTCTTTGATTCCGGCCAGTTCCGTCAGCTTTTCCGGGCTTTTCTCGATTATTTTGAGGGAATCGGCACCAAATGCTTTGATGATTTTCTTTGCCGTTACGGGTCCGACCCCCGGTACGTATCCGCTGGTCAGCAATTCATATATCGAATCTGTGCCGCCCGCCTCATAGTCAATCTCGGAGCTTTCGACCTTGATATACTGTGTTCCCCGCCGTGCATCTTGTTCCCAGTGTCCTTGATAGGTAATATAAGCATTCTCAACAGGGTTCGGAATAATGCCTTTGAGGACAATGCTCTTACCGTCTTCAATCCGAGATGCAACCAGAATTGAAAAGCCGCTTTCAGGGTCACAGAATGGAATATCAACGATTTTTGCCTTGAATTTTGTCGCACTTTGTACTGCATATCTGTTATATGTTATTGTCTGATAGCTGCCAACCATTTGATACTCCTTAATACAGCACGAAATGATAACCCGGATACTTTGATTTGAGTAGTTTCCACTTTAGGCGAAAAGCTTCGGTTTGAATGTACTTGCCGTTCTTTTGGTCGTATCCCTTTACATCCTCTACCACGACCGTGCCATTTTTATCTCGATAATAGAAATCTGCTCGGTAGTCGATTTTCTGAATTCTTTTTCCCTCATACTGAAACGCTTCCTGAATTGTCAACGGGACCTGCCGTTTCAGCTCCGTGATACTTCCGCCCTTTTCAAGTATCTGCAAATCTAACCACCGACAATATTCTTTCGTAGAGTCAAACACATCCACGATATTGCCATGCTCTTTTGCATCCTTGTTCCCTGCCACAAAGCCGTCCTTATACGCATACACCTTATGATTCCCGTATTTCGGATGCGTCACTTTAGGCTCTTTAGGTTTGCTGACCTTGGCACTGTCTTTTCCTCCCTGTACCTGAATACTCAGCGCAGGGTTCTTTGCTAATGTATCATTCAACCATTTCTGTGTCAGCTGCATTTCGGGTGCCTCGGATGATGGTGTAAAAAGAAAACTCTTATACTTCAATTATACCATTCCTGCACTTTGGTCACAACAAATTGTTGTTTTGTTAACTATCATTTCACAATTACAATTTCTTTCAATGTGCTAATCACTTGCGTACCTGTTATTGTATTTCATTTATTTTCATGTCTCTGTTATTGCGTTCCTGTTGTTGTAATTCAAAATTGCTTTGGATAAACATAACGGAGATTATTTACATCGACTTTTCTTGCTGCTCTCAGGCGAAGTGGGCATTCAGAAAAACTTGCATAAATACATTATCCTTGGCCTTTGTGGTATTCTGAGGTTCTCACTGTTACTTTTTTTCTTTCCAAACCAATCCATTCAGCTCAACTAAACAGAGATTATTTACGTTCCTCTTTTTCTGTTGAGACTATCAGTGCTTTCCAGGTCCAGCTTTAACGGAGGTTATTTTCGTATTTTAGCTTCTTCTTTTGTTCTTGACACACTCCCACGATTAAAATCGTGGGATTCTACTTCAACGAGGCCGCTGGCTGACCCAGTCTTACGCCTCTCGGTAACGGCATGGTGCCTCATCCGTGAGAGTATTTTTACGCAGGGTAGCCCATTTGAGTTAATCCCATACGGCATATATTGATAGCTGCATTGACGTCTCTTTCGTGGTGCGTGCCGCAAGATGGGCAATCCCACTGCCGCTGCTTGAGTGTGAGCTTCGGGTAGATGCACCCGCAGCGACTGCAGCACTTGCTGGATGGAGCGAAACGGTCAATTTTCACGACCTCCGTGCCACAGTTGGATGCTGTCCACTCAAGGATTTTGACAAACTCACCAAACGCTATATCATTGATTTTGCGTCCCCAGAGTTTTTGCATCCCTGCAAGATTTAAGTTTTCAATACAGATGATAGCGTAATCCGCTATCAGTTGGTAAGCAACCTTAAAGAACCAATCGGTGCGTTGGTTACATATTTTTCGATAGATACGTTCCAACTCTTTAATTGCTTTCTTACGGTTATTACTTCCCGGCTTACAGCGTGAAATATGTCTTTGCACTCGCTGCAGCTCTTTCAGAGAGGCTTTATACCATTCAGGGGAATCTATCACGCTGCCGTCATCCAAGTTGAGGAAGTGCTTCAAGCCAAAATCCATCCCGACAGCTTTACCTGCTCGTGGAAGAATTTCATTACATTCCTCTTGGGTGACGACAAAGAGGTAGACATCACCTAAATTGTCGCGCTTGACGGTTAAGATTTTCACTTTACCCTTCAAAGGACGAGAATCAAAATAGCGATACTTCTTACCATTGATGGTGACGCTGCCTTTGTCGTCAAACTTATAGCCTGCCTGCTTGAGCGTGAAACTTTTATACATCTCGCGCTTCTTAAATTTTGGCAGCGACTTCTTGGTTGGATGTGCCTTTTTCTTATTATCAAAATCGGCTTTATAGGCGCGGTCAACGCGTTCCACTACATCCTGAATAGCTTGGCTGCCAAGATTGTGCCAGTGAGCCCACTTGCGGCGCTTGCAGATTTTAGCAATGTACTTTTTCAAATCATTGGCTTTAAGCGTTTTGCCATAGACCAAATAGTACATACGCCGCATAGCAATGCAAAAATTCCAAATCTCGGAGGCAATTTCTATCTGCTGAACAAGATACTTGTTCTTCTTGTTGTTGTACAGTTTGTACTTGTAGGTTTTCATAACAAGACGCATGAGTAGTAGCCTCCTTTTTCTTTAGAATCTACTATCTATGGTACGCAATCCGCACGCTTTTACAACAAAAAAACGCTGCCTATCTTGCGAATAGGCAGTGTGAATTGATTCGTTCTTAACGCCTTTCATCCCACGACTAAAGTCGTGGGTTTTCCCGGCTTGTTTTTATAAACCTTTCCATAAGCAAACGGAGGTTCTTTACGTGCAGTTTTTAGTTTGCAGTGTTTTTGTGTCTGAGCAATTAAACCGGAGATTATTTTCGTTCCAATTCACTCAGTAATATAGTTTGAGAATGAAATGCCGATATATTATCCCGAGGTTATCTACGTTTTAATTTCGGTTTTACTTCTCTCCTTCTCTCCCCTACTATCAAGTGAGCTTGACTTTGTGAGTCGTACCAACCGGAGATTGTTTTCTTTCCGTTCTGGATATGATGGCAGCCTTCACTCTTTCACAGGCGTATCGTCAACCTGAGGTTTTTTACGTTCGTTTTTGGGAGTGTCACTTTGAGAGCGGCTTGGCGGAGGTTATTTACATTGATTTTGGGCATTTCTCTACTCTCGACTCGTTTTTTCTAAAACAGAAGTTATTTACGTTAGTTTTTCGCTGTATTGTAAAACGAGGTTATTTACGTTCAACTTTCTGAACTTACAAATTACCCAAACGCTTCATGGCATTTCCTGAACGTAGAATTACACAATATTTAACAGGTTGTAATTTATACCGCATAGTTCCCATGCATTTTTAGCTGTTTTTCATCAGTATTCATCTGTAAGTACAAATTCAAAACTGCTACGTTAATTTTCTCTTATATAGCTTCGTCATTCTTGTTTCCACATCAGCATTATTATCGTGTTATCGTGCTTTTATTTCAGCGAAGCTGAACCAAATTTGCAACGTAAATAATCTCCGATTCCTTTGATACATTACCTTTTTTGTGAGTTACGTCTACTATTTGTATAATATGCTTATCATTGTCCATTTTGGATGTTTTTTGACCCATAGAATAATGACATTTGCCATAAAACAAACTATTATATTATAAGCAGCCCTGTGTGAGCATGGTACGGTAGCTGTTCCGTTAGGAATTGCTGTAAGCATTTACCAGAGATTCTTTTTATTAGATTTTGAGGTTGAACGAGCAAAGCATCAGTCATTTCAAACGGAGGTTCTTTACGTTCGTTATATACTAATAAGAAAGCAGCGTAAATCAGACCAACCACCACAAACTTGGAAGTTTCACAATTACTTAAACGGAGATAATTTACGTTACGTTTTTGTCTCTGGCGAGGTTAAAGAACTTTTCCAGAAGCATATAAAATCTCAAGCGTGATGCATTGCAAAACTGAGGTTATTTACGTTGGATTTTCGGGTAATGATGCTTACCCGTGCGCTGCGATTAAAACAGAGGTTATTTTCGTTCGCTTTTGCCAATACTTTCTTCAATGTGTGACCGCAGCTGGATTGCTACTAAAGGCTGACTCATCATTTCAGGTCCGAGTCGTACCCGTTCTCCCCTCCCCTGCTAGTTAAAGAACCCGACATTGCATAACGGAGATTATTTACGTCGCATTTTTTCTCTGCCATTTATGCGAAGAAATAGCTTTGAAATAATTCTATTCAGGATGAGCTCGTACTCACAATCAAAAGCAGAGGTTCTTTTCGAGTCAAACAGAGGTTCTTTTCGCAAGTTAACCGAAATAAAGCTCTGTTCCCAAAGCAAACAATCTACTCCGAAACACAAAACAAGCTCCCGTGAAGAGCAAAACAAACTCTTTTTACAAGCAAAATAACCTCCGTTTCTTCTATATATAATAATGAATAAGTAATAAAAGAATAAAATATAAATTACACCTAAAAAGAAATAAAAGAATCGTAATTCTAATCAATAGAACCTTGACATTATGTGACAATTGTTGTAAACTAAATTATAATGTTCTTAGTGTAACCATTTTTAGGAAAAGCTTTCTTTGATGGTTTGCTGCATATTAAAAGAAAGGCTGAGCAGCCATCTGGCTTGTCTCAAATCGACGATGAAAAAGAAAGACAGCAACGCAAAAGCTAATGATAATGTTGAGTCAGTTGTTGGTGAAGTTCTCAGTAATGAGGAAGTTCAAGAACAGATGTCATTGGCTCAACTACCCGAGGTTAAAGCGCTCAATAAGTCTATCATCACGAAAAGCAATGACTTGATTCAAAAGACAAAATATTCATTGCCTCGAAATGAGCAAAAGATTTTGCTGATTATGCTATCCAAAATCGACCAGCGTAATGATAGAGATGCATCGAAATATTACACCATTACATTCCAGGAGTTTTCAAAGCTTACAGGCGTAGACATCATGCGCAGCGGTTATAAACCGCATCTACAGCAGATTGTAGAAAACCTGGAAAACCGTACCTTCTGGGTTCCCGACGGGCCGGACCAGTTAAAAACCATTTCTTGGATTAGCAAGGGCTCTCGCGTTAATTTCAAAGACAAAACCATTCAGATGCGCTTTAACCCAGATATCTGGAAAGACATCGCACAGCTGACAAGCAATTATACTTCTTATAGTATTGAGTATTTGCTCACGATGCAAAGCACCTATTCGATGCGCATCTATGAGATTGTGTTGTCCTATGATAACGGAACCAGAGAATACAACTACACGAACGGCGTGATATTCGAACCAGTCACGGAAGCTGTGCTTCGTAAATTCCCAGACAAACAAAATGAGCTGAAGGGTTACAAATACAAAGTCTTTGACATGGAAGAATTCAAAGGAATGCTTTCCATGCCGTCCAAAGATGAAATACTGCGCAGTAGAAAGAGCAGAAAGACGGAAAGCAGCTCTGAGCCCAAATTCAGTAGAGAAAAAACTGTTTCTGAGAAATATAAGGTCTTTTCTGATTTTGAAAAGAACATTCTTGCACCTGTCAAAGCCGAAATCAATGAAATGACGGACCTCTGGTTCGACTACGAACCGGTTCGCCGCAAAGGTGTCAGAAAGTACGAGTTCCTTTATATATTCATCAAGTACAAGACCAAGGAAGAGATGAAAAAGGTTCGTGCCTTTCATGAAGAGCGGCAGAACCTTGAAACCGAAGTTGGCCGAAAGCGTAAATCCCGCCGCGTAGTGAGTCTTGAAACTCTTGAGCAATACAACCTGCCGCTTTCCGAAGCTGTAATGAGCATGAGCTATAATATGGCGCGAAACGAAGTGAAAGCCAAAGCTCAATACCAGGACTATGAAGAAAAGCTGACGCCGGAAGAACGCAATATTTTTACCGATGTGTTTACCATTGTCGGCAAAATCTTAACCAGCACTCGAAATCCTGAACATAACAAAGAAGCTTTTAACGCTCTGAACCGAATCATCAAGGATAACAACGGGTTAAAGACCTGGACGTTCGGCATTGCTACAAGGTACAAATCTTTGCTGGATGCAGACGGCGGAACAAAGACCGCCAACTATTACCGCAAAGTCATCTTCAATGATTTGATTGAAAGCTCGGCAACCACAATCGCGTTGGGTGAACGGGCAATCAATGCTCATGAGAATGGCCTGAACAAGCTGATTGATTTTACTACAGTGTTCGATGAGGACACAAACGAATGAAATAGGGCCCACCATTTGGTGGGCTTTTTTTTGTTTGCCAAACATCAGAAATGAATTTACACCAACAGGGATTTAAGTTCTGGAGCAGAGAGGAACTTTCATTTGCAATGTTATGAGATGCCAACCCAGGTCGTACACTAACAGGTACGCGAGGTCTCATATGTATCAGAGGTTCGGTAGTATAGTGAACCTGTAAAAATCGAAATTACACCAACAGGAACGTGCGTTTCAGACAGGGGATGAATAGTACTCTGTCCACTGCCAAAAGCAGCGGCAACAAAGCTCTAACAATTAAGATTGGATTTACACCAACAGGGATGTGAGTTCTTGAAGGCTTGTATAGAATATCAAAAAGAAGCAGTCTCCAAAGTTCGCGTTGACATTTAGCTAAAGCATGTTATAATTGAATTATTGAAATTGTGGGTGTTGACATTTTGTGCGATTTGTATATGCAAGCAGAGCTCGTAATTGGGCCATACAAGACAAAAATCACGCTGTCAGGTCAAGCACCACGTTGAGACTAAAATTACAATAACAGGTACTCGAGTAACTCAACTCTTGAGTAATGAGGTGCGTAACATGCCAGCGAAAGTCATCACAGTCGCAATTGAAAAGGGCGGAACAGGGAAGACCGTTACCGCTTCAAACCTAGCATATCTGATGGGGGAAGATGGGAAGAAAGTGCTGTGCATTGACACAGACCCACAAGGCAATTTGACCAGTGCCCTAAGTGATGGGAAAGGTGAAATCACAGAGGGTCTGTATGAAGGGCACGCACTCTATGATATGTTCAGCGGCTTCCGGTATACGAAAGCCCGCGATTTCATTGTCCCGACCGAGTATGGTGATAATGTGGATATGATTCCCGGAAGTGCTCAAACGCCGAAAATCAATCAGAGATTAGCTGACTTGTTTGATGATGCGAATATCCTGGCAAAAAGTGGAGCCATGAAACGCATTGATAAGATGTCGGACTTCCTGTTTTATTTCTTGGAGCAGGTGTTGGACGATTATGACTACATAATTATCGATACGCAGCCGACCCGTGACTCATTGCTGCTTACCAATGCAATTAGTGCAGCCGATTATATCCTGATTCCCATGATGTGTGATGCAAACTCCCGTGGGTCTGCTTTCAGAACGTTCGCACTGTGCAATGAGCTGTGCAATGCACCGGGGAGCCGAATCAAAGGCGTGGGTGTTCTCTTGACAGCGGTGAATAAAAAGGCGAAAGCTGCAAGGCTGATTCGCACACAGTGTCAGGATGTTTTGGGTCCTGCTCTGTTTGAGCATGAAATCCCGAACAGCATCAGTGTCGGTATGTCTGTTACTAATTATCAGCCAGTGTGTTTCTATGCAGCAAAGCAGCCTGTTTCGATTGCATATCAGCAGGTTTATAAAGAATTGATGAAGCGTTTGGCAAAGCTGGAGGTGAAGTAAAATGGCATTGACAAAGAAGAAGGGGCCTGTAACCACACCCAAGTTGCCTAATATTGAAGCTTTGAAGAAAGTAAACAACAATAGCGCCGGTGCATTTTATAACGACTTACTCAATGCAAAGCACAAGATAGAATACGAGAGCCGCGACATATCCCTCTTTAATATCCGAACAAACCCTGATAATGAAATATTCCGTGAAATAGATGACGATGAAGATATTCGGATTCTTGCGGATGACATCAAGCGCAACGGCCTGTTGCATAACCTGGTCATGTTCCCATACACAGAAGAGGGGAGAGAGGTCTATGTTCTTCTTTCCGGTGAAAGAAGATATCGAGCTCTCAAGCTGCTTGTTGAAGAAGGGGATACCTCCTGGCAGATTGTTCGGAACTGCAATGTCATTACGACAGAGCTTTCCGATAACGAAAAGAAGGTATTGCTTTACAGCGCAAACCTGCAGGTGCGTGGTGGCCTAAATGATGAGGCAGTTCGCAGAAAGGCTGTATCAGATTTTATCGAATGTCTCCAGAAAGAGCCCTATAATATGAATAGGGTAGACGCTCTGAAAGCAATCAAGAGCGTGAGTTCTGTAAACCCGAAAACCATCGACAGAGATGCACGGCTCGAAGATAAACTGAAGGGGAGCCTGAAAGAGCTTCTCGACGCAAAATTCCTGAGCAGAAGCGAGTGTGAAAGCTATCTGCGATTCGATGATGAGAAGCTGGATGAGATTGGTCAAAAGTATCAAGAGCTCAATGCAGTGGATTGTCACGGCGATACCGGGGAAGAAGCAGGGAAGAACCACATCGAAGTGATGCGCGATACGCTTCACGATATGTTCCGGGAATACCTGTTCAGTGCCTTGCAGCAGCGCACCAGAGCAGAGCACGAAGAAACCTATAAGAAATCCATCGAGTATTTTGACAGTGAATTACAGGAGCTTAAAAAGAAAGCCGAAGAGTTCGGGATTATCAAAGAGTGCAACACCCCGGAAGAAGTAGCAGATTTTGAGTATGATGCCCAAAAGGATGCTACCAAGGACGTTGCCAAGAAAGAGAGGGAAGCGGCAGATATCAGTGTAAGTGCCGTATTAAAAACAACTCCGACAATCATCAAGAAGTTGCAGCGAGTCTATTCAAACAAGAGCTATGAAAAAGCATTGCGCCATGTTTCACAGGAATCGAGAGATTCCGACATTGCAGCACTCGAAGAAGTGATTGAGATGGCTACAAAGCTGAAAGAAAAAATCAAAGCCGTGGATTGATTAAGGGAAACCTAAATGAATAGTGAAAAAAGCACGATTTCAGTGCGGTTCCGTTCAGACTTTGCGGAAATACTCGAAGTTCGGGCGTGGTACGAAGGAAGTCGCTTGGGAACACTGACAAACCGATTGGTTAGAAGTGAACTTCAAAAGGTCAGCAGAGTAGGGGAGAAGTACATCATCTCTAAAGGTTCTGCTGAATACGACGAGCTGGTAGCTACCGGAGGTCTGGATGAATCGTACTATCTCTTACCAGAGATTGATGAAATCATATCCTTCATGCCGACCAACGAAGGTAGACGAGGAACAAAGCTAACGAAAAACAAACAGGTCTCGTTGTACTTGACCGAGGATGAAGTGAGCCAGCTGAATAGAGTTGTTTATGCACAGGATGTATTCGGAACCTATGACAGCGAAAAGATTCTATCGTATCGTTACGCAATCCATGGGCTGCTCCTAAATACTGAACTTCTGAAAAAGCAGATTCACAAGGATTTCTAAACATGCAGCGGATGCACTACCAAGAAAACGCTTGGAATGAGCATTCGCTGTTTGCTTTTTTTGTAAGAAATGAATTTACACTAACAGGTATGCGAGTTCTGGATGAATTGTATGGCTTGCGGCAAGAAGCTAAAAGTCCTCCCTATATTTCGCTAAACGGAGATTTAGCGAAGCTAGAAATCAATCAAAATACAATCCCCTTTTCGTTGATTTTCAAAGCTAAACCTTAAAAGCGCGAAATAAAAAGCCCCAACCAGAAAGGTCGGGGCTTTATTGTTATTTAGGCGAAGCTGTAGTTTGCAACAACTCCCATGAGCTCTTCACGAGTCTGCGGGTCAGATGTTGCACCGCTCACAACGGTCCATTCGGCAGCTTTAGCATAATCGCCAATCAGCATACCAGCCTGAACCCAGTTCGCGAGAGAGCGCATCGAGTTTACATTGCCATCTGTAGCGCCACAAGTCTGGCACTTCTTGGCAATTTGGTGAACGCAATCTACCATCGTCTGCAGCGGGACATCATTTCCACAGCCGGTCATACCCTTGATACGTTTGATGATAACCGCATCATTCGGGCATTTCATGTCAACGATGAGATGGTGGCGGTCGATGAACGACTGGTTCAGCGGACGGCAGCCTTCCAGGTCAACATTCAACGTGGAGATGATGATGCAGTCAGGATGCCGATGCAGCATCCCACCTGTCGGCAATACGACGCAGCCAGTTTCATCCAGCAGGCCATTCAAGCCGGGCATGACGGACGGACGCGTAATCAGAGAAGGCTCCTGCAGCTCACAGACCCAACCATTGCGGATAGCGCGAACCAGAGGGCTCTCAACATAGCGGAAGCCCTGGCCGCAAGCCTCAGAGCAAAGCTTCATCTGCTTGCGGAACAGCTCGGTCATGCATTCGGTTTCAGTGGCATCAGCCTTAGAAACGCCAGTAATAGCTTCATATGCTGTCGCGGGGTCCATACTGATATCAGTTGCGGTCGGCAGGTCCTTGAACAGTTCCTCATTGATGCTATCGTCAGAATCAGTAGAATCAATGGGCATCATATCGCCAATCAGGTTATACATTTCAGTACCAGCATTGCAGGTAATGAACGTATAAGGTAGACCAAGACCGGCAGCAATCGCACGAGCACCAGCAGTCTTACCGACAGACGGGTCACCACGCAGCATGATGTTGGTCATAGGGCGTTTGGTGCCGTGTGTTTTAGAAATGAGATAGCAGGAGGTCACAACTTCTTCGGGAAGGATGTATCCGTCATCAAGCTGTGGGACCAGGCTCTTCTCCTCGTCAGAGAGAATACGATTGTTATCAGCAAAATAGCCAACAAAGTCTTTAACAGACTTAAACGTAAACTTGCTGGCTCCGGAGCCTTTTTGGTCGCTCATAAACTGGAAAGTGCCCCAAACCATGTCTGGAAGGAACTTCTTGCTCTTGGCAAGGGTTTGAGTAACATTTTTCAAGTTGCCGTTGTTGGGATATTTGGCCTTGAACTCAGTGTTTTGCTCCAGCATAGCGTCCATCGCAGTACCGGCCAAAGCGCAGGCGTATTTGACCTTCTTTGTGGCGTCGGTTTCTGCAACATAAGATTGGAAAATATCTTCAAAACCATCAACACGATTTCGAAAATCACCCCAGAGAAGCAAAAAGAAAGGAGCAAGTCCAATCTTTGCAACATCCAAAATATTACCATTAAATCCAGTAGATGCGTACATCTGGCCGGTGCTTCTGTCATAAATCAGGCACAGCGTGTTCCCCAAATGGTCAGTTTCACATTCTTTGTAGATATTGTTATCTACCCACTCGGCCATTGTACGACCATCTTTGTTGCAAGAATACGCACCTACTTTTCGTCCATTCTCAATCATTTCAGCACGGCACAAAGCCTTCGCGAAATCCGCTGTTATTTTGCCCGGTACGCAGTGTCCATTAGTTCGGTATACCCCGGCCTGCTTTACACTGGCAGCGGTGGGGTCATCAATGAACTTTACGCCGATGCCTAGCTGAACATCATGAAAAATGTCAGGCAGCGCAGGGTCAAGCAAGTCATTGGTCTTGCCGGTCCACCACATATTTTGCATATTCATAGTTTTTTACCTCCGATTAAATTAAAATAGTCGAGACCAGCAAGAATGCCAGTCTCGACTTAAATTAGTGTGTAATCGCCCGTATAGCCTGTTAGCACAGCTCACGGGGCTTAGAATAGATTAGAAGGGCAAATCGTCCTCTTCCTCAACGGCATCAAATTCATCAGCCCCATACTCACCGTAAGTCGGTGCAGAAGGAGTAGGAGCCGAAGCAGGAGTTGCTGCAGGAGCAGGAGTGCTGTTCTGAGCAGTGTCTTTGCCACGACTTGCAAAAGCTGCTTTGTCAGCCCATACGGTGTAGGACGTACGATTTTCACCGTCCTTATTCTTGTAAGAATAGCTGGACAAAGTACCAGCAACCATGATGGGGTCGCCCTTATGGAATTTGCTTGCGATAAACTCCGCAAGTTTTCCGGAGGCAGCGACAGCCACAAAGGAAGGAACATCAACCCACTGCCCATCCTTCTGGTAAGAGCGGTTGCTGGCAACCGTAAAGTTTGCAATGTTATTTCCGTTCTGAGTAGAACGGGTCGTAACATCTGCGGTCAGGTTACCCATCAGCATGCCATCGGCAAAGTTGCCATTGACATCATGCTGAATCGTTGCCGCACTCAGATAAGTGTAGTATTTCTTCTGCCCATCCTTGTCATAGGAACCAGATTCGAAGCGGCCAGTGACCAGAACAGGAGCGCCTTTGATAAGTTTAGCGCGCAGATTGTCACTGATAAACTTTTTAGGAGCACGAACAGGTAAAAAAGAGCTTTCCTTATTCTGCCCACGGTCTACTGCGACACGGAATCCAACGTATGTGTTGTTGCCAATAGTGAATTCTTCTGCGTCAGCAGTAAGACGGCCAATGATAGTAAAAACATTAACGTTAGTCATGATAATTGTCTCCTTTCAAAAAGACAGTTAATAAATAAAAAAGGCAGGCTTCCCAAACAAATGAGAAGTCTGCCTTACGACAAGATTGTGAATTGTACGAGCACAAATAGTGCCTAGTAGATGGTATCTATCGTACAATATTCATTGTATTGAGTTCGCATATATCGTCAAGCATTTTTGAAGCAAAATCAAGCAATCGTTGCGTGAGCAGTGAGCCAGTCACCTACTTTGTTGTACAGAACCGTCTGGTTCACATATTCTTCGCCATAGTATTTCTGAGCCTGCTGAACACTCAAGGAATCATCACCGAAATAATCGCTCACGTCGGCATCAGTGACCTTAATTTTCTCTGCTTCTGCCACAGCCTGGAAAACCAGATATGCCTTTACGCTTTCTTCAATGCGGTCATTGTAGCTATCGAGCAAGGCATCCTCAGTATCATAATCGGTGGTTTCCAGGTATTCGTCCATGGTTTTGCCCATGTTTTCAGCGCTTGTTTCGATTTCCTTGCGGTAAGTATCACGCTGGTCATCAATGAGGCTCTGCGGGATTTCAGAGACAACGGAGTTATCCATCATATAGTTATAGATGGCAAGGCCCAGAGCATCTTTGGTCAAAAGCTCATTGTAATACTGTTTGAACGTATCCACGGAATTGACCAGAGTGCCATCCTCGGTGTAATACTTGTTATCGCCGAAGCAGTTCACGATAGAGTCATCCGTCAAGGTCAGCTCAGAGACATCCTTGAGTTCGATGCGGAACTGAACATCCTGACCAGCCAGGCTCAGAGTGTTGCCCTCGGAATCAGTGGTGTCGGGGTAACTGTCGGGGAAAGTCACAGTGATATCGAACTTCTCACCGGCAAAATGTCCTTCAATCTGGCTTTCAAAACCATCCACGTAAGACCCCTGGCCCAGCACGATTTCAGCGTCCTTTGCAGAACCATTCGGGAATTCATCACCATTGTAGGAGCCGGTATAATCCACCGTCACGCAATCGCCTTCCTGCGCCGCGCGGTCCACAGTGGTGTGTTCACCGTAAGTCTGCTTAATCTGCAGCAAAGCGGAATCCAGAGCGCCGTCTTCCATGTGCAGGTCTTCAGTCTTAAAGGTCATATGGTCATAGTCATCCGGAAGAGTAACAATATTCTTGGCCTTGACACCAGCATAGTGACCGTCCTTTTTTAGACCCGCACTGTAATCAATGTCCAGCGCAGTCTCGACGGTTGCAGATTCTTCAGTGGCAGTAGAAGAACTGTCACTGCCGGACACAGCAGTCGATGCACAGCCAGACATGATGATGGATGCAGCCAGAGCAGTTGCAAGGATAAAAGAAGTTTTACGTTTATTCATTTGGTATTCTCCTATTTTTGAAAGGTTATTTTTACTGGACTTGCAGAATGCTGTTCAGCAAATCTTCATTGTTCGTGACGGCCAGGAAATTGCGGTCAGTGCCTTCCACGAGATAGGTCTTGCTGCTGTCGGAGTCAGCATAATCAGAGCGAGCAACTGTAAAACCAGAAAGTGTCTGCTTGGTATCCGTGAACTGAATATCATCAGCGTTGTAGGATGCAGGTGCAAACACGACCTCAGAATCGCCATCTTTGACCAGAACGCGCTCATTCGTCAGACTCAAAGTGCGTCCATCAAAATCGGCAGGCACATTATCAAGCAGCAAGGAAGCACCATCATTGGCAGGTGCGGCACTGCTCAGCAAAGCGGTTACTTCTTCATTTGCTGCATCGTTGATGCTCTCATCGCCGGTAGCACCGTGTGTAGCAATCACAACAAGTACTTTACCGTTCCCGATACCTTCAATGCCGGTAATCATATGAGTGGCACCGTCTTCGTGTTCGGTCATTGTACTATTGCCCAGATAAGAGCTGTCGCTCACCATACGGACGAGATAAGTTACTCCACTGCGCTCATACTGCAAAGCCATCCCATCATATCTGATGCTGTCTGCATTATCTACAGCAACAGACACCTTGGACTCACCATCGGCAATCAGGAAAGTCGAGGAATTCAGCGTCCAGGTGTTTTCATCCGAAGTCATAGATACTACAGGAGTCAAGGCTTCCTGATTTTCAAAATTAGTGTCGGTCGTCGCAACATCAGCCGAGATGTTCAGAGTACTTCCAGTAGACGGATAAACGATAGAATCACTCTTACGGCTTTCAGCAATCGCCATACCCATAATGACCACGGAAGCGGCAAGGACTACACAGCTGACGCCCAGAATTACATTGCCGCTTTTGTGGGACTTAGCAGTCGCTTTAGGCTTATCTACTTTATCTTCGGTTTCTTTCGGCACAGGCTTCTTATCTTCCGGTTTCTCTTCCAGCTCTTCATCGGCATACGGATTTTTGAATCCACCAAACGAAGGAGAGACAAAAGAGTCACTGTCGTCATCCTGCTTGTTGCTTTCGGGTTTAGCGGCAGGCTTTTCCTCACTGATGGTGGGAATCTCTTCCATAACGGGTTTCGTTTCAAACTCATCGGAAGGCTTGCTCTGCTGAGAAGAGTCCTTCGGACGGAATTTATGTTCAGGTGTGTGGATAGGCGTTACGTTCTGAACGTTCCCTTTATTCACGGTGTCTGCCTTGTCTTTCTCGGCTTCCGACACGGGAGCGGGAATGGTAGTGGACTTATCGTCCTGGACCTTTTCAACTTTCACGAACTGAGAAAGGTCGAGTTTGGTTTCAGCGGGAGTATCCTCTTCTTTCTTCTTGTTCAGGTCCTCCGCAAAAACCGTGGTCCAGGGCTGATTCGTCCGAGTCACATAGGGCGGTTTCTTCAATTCGCCAGAACCATTCTGGCTGTACTTTTCATTGCTCATTGTTTCTCCTCCTCAAGCCCGGTTGAAGCAGACAATGCGAACATTGTAGGCATCGCTCAGGCAGGTATACACGATAAGGTCCGCAGTACCCCAAACGACCGTTCCGTCATTTTTCTGCAAAGCATCAAAGCCAGTCACGTCGTTGTGTCCGTCAAAGGCATCCACACAGATATAATTGATTTGCTCGCCAGACGAAGTGACGACATATGCGGTCGAACCGATTGCCACGGATGTCAGGCCAGGTATTTCGTTATCCGCGACGATATTGCTGCCGCCATCTTGTGGAGCTTTCGGGAAAACACATGCGCTGTCTTCACGGTTGCAGGTTTCCTGGTCCGTGTTGTTGTAGAGCGCAACGTCTACCCCAGCTGCAGGAATATGCAATCGGCCACAGAAGTTCGGGTAATCGTTATCGTCGTTATAGTTCGGACCTGCCGGTGCTGCTTCTGCCTGTTGTTCGGCCTTTGTTTCTTCCTTTTCTTTTTCGGAATCCTTTTCTTCCTGGATGTTCTTCAGCTTGTTATCGATTTTCTGAATAGAAGCCTGAACATCAAGAGTCTGACTGACGGGTGTTAATTCCGTGTTCCTAACCTCAGTAGAAAGAAGTTCAAGGCGGCTGGCATCCACATCAAGTGTCGGCTCCAGCAGCGCAGATGACTGAGCCGAAAGAATCGCCTGTGTTGCGAAATCTGCTGCCTGCTTATTTCGCTCAACATTTCGTTTGACATCCATCAGAGAAAAGATAGATGCGAGCAAAGCAGCAATACTAAGCAGCAGCGCAACAATTTGTTTGAGAGTCTTCATTATTTTGCTTGCCTCTGACTTGCAACCATTTTACGGATAATACGATTGAGCTGGAAAATGGGAGACCGGCTCAACATTTTCCATTATTCGCGATTCGCACATTTCCGCAAGTTTCGGAGCGTTTGGGCGAATTTTGTACTCAATGAAGTTCTTCAAAGCTGATTTGACCATTGCTCTGCTGGGCCTTTTTGGAAGAGCCTCTGCCACGCTTTCGGAAGCTCTGGTCAAACGGCTGGGCCTTTTTGGGTTCGTCAGAATTCTGCTGCTTTTCATTTGCCGGTTTCTTTTGCGATTTTGCAGGAGCCTCTTTGGATGGCTGCTTCTGTTTAGGGGCCTTTGCCGAATCCTCCTTGGGACTTAATTTTGAAGTGCTCGTCCGCTTATCCGTGATGGGTTTCTTAGGCTTCTTCACTTCTTTTGAAGGTTCGACCTTGCGAGTAATGTTAAAGCCTGCGAGAGCCGCTTCCCTGTCTGCTTTTGGGCGCTGAGCTGGTGCTACCGGTTCAGCTTTTGGTGTCTGAGGAACATCAGGCTTTTGGGGCCGGGGCTGAGTCGGATGGCTCTCAACGGGTTTTGCGGATTCGTGAGGTTCAACTTTAGGCTCGGTCGCTGCTGCTTCGAGAGTGCCGAACGCGTTCGTCTTCTTTGCGGGCATTTCAGGGGCGTTGTCCTGCATAGATGGTTCTTGTTCTAATGTGGGGGCGTCAACGATATCAGGTTCAGGAGGAGCAGGAACATCAAGGTCCATCATATCCATACCCGGCTCTTCTTCATGTTCATTCACATCATCAGGAGGATTGAACACGTTACCGTCATCCTCCGCAAACGGGTCCTTTTTATCATCGTCCATGTCAACCCCACTGGGGTCAAACGAAAGACCAGCGGGGGAATCAGAGTCTTCTTCAGCGAAGGGGTCCTGCGTATCGTCATCATCCACAGGCAAGTCAAAGACCGACTCTTTTTCGGGCTTCGGTTCAAGCTCCGGCTCTGGCTCAAAGATGTCCGCAGAATCAAAAGGCTCAGCGGCATCTGCATTTTGGGGAGTCGATGCTGCTTTAGGGGCGGGAGGAACGATAGGCTCAGATTCATCTGCCAGAACGTCAAGGATTTCGGAAGGCTCCGGGTTGATTTCGGTGTGGATATTTACCTTGACATTTACAGGTTCTTTGTTGTCGATTGGAGTGGCTGTCTCGACCGTTCCAGGACTCTTGGGCGGTTCTTTTCGAGATGTTTCAGCATGTGCTTCTTGATGCTGCTCATAGTCTCTATCCGACTTGCCTTTGTCCTGATATTTTTCAGAAATTCCTTCAAGGATAATAGACGCCTGAGATGCGACAACATCAGAATCCGAGTTCTTCCCTTTTACCTGTTTTGGACGCTTAATGAATTCGCAGGAATCAAACCAAAGTTCGTCATCTAATAGAGGAATGTTCAGATAAATCAGCAAAGAGGCAGATACTATCGTGATTACCGATACCCACCAAGTCAATGGATACAGGATAAGAGAAAAGCCATAGAGCACGAAAGCAATATTGCGAGCTGTGCGGCAATTTGTTTTGAGCGTTTCTTCTTTCGCACCGTCAAATTCCGGGTATGAATCGTTCTTGCCGGGTTCATGATAAATAATGTAGCAGTGCTTGCCGTTGACTTTGTATTGAAGCAGAGTTACGACCATGGGCTCGTTTCCGCACGCTATCAAGGCTTCCTTGAATTTCTTTACCTCGTGGCGATTCAGACGCAAAGCAACATAATCTTTACAACCAGGAACTTCTAATTTAAGAGCCGTATTGCCGGTATCCGTTACAACGATTTCAAGTGCCGTTGCTTCCAACAATTTACTGCGTCTTTTGTAGGTTTTACCCATAACCACGATTTCCGTCAGAGTTCTTGTATCCTTGGTTACCCTGCATGAGAACAGGCAGCATACGAAGCATAAAAGAACAATCATCGGAAAGTTCATTCCGTATCACTGTCCTTCTTGTGGTTTCTGTTATCCAACACAATCAGCCTGGGGTTATTGGCAACGTTCTGGAAGTTTACTTTCTTCACGCTTGCGCCAACCTCTTGCGTTGCGGCCTGCTCTTGAACCGGTTCCTGTGCCTTTTTTGCGGTCGAGGAAGCCGGAAAGCACTGCTCGATACTGACGAGCGTTTCGTTGTTCATTCCCTTATCGTCTTCAAGGCAAAACAGCATGTTGTAGGTTCCACCAATATGGTAGTCACGGTCCTTTTGCTTTACGGTGAGGAAGATGTCGTGGGAAGCTGTGTCACGAAGCGGATTTCCCTCTTCATCTACCGGGACAAACCTCCAAGTCTCTTTAATGCCGGTCATGTCACGCTGCTGGTCAGCCGAGACGGCCAAAGCCTTTACCGTGACATATTTCCCGTCTTTCGCCCTCTGTACAACTCCCAAATATTCCACGACAAAATACCCGGCCACGAAAAGCCCAGCAGCAATGAGCACAATCCTTCGTGTATACAGAGCAAAGATAAGGCCAAGAGCTGCACTGCCGGCAGCACAGAGAGCGTATTTGATTTTCTGCGAGTTAATCATTCTGTTCATTTTCTATTTAAGCGAGAAAGCCCAACCGACGCAAAATCGGCTGGGCTTTTTACTGCTGCATTCTTTACTTGTTGGCAAGAAGCGGCATCAGCCCCGCTTATCCTCCTTTTTGAAGTTGATTTGTGTAAGCTGATACCGATTCACTGAGCATTCTGAGTCAGCGGATAGCCGCCGGAATCCAGAAGTGCAGTCAGAGTGCCATCGGTGAGATTTGCGGTAGACAGAGGAACATTATATTCTCTACCATCTGCGGTCTTAACGCTGGCGTAGAATTCAATGGTGACATCGCCGCTCATGTCGATATCGCCGAGAGCCTTCGTTGCAGTGTCGGTATTACCCGATGCAGGCTGATTAACAGTGGGCTGAGGCGTAACGACATCATCACTATTGGAATTTTCAGATACGGGAGGTACGCCAACCTGATGTCCAGTCACAGCGGTCAAAACCCCATTCATGCCATCATAGATGGATGGAACAAAAGCATAACCAGCCACGCCGCCAACGATGACGATTGCCAGAATCGCTGCAATGACCTTATTGTTCTTCTTCTTCTGCGTAGGCTGAGCCGGTTTCGCAGGAGCCTGAACCGGGGCCTGTGCCGCGTGATGAACGCTGCTTGCAGGCTTCTCTTTCTTACCCTTGCCAAGCCCAAATCTCTTCTTAGGAGGCTCTGCCGCCGTTTCCTGCCGCATCAGCTCCTGAGCAATCATCGTCTGGCGAGTAGCCGTCATCTGGTCCGGAAGATTATCGGGGTCAGGAATATAGGGAACAGATGTGGTTGGTTGGGAAGACTGCTGAACGGTGTCCGCTACAGGTGCTTGATACCCGGCCGACTGTGCATTCTGTACGTTCTGAGCAGGCACACCATACTGCATTGTGGTCTGCGGAGCCTGAACAGTGGGCTGAACTGCAGGCTGAATGACGGGCTGAGACTGAACGCGGGTAATATGGGGCTGAGACGCGGCAGGCTGCTGTACAGGGGCCTGAGCCGGAGCTTCTGCCGCGCGTTTCTTTGCGAGCAGTGCATCAACTACTTCCTGTTTGACCTTTCGAATCGTACCGTCCGGCATAACGCAGGTGCGGTCTGCGTAGACATTGGCCGGAACTTTCTGGCCGTTAATGGTAACATGGACAACGCCAATAGGCTCGCCCAGAATCGGATTCGGTTCCATGGAAAAAATCTCCTTTCAATAGTTGTGGGGTTATGTATTAACGCGAAACATTTGAGCAATCGTGTCAGCAAACCAGTGCAGCAAAACATTTGCAATATCTGCAACATATGGAATCAAAAAGCCACGTTTAAGAGTCCCAGACATGCAGCATAGGACAAAAGCTAAGCAAGACAAAAGAAGAATTGCCCAAATCAAAATAAAGATGTACTTGCCGAATCGGCCAAGGAATATCCAGCCGCCGCCCGAATCAGATTTCCTGTTATTGCATTCAGGGCAAGAAGCCGTTAGATTTCGGATATTGTTGATGTCATCGTTCGGAACAAGGATTCGGTACGCCCGATGCTCGTTAGCCAGATTGATGGAAATGATATGGTCAACCTGCATCGAATTGCGCGTCATAATGCGTCCACAATACGGGCACATGTAGAACTTTCCAAAAGTTCCGGGGTGATTCAAGACATACCGGTATCGGTAATCCTCAGACCGTTTATACTTTTTCCGGTGATTAGCCATGGCAGGCAGCCGAATGGACCCAAGGATGCTCCGGCGGAACACGGCGCTTCGGGAACCCTTCCGGCAGATGGTCCGGGAACTTGGTGCCGTCAGAATTCGTGCCACCGTTGAGCTTTTCCCATTCGTGTTCCCATGCAGAGAATTCCAGGCCGTGAGACATTTCCCACAAGGACAGTTCCCCGTAAGAGATACCACCCATTTCAGAGAGCTTTGCTCTCATAGCCAATTCCTGTGCGCTCGTAACAGTTTTATTAGATGCTTTCATTTTTTCCTCCTCGCGCTTTGCCTGTTCTCTTCTCATTTTGGCTTCCGCATTGCTGCGATGTGCTGCATTGCGCCGGTTCTGAGCGTAGCACGCAGAGCAAAATTGACGGTTCCCCAGGCTGAAAATCGGTGTACCGCAGATGCGGCAGTGTGTAAGATAACCATTGTTGCTTGCCATTTTCGCTAACCTCCTGCCATTAGTCGAAATTACAGTCTCGATTTTACGTGTGTTTTATCGACCCCATATCCCTGATGAGGGGACACGAGGTTAATACATACTTATGGGTTATCTACCAAACCAAGCTGAAATTCGATTAGTCGAAACTCCAGTCTCGATTTTGGGTAACAGAAAACTAATCCTTGCTAAGCAAAGATAGCAAAGACTCAATATCGCATCCCCACAAAAGAGCAGAGAGTGCGGTATATGCGCGATGTTTCTTTTCGCAAAAGTAAGAGCTGTTGATTCCTACTTGTTTGGCGAGAGTTGCTTCATCGGTTCCGTTCGGGCCATACTTCTCATTGACGACGAGCATCAGCATATCGTAGAGTTTCGAGTCACCGTCCGGGAACTGTTTCAGCAGCTCGATTGCGCCGCCAATCAACTTTGCATACTGCAAAAGAATCTGTGCCTGAGCATAGCGTGCATCTGATTTATGGTCAGATGCATCCAACTGATTGCCAGCAGTTGCAATCAAGCGCAGGGTACTGTTTCCGTCAACGCTTGACGGATGCGTGATACGGGAATATTCACGAAGCAGTACCTCTGTGTTGTGATAGAGATAAGCAGCTTCAGCGCCCTGGACAACTCCCTCATTGGGAGCCAACTGGAGAATCAGTTCCTTGATGGCTTCGCCGCCGACTTTCGTAATATCTTCGATGATTCCATCAAAGTTATTCCGAATCATAACGGCAGATACCGGGTCGCTGTCCAAAATAGAGCCACGAAGCATTGCCATTGCCAGTGAAATGCGGGCTGGCTTGCAAGGCTGAACACTCCGGAATACCGCCCGATTCATCGCATCATCAACTGCATCCACCAGCTGTTGGCATCTTGCAAAGAAAAGTTTACGCATTTCCAGATGTAAACGAGGCTTTACGTAACCTGTGCTGTTTTCCAACAGTGACTGAATCTCCGAGATGTTACGGACTGAACCATCCGTATCCATATCATGGAGCTGTTCAATCATAGCATCGATATCTCGTGCTTTGAGAATCCAGTTCAATGCCGGATAGCACATCAAGGCAATGACAACGAATTTTTCGTCGGTTCCTTTTTGCGCCATCCGGTTCGCGCATCGGGCAAACACCCTATTGCGGTTCGTGCCGTTGTTGTAGGCAATAAAAGTTCGATTGATGTTCACAACAATTCCCTCCGAGGACAGGATGGAACTCAAGAAAGCTTTCAGTTCAGCATCCGAATCCACAACCAGATTATTTTCCAGTGCCATCATTCATTTACCCCCTCTCCCCTGTTTTCCTCAAAATATTCAAAAGTTCAGCTCTCGCGTCGCTTTTGATGGTTTCACCAAGCATTGTATTTTCAGACATGTGCAAATCATAATGATTTTCTTTGCAAAGATTGAAGATTTTCTGGCACGCTCGGAAACTATGTACTGGTAAATCGGACCCAAACCGAATATTTCGTTCAAAATTCTCATAATTCTCAATGCTTCTTGCACAGGAAGTATAGACAAAAACAGAAGCTCCGTCTTCAAATTTTAGGTTCTCGCTGACCGTTCCATCAAGAATGTCGTACAGTTCTTTCAAGAAGCCGTCGCCCATGACCTTGTTATTCGCGCCGTTCTGAACACGATGGTGAATCACGATGTCGCCGGTGATGGGTACTTCACTTCTTGTGATGCTTGTCGTTTCGTTTGGAATTCTTGCCTGTTCAATGTACACAACGATAGGTCTTTTGTTCGATACCATAAAAGCACTTCCTTGATACAGTGATTGTTATTGATTCTTGTATTCAGCTGATATTCTTGTTTTTGGTTGAAATTCCAGTCTCAATTTGGAGTATAGTCGTTCGCAAACAATTGTGAACCACTATCTCAAATGATATTCAATTCGCACAAACACGCAAGAATGCTTTTCAATGAATGAGACACCATATCTTGTATCATGTTTGCATTATAACACAATATATAGCGGTTTACAAGAGTAAATTGCATATATGACCACAATATATAGTGTGTGCCAAAATTTTGAGCACACTATATGTATAATTTGCTATCTAGCCAAATTCAAAACATTGCAATATGATGGACAGCGGTCGCAAAACTGTTGATACTATTGAATTAAATTGCGTTTCATACAACTTTGTGATATACTGTATATAGGGGTATGCTCCCATGAAATACTGTCAGGAGGTGCATGAGTTTGACAAATCAAGATATAGACATTTCCATGGATAACGTTGTTCAATACGCAAATCAAATTCGGATGCCGCTTGATTCGTGGAACAAAGAAACTCAGAAACAGATATTGTCTGTAATGGAAGCTCAGAGAATAGCGTCAGGGCTAAATGTTACGACATTCTACAACACGCTTCTAGGCTCTACATGCTCTTATAAAACCATCCAGCACATTCGGGAAGGCACAAAGCAGATGCCGCTCGAGTTGGTGTTGGCGTTCTGCTATGTTTTCCACTACGACATTTCAGAACTCATCAACATTCAGAGCGAAAAAAACAGAGCAGAGAGATTCGCCGATTACATGCAAATTGGTGCATCCATCGAAGCTCTCGGCCCACATATCATTTATAACGCTGCCGCAGATATCGCCAATCTTAATCAAGAAGGCCCTTCCTCTGCTATGGTAAGACGTCGCTGCTCGCAAGTTCTCACCGCTTTTGCGCAGAATCTTCAGAACGAGGAAAAAGCCAAAGAAGAGCATAGCAAGTAATTCGACAAACAAAAAGAGCCCCGTACAATCCAGTTTATCTGGTGTACGAGGCTCTTTATTTTTAATAGAAAGCGTCTGCCATAGATAGCAGCACATCCATATTTCCATCGGAAGCCGCCGGTCTATCCGGTTCTGGCATCTGCTTGCCCATGGGACGTTCAAGAGGCTTTGGCTGTCTTTGCAATGGAGAAGGCACGGATTTATGTGCCTTAGAAGGTTTCCTTGCCACAACGTCTTGGACCGAAACTTGCGGTTCGGGAGTCTGAACTGCAGAACCAGAAAGCTGATACTTGCGCAATGCAGTCTCAACGGCTTCTTCTACCACAATGCGAAGTTCTGCAGCAGAAATGCCCTGCTCAGAGCCTACGCTTTCGGGAACACCCTGTAGAGAATTCAAAAGCGCATCTACTATAGTCGGCGTCCGCTTTCCATATCCTGCATTTTTAAGGATATCGTAAGCAGCTTTCTGCTTCGGGTCTGTGAGATTAAAGTAGACCGGCAACCGTACCTGATTGTTCTTATCTTGTTGCGATGATGCCAAGGTATATCACCCCGAAATCAACGATTTTCGGCAGCCAACCTGCTTTCTGCCATCATTTTATAGCCAATCGCGTTGGCGCGAGGGTCGTCGATGAAGAGATAATCATCACGACCGAGTTCGCTCTCAATGACAGGACGCATCAAGATAGAGCCGCCGCCGATGAACACGGGATAAGATAGCGTCAAGTCAACGCCTTTCTCTTTCAGGGACCGAATCAGAGTGTGGGCATAATTCTGTGCGGTTGTGTGAACCACATCATTGAGTTCTTTGCCTGGATTATACCCACAACGAAGAATGTTGTCGATGGTGTAGTCATCCACATCAAGCTGGAAGTGATTACGGACCGCACGTTGAACCTCATCGTACATCTTGATAACGCCGTTGTTGAAACTCTCACAGAAAGCCATATCAACCTGACCGCCACGGCTGAACTTCACAACATCGGTGGTATAACCGCCGATATCGATGATATAAGTATAAGCTTCAGGTCGCGCCATGATTTTGGACATGTAAGGGGCAATCGCAGCCACACCCTGCGGGAAGACCATTACTCGAACGATGCGGATTTCAAAATCCACATTATTGTAAGTGAACACCACACGGCGACCATCACGACCAAAATATTTATCGTACTCCGAAGCAAGGTCGTGAATGTGAGTCGGAGGAAGGCCCATCGCAAGGCACACATCCTGCTTGACCTGCTTCTGGCCAGGGCGTACATATCCCATCGCCATCATCTCTTTGGCAATCGCAATGAGAGTCAGAACGTAATAGGACCAGTCCGTCGTTTTATTGTACATATAAGGGATACGAGACTGAGTAAGGGTATAATAGTTGCCGTCAAAGAGAAGCGTATCGGACTTTACTGCCGGAGGAATTGCACCGTGACAGATAAGACCCGAATTGAACGGCTCAGTGTGCGGCGTCTTGATGTTCTTGTTGCCGGTATCAACAGCAATGACCAACGGATTCATAAGCGATTCACCCTCCCCTTAGACTTCTTCCCGAAATGCCAGGTAACGAGCCGTTGCAAGTGCAAGCTGTGCATACTCGCTGTGGATATCCCGGTTTGTATCAAACTCAATGCCGATACTGGTCATAGCCTTCCAGGACATCTCGATGTATTTGCGGCAAATCTCGGACTTGCCGTTAATAAGACGGCGAGCGTTCTCTTTCATCGCCTTGGAAAGTTCCGGCTCCGTATAGACGGTCACAGCATGGATATCATGCTCTTCCAGAATCCGGAACATCTCGATAGCGCCGCGCAGCGCATATTCCACTTCATCGGCTGCATCTCCGCTGTAAGAGCTCTGAATCAGATTCTTGCCGGTATCAATGCAGAGACCAAATGCACCATACTGATTGTTCTTGTCGAACCGTGCATAGAGGAAAGCATTGGCTTCCTCATCGCCCACAGGCTTGATGTCACTGGAAGAGTTTTCTTCCTCACCGAAATGAGGAGCGCTCATGCCACTCGGCCACTCGGCCGCTTCATCTTCTTGAACCGATTCTTTCTGCGCCCCATCATTATCCGACATGGTATCCGGCATAACAAACTGTTCGTTCGGAATCTCTGAAGAGAAAGAATCCGAAACAGCAGGGGCTTCAGGCTCGTTCTGAGAGAAACTCAAAGAGGTTTCAATCGGCTCATCATCCCCCTTGACAGGCTCTGCAGCGCCGTTTTCGATATCGCTCAGGTCAATTTCAATCCCATCGTTCTCGGGCTGAGAAACGCTCTGAGCGGCATTTGCGTCAGGGCTTTTTGCACCGTCCAGAATGTGCTGGAATACGAGGGTGTCATCTTCCTGCTCATTGTCCAGGGAAGGAACGTCGGCAGGCGTAGGCTGCGGTGCCGATGCAGGCTGTGCAGGTGCAGCAGGTTGCGCAGAGGGCTTGGCGGCAGCTGTCGGATTCTGGTCCTGGGTTTTGCTGCTGCGGCGGAACAGAGTGTTGATAAACGGATTCCCGTCCGTAATCTCATCCATCTCCTGTTCCTTAGTTCCCTTCTTTTCCTTTTTCGGTTTAGCAGGCTGCTGCACAGCGCCGGGGTTTCCTTTCGGAATCATAACCTCCGGCTCGTAGTCGTCATCGTACACGCGGTACTTCTCGACAGCGGATTCCTCCACCTTCTTTTTCTGGCGTTCCTTTTCAGCTTCCTCTGCGGCTTTCTCCCGCTCACGGTTTGCCTCATTTGCGCGGTTTGCTTTCGATTCATCCAGCCGAGCAAACAAGCTGTTCAAACTGCGGTTCTCAGACATAATTCATAATCCTCCTTCTCAAACATTCGGGGCTTGAGTGTTAGCTTCAGCACTGGGCCCAACTTTGGGCTCAGCACCAGGCATTGCATTGTCGGGCATTGCATCACTGTCCACGGTGCTGGCAGATACCGGGTACGCCGGAACAGTTTTATCAAGATTGACCGTCCGTTTCAGGCAAGTCGGCCAAACGCAGTAGTCCTTCGCATCACAACGCCACGGGCAGCTCTGTTCGGCACATACGGCGCGGACCGTTTTCTTTTGAGCAGCCACCGTAAATGCACCACCAGGCGTTGCACGAATCTCAGAGCGTCGCCGGTCAATCAGCTTATCGATGCCACGCTGAACAGCTTCCGGAGTAGTATTCAGCGCAGCGGCAATGTCTTCAACCGAGCGGCCTGCCTTATCCAGTGAATCAATCTGGCCGAGCAAAACTTTCGTCATCTTGGGATGTGTACGAAGCGGTTTATTAGATTCCATCAATAAAAGCCTCCTGATAATTTATCGAGCCAGGCGCTTGAGGCGCTTGTAGTAGAAGAACTTCTCTTTCCAGGGCATGTTCTGTGCTTTGAGCGGGGACTGAGTGAACTTGAGAGTTTTCAGCATTGCTTTCATCTCCGCGTCCTCATTGGCGCAGAACAAGCCGATGGTTTCGGGCAAAGCAAGGCTCACAGCAAAATCCAGCATCCCGGTAGCAATCCCGCGCCGTTTATAGGCGTTCTCGACCTTGATGGAGTCGATATAAAGATGTGTTGTGATGGGCAGGACCATCGCAACGCTGTCTTTCAGGTTCTTGTCACACAGCATCTGGCGTTCAGTATTTCGGGCACAGAGATAGTTGATAGCAAGCTGCTTGTCGGGAAGCGGATTGGCAGGAGTAGGCCAGATATCCGCCATCGTCCCCTGCTTGGTCGGAACCTGAAGGATGTCTGCCATCATTACAGCAACTTGAGCCGTTCCATCATAGACCTTAAAGGTGACGGCAGTATCGGAAAGAAGATTCTGTTCACCGAGTTTCGTGCCCCGGTCCTGATACAGAGCGCTACTGCAATCTGCAACAACCACAAGCTGGTTCAGGTCCTTATCCACAATCGTGATTTTCTTTTTCATGGTTTTCTATCTCCTTTCCCTATTCATTCACAGCAGAACTTGCGCTTCGAGCCGGTGAACACAACCACCATTGAGGGCCGCATACCACCGGCAGGGTCCTTCGTTCCGTTCTGACCATACTTTGCATAGGACGGCAGCAGGCGGTTGGTGAACTTAACTCGTTCCGGCAGGAAATGCACCCGAACGCCAGGCTGGAGATAGATGTGTTCCTGAAACCAGGCAGCATCAGTCGATACCGGCAGCAGCATGACAACGGTCGTGTTCTTCTTCTTGCCCTCAGCAGCACCCTTCGCAACCCACAGGCGCAGATTTCGGGTCCCGCTCGGAGGGCAGCAATACACGACATTGCCGCGCCAATCCTGTGCAAGACCATCTTCCTTCTTGGTAAAGAACTTCTGGCACTTGGCATTTTCGGGGCGGGCACAGGCATCCAAAGTGAAATGATAAACGCGGTCAAGTTCCTGGAACAGTTCATCCGGGGTTTCCCATTCACCCGCAATGGCACTGCTCACGCTGCTGTTGACGCTTTTGGTGGATTTCATAAAAACCTCCTTGTTATTTTTGAAAAGGTACATTGTAATTTGTTCTTGTGACACCGTTTTTTTGGATGCTCTCGAAAAGACACATTTGCTTTCCAAAACAAGACAAAAAAAGAAAAGGCAGTCACTTTTTTTCAGCGATTAACGTGCTTTTTTGCCCTATGTTTTCATTATCTTTGATTCGCACATTTCCGCAACAATATTTTTGAAAAATTAAAAATTGCCCCAGGATTTTTCGTCCCAGGGCACGGAAAAAGTCACATTTTATTTTTTGGAAGGTTCATACCAGCTCACATTCTCACCGAAACTGTAAAGACCAATACCAACGTCGAACGCTGCATCGTCTTTGCCCACAAGATATACCTTGTAGTTGCCGACAGGAAGAACCAGGTCACTGTATGCGTCATCAATATACTCAGCAATAATCTGTTTGTTGTCAGTGTGGATGAACAGAATTTTGAATTCGCCATTTGTGGTATCAACGGTCGTATAGCAATCAACGAGGGTGGACTCATTCTTGACATCAATATCAAACGCTTCAACGGCTCCTACAAGCTTATCAGCGCTTGCCGTGAAGTCAAAAGACCCATCGCCCATTACATAGCCACCTTGATACCCGGTCGCCGAATACGCCGTTTTCCCAGCCGCAATCTGTTGCGTATCATCATACAGAGAAGCCTTATCCACGCATCCAGTCAGAACCATCATGACGCAGATAGCTGCAAGGAGCAGTGCTGCGAACTTCTTGATATGTCTCATCATTCATCACCTCCCACGCTATCCTGGCTGGAATCAGCGTTGTCAGTGGCTTCTGCGGGCTGATTTTCAGTGTTTTCGTTGGTGCTTTCGGTATCCTCAGATGCGCCAAAAGTCAGCGTCATGTGTGCGGTTTTCGGTACAACATTTACCGTCATTGTTGTCTCAAGGCCGCTGCTGTTCGTAACCTTGACCTTGCTGGTGCCGACCAAAATGCCCGTCACTTCACCCTTAACGTTGACGGCACAAACCGAATTGTCGGTGTTCTCAAACTCATACAGGCTGTTATCGTTATCCGTATCAGGGTCAGGAACATCAGTATAGACATGAATCGTCTTAGTCTCTCCGATTTCGACTTCCAGGTTGTCGGCATAGAGCTCTTTCGGAGCCTGCTTGACCTTGAGTTTCACAGTCTTGGACACACCATTATCTGCCGTGATAGTGACCGTGGTGGTTCCGGCTTTCAGAGGAACAATCTTATTGTTCTCCACTCGGGCAATCGATTCATCCCCCACACTTACCGTAACTTCACCCACATCAGCCGTTTCGGGAATTGTGGTGTATTCGGGATTCACTAAATTGTTATCAGTAGTAGTGATAATATCATCCATCTCAAAGCCTTCAAGCGGAGATACGACAGTCACTTCCGCGCTGCAGTTCAGCTTGTTATCCCGGCTATAGATATTGATTTCCGTTCTGCCGGACGAGTTGGCCGTCAAGCGCAGCGTGTCATCCAAAGATGCAACGCTCGGCGCAAAGCTCTCAAATGTCATTCCTCGATGTTCGAGAAGCTGCGTGAGCTGGTCTCCCGTCACCTCAGTGCCATTTTTAAGAGTTCCGGTCAACTCAATCACGGTGCTTTCACCGAGCTTCAAATCTATCGTTTCCGGCATTGAAATCGATACCAGCCGATGCTCACCGCATCCAGCCATCAGCAGCGCAGCGACCACCGCAACGCAGCCGATTGTGACAATCTGTTTTAATCGTTTCACGATAATGCAGTCCTTTCGTTGTAATTGGTGTTATTCAAATTGGTACTTTTCATGCTTACATGCTTTATTATCTGCGAATCGCACAAATCCGCAACGGGCGGTTTTTAGCGGAGGTTCTTTCAGATGTTATGCACAAAAAATCAGCCACTTCGGAATTGGAGTAGCTGCTATCTGGTTAGAACCGAAAACAAAAAGAGAGGGCAGCCGATTTCTCGACTGCCCTCAATTGTTGTACAGAAGCGACCATCAGGTCACACTGGGAAGGTCATTTTGCGTCTTTGAGCCACGGCTGAGACTGCACTTTCTCGAAGTCCGCATCGTTCGGCATCACGCCACCGTACGGAGCAATCGTGTAGGTCACTTTCGTGACCGGAGTGCAGACACCGGATTCATTCACATTACCGGTTGCAGTGTAGACTGCCATAGGCACCTGCATTGCGCGGCCAGTGATGTTGTTGTTGATAAAATCGCCGGTAGCTTTCGGAATGACCCAAGCCGTATCGCTATGGTCAATTGCGTTATCACCCTGAGTCAGGACGGTATCGCGCAGACGCATGTACAGCTCGCCACGGCGCAGACGGTTCTTTGTCATGTCGTATACCGAGTTGCCATACTCGCCGTCAGGGTAGTACTCCATGCCAGGCATATCACGCATCAGCCAAGGACCATTGGCCTTGATATTCTTGATTTGGATAGCCACAGTAGAGTAGTTCGTGATGCGGTAGTTGGTAGGCTCTTTGACCTCACCACTTGTGGTGTTGCCATACATACAGACGTACAGAGGAACCGTAGCCTTCAGCAGAGCCGGATGCACATACAGGCCGCCATCATGGATAATCAGCTCGTAGTTGCGGACCGTTTCACCATTCGGGTTAACGACCGTATGAACATCCAATGCAGGGCCGCTCTTGGTGTCGGTGTTGATAGTTACCAGATACGGAGCCAGGAGCTTGTGGTTGTAATGGCAGAAATCGCAGGTCTTATCCTCGTAGTTCCACTCAAAATCATCATCGGTGCTCGTACCATCTGCGTACAGAGGCAGGGAGCTGATGGTGCAATCGGTCACAAACGGGATATTGGTCTTGCTTTCCTTGACATTTTCCTGCTTACGATAATCGTAGGCATCCACAAATTCTTGAGTCAGGTTGGAGGGATTACCGCCCGCAACGTACAAGACGCTGCTGACTGTATCTTTCGCCTTGAGCTTTGCATCCAGAATCGGAGTAGCGTCAACGTCGCTCACGACATCAATCAGATTTGCATCATCATCTTCCATCTGAATGTTCACATGGAAGTTCGGGTTCTCGTTGTAGATAATCTTATCGCTGTCAAGAACCGTCACATGCAGCTGACGCGGGTCAACGACAAAGCGGCCATTCAGAACCATGACAATGTAGTTCTTCAGAACGGGGTAATTAGCTTCAGTCAAGCCGACATAAGTCAACGGATAAGTGCCAACAGGAGTCGATTCGTCAGGAACCAGGTCTTCGTGACCATTTACCAGAGTCTTGAAATAAGACTTCTTGTAGCTCTGGTCCAAAGTCAAGGTATCACCCTGCACCAGACCATCGATTTCCAGCCAGCAGCCTGCAGAAGCCGCAGTACCGTAACCATAAGCCTTCTTATCGTGCCAGGGCTTTTCCCCTACGCCGTCACCATACAGTCCACGCCAACTTGCAACCTGTGCGGTCAGGTTAGCGCGAGCGATAGCACCAGAATACTTTTCCTTTGTAATCTGGTAGTTCTTAGCGTCCTTACCAGTCAATGTCGGATGAGCATCTGCCGTAATCGGGTTTTCGTCCAACTCATAAGGCCAATTGGAGCTTACGGTGCCATCTGCTTTCAGCTTTTGACCAGCGTCCTTGGTCTTATAGTTGCCAGGAAGGGTCTCTTCCTTAATCTTAACATCATCACCCTCAAGCACGCCATCAATCAGGATATCCTTAATGGTGGCTTTCGTTGTGCCGTCATAGTGCTTGACGTTACGAGGATAAGTCGGGTCTTCCAGGTAAATACTGTGAACGTACAAATCCAGCGGTGTAATGGAACCGGACAGGTCTTCTTTTTCGATGTAGTAGTTGCCTGCGCCATTGCCGACCAGGTAGAGTTCACTGGTACGGATAACGACATAAGGGCCACCAGCATCGCTGACATTTCTGCCATCGACCGTATAGTTACCAGTTACGGTAGTGGTGCTAAGTTTCACAGTGTTCTCGTCCTTGGCAATCAAACCGCCAGGAGCGATATGAACATCTTCCAGAGTCGCCTTACTGGTGCGGTCATAGGGTTTATCGCCAGTACCGATAATCGTCAATCCGCGAGGATAGATATCGAACTTGACGGTATCGCCAATACCGCTCGGGCTACTGCCATCATACGTATGGCCGGGATTAGTGTTCTCATAGCGATAGGTGATGATATACCCCGTCGCAGAGCACTTTGCGGTTGCGGTATAAGAACCACAGTCGGAACGAGGATACTGATTTCGGTCAGTAGAAGCATCGCTCGGAGCAGCTGTCAGTGTGCCTTTGCGGTTAGCGTAGGTAATCTTGGTGTTCTTTACGATATTATCCATATCGGTAGAAGACAAGTTACCGGAAACGCTGACAGTGGCTTCATCCGGGCTACCATCATACAGCTTATTGGCTGCAGTGATAGTAATGGTTACATGCTGTTCCTCAATACCGGAATCGGGGTCGGTATCTTCGTATGCGGTATCGAAAGCATTCTTGCCGTTACGAGAGAAACGAGAAACAGAGGATTTGACCAGCTCAATGCTGGAATTACCAGCCTGTTCAGAACCGGAACCGCCGCCATCCTTGCTGATGTTGACTTCCAAGACCTGAACCTTGTGTCCGCCTGCGTCGGTCAGAGTAGTGCCAACGCTTGCGGCCCAGCTCAAACCGCCGTTGCCGTCGCGCTTACAGCTGCCCCAACCATCTGCATTGGCGAGCTTAGAGGATTCGTTGGCGTAGCCGCCATACCAGCCGCCGCCGCCACCGCCAGGGCCTTCAACACCGACCTCAGAAGAACCATCGGTAATACCGCCGAGGAACATAGAGAAGTCGCCGCCAGACATACCTTGGCCAAACGGACCACCGCCGCCAAGCTGGCCGCCCCAGACATGCAGGACGCCGTTATTGTCGGAGCCACCTGTAGCATCACAAGCACCGTGCTGGTTTGCACCGCCACCGCCTGCAACAGCCAGAACATACTTCTTGGCCGTGTTTTCGTCGCCGTACTCAGCCAATCGGCCTGTACCGATGATGCCGACAGCCACGGTAGTAGCACCGCCGCCAGAAGCGCCCTTCAAGCTCCAGTGAGTGTAGCGCTCCTGCATCATGATACCGCCGTTACCGCCCCCGTTATAGCCGCCCTGAACGACGACTTTAGCGTTGGCATCGGGGCTCGATGCGCCGTTGACATAGTGGGTCGGGTCATGAGAACCAGCACCGCCGTTGACGAAATAGAGCGTCGCGCCCTTTTCCGCCTTGACGCGAATCGTGGTCTTGCCGCCAAGCGATGTGCGTTCGGGAGACAGACCAAACTGGTTATCGACGCCGCCGCCTGCACCGTTCAGAGTGATGATATACTCACCGGTATACGGAGCAGTGTACATAGAATAGGGTTTCGAAGTGCTGTTGGGTTCGGAGTAGACCTGAGAAGAGGATGCACCGCTGTTCTGTTCATCAATGTAGAAATACACCTGGTCCATGTTGGCCTTTGTGGTCGGAGCATCATAGCAGATGTAGTAGATAGCATTGCGCCAGAACCATTCCCAAGTTTCCTTCGGAATCGTGTTGCCGCTCTTGGAACGGTAAGCGAAGCCTTGACGTTTGTTGACGAATTCATCATCCGTAACCTTTTCGAAGAGGTCTGTAAAGCACCTACCGTCAGAGTTGCGAATCTTGTTATCGATAACCACGGTATCGCGGGAATCGATGCCGGAACGGTTATTTACGCCATTCCCCGCGATGAAGTAGGTTTCCATGTAACGCAGACCATTCGGAGCGATAATTGCCAGGTCTTTGTAGTTGTAAACCGCACCGCCGTTATTCAGAGCTGTGTTGATTTCGGAAATTTCATTCCGCAGGGTCGAAATGTCCTTTGCGCTGCCATTTGCAGTCGTAATAGTATTACGCTTCTTCGTAGCTTTGTTCGGAACATTGGCCTTAATGGAAATGTTGTAATCCAGAACCAGTTCAGCGCCGTAAGAGGACTGGCTGATATCCTTATACAGATGGTCTTCCGGATTGCTGGAGTTCACGTCACGATTAAAGTTGTAGGCATCAGTTGCAGCAGTGGTATAGGGCTTCATATCGGCGCTATCCCAGTTCTGCATGTACTGAGCTTCAGCCTGGCAACGGAAATAGAAGTGCGTGTTACCGTAATCCATCGGGTTGGTAGCGTTATCAATGTACAGAGACACGATAGCGTTCCATTCCGCATAAGAACTGTTGTTCAGGTCCTTGGATTCAGTCGGGTACATTGCGTCCAGCTTAATGTAGCCGCTGAACTTATTGAATGCTTTGCCGCTGGACATGAAACTCTTTTCAAGTTCAGCCACTCGGCTGTTCAGCTTGCTGATGTTGCCAATCTTCTTGCCAACATCGCTGTACTTCAATGTGACGGCATCACCGACATCCTTGAACTGAGAGAGGCTGCCGCCGCCTGCCACATCACTGTACAACCACTTAATGGTGGGAGCACTGTCTTTATTACCGTAATAGGTAATCTTTGTGGTATAAATGGCCTTGTTATCACCTGCTGCGCCATAGGCTTTACCACCCTGGCCCAGTTTATCAGGATTGATAGCATCCAAAGGAATTTCCTTCGGGCTACGGCCATTATTCGGATTGGAGGCCGGGGTTGTCCATGCAAGGTTGCCGTTGCTGGAATCGTAGTTATTCAGCAGCAGAGACTGAGCCTTCAATGGCGTCATCTCAATGGGCGGAGCATAGATGATAAGGTGACCGGTACGAGCCTGTGCAATATCGTTTGCCGTGGTAGTATCGGTGCTCATAGTATGCCCGGTAGACTTATAGGTGAAGACACAGCGAAAATCCGTGCCATCCCAATCCATCGCTGCATTCGAGAGTTCCAGTGTGACGGTGGTGTGCTTATTGAATGTAGATTTACCTGCATTCATCTTCGCATCACTGCCAGTGAAGGAATCAGGAACCCAGAAATCGGACGGATACCAGACACCGCCACCCAAAGCATCGTTGTCATCAGTTTTCGTTACATAACTGATTTTGTACTTAGAGGACGGGAATAGAGTGGAATCACTACCAACAGCGACCCAGTTACCGCTTGCATCACGGTACTGGACCTCGTAGGTCAGGCCATCTTCAACGCCTTTCCAATAGAATGCATCGAAGAAGAAGGAAGTGCTGCCGCCAACGGAAATACGGCGGTCAAAAGCCTGCTCGATGTACATCGGGCGGATTTCAACGTCAACATAACCGTTACGGCCATCTTCAGCCTTATCCATGCTGGAATATACTGCGCCGCTCAGAGTGTATTCACACTTGAACTGAATACGGTTTGTGGTGTAATCCAACTTAGAGTAACTTACAGAGCTTGTCGTATAAGGCAAGTCACTGTCCGTTGCTGCAGTGAACGTCAGGCTGTTAATCTTGCCACTTACCGTACCGTCTTCGGTGTCGAAGGAAGTGCCAGGATTACCGATTTTTACCCAATCGCCAACCTGGTTGTCAACGGAAATCGTGCGGTAATACCACACAACGTCAGAGGCTTTCAGCTGTTCATTGTAATACAGCTTGCTGTCAACCGTCTTGTTGACCGGACCTTCCCAGTCCTTATAGTCTTCAATCGGGTCAGCAGTCGGGGTCATCAGCTGCAACGGATGGGTCTCAGTGTCGTTCCAGAAATGGTTCGGAACGTCAACTGTAATCATGCCAAACTGAGTGACCTTGTTGCCGCTCTTATCGATGACATCGGCACGCATCATACCAGTGGTCGGCAGGTTCGAGATAACGTACTTGCTATCGCTGTTTACAACACAGTTATAGTCAACGCCATCGGAGCCATGAACAACAACCTTGTAACCGGTATAATCGGTCACGCCATAAGAGGTCGGGAACAGAGCATTCAGGTCACCAACAACACGGGCAACACCGGTGATGCGAACATCCGGCTGATTGTCCAGCTTCAGAATCGGCAGCGTACCTTTGGTCATATCAGAACCAAGGTTCCAGCCGTTGTTCTTGCCGCTGGTATACATACCGTTTGCAGTCACGCTTGTGTTATCAAACACAGGCTGATTGTTGCTTGCGAGCTTGACCTTATAAACGTCTGCGTTCCAGTGACCGGAGAAGTTCTTGATGGGCTTCCAGCCTTCCGGCAGAGTCAGGTCATCAGTCAGCTGATAGCAGCCATTCAGCGGATACCAGAAAGTACCGCCATTCTGCAAAGCGGACAGAACCTGCTGTGCGTTGACAGAGGAAACACGAATCACGAAATGAACATCTTCCTGGCCATTCTGCTGTGCTGCACAAATCTCGCACTGTTTACGCTGAGAGATGTACATGACAGTGTTGGAGAACAGACGAGCCTCGGACACTGTAGCGGAATTTTCCGGCAAGTGACCAATCTGGTTCATGAGGAAGTTGCCAGTACCAGACAGGTAGAAGTTGCTTGTACCGAACCAGGATTGACCAGTCTCTTCGTCGGTAATGGTCTTGGTAGTCGGGTCCGGATTATAGCCGAACTCAGCACCAGTCACGTTACCGCCTGCGTAATCAACCCAAATGGGGCCGAAAGCAACCTGAGAGTTAGAGTGTGTCTTAGAAGCGGAAAGCGTGCCACTGAGGTCATACGGAAAGTTCGTAGGAATACGATACTTTACAGTACTCTGAGCCTGAGAACTGGAGTAAGGCTTCAGCTTAATGCTCAGCTGGTCAGAACCGTACATGATACCAGCTTTACCATAGGAGCTGTGAGAGCCACCGGTGGAAAGAATCATCGAGATAGCATCGGTCGGAAGAACTGTGCCAGAATCGATGTTGCCACCGTTAGCGCCCATCAGAGCATTCATGTTCCAATGGCCATTGTCGATGTTAGGGACACTGTTCAAAACGTAATAGCGAGTGGAGGTATCGTTTTTGTCGGGCCCGTATCGGCCGCCCTCGTAATAATCACGAGAACCCGGGTCGGTATAACCAGCCTCATGGGCATCGTACCAGGAACCAGCATATGCATACATCGTATCGTGTCCGATACACATACCATAGCCCTGGCTCAGAAATGCCTTGATTGCGTAATAGGCTTTACCGGAAAGGTCGGGTTCCTGATTAACGCAGACACCCCAGCCGATAGAGTCGATTCGATAGTTGCCCTCGGCATCGAGCATAAACTTTTCAGGGTCTTTGTTAAACGTTTCTACGTTTACGGAGAGAACCGTAATGTGCTGGCTCAATTTTTGGCCACTTGAGCTTTTCAACCATCCGTTATCGGAAACATCGGGATGGGACAAAAACTTGGCATACATACGTCCGGCATCAGACACCCATGGATTCAGGAATACAACTGCATCCTTATATTTTGTACCAGATGCACCAGTGCCATAGCTGCCATTGTTGCGAAGAACCGCCGTATAAGCAGGAACATTAACTGCAGTGCCAGTCAAATTCCAATCGTTACTGTCATTGTGAGGACGGAAATAAACGGTCTGGCCATACCACTCGGAGTTGACTTCAAGCTTATCGCCATCAGTTAGAGGAAAACCATAATACTCACGCGTAGCACCGGTCGGGAATTTGTTGTCATCCAGAACGTTCGCTGTGTAGACATTAGCGGTGCTCCAAGCACCACCAATCTGTGTCCAATAGCGGTCAGCAGTGGCTTTGTCGATTTTACCGGCATTGAACCATTCAGTGACCTGGTCGTACATGTTTTTGGTGATGTACTCGTAGTTACCATCCAGACCGGTAATCCACTGGTTGTCAGAGGATATGGCAACGCCGCCAGTAGCGCGAGCAGAGAAAGTATCCGCCAGCATAGCCACTGTTGCAGGCATACGCCGAACAGCGATATCGCTGCTGTTTTCGTCTTCAGGCAGGCTGATGCCAAACTGAACTGTCTGGAGAATAATATCTCCAGTCTTATCTTCTTCAGTCAGTTCATTGCCCAAATCTTCGAGAGCCTTGAAGTTTTCTTCGCGGTATGCTTCATCCATTACCGTGATGCGGCAGCGATAGGTAGCGAACAGGTCATCTTCCGTTACTTCAAAAGTATAGGTAGATTCTGTTGCACCTTCGATATCCTGCCAATCATTTTTCAGATTTGCAGTGCTTTCATCGGAAAATTCCCACTTGCCTTCGTCATTGACGCGGGCGGTGTAGGTGTTTTCCTCGTTGGATGCATAGATTTCAGTGGTTCCATCCTCAGCAGTACCAGCGGAAATGCTATAACCGTCCAGCACAAAGTTCGGAGTATGCCACGCAACCTGCACATCGCTGCTATCTGCGCCAATGTCGTCCAGGGCATCAACAATCGCGAAATACATCTCGCAGCCCTGCCAAGTGAAATCAGGTGTGCTTTCAAGAGTTTCTGCTTCAGTTGAGTCTTCCCAGACAAAATCGTACCAGGTAGGCTCGTCCTCTTCGTAGTTGTAGAGAGCCAACGCCGTATCAACAGCAAAGTTCTGCTTGCGCTGCCACTGATAGGTGACTGCTACATCGTCACGATTCAGCAGAGCATCCAGAGTGATAGAATCGCCAACATCCGCAGTCAGTTTATCGCCGTATTCCGGCGTTACTGTCTGCAAACCGACGAAAGTGGGTTCTGCAGTTTCAGGAGTAGAGACTTCTGTGTCGTTGGCATCCGATTCAGAAGTCTCTTCCCCATCCACCACATCAGACGTTGCATCCTGAGTGGTTTCATCGTTAGAGTTGGCATCCTCATACGATTCATGCGTCAGGTCCACAACATCCGTGATAGTCGGCGCGGAAGTGGCATCAGAGGAGTCGGCATCATTTGAACTACCGGAATCCACCGCATCTGCCTCTTCCGCAGCCGGGGCATCCGTAACATCGGTCGAAACAGAGGTGCTGTCTCCGGTTTCGTCTGCGAACGCAAGTGCGGTCGTGGACATCATCGAAAACAGCATGCTGGCGGCCAATGCTACGGAGGTCACTTTTTGCATAATTTTCTGCATAATGCGATTTCCTTTCTGTACAGCGGCGTTTTTGCAGGCACTTTGGCTGAGCGCCACGCTTCAACGCCCCTGCACGCATTGCTTTTTGCTTCCGTACATTTTCTATCATATGCGATTCGCAAGCCTTGGCAATAAGCCAGAAAAACAAATTTCGCGGGAAGTGAAAAGTAACTTTTCAACGACACAAATAACAAAAAAGAAGCCGAACCATTATGGAACGGCTTCTTTATCACATATTTGGGTTTGTGCAATTACGACAACATGGTGAGGAAAGCTTGTGAAGACTACCAGTCAAATATATGGTATATTATTTGCAAGAAGTCTTTGAAAGTCTCAGGTTTGACACACTCCCACGATTAAAATCGTGGGATTCTACTTCAACGAGGCCGCTGGCTGTCCCAGTCTTACGCCTCTCGGTAACGGCGTGGTGCCCCACCCGCAGGAGCATTTTTACGCAGGGTAGCCCATTTGGACTAATCCCATGCGGCATATATTGATAGCTGCATTAACGTCTCTCTCATGGTGTGTGCCGCAGGAAGGGCAATCCCATTCACGCTGCTTGAGCGTGAGCTTCGTATAGATATACCCACAGCGGCTGCAGCACTTGCTGGATGGCGCAAAGCGGTCGATTTTCACAATCTCTGTGCCGCAGTTGGATGCCGCCCACTCGAGAATTTGAACAAACTCACCGAACGCAATATCGTTGATTTTGCGTCCCCAGAGTTTTTGCATCCCCGCAAGATTTAAGTCTTCAATGCAGATGATGGCATAATCTCCAATCAGCTGATAGGCAGTCTTGAAGAACCAGTCGGTGCGTTGATTACACATCTTTCGATAGATGCGGTTTAACTCCTTGATAGCTTTCTTGCGGTTATTACTGCCTGCCTTGCAGCGTGAAATGTGACGTTGTATGGTCTTCAGCTCTTTCAGGGAGGCTTTATACCATTGAGGAGAATCTATCACACTGCCGTCATCCAGGTTGAGGAAATGCTTTAAGCCGAAATCCATCCCGACAGCTTTACCTGCTCGTGGAAGGACTTCATTGCATTCTTCCTGCGTGACGGCAAAAATATAGATGTCGCCCAAATTGTCGCGCTTGACGGTTAAGGTTTTCACTTTACCTTTCAATGGCCGAGAATCAAAATACCGATACCTTTTGCCATTGATGGTAATGCGGCCTTTTCCTTCAAACTTGTAGCCTGCCTGCTTGAGTGTAAAACTTTTGTACAGTTCACGCTTCTTGAATTTTGGTAGGGACTTCTTTTTTGGATGCTCCTTTTTCTTATTATCGAAATAGGCTTTATAGGCACGGTCAACCCGTTCCACCACATCCTGAATCGCCTGGCTGCCGAGATTATGCCAATGTGCCCACTTGCGGCGCTTGCCAATTTTAGCAATATACTTTTTCAAGTCGTTTGCCTTGAGCTTCTTTCCATAGACCAAATAGTACATACGCCGCATAGCAATGCAGAAGTTCCAAATTTCGGAGGCAAGTTCAATCTGGCGCACCAGGTATCTGTTCTTTTTACTGTTGTACAGCTTATACTTGTAAGTTTTAACAACCAGACGCATAGATAGCAGCCTCCTTTCAGTTGGACTCTACTATCCATGGTACGCAATTCGCAAGCATAGGCAAACAAAAAAGCTGCCTATCCAAAGATAGACAGCAGCTATTTATTTTACTTGACGCCTTTCATCCCACGACTGAAGTCGCGGGTTTTCCCGGCTGGTTTTTATAAGTTTCTTCCTTACCCTCTTCATAATTATGGAGCAGGACACCCCATCTATAGCCGTAAGGCTTAGGTGGGGTGGAATGCGTTTATTAGAAAGGACTAAGATACAGCATTTCCTGCTTACCTCCTTTCAATATTTAGATGATTTGTATCCATGCTACCGCATGGCAAACAACTTGAACTTTGGAAATTGCTACGGACTTGCTTTTCCCATTAGCAGGAATCAAAAGTCTTGTGCCTTTGTTATGGCACCCGCTTGTAATGTATGTTTTACCTTCGAGACGCACAGTGTCGTATGGCTGAATTGCATAGCGCTGCCTTCTTATAGAGCGACGGCCCTTCGACACCTTTTTGCTGCGGTACTTGTGAAAATTTTCAGAATCCTTTTTGTGATTACGGCTAATTCTGCCATTAAAGAGTTCTTTGCCTTTTGCCTTATTGCCGGTGCGAGCGTCAATATAAGTGGCATCATAGAACTTTTCCAGCACACGATTGTTTCTGCGTCGTTTTTGGTAATGCCTAAACACGCAACGATGTGCCGGATGATAATCTCCCATTGCATACGCATCGTTGTTGTGGGTTTTCTCTATGCCAAGAATGATTCGCTTTTCCTTTGTCATCGCACCATAAGTGATGGTCACAAATTCCTTACCGTATGTGGCGTGCAGTGCATCTACTATCTGCCAGCGAACAGCGTTCATAAACGCTGCGCCCGAAAGGTTAGCAAACTTTTTGTCTTTACCAAAACCATAGAGCTTGCCACCTTTTTGGTGGTTAGCGGGTGTATGGCATTTTTCACAAGCGGTAACTAACTCATCAAGCTGATAGCCGTGTCTGCCTTTCCAGTAGAACATGTGGTGCATATGTAAAATGGCACCATCCGCGATTTTGCGTCCACAAACTTGGCAGGTGTAATTATCACGGTAGAACACTGCCTCACGCAAGGTTGCCAAGTTGTAGCGGGGGCCTTTCTGGTAGTCTACACCTTCCGGTTTTGATTCGCCTTTCTGGATGGCTTGCAGCAACATTGTGTCAAAAGAACCAACTTCAACCGTTGCACGAGTAATCGGAATTACAGATACATACCGTTCGATAAGACGGATATTCAGCTGCTTCTTATGTTCCAGAGAAGGTGCAAGCCAACCTTCGCTGCGCTTGCGGTTATCGAAGCGCGGTTTACGGTAACGCAGTCTGTTTCTGCGTGTACGGCGATACTTGCGGCAATCATCGTGATGTTCCTTCTCATCCTGCAATGTATCGTACTGGGCAGACACATATTCGTGAGATTCGCTTTTCACGCTGATGCCGATGTAGTTGTAGCCCACATCTTCGCAGATTTCGATGGGTTGAGTGTTTGTTTTGCTGTCATACAGCAGTTGAATAGTAAAAGGATGATGCTTAACGATTTTTGCTTTTCCGTCTTTCAAGAGTCGGCGTACCTTGCCAAGACGGAAGGTAGGCATTAAGCGTTCACCACTGTTGCTGAGAACGCAAACGCAAGTGCTCATGCAAGATACTCCTTTCGTTAAATAGTAATGAAACTATAAGTCAGGGCTTGCGCCCTGTGGTCCACTTCGCCAATGTTATGCACTGTTTTAGCCTTTCGGCATGGCAGCCGCAAATCTCCTACCCTTAGAGATTTTTAACGTAATACATATCAACGGCTTGCGCCATTGATACATACGCTGCCCGCAGAGCCCGACACTTGTGGAGCATATCGGGGTGCCTATATTATGAAGATGATTACTCATCAAATGCATAACGGAGTTCGCTGCAACCGAAGTTGCCGTTCACCAAGGCTAATCAACCGGGCTTACGGGTTGCCCCGCAAGCCCCGTCTATAACCGGCGAACCGGTTTAGGCGGGGTTGTTGACCGCACATGCACCAATATAACAATTTCGCGCCTTTTGCTAGAATAGCCTTAATTGTATCGTGGTCTTGACACCTCCCACGATTGAAATCGTGGGATTCCTGGGTGGCGGTGGCAAGGCTTATCACCATGCCGCATACAAGGCAGCGAGTTATGCGGTTTCTCACCAACAGCTATGGGTGTAGTTGTCAATGAGCGTCCAGCCATGAAGGCTGACCAACATACTTTTCTGCGTTCCCAGCTTTTTAAGTGCATCCTCCTGTGGAGTTTCACCTCTTGCGAGGCAGCTCTCTAACGAGGAATGTGTCGAATTCCCCGAAAAACTATTATTTTAGAACCCTACGCTTGCAGGAAGGTAGCTTTTATCCTTCTGCAGTCACATTACAATTATATTGGCAAATACGAAGAAAACCATTATTGTCGGCCTATCATCCCACGGTTGAAACCGTGGGCTTTCCCAGCCTTCATTTTGTAATCGCCATCGCAGCGGCTGCTACCACTGCTAAAATGATAGTCTTACGTTTCATATCTTACACTCCAAAAATAGCGGTAGGTCGCCCTACCGCTATTTGCATTAGTAAAATTTACAGCAACGAAAAGTTAGAGACAATCACCTTCAGGAGGGCAACTATTGTCAGCACGACCTTCGATTACCTTACCGCCATTTGCGCCACTGCCATCCGTGTAATCTCGATTGTCAGGTTGAGGCTCTGCAGGAGCTGGGTCAGGCTGAGGGTCAGGTGCAGGTGCAGGCTCGCTCGGCTGGACAGGTGCCAGGTCTGGTGCGGGAGCAGGAGCAGGATTACTCGGAGCGGCAGCCGCTGCTCCGCTGTTCGAACTACTACCAGTGTTTCCAGAATTGCTCTTACTGGAGGTCTTAGTGCTCGTGGAAGTGACTACCTTTTTAGCCTGCACAGTTACTGCATACGCTGCACTTGCATCAGGGTTGCTATCACTTGTTGCAGTGATTGTGGCAGTGCCAGGAGCAACGGCCGTAATCTTACCTTCGGAGTCAACAGTTGCAATTGCCTCATCGCTGGAGGTCCAAGTCACAGAGGCATTGGTTGCCGTATCGGGAGTGACAGTTGCGGTAACAGTCACAGTATTACCTACCGTGAGCACGCCCTCTGTCTTATCGAGAGTAACACTTTCCACGTTCGTGGTAACTGTAACTTTGGTCTCGGCTTTCAGGTCCTCAGGAACAACGCCGAACGCAGAATCCATTGCTGCCAGGTCTTCAGGCATCGTGGCCACGCTGTCGTCAGTTTCTTCAGAATCTGCTGCTTCAACTGCAGCAGCACTCAGCTCAGAGGCTTCAGCGTCTTCGGTTTTCGCAGTGACATAGGTTGTGATGGTGCATTCGCCGTTGGCCACCGCAGTCACCTTACCGGTTTCATCGACGGTAGCAACAGATTCGTCACTGGACTCGTATGCGAGCTTGACATCAGTTGCGTCTGCGGGAACCAGCTTAGCGTCCAAGTCCTTGGTGTTCTCGCCATTAGTGACGAGGTCAATAGACTCAGGTGCCGCGACACCGGTGGGAGTGACGACAACTTTGATGTGAGTGCTCGCGGCGATGTCGGCGTCCTTTACGGAAGCCGTAACATTCGCCTCACCAGCTGCCACTGCAGTAACAGTACCGGTCTCATCAACCGTTGCAACACTCTCATCGGAGGAGGTCCACTCAATGGTGAGCTTCTCAGCAGCTTTGGCCACCTTTTCGTCGGTCTCTGCGCTTTCACCGGTTGCTGCAGTCTCGGGGGTCACGGCCGGAGCATCGTCGGTGCCGTACACAACAGGCAGGGTAATACTTTCACCCTTCTCCACCATCGCAGACTCCGGAACCGCGATGTTCGTGATTTTCACGCCGCACCCTACCAGGCTGAGCGCCATCGCAGCGGCTGCTACCACTGCTAAAATGATAGTCTTACGTTTCATATTCAATTTCTCCTTTACATCCCGGCGTCTAGTGCCGGGGCCACATTTAACTAATAGGTTCGACGTCAGCCCTGCGCAGCTTTGTATTTCGTCATCGACGAGGCTGTGGACTCTATGCCGCCTATCCTTCTGTACAATTGCATAATACCATCTATGTGGTAGTTACACAATACGAACCCCGAAAAGTTCACAGATTGTTAATGCGGTCTATCGAATACCTTTATTTTACCGACACTGTTTTGCAAAGTCAATTACATGATTAACAAAAAGCAATAAATGCTTTTATTGATTATGACGAAATATGGCAAAAAGAAAGCGCACAGGCTGGTATAGCCTATACGCTGTTACGATGATTAAGATATAACTTTATTAGGTTGTGTTACTCGCTTTTCAAACTCTCAAGAAACGTAATAGCTTCTTGTACAGTAGAAAACGTTCTGCAATTCTTACACAGCCAGAGATTGCGCTCGTCTGTATCCTCCAGACCTGGCATCCCTTCTTTTAAGAGATTCTGCAGTACGATTCCCGCATTCTTCACTGCCGTGGGATAATGTTGGGCAATGCGTGCCGTAGCGATATAGTTCCCCTTCTTGTAAGTAGGTTCTTCTTTTATGACTTGCCGCAGCATTTGTTCTTTTTCTGGAACAGTCAACACTGGAGGGGCAAACAACCTGTAATGAAGCATCAACCAATACTCGATGCATCCAGTTGTCATTAGCAGACGAACCCTAATCTGAGGCTTTTTACGAAGATGTCGTAAACGCTTGATGATTTCCAGTCGTTTGCTCCAGTTATCTATGTCTTTTTCTTCTACATCAAAGAAAAACCATATCTCATCGATTACATCCGCATAGTCACGGTACTTTGGGTCCTTTTTGAAGCGGCTATCCGCATCGTCAAATAAGCCAGTTGATGACGGTCGCTTAAATACAGCTACATCCTGAAATTTACTTTTAAGAAAATCAGTATATGCCTGTTCACTTTCTCCTTCGCAAAAGACACAGATACTGACCTTGGATTTCTTCAGCTTGCGAGCCATTATTCAACCTCCTCAATTTCGACATTGGGAGTCGCGCCATATTTTCCGAGGAGATAGCCCTTGCGAACATTTTCGGTCGTACGAGTAGAAAAATCGCTGATGCTGTAGAGTTCTGAAGCACCATTTTCTTTGTCCTTGTCCACAAAATACAACTGGTCCTTACGAAGTAATTCCATACTCAACAGGTCGGTGTTGTGTGTCGTAAAGACAATTTGTGCCCCATTCGGGTTTGTCTTTTTGCTCTGGAATTTGGCAACAATAAACTCTACCAGAGCAGGATGCAGTTCTTTTTCGATTTCATCTACCAGCAAAAGGCCGCCCTTTGACAGCACGGACTCAATTGCAGGAGCAACGGCCATCAGCTTTCTTGTGCCATCAGACTCGTCTGCCAGTTCCATCGAAAACATATGGCTTGTTCCGTCCTTGTTTTGGCCTTGATGCATGGATGTTGCGTTAACCTGCCCCATCTTGAGGTGTGTTTCCGAATTATTAGCGGTTTCAGAAAGCACGTGCATGAACTGTACAAGTGCAGCTTTAACCTCTTCGGGAATGTTTGCAGGCAAATCAGCTTCTTCGTTAATTTCTTTACTATTGATTTCGAATTTCATATCTTCGATACCAACATCTGCAGCCTTTGCATAATCGGAAATCGCTTTCAGCATATTAGAGTCGTTCGAGTATTCGAGCAACTGCCGGGGAATATCCGAATAGTCTCTTGAAAAATAGATTTTCTCCCGGAACCAAGTCATAGCTTTGGAGCAGGCAACGTCATTCATGGTACATGCTACAGAAAAGAACAGTTGATTTTCGGCAACGACCTGACTAATCAGATTTCTACGAGCCTTCTCTTCGGTAAAGGTGAATTCCTGTCCTTCTCTAGCAAAAACCAGTGCCTTCTGCCCTTTCGGTGCATGATACAACGACTCAGCATATACCTTTTCTTTTGTGGCAGAAAAGGCATACCAATACTTGATTCCATCCAAGGTATATACAAACGAAAACTCTGTCGGCTCAGATGCCGAGTAGTCATTCAATGCAAACGGAACAACGGGGATAGCTGCTTTCTCATGCTGTGTCTTTTGTGCGTTTCTGATGAACTGAACCGCAAGCCAAAAAGCTCGGATAACATTGCTCTTACCGCCACCGTTCTTACCGTATATGGCAGCACCCGGCAGAATTCGCATCCCGCCATATGGGATAAGCACACTTTTCAACGTACTTACTCCCGTAGCTTCCATTGAAAGAGTCGCTTCGTCTCGAAAAGACCGATAATTTTTCACAGTAAACTCAATCAGCACAATACCACTCCCTTCCTTCTAATAGTATACCCTGCAAATTAAAGAAATTCAATCGAATTTATCAAAATTCATGATTTTTTGTTCCTAATTTAGTGTAAACAAATCGATACAGAAAATCACATTGAATTTTAGCAAGTAAAAAAATGCCCCACCAGGCAACTGGCAGGGCAGTGAGAACGCAATCAGCCAATATTTAGGTTTGCTTTAAGTGCTTCTTGCAACACCCCGGAGAAGTTGTTGTCTGCTCGCTCAGCCATATCATTCAGGCAGCTTGGAATCGACAGAGTTTTCTTGGCGGCCTTGTTGCGAATCCTCCCACGACTAAAGTCGCGAGAATGCGGCGGCCAAATTATTCAACATTTTCACTATTCTCCTCTTCAGATACTGCTTCTTCAGTATTATCTGTACTTTCCTCTGTGGTGTCCTCCGTCTCACTCTTCTTACTTAACCGTCTACCCACCAGAACAAGGCGGCCGTTGTTGATGCTGTAATCACAAGTCACCAAGAAGAGGTACTTGTCCTTTTCGAGGTTAAAGGATTCCCCTCTAAAGATAGACGCACGGTCTGCAATCGTGTTGAGCATGTCGGCGGTTTGTTCTTCATCCAGAACGTTGTTCCAGGTTTGAAGGTCGATAAAATCAGGGGCTGTACTGTATCCGGGTAAAACCAAGAGCGCAAAAATCTGATAGTACTCTTTGCCCTTCTCACTTTCCCAGCAAACTGTTCCATTATTATCAAAGAACTCTTCATCCTCAAACTTATCAAGAGTTCCGAACATGGTTCCGTCGTTCATTTTATGGCCGTAAATGATAAGGTTGCCATCCTGCGACAGGTCAGTAGTTTCATCGAGAAATAGGGTTCCTGCCTCGGCATGTTCGCCATTGATGTTGGTGCGTAGATAGGTTTCGTTTGTTTCACCCTGCACGACAGGTTCGGAGATTTGGGTCCCGTAAATTGTAAGCCAGCCTTTATAGTCGGAATTGATATCCAGCATTCCCTTGGACCAATCCGTGTTATCTTCTTCGGTTTCTACTTCCTGACGCATCTCAACCAGCTGAACATTGAGGTCCTGCGTTTCCTTGGTTTGCTTTGCATTTTGAAACAACAGATAGCTGATTCCAAGCACAGCTAGAAGTGCAACGATGCTGATAAGCCGGAAGATACCCCCAACAACCAGTCGGAGAACCCCGACCCAAGTCAGTTTTGTTTTGTTATCTGTATGCATTTGTACACCCCACAACGGCGCAAATTACGATATTGTCTATTTTTATTGTATGAGAATCGCACAATCCGGCAACTAACCACTGACCATCATACCAATTCTAAATTACAATATATTTTCTAAATTCCTAATATTTCTTACATTCGTTGTACCTATCGCGAATATGTTGACCTCAAATATGTGTCATGATATAATGAAAACAACACAACGCCAACAGAAGTCCAACAAAAAGGAGTGTTTGAGATGAAAGGGTTAAGGCGTTTACTTTTGGTTGCAGCAGCAACCGCAGGACTTGTACTGTCACTCACCGGCTGTTCTAAGACTGTTGATTTCCTGCAATATGCGGATGTCACATTCGATGGGTTGAATGGTCAGGCAACTGCAACCGTCAATGTCGATTACAATAAAATCGGAACGGATGTTTTCGGCAAAGGCAAGAGTCAAACTGACATGGATGAAGCTCGCACGGAAACGGCCATGATGGGCGAAGTGAACTACGAGGTCACGCCATCCGAGAACCTGTCAAACGGCGATACCGTTACCCTGAGCGTTGAGGTTTCCGATTACTTCCAAAAAGAGAACAAAGTAACCGCCAAAGCAGCAAGCAAGGAAATCACAGTATCCGGTTTGAAAGAGCCCGAGATGGTTGACCCGTTCGATGAGTCGATGTTTGCAACAGTATTTAGCGGAGATACCGAAACCGGGAAAGTCACATTCAAAATCACTGGCACCCTTCCTGATTTGACGTTCTCCTTAACAAATGGTGCTTCTTCTGATAGTCCATATTCGATGCTGAATTACTACATGGATGACACTGATAAGAGCAAAGATTATAGTGAAGATGATACCGTCACACTCCATGTTCAGGTAAAAGCTCTCACGAATTTCTCCGAAGAATATGCGCTTTCCCGCGACACGATTGAAATTCCCGTTAAAGGGGCTGCCAAATACATCCGTTCTGCCGATGAGGTGACAACTGAGGTCCTTGATGTTATCAAGCCCATTGCAGCCGCAAGACTCGAAGACAGTTCCAGCTACAATGTTGATAGAACGTCTGTGTTTGATGCTGACCAGAACGAGGTTGCTTTCGCAAGAACCAATATCGGTGAACCTCGCTGGCTTAATACTGGATACCTGATTTCCTGGAAAGATGGCGAAGAGAACTTCTCCAAAGAATACAACGATTTGTTTATTCCGTATGAAGTCGATTACGAAAAGGATGGGTCAGATGAAACCGGCACCGCAGTTCTCGGCTTCTGGATTAAGAATGTTATCATCGATGAAAACGGTGAGGTCGATGTAGACGGCCATGCATATAGCATCACGATGACAGCATATGACAGTCTGGAAGCATTTAAGAAGAACGAAGTTGACCGTTACTCGAATGAATACGATATTTATGAATTCCCGGTAAACTGGTAATAAGCCCCCTAATATAAAGAAAAGCCCCGATGCTTTAAGCACCGGGGCTCTTCTTATGCGTTTTTCAGTTCCGCAGTCTTCTTAGGTTTACGGCGTCCACCCTTGCAAGCGACAGCCACGCCATCGCTCACAAGATAGCAGCCACCCGCTACCAGCAGGGCCTGGAGCAGGGATTCTTGAGGAATGCCGGTATCGCCCATCTTAGGAACATCCTTTTTAATAGGAGGAACCGTTTCAGGGATATCGGGCGCAAGATACAAATTGAATTTTGTACCCATATTCGGCTTCTCATCGTAAGCCTTATCGGTTTCTTCAGAGACCATAGCCTTGTCAACCGTGCCATGCTCACCAGGATGCGGAGAATCGGCTGCAAAGCCAACGCCCAAACACATCGTTGCGGCCAGCGAAAAAGACGCGAGAACTTTCGCAAACTGTTTCACGAAAATGCCTCCTTTGCAGCATCACAAGTTCCAAAAAAGCCCCGGAGCAAACCGAAGTCTGCACCGGGGCGAATCGTTAAGACAGCACAGAAATCGTAATCTTGGCAGCAGCAGTGCCAACCTCGACAGGATTCTCGGCATCAGAGGTATCATAAGCCGTAAAGGTTGCGGTGCAGTCGTAAGAACCAGCAGCCAGAGCCTCTGACAACTTATCTGTCTGAATGTGATAATTGGGCTGGATAAGTCCACTGTTGTAGATTTCCTTACCGCTATCATCCAGGGTAATGCTCACAACCTGAGCGTATTTATTACCGGGAGCGTTCTCGATTTCGAGAGTGCCCTCAGAATCGCCGGAATCAAACACCGGATTGACGTTGATGGAGATGGCCATTGTACCCTCTTCCACGACGCGGTTCAGCTCTTCCTGAATCTCTGCCTCGCTCTTGCCTTCGAGCTGGCCAAGCTGTGCAGCGACCGAATCTTCCAGGCGGTTGTCGGAAGCAGTAGCATTTTTATTGTGCCAGAAGAACAGACCCACGCACAGGAGAAGCAGGAGAATCACACAAATCGTAACGGTCCGATGCAGGAGCTTGTTACCGCTCTTCTTCGAATTCTTTTCAGGGGTCGTCATTGTAGTTGCCATGATATTCAATTCCTTTCCGTCAATTTCTTGACTGAGCTGTTATTAACAAAAGTTGGCCGCCGAGCGGCAGGTCACTCGACAGCCAACCCTTACATTTGGGCTTGCTTTATATTAGGTCCGGAGACTCTATCAGCGGTTGCTGGAGACGCCGCCTGCGGTAGCAGTCTGAGTATCACCAGTCTCAAACATCGGGATGATGCTGTAGGTAACACGGACGACAGGAGTGCAACCAGCGTCGTTGACGTTGGAACCAGCAATCTTGGCGGTGGTAATCAGCGGCAGGGCCGGAGCATCGTCATGCTTGACAGCATCGGTGCCAGCGCCATCCTGAGCAACCTTGGCCTTTTCAGCACCAGCGATGAACCAGCCGTTCTCGGTGATGTCCAGAGGAGCGGAGCAGGTGGACAGGTCGATGGCAGAAGCGTTGTACATTGCAGAAGCAGGAGCAATGCTCATAGCGATTTCGCCGCGCTTCAAGGCGCTGGTGCTCATAGGCACAACACGCCAGGTTGCGGGTTCAGCCTGCAGCTCAGAAACCTTGATGGCCAGACCTTCACGCTTGGAGTTGTCGGTCTTGCTGTCGCCAACGGCGAAAGCCTTGCCGAAGTTGCACTGAGTATCGCCATCACCGATGATGAAGTCCTGAGACAGCTGATGGTTCTGGTCGATAGCCTTCACAGTCTGGCGCAGCTCGTCACCGGTCAGAGTACCAGCGGCCTTGAAGTCCCACTCGCCATCGATGTAGATGACGTAGCACTCACCGGAAGCGTTGATATGCTCATCAGCCAGGGTCTTGTAGATAGCAGGCTGCTGCCAACCCTGAGTGGTGGAGGGGTCGCTGTACCAGTAGGTATAGGTCTTGGTTTCGGCATCGTAAGCGATGGAGAACAGCTCGTCGTTGGAGTGGTCGGCATCGTAGATGCGGCTGTAATGGGTAACCTTCACGATATCGGCAATGTAGGTGCGGCTGTTCTTGTCGATGGTGGAGTAGTTACGCAGCTGGTAAGCATCCTTGGTCGGGGTAACAACGTTGCCGGTGGAACGGAAACCGTACATGCAGACGTACAGAGGAACAGTAGCCTTCATGTTGACATGGTTCACGGTAGCAACGGTGATATCGTACTCAACGCGGCCGTCATCGGTCTTCACGCCAGGATGCTCTTCCTCGGTCGGAGGAGTCTCGGGAGGAATCTCGGTGTCGTTGTCCAGGTAGATGTAGAACTGGGTGGACATCGTCGGGTCTTCGTTGGTGGCGGTGTCGGTGCCCTCAGCCTTGGTATCGTCAGAAACCTTAGCTTCATCAGCAGTGCCGTGGTTCCAGTTCACGCCACCCTGAGTCTGCTGGCAGTCAGAAATCTTGACGTAATGCATCTGGAAGGTGCCATCAGCCTTTTTGGTGGTATAAACGCCGTACTCTTCGCCATCGTTATACTGGCTGCCTGCAATATAAGCGGCAGGAACTGCAGTGTAGCCTTCGGCATCCTGGTCGGCGTAGACAACGGAACCGTCGTCGTTCACCTTGTAGAAGGATTTGGCGCCGATGCGGTAAACGGGAGTGCTGTGCAGCATGGTCTCGTTGTTGGGATGGTTGGCAATAGCAGTATTGTCAACGGGCTGTTTGGTGTCTTCCATTGCGTAAGCGGTGATAGGAGCCATGCAGCTGGCGGCCATTGCCATACCCATCACAGCGCTTGCAACGCGCTTGTAACATTTCATTGGGGTAATCTCCTTTCAAATAGTGGATTCGAACTAAGCTTTCTCCTTTGACTCCTGCCGTTCCTGCATACGCCAGGTCAAAAGTCAAGCCCTGCATATCCGCGTCCTCTCGACGCTGACTGCATCAAAACACGATGTACTTGGCAGCAATGAGGGATTCATCGCTTCCCTCGCCTGACCATTCTTGCAACACCGCAAGGCCCGTCAGTCTACCATGTGATGACTTGATGACGCAGATATGCACCATGAGTTCGCCCTTATCAGGGAGCTCTGGGGCTTACTGCTCTGAGCCACTGATTTTATTATCTGCGACTCGCACACCCACGCAAGCACAAACATCACGTTTTTTTCGCATTTTTTTCACTTTTTTTAAAATTTTTCTTGCCTTCGCGTTTTTTACCATATATTTGATGGCTTTACCACCTTTTGTCATAGTCAATTCATAAATATATGGTATAATTTTCTCATAAAAAGTCGGAGGGAAATGATGGTTGCAGAGAAAAGGATTTACAGCACCATGGCATTGCAAAACTGCTATCGTGCATTGCGTTCCGCTCGCTGGAGTGTGAGACGTAAAGACGAGCATATGACCCGCTGCTGTGAAGTGCGTGAGCTGTATGCCAAGTGCCAGGTAAATTTGGGATGTGTTCTTTTTGACCCGGATATGTCTCCAGCCAAAGATTATCTCGACATGGTTAAAGACAAAAAGGTGACCAAAAGACGGTTAGACATCCAATTAAGAAATTGCAAGCGTTTTTTGCTGTATCAGTTTGATGAAATCGAAAAGGATATTGCCGACGCTTCTCTTGCAAAATCATCCTGACAAAGAAAAAGCTGCTCTCCGTTTTCAGGAGAACAGCTTCTTCTTTATTGATTTTCCTTGCCAAAAATCAGGTCATAAATGCCCGGAATGTCATAGGGGCTAACAATGCGCGGCGCAGGAGCATCCTTATCTGTCACCTTGAACTTTTCAGGTTCATCCGACACGATGACGCTTGCGTGCTTCCAGTCGTCGCCTTTCAGGAACTGTGCATAGCGCACACCGAGCATTTCCTTGATAGACAGGCTCTTCAGCTGCATCGCGTAGGTGCAGACTGCTACTGTAGGTGCATAGTCTGTCACAACATTCCGGCACGACAAACGGAACTGAGCCACACTTTTATCCACCGTAATGACTTCACGGGTCATGAGGTCTATAACGACCATAACGAGCTGGTCAGAATCTGTAGTGAGAGCAAAGCGGTCCTTGACAGTCGCGGGTTCAAACTGCTCACCCGTCTTGCCATCCCGAACCATTACGCCGCAGAAAGCGTTCTCCATCTCAGAGAATTTCTCCCCAGAGTAGGATTTTACAGTGAGGGCGGCATAACGGAACCCGTTCTGAAAGCACTTCTTGATATCGAAATCTACATACTCAACGGCACCATTCTTACCGCTGCAGCGGCGGTCGCCGGAATGAACAGCGCCGAGCGTCTCGTCCTTAGGGTTCGCGTAGTAGATGAACTTTGCCTTTTCCTCTCCGTAGAACACAACCGAGAGGTCCAGGTCGATGCCATTCCACAAGTCAGGGCCATCGTTTCCCTTCCAGTAAAGGAATGCACGGAGCACATTTCCGTCCGGCAGATTCGTGCGAGAGCCGCAGGCTGCAGCACGCATGGCAGAAGTGATTTGGCGGGGATTGTCCGGGAAAATCAACGTATTGCAATGGCAATCTGTGTCAATGTAGACGCTCTTCGGTTCAGTATCTTCTGCACGAAGGACCTGCCACAGCTGGTTAAAGATATCGCGGGCCACACGCTTGCAGATATCCTCAGACAGAGGTTCAATGTCGCGTTCCAGAGCTTTGCTGACAGCGCCGTTCGCCTTACCAGTTGCCAAATGCACAGGATTGTTGCGGTTTCGGAAATGGTTGATGAGCTGAACCAACACACGCGGTTCGATGCTCTTGCACACCGAGATAAATCGGAACAGAACATTTTCCATCTGCTGTTCATCGGAGCATTTGCGCAGCGCAAAGTCCAGATTTCGGGCAAACATACCGGGTCGCATCATCAGATGAACGGAGAGCAGGTCCACATTGACCGGCTTTTTCATGAGCTCCTGCAGCTTGGAGTTGTATGTCTCAATCTTAACGCCATTGCGAATCTTCGTAAAAATCTCATAATCTTCCTTGAAGATATAAGAGTAATCACCCGGATGCAGGCGTTCGCCCAATCGCTTGAACTCTTCGGGATGCAATGCAAAGCCCTCGTTCTTATCAGTGTGTTCCAGAAGTTCCAGCAGCTGACGACGTTCACCGCGCTTAAAGTTCCGGAATTTCGGGGCTTTCGAGAGACTCACATCCTGGTCACTCATCGCGGCAGTCAGGCGCAATACATCGGTGGAACTCTTGAAGTCTTGAAAGCATGCCTGTTCCCGCCATTCGGGACGAGAGATAATGCGAGACACATACAGAGCAAGATTTTCCTTGCATGGAATATGCTTGGGTTTCATGCGGTCCATCAGCTCAGATGTGAAATCAATATCATGCATCAGAGTATCGAAAACGCAGGACGCCTCGTCAGGAGACAGAGGAGAATGCCCGGTAATGCTCTGTACGGAATAGCGGTAGATTTCCTCCTCATCACACGCCGGAATCTGTTTCACAGCCGGAAGATGGCTGCGGTCCAATGTGGGACAGAATTTGACCGGGTCGAAATCCGGCTGCCATTCGCCGCAAGTCAGATAATTGAGGAAGTTGACAACATACAGGTCCACAAGGTCGGCTTCCATTGCATCGTCCGGAAAATTCGGCCAGATGGGAGAAGTCTGAGAAATTGCCTTGCCATCCTCCGTGACGCAGTCATACAGCGCAGACCAGGTCTTGAGGAAATCATTGTATTCGGCCTTGCAGCAGGCATCAAAGAGGTCTCGCGCCATAATATAGCCGTATTCCATCAGTTTCATGTTCGCTGAACAGACATAGCGTTTCTCCACCGCTTTCTCCCCTTCTTGTGCGGGCATGGGTGGTACGATGCCGCGATGATGAGCAAACGTGATACGGTTAAAATCATAAACAGTCAGCATAATGACCTCCTAACAAAACAAAAATCCCGCGCCGAAAAAAACTCGACACGGGTGGATGAGACACGTAATAGATACGGAGAGCATATCCGCTAACGTGTTGAAGCCAGCAAATGAAGGAAGCGGATATATAGCCGTATTGTTATGTTCTCGAGCCGTGACGGAGAGCGAAACCGCTGACATGATTTCATATTAGCTTCAAGTAGAAGGAAGCGGTCTCATAGCCATACACGAAAATGCTCAAACTTTAGGTTCTTTGCTATCATTTGAGCCAGTAGATATATTGTACCACAATATATGGTATATTGCAATACCAAAACACAATATATTGTGTCTGCTTTTTATGCCGGGAACAAGATAGGCCATAGTATCTTCAGCCACGGGAAATTGGCTATTTGTACTTCTTTTCACAGCTGAACGTTGCTGTGCCGGTCCAGTGTCCGGGGTCAAGCTCCGCAGAGACTTTGCAAGTTGCACTCGTTCCATCGTTCAGCAAATCTGCTCGGGACCACTCGCTTTTGGTCCGATTGGATACCGTGACAGCAGCGGTTTTGCCCGCAGTGTTGGTCATGGTTCCACCGTCCACAGATACCACAATCACCGCATTCTCCTCGACATCACCTTTCAAAGTCATGGTGATGTCAGCCGTATATGAGCCAGGGCCACTGTCAACGCCTGTCAGCTTAACAGTTTCGGGAACCGTAATCGTATAGACCGCCGTTGCGCTCGCAAGCAGCTGAGTGGAAGCCGTTTTCGGCAATCCTTTACCGGTAGAAGTAGCAGCGCCCATCGTACTCAGACAATTCGAGCACAGAGGCTTTCCGTTAATGGTCGTTGCATAGACATTTGCATCCGTAATTGCGGTATAAGTAGCGCTCTTATCCGACTCAACGCCTTTAATCGAGTTTACCTTGTTGTACGCCTCGAATGTTTTGGCGTCATCAGCGGCCGGGGTTGTCACAGTGAATTTCTGCCCACAGACCGAACATGTCCGTGTAGCGGTATCGGCAAATCCGAACGACACATTCAAAAGAAAAGGAGACAGCACTGCCAAAAGCATAGCAAAGCGCTTGATAGCCTTCATGTTCATCCCCTCCTTATGCTGCCGTAGATGTATCAGGTTGTGTGTTTTCTGAATCCGGAGTTTTAGTTTCGGCTTCATCCTCTTTGGTTTTTGCTTTGCTTTCAGCTTGCTCGGAATTTCCCTCAGACGAATCCGCACCAGTATCAGTGTTCTCTGTATCATTGGCTATCTCCGGTGCTTTTTCGCACAGTGCGCCAGCAAACATGTTCTCTTTGTTCGTCACGCTGCTGGTATCCCAGCCATCTGTCGGCGAAGCATCCGAGAGAGAAAGACAACCGGCAAAAGCTTCACTCATATCAGTTACTTTCGAGGTATCCCACTTTTCCATCCCGGCAATAGACTGCAAAGCCTCACACTGATAACACATCCTGTTCATCGTAGTGATGTTCGACGTGTTCCAGTTCTCTAATCCACCAATGCTGGTGAGCTTCTTCATTCCGGAAAAAGCAGATGCCGCAGAAGTCACCTGCGAAGTATCAACGTTCTGATACTCGATGTTTTCAATGTCGGCAAATGCCTCATTTTCATCAAAAGAAATGCTGTTTCCCTCGCCAAAGACAAGTGTTCCGCCAGCCGAATTCGTGACGTAGAGCCGGTTCTCGCCTTCTTTTACAAAAGCCAGAATTGCACTGGAGCCGATTCCAGAGACATCAAATACTTTGGCCGATTCCGGGACCTGATAGCCGCCAAAGGAAATCGCTTTGATTTCAGTCCCGGATTCCTTGAGCTGCGTCATTGCCTGCGCCAGGTTTGAAACGTTCATCGAAGCTGTCGGCGCAGGTGCCACGGTGCTGTCGAAATCCTCGTTCGGAAATTCATTATCGGACTCATCATCAGATGCGGTAGAAGTATTGTATGTCACGGTACGGTTATCGGAAGTGAAATTATAGCTGCTCAAAGCGCTGGAAGGGTTTCCGGCAATGGTAAGACCCATCTTGCTGCTCACGTAGGTAAAGCCCGTGGAAAAGCCCGGAGTCGGGAGATAAGCTGTCGCAAAAGTATCCGCGACCGTGATTTTCGAAAGACCCGTGCATCCATACATCATGCTGGAGAAATCCGTGACATTTTTGGTGTTAAAGCTGCTGAAATCAAGGCTTTTAAGTCCTGTGCATCCCTTGAACATGCTGTTCATCGTCGTGATTTTACTGGTATCCCAACGGCTGAGTCCAGTAATTGTAGTCAGTGACTTCATGTTATAGAATGCGTAAGCAGCGGATGTCACGCGAGTCGTGTCAACTGCATCAAAGTTAATGGTCTTGATATTGTCAAAAACCGTAGAAGTGTCAGACGCACCGCTTTTGAAGCAAATGCTGTTACCGGAAGCAAACGCCACCATATCACGGTTCGTATCTGTCACTCGAAGCTCTGTGCCATTCTGAATGCCCCACCAGCCGCCGTACATCGTGGTCGGAACATACGCGACAATCGATTTGTCACCCTGGCCGGATACGTCATAGGTCGTTGCATTGCCCGGAACTGTATAATTGCCGAACGAAATAACGGTGATGTTTTTTCCCTGAGAGGAAAGAGTCGTCAATACAGAAGCAAGACGGCTCACATCCATCAACGGCATCTGCGCCGTGACATTGATGGTGTATTTGGACGAATAGATGACGCGAGTCCCGGTACTGTCATATGCGGTCTTCGTAATGTTCGCAGTTCCGATTGCCGAAGCGATAATATGGCCGTCCGAACTAATGGAAGCCACGGAGGGGTTATCGGATTCAAATACAATATGAGTTTTATCCTCATAAGCGGGAGAAAGCAATACAGAATTGTCTCCTACCTCAACTGTATAGGTATCTCCTACCGAAGCGTAAAACACCATATTGCCGGTCCATTCGCCTGGAGTGAGGTGCGCAGTCACGGAATAATCGGTTTGTGCAGTTTTCCCTTTTACAGCAGTTGCGTCCCATTCTGTTGCAGTGGTAGCAGTGGCGGTGCAGATAACATCGGTGCTGCCGTCGCGGTGCATGGTCGGAGCAGAGGTATTAAAAAATACTTTCTGGTTTGTCAGCAGTTCGCCCGTTGCCTTGATAGAAACGGTGTTAGCATAATCTCCAGTGCCACCGTTTTCATTGCTCAGTGTCACTGATTCGGGAACGGTAATGATGTACACTGATTCATCAACTTCACCGCCCGTGCCGCCTTTGTGTTCGCTGATAATACGTTCAACGCAATTTGTGCAGATAACGCCATCTGCGTTGCTGACAACGTACATATTTTTCAGGGCATATCGTTGAGTTGTGCTCGATGTTAGGCCCTCAACTTCTTCACAGTTGTAGAATTCAGTGTACTTCTGTGTGCCACCATATGTAGGCATAGGCGTTACCAATGCGCCGCACAGCACGCAGTTTTTGTAGCCCATGCCACCCCAGCTTGCAAATGCCATGGACACATTACATACCATGGCAAAAATCATAAACAGAAAACTCGCAGCCGCTTTTTTGATGTTCACAGATTTTCACATCCTTTCGAATTTGGCATTATGACATCGTGCAGGAAAATGTAGCTGTACTCTTCCAGCTGCCTGCTGTCAGTGTCGCGGAAACCACATAATTGCTTGTAGTTCCGCCATTCAGCAAGTCGGAGTATGACCAGACCGTTTTCGGTTTTGCCGTGAATGTCACGGGAGCCTTAGTCCCAGACGCATCGGTCATATCGGTCACTGTGGTAGTCACCGTCACTTTTTCGTTACTGCCAACGCTGCCTTTGAGATTTACCGGGATTGTACCCGTATAAGTACCGGACCCGTCCGTACTCTTCGACAATGCAACAGTTTCCGGCACCGTAATCGTATACCCGGAAGTCACATCGGCAACAAGCGCCGTTGTCGCAGTCTTATCCACTTCGGCCAGAGCAGTTCCGGTATTGAGACAAATCGCCAGAAGGGCTGCCAAAACTTTCTTTGATGTCTTCATAATAATGCCCTCCTCTGCATAGCGGCATGATTCAAAGATTTAAGCCAAAGTACAGGTAAAGGTCGCGGTTCCGGTCCAGCTGCCGGGGGTGAGGGATGCAGAAACAACATAGTTACTGGTGGTGCCATTGCCCTGCATGTCAGTCCGTGACCATTTTGTCTTGGGGGTAGACGTAAATGTAGCAGCAACGCTGTTTCCTGCTGTATCTTTCATCGTAGGCGCAGTTGCCGCAACCGTTACCGTTTGATTGGCTGCTACATCTCCCTTGATGTTGACAGCAATCGTACCCGTATACGTGCCGGTTCCTGTAGTCGTGCTGGTCAGCGCGATTTTTTCAGGGACAGTGACTGTATACCCAGACCCGACCTCTGCGGTAATCGCGGTAGATGCGGATTTACTCGTAGCGGCAAATGCGGGGGCTGTATTGATGCCAAGCATCATTACAAAGCTCAATGCCGCTGCTGTAAGTTTTTTCAGTTTCATGGTAAAACCTCCATATTCAAAAGAAAAGGCGGCCAGCCTGCTTGTGAGGCCGACCGCTTTTCGGTTTTGCGCGGGATACCCCAGTTTTTATTATGGGGATTGATTATGCCAGAGCGCAGGAGAAGGTAGCAGTGCCTTCCCAAACACCAGGAGTCAGGACTGCAGACAGACCGTAGTTGTCAGTCGTGCCCTGGCCAGAAGTCTCCATACGGCTCCAGCTCTTCTTAGGAGTGCCGTTAAAGGAAGCCGTAACGTTCTTTGAACCAGAGCACTTCATGATAGGTGCAGTGGAAGTAACGGTCACGGACTGACCTTCACCGATGTCGCCCTTTACGTTGACGGGAATCGTACCAGTGTAGGTGCCACTCCCGCCTTTGTTGTTGGTCAGGGTAATGGATTCAGGGACGGTCAGGGTGTAGGACGGGGTAACAGTGGCATTAACCTTCGTGCTGCCGGAAGTTGCAGCAAAAGCGGAGGTTGCACACATAGTCGCGGCCATCGCACAAGCGAGGGCCATCGACATAGCTTTGGCGAGTTTCATCTTCAGAAACCTCCTTCGTTGATTGCGGACACAAAATCAGCCATGTGCAAGGCCATCAGCTGATTCGAGCCCTTGTCTTTTACTATTTATCTCCCTTGCGAGTTTACCAAAATGCGCTTGTCGCGCAATTCAGCCCAGTTAAGATACAACGGCCGTGACCGCAAACTCAGCGCCATTGCGCGGCTGTTGGTCATCTACACCGACAGTAGATACCGAGAACACCACAGCGTGCTCTCCTGCCCCGGTAATGTAATCCGATGCCTGCCAGGCGTATTTCTGGCCTGGAGCAATGTAATCGGATTCATAGAGCACTTCATCGTTCTCAAGAATCGTATATTTGAAGTAGACATGGTTGCTTTCCGGGTTCACCAGGTCCACGGTACTGTCAGGGCTCACATAGATGGTCGTGAATGCCGGGAATTCGATGAATCGCATCTCCTCGGAATCGGTTTTGCCGTTGTCCATCGTCCCATCATACGCTTCGCCGTCAGCAATCACGATTTCGCTGCTTGCGGAGCTGGCATCGCTGCCGCTGCCATCAAGGGGCTTGTTCACCATTTTATAAAGGCTTGCAGTGATAAGGGCGACGAGCAGCACGAGAGCAGCAATCACCGCGATAATCAGAAGAAGAATCGGTTTTTCCTTCTCACGCACAATGCCAACAAGCTCACCAGTTTCAAGCGGCAGGTATCCAAGAACATCGCCGGATGCTTTTTGAGCCACAGAATACCGGGTATCCATGTCGGTGTTTTTGAATTGCACAAAACTCGACCCGTTATCATTGAACTCAACAAAGCCGTAATCGTTTGCTTTGTATTTTTTCTGGCCAGCATTGATGTAGCCGACAATCGTAATCGGCTTACCATCTACCATCTTGGCAGGAATTGCCGACAGTGGCTTGGTCATATTTTCAAATTTGACGTTGGTTGCCGGAAAATCATCCGGAATTTCGGCAAGATAAAACTTAGTTGCCATGTTATAACCTCTTTCTTGATTGCTACTTTTTAGTGCCACTTTTAGGCTGTTGTCTTCATTATCTTTGATTCGCACAGTGAGGCAAGCAAAAAAGAGCCTCGAAACTGTAAAAAATGAAATTTTTGTGGAAAGACAACAAAAAAAGCCCCTGCATTGCTGCAGGAGCTCGTAAGTTAGCGCAAATTATCGTATTTATTATACTTTTTGTCTTCTTTTTCTTCGGGCATGCTGAGCTGTTGGTCTCTGCCGTTTTCTTGTGGACCAGCCCAGTTATCCTTTTCACTATCGGTCTCTTCGGAATCTTCCAAATCTTTTTTGGCTTTCGTCTTTCTGGAAGTGGTCTTTTTCTTTTTGGGTTCAGCAAATATATCGGACAAATCATAGGGCGAAACCGCGATTGCAGTTACCCCTTCATTCATTTCCGCTGCATGATTCAGAATCCAAACAAGTTTTCTCCACTGCCATTCGACCATATCGGTTCCGAGCTTCGATACGATGACGGAAGCCTCAGCCTGCTTGGCTTTGACCATCGCCTGCAAGAGACACCCGTAAAGATACGAGAACTGAATTTTAGAACCGTACTTGTCGGCAGTTTCAGTACTGCAAATCATAATCGCCACAATCGTGTTCTCGTTATTGCCCGGACAGAATAGAACCTGACCGGGATACCGAAGCTGTTCTGGCAGCTTATGTAAGTACCACTCTTTTGCTTCCGGGAATCTCTTTGCAAATTTCTCAAGAGTCTTGGTATCCCAAGTCCCCTTGTCATTGCAAAAGCAGCAAATGATTCTGCGGCCCTTGATATCTCTGGGGATTGTCTCCCCTTTCATCAATGAAATTCTCATGTCAGGCATATTAGTCGAGCTCCGAACGATAATAGAGTTCAATGCCAAGACGCTCTTTTACGAGTTTCTTGATAAGTTCTGCATCATATCTCTGAACATTGATGCTCTGGCTGAAAGTCGGAACCGCAATATCGAGCCAGCTCAGCTTGCGCCTGTTGGCACCGACCAGCAGGCTCATGTCCTTTTCGAGCTGAGAATCAGCTTTCGGATACCAGAAAATGAAACCACAGTCAAAGCCGCCCTCCTCATTGAGATGAGCAGTTTCGATGTCTTTGATTTCGTTTTCGATTTCCGGAGTGCGCAGGAAAAGGCGAATCTGGGTTTCAACCTGCTTCACGCGGCTTTCCACTTCATCGATTCCCTTCTCGGCTCTCGCTTTCTGAACATTGTTCAGCAGCTGCGAGATTACGCCATCCGGGTTCAGATGCTTGCGTAGCCCTTCGATTTCCTTGTCTTCAATATCGTCTGCGATGACAGTATCGACATAGGAGGTATCGACCAGCGGGCTTTCAAACAGCGGAACCGCAACGCCAAAGCCGTTCACGGAAAGCACTTTCTGATTCGTGCTAAAGCGTTTGAGTGTAGGACAATCAAGATTGACCCATTCCTGAACAAAGCTTTTTGCGCGGGACAAGTCCGTGCAGCGGCGTGTGGTGGTTGCGGAAGAATACTCGTACCAGACGACTTCCTTCTCGTTCGCATACCGAATGCTGCCAACGGGCGGATTCTTGAGGTCCTGGCCGCGAATCAGCTGAACATAATCAATCTGATTGGCTTTCAGAAATGCTTCAAGAACCCAAGGGCTGACGGCTACCATGTAGTCCTTTCCTTCTTCGTAGTTACCTGCAGGCTTGATACTGCGCATGTCTTTTTTGTATGCCTTGAGCGGCGTGCTCATAGGAGTCCAATCATCGTCAAAAGTCTTGACAAAGGCTTTGGGTCCATTGCTTGTGTTTGCAAATTTAATTTCAGCTTTCATAAATCAGGGCAAGGAGACCCGCGACTTTAGTCGTGGGAGGAATTGCCCGTTCACATCCTTTCTATTAGATAATTTGTTGCAGGCTCTAATAGCCGCAATTTTTTAAATGTTACACCTTTGGAAATACGCGTGCCGTCTAGCTTTTTGAGGGTAAAACTTCCCGATGTACGACGACCGGAGACGAAGCACTCTTGTCCCTTGTAGAGAACCTTATCCCAAAGACGATACCCTTCGACAACATAAGGCATTTGGCTTCTTTTCCGAATGCCACCTTTTGAGAAGTTCGCTTTATGGGTTTGACGATTGTGGTGTCTTATCGCTTTTGTGCGATAGCAAGCACTGCAAGGTTCAGCAAGTGGATGCTTGCTAATACAACGGGCATCGTTTACATGGCTTTTCTTGATGTCGTTTTGCTCTCGCCGCATTTTGGTGATATAACCATAGGTTCCTTGGACAGGAATAGGCAACTCCTTACGCAATCGTGCCATTAAGGTTTTGCGCATAATGCCCATATCGCACATCTGCGCAAGTGCGGTAACTCAAAGAGTTTCGAAGAAAGCGTTTGCCAAATCCTCATCGGACAGGTTATTCAGGTATTCTTCGAGCACGCATTCGGCTTCCGACATATTCACGGGATAGCCGAGAAATTCTTCTACCGCCTCAGAGCCGCGAGCAAGCAGTGCATCAACGAGAATTTCGGTGCGGCATTCACGAATGGTCCGGTTCAGGTCTTTATCGGTGGTAGTACACCAGTAGTCCCCGTCGATATCACCGTGAGCTTCGATGGAATACAGAGCATCCAAAGCATTGTCAATATCATCGTCGTATTCATCGAGGATATCATCAATGCAGTGAACCTGATGCCAGTGTTCGCCGTCATCCAGCGAAACAAGGCGTTCAGAAATATCATCATTATCAGAAGGAGTCCCGGAAGCCTCAATGTCGAACACTTCACGGCTCTTTTGATTCACGCGGCATTGTGAAGCGAACGAAGCGCCGGACGAAAAGTTCGTTGCAAATTTCGCAACAATCACATCCGGTTCAGGGTCTTTGAGTGCTTCCTGGTATTCCGGCAATCCGCGATAGGCAACCCGCTTGGAGGTCCCGTCAGGTTCCAGCTCATACACAGCCGAAATCACATGCCCTTCATTGGCGTAATTCACGATTGCCCGGCACAGATTCAGCATCACAAAATGCTTATCGTTCAGGTCATGGAGGTTTCTGTCTGCCTGAATGGTGACGAGCTTAGACAGGCCAGTCATAGTAGAGATTCGGTACAGATAATCGATGTTTTGCAGCTGATACATAGTCATTCTCCTTTTTTGCTATCAGGGGTGATTGCGATATTTTCTTCGGCTTGCTTCGTTTTTTTGGCCTGAACCGCCATGCCAGCCTTATAGGCGGCGTAGATGGTAAAGGTCATATACATCATCATGATGTCATCCACCTGCCGGACCTGAATCTCACCGTAGGTGAGGATTTCCAGAAGCTTCCAGATGGTGGTGGAGCACATAACGAGCAGACACATGATAAATTTCCAGTCCATAAAATTCCTTTCGGTTTCAATCAGTCGTCATAGAACAGCCCCGGAATGATGATGTAGTCCTCAGCATGAGCTTCGATGTCTTTCAGCTGGAAGTTGTCCGGAAAGCACTTCCAAGAGTCGCCATCGTAGAACAGCTCACTGCATTCCGGGTTGGGATGGTTGTCGAGCAGTTCAGCGGCGTAGCGAAGAAGATAAGATTCGTTGGAATCCATTTCAATGGAGCGCAGGCAAGTATACATCGGCTTTGTGATATCGATGCCTTCTGCTTTATGCTTCTGCAATGCTGCACTGAACTCAGCCATTGCCATGCACTGCGTGCGTTCCTTCATGGTTTTCGCCCACTCAATGAGTTTCTGCGGTTCGCGAAAGCCTAGGATAACGTCCTCGTCTTCGATGTTTCCTGCAATCTCGGATGTTGGGTACATATTGAGGAGAGGGTCATCGAAAGATGTCAGACGAGACGCAAAGTTCTGAAGAAAAGTCTCCGGGTTGTAGGGATTCTGCCCCATGCACTTTTTCACGGTATCAATGTCGGTTTTGATTAGGCAGGTTGCGTTAAACATACAATTTTTCCTTTCTCTTGATTGATATTTGTTTTTTCGGAAATGGTTGACAGAAAGCTGTCGGCACTCCTTTCTTGTAGAAAAAAAGCAGACCTACCGTAAAGATAGGTCTGCTAATTCACCTGCAGAATATGAATTGTACGCATTGGGCCAAAAGGCTGTTATCTATCGTACAGTTTCATCATACGCCGTTCGCACAATATCGCAAGAGAAAAGAAGAAAAGCCGCTGCCTCCAGCATAGGCAACGGCTTATTGCTATTTGCTTAGCGCTTTTTCAGCGTTAGCTTTGACGGAAACAAACACGCCGAGCAGTTGCTCCACACTCGGAGCCAGCAGATAATATCTGCAGCCATCCTGCTCAATCACGAAAACAATATCCCCAGACCCGGTTCGGGCAGTGCTGTTGTATTTGGCTTCAATGCCGGATGGCAGAATCACGGATTTATCAAGAGGTTTGGGTTCCTTGATAGCAGCCGAACTTGTGATAAATACCCTGCCCTGATTCGTTTCGATTTTGGCAAGAGCGTTATCCACTTCAATCATCGAATTGTTCTTAACTGGAATGCCAAAGATTGTGATGGTCGGTGCGACATCGCAAAGAACCGCTCCATCCAAAAGCTGTTGTATCACTTTGGTTTGCTGCTGTTCTTCATTCACCTTAACAAGTGCCGTGACGACAAGGCTGGTATCCTCATTGATGTTCCTTGTTCCGGATATCAAGGCGGAATCATTTATCAGAAGAAAGTTGACGCCTTCTTCCTTGTGCCCATTCACAAGAGTCATATGATAGGCCCCAACGCAGGCCGTATGGTCTTGCGTCTGATACGATACCAGGCTCCTTTCACCGATGCTCTGTATCGGAATGCAGACCGTTGTATCATCCAAAGAGAGCGGCACACAGGAATTGAGAGTCAATTTGAGTCTTTCTTTGCTTGCAACAAAATTCATGTGCGGGTCACTTGCATCAAATGGAGTGATTTCTGCCGTTTCCGGCGTTGCTGGCAATAAATGAGATACAAACTCTGCAAATTCAGCCGTTTCCGGCGTCTGCTGTACCTTCTCCGCCAACTTTTCGTGCATTCTTTGAGCGTCCCTGAACGCCCAGATGCTTGTGACAAAAATCAGCAGCATCGCCGCAATCATCAGCCCTTCAAGCTTTTCTCCGTTGTTTTTCATGGTTCTCCTCACCCGATTCCCCGCAAAAAATACTGATTCAGTTTCTAATGATACGAGCATCGCAAGAACTGGCAAGCATTGTCCCAAAACAAAAGCCACCCCCCCCGAAACGGGCAGATGGCTTAGTGAAAGATTGGTTCAGAACGTATTAGCCCTGGAAGAATCCCTGCAGCGCTTCTACACTGGTTGCAAGAATTTTGATATTGCAGTTATTTACCGTAGAGACAAACGGGATATACCCGGTCTCTTTGTCCTGCACGTTCCCGTATCGAACGGTGAGTCCACCGGGAAGATTCAGAGTTTTAGAGAATACGTTTTTGTCATAATTGAAAGAGAAAGTCGATACCAAAACGGTGTTGTCATTCAGCTGCAGCTGCAAATAGCCATCGTCCGCTTCGATTACGACATCGTCTTTTACGGTTTCTCCAAACACGGTTGTCGCAGGAGCTGTATCGGTGATTACTGCATCAGCAAGCAGCTTTTCAATCACTGCCTCTTGTTCCGTCTTCTGCCCTTCCTCGGCTTCAGCAGCAACGGTCAAAGTCAATCCTTCTCCCATCGTCCTTGCCCCCGACAGGATTTCCTTGTCGTCGTTTTGGAAAGTCACAACGGAGTCTTCCGTATTCCCTTCCACCAGTGCGATTTTATAATTTCCGATTGCGGCAGTGGAATTGCCGGAACGATACGTCACGATGCATCCGTCCTGCCCGGCAGCGGCGACAGGAATGCAGACAGTCACGTCGCCCAGCGTGACCGGAACATAGGAGCCGTCATCTGGAACAATGCCGCTTTTCGTCACGGTAAAGTTCAGCTCCGGCTCCAAAGCCATTGCGGTTTCGGCTGTCGCAGCCGTTTCGGCAGTTTCAGCGGTTGCGCCATAGAACAGCAAAGGTTCCAGCCGCTCTTCATAATTCACCGTTTGCTGCAGCTCAGAAAGACTACGATTGATGCGGTTCGCGTCAACGATAGCGAAAATCAGCAATGCAGCAAGTGCTGCCATGAGAATCGTCGCAAGGCATGTCATCTTTTTATTATTCTTCTGCATAAAACTCAGCTCCAAAAAGTCAATGTGATATCGTGATAATTCGAACCGTTGCAGGTATACATGATGGTTCCGCTGCCTGTCGTAGCGCTCGACCCATCCTCATACAGCAAATCATAACCAGCGTTCACGCCGCGACAGATGCCGGTACATGTAAGCGTTTGTATCGAAGTTCCGCGATAAATATAAGCTTTCGTTCCAACCGAGCAACGCTTGATTTTCCAGAACCCCTGATTCCAGTGGTCCGCAACCAGCATATAGTTTTTGAACGGAAAGTATGCAGCGCTGTCCTGTGCATCCGCTGCTGCCTGGCTGACGACTGCAAACAACGCCACATTGACTCCCACGGAAGGAATCACGAGCCGCCCATACATATTCGGTCTTCTCGCCATCTCTTCCAGAACCGCGTCATTCGATACCGATGCCGTAATGGACTTCTCTTTGATGTTTGCGTTGCAGAGAGACGCGAGCCGTTTTGCTTCTCCCGCGACATTCTCATTTGAGAACGAAGCAATCGCGATTTGCGTATCGGCTCTCGTTAGAGTGGAAGCAGCCGCTGCGTTCAACGTTGGTTGTTCTTGTGCTGCCTGTACCGCTTCCGCATGAGTTGTCAGGATTCTTGCCGTGCTATCCAGCTGCCGGATTTCGAATTCCGTTTGCTTCAGCCCCAAAAAATTGAGGATTGCGAAAATAAATATCAGGAAATACCCGACTTTCATAATTATGGAGCAGGACATCCCATCTATAGCCGTAAGGCTTAGGTGGGGAGGAATGCGTTTCTTAGAAAAGACTAAGATACAGCATTTCCTGCTTACCTCCTTTCAACATTTAAATGATTTGTATCCATGCTCCCGCATGGCAAACAACTTGAACTTTGGAAATTGCTACGGACTTACTTTTCCCATTAACAGGAATCAAAAGTCTTGTGCCTTTGTTATGGCACCCGCTTGTAATGTATGTTTTACTTTCGAGACGCACAGTGTCGTATGGCTGAATTGCATAGCGCTGTCTTCTTATAGAGCGACGCCCCTTCGACACCTTTTTGCTGCGGTACTTGTGCAGGTCTTCAGAATCCTTTTTGTGATTACGGCTAATTCTGCCGTTAAAAAGTTCTTTACCTTTTGCTTTGTTACCGGTGCGGGTGTCGATATAAGTGGCATCGTAGAATTTTTCCAGCACACGATTGTTTCTGCATCGTTTTTGGTAATGTCCAAACTCGCAACGGTGTGCCGGGTGACAATTCCCCATTGCATACGCATCATTGCTGTGGGTTTTCTCAAGTTGAAGCGCAATGCGTTTTTCCTTTGTCATCGCACCATAAGTGATGGTCACAAATTCTTTACCGTATGTGGCGTACAATGCATTTACTATCTGCCAGCGAACAGCGTTCATAAATGCTGCACCTGAAAGATTGGCAAATTCTTTATCTTCGCCAAAACCGAAGAGCTTGCCGCCTTTTTGATGGTTAGCTGGTGTATGGCACTTCTCGCATACTGTTATAAGCTCGCTGAGACTATTGCCATGGCGACCTTTCCAATAAAACATGTGATGCACGTGCAAAATCGCACCTTCGGTAGCTTTACGCCCACAAACCTTACAGACATAGTTATCGCGGTAAAATACCGCTTCCCGCAAGGTTGCCAAATTGTAGCGAGGACCTTTTTGATAGTCCGCTCCCTCAGGAATGGCTTTTCCCTCCTGAATTGCTTTTACAAGCATCGTATCAAAAGAACCAACCTCAATCGTTGCATGAGTAATGGGCATTACCGCACAATACATCTTAACAACGTTGACATTGAGTTCTTTCTTATGTCTCAAAGATGGAGCAAGCCAACCCTCGCCGCGTTTGCGATTATCGAAACGCGGTTTACGGTAACGCAGTCTGTTTCTGCGGGTGCGGCGCAACTTACGACAACTGTCGTGGCAGGCTTTCTCATCCTGTAATGTATCATACTGCGCAGATACATACTCGTGAGATTGACTTTTCACACTGATGCCGATGTAGTTGTAGCCCACATCCTCGCAGATTTCGATGGGTTGAGTGTTTGCTTTGCTGTCATACAGAAGTTGAATGGTAAATGGGTGGTGCTTAACGATTTTTGCTTTTCCGTCTTTCAAGAGTCGGCGTACCTTGCCAAGACGGAAGGTAGGCATTAAGCGTTCACCACTGTTGCTGAGAACGCAAACGCAAGTGCTCATGCAAGATACTCCTTTCGTTAAATAGTAATGAAACTATAAGTCAGGGCTTGCGCCCTGTGGTCCACTTCGCCAATGTTATGCACTGTTTTAGCCTTTCGGCATGGCAGCCGCAAATCTCCTACCCTTAGAGATTTTTAACGTAATACATATCAACGGCTTGCGCCATTGATACATACGCTGCCCGCAGAGCCCGACACTTGTGGAGCATATCGGGGTGCCTATATTATGAAGATGATTACTCATCAAATGCATAACGGAGTTCGCTGCAACCGAAGTTGCCGTTCACCAAGGCTAATCAACCGGGCTTACGGGTTGCCCCGCAAGCCCCGTCTATAACCGGCGAACCGGTTTAGGCGGGGTTGTTGACTGTGTTTATCCCTCTACCGTTGATTTTTCAGTTTCGTATCACTGTTCTTAATCATACGCAATTCGCACAGCTTGGCAACAAAAAACGCCCACCCAAAATGGGCAGGCGATGAGGCAAATTAACTATTTGGTTTTCATGATGCAAAGGCCGATATATTTTCTGCCATTGGGTGCCGTATACGGTTCAATCCCAACCTCAACATCCTGTGTGCCGGTTCCCTCTTTGTTCTGAATCGTAGCTTCGACGGTTTTCCCGGAAAGAAGAGCTTTGGCGACATCAGCATCCACATCAAGCTCATTGCTATACAGCTTCGATTCCTTCCAGAGTGCAGCGCCGCAAGACTTATTCATGCAGGTGAAGGCTTTGGCGGTTTCCGCAACAGGCTTACCGCAGAACGGACATTTTCCGACTTTACTGCCAAACGATACAGGAGCGCCGTCAAATTCGATGTGATAAGCTAGTCGGTCTCCGGAAAAGTCGCATGTTAGAATGCAGTCGTATTTCTTGCCGGTCTTAGCGCTCGTACAGCCCTTGAGCGGAGCTTTGCCTTTTGTGAGCAGAGCCTTTGCTGTTGTTTTGGTCATTTCTTTGCCGAGCGCTTCAAGGAACTTGTTCTTCTTCCAGATTGCGACCGGGCATCGTTTCCCGTCAGAGTCTTTCCCGGTACATGCATAGGCAAGCTTTGTTTCCACAACATCCTTGCCGCATTTTGGGCACTGGCAGAGAACTGGATACTTGCTGCTTGCTCCCTGTGCAGCTTTAATCGTCACATCCTTTGACATGATGCTCTCAAGGGCCTGTTTGGTGTACTCCAAAACCTGAACTCGGGTCAGGTTTCCGTCCTTTATGGAGTGCAGCTGCTTGGAAAGGTTGACAGTCACGGGAACGTCCAAAACGATGCCCAGCTTATCCATGATATCGACCAGCTGGAATCCTGCGGGTTCACCGTAATACACGCCCTTTTTGAGGGAAATGTACTGACTCTTGACGCATCGGTCTACCGTATCAGCACGGGTTGCTTCGGTGCAGATAGTAGCGTCAGAAAGAATCTCTTTCCATTCAGCGTCCGTGTACTCGGTATCTTCTTTCTCTGCACCGCGCATCGGGGCGACCATCCAGTTATTGAGAGCCTCGACCGTATACCGTTTCGGAGGTGTTGTCATCTTCCCGACCAGCTGGAAGTTGATATTCACCGCATCACCCTTATTGAGTTTAGGGAGCATCTTATCGCAGTTTGACGGCTTCTCGAATTTCCGCCAACCGGGAGTGACCTGTACATCACCTTTCAGCATGAAGTCTTCGTCATGGCAATGAATGACAATCGTGGTTCGGTCCACGGTGCAATCCTCCGTACAGAAAACGGCACAGAATCGATTCAAGATACATTCAAAAACCGTTTTCTGTGCTCCTGCCAATGCTCCAGGCCATTTACCGGTCGGGGTGATAGCAGAGTGAGCCTCGATTTTACTGTCGTCATAAATCGATTTAAGGCCCGGCTTATTGACAAGGCCCGTAATTCCGTTCTGCGCTAAACCTTTGATGGCTGCGTCCACCTTGACGGTTTCATTCGTGGCAAGGTAGCTGCTGTTAGTACGCGGATAGGTGACGAATCCGCCTTCATAGAGTGCCTGCGTTGCGGCAAGAACATCAGCTGGGGACAGGGTTTTGTCTGCCTTACAGGCAAAGCTCTGTAAATCACTCATGGAAAAGAGTTTGCCGGGATTGACGGTCTTGCGCTCCGTCTTAACGCTCGTGACGGTTGCGTCTGCCTGGTTGAATGCGTCCGCCATGGCCTGAGCTTCAGCTTCATGGCCCTCCTCAAATGTCCGTTTACTTGTCAGTTCAATGACTTCACCGTTCGTCTTCTCTTTGCTGGATACAGCAGAATAAGGCTTCGGGACAAAATCTTGGATAGCCTTTTCCCGCTCAACGACATGGGCAACAATGGGACAGACGCAACGCCCGATGCGAATAAAAACATTTGCTTTGATGGACGCATATCGGGTCAATTCAATTCCCAAGAGCCAGTCCATCTCGTTGCGGGTCTCTGCGGAGGAGGAAAAATCCGCATACCCGTCATTGGGTTTTGCTGTTTCAAACGCCTGCTTGACGGTCTTATTGGTCGTATCAGGCAGCCAAAGTCGATAGATAGGTTTCGGCTTTTTGAGGCCGTAATGTATGATTTCATCAACCAACCGCTGACCTTCCCGGTCAGGGTCTCCGGCATTATAAATCTTATCAACGTCTGTGCGGTTCATCAGGCTATTGATAGTTCGAATCAGGCCCTTGACATTGTCCTTCCCCTCGAACTTAAAATTCCAGTTGTCGGGAAAGAACGGAAGCCGTTCCATCGTCCAGGAATGTTTTTTTCCCGGCTCATAATCCGGAAAATACGCATCCAGGTCAATGAGTTCGTACAGATGTCCAACGGAGGAAGCCACGATATAATTCTGGCTTTCCAGCCATGTATTCCGGTCTTTTCCCTGCCGTGTGAATTGTTCGTTCTTCCACCAGGTGAGTCCCGACGCAATGCTGCGTCCAAGCGAAGGCTTCTCAGCGATAACCAGTGTCTTTGCCATTGTCGTCCTCTCTAGTCCAAGCCATTGATGACTGTCTCATACCGGCTGACATCCTGTATCGGCCGCCCGTACAGCTTGTAATATACGCCAGCAAAACTTCCCGCGACAGCCGAAATGAGCTTCTTTTCTCCGGCAATATCCTGCCGCACTATGTGGATGCAGGAATCAAAGCTCTTTGAATTTTCGAAACAATACAGAGCTAGAATCAGAGTCGATGCGATATCCCCGCTGTTCTCGACTTTGTCGGGATTCAGAATCAAGTCAAGCTCTTCACCCAAGGCTGCGACAGAATACCGCCCACTAGCCGCTATAACGGCCGCGTCCACCGCCTTGCGCTTGTTTCGTTCCCCTTGTGCCAGCTGGCGAATGATTTCTGCATAAATACACGAACACAGCACCGCGTTGTTCGTGCTGTGCGTCATGGCGGCAACATCCGTCACGGTATTGAGCAGCTGGATATCATAGACCGGCAGGAATGCAAGCGGTAGAATTCGAGCCATGACTTGTGCTTCCGTGCAGCTCTTTTCGGAATTACCCAGGGTTAGAAGAATTTGATTCCTGATGGCATCACATGAAACGAGCCCGTGACGGGATTCAATCCCCTTCATCGTGGCCAAGAGGATTTTACTGTTCAGGCCCAATGCTTGATTCAGAGCGTCCGGAGATGCTTTGCTAGGATTCAGACCTGGATTCAAAGCAGCTTGTTCGCCAAGAATAAAACCCATAAGACCGGAGGCTGAAGGAGAGAGCTGCGGTTTTAGAAAATACTCAAAGCACATAGCTGTTTCCTTTCCGGCTTATAGTTTTCAGCAAAAAGTTCCCGGTTGGTTCCGGGAACGGATAATGTCAGCGGTACTTTTCCTGAATCTCTTCCTGTGTTGCCAGGCGCGGTTCGCGGGATTTCGAGATGACGAAAGGCGTGCAGTATTCGTTCAGCCAATTGATATCACCCCGGTCAATTTGGCTGAAAATCTGGCAAAGGACATTGACATGAACCCCGGCCCTGGCAGCAGCTCTCAGGAGGTCGCGGCGGCCGTTGAAGATATCGTGGCGGCACTGGTCATAGAAGACAAACACCATCCGCCGATTGTTCTGGTACTCGTTGTCATCCTCATTGCCCAAGAACATGCGGGATTCCCCGTTATTGGCGATATCGACGGCCTTTCCGATTGCTTCCCCTGCGCCATCCTGCAGTGCAAAGAGGAGCTTGCCATGAGGCTTGCTGCCATAGGTGTCGGAAACCATCCGGCAGATACGCTCAAACTCCCGGTCAAAGCCGATGTAGATGATGACATTGTTCACATCGCGAATCGTCTCAACCACTTCCCTGGCAGCCCAGCGGGTCTTACCCGCTCCGGGCCGTCCAGCAATCACGTTAATGCGAGTACCAGTGTCCATAGCTTTTACTCCTTGTCACTCAGTTTCAGTCGAGTCATCCTGAATTTTGACTTCTTCGACTTTGGATTCGGGCTCATCGTCCTTGTCATCCTCATCATTGTCATCGTCTTTGGCGGCAGCAGCTGCTTCCGCTTTAGCCAAGCGTTCCTCGGATTCATTCATCTTGCGAACAAGCTCATCGAAGGTCAACTTGTGGTCGCTGAAAGCCACATAAGCAACAGCAGCAACCGTCACAGCACCAATCACGGCAAGAATATTTTTCAGCATGATAAAAACCGCCTTTCAGGTTTGTGGGTATTCACGATACTTCACAGTGTACGGGATTCGCAATGGAATACAAGTATCTGCCAAAAGATTTAGCAACCAGGCTCACCGAGGTTACTGCAGACGTTCTGAACGATGCATTGGTGGGCGGGGTATGAGGGTTCCGGCGAACGTGCAGGCAAGGGGCAAGCTGTTGATTCAGCCCTTTTCGTTTTCCTCGAACCGTTTTCTGCGCCGTTCCGTGCAGCGTTTGAGTTCCGCCAGGGAGACGACCTTCACGAGGATTCTCTGAGAGGTCGGGAAGTTTCGCATCACGCCGATGCCTTTCAGGATACGCCAGTAATCGTCCGGCGTAATTTGCTGTATGGTGTAAATCGGAGCTTTGGTCAATTCCATGACATAGTTCCCGACCATGATTCGAATTCGTTCGCGTTCTTCCAGCTGAATCAACGAAACATCCTCGTCCACCAGCACGCGCACAACAGCGAGCGGGGTGAATTTCGGATGCAGGTTTCCGTTCATGTCAGGTTCGGGAGAAAGGATGTTTGCAACGTAATCGAGGAACCGCCAGGGAGTGACCCGGTCTCCGTCGAAAATCGGAGCAATCATCTCCGTTTCCGGGATGAACTCAGTGCTAATGATTTTGGTGCCAGCCGGAAGGTCTTTGAGCAGAGATTCCGAGAGTTCCTGTTTCATCAAGTCAGCCTTTTCATCGGTCAGGTCATCGACGCTAGGGCTGATGACATAGTCGTAATGAACTTCGCGGCCATTGAGCAGAGCCGTAACGCGAAGATAGAGTTTATCAAACTTCAAAGATTCGTTTACCTCCAGCAAAGACAAGGTGCTTTATGAGTTTAGCAGCCATCACGATGATACTCAGCAGCATCACGGGAGCGGATGCAAGGATAACTGCGAACGCCACACACTGGATGACCTGCAAGGCAAACCAGGTGGGAAAGATATTGTCCCGGAACAGACAGAATGCAAAGACCACAAGACCAATGCAGAACCACGAGCCCTGGATGTCGTACCGGCTCGGGCAGGAATGATATGCTATCTGGCTCATGACGATTGCGAGTATCCAGATGGCAGGATGCTTGAAGCAGTCATTGCCAAGACTCGACCAGAACCCAAGAAGTAGCTGGCTCATGGTGCAAATCTGAACCATGCCGAGGATTCCCGGTGCAATGCCGATGAGGGTCTGTTGGATGCAGCGGAACGGATAAAGGCCGCGTGGCGTGTAGTTCACATAGCCGAGAACTTCGTCATCCTGTTTCTGGAAAATCTTGTAGAGCTTCACGCCGTCGATTCGAGCACCGGTGAAGATGGCAACCAGGAGATGGGAAAGCTCATGGTGGATAACGCCGATTGCAGTAACACGGGTATCGTAGAACCTTGCCGTCTTAGTGCCGAACGCTTTCATGACAAGCCAGAGACTCAAGTTCCGGCCAAGCCATTCGATAGCAAGAATCACCACAATGGTCAAGACAAGGCATTGTCCCTGCCAGGCATCGAGATGTTCAAGAATCCTGCTGCTGTTCACACAATCACCTTCCGCACGCATTGGTACTCACAGGTTCCCAGCCGTTTCAAGCAGCAGAGTTTCGGAACCTGCCACGGTGGGAAGCTGGCAGATGCGATACGGTAAAGGCAGGCATATTGGCAGTCTGGTTTGTTTGCCTTGCAGATGCACAAGTACCGATATCGCTTCATGTCAGCTCCTCCTGCTATGATTTAATTATACCATGAGCCGAACATGCCCTCAATGCGAAGGGCGAATTGTTAGCAGTTTAGACACAAATGCAAGAAGCAAGGAATCCAGGCAGCCGAAGCCCAATGAGCAGCTACGCAAGCTAAGACCCGGGATGTGGAGGGATGAGAAACAAGCAGCTACGCAAATGCCAGGGAGCAAAGAAGCACCAGCCCAAAAGCAAGGCAGCTACGCTCCAGACGACAGTGGACACAACTCGCAACAACCCGCAACGGCCGCCAAATTGCAGCTAAGGAATAGTGGGTTTCCTAAGGCAAAGCTATGACAAAGCCAATCCCAAGGAACTCAAAGCTAATCCTAAGCAATCCTAAGCTAACTCTAAGCCAATCCTTCTCAGTTCTAATCTAGTAGTTTCTCTTACTTATCAATGCCCTTTATATATAATATATAGAGCTCTACTACAGGGGACGCGGACAAATGCCTGAAGAACATTGCCAAACTGTTTGACATTCTTGGGCAGGGTCCGTTTTTTAGGAGAAATCGGGCTCCTAGACTCCTATTACCAGTCCAACCGACAAATTTTTTCGGGTCGGGAAAGCCGTCATGGCCGCCACGTGGGCCACTTCATCCGTCCGCAGTTCAGCTATCAGCGCCAAAAAGGCGGGATTTGTGTCAGATTCCTTTAGATTTCGTTCTCATTCGCAAGCGGGCGTGTCCTCCGAAAGGGTACACTTATCCTGAGATTTTGAAATAACAGCATGAACGCGAAAATATTGTAGCGTTTGCCAGCATTTGTGGTCCGTTAAATCCTCTACCAGCATCCCGGCATTGCGAGCGTGACTCCTGAGCCGCAGCCTGTTCGGGAATTTTGTTCTCACTCATAAATGGGCGTGTCCTTCTCGAACGTGTGAGTCTAAATTTTGCCTCACCGGGACTGTCAATAGTGAATTGAACTTTGCACAAAAGGAAGAGATTCGCTTCAAATCCTGCACATCAACCCGGCAAACTTGTGTTCTCGCTCATGAATGAGTGTGTCCGTTTGCCGACCAGAGATACAGGTTCAATTAGAAATGACTTCCAGCATATAGCTTTTTTAAGGTTCAATTCGCGCAAAAGAGATATGTAATTGTGAAGGTACTAAAAAGGTTCAGGTTGCAACTTGCCGCGTTCGACCGTAATCAAAATGCCTTTGAACTTTGCCAACGCCGTCCCAGAGCTGACTTATCGCAGAGCAGCAGCTGGTCGCGTAGTTGTTCAACGCATCCTTGACGGAGTGCCAACCTTTGTGGGATTGAGGTTCAAAGCACAGCTGATTGTACGCATCGCTGAAAGGAGCAAAAGGTACATTGCCGTCCGGCTCGTCGTCATCCTTAGAAGAGCACTCCTTCTCGGTAGTGACGGTCTCGGTACTGTCAGCAGCCTTGACGGTCGCAACCGCCTCAGCAGCTTCATTAGCTTCCTGCGGCTTTGCCGTTTCCAGCTCGTCAGCCGTCTGTGGTTCGGGAGTCTCCACGATAACCGTGACGTGACCAACGAGCTTATTGACCGCCTTGTCAACGAGTATGAGGTCTTCCTCAGATACAGAGTCAAAAGACCGGTTCAGAGCGTTGAACACCGTGTTCCGGTTGACGCCCATCAGTTCAGCAACTTTCTGCTTCTGATATCCCATCTCAACGAGTCGCTGAGCTGTCAGGTTCTTGACGCGGAATGCCTGCTGTTCCTTCTCCACGATATCAAGACCACGCACTTTAGCCTGCTCATATACAGTGGGAACCGAGATTTTCAGTTCCTTTGCAATGGCACGAACGGACATTCCGGAAGCATAGAGTTCCGGGATACGGTCATAGATGACCATGCGCTGTTTCCGGCGTTCCTGAGCTTCGTACTTTTGACGATGGTTCCGGATGCGGAGGTCGGGAATGACGCCGTGGTTGATGAGGACACCGAGCATGTAACGGTCAGCCTTGGAGCTTGCAATCGGAGGCGGGATTTCGCCTTTTTCGTAACGCTTTGGCTTAGATTCGCTCTCGCTCTTCTTCCCTTCCGACTTGGCTTTGGGATTCTTGAGAGCACTTGCGGGAATGCCGGAGAGTACTTCAATTGTCGAGTTCTTGCAAGGGTATTTGCAGGTGGAAACGAGATGCGCAACTTCCTTGTCAGAAAGGGGCTGAGAAAAAGTGTAGTTGATGAGCTGTGCCTTATCCATATCCGGATGACCGCCACGGTCATAGCAGGTGGACAGTACAGCCAAGAGAGTGCTGTGACGTTTTCCTTCGCCACACGGATTTGCCTGAAGGTATCGAAGCGCCAGTTCAAAGCGGCAGACGAAGTTTGCTTTCCGTTCTTCCTTCTCTTTGTAATTGTTCAGAACGTCAAGAAGATGCGGATAGCGCACGCACATTGCCGCGAAGCGCTTTTTAGCCCATTCAAGGATTTCGCCCTCAGTCTTGTTGAAGTTTGCATCAGACGGAGCAACTTTCTCATCGGCAAAGCGATAAGGAACCTTATACTGGTCTGCGAGCTTCAGCAAGTTGAAGGGTTTGTCTTCAGGGACCCGAATACAATGACAACAGCGTTTTGCCTTGGTATTATAAGTACCAGGCAGACGAGCAACGCGGTTGGTTTCATGAACCGCCTTATCCAGCTCAACATTTGCCGTGAACTGGGCCTTCTCAATCAACTCATTCAGCTTGAGAGAAATTGCTCTATGTACGCCGCTGTAGGCCAAGCCGTAAGAGAGATTGTTTGGGTTGCAGGGTTCAAGAAACACAAACAAGCCAACACCACGGCCGCTGTTAGAAACTGCACAGTCCGGAATCTCATGATGATTCACGGCATCCAGTACAAGTTCACCGATGCGGTCGCTGATGTCAGCTGGTGCGTTATCGCCGTGGCAATCAATGTCAAAGAACAGAGCGCGCAGCTTATCGACATCCGCCTTACGACGGATACCTTTTCCGCGCAGAGATTTCTGAGGATGGAACGTATTGATGGAGAAGTAGATGTTGGTAGAGGTATCCCAATAAGTCGGGGTCCCATATTTCGGGTTGACTTTATCAAAGATGCGCTCACGAACACCCGCTTCCAGAGACTCAGAATTGATTTGGGCAACGGTCTTCATTTTCTCTTCGCCATTTGTCCGAATCAGGAACTGAGTCACGCCATCGGCATTTACATCACTCAGCAGCTTTACAAATGCGTCATCAAGGGCAGTGCATCCAAGCGCCTGTCCGAAGATGGTATTCGTTTTTGTATAGCTGTTATTTAGCATTGATGTGTCCTTCTGATTTTGTATTCAGGTGTTGGGATTTTAACCCATACTTTCATTGTCTGCAATTCGCACACCTTCGCTAGATAGCAACACTACAAATCGACCGCCCATAATAAAGAAAGTTTGTAAATATTGCACAAAACAAGCCTGGAACAAAATCCAGAGTCGATTTGAATACTCGAAAGCCTTGTCCAGAAAGCGGTCAGCCGTTTAGATTTCACTAAACATATGTACAAAAATGCCCCTGGCCGAAAAATCCGGTCAAGGGCAGAGATTTTTAGGTTTCGGAAGGTACAAAAACAACGAAATAATCGTCTTTATATCCTTGTGTCCAGCCAGAAAGTTGGTTTAGATATTCGATGCAGGGACCGCTTTGGGAGCGCCGTAAAAGGATGGCATCAAAGTCAAATTGATTCAAACAGTCTTCCATGCCAGTGTCGGTGGAATAGCTCATGAATGCAAAATTCACACTTGCTTCGATGACATCGTCCGGGAATAGGTCTGCTCTGGAATCCGCGAAGCTTTTGATGCCATGATAGATGCAATACCCGCCATCATTGTAGGAGGTATAGAGCCGCTGCGGGTTGAGGTCTTGGATGTATGAGACAAGGTCAGCTGTGATGTAATCCCCTGTCTTATCGGGGTCGTTGGCCATGGAAGGTGCATAGACAGCAGATACAAGAACGAGCACGGCAGCTGCAGCGATAGTGTATTTCTTGGTGTTTCCCGCCCAGGAACTGTTGGGCCTGCCGCCAGCTTTCCACATCCGGTTTTCCTGTGCGGAGATAAGAGAAGTGAGGAACCGGTAAATGAGGGGAGTCATGACGATAACCCAATAGCTGCGGATTCGGACATACATTGCTGTCATGAACAGGCAGCAGAGATACGGGGCAAATTCTGTGAGCTTTACCTTCATTCGGTAAGCTACAATCAGAAACAAGAAGGCAAGGCACAGAAACACAACTTCATTGGCAAGATGGCTCGGCATCCATTCAGAAACATATTTCTTGGTCGTTTCATTGTTTGTCACAAAGAAATAGATATAGAGCTTGATGCCGTATGGATTCAGGAGTCCGGCCAGAATATCGGAAAGAAAGACTTGGAACAGAGCACGGAACCGTTTTTTCGAGTCGCCCTTTTCGTTATAGATATCAAAGGCATTGATGTCAGGAGCAAAGCACAAGACCAGGAACAGCAGATTGAACGCGAACAGAATGGGCAATGCCCCGCCGTGCAGGTTTGCCCAAAGAACGCTCACAATAGGAAGCAGCCAGCGGAGCTTTGTGTCAGGTTCTTCATAGACTTTGTTCAGCAGATAGAATCCGATTGCAAAAAGCGTTAAGCCGATGTTTTGCGGTCTTCCTGCCCAGTCAAGCGGCAGTGTGACAAGAGCCAAAGCCAAGACATTCATGAAAGGGTCTTTAATTTGTCTGCCCCAGACATATTCAATAAGCAGGCAGTAAGCAAAGACCGTCACCGTGATGAATGCAAGCATTCCGTAAACAGGATTCACAGAAATGCAGGAAAATGCGTAAAGAATCAGGCTGCTGAGCCAGGAATGAGCGGTTTCCTGCAAATTGAGTTCCGGGCTTAGCCAGGAGAAAGTGTCCTGAGTCAGGATGGCTTTATTTTGCCAGATGCTTTTTCCTAAGGTGAGATGCCAGAAATAATCGCTGTCAACGACTCCTTGCCTTTCTGCCATAATGACGGCAATAGCGGTTACAATGACGGCCGCAAATAGATAGAGTGTTTTATTTGACCTTTTGGCTTTGAGTGCAAGCATAATGATTCCTCCAGTTTTTATTCGCTGTCTTAATTGTCCGCAATTCGCAAATTTGAGCAACAAAAAGAGCTGCCCATCCGAAGATGGACAGCTCTGGATTAGACATATGCAGGTCTAAAATATTGAGTCCTATATCTTATTGCTGTCCCAAACCGCACAAGCCACCGAAGCGACGATACAGCCACCGGCGATGTGAAGCATCAGAACTGCAACGCTGATGAGAGCACCGAGCGTTTCGTGGCTGAGACCGGAATCGAAGATACCGATATCAGCAATTAGGGATATCGCCATTATCACGAACGTTCCTGCAGTTGCAAAGCAGCCAATTGCGGGCTTAGAATTCTTCAGCCAGCCGAACATTTCTTTGGCTTTGGCTATGAACTTGAGCTCGTCTTTCTCGATGTAGAAATACCGTTCCCTTGTCGCACAAGCCGATACATACAAGGCAGCCAGCGCAGAGGCCACGCCGAAAATGCAGAATGTGGTGGTTCCGGTCCTGACAAAAGAACCCAGGACCAGCATCAGAATGGATTCCGACGTCAGCGGAGTTACAGCTTTCAGCAGAGATTGAATCAGAATGAGAAGCAGGGTGACTCCGATTGCTTCCGCTGCGATGATGGCAGATATAGCGGAAATTCGTGCCGCAGCGTAGTCGTTGCGAATAGTATTAGATTTCATAGTTTTACACTCCTTTGATATGTATTCAAGCGATTCCGTGGATTGTTTTAATGAGGTAAACTTTGTTAGACTTGTTGCTGAGCCAAAGCCTTTCCGCTGCCGGGTCCATTAAGCCAAACCGCTTATGAACCGCGTGAAGGAAACAGGCTTTGATTTCGGCATCCGATGAGGTATACGATACGCGGGCGCACCGAATATCCATATCGTTGAACTCGTGTTCAAAGAACAACGTCAGCAGAAGGATTTCCTCGTGAGTATCATGAACCCCATCCTGAAAAAGAGAACCATCCTCGTTCAGAATGGTCGCCTGCGTGTTCTCACACATATGCTGGTGAACCATGAGGTTCACAACATCAGGCCCCAGACGAAAATCTTTCTGCGTCGGATTTTTATAAAAGTGGTACAGATTCGGGCAGAGATGATTCATCACATACCGTACCTGTTCCTCTTCTGTCCCCTTGTCAGCGGCATCCGCAAACCATTGAGGAAACTTTGCGTAGGAATAGGAGTTCTGCGGCAGGTAGAGCTTTTCGAGTAAAGCCTCGACTCTCTTCCCCGGCTCAGACGGTTCATATTCGTGTTTGTCTGCTTTCTGGATAAGATACTGCGACCAATTCAGGGGTGATTCAAATCCGTGGTATTTCATAATGTTAACCTCCTTATGCGGCCGCGTCGTAGGACACGACACCAGCGACGAGATACCGGTTTTTGTTTCCAGTAAGTTTTTGAGCTGCAGTTTCTGCAAAGTGCAGATATGCGGTCATCAAGGTGCTGTCGGAAAGCCGGTAAGCGTCAATGGACACAACAGACAAGACGACCAGGTTACCGCGTTCATCCAGAACGGATTTCCAGCCGTTTGCCTCACAGATACTTTGCATATCAGCGAGGTAGCTGGAAGCAACCGGGATAATTGCCTTGACAAGGATTCGAGCCTTGCCGTTGTAGAGTGGAACGGAACGACCAATGCCGCCTAACACCTTAAACATAAGAGCACCTCCAGTGTTCTGTTTTCTACAGCGCTGCATCCTGTTCAAATACAGCGTAAAAGTTGTGATAGTGTTCAAATTTGTCCTTGACCCACTCGCCTGCAATGTACAGAGGAAGGTCGTCAAACTCTTTGCAATCGTCGAGAGTGTACGGAACGGCGTCATCGTGGCACCCATTTTCCTTATCGACCGCAAGCATTTCATCAGCCGCTTTCTTGGCCGACTCAAAGCTCATATGTACCCCGCCGCAAATTGCAACGGAGTCAAACGTGCCGATATCTTCATTGGAATAATGGGACAGGATAGCATAGCACTTATGGCGTTCGGGTACGTCGCTCAAAGTGTTAAGTGCCATAGTTGCGCCGTCCACGTAGCCATAGCAGTAGGCAGCATTGTAGCAAGTTCGGTCTGTGTAGCTGTTGGCCTCCTGGTTCTTGGCTTTGATGAGTTTGCAGATAATTTCTTTGTTATTAGACATAATAAATACCTCCATAGTTGTAGTGTTAAAACGGGTTGAGACAATGTTGCCCTAGAGCAATCGTCCGTTCTGCATGGCTTCACCGAAATAGGAATCGACCACCTCTTTTGCAAAAGCAAAATAGGTTTCTCGGTTCTCTTCCGTGACCCGTTCAGCAAGAACAGGTGTGTTCAGCTTCACGCACAGACGATTGGCAAAGTTCACCCGTGCCATCAGTCCTTCGTGCAACGCACGGCGATGACGGTCGAGTTCCATGACGTACTGTCGGAACTCCTCACCGTCCATCGTGAAACGTGCGTGCTGTATCTGGACTTCCTGACTCGACACTATGTTGACGTAATCAACACAGGTTTTGAGCATCACGACAACGTCATCAACGCAGTCGTTCAGTAGTTCAGAGGCCATGAGGGCGGTGTACAGGTCGTTGACCTTGCAGCAGAGGGTGTTGTTGCGGCTATTCAGATTGATACTCATACGTCTCCCCTTAACGCGGGGTCATCGTGCGGCTCTTGGCTTTTGCCTCCACCGCAATGTGGACCCCGTAAAGGGCTTGGATTGATTTACTTGTTACAGATGCTTCCGGCTGAACCGGTCGTATAATAGGTGTTGAGAACCTCTTTGGCGAATGCAGTGTAGGCCGGGGAATTAGCAAGAGAATACATGTTGCCGGAGTTCATTTCGGCTTCAATTGCGTCTGCCACATTTCCAGCAATCTGGTCTGTGTTGTATTTCTTGCACAGCCGGTTGAGTAAAGCGACATTGGCAGCCGCGTTTTCGAGCAAACTGGTACGGGCAGAATCGACGCTGTGATAAAAAATGCGGTAGCTTGCAGCATCCATCGTGATACGAGCTTGCTGAATTAAGATTTCTTGTTCAGCCAAAAAACTGGCATAATTTGCAAGACTATTGAGACTGTCAACGACCATAAAGGCGAGACCACTATCACCAGCCTTCTGCATTGCTTCGTATAGTGCTGCGACTTTCTTTGTGAGAAGAGTGTTCTGGTTATTAGGGTTAAAATTCATGAAATCGTTCCTTTCTTTTTCATGTAAACAAAAAAAGCAGGCCCATCCGAAGATGAGTCTGCTTTCTGCTACAGGTTGTGAATAACTATGGATTTGCTGGTATCCATCGTACAAGACTGATTTTATTCATTCCGCAAGCGCGGTCAAGCAAAATCAGCCTTTGTATTCTTTAGAAACCTTCTTTGCCAAATATACCTGCCCCTTAGGAGTAATCAGCGTCTTACGCGATGTATGGTAAGTGGTGCCGACATAGTACACCGTTTCCTTAACCTCGAAGATTTCCTGGTCGATGTAGCGCTGGTAAGCAACATTTGCAGAGTCAATATACTTTTCTTTGCGCAGCCACGCCATCAGACGGTTGCGGCCGATGCTGATACGGTCGTTGGCAAGACATTTTGCAAACTCGCCGAAATCGACGCTGTTCACGGATGCACTCACCGCGCGATGGAACTCAACACTCTCCTGCTGCACGCCGATAATGTTGTCCTGATTCTTGACAGCTTCCAGCGAAGTGACAAGCAAAGCCTTGGTTTTGGCGTCCGTGTTCGGGAGCCAATTATCGACAAAGACCACAGGGTCGTTTACATAGCCACCGGTCTGGCGAATCCGGGGCAAGAGTTCGTCAAAAACCCAGGTCTCAAACTTTTCCGCTTCGGGTTTGTTGGAGCGGCAAATGAGGCGATACACGTTGCCTTCTGAGATGAACTTGATGATGCGGGGAACGCCGTTCACATCCGTCCTGCCAGCCTTGATGCCATCATGGCGGCAATGTATGTTCAGCTCATGGCTTGGGTTTGAATAGCCCAAGGCCGAGCAAACATCTGCGGCGCAAAAATAGAATTTGTTGTCATCCTCCATGATGCGCAATTCGCCGAACATTTCGGACAAAAAGACTTCAGGTACACGATTTTTCATAGTATTTCCCTCCAAAAAAAGTACCCTAACAAATCGTTAGGTCATGCCTGTTTTTTAACGATGGTATGTACGAATGGTTTTGCAAAAGTATTCGCGAAATTATTCGCTGTATGCTTATTTTGCCGGAACCTCAGCCCCGCACTTGGAGCATGTGAACAAATCCTCGGCATCAGGTGCATGGGTCACTTCATCGCAGTCAGATTTGGCTTCGATAAAGTCGCCGTCCTCGTCCACCAGCCAAGTCTGGGTTACATGCGCAGTTGTGATGAATGTAGTGTTGCCGCATTTAGGGCAAGGACCGATTTTCAGATTAGCAGTCATTGTTGTTAATTTCTTCCTTTCTTGTGTTCGCGCAAACAAAAAAGGCAGACTCACCCGAAAGTGAATCTGCCTTCAATGTGCGAGACTGTGAATTGTACGAACGCAAAACGCGCCTGGTAGATGATATCTATCGTACAACTAAAAGTTTATGCCGTTCGCAAGCGGCGTCAACAAAAAAGCAAAGTCCGCCTACCGATACGGTAAACGGGCGAAAATCACAACAGTTTATACATGAAAATGCAAGTTACATCATAGGACGGTTTGCATGTTTGATAAACAAATTGTTCGTCTTGCTTTTGTAGGGACAAAAAGCCTAATCGTTTGTAGTAGTTTAACAAAGGAACTTGGTCAAGAGCAAAAATATACAAAATTTTTACACCAAGTGTTTCACGAATTTCTCTTATCTGAGGCATGATAAATCCATAGAAAATTCGTGCTCCGACCATTGTAACTTTAGGGTGACGCACTCTGTATTTGCCGTTTACAGCAAAATTCGTAAGCTCGATTCCAGAGATGACATTCGTCGATTCATTTTGCCTCAACAAGATATTTCCTGCACGAATCGAATAATATCCAACAAGTTCGCCGGTCCCTTTTTGCCGAATCAAATAGGTGCGGATATTTCCGGATTCTTCATCAACGAAAGCTTGGTCTTGCAGATATCTTGTCAAGCCATAGCCTTCTGGCCTAGTAGGTTGGAAATCTTGGATAAGGGATTTGTGGTCACTTTTTTCGCCAAGATGTTCCCGATAAAATTTTGGCTCAAATCTGAGCTCCATTTGCTTCAAGTGTCCGCAAACGTGCGTCCTCTTCTGCGATTTTTTTCATAGCTTGTTCATCGGTTTCGGTAGAAGGTTCGCCATTCATGATTTGATTATAAAGACACTCAGCATCTTTACCATCGATGTATGTAACATCAGGTGAAAAAACGAGCTTTCTTTCGCCAGTAGGCGTGATGATAAAATGATATTTTTTCATTGTAAGTTCCTCGCTCATTACGGACTCTCCTTTCTTTCAAAATTTAGGAGAGCTCTTTTGTCTTTACATTTATTGTAGCACAAAAAAGTTCTCGGTTCAACAAAAAACAACATTGACACAAAGTATTTTAGCGTTGCTATATCATACGTTTTTCTCCTTTATCACAAACAAAAAAGGCAGACTCACCCGAAAGTGAATCTGCCTTCATTGTACGAGATTATAAATTTTTCGTACGGCCCAAATGGCGCTATAGATGGTATCTATCGTACAGCTTTTATTATCAGCCTTTCGCAAGCAGTGTCAACAAAAAAAGCCCCCTCATCCCAAAAGGGATGAAGGGGCAAATATTATTGTTTCGTTTCTTTCTCAGCCGCGCAGCGGGCCCAGAAATCGTCGTCCATCGGGATAAACATCAGGTGGTAGCTGGTGTCAGGTTCAGAATTATCAGTGATGATAAATCCTTCCGGTACGCTTTTGATGGAAACGGCCACATCCGTTTTGTTCAAAAAGTTGCGGTAGCAGTCCATTGGAGCCTCGGGACCAGGTTTCAGCAAATAAGTGCCGATATCGCTGGTTTCACCGTTGCGGGTACATGTGATTTTATAGAGCTCTTTTGTAAACATATTAGTTCTCCTTTCAAAAGTTTCCAATGACATCGAAATCAATGTCGTAATCATCGAAAATATCAATGGTTTCAAAGTAATGGCTTTCATCAACCAGAATCAGTCGATGGCAGTCAAGTGAATACGGAATCGCTTCCTGAGCAAGTGCGGCGCATGCGGCAGCAAGGCCAAACGCCAAGAATCTTGTAATGAGAAATACCTCCTTTATTCCGGTTGAAAACTTACATCGTTGCGAAAGAAAGCCTCAACAGCGGTGCTGTAATCATCATTGTTCACCGATATACAGTACTCGCCGTGTACCCGGTAAGGGATATGCGCTTCTTTCAAAGCCGCAGCAGCTTCCTTCGTGCTATAAACGAAAAATCTGGCCATTATCATTCCTCACAAATCGCATTGTCTTTGCCAGTCATCTCGCCGTATCGCGTATCCCACTGAACGATTTGGTCAGCTCCGACAATGCCACGGAGACTCAGCAAGCAACTGTTGCGCGGATGACACCAGATGGTGCTGGGTGCTTCGTTTTCGAGGAAAGCGCCGCAAAACGGACAAGGCTTCTTAGGAATGATTTTGTTAGGACGCAGCATGCTTAAATCTCCTCATACTCAATGTCATACTCATCGAATGCGTCGAGAGCATCATCGTAGAGAGAATCGTCCACCATAATGCGGTCACCATCATCCAAATCGTAGTCGATGTCGTAAAGGTCAAGAGCATTGCATGCCCCATCCAAGTTTGGCGTATAAAAACGAACCATTTTTGTCACCTCATGTTATTTGTACGGCTCGTCAAACGAGCTGTCTACTGTTTCTTTATGTCCGCAGGAATCACAGAGCAAACAACTGCAAGCCTTGTGAGTGTGTCCGGTTGGGAGGCCGTGATTGTCCAGCTCCTTTTCTAAGAACCAGACAGGCTTGAGCGTAAAGCCGCAGGAAGGACAAGGAATCGAAGGGATTGTCGTATCGTATCTCCCCTTACTCGTCCACTTCAACGGCATTAGTCACCTGATAGCCGCCATCGCGCAAAGCACACGACAGGTTTTCGCCAAGCTGCATGGCAGTCCCAGCATCGTTGGCGTCAAGTGCCTTCTGTACTTTCTTGATGGCATCCTCAGGGGTGTTGGCATCAACGCAGATGGTAGTGGAAACGGTCACAACAACATTAAAGCTTTTCATAGCAATTTCTCCTCTTTGTTATTCGATAGGTTTTTTGTACTCAGTCCAGAAGAAAAGGCGCTGAGCGGGTGTCAAGCGTTCCTTTTCATTGGACTTTTTGTTCAGTTCATCGGCGAAACGGTTGCAGTCAAAAGGATAAGGAACTTTGTATTCCTTCCCTTCCTTGACGGCCTTGACATAATGGCTGTCGCAAACCGGGAAACTGCTTCCGTCAGAGAAGGTTTCCTCGTGACCGGAGCAAAAGACGTACAGACGAGAATAGCATTTGCCAATAGTGTCTTTTTCAGAGACTTTGATATAAGCAGCTCGAAACAACTCGTGAGGATGTTCGCAATAAAAGTCAGCGACTTCATCGTCGGAAGCAAGCTCCATCACTTTGACATCGAAGTTCTCGAGGTCCTGAATCAGCAGCTGCTCCCCTGCATCACGAATGAAATTCATGATGGGGTAGTAGTCGCCAACTTCACAGCTATAGTCTTCTCCGCACGCCGCATAGCAGCGATGTTTGCGGAATAGATGATTGTCAATCGACTTCTCATACTGTTTGAGAGCCTGATGTGTGAACGCCATGCCTATGGTTTCATACGAGGAAGAAGGAAGCAGAACCGTGATATCATCTGCTGTATCATACCCGCTTGCCGTGGAGTACATATCGACATAGTCGGCCATCGTGTCGAGACGGTGCGAATCACGAATATCGCGGATGTCTTCCCTGTCGGCATTCTTTTTGTCAACCAGTTCTTCGTACGGAATGAACGGGTCAAACCGAGGATGCTCATTGTATTCCTGAATCGATTCTTCGTCGTCAAGGCACAGATTGTCCTTGACCAAATCTGTCACCGAGTCATAAGTCGCGCCCTCGAACAAGAACTGCGCACCATCGAGGTCATAGTCCGAATCGCAAGCTTCACGTAAGGATACGCTGTGCTCAGATTCTTCTTGTTGCTGCAAAAGATGAATGGGTGTCTTGGTCCCGAAATTGTCAACGGAGCCCGGGAACTGCAGAGCTGCATACTGCTTGAGGTAGTAGCTGCTGGTGTCATTGACCAGAACGGATTGGTTTGTTTTGTTAGACATAGATAATACACTCCTTAAAATTTAATATAAAAAGCGGGCTTCCTGAATAACAAGAAGTCCGCTCTTCAACGAAATTGTGAATAGTACATGCACAAGAGACCTTGTCAAAGACAAATGATATCTATCGTACAAATATTATTATCTCTGATTCGCACGTATCAGCAAGGCGTATTTGTGCCAAAGTTTTGACGTTCTGGACAGTACCAATGGCGTCAGTCCTCGATAGCGATGGGAGGCGTTTTGTCGAGCAGCGTGTCGATGTTCCAGCCGCAAAGGGTCAAGAGCACCTCGGATGCGGGACTCTGATTCCGGATATCGTTTGCCAGATGAAACCCGATGTGTGCATAGGCATCATCATCGCTTGCAATTTCGTTCTTGATAGTTTCGGCAAAATTTTCAGCCAGTTCCGCGTTATCGGCGATGACATTCATAGCTTCGTTCATGACGCGGTCCTTGACCACGAATGCGTCATCAGCAGAATAGTCACATTCCGGACAATGCGGTTTAGCCTTTACACCGCTGGATACGGAAATAAGCTTGCAGCCACAAGACGGGCAAGTGAAGAAATAGGGATGGTTAGTAGGTAAAGTAATCATGTGTTTACATACTCCTTTTGAAAATATTGGTAGTCTTATAAAATGAAAAAATCATGCACAGGCATCATTGGGGCCTGTGCGGGGTAATGATTTCCAGGGAACGATTGTTCCCTGCCGGTTAGATGTATTTGAGTTTTTGTCCGCAAACAGGGCATCGCTCATAATGTGGATTCTGGTAGTACCCATCGTTGCAGTCCCCGCCTAAGTCCGCATCGCAATGTGGGCAGAGGTTCGGAGACCAGCTTTTCGAGATGGGCTGCTTTGGAATTTGCAGCTCACAAGCCTCGATGGCTATACGCAAAGGTTTACTGCCTCGCTCCCCCATCAAGCCGCCATTCAGGAGCTTGGTGAGGTAGTTCACGGCATTTTGGTATTCAGTTTCGGTCGTCATTGAGCTGGGCAAGGATACCCGTGACTTCAGTCATGGGAGGAATTGCCCCTTCACCTTCTTTCTGTAATATAATTTGTTGCGACTTCTAGTAGCCGCATTTTTTTGTAGGACGCGCTATTAGAAACAACAGTACCGTCCAATTTTTTGAGAGCGAAGTATCCAGAAGTTCGTCTGCCTGTGATAAAGCATTCTGAGCCATTATAGGATACTTTGTCCCAAAGGCGATAACCTTTTACGGTGTACAGAGCTTGATTAGCCTTGCGTATACCACCTTTTAGGATAGTTGCTTTGTGCAGCTGTCTATTATGGTGGCGTATAGCCTTCGTGTAGTAGCAAGTATCGCAAGGTATGGCCAATGGGTTCTTGCTAATGCAGCGTGCATCGTTGGTGTGGCTTTTAGGAATACTATGCTTCTCACGCAAGTACTTGGTTATGTAGCCATAAGTCCCTTGTACCGGAATCTTCAGCTCTTTAAGCAAGCGTTCCATAAGTGTCTTACGCATAATCCCCATAAAAGCTGCATCTTTGAGAGGCTTGCCACGTTTTCTGCCGTCAAGTGTTACTTTTCTAGCGTGTAGAGTTTTATGGCAAGCTGTGCAAAGCGTAATCAGATTGTTGGGAGCATTGCCACCTGTTTTACGGGTCTCGATATGATGCACATGCAGTTTTACAGCTTTTGTTTTTGTTGGATGCGCACCACAGCATTGGCATGTATAGTTATCACGCTTCAAAACATATTGGCGTACATTGTACTCGTCGTACATCTCACCAAGCTGGTAATCTGTGCCTACCGGCAGAGGTTTACCTTCCAGCATTGCTTTTAGACGTTGTGTGTCAAACTCTGCTGTTTCTACTCTGACGAGCGTAACAGGCAAGATACGACATACTCGCTTGATAAGCGTAATGTGTTCTTGAATCTTGACCTCCACAGATGGCGCTAACCAACCCTTATGTTTGCTATGCACTCTGTTGTTGAAACGCGGCGCACGGTAACGGGTCTTGCGGTTACGTCTGTTGCGTCTGAAAGCACGGCGTGCAGAAAGCAAATCAACCACATCATTGCGTGGAGTTGCCTCTTCGCGATAGAGTTCGTACTTTTCAGTGGTAGCAGATATGCCAATATGCTTGCTGCCTGCATCTACGCCCAAAGTAATAGGTTGTTTGTATCCTGTACTTCCATACAGAAGCTTGATTGTAAACGGTGTGCGTTTTACAACGCATGCTTTCTTCTGCTTTAACAATAAGCGAGCCTTGCGTGGGGAACACGGCATCAAAGGCTCGCCGTGTTTGTTAAGCACATACACATATTGCATGACACCATGCTCCTTTCTATTTGTGTGACAGCTAATGATAAGCTATCCTCTCCTCCGAAGAGGAGTTACTTCCGAAGAAGCTAATCCTTCCCCAAAGTTATAAGCGGTTTAATGCAGCCACACCTGTTGTCTTTACCTCAGATTTCTTTGATGTGTTGCCTTAGAGCGTGCAGTTAGGATTGACGCCACACGGTAACTATCTATTCGCTTATAACGAGGCGCAACTTAATGCGCATAGGGTAGTCAACACACCCTTTCGGGCACAGCTGAAATCACAGACTCGTGTTTCCACAAGCCCGCGACTTCAGTCGTGGGTTATTGACTTGCTATCACCATCCTTTTCGAACAGCTCAGAAATTTTGTCAAGAATCACTTGAGATTCTGCTGCTGTCTGTTCGTTGTAATGCCTCCACTTGTCACGAAAATCCTCTAAGTCCTTGACAACGTTACGGCGGGAAACTCCATCGAGCAAGCGCACAGCCATATCAGAAAGATTTTCAGCCTTGAGAGCGTCGATGTCCGGGTTGTAGCAGAGCATGATAGCGTCAATGGATTTTGCAAGGTTCAAGCATTCCGTATAAAGTTGCTTCATTTCGCTTTCACTCTTGTCGAATTCACCGTCAAAGACATTCCCAATCATGTGAATGCAGCAGCAATCCTTGAGCATGACAACGTCCGTGGATTCGCAAACGCGAACCATAAAACGGGCCGACGATTCAGAATACTCGACTACACCCTTGCGGCGTGTTCGGGTCGCATCATTCTTCAGCCAGAAAGTGATGATGTCATCTTCAAAGATGAAATTGCCGAGAGAATCGTTGATGCCAGTATACTGGCCAATAGTGTCCGCATGTACAACGTACTTCTCAACCTTCGGGTTCTGCTGGTAGATTATCGCGTAATCATATCCCTTGTTCTGAGGAAAGACGCCGCCCGCGACCCAGATGCCTGGCAGTGGGATACCGGATATGGAGGTCCGTTCACCCTTGCGCCGAGTCTGACCACGGAATAAGATTTTTCTTGTTGACATAAAAATACTCCCTTCTACGCAAAAAGGCAGACCTCCCGATTTTTCGGAAAGTCCGCCTCAACGAAATTATGAATTTTTGTACGACCACAAAAAGTGCCTAGTAGATGGTATCTATCGTACAAATACCATTCTAGGCGGTTCGCACATTTTGACAAGTAAAAAATGCCGCCCATCCGAAGATGAGCGGCAAATCTTTTTCTTATTCCTTCGCCCCCATGAGAACTTCGCCTTCTCCGGAAACAACGACCCAGCCTGTATCTTTACGGTATTCAGCACTGAACAGGCTTGCGAAGTTGTACCCTCCGGAAAATTCGATGTATTTCAGGGAAAATGTCAGCTGCATATAAGCATCCGAAGAAGTGCCGTTGCAGTCATTTTCCAAAGAAGTATTCAAACGGTAAAAGTCCGGACGAGCGAGGTAGAGGGTCAATGTCTTGTGCCACAAACAGAACATACTTGTCCCAGTCCGGGTCAGTGGATTCCAACTGCTCGCGCATCACATTGTACCCCGCCAGAAGCAGGCATCCGGCACCACAGCACGGGTCGTTCACCCGCAGGATACGGGACTTGTCCAGAACAAGAGAATCCGGCATGTTTATGCGTGCCATCATCTGTCCGACATTGTACGGCGTGAAAAACTGCCCTGCTTGGCTTTTGCTTAATCCGAGATTATGGTAAGCGGTGCCAAGAAAATCCTGCTCAGGGTTTTCCAAGAGCGCGGTCATTGTGATGGCGGTAAGCACCGCAAACTGCTGTACCGTATTCTCGTCGTATTTCTGGACGATGGCATTGTACTGTTCCTCTCTTGTGTCTCTGCAACGCAAATCACAGGTATTCGCAAGTGCAATGGCATGCATGTCGATGTAGTCATACCAGAGTTCGCTGCGACCGTATCGGGCGCTCATCTCATGGAAAACCTTAATAAACTCTTCGACCGTAGAAACTGGTCTTTTTGGGTTGCTCATAAAAACTCCTTTCATAGTAAAACAAATAGCGGACCTCCCAGAATTTGGGAAGTCCGCTTGTTTGCAGATTGTGAATTGTACGAACGCGGATAGCGCCTCAGTAGATGGTATCTATCGTACAACTATTATTCTACTCCATTCGCATAAGCACGCAACGGTATTGCGATTATTTTCCGAACAGCGGGTTTTCCCAAAGAACCTTGCGCCCGCTCGATACAGAAACGATAGAGTCGAAAGGAATATCATAATGGAATTTGCTGCTATAGTTTGGGTAGTTATCGTTCAGAAAATGTTCTACTTCTTTTCGACGCCGAGCTGGGGAAATTGCGAAGGTGTCAAGCCTCTTAGTTTTTATCGTATCGTAGGACTCAATACCGACCGCAGGATATACAACCTGCATAGACTTGCCGCCAGCCTCAATGTTCAAGCGAACATTTTTGTGGTCTTTGACAGCAGCCATCAGACTCTTACAGATGCTTTCCCAGCAAGAAGGGTCTGCGTTGAACGCATCCAGATACTGCCGGGTCTGAACCAGATATGCCACAAAAGGTTCAGCAAATTCCTTGGCAAACGATTCCCCGATTCCGGACTGTTCCAGAGCCTTGGCAAACCGCTCTTCCCAGCCGGAAGGATTCGCAAGGTAGTCAACAATGACGGAATCGTCGAACTTTTCAAGGAGTTTCAGCATCAAGTCGAGCGATGTGGTGTCGTTGTTCCTGTCATACACATACTGCTTCACGGCGCTGTCGTATGTCAGGGACTGAAACTTCTTGTTCTTCATCACCTCGGCGGATGGAGTGTAGGTCTTCTCGATGTATGCGAGGAACTTTTCTCTCATTTCAGTTGTGACCCAGTTGGAATCCGCGTGCTTGCAATCCTCAAAGAGCATCATAAGCGAGATAGACTTGCAACATGTTTCTTTGCGGTCAACGATGAACGCCATAAAGGCGAGATTGTTCTTAATGCTGAAATGGTTCGCACCCATAGCCAGAGGGAAAGAGCCGAAATCCTGCTCGTACAGCGCTTCGACATAATGTTCTCCCTTAGCCAAAGGAACGCGCACAAAGCGGCGGAAAGAGGTGCCTTCGAAAGCGTTGGTAACAACACCCTCCAGAACGGTATCCGAGTCATTTGCGATATAGGAATCGAAGATTTCCTTTGTGATAGTTTTGTAGTGCATATAAACCTCCTATGGGTTAGACCTTTTTCTTCAGAACGACGTAATGGAAGCCGACAAGCTGCTTTGGCACATCAACGGAGGACTCGTCGTCTGGGTCGTAATAACCCGTCTCGACCGAAAACCCCATAGCTTCCATGCCGCTCGCAACCACCTCAAGCTCCTGTTTGTTGCGAGAAACGATAGTGTTTTCCACGAACTCCACAGTGTTTTCAGATTTGGATGCAAGGCGCTTGCCGTAAACGATATAATCGAAATTTTGAAGAAAAATCCCGGAAGAAAGGTCACTGAGTTGTTTTTCGGTGATGGCTTTCTGACGATTCAGATAATCGTCATTCATGGATTTAACGCATGTTACATCTTCATCGACCCAAAGGATGCGTTTTGATTCATCCCCGTCAGCACGAATACCGTCAGCAATGATGGCAAGAGGCTGGTCAGTCTCCATATCATCATCACCGGCGTAAAGATGACCCATTACGATGTCGTTGGTATCGTTCGGCAGCTCGAGGCGGAACCAAGAACAGTGGCGATGGCTTTTAACATTATCGGTCGTAAGCCAAATGCCGGGATAGGACTCTTTGGTTTCTTCACCAAGAGAAAATTCCGCATTGGCACTGTCTGCGCCAAGAACTGTTGATACGGTAAGAGAAATAGGCGGTTTCTCGTCATTCGGCCAGAACACCTCGATAACTTTCTCGATAGGGACAACGACAGATACGGGTTTTTCGCTGAAATTAGAAGAAAGTTTCAGTTCCATGTTAATGTACTCCTTGTTATAATTGGTTGTTTTTAGATATCGACGTAGTAGTATCCCGTCAGAGAATCCACCTCGCCGCTGCGTTCGTCTTCCTTGGGGTCGAAATATCCGGTAACAGCATCGAAACCCATGGAATCCAGCATATCCGCAATGCGGTTTACAGTAGCCTCATCCTTCGAGACAATCAGGGATTGAATACGCTCTACATAGCCGTGCGTGGCTTCCTCCAAGCGTGTTCCGAAATTAGCGTAGCTGAACGGCTTGTCGAACTGTTTTTCCGTGGCGGCAAACCACTTATACTTGTTTTCACCCTCGGATTCTTCACGGAAATCCTGAACGCTGATGGTTCTTCTGTTCGCGAAAACGATTCGCGGAGAATCGTCATCAGATGCTCGATAGCCGTCCACAATACGAACCAGCCAATCATCGCTTTCCGTTTCGTTGTTGCCGGAATACAAGTATCCGGTCACGAACGGATTCAGCGTATTCGGAGCTTCAAGAGAACACCAGAGCGCTTCGGTGTCAAACTTTTCATTTCGACTCTCAAGGTCAACACTCAGGTAGTTCTCCTCCTTCTCATCGCAAATCGTCATGGCGGCAAGAACGGTCTCATCCTTAACCGTGGCAGACATCTCGATGCGGTTGGGCTTGTCATTTTCGTCTGCCCAGTATTTTTGAATTAGGTCTTCCATGGGGATGGTGACGCTCTTGCCGTTATTGCTTTTCAATGTGATTTTCATAGTGTTTTCTCCTTATCTTTTCTCGATGTAGTCACGGATATAGTTTAGTACACCCTTTTAGACGGTCAGTGCAGCAAAATCGAAGTCATTCAAACAATCGCAATCCAAAAACTGCCTTCCGCAAATTTATTACACCCCTTTCTTTTTGTTGACGCAAAAAGGCGGACCCCCAAAATTAGGAAGTCCGCCTCAAAGCAGAATTGTAAATTTTACGAGCGAAAAACGCCCAAAGTAAAATGGTATCTGTCATACAATTACTATTGTATGCCAGTCGCACGTTAATGCAAGCGCGAACAACAAAAAGCCATCCGCAACGAGTGCAGATGGCTAGTGGTATCGGTTTTTGTCAGTCGCTATGGGTGATTCGTTGATTTTTCGCAACGGTGCTTCTGATTTTGAAAGCGGGGCGAACGCCCATAGAGAGAGAAACGTTGTAGCAGGCCGCATTGCCGTTGTAGTAGACATAAGCAAAGGTAGCAGCGGACTCACGAACTTTGTTCTGAACCCAGTACCACTGCATGTTCCCATTCTTGCCCTTAAGTGCCATACGGTTTCTACGCAGCTTCATAGGCTTCCACTGAGTCACATACGGACTTTCGTACTCCCCGTAGTAGTTCTCTCCGTGGATTTCCTTTTCAGTAGGAATACGGAGAAAGTCACCGTTATCAAACGGAACCATGAGTGCCTTGAGGTCTGCCGGGAAGCGGTCAAGGATTTCACCATTCAACTTCTTACGCAGGTCGGACGCTTCATAGCCGCCCTCATTGGTACGGGTTTCATTCATCGGGTACTCTTTAGCCAGACAATCAACCAGGCAGAAAACCATGCCGTCCTCTTCCTGCTGCACTGCCATAGCCTGTGCCTTTTCGTCATCGGTGAGTCTGACCTTGATAATATCTCCAACCTTGAAAGTGGAAACATCAGACTTAATCATTCTTTTTACTTTCATCGTCTTTTCTCCTTATCTTTTCTCGATGTAGTCGCAGATGTAGTTCAGCATACCGTTCTTTTCAAGGTCGTCGCCGATAAAACCGCTGCAGGAATCAACGACATTGCCGTCCTCATCCGTGATGCAGTATTGCCAGCAATTTCCCTGCAGATAGTCGCTGTATGCTTCGAGCTCGCTGCGGATGCAGTCCTTAGCACGGGACATTGCTTCACAGCGGGATACGAGCATATCGGAATTTCCATGCTTCATGAAGTCGTTGATATTAGCGACCGCAAAGCCGATGCAGGCAGAATCCCAAATGTCAGGAAACGGAATTGTGCGGAGTGCAATGCCACTGTGTTCGCGGAAAAAAATGGGCAGAATAGTATATTCACCTGTTTTCGCAAGTGTTCGCTTTGTTTCGTTCAGGTAGTAGGAACTGTCGATGATGTCGCCTATCTTGCGACGAGGGCTTTTGAGACAATAGAAAGTGGCTGCATTGCAGTCATTTTCGCGTGGGTTTTCGATGTCCGTGTCACGGCTTATTTCGAGGCACAAGTCATCTTTGAGGGTGATTTCTCGGTAATCGTAAACGGTCATTTAGAATCTTCCTTTCTGATAAATGCAAAAAGGCGGGCCTCCCAAAAATCGGGAAGTCCGCCTTAAAGCAGAATTGTGAATTGTACGAACGCAAATAGCGTCCATGCGGATAGTATCTATCGTACGAATACTATTCTATGCCGTTCGCACAAAAGGTCAAGAAAAAAAGTTTGTGCAAAAAGCGTTAATGGTTCTTGAGTTTGAAAGCGGGGCGAACGCCACCAGAGGAAGAAGCGCTGCCGCAGTCCGCGCCACCGATGCTGCTGCCATCGGAGAAGCCAGAAACGGATTCTCTGACCTTGTTCATCAGCCAGTACCACTGCAAGTTCTCATTCTTACTGCCATCGAACGCCATACGGTTTCTACGTTTCTTCATAGGCTTCCACTGCTTCACATACGGGCTTTCATACTCACCGTGGTAGTTCTCTCCGAGAATCTCTTTCTCAGTCGGCAGACGGAGCAGGTCACCGTTGTCGAACGGAACCATGAGTGCTTTGAGGTCTGCCGGGAAGCGGTCAAGGATTTCACCATTCAGCTTCTTACGCAGGTCGGACGCTTCATAGCCACCCTCATTGGTACAAGTTTCATTCATCGGGTACTCTTTAGCCAGACAATCAACCAGGCAGAAAATCATGCCGTCCTCTTCCTGCTGCACTGCCATAGCCTGTGCCTTTTCACCATCGGTGAGTTTAACCTTGATAATATCTCCAACCTTGAAAGTGGAAACGTCAGACTTAATCATTCTTTTTACCTTCATTTGGTTTTCCTCCGTTTTTGATTTTGACATAGTAGTATCCCGTCAGAGAATTCGCCTCGCCATTGCGCTTATCTTCCTCCGGGTCGAAATAACAATTTTTCCTTGGTTTGTTTTCAGAACGGAATGCATTCTTCGACTACGACTTTTTCTCCGTTGTAGGTGGCGGTGAATTCTTCCGCATCCAGCCATTCCCGGTTACAGGTGTAATCCGAGTAGCCAGAGAAAGACACTGTCTTACTGCCGAACAGTCGCTTACATTCCTTGTTGAACTCTGCCTCGGCGTAATCCCGGAGCCGATTTAGCAGCCTGTCCTCGTTGTCAGAGGGGTATTCTTTGCGGACGGTAAAATCGTAGCTTTCGCCCGTGGTGCAGGCGAAATAAAAATAGGCTTCGCACATTGCTGTTTTTTCCATTGAAAAATCTTCCTTTCTGACATTTTCTGACATGAAAAAGCGGACCTCCCAAAATCGGGAAGTCCGCCTTAAAGCAGAATTGTGAATTGTACGAACGCAAGACGCACCTTAGTAGAATGGTATCTATCGTACAATAACTATTCTATGCCATTCGCACAGTATAGCAAACAAAAAATGCCGCTCATCCGAAGATGAACGGCAAAAATGTTATTGGGCTTGATTCAGAAGTTGACTGAGCCAAGTTGGTCGATATGTTCCAATAGGAAGAAGCTGCCCGTTGCGATATTCTGCAACAAGTACAAATCCATTGTCATTATCGAAAAACTTAGCTTCATCGCAGTATGGCAAAATTTTGAGGACATCCTCAAAACGGTGAGAAAAACGGGCGTTGACATCCTTAGTGGGAATATCATGCCCCCCACGCTCTACACGGTTTCGAATTCGTCGAATACTTTCTTCGGCGGTATCAAGACCGACATAGTACAGACGAATATAATATCCAGCTTCTTTTGCACGTTTGCAAAGCCGCTTGGGATATCCACCGGAAAGCGTCGTCTCTTGTGTGAAATTCACACCGTCCATTAAGGCACGCTCGATACGCTCAACAGCGAGTTTGCCGCCTTCGTATTCGTCACCGCCACACTGAATGGTTAGTTTGTCGGGGTCAACCACAATGCCGAAATCGTTACGCTCAGAACGCAAAGAACCGGTTAAGCTGGATTTTCCTGCGCCATTCACGCCGCCAATCAGAGTGTAAATTTTCATGGTATCACCTCTTTACTATTATACCACATTTTGCGACAAGCGGCAATCGTTTTGCTTTTCAGGCAATAAGCCGTTAAAAGCATATTCTACAATTCCTTGCTTGTAGTAGTTTTCGTATTTTTTATAAAGGGTAAAGCCGTTTTTCTTTAGCAGAAATTCAAATTCGTTGATATGAATTGATGAAACGGTAATGAGTGGATTTGTACATTGTAATGCCTGATGTGCGATTTTTAGCAATTTTGTAGCAATCCCTTGGCATCGGTAATGTTCAGCTACTCTTAATGTACAAATTTTCTTTTCATCAGAATCTTTTAGTATTAGAACGGCAACTATTTTCCCATCGTCCAGAACAGTATAAATTATCCGATTTTCACTTGCCAATCCGGGAACGACTGTACTATAGTACCATTTACTAAAATTGCTATACTCATTATCCAAGTCGTGCAGAAATTCATATATAGCAGTGATGGTTTGGCTATCATCAGCTTTAACGCATACTTGTTTCATCGAGCAGTCTTCACATCCAACAAATGACCATCATCAGGCTTATTGAGCCAGTCACACCAGCTCATGTTGTTGGAAGGAAAGTCTTTTGCACCGCTGTGAACATCGTTCAGAAAGACGGCAAGATGAAACTTATCGAGTTTCCGAATCGCATCAAGGCGGGTTTCGGTCGCAGAATTCTCATCTGAAACGTCAGCCCCAACCTTTTTCCAAATCGCCCTTTCGGCTCCTTCAAAAGTTGAAAAGCGTTCGCGCTCCATCGAGAGTTCTTCGGTCTCAAACTGCGCCTCAGCAATCAATGCCCAGCGTTCGCTTTCACAGTTGGCAGAGTCCAGCAAACCGGAATATGCCTCCAGCAGCTGGTCGTAGTCATCCGGGTCAAGCTCGGTCGGGTCTACTTCACCGTGTACGACAAAATAGGTGCCATTTGGAGCTTCGAAAATGTCGTATAGTTCGTATCGGGTTCCGCCAACCTGACGTCGCCACTGGCATGTATCAGGGTCGGTGCAAACCCAAGTCTTGGCTTCCAGCTCTGCCTGTTTCAGGTCGTCCGCCAAATCAGAGAGAGCTGCGGAAACCTCTTTGTTTTTCTCCAGGGTCTCAGTAAGACTGATGGTGTTCCCTGCTGCCGCTGCAGCATTGTACTTGAACATGGCAAAACGGTCGCTGCTGTACTTTTCAGCCATAGCCGATACTCCCTCAGGAAGATGATTTTGAAAAAGACGAAGGGTATCTTTCGGGACAGAATCGGCTGGGTACTCGAGGGTTACGCGTTCACCAAGGGCATCGTGTTTCAGCTCAAAATTGTGCTTTTTGCAGATTTCGTCATACTGAATGCAATACATAATTATTTCTCCTTTTTATTTTGTGATTTGAGATTTGTTAAGCTCGGTAGATAGCGAAGATAAAGAATCGATGAAACTTTTGCCCGCAGCCATGCACTCTTCAAACGAATACTCTTCGTGAAAGATTTCATGTACGCTCTTGGCATAAGTGCTCAGATTGCGGGACAAGAAGGCTTTTGCTTTGGTTACGTCCTCAACAAAGTTTTTGTGGCTTGCCGGAAAACTGTAAGTAAAACCCTGCCTGTTTTGCTTGCAAAGGATAATAGGGTCTGAACCATTGTCGGATACAGTCCAGCCTTGTTCGTCACAAATCTCTTTGAATCGTTTACAAAGCATCTGGATTCACCTCGCTTCAATCAACTTGGCTGCAGTTGCTTCATCACAGAATTCCAGAAGCTCACGACCCGGTAAGTATCCATCTGTGCCATCGCTGTAGCTATAATCGATAAAACCGTGAGCATTGCGCTTCACGAGTTTGTCAAATGCTTCTTTGATGGTCAGTTTGCCATCGTTCACAGCGCCTGTCACAATGTCGTTGAGCTTGCCGCTCATGACGATGCCGACCGGGTCAGGATACATCATGCAATGCGCATAGCTGCGAAAATCCGCAGCGCTGACAAAATAATTTTCGTCCACTTCACAGAGGACTGGTTTTTTGAGCTTTACCATTTTCATTACTCCTTTTATTGTTTGAAAACAAAAAGCAGGCCCACCGAGATGGTGAGTCTGCTGATTGTCTTGCAGAATTGTAAATTGTACGCATTTCGGCCATAGGGCTGTTATCTATCGTACAATTTCAATTTTAGTGGAATCGCACGTTTGAGCAAGTCTGCTTGTCAGACTTTCTCAACCTCATCCGAACCATAAACAATGTTCAAATGTGAACCATTGTCCCAGTGCATGAGGAGGCTGCCTGTATCATCAACACCAACAACCGTACCTTCTGCGCCAAGAGGTGGTGCCTGGATGTCATCCATTTTGACAAGCCGAACCCGCGTTCCAGCGGGGTATTCTTTGCGGATGGCTTCGACAATTTTGATATTTTGAAACATAGTATTTCTCCTTTAGCTTATTGCATTTGTTTTTTGATGATACTCCAAATACGGTCTGCGATGTTTTCGGCGGTATCGAATCGAGTGACAGATTCACCTTTCCAGGTTCCGCCGTTGCCGTTGATACCGTTGCGGAGCTTAATGCAGCTGCCGAGATTGGCTTTCCACTCATGAAGATTCACCGAGTAGTCGTCAAGCAACACAAAAGAGTTGTCGATGCACGGTGTCTTCAAGCGGTTTGCTGCGGCTCTGGCCTTGCTGCTGCCGCACGCAACGAAGATGCGGTGTTCGGAATCAATTTCTGGAAGATAAGCGTCAAGCCAGGCATTCTTTTCAGAAACCGCATATTGGTTTTCCGGAATATAGGCGGAAAGTGCATACACATCAAGTTCTGGTTTTGTGTTGCAAAGAATCTTCACGGCGTCCAAAACCGTCTGATAGGGCGGCAAATCTCTGAAATACCCCGGCTGAAGCAGGTCCTCAAAGCAGGCCGCCGGCTTCCAGACGGCGAGAGTGCCATCCATATCGACGAATAAACGTGCCTTCATATCATTTGTAGGACTCATAATTTTCCTCCTTTTTAGATGTGCAAACAAAAAAAGACAGGCCCACCAAGACGGTGAATCTGCCATTTATTTGCAGAATTGTAAATTGTACGACCAAGTAGGCATAGGCTGTTATCTATCGTACAAATACTATTTTATGCAGCTCGCACGTTCCTACAAGCGAGATATACAAGAAAAAGCTGCCTACCCGAAGGCAGGCGGCTTAATGTGATTAAGATTAGTTGTAGTCAGACTCTGTCATGACATGGGCACGATAAGTAGTGCCAGTGGTTTCATCTTCCAGTTCCCAGCAACCAGTGAAAGCGTCACAGGGTTCGGTAAGAGCCACCTCTTCGCCCTCGCAGTCGTAGAGAATGGCTTCGGCGAAAGAATCGTCCTCCGTACCACAGCAGCGAATATCCAGGCTGAAACCGTCCGGAAACGTAGCCGTCTCACTCAACGATGCGCCCATCCCCTGCAGCTCTTTGCCGCGAAGATACTTTTCAATGGTTCTGGCACGTTTCTCGCTGATGTAAACGGTTTTTTCCAGAACGTGGGGTTCAGGAAGGACATTGACAATCACATGATATTCTGCACCCTTGTACGGCAGGACATAGTGATTGCAGAATTTGTACATGCGGCCGGAATAAGCCAGGACTTCTTCAGAGGAATTCTTGTGAAGGACAGCCTCATTGTATACTTTGCCGTCATCATCACACTTCCAAGTGATAGTCGTGTCGATGTCATCCGGGAAAAAGCCACTGACAGAAATGAAGCTGTTTTTGTCGAAGTTTGCACCATAGCGAAACCCGGCAATGATTCCGTCATATTCCTCCTTGTCAAGAGTCGAGCGCTGAACATACACTCGCTCAAAGCCCTTGCTCAGCTCATATGCGCGAGCCACATACAGGATAGTGTCCGCCAAGCTTTCGATGCTTCCAGCGGTCATAGCATCTTGTGTCCGGCGAGCCCAGAGGTCTACGCCGTTTTCAATGATGCTGCACTCATAGACGTAATGGAGTTTTGGGAAGGTTGTGCCGATAAGCTGCATACGCAACACTGGCTTATCACCTTTAGGATAGATGTCGTCAATCGGAAAGTTCAGGGGTTCGAAACCTACATCGTCAGGAGCATCACCAGAACCGGTCCAACGGCAAGGATTCCGTTCTGCGATGAACTCGTGAGCCATCCGATTGGCAACGGGTTCCGGCAAGCCTTCCCATTCCTTGACATCGAGCCTCTTTTCCAGCGCCTCGATGCCCTTTGCGATGGATGTGAGGAAGTTATCGCCGAAATTTTCCTGGCTGTGATTTGATTCCTCGACAAGTTGGTCGAGCAGCCCGGCGTCGTACAGATACTTCTTGGCGAGCTCTGTAGAAATCTCCGCCGAGCCCAGAATGTTAATAGCGGTTTTGAGGTATTTCTTGACTGCCGTTTTGTCCTGCTCATGCTGGTAGAATGCGGCCAGCTGTTCCATCTCGTCAAGCGTTATGACAAGGTTATCGTGGGGTTGGTTGGTGGTTCCACCGAAAATGATAGAACCGTCTTTGTAGCCAATAAACATTTTTTTACACTCCTTTTTATAGTTGCGCAAACAAAAAAGGCAGGCCCACCAAGACGGTGAGTCTGCTCTTTGCTTGCAGAATTGTGAATTGTACGAACGCAAAAAAAACGCGCCAAGTAGATGGTATCTATCGTACAATTTTCATTTTAGCTGAATCGCATGTTTTGGCAATAAAAAAGAGCCCTGCATTTCTGCAGGACTCTGGTGAAGCAAATCAAGTGTCGGCACAATTTGTTCTGACGGCTATCATTATTTTCTGTTTCCCTCAAAGTAAGGATTCTCCCAAAGAACTTTGCGCCCACTTTCAATGCGAGAGACAGTCTTCATGGGAATATCAGACCAGTATTTACTGTAGCCAGCGCAGTTCTCCGCAAGAAATTCTTTCACCTCATCGCTGAGCTTGCGCGGTGCAATAGCCCATGCAGAAATGACCTTATTCTTAATCATTTCAAAAGTAATCAGGTTGGAAACAGGATATTGCACCTGCATTTCTTTTCCATTGGCTTCAATAACGAGCCGAATGTTTTTTGCTTTTGCAGTCGCAGCAAACAAACTACGGCACTCACTTTCCCAACAATGTGGCTTGGACTGGAACTCCAGCATCCTTGATTGGGTAAGACGTTGGACGGCAACGAATTTTTTCCCGATGCTTTCGCTGAAAGGTGTGCCATCGCGAGAAGTGAGATTCTTATCGAGGACATTGACTACCCTTTCCGCCCATCCGGTAGGATTAGCGAAGAACTCGATGGTCGCGGTGTCATCAATGTGCTCAAGAAATTTACGAAGGCTTTCTTCAAATGCGGTGTCTTTCTTTTGCAGGACATACTGTTTGACAGCGTTTTCATAAGCCTCGTTCTGCAATTCGGGCGTGTTCAGATAGTCAGGGTCGAGAATTGTTTTCTGCTCCAGGTAATCCCACAGCGTTTTCGTCATCTCACCCATTGCGGAATGGGGACCAGTGTAAGCAGAGGTGACATCAAACAATCGCAGGAACTCATAGCTTTCAGCATAGGTCTTTTCGTGGTCCACAACATAAGCCATAAACTCAAGGTTATGCTGTTCATAAAAATGGTTTTTGCTCATGCTGGTGGGATAGTTACTGCACATTTGCCCAAATAATGCCTCGACACTATGCTCGCCATCGGAAAGGGGAACGCGGACAAAACGGTAGAAATTCGAGTTGTAGTGCTTATCCAGAACGTTACCGTCCAGAACGGAAATAGCGGGATTAGAAAGAAAAGAACGGAACGCTTTTTCATCAATAGTTTCGAGATACATAGTTTTACTCTCCTTATTTGTTATTTTTGGTTAGGTGGGGAAATTTATGGTATCAGTTCAAGCGTCGTACTCATCGAGTTGCTTTTCGGTGGCAGCGCCTTGGCGTTTCAGATAGTTGTCGGTTAGAGGTTCAACGTGAGTTAACGACCCATCCACCCAAAGCACGCGCTTCGACTCGTCGTCCTCATTGCGAACGCCATCAGCGATAACGGCAAGAGGCTGGTCAGTCTCCGTCTCATCATTTCCAGCGTACAGATAGCCTTTTACCATGTCGTTGGTTTCGTTCGGCAGCTCCAAACAGAACCAGAAACCTGCACGACCGGTATTGCTGTTTTTGCTGGTGAGCCAGATACCGGGATAAGAATCCTTCGTTTCCTGGCCGAGCATAAAGTTAGCACTGATGCCGTCTGCGTCAAGCTCAGTGGAAACAGAGAGAGCAGAAGGTTTGGTGGCGTAAGGCCAGAAAGCTTCGATAACTTTTTCAATCGGAATAGTTATCGGCACGGATTTGCCATCAATTTGGCCCGTGATTGTCATTTTCATAAAAATACACTCCTTTTGTTGTTATAACGCAAAAAGAGCGGACCTCCCGATGTGGGAAGTCCGCTCTTCATGCGAAATTGTGAATTGTACGAAAGGCAAAACGCCCTTTCGATTGCTGGTATCTATCGTACAATTTCTATGATATGCTGTTCGCAAGGCGCGTCAAGTTTCATTCGTCAGCAATACCTATATAAAGATGGTAGGTGGCGTTTGCCGTCTGGCAAACCCAATGGCTGTAGAACGAGTTGCTCGGCTCAGACGTGACGATATCCTCATCCTCACGATAAATAGCCGCTTCGCACCAGGAAGGTCCATTGTGGCGTGGGATGCAGCGAACATCCATGTGCATACCATCGGCGAAGATAACGGATTCGAACTCAATCTCATCCTGCTCTTTGTCGTCATCGGTATACTGCTTGATTTCGTTCATTCGTTTCTGGCTGATGGTAAGGCACTTGACGAAAACCTTGCGGAAATTTGTGAGATTTTCGTATATCATGCACACTCGCATGATGGCGCTTGTCAAGGCATCGACAGAACCAGGGTCGTTGCAAATCGCAGTCTTGTCGAAACAGCCAATGCCGTGCCCTGTCCAGAATCCGCCTTCATACAGGTGAACAGAAGCCGCATAGCAAAGACAACCATCAGGTTTGCAAAGCTGAATTTCGAGTGTGCAGCCATCGTATGTTTCATCGATTTTGCGCTTGTACACATCGAAACTGATGTTGTCAGGCACTTCCCCGCTACCGTCCCAATGATAGGGATTGCAGCGAATAAGAAAGAGTTCTGCGATTCCTTTTGCATAAATTTTCGTCATACCGACCTTTTGTTTGAACATAGGACTCATAATCCTTCTCCCTTCTCTTCGTTCAGCAATTCGCGTGCATGGTCGAGGACTTCCTTTGTGACAGGCTTACCGCCTTCGTTCAGAGCGAGAAATACTTCCAGGACCTCCGCACGGGTTGCATTCTGGTCAAGTTCAGCAACACCAATGGAAGCATCCATGAACCAGTTTTTATCCAGAACGGAAAGGCCGTTGTAAAATACACCTTTGTACGGGAATCGGTTTTCGTAAAAAGCAAGCAGGGTCAACATACGCTGCTTGCCATCAACGATTTCGTAGTAGTTGCCATCGTCGTTTGCGCGAATAAATGGCAACTGCTTGAAGACGAAACGACCAATTTCGCGTCCTGCGAAGATGCTGTCCAGCAGCTTTTCCCTGTCCTCCTCATCCCAAACAGAACCACGCTGATAATCAGGGTTGAAATCAACGCCGAACAGGTATTGGAAGCTGAGCAGAGAGTACATGCTGCGGTTTGAGTAGTGCAGGCGGGACAGTGCAGAATTGCGCTTGGCAAAATGCGTGCTATTGCCATTATCCAGTGGGCGAACACTTGTCCAGGCCCAGCAGGAATAGTCGTCACAATTTGCACCACTGCGGATAAGATACATGTACCCGCCTTCCAGAGCCTCGTCAACAACGCAGTTTAGAAGGTGACCAACCTGTACTTTGTCGCCGACCGTGAAGCGATAAGAGGGTTTCCCTGCACGCTTGGCAGTTTCACAGGCTCTCTCGTAGGAAAGACCTTCGAGCGCAGCTTGTTTCAGGTTGATTTTTGCGATTTCTTTTCTTGCACTTTTCTTAGCCATTGCGATTCTCCTTAACCAATCCGATGGATTCCGAACAAAACAGCAGGAAGAAGCTGTTCATACGGGGTGTATTGGGCAAAATCGTAGATTTGAGCCTCATCGCTGATGATGTATCCGCCAGGGCAGGATTCGCCATCGTCATTGGAACTACCGTTGTCCTCAAGACCTCGGCTTTTGAGCTCGTTGAGGTAATCCTTACGCATAGCATCGTATGCTTCTCCGGGAGTGGAATACTGCTTTGGATTTACCTTTGTGAAAAGATGGCCCTCGTCATCGGTAAAAGTTTTTGTGATGATAAACATAATTTACACTCCTTTTTTTGTAAGTACGCAAAAAGGCGGGCCTCCAGATATTGGAAGTCCGCGTTCAAGCGAAATGTGAATTGTACGAAAGGCAAAGCACCTTTTCAATTGCTGGTATCTATCGTACAATTCTAATTGTATGGGTCTCGCACGAATGTGCAATGGTCTTTAGCCAAGCATCGTCACGTCCCCATCGACATACCAGATGTACTGCTTCCAGTTAGAAGCGGTCGCACCATGGATGAGCTTCAGCGCAGAGGCCGGAGGTACGCGGCTCGGCTCAAACGACGTTTCACAATGTTTTTCCAGGCCATATTTCCGCAGAACAATGCTCGGCATGACTCTGCCAAGCTCGTACCACTTGCGAGACGGAATACGGCTGCAATGTTCGCGGTGAATTTCAGCGTATTCCTGCTGGAATTTGTGAATGGCCCGAAGCAGCTGACACATCGGGCAGGTATTAAGGATGCCAGGGTCCTTGTAGCGGTATACTACAAGACGATATTTATCGTGTTCCTTGGTGGTCAGAACGACACCAAAATAGTTTTTTGCCATGATATTCTCCTCGTTTTAGTAGTTAGTACCATACTCCAGGGCGTAATCCGGACGCTGATATTCGACGACCGGCTTTTCCCAAGAGCAGATGGGTTCAGTATTAGCGCTCGGAAAATGAGAGCTGATTCCGTTGGTGGCAAGCAAAGCTGCCGTGCAATCCGCAATCTGTGCAAGAAGCTCAGGATTCCATCCAAAGGTGTCATCTCCGGTCAGCTGCTTGCACAGGACTTGTGCCGCTCGAAGAATTTCAGTGTCTTTGGATTCCTGCTGAATAGGTTTCGGTGAAGCAATTGTGACATTTCGTGCAATGACGTTTTTGGGCAATGGCTCATCGCCCCATTTCCCTTCGTAAATCTCACGGGCATAGAAGCCGTCTTTATCGAACTCGTCAAGTCGAACCCAATGGTCGGCTTCCCAGGTTCTTTGAGCGATTCCGTCTGGGTTAATAGTAACCATCACACGTTCATTGTGTGCGTTGTTTCCCCAGTGAGCTTCAGAGTCATTGCCAAACTCCTGGATGAGAAGTTTCCTTGCAAGTTCACCATCGGTCAGCGCAGCCAGTTCTTTGATTCGTTTTGTGTTCATGCTTTTTACTCCTTTTCAAACAAAAAAAGCAGGCCCATCGTGAAGATGAGTCTGCCTAATGTGTCAGTTTGTGAATTGTACGAGCGCTAAAATGCGCAGATGTTATCTATCGTACATTCACAATTTTAACGGCATCGCAAGCAGCGTCAAGCTGTAGCAGCGGCGTCGGTCTTTGCTTTTTTGGCCTCCGTGTATGCTTCATAGGCTGCGTGGTATTCACTCAGCTTAATTTGCGTAGCGGTGTCCGGAGTCTTGGTGATGCAGGATGAAAATTCAGAGGAGTAATACCCATAAACATTCCCCTGCTCATCATCCCAAAGCTCTGTGGTAATACGTCCTTCACCGTGAAAATCGGCCCACCAAAACTGATTGGCGAGGAACTTCTTGCCGTTTACGTTCTTGCAGACTTCATCTTCCCACAAGCAATTCATGGGCGAACGCTGCTTGAAGACAACAAACCCGTGAGGGTCACGGCGTTTCATAACCTGGGATTCGTATTTGGCGAGCAGTTCCGGTTTCAAATCAACAGTCAGTCGGTCATTCAAAACATACGAAAGCTTCTCATCAGGGAAATATTTGTCGAAGAACTGCTTTGCAATTTCAATGAAATGCGCTTTTTCCTCCTTTGTCGCGAAATAATTCTTGTAGAAAGTGGTGCCGGGATTTACCTTAAATGCCATTTCAACCATTGCTATTACTCCTTCTTCATCTGTACAGTCCAGCCGTTCACGTCGGAATAAACCGCATAGAGCAGTGTTGCGAAATTATAGCCTCCGTCATACAGCGTATAACGAAGGGAAATGTTCAGCGCAAGAGTGCGTTCCTTGACGATGCCATCACAATCAAGATAGCTGAACGTCTTTGTCGGATTGGTAAACCATGCTTCACGTTCTTCATTGAACTTATCTTCATCGTATTCCACGATTTCCTTGAAATACGAATCGAACGTGACGAGCTTGACTGACGAGAAGACATCAGCCATCATTCCGCACTTTTCAATCAGTTCATCAGGCCATTCGACCTTGATGATTGCTGCGCCGTTGTCTTTCAGCTCTTTGTGAGGGCTGAGCGAAACGTTATAGCGCTCACTGAGAAAGCCGAACAGCCAGGACCAATCGATAGTTTTCAGGAAACTGGCAGCTTCCTTGGCGTCCATGAAAATTTTGATTTCTTTACGTGCCATGATATATCTCCTCACTATATTATTCGGTGCCGAATTTAGCCCACGCTTCTTCGACACTCATGTGATAAGCAGCCTTGAACTGTTCTTCGAAACGAGCGTTGAACAGCTCCTGATGGCGAGGACTCATGATGATTTCGAGATTGAAGTCGGGGTCATCGGTGGAATTGTTGCAGTAGGAAATGTATGTACGAATGGTATCGTCCGGATGCCAGTCAATGTACATGTTAATCCAATCTGCATTTTCTTCTGAGTTCAAATCAAGGCCAAATGCTTTGTCTGCATCGAACCAGATAGGGACGTAGACGTTAATCCATCCGTCGTAGATGACTTCTTCATTGGCATCGAGCGTGAATCGTATCAGTTCAGCAAAGTCCTGTACGGTAATAGTTTCCTGCGTGCAGAGACCATGAACCATTTCGTTGTGAGTCATAAAATATGCTCCTTGTTATTTTTTGAAGGTGTCAAAGAATCGAATCATCTCGCGGTTCACACCGACTGCAGATTCAGTCTCAGGATAGAGCGCTGCAAAAGCATGGACCGTTTCTCTCTTGGAAACAAACCCGTAGTCGTGGTGAACGCGCTCGTTTTCGAGGCATTTCTTAAACCCAAAAGTCTGTTTCTTGAGAAAGTCCTTTTTCCCGGTGCAGATATAGCACGGGGGGATGAGTTTGGAATAGGTTTCAGGCTTGATGAACTCAGCATAACTGTGATTCTTCCAGCCCTTAGACATATAGTAGTTCTGAAGCAAACCTACCTGGCCCTTGTAGATGTAATACATACCGCTCTGCAGGCCCATCGCGTTGATGACGAGCTTCTTGGCTGCCTCGGGTACGTTCTCTTCCAGTTCGTCCTCTACCGGCTGCATCTTGACAGGATAGCGGAGAATAGAGCTTGCCATGCAGGCAAGGAATGCGCCAGCGCTGTCGGCTACTACAAAGACCTGATTCAAGTCACCACCGAAGTCTTCAGCGCGTTCAGCTACAGTAGCAAACGCATTGATGACATCGGTGATTTGACCGAAAACATTGGTTTCAGGAACCAGACGGTAATCCGGAACAAAGGTGAGATACCCTTCTTTGGCAAACCAGGTTGCCAGGTTCCGGTTCTGTTCTTTTCGGCCAGCAATCAAGCCGCCGCCATGGATATCGATGATAATCGGATGCTTTTCGGCATCGTTATCCGGGCGATAAACGTCCATGAAAAGATTCTGCTTGCCGCAAATACCAATCTCAGTGGCAGTTATGCCTTCATGAGGCATAGCAGGCTGAGACTTGATGATTTCTTCTACATGGGTGCGTTCTTTCTTGGTGGCGGCATTGATGAAATTCATGATAAAGACTTCCTTTCAAATTGATAAAAATAATAGCGGCCGCCAATCCATAAAAAATGAGATTAGTGGCCGCTTGGTTGTTACTGAAATTCAAATGTGTATTGGGTTCCTCGCTCGGTTTTGACGAAGATTCTGCTGCCTACAAAGCCAATGGCTTTTACCGTGCTGGTACGCAGAATGTCTTGCTGTTTTGGTGTCGTTGTTTTGAATACGAGAGGCTGTCCGCTTGACAACTCAAGAGTTCCGACCCGTCCAATGAGCGGAAGAACTCTTGCGTTGAGACTTGTGGTGCTGTGTAGCACACAACTGCTGTTAATCCGCATCATTGTCCTCCTGATATGAACTGGTCAGATATCCACATCCGGGTACTGATTCAACACATGATTGAACCTGTTATCCAGATGTTCATCGTTTTCGTCCCGCTCGGGATAATCAAACTTTCCTTCCTCTTCTGCTGCATCCCCCAAACGTTCCATGAGTGCAATGACGCTTTCGAGCCAGGCGGAAGCCTTGCCAAACGTGTCATCCTCTTTTCTCTTGGCATAGAGCATGTCAGAGACTTCTTCGAGAGCCATTTTCTGCTGGTACAAAGTATTCCAGTTGATGTGCTCTACAGCGGAACGCAGGGGAGTTAAGTGTTCTGTTTCTGTTACAGTGTTCGTTACGGTCATCCTTTATTTCTCCTTGTAGTGTTTAGTTACGATAAACGTCAGCAAAGCACCGCAAAATTCCAACAAAAAAAGCAGACCTCCAAACGGATAGTCTGCTTCTCAGAATTGTGAAATTATAGCGTATGTGTGCTGTTATCTATCATACAATTTTTATTGTATGCGTTTCGCACGAATACGCAATAACTATTTTTTAGAATTAAGAATCGGAATTTTCCGAACTGTCGCTGTTATCATCGGAACTGGACTCAGCGTTTTCGTCCGCAGTGGAATTGTCACCAGATTCAGCGTCGGTGTTTTCTTCCGCGCTTGTATCCTGTTCGACAGTCGAATCACTGTTGACTGATGCGTATGTACCAGTCAAGATGACGGGCGCTTCACCATAACCCAGATAACCGCTAATCAGGCTGCCGGAATTCTCAACCAGGTACTTGGTTTCCGTCATGTTCGGGAACAGATAGACATCTCGAATGGCAGTGCCTTTTACATCGGCGCTGTCAAAGGTATCATTGCATGCTGCGACAACACTATAGCCGTCATAGTTCCAAACCAGATAGAAGTTCTTGTCGCCAATTTCGACATCATAGTGCGCATCCCGGAAATCCTCGAAAGTACGGTACTGCTTGCTGGAATCAAAAGCGACAGAATCGTTGTTCGTCCAATAAAGCCCGGACGGATTGCCAAACAAGCCATACAGGAAGTTGAACTGCTCTTTCGGTTCTCCGTCAGTTGGATAGCCGTCGAATTTGTCCGGAGTGACAGACGAATAATAGAGGCCGTCAAGGAACGCATCGCCGATATTGATGCCATCATCATTGGCTGCACGACCGTCCAGCATCAAGGTCAGTGAACCGCCGTTATATCCAATCGGATAATAGTCGCAGCCATCTTCTTTGCTGGCAGTGTGAATTGAGAAATCGCTGATTTCCTTTTCCACGCCTTCGCCAGTAGATTCGGCATTGATTTCACCAATGACTGTATCGCCGTTTTCGAGTTCGTTCAGTTTCAGATATCCCTTTACAGGCAAATCTCGGACATCCTGTAATGCAACGTCCGTGATATCCAGCGTTTTGCCGGTATCAACACTTCGCAGCGAATAAAACTTGCCGCCGTCATCATAAGACAGAGGGCTCTGTCCCATCGGAATGCCGTCCGGCCAGGTAGTGTCAGGATTGTCCAGCGTGCCGGGCGTGAAATCCGGGAGATTCGACAACAAAGACCAGGCATTGATGGGTTCCGGGGTCGGTTCTGCTGTCGGTTCCGGCGTTGCTGTGACGGCAGCCTGTGCTGCTTCGGCACTTGCCGCTGCGGCCGCCTGGTCTTTCCGTTCCTGAACCACAGATGTGGCACAGCCAGAAAACATCATAGTGAGCGCCATTGTTGCTGCGGTAACATTGATAATTTTTTTAGTCATGCGTCTTTGACCTCCTTGTGCTTGTGGTTTTGCCCTATACCAATGAGCGAGAGACCTACCACGCCGATAAACAAAGCGAGAAATCCGAGTCCAAAAGCAAAGGCAATATATTGAATTACGTCAATGAGTTTAATCCATTTTGCAACCGCAGCTGCTAAAAAAGCCAGCAGCCCAAAGCAGCCGCTCAGATAAATGAGCAAGCCAAACTGTGCAGTTCTGCTAAAAAAGGATTCAAGTGTTTTCATGATAAACTCCTTTCATACTTTTTATGGTATACGATTCGCAAGAGCCTGCAACAGGAAAATAAAAAAAGCTGCCCAACCGAAGCTGGACAGCCTATGTATGATTATGTATTATCGTCTGTTATCTCGTTCTTGTCTTCTGTGCTCACGTTCCTCGTATTCTTTTTTCTGATACTTGAGACGTTCATTCAGTAGGAAGGAGTTTTCATCGCGAGTCATTTGCAGTTTTACCTCGTACCAGCAGCCGTAAAGAAAGGCTGCCAGAATGCAGAAGCCAACGATTTTGACTAAGAGGTTGAAAAGAACGTTCACAATAACCGGGAAAATATAGCCGATGGCTTTGGCGATAAGCAGGATGAGCCCACCGAAGACAACGATTTTTGCGATTGTCTGAACAACGGGCGGGAAATCGCCCAGGACTTTGGAAATGGTATCGTTGATTTTGGTGATGATATTAGTGTTTTTGCCACCGTTGTTATTATTTTCTGCCATGTCGGTTCCTCCTTTTTGTGCCAATTATAGCATATATCTGTACAAAACGCTATATCCCACATGAGGAATCTCGATGTTTGAGCAATGGCTCAACAAAAAAATGCCGCCACCCTTTCGGATGACGGCAAGTGATGTTATTTCTTCACGGGGATATTCTGGTCAAGAATAACATCGAAGTTGTAGTGCGGCATCTTAGATGCATCACCACCAGCAGCTTCGAGGGTCATGTAGAAGTCCTCGTCATTCATAGCCTGCACGAGAGTATTCATCTCGTCGCAGGTATGTTTGAGCATAGGACCGCGCTTATTGCAGAACATCACAGCCGAAACAGGCTGAATGCCCTGTGCAACCATGCCATCCCAATGAGTCCGCAGCTCGGTTACAGACTTCAAAGTAGCAACGCCGCTCATGAAGTCATAAATCTTGCAGTGGGACTCGTCGATATGTTCCAGAACGTCGATACGAGTCCGGTTTGCGTACAGGGGAAACTGGAGTTCAACTTCATTCCCAGTGTCAGCAACCAGACGATTGGCAAATTCCTGCGCATACTTTTCGAGGGTAAACGGCTCACTATCGAAAGGCTTTACGTTCTCGGCAATGGCGTCGAAAATCGTACGCCATCCCTTGTCGCTCAAGTCGATATTGGACTTGTTGGCAAGGGTGTTCAGGAATCCGCGCGGCAGGCCAGTGATATCGATAGCCACAACGCCGGTAAAGGCGTTAAAGGACGGGTGACGAACCCTATCCCAGATGGTATCGAACTGAGCCGTAGAAATAACGCGGTCACCGAGCTGAATATCCAAGCCCTGAGTGGGCATGTTGCACTGGTAGAAACGCTTCAAATCGTAGCCGCCAGTAACCATACCCCGAGTTGCTTCGCTGTCAAGCAGGCCACATTCGACCTTGACAGGGATTTCATATCCCTCGTACTCCACAACAAAACGCTTATCCTGCCGCTTCTCCTTGTACGGCTGGAAAATAGGCTTGACGAGCACATCGCGGGTTTTGCCGTCAAACATACGATAATCGGGAATCAGGATACGGGCGGGAGCAACGCCGGTAGCATCAGGTGCCAGGTAGTTGCGGTACATGACACCAAAGTGCTCAGCCAGGCAGGTACGCAGTACATTCAGGCTGGTGACCCTGCTCTCAGCGCAGCTGCCGTTCTTGGTCAGCATGGTGCTGGCGGTGGCCTTGTCCATCTCCACATAAATGACGGTGGACGGTGCGCCAAGAGCCTTGAACTGCTCACGCATAACGATATTTTCCATAGGAATCTCTTCCTGCTCAGACATCGTCATGGTCGTGGCGAATGGACCGTCAACGCGATGATAGGTGCTCTCGCCAGGCTCCTTGGAAGCAATGAACCAGGGATACTTGTTGCGGGTAGCAACAAGGATGAAGTTGTTCAAGCCAACGCCGTGGATGCACAGCGGGCCTTCATTGGTATGGTCGTTACCGAACTGCAGGCATTCCGGCAGCTTCTCCTTGGACATTCCTTTACCCCAGTCGGCAATAACCATACCAATTAGGTTTTTGTCATGTCCTTTAACGATAGCGACCAGCATGCTGATGAGGCCGATAGCGTTGGAAAAGCCGTTGTCAATCGTTTCATCTGCAGCAGCGCACATGGGTAAGTTCTGGCGAGATACTGCATCAAAGTACTTATCAGTGAGGCCAACATTGAACTTAACGTTATTATTCTTTTTAGCCATAATATAACCCCTTAACGTGGGGCCGCCGTGCTGCTCTCGAATTTATCTCCACAGCAATGTGAGCCCCATATATCGGGGATGTTATTATTCTTTTTTGTTGTTTGTTTTGCAGGAGCCGCTGGCGATATCAGAAATCGCTTCTTTGACAGCTCCGAAAACGTCAGCTGATTTCAGAAAGTCTTCGGCCAATCCTTTGATGTGGCTGTAATTTTTGAAGACTTTCTTGACAAGAAATGCGCCAGCGATTGATACCACTGCCAAAAGCAGCAAAAATTTCGCGGCATCGGTCAGTTTCACTTGCTCCAGCAGGAGCGCGAGTATCACACCATCTTTGCTCAGCTAGGTCTTAATTAGACCGTGAACGAATGAACCATAGCTAACTGCATATTGCTTAGCTTTGGCTTCGTGGTTGCTAATGATGGTGTCTACTCGCTAAATTATGTTTCGAATCATGGTAATGTCCTCCTTAAAGGTTTGTAATTGTTATACGGTATATAAATACGCTCTTAACGCGGCGTTCGCGTGCAGGAACATTTATACAAACTCATTAACGCAGTGTATACGTGCCATGCTGATTAGCATGACAATTCTATGTAATCAGCCTTTTCTTCGGCTGTCAGAAGTCCACATTCCGTGGGATAAATCTATATAAAACGCAGAAAGTCTGCGGGAATCCTCAAAAAGAAAAAGGACAGAAACCCAATATGGGCATCTGTCCTTCTTCCAGGAGGTATATGAACTATGGCAAATCAATGATATCTCTGTTACATTATCTATTCTATGGGTATCGCACGTGCCGTCAACCCAAAATACCAAGTTTTTACGAAAATAATATATACGGCACATCGTACAATTTAGAAAACCGGATATTTAGTTTCCTGAAATGGTGCAGGAAAAAGACACCGTGCCGCTCCAATCACCGGAAGTAAGATTAGCTTTTACCGTATAGTTTGAGGTGATACTAGCCAAGGCATCGTCACGTTTCCACGTTGTTTTGGGTGTTTCCACTATTATCGGGAAATCGCAAAAAATGTCAAAAAGAAAAAGCCGTCCACCAAACGGTGAACGGCTTTCGTGACAATTTATACTGCGGCGAGAACTTCTTTCAAAGTCATTTTGTCAATGCCTGCAAATTCTACAGCGGCAGTAGCCCAAAAGAAATCGCTGGCGCGGCATTCGTCGTATATCGGGTCAAATTCGTTACATTCGGTTTTGATGTCAAAAAATTCTTCACGGGAGAATCGTTCACACGGAATCCCTGCATTCCTCTGTACGAAATCTTTAATTCCATCGGTCATAATGGAGCAGCCAATCTCAAGGGTGTCGTCCGAGAGGCTATCCCCATATGTGTTATATGATAGACCATAGTGAGATACATAGGTTGCGCGGCTTGCACCAGTATATTCGCTCTCGAGAAATTCACTAACAGTCTGCTCCAAAGATACCTTTCCATCTTCGTACAATTCACCAGAATAATCATACGGGCAATCATTGCTGCGCCATTCATAATGAGTGGGAATGGGGTTCAGCATTGCTGCCAAACTCTCCAAAAGCTGCTCTCTAATTACATCCTTCTGAGCAAGAAAAAGCGAATTCACATATTCTGCGATTTCATCTTCATTCTGCTTGATATAGTCGATACATTGTTGCATGCTTTCGGTAACAGGAGCTTCATGTGATTTCATTATTGATACCTTCTTTCTATTATTTTAGTGTACGCGATTCGCACATATTAGCAAAAGCCGCCCACCCGGTAAAGGGCAAGCGGCAAGAGGTTAAGATTTGATGTAAAGCGACGTACCCTTGAACGGATTCAAGAGACCGGGCTTATATTTAGTGCGAACATACTCTGCAATTTCGGTATCCGGCATTGCGTTCAGAACGTCAAGCCAACATTCAGCATTGATGGCCATGAGACCACCCATGCTAAGTGCATTTTCACAGTGCTTGATGTCGGAGGCAAACTCGCCGTGAAAGTCACAGGACTCCGCAGCCTTAACGATGCGGTCAAAGTCGTACATTCCGAGACCTCCTCACTGGCACATTGCCTTGAGGTCGTTCTCACTCAGAACAGGCACACCCAAAGCGTTCGCCTTATCGAGCTTGGAACCGGCAGCTTCACCTGCAACGAGATAGCTCGTCTTCTTGGAGACACTTCCGGAGACTTTGCCGCCATGCGCTTCGATATAAGTCTTGGCTTCATCGCGACTCATGGAAGGCAGTGTACCGGTAATAACGAATGTCTTGCCAGCGAGCGGCGCAGACTCATCATTGGCACCTGCCGGAGCATGGTAGTCAAGATTGACACCGGCATCATGCAAAGTATTGACTTCCTGCGTAAATTCAGCGCTGGAAAGCATCGCATCGAGCGCAGCATAGATAGCATCAGAAAAGCCGGGAATGTTGCACTTCTTGATGGTATCTACATTGAGCGTGGACAGTGTCAGAAGGTTGCCATTCGTAGCCTTGCACTGAGTAAACAGCGCACGAGCAACATGACCGCCGATGAGACGGTAGCCAAGGCCCTTGAGGACGCGGTCGGCATTCTGCTCCTTGGACTTTTCGATGGCAGCAAGAACCTTTTTGGCAATCTTCGCGCCATACATGTTGGTCAGTTCACCTTCCTCCTCATAGAGCCAGTACAGGTCAACGGGGTTCTCAATGAACCGGCTGTCAACCAAGTCCTGAATCATCTGAGGGCCAAGTCCCTTGATGTCCATGCAGGGCTTCGAGGCAAAGTGGATAACGCGATTCACAGTCTTTGCCGGGCAAGCGTCATTGGTGCAGTAGAGGTCCACAGAACCGTTGACCGGTGCGATAGGCGCACCGCAAACGGGGCAGACCTGCTTCGCCATGTCATAAGACACAGCGTCTGTCGGGCGCTTTTCCAGCTCCACCATCGTGATTTTCGGGATGATGTCACCGGATTTGTGCAGGACAATCGTGTCACCGATACGGATATCCAAAGTCTTGATGAAGTTGGCGTTGTTGAGCGTTGCACGCTCCACACGAGTACCAGCAAGCTGGATAGGGTCAAAGACAGCAACAGGAGTGACGCGGCCAGTACGACCTGTCTGCAACTGAATGCTGCGCAAGACAGTTCCCTTTTCTTCGGCGGGATACTTGTATGCAATAGCCCATTTCGGGGTTTTGGTGCGCTCGCCCATCTTCTGGCGAATGCTCAGTTCATCGACTTTGATGACTGCGCCGTCAATCGGGTAATCGATATCATAGCGTTTTTCCTCAATGTCGTGAATGGCTGCCAAGATGCTATCAATGTCATTGCAATGAGCGTAATAGGTGGTCTTAAAACCGCAGATGTCACGCAGATAGTTCAGCTGGTCACAATGATACGGGCTGAACTGTGCTGCATCACCATTGTTGACGCTCTGAACATTGAAAACGAACACCTGCAGATTGCGTTCCCGTGCAATAGACGGGTCAGCCTGACGCAGAGAGCCAGCAGCGCAGTTGCGGGGATTCGCAAAGAGCTTCTTCCCTGCTTCCGCCTGCTTTGCATTGGCTGCTTCAAAGTCCTTTTCCGACATATAGCACTCGCCACGGAGTTCGATTTTGCCGATACCCTTGGGCAGCTCGATGCTGCGAGGCAGGCAAGTGAGGGCTGCGACATTGGCGGTCACATCCTCACCGACATGGCCGTCACCGCGCGTCGAAGCCTGGGTCAAATAGGCAAGACCATCGTCAGAACGTTCGTAGACAAGAGACAAGCTCAGACCGTCGATTTTGCGCTCCACAGAGAAGGTCACATCGGAGTATTCAGCTTTCACCGAATCCACAAAGCTGCGGACCTCATCATCGGAAAACACATCAAGCAGAGAAAGCATCGGTACACGGTGTTCAACCGGAATACCGAGAACACGCTTGCCGCCAACAACCTGTGTAGGACTGTCAGCGGTCACGAACTCAGGATGTGCCGCTTCGATATCACGAATCTCGTGCATCACGGAATCGTATTCCTCATCCGTTACAACCGGAGCATCCTGCTCATAGTAGGCGGCACTCCATTCTTTGGCTTTGGTGCAGAGATTATTATAATATTCCTTGATGGAAGAAATAGACATGTTGTTAGACATAACATTTTACCTCACATATGTATTGTTTTGTTTTTTTGTGAACCTCCCCACCTAAGCCTTACGGCTATAGACGGGGCGTGCGCTCTTAATAGTTCATCAAAGGGTAATGGTTTGAGATTCCGTTGTGGCCTGGCTGACATCTTCAATACCATCCACGAAAACTGTTGTTCTGATAAGGATACGGAAAGGGACGCCCTTTTGCCAGGTGGTGTTTGCACGGAGTTCATCCACCAGGCCAATCAGTGCCTGCATCTTGAGCATTTCGATGGTATAGCGAGTCGGAATCATGGTTCGGGTCGTCTCGAGATAAAAATGCCGATTTTTCTCATTGTATCCGAGAGAATCGTTCGTAACATCCATTTTTGCAACAACGGTGTAGTCGCTCTGCGGGACATCGTTGAACGGCGTGAGAGAATCATTGAGAATCTGCATGCGAGCGTCGAACTCTTTGATGATGCGAGCCTTCTCTTTCTCATAAATTTCGTTTGCCTGTCGAACCTGCTCCCGATAGCACTTCACGCACTTTTCTTTCGTGTAGAAGATGTTGACGGAAGTGCCGGAGCAGCAGCGATACCCGGTGTTGTCCAATGGGGCAATGACGGTTGAAGAAATCTTACCCCGATTTACCGGCCGAAAATAGACCGGAGAATAATAGATGGTTTTGCTCGTTTCTTTTGCGTCCGTTACAACAACCGGGGTAGGCTTGATGTTACGAATCGGCTTTTTGGTCGGGTCTGCATTTGCGCGATAATCGCAAATCCAAGCCATTTTGCCGATGACGTTTTCAAGACCTTCGGCGTAATCGTACATACCGAGGTCGTTTGTCTGGCGTGGAGGATAATTTTCTCCGGAGCCTTTAATCATCAGCTTGACGCCGTTTTCTGTGAGATATTCGTTTAATTTCATATTTTTTCCTTTCTGTGATTTGTGGTTGAGTTCAGCGGGCGTTTGTGAGTACGGCAACAACCAGCTCCTCGTAGTCCTCGATGGCACAGTAGATGTCAGCGAAACCATAGGCGTGGCCACGGTCGTAGGCTTTTTGCCAGAGGATGGTTGCAGCCTTTTTGGAAATGCTGCGTTTCGTTTTGGCTTTGATGTCTTCCTGAATTTGAAGTTCGATAGCTTCCGAGATGTGTTCGATTTCTGCATTCTGCGCCTTCTTCAGCCGAGAGCATTCCGCATCCCAGGCTTTCTGTCGGCGAACGACCTCTTCCCTGTTCCAGCGCACCGATTTCTCTTCGTCGATGATTTCACCGTCTTTCGGACGTTTAGAGTTGGGCTTAGTAGGTCTCTTCCAAGCGGTTTCAAGTCGGTTGCCAAGAGCCGTCCATATGCAACCCATTATAACACTCCTTTTTTTTGTACGCAAAAAGGCGAACCTCCCGGTGTGGGAAGTCCGCCTTAAAGCGAAGTGTGAATTGTACGAGCACACAGTGTGCTTAGTAGATGGTATCTATCGTACAAGCTAAATTATACGGGTCTCGCACGAAAGCGCAAGATTATTCATCCATTGCTACAGTCACCAAACAGCAAATTATATGCTTTTTCGATTTCAGAATCAGACATGGCCTTCCCTTTTTCTTCAATGCTGTGCAGAATTAGAGTCTTGTCACTCTCCGCATCCGGCACGAAGCCAAGAATCACATCCAGTTTGTTGCGATTTTCGTCCTGCGCAAGATACTCTTTGATTTCGGACCACTGCGCATCACGCTGGTTCAGAGCGTCAACGTTCTGGACACAGAACGGGTACTCACTTTGCGGCATAGCACCGGAAAGGTATTTGGTATCGTCGCAATACATCTTGATAAGCCGGACAATGTAGTTCCTTTCTGCTTTGGTTCTTGAAGTCAGAATATTGTTTGTACTCTGGTACTTGTAGTTATCCCCAACAGCTTCCAACGACTCTGCAATCTGTCGAAAACTCAGCATTTCGTTTGTGGCCTTGTCATGCTGCGCCACGGTGGAAGCATAGTATCCTTGTTCCGTTTCGTTTGCTTCTACCACGGCAGCGAGATTCGAGTCAATATGGATGAGCCGTTCACTGTTATCCCCTTGCGCACGAATTGTGTTGTTCACTTTCGCAATCCAACTGTCAGTTTCCGTAGCATCATCGCCCGCATAGAGGTAGGTTACAATATCCGGGTTAGTAGGGTTCGGAAGCTCCGCACAAGCTAAGGTCAGATTCCGTCCGTATTCTTTTGCCTGGAGATACATGTTCGGATAATCGTCTTGTATTGTCTGAGCGATTGCCTCAACCTCGGCCTCGTCTTTTTCAATGACAAGGCCGACAGTGGCTACCTGCTCTTCAATGTTGAGCTGCTTCAAAATATCCTCAAGGTCGAATACAATAGCTTCCTTGTTGGTTGTATAGAATCGGATTTTCATAGATTTTCCTCCTGGCAACAATAAAAAGGGCAGGCCCTCGGTTGGAAGGTCTGCCAAAAAAACAGTTTGAGAATTGCAAAAAGGTCATTGTGCGGCTTTGACAGCTGCGTTTATCATTGTGTAGGCAATATCCAGGAGTCGAAACGCAAGAACTCCAAAAGATAATGCTACCAGCAAAAAGCAAAACACAAATTTTTGTTTGTTCTCACCCTGGAAATAGTACATTCCAAAGCAGGACGCAATGAGAACGCAGAGAAACACAACGACCCAAATAATATCAGCCATTGTCCTGATTTTGATTTTGCTGAGTCGGCTGGGTCTTGACTTCAGCAGGAGCATTCGGAGTCTGATACTGAACATTCTGGCTCGGCTCTTTGGGAGTTTCGGGGGCCTGGTACTGAACAGTACTGGGGTTGTTCTGCTGTTCGGCTTTCTTTTCCTCATATTTGGTCTTGAGCTGAGAATAGGAATAGCCATCCTGCGGGATACCGTGATACTCATAATGGCCGAAAGCAAGAATCATGTTGAACACCGGATTCAGAAGGCAAAGACCAATCGTGAAACCAATACCTTCACCGAACGCAACAGCTTTCTTGTAGTTGGTAATAGCACCGATGATGAGAGCAACAACCAGGAACAGATTGCCGAGCAGCGGGATGCCAGACAAAAGGCTCAGCACGACCGGAATCAGAAACAACCAGCCGTTCCCCCAGTAAATGTTGAATTCGATGTAGTTGCTGTAGAACGGGACGATGGATGCCCAGCCAGGCTGCCCGGCCTTCTCAAAAATTTTCCAATTGGCGACGATTTTGAGCACAAAATACGCCACTACCAAAAGAATCACCGTGTAGAGCATTCCGCCCAAAAGATTCAATGCGCTGTAAGAATTATACATTTTATATCCTCCTCTTCCGGCATATGAAGCCGGATTATTCCTTCACTAAGTTCTTTGCCTGTCGCTGCCGCTCTGCAAGTTCTTTGCCGCGTCTGACCAGTTCCGCATATTGCTCTTCGGTCAGCTTGCGAGGCGGCTTGATTTTGACCCATTTCTTGGGCATATCTGCCTCCATACACCAGTCCTCATCCCGTGTGATTTTAACAGCATCAGGGTACTCTTTGGCAAGCTCTTTTAGCTGTTCCATACGAGCTTTGTTGCAGGTGTAGTAGGATGCTTTCTTCTCCGCATCATTGAATGTGATGATGGTTTCGCGTTCCCAGGGTCCATCAGATGCCTGCGTGGCCACTTTTTTATCGGGCATGATTTTTCTCACCTCAATCGAATAAAATTGCCGACATAGCAGGGCCTTCGCAGATATACCCGCTCGCCTCGGCCCATTTCGGCGTCATGAGCTTGCTATTTGCTTTCACAAGCACCATCTTCCGAGCAGAGGTATTCAGAAATTCCGCCGGAGCCCAGTTATTTCGCACAACGACGATAGCATTGTCGTCCGCGTTCTCAAGCATATGCTTCAGCTCTTTTACCGTCACCGTGTCACCTCCCGTTCAACACATCATCCAGTGCCTGCAAGAAAACTCTGGATTCCTCATTGATTCCGCCGCGACACAGAACTTTCGCAATATCATCAAATCTTACCAGGTACATATTTTCTTCACCCATATACCCTTGCGGCCAGGGAACCGCATAGTAGTTGTGCGGAAAAGAACTTGTGTCATAGCCGACCACAATATATTTCTGGTCTGCAACATTTTTCACCGTCAGGATAGTCCCAAGCGGTAACGCGTCTTTCATGGAATGAGTAGTTGCAGGCATGATTCTCTGAATTTTCAAAACAGCACCTCCCTAATTTTCATTTTATGAGAGTCGCACATTTGCGCAAGGAAACTGAAAACAAAAAAAGCGGCCGCTCCAAAAGGAACGACCGCAAAGATACGAGTCAGATATTATTCATGGGAATCAGCTCTCCTGAAATCAGAAAGTTGATTCTCAGTGGAACACTGCACGAAAGGAATTCCCGTGCGCGGGTTCACAAAAACGTCTGTGGTAGCAAACGCATTGCCAAAACTCATGTCACAGAAGACGACGTGAGAACTTTCGTCACCAGATGCACGGGGTGCAAAGCTGGTACATGCAAACCAATCCGATTCATCCTGCCCCTGTTCATCATAGAGATAAATGACAGGAGCCGGAATGTCGGACGTCGGCATAGCCAGTGAGCCAACCTGCATTTCATTGACGCAGAGGTCGATGGGCGGGTTCCCGTTCTGATAATCCAATTTGGGGTATGACTGAGCCCTGATGGTGGTGTCGCCATCATCTACCTCGATGCCAAGAGCAGCGATATCGAATGGAATACCGAGCTTTTTCTTGATTTCTTCCGGGGTGAAAGTTAGGAGCTTACCGTGTTCGCCTTGGATGTAGAGTCTCATGGCTTACTTTTCCTCCTTTTTCTTGTCGGCGTTCAGAATCTTTTCCAGAACGTCGTTATAAAAATCGTCAAGGAACAGACCGGTTTTTTCATCCGCTTCCGGAGCAGTGAAAACACCGTCTCCTTCAGCTGAATCCTGTACAGCGTCGAAGACACCGATTGCGCCCCAAAGCTCATCGGCCAGATGGTCATAGCCGAGGTCCTTTACTTTTGCCGAGAGGTCAATCAGCAGCATTTTCTGCCGAAAGAACTTGTTCATATCCAAGCCAATGTAGGGTTTCGCTGCAACATTGTTTTTCTGAGACTTTACTTTGAAAATGCCCCAGTCAAAGTTGCTGTCTGCGCCGTACATATACCCGGACGCAAGGCAGAAACCGTCTGCTGCACTGTCCTCAACGTTGATACCGACTTCATAATCGCTGCCGGAATCCTCGTCAAGGTCAATCGCATAACCTGTTGCCTTTTCGTACTCTGCCTCAACGTCAGTTTTCATGGCTGCCAGTAGAGCGTTGAAATCGGTATTCTGGGAAAGCAAGTTCATGCTTTCGCCTTCCTGGTTTTTAATGAGAATGTACATAGTATTTACCTCCTAACAATCAAATCATGCTATCAGACAATTTGTCGATAGCTGCCGTGATGGCTTCGTTTTCCATCTGAGCAATACGCTCAGACAGATGAGACCAGTCGATGGCATCATAGACACGCTTGACAAACGCATCATAGGTGCCACCGGCCTTCATCATTTCAATTTCAGACTCATAGCAGCCGGACTCCTCAAGTATGAACTTGATATCGTCGGTTGGGTTGATTTGTATTGTTGCTTCGTACTCATTCATGGCTGTCACCCTGCCTTTCTCTCATTGCGAGCCATATGCAGCGCATAATCAAGCGCGTCAGGGTCATCGGCCAAGAATTTCGTTTTCTGAAGTGTACCAAGCTTGGGATGCTTCAGAATCGTATAGTTGCCATTGTTCTGGACAAGGGAACCTTTATCATAGACAAGCTCGACCTTTTCGGCAGGTACTGCGTAACGGCGAATGCGGTCACATTCATCCGCATAGTTGATGGGAGTGATATAGCCAACTGGCTTTTGTCCTTCCATCCCTGTCACAGTGACCAGAAAAGCCTTAATGGTCCGGGCTTCTTCCTCTTCCTGCTCATCATAGTATTTGAACGTGATGAACATGGGAGTATCTTTCTTGTATGCATCTTCCTCAGGGCAGAGATACGTTCCACAAGAGCGGCAGAACCAGAGCATCGATACGGGCTTTCCAGTTTCCTGCGCTTCTTTTGCATAGCGCTTAAAAATCTTTATGTCCAGCTTGAAATCCTCGGTGTAATGCTCAACCGTGCTTTTCACGATGAGTTTCAGAAAATTACAGATGGAAATAGCGGTCATAGTCATATTGGAAGTCATAATAAAAATCTCCTTTTTTAGTCAGCCATGACCTTGGAAACATTCATGTCATAGCGGTTGAATTTAGAAATATAGTCAAAAATGGTATTTACTTGAGCTTTTGTTGCGGTTTTGGTCTCATCCATATCGAGGAATGTATTGCCCATCGAAGGATTACGAATGGCAATCCAACTGCGTTTATATAGGAAATCGAGACCCTTGCCGCTCCAGTCATACGCCATATTGAGAACTTCATGGTCAGAAAGACCAAACGCTTCTCGATTGCGCATGATGATGCGGCCAGCCAGGGCAGCGTGCTCGCCAAACTCGCAGGCATACCAGGTGCCATCGGGAGCAATCAGACCATATTCGGTCAGCTGATGCTGAATGGGTCTATCACTGATATAGCTGTTGTACAGTCGCTGACGGCGCTCAACGGATGTGCCTTTCATGTTTGCTTCAATCCAAGAGGCAAGCTTGGTCCAAAAATCGGTTTTGTAGAATTCCGGGTTGGATTCCTGCTCAGGAAGCGGTTCTCCATTGAATTCTGCAACAAGGTCTGGGTGGGTAAAAAGCCATGCACCGTTGTTGAATGCATCAGAATAACCCGTTTTCCCATAGAGGAAGCACTTGATACCGTCATAGCTGCAATCGATATAATGATGTTTTGCATTGGTGCAGAGCGTTTCATAGCTATCAGTCATAGCAAAGCGGTCAACATAATTGAGCGGATGTGCAATCATATCCTCACGAATTTGATTGACCAGCATCCTGTGTTGAAGCTCCTCAACCTTCTGCCCGAGGGAACGAACATGAACATTGTCATCGACAAGTTCAAACTCATTGACACCAACAAGTCTTTTCCGGCCTTCGATAATGTCCTGGCAAACATGCCTTTTTTCTTCCTCGTTGCCACCCATCATGCAGGAGAGCAGCAGCTCCTCACACTTTTTATACGGCTTGTCCATATTCCAGAACCAGTCACGTGCAATGGCGGTGAGGAACTCACCATCCATACTGAAATGTAGTTGTTCACCCATGTTGGGTAACCTCCCCAATTGTTATGTGTTGTTCTCGACAAAGTCTTCGCATTCCTCGCTGGTCAAAACCACGCCGAAATAGGCAACACGCTTGACGGTGGTTTCCCACACGCGAACGGTGCGTGCCATTGGCTGAACGACCCAGGAATGACAGCGCCAGAGCCCGTCTTCGGAAAGAGCATAGCCCGTTGCAATAAAGCACCGGTCTTTGTTTTTATACCAAAGCCGTGCAGAATTGTAATGGCACTGGCAATCCTGGCCTTTCCTCATATAGCTGCTGCCATAAAAGAACCGGCCGCGTTTGAGGATTTTTGGGGCGTCTTCGTCAAATTCCGTCATGCAGACTTCATCCCCGCCAAATGTGAGGATTTTGTCATGCAGCTTCTTCATAGCATCGAGCGTTTGAGTATCGAAACCAGAAGAGGTGTTGTAAATCTGGCTTTTGGTAAGCCGCATTTTCCAATCCTCGTTCATTGGGTTCCAATGAATCGGCGCAGGCATCTGGTTTGCGGTGAGAATGGGGTGCTTAGAACTGTTCCAGCCTTTCATTACAATTTCTCCCTGATAGAACGCAGACAGCTCAGGATTTTTGCATACAAACGGTAACGATTTTCGCCGCTCGGTACAAAGTCACCAAGCTTTTTGGAAATGAGAAGTTTGTCAAATGCCTCCATAATATCAAAGACGGTGAACAGCTTGTATTGTGCATTTATATGATTCACACGGAACTCGACATCTTCGACAAGATGCCAATATTCCATGCCATACAACATCGCGCCGCTTTCGTTTGCTTTTCGGTCTTGCTCTTCGTCTGCATCGTCACACACAATATAGACACCGTTTTCGTCGAGATAGTTCTCGAAGACGTCGCAGATATCGGAGGCAACAGAACGGATATCGGAATTAGCCTTCACCTCAGGTTCAGGCTGGGCGGCTTCAACTTTGTACTCGATACTGTCGTGACGAAGTGACTCTTCGATGCCATCAAAAACGATGTCCGTGCAGTCGTTATCATTCCGACACGCTTCGAAAATGTTTTTGACGGATTCGATTGCCTCTTTGGAATCGGAGCTTCCCTCAACAGAGAACTCCAAAGGAACCAAGGCAACAACTTTGTATTTATTCTTCATGATTTTTTCTCCTTAGTTTAACAGGATGCCGCAGCATTTGTTCAAGGCAAGTGCGCTTGCAGCGAGAGCAGCAACCTTCTCAAAGGTAATGCTCTCCGCAATTGCACAGACACTCATAACAATGAGCAGAACAGCTGCCACAGCAGATACTATTACTATCTGACTTTTGATGCCGGTTTTCATGAGCTTTTTCTCTTTCTGTTTATGCCCTTATCGGAGCATATCAATGATTTTTCCAACCAACTCATCATTGGTCACGAACTGATTACGTCCTTTTGCGCCGAGCGATACAGAGGAGTAATCTTTCATACTGGCGGCATAGCGAACCATGTTCTTGTCAGACAAGGGCTGATAGCAACTCTTTTCAGTGCTGACGTAAACGCACTTATTGTTGAGAACGTTCTGAATGTGGCCAGAGCAGCCAACACGCTTACCGTTGATGATGATGTTGTGTAGGTTATGGGTTAGCATAAGGTCTTTGCTTTCGGTTTCTTTTACCTTTAACTGGTTCAAGAGTTTTCGGGACAGATAAACGGTTGCTTTCATTGTGACTTCCTCCTAATTCAAATGAAGTATTTGTAAGCGGCAGTTAAGCGTTTGCGGTACAGGTCTAACGTGGTCAGCCCTCCTGCATAGACTTTGCGGGAAGAGATTATCACGTTGGTTCCTGCTTCCATATGGGAGAAGAACATCGAAAGGCAATCTTCCAGGCTGTCGCTTGTAGTGAGAGTTTCGTACACCGGATATGAGTATTTGGCGGCTTTGCTGTATGTGCTATTGAGCTCATACACGAAGAACATCACCTGTCCCGTAACGGTGTTGGGGTCATAGCCATTGCCATAACACCAGTTGAAAAGGTCTGTCTTTCGGCTATAAGTCCATTGCAGGAGTCCATAGCCGCCATCCGAAGGGTTTTCGGCCGAGGCTTTAAGACCGCTTTCCATCGACATGCAGCCCATCACTGCGGCAGTACCGGCCTTTGAAAGGCCAGCGGACCGCAGAGCTGTGTAGATTTCAAGCTCATTGTCGTTGAGATTATCTGGAATTGTTTCGGGTTTCGGTTCAGCTTCTTCGATGGCTGCTTCTGCGGTCTCAATCCGTGGTTCCGGTTCTGCAGCATCGGAAGATTCGACCTCAGCAGTTGTAATTTCCTCCTGTGCTTCTTCGGAAGTTTCCGTTATCGGGAACGCTTTATCGAGCTCATTCACCGTTTCAATGGGAGTGGAAAAAGCGATAGGTTCGGTTTTGGGAGCTATGTTTTCCTCTGCGTGTGCAGGAACAGAAAGCATAAAACCCATGCAGGCGATGATGGTAAAAATACACATCACCGCGACGACAACCAGGACATGCTTGTTCCGAAAAATGCTGTTATTATTCTTTTCGGCTTTCATTTTGTGACTCCTTTTTTGTGTCTTTTCCTTGTAGCGGAAGATTGTGATTTGAGATTTGTGGTTTGTTTTGAATTCCTCCTTTTTCTGTAAACAAAAAAAGGCAGGCCCATCATGAAGATGAGTCTGCCTTGAACGAGAACAGAATTATGAATTGTACGAGCACGCGGTGTGCAAAGTAGATGTTATCTGTCGTACAACTTTAATACTATGGAATTCGCAAGGATGTGCAAGAGCTTTTGATGTGCTTCTTTTTCAGGCTTCGTTAAGCCATTTCTGAGTGATATCCATGATTTGATTCTGAAATTCCGGGTCCGGCAAGGTTTTGCTGTCTGCCCAAATTGAGTTACGGACGATTGGGTAATCGTACACGACGCCGTCAACGATATAGGGCCAAAGAACAACTTCACCACCCACAAGCCAGAGCTTTTGGACTTTGACAGGCTTCGCGTATCTTGTGAGCCAGCATTCACTGGTCACGACAGAATCCGCCACATATTTCTGTGTTTCTTCCTCAGTTAAGAGATTCGGGTCTTCGTCCTTGATGTTGTACATTCGGACAATGAACGGTAACGGCATGTCCTTGGAGTATTTTTTGTTCTGACGCAGCTCAGCGAGCAGGAATTTTGAGACAAAATGCGCAATGCCGATGCTGGTCAGGCAGTCGTCAAGGGTATGCCCAAGACAAATTCTTGGGATTTCCTGGTCCTCCCCTTTCATCCGATTCGTTGGTATCTGCGGAACAACATCGTCCGGCAGGCATCCGGTGTCTGCCATGATATGATAAAGAATCATTGATGTTTCCTCCTGAAATAAAAAAATAGCAGGCCCTCAAGAATCGAGAGTCTGCGTTGTTCGCACGATGAATCATTCATTCGAGTGTGTTTTTATCGTGTAGTTGATATTTTGTTTGGCTTGTACACGTAGCCAGCCCAAACAGACATCGTTCAGAACGTCTTGTTATCAGGAATCCGCAGATACATCCAGGACTGTGGTGCTCGCTTAACGCCGAGCTCTCGCAGCGACATATCCATAGATTGGACATCAGAAACGTTCCAGCAATAAAGAGTGCCGGACTTATTGCCGTATGCAATCAGCTCATTTGCGGTAAGGCAGCTGTCCTTCACGAATTGAGCGGTCTTTTCGGTCACTTCCGTGCCAATAGCATATGCCGGAAGCTCACGCAGGCAATCGAGTGTATTGATGGCACGGCAAACAAATGCGGCAGTCACTTTTCCAGCACCACCGTTAGCTTTGGTTTCGTAGCAAAATACTACAAAAGGATAGCTAATTTCCCACGGCATAGTTTTTCGGACCTCAACAGTCTTTTCTCCGCTCAGAATTTTTTCAAGCCATTGCTTCTTGATGCTGAGAAGAACGGCTTTATTCGAGTTGATTTCAAGGGTTTTATTGATATTTGAATTAAGCATTGTTATGCTCCTTTCACACTTCGGGTATTTTTTATTTTTGGTGGGATTTCTTACTGACGCAAGCCCACGACTTTAGTCGTGGGTTATTGACTTGTTTTTGGAGCGTCACCATTTATGGAACGGGTTCAAAAGTCCGGGACGGTATTCGTTATCGACATACATCTTGATGTCGTTATCGTCCAGGGCATCCAAAATGTTCATCCAGCATTCCGCTTCGACGTGCATCTCGCCGTCCATTTTCAAGGCCCTGTCGCACTGAACTAAGTCTGCGCGAAAAGAATTCACATAGAAGCAATCTTTTGCGGCAGCTGCGAACCTGGTAAAGCTGTTCTTGGTATTTGTGGTCATAGTATTCATCCTTTCTGAAATATTTTTGTTTCTAATCAATACATACAAAAAAAGAAGCAGGCCCTCAAAAGAGAGTCTGCTTACTTGTGCATGACAGATTGTTAATTTAATGTTCAATTAGGAGGTAAGTGATGGTATCTGTTATGCAATTATTATTTTAGGCGGTTCGCACATTTGTGCAAGTGGCTTTTTCAGCTTCGTTTGTTTTTGGTGGAAGCACTGTTCCAACCCTTAGACTTGTGCTTTTCAGAGCTGTCGCCTTTGAACATTTCGGATGCTTTACTGCCATCGTCTTCCGCATGAGCAATATATTCAGCCGCAAGAATTTCATACTGTGCGCGGGAAATCCCGGTTTGCTCTGTAAAATTTATGAATTCATGTTCAAACGCCAAACTGAGTGTTATTAAGACGCGATTGGCAAGTTCTTGCCGGAATTCATCAACGGTGCCATCAAATTTTATTGTGCTGTCGTCCTCATCATCATTTGTGAAATCATCAGCCGCAGCATTGACGGCGTCGCCAAAGAAAGTGGTCATCTCGTATGCCATATCCACAGGGCTGATATTCGGGATACCATTCTCATCTTTTTCGTTCAGTTTAACCTGAAGCAGTCCCTGTATGATGCTATAGCGCATTAGCAGTACTGACATTGTGCTGGTAGGTTCGAAGTTTTCGATTTCTTTTTCGAGCATCTTTTGCTTGTTTGCGACAATTTTGTAGTTTGCTTTCATGTGAAACTCCTTTAAGCGCCTAAAACCCGTCTAACGGTAGCAACCGGAACCTCACGTTTTCCTTCCGGCAGCACAAAAGTCGGCTCAATCCAGCGAACTTCCAGGCGAGTTCGGCCTTCTCCGACCCAATAATGATGCCAATGAGCGCGGCGGACGTGAGGTCTGACCGTACGGCCCGTGCCGGTTGCTGTGGACTTCTGATATTCCGTGCCAGAAGCCAGCTGCTTTTCAAAGCTCTTTCCGATGACAAAGCCTACATTGTAGGTCCTGATATTAACTTTCTTAGGTGTTGCACCGGGTTTGGAAACAAGGATGGGCCGCTTCTCTTTCGGGATTTTTACCTCTTTGATTTCAGCATTCTTGGATGCAAGGTAATAAGCTGCAGAAACCGCAACACGAAGATACGGCTCAACGCCGGCGTTGAATTCCCGCTGCTTTTCCAGCTCTTCTTCACTGAGAACGGCACCGGGTACATTTGAAATCGTGGCGTCATTGATAGTGGCGGAATCAGTTCCGTTCTGAAATGCCTGCTCGCGAGCATCATTGTTGCGCCGATAGGACTCAATCAGCTTCTTGCCGTTGAGACACCACTGCATGCACTGGCAAAGTTCGATATTGTCAAAGTTTGGATTTGCCTTAAAAGGAACAATCAGGAAGAGTGTATCCACATCGTTCGGACCATGGGATGCATCGAACTCAATGTGAACAAACATCGCATCGTGATGAGAGCCAGCAGGAAGATTCATGACAAAATCCCTATATGGCAGCCGCATCATAATATCGGAATAAATCGGTGCGTCCTCAGTCTCGGCTAATGTTCTGAGAAATTCCGGAGCGAAATTGTACACGGTTTTTGCTGCACGCCAATAGTTTGCGACGTATGCCATCGAAAATTGTGCGGCAAGTTCCCCATCCATTGCATCGGCGGCAATCTGACCGTTTTGGATAAGGCGGTGCCCAAGTGGAATAAATTCTTTCACATAATAGTCATAGCCCTTATCCAACAGCTTGTTGGCCCCAGAATTCAAAAGAAACTGACTGCTCTGCTCGGCATACCAAAGAGCGCTGTTCACAATGATATTGTCCACAATGATACCTCACTGCCAATACAGTTTTATTGTTCCGTCAGCAAAAAGAATCTGGCTGTACTCCCCGCCGTCAAGGACAATGCAGCGGTCCGCCCCTCGCTTGTGAGCTCCGGTACAATACACGGTTTTATTATCGATAGCCGGAATGTACGGTGCTTTTGCCAAAACCAACTGACCGCGCATGGCGCAGATGTCTAAGAAAGAAATGATGTGGTCGCCCACCCTGGAAGCCTCCAATCTAATTACAGTGCTCTAATTGGGAAAGAACCTTCAGCACGCGGCAGCGGCTCGTTTGTCACTTTCAGAACGGAGCTATCTCGTTTCTCTGTCGCATATCGAATGGTTTTAAGAATCTCGTATGCCAGTTTGCTGTTGTAGGCAAGTCCTGAATTTGAAATACCAAAGTTCCCATTCCAACCAAGCCTTATCTTTTTGAGCTGTGGAATCAGAAGGTCACGGGCTTCGAGGACCCCCACCCCATTCCAGCGTGCATCATGATACGCCTGGAAGTGCTGCTCATCGTTACCAGAAATATCAAGTGCTTCATAGATGACGCCAAATTGCCCCATCAAAATACGTGAGTATGTATCCAGTGCATCAGCAACTACTTTCCAGGAAGAGACATCTAAGCTAACACTGTATTTATATGGAGCGTCCTTTCCCGGCAGTTCTCGTGCATGATGCAGTATATCTTCCAGAATGTCGCTGCACTTGTTAGATAAACTTTTGACAGGTGCCGTTACGTTCACAGCTGTCAGAGCAGCGCAAGCACTTGCAATGTCTGCTTTGCTTGTTCCATAAGCCTCTCCAACCTCTTTGCAGATAGAGGAAAAATCGTTGCTATAAAACGTTATCATAACAGCAAGAGCGTGCAGAATGAAGAAGTACTGCTTGCTCGTGAAATCAATGTACATACGGCAAAAATCCTTTCACTTTTTACCCTTTCATTATACCGCGATTCGCAATTTCTCACAACGGAAAGCGTTAAATGGTAACAGTTTATACACATTCTTTTGCAATTGACATTCTCCCCCGCCTAAGCCCAACGGCTATAGACGGGGTACTCTGCCTTCAAATTTCATAGATGAATTAGTGGCAAATGAAGGCACTTTTGCTTCCTGGACAATTTTGTTGCTTTGCTGTATGATTAAAGTACAACAATTAGGGCAATACAAAAATTGATAACGGCGAGGTACTGACAAGATGGACGCGACAATACAGACGGTTCTCCGGCTCCACGAGCAAGGTATACCTAGAAGAACCATTGCCAAACGTGCAGGCATCTCATTGCAGAAAGTGCGCAAAATACTGATTACGGCCGGGGCCTGGTCAGATGAAACATCAGAAAAAATCGGGAAGCTGCGTGCGAACGGTATGTCAGTTCCTGAAATTGCAGAAGAATTGGGTGTAAAAACCAATACTGTTTGGAGCTATTTGCCATACAGCAAAGGCATGTATAATCAAGAATATCCGACCATTAACGCCATTCGAGTCCGAAATTCGAAGCGAAAAGCAAAAGAAAAAGCCCTCACCTGCACGGATACCGCACAGAATGAGGGCAGTGGCGCTTGCTGAAGGATTCGAACCTTCGGACAGTCTCCCATCGTCGGTTTTCTGGACCGATTTCATCAACCACTCGAACAAGCAAGCAGATGGCGCAGAGGGTGAGATTCGAACTCACATGCCGCGATTTCCGCGACGGCAGCTTAGCAAGCTGCTGCCCTACCGTTAGGCGACCTCTGCATAATGCACCTTTTAACGTAGGTGCGACGTAGTGACCCCTGGCAGACTCGAACTGCCGACTCCAGCTTGAGAGGCTGGCGACTTGGACCAACTTGTCGAAGGGGCCTTATGGTGTGCCGGGCTGGATTCGAACCAGCGAACCGAAACGGAGCGGTTTTACAGACCGCCTGCTTTAACCTCTTGCATACCGACACATATGGTGCTCCCGGCTGGAATCGAACCAGCGACACGCGGTTCTTCAGACCGCTGCTCTACCAACTGAGCTACAGAAGCATGGTGACCCGTGTGGGTTTCGAACCCACAATAACCTCCGCCGTGAAAGGGCGGCAACTCTACCAATTCGTCCAACGGGCCATATATAGCCGCAATCCTGCGGCGAGGGTTTATGCGATGACAAGGATGTCATCTATCTTGGTATCCAGCATCGCTGCCAATATCACAAGGTTGTCGATGGTGGGGAGCGCTGTTCCAGCTTGCCATTTGGCAACTGCCTGCGTGGATACGCCGAGTGTATCTGCCACATCCTTTACCTTGATGCCTGCTGCCTTTCGCAGGGCCTTGATATTGGCACCTGTCTGCTGGATATCAATAGTAGGAACGTTCATTTTTCTTGCTGCCTTTCTGTATTGCAGGCAACAAAAAAGCTGCCTGCCGAAATCTCGACAAGCAGCTATGACATGCAGTTATCGCTTAGAAGACGCACCGCATCTGTACATGGTCTGTTTTTGCCTGTCGAGGAGTATGAGAAATAAAACTGCGTTCAAAGGACATGAACTCAGAATATTCGTAAATATACTCATACGACATGACATTAACAGTGTTGCACAGCATTTTGGGGTATCTCCTTTCGTTTCGTTCTGATATTATTATACCATGTTTTTGCACATCTGCAATCAACTTGTGGTTTAGTTTTTTGGTCTGTATACTCTCCAAAACAAAAAGCCGCCTCTTATGTGAGGACGGCTTTTCTTATTGTGGCAGGGGTAACACGACTCGAACATGCAACAAGCGGTTTTGGAGACCGCTGCTCTACCACTTGAGCTACACCCCTATATAGATACTCCAGCTGGGAGTCGAACCCAGAGTAAAACGGGACATAAAGCCGCCGCGTTTGCCAGTTTCGCCACTGGAGCATATGGCGGGTTGTGCAGGATTCGAACCTGCGGCCCACGGATTAACGGTCTGTTGCTCTGCCAACTGAGCTAACAACCCATAAATGGCAGTTGTTGTACTGCCGGACATGGTACTCCCCGAGGGATTCGAACCCTCAAAACGGTGCGGTTTGAGCGCACTGTGTCTGCCAATTTCACCAGAGGAGCTTATGGCGGGCGTAGCAGGATTTGAACCTGCGACAAACGGATTAACGGTCCGCCGCTCTGCCTACTGAGCTATACACCCACAAAAGTGGCAGATAATGCTCTGCCGGGCATGGTGCGCTCGCGGGAAATCGAATCCCGAACACCCCGATTAAAAGTCGGGTACTCTACCGATTGAGTTACGAGCACTTGTCGCGCATCTTCCGTGCCTTGCTTATGGGAACACAGCTTTGAGGAATCTCACTTCCGATGCGCATGAAAGTGAGCGTTGGCCGAGAATGGTCGAGTCGAACAACCGTTGTCAGGGTCAAAGCCTGATGCCTTACCGTTTGGCGAATCCTCGAATATACATTATGTATAATAGCATACACTTTAATAAGCCTGGCTGGAATTCACTCCAGCGGCATTAGAGTGACCTGATTCTGATTTTCTGCATCAAAAAAGCACCCATCAGGCGTTGTGCGTCTGACAGGTGCTCATATCGTGCAGAGTATGGAAAACAACCGATACTTGGATGATTTTATTCAACCATCACTGCACTATGATTTGCACAAACAGACAACACAAAACAGCCGAAGAGATTCCAATTGCTCCACAGCTTTTGCAATTTATTCTGTTTGTTCATTATAGCAGCAAACATCGTGCAATTTTCCTTTCATCAAATTCAGTGTCTATATTATACAATGTGTAGAATACAAAGTCAAGGCTTTTCATAAAAATAATAGCAGGCCCACGCTTATTGTTTGTCTAGCTTCCAAGCCACAATCCGCACTATCACATTCGAGAGCAATACGTCCTCATACGAGCACAGTACGCCTAAAGCGTTAGCCATTCTGGACTCATAGTCAGCCATAGCCAGGTCGATGGGCACGTTGATTTCAGCAGAACCATCCGTAGTTTCCAGAACGGGAGTCCTCGTGCTTTTCCTTTTGACGCTCCAGTTGTTTGCCAGCAAGTAGTCGTACAGTGCATACGGATTAACTGCGCTTATACCTTCTCTCGATGACAGTATCGTATATGCCCGCTTGTATTTTCTGGTTCTTTCCAAGTCCCTTTTAGTTGGAGTGTGAGGGAGTCTGGTTAAGTCCATATTGCTGCGCAGGTCCGAGAGCTTTACTTTGACAGCAATAGAATTTTGCTGAATATACCAAAGATATTCAGCATACGATATACCCTTGCTATGGGTCAACGTACTCACAGTGTCAGCAACCTCTTTTGGAAACCCCGTTCTGATGTCTTCTATTGTGACGGACGTATCTTCGACCGTATCATGCAGAAATGCCACAGCCTCGGCTATTGGGTCACCTTTTACGCCTTCTGCTACAACCGTAACGTGCGCTTTGAAGTAATCCTTCCCCGCCTTGTCTTTTTGCCCGGCATGAGCCTTAACAGCCCAAGCTCTGGCTTTGGCAACCATCTCAATGTCAGACTGTTTTGTCATGGCGTTTCCTCTTAATCTGCTTTTTCTCTAGTATACATAACACTATTCGATATAGCAATCTGTTGCCTTGTGTTGCTCACAAAAACAAAAAAGCCGGGAAGCCCCGGCAAGCATGGCGGCCAGAGTGGGATTCGAACCCACGGACGTTTGCGGCGCCGCTGGTTTTCAAGACCAGTTCCTTAAACCACTCGGACATCTGACCATAAAAGGATGGGGCGGGACCGAAATCCCGCCCCACAGCAAGGAGAAAAAACTATCGATTACCGTTAGTTAGAGGATGGCAAATTAGTGGATGCCCAGGGAAGCGGCATAAGCAGCTTCACGAGCGGCAACCTGTGCCTGCAGAGCAGCGATGGAAGCGGCATAAGCGGCTTCACGCTTTTCAGCAGCAGCCTGAGCTTCAGAGGTAGAAGCGTACTGGGGTTCATTGCCAGCCAGAGTGCCAGCATAACCCTTGACGCCATCAGCGCCCTTGACAGTCAGGACTTCGTGACCACAATGGTCACAGACGTAAACGTTACCCTTGCGGGTCCAGTTGTGATAGCCACAGCTGGTGCAGACGGTGTACTCATTGCCCCAGGTGCCATTGGCAATAGCGGCGGCAATTTCACCGTGCTCAGAGACTTCAACGTTCTTGCGAGGAGCGGTCGGAGTAGTGGTGGTAGTACCGTTGCCCTTGTTGGAGCCGGTAGAAGTGTTGTCCTTACCGGTGTTGTCCTTATCGGGGGCCACTACGTCGCCCTTGTCATCGGGAGTGGTGGTGCCGCTGTCGCCCTTGTTGTCGCCCTTATCGTCGGGGTTGGTGACATCGCCCTTGTCATCGCCCTTGTTGTCATCCTTGCCGTCATCGGGAGTGGATGCAGAAGTGGCTTTCAGGGTCAGGACGTTGTCGTGGATGTCGTCGCCCAGGAAGTAGAACAGGCGGTCATGGTTCAGGCTCTTGCTGGATGCGGTGTAAGTATCACCGGAATCCGTGGTCCAGGCTTCAACGCTCTGACCATCAACGCTGCCGGGGAAAGTGGCGGTGTCAGTTTCGGTCAGCACAGTGTTGCCGTCAATCTGATAGTTGATGGTGATGGAACGCGGATTACCTTCGGCCGCATAGCAGGAAGTGATGCCGTCAGCGGTGAACCACTGGTCAACTGCATCGTACGGCAGAGTGTCGCCGGGATAGTAGTTGTAGGTGTAGCCGCCGTGGCCCTGCAGGGTAATCCAGTAACCGTAGTCATACTGGCTTGCCGGGAACGTCATAGAGCCGCCCGGAGCCAGGTCCTGGGAAGAACCGTTGCTGAAAGAGAAATGATAGGTGTCGCCGGTGGCTGCGAATGCTGCGACAGGCAGACAAGTTGCCATCATACCGGCTGCTGCAATCCCTGCGATTGCTTTGATGATTTTCTGATTACTCATGCTGTGTACTCCTTTGCTTTTTTGATTTTTTCGTCTATTTATCTGCATTTATTCAGATACCGGTTTGAAAGAAATCAGCCGCAGCTTTGCTGCGTTGCCCACCATCTGCCACGTGGAGGCTTTCTCATGGATGGTTGACGAAGCAGATATGTGCTTCGCCAGTGTCGCAACCGTCTTCGCCACTCGACACAATTTCGGTTTGAATTTATCCCCGTAAAATCGCATGTCCATGCTGCGCGGAGAGGATAAAATTCTTCGTGGTATGGTTTCGGAGTTCCGCGCCTGATTGGCCGTACTACACGCAATGCAGTACAATACCCCAGATACCTTTGGCGAAAGGAAGCGAAAGGGTGTCTGGATGGAGAAGGGAGATGGCCTCGAACCATCGATACCCTGCTTTGCGGCAGGTGCTTTATCCAGCTAAGCTATCCCTCCATGATGGCGGGTCAAGCCCGCCAAATAGCGTTACGCAAACTGGAAGTCGCCGTACTGAGTCACGGCGCGTTCCAGGCGCAGAGGAATGGTTTTTGTGCTCTTCTGAGTGATGTCCTCGCGTGCTACCTGAGCTTCACTCACGCCAGCCGCCTGCAGGACTTCATACAGATTGGAAGGACCAGTACCAGCATAACCACATGTCAAGCCATTAACCTGAAGCGTGAAGCCGTGCAGATGCGGTGCCAAACCCGGTACGAAATCGAGCTCAACAATGACCTCGTCGCTCTTGTCGTTTACACGGTTGACAGCGATGGCGCGGATGTTCCGGTTGCCAAACATTTCAATCAGCTTTTTTGCTGCTGCAGCGGTTTCTATGGTAGTCGTACCTTCAACATTGATAATTGCCTGTTCCATAGAATTCATCTCCTTCCTATTATCGCTTAATTTGGTGATGGGGCTTGATGGCAGGTTCGAACTGCCGACCTGCGCGTTACGAATGCGCTGCTCTACCAACTGAGCTAATCGAGCACGATAGGGTGTTTTATGCTGGTCACCCCTTGAGCGAGAAGCCAACTCGCATCCAGCACCATTCGATAGCTGCATCGATGGATTCTGCTTTAGACCCTTTCCGCTGTTTTCCGGTCTTATTCGCGACTAATACCGGGACTATTGGATACTATCAGGCACAGCACCTGTTTGCCTATTCGTTTTGAGGCTGTCCATTAGCAATTCGACAGCGGACCACGTGTGGACCATGCTCACCAAGTTTAACGTCGTGGCGTACGGTGACTGCGACGTGTGGAGCAAGTAGCGGGGGTCGAACCCGCGTCTCCGCCTTGGAGGGGCGGAGTATTAGCCGTTATACGATACCTGCATAAGATTGCGGGTGAACCCTCACTTAGTCCCGCCATGACATCCGTTTAGTAGGTCGTCATCCCCGGATGTCATCTTCACACCACCTGACAATCTTGCGAACCTCATCGTTGACGATACGCGAAAATCCAAGAAAGCGCTTGGGTGTTGGTCAACTTCAAATTTTGAGCCCTGTCGTTGATTCCCTGTCAAATCGGGTTAACGGTTGTCGTTGGGCTGTGTGTGAGACTGCGGCGAAACTTACCAGTTGCCGTGCAGCAATCTCGCCTTTACGGCTGTGTCGCGTCTGGATGCGCCCCGACTTGACGGGGATGCTCGTACGTTTGCATGCTTCTAAGACATTCGTCAGCAGCCGCAAGAGCCGCTGTCCGCCACCCGCCACGAGGAGGCCGCCTTAATGGGTGGCATGCTGTCCGCCAGATGTTGTGTATAGCATCGTATCATGTGACTTCGATACATCCAACGGATAGCGTCTGGAGCTGGAAATCGGACTTGAACCGATGACCGACTGATTACAAATCAGTTGCTCTACCAGCTGAGCTAAACCAGCAAATACAAACATTAGCCAGATGCCCGGAACACGGAAACATCTGTTGCCCACCGTCCGCCGCGTGGAGGCTGTTTGCTTGGACGGCTGGCGCGGAGTTACCCGCGCCAAATGGGAAATAAAGAGGTATGAAAGGAAGGATATTACTATGAAACGGATGATTTTCACGCTTCACCTGTGTCAGCTCAAATGAAGCCATGCGACCAAGATTGGGGAAAGGAAAACCTTGATATCTCAGGAGCCGTTCCTCTTCCTGAGAACAATTGTATTATACCATATATGTGGTATCCGGTCAATGAAAAGACACAATATATAGTGTCTAAATTGTAAACAAACATTAAGATACCACTATATCTTGTGGTTGAGGCAAGTGCATCACAAATGCCTTGTGGTTCCGGCAGATTGCAGGAAAGTCAGTAAATCTTTAGCCGAACCTACCATGGAAACCACAGCGCCACTTTTCGCGTACAGGTCGGCAATGGAATCTTCCTGCCCCTATGGTTAGTCCTTCCCAAGAAAACGCACCCACTGTGTACGCTTGATTGGCTTGCTGTCGAAAGCACAGTGCTCGTCATGATAATCCGGCATCAGTTTCCGCTGGAAACACCTCGTACACGCTGACATACAGCATCCCCGGCTTGTAGTCAGCGTACTCAACCGAGCGTTTTTGGTCGTATACTTTCACGTCTGAGTCATCGTCCGCCGTGAGCCAAAGATACTTGACGTGCTCAGCATAGCGCGGGTCTTCGATACGATAGCTCTGCCCCTCTTTGATTTTCAAATGACGTGCATTTGCTTGGGCACGCGAAAACTCAACGAATGCGCCGTAGTCGCCAATCACGATTCGGTTATACCCGCTGGCAATGACCGTGCCGCTTCTGGTTTCGAGTTTGGTCGTATCGCCGGACATATTGCACCATTCCGGCAAAGTTTCTTCAAATTCTGCCCGCACATCCTTGAAAAAGGTACGTGGGATGGGCTTGTACTTGTATTCGTCGGCAAGCTGCTCTTGATATTTAAGCATCCGAGCGCCGGTTTCCGAGATTTTGTGCTTCATGATTAACTCATCCACTTCTTTTCCCACTGGTCGTACTCAGCGACTTCTCGTTTTACGGTTTTGCCGTCTTTCTTATATACAGTGATACGTTGTGCATAGTTCACCGTGTGCTTTTGTAGCTGTTGCAGAGCTTCTTCCTCTGAGCTTGTTTTTGTAACTCCGCGATAGGAACCACCAGAGCCTAAGATTTCGGGTTCGTACCAACCTGTCTCATAATGCACAGTCTGTTTGACTGCTTCATCCAGAACAACTTTCCCCTGCTCACCGTAGTCACCCGTATAGCTGCTTCGAATGATTCGTGCGGCACGGTCGTTCTCCTGCTCTTCGTAGGCTTTTACAATAAAATCGACGTAGGTTTTGAACTTCTGCTCGTCACCGTCTCGATGCGCTTCAATGAGTTTTCCAATCGTGACAACGTTGATTTGGTTCATGATTTTTTGTCCTCTCTTTCCATACTTTAATTATACTCTTCCGTCAGACTGAAGTGTGATTTTCTAACGATTGTTAGCGAAAAATTCATAATTTGAAAGGGCAAAAGCTGAACGTTGGAACGTCTGAATCAGGGTTCTCAACCTGGTATTTAATGACTCTTTTTTGCGCCCCTAAAGCCTTGTATGTCTGCTCAGCATTCACGCATAAGCCGTTGGCAAAGAAGAGAGTGGAACCATTGCGTTCACTGATATTTTCGGCAGAATACATTTTTGGCTTTCTGATTCCGGGGTCGAGATGGATTCCACCGCGCATCAGCTTTTCAGCATAGAACCAGACATCAACGCGGGAGAAAATGTAAAGCAGCTGCGTGGTTCTGAAATAATAGAGAATCTGGTCCGCACCACTCCTGTATACCCAGCCCGGGGTGTGCCATAAAGGGTCGATGCCATCCCGATACCGCCGCGCCACCCGTTGTTCGTTCAGAGCGTCAGGCACCATGGAGAAGTAGTCCACCGAGGTTTCCAGGTAGAAATTTCCGGTATTGTGACTGTCCACTTTCGCTTCCAGGCCAAAGGTCTTACCATTCTTCTTCCAGACAATGAAATCGGTATCTTTGTCTTGATATGATTTATCCTGAGTCACGTCATCGTAATGGCTAATGCCATGATTCACTTTGATAATCGGGTCGTTAAGGAATTTGCGAGCCAAGTCTTCTCCGAATTTTCCCTCATCAAGCTGCTTTGACATCTTAAACTGACGAGGGCTTTCTTCCCAGGCTATCATACTTTTACACGGCATCTGCCGAATTTTTAGGCAGCTGCGATACGATATGTGCAACGATACGTTCTGTACAGGCATTGACAACGGCGCTGGCCGTCCGCTGTTCACGCAGCGAATGGCAGAGTTCGTCGAGTTCGGATTCCGTGAAGGGATAGTCTGCCGAAGCAAGGAACTTCTTGCACAGTTCTTTCATGTCATCGTCGCCTAAAGGCTTGACGCGGTGTTTGAAAGTGAATCGGCGAATGAGGGCTTCGTCAAGGTTATCGACGCGGTTTGTAGTGCCAATGAGAATGACGTCATTCGGGAGCCGGTCAAGTTCCTGCATCAATGCGATGGTGACGCGGCTCATTTCAGCGACATCATCGCGGCTGCCACGGCACATTCCGATGGCATCAATTTCATCAACACAAAGAACACAAGGCGTGCGCTTTGCGTAATCGAACACTCTGCCGATGTTCTGCTGTGTCCGGCCAAGAGCAGAATTGACAAGGCCAGAAAATTTCAGGAAAACAAACGGTAAATTCGCCTTGTGTGCAATGTAGCGGGCCAATTCAGTCTTACCAACACCAGGAAGGCCCGTCAAAAGCAAAGAGCAAGTATAGTGGATGCCAAGCTCCTTGATGGCTAAAGCTGCTTTTCTGGTGGCCAAGAGCTTGTTGATGACTGTTTCTTCCTCCTCGCGGAGCAGGAACCGGCTTTCCGGGAAATTTGTAGCGTCCTCCGCAATCAAGAGACTTTCCAGGTTGGCAGGCAGCTGAATGAGTTCCGGTTTCAAAAGATTCAGCTTTTTGAGTTCAGCCTCCTTAAACCGGGCATCTTTTTCAGGGACATTCTTTTCAAGCATGATTCGGCACTGAGTCTGTGCATTTCGGATGTCGCCATCCACCACAAATCGAATCAAATTCCGTACGTCATCGGTCATTGTTATTTTCCTCCAAAAAAGAAAAGGCCGCCAAATGGCAGCCTGTTAATGTGATGCAATATTCTGATTTTTGTTTCTACTGCAAATAGTGTTTACCGTCGAAACAGAGAGATTATATTCAGTGGCAAGCGCCTGCACCTTCTCGCCTTCCCTGTGGCGTTTAGCAATCAGTGCATTACGTTCCGTGTTTTTTCGCGGACGGCCGCGTTTCTGTAAAATTCCAGCTCTGACATTTTCCTGATGAAACGTTTCATAAATCGCCGTTTTAGAGATTCCGTATTCTTTGGCAATAGTGCTGACCGAGACCCCTCTTTCGATTTTGCTTCGAATATCGGAATTCCTTTGATTGGTCTTGTCTTTCAGCGCCTTGTGATAGTATTCCTGACAGGTTTTTCCAATTTGGCGCATGTCCTTGTAAAGAGTGGATTTTGAAATACCGTATTTCTCACAGATGTCTTTTGAGGACGTTCCTGCCTCATAATCCGCAAGAATCGCCTTGCGCCTTTCATCCAACTTTTTGGAATTTGTATGTAAATGCCCTGCAAGGACGGTACGGACACTGCTTCGAGACAAAAAGTATTTTTTGGCGATTTCCTTATCAGTCATTCCGGCTTTCGCATCTTCCAACATAGCCGCATTGCGAACTTTCGTGGCAGCAGACTGCTTTTTCTTGTTCTTCTTAATCGTAGCTTGAGCGTATTCGGAAACAGTATAGTAGCACTGCTGATAGGTCACGCCATGCTTCTTTGCGATTTCAGCAACCGTCATCCCGGCTTTCGCATCTTGAATCATAGCTTCGTTGAGAGGTGCTCTTTTTGCTTTCTTTGCAAGATTCTTTTCTTTTGCTAGGTCTCTCACCATGGCATAGCAATAAGAGCTTGAAAAATACGTTTCCTTGGCGATTTCCTTGACAGTTTTGCCAGAAAGATACATTTCCCGAACCTTTTCGCGGTCTTCTTTGACCTGCTGCTTCGCAACATCTTTCTTTGATGCAGCCATGCAATTATTCCTCACTTTGACAACTTTTACTTTTCCCTGGGCCTGGACTATACCGCTTCATGGCGCGATATACGCTTCCCTTTTTGAGCCCGTATTCTTCCGCAAGCTCTTTGACAGAAACGCCGTTTTTGTATTTCCTGACCATCTCGGCGTTTCTTTTCTTGCCAGTCTCGATACGGTTTTGGCTGTGGATTTGTCGGCCATTCTTTCCGTGCGTATGAAGAATCCGATAAAAGAGCGTTCCACTGATGCCGTATTTTTCCTGGAGCTCCGGAGATTTTGCGCCCATCTCATATTCATGAATCATCTGGGTTTGCCAGGCTTTCTTCTTTGCTTTCCTCTGCCGGGCCTGTTCTTTGTAAAAGTCCTTCAGACTATATCGGACAGTAGAAACACAAATTTGATACTTTTCGGCCAGCTGTTCCTGGGACATACCGTTCTTGGCATCCTCCAGCATCTTTTCATTTCGTGCTCTGACTTTGTCATGAGTTAGACACACGTGGGTAATCTTGTTAATCGGCATTTTCGCTATTCTCCTTAGCTCTGGCTTTTACGTTATACTGGTAAATCCCATTTTGATGAAGGATAAGGTAACCTAGTGAAGGGCTGATATTTACCTCCCTGCTCAACTCGATAATCGATTTTCGAGGATTTTTCTTGTAAGCATCAAGAAAAGTTTGGTTCCGCATCTTTTTCTCTTTTTTGAGAGCCGTTTCAATATGATTGTATTTTTGGCTTTCGTACTCTCCGCTCGAATGCAAGATTGCATAAATACGCTGCATGGAAATGCCGTACATCTTGCCCAATTCTCTGGCCGTCATACCGCCTTTATACTGTTTAACAATTTGCTCATTTCGAGTGGTAAGTCTCTTCCTCTTTTTTTCAAAATAACGAGGCGGCTCCTGCGTACCTTTTAGAATCTTGTAGCACATCGTTTCTGAAAGATTATATTCCCTCGCGATTTCTAAAATCGGCTTTCCATTTTTGTAATCTTCGATGATGCTTTTATTGCGGTTCATGCGTTCTTCTTTGTTTGACATAAAGCCTCCGATAAAAAGAAAGAGCAGGTTCAAAACTGAGCCCGCCCTAGCCTTTCGGTCGGATTTTGCCCGACCAACGATGTTTTTTGATGCCTTTCGTTCTATATTTTGTATTATATGCAATTCGCACAGATACACAATGTTTTTCTTTCTGGTAATTTATGGTAAGTATTGTGCAAAAATTGACACACTCCCACGATTAAAATCGTGGGATTCTACTTCAACGAGGCCGCTGGCTGTCCCAGTCTTACGCCTCTCGGTAACGGCGTGGTGCCCCACCCGCAGGAGCATTTTTACGCAGGGTAGCCCATTTGAGTTAATCCCATACGGCATATATTGATAGCTGCATTGACGTCTCTTTCGTGGTGCGTGCCGCAAGATGGGCAATCCCACTGCCGCTGCTTGAGTGTGAGCTTCGGGTAGATGCACCCGCAGCGACTGCAGCACTTGCTGGATGGAGCGAAACGGTCAATTTTCACGACCTCCGTGCCACAGTTGGATGCCGCCCACTCGAGAATTTGAACAAGCTCACCGAACGCAATATCGTTGATTTTGCGTCCCCAGAGTTTTTGCATCCCCGCAAGATTTAAGTCTTCAATGCAGATGATGGCATAATCTCCAATCAGCTGATAGGCAGTCTTGAAGAACCAGTCGGTGCGTTGATTACACATCTTTCGATAGATGCGGTTTAACTCCTTGATAGCTTTCTTGCGGTTATTACTGCCTGCCTTGCAGCGTGAAATGTGACGTTGTATGGTCTTCAGCTCTTTCAGGGAGGCTTTATACCATTGAGGAGAATCTATCACACTGCCGTCATCCAGGTTGAGGAAATGCTTTAAGCCGAAATCCATCCCGACAGCTTTACCTGCTCGTGGAAGAATTTCATTACATTCCTCTTGGGTGACGACAAAGAGGTAGACATCACCTAAATTATCGCGCTTGACGGTTAAGGTTTTCACTTTACCCTTCAAAGGACGAGAATCGAAATAGCGATACTTCTTACCATTGATGGTGACGCTGCCTTTGCCGTCAAACTTATAGCCTGCCTGTTTGAGCGTGAAGCTTTTATACATCTCGCGCTTCTTAAATTTCGGCAGCGACTTCTTGGTAGGATGCGCCTTTTTCTTATTATCAAAATAGGCTTTATAGGCACGGTCAACCCGTTCCACCACATCCTGAATAGCTTGGCTGCCGAGATTATGCCAGTGAGCCCACTTGCGGCGCTTGCAGATTTTAGCAATGTACTTTTTCAAATCATTGGCTTTAAGCGTTTTGCCATAGACCAAATAGTACATACGCCGCATAGCAATGCAAAAATTCCAAATCTCGGAGGCAAGTTCAATCTGGCGCACCAGGTATCTGTTCTTTTTACTGTTGTACAGCTTATACTTGTAAGTTTTAACAACCAGACGCATAGATAGCAGCCTCCTTTCAGTTGGACTCTACTATCCATGGTACGCAATTCGCAAGCATAGGCAAACAAAAAAGCTGCCTATCCAAAGATAGACAGCAGCTATTTATTTTACTTGACGCCTTTCATCCCACGACTGAAGTCGTGGGTTTTCCCGGCTGGTTTTTATAAGACCACTACCCTTTTCGGGGCAGTGGTCTCGATTGCTATTGCTTTTGAAAATCAATCCAGTAGTTTTCCGGCCTTGTATGAGTGATACAAATATCTAGGATTATTATTCAGGAAAGTCTCGATTCCAATGTTCCCAACCGTAGGAGACAACAGACTGTAAAAGGCTCATTGGAACAAGGTCTTCGCTTACAAAAGTGCCGTTGTCTTTTACGTATTGATTGATTTTTTCGCGTTCGTTCTTGCTTGCGGATTTGACATTGACAAAAACCTCTTTGGAGGTTGGCTCGTAATGAAGCAGAGTATCGCAAGAAACTTTAACGGAAATGCCGTTGTCATCGCCGGTTCCAATCGTGATGGTCATGTTTTTTCTATCATTAAGTTCCCGTGAGCAATATGCACATACACTTTTTGCAATACGTTGAGACTCGTTGTCGTCAGCAATGAACGTATGTGCAATTTTATCTGCCAGTCTTGCTGCTTCAACTTTTTTAGGAAATTCATATGCTCGTCTGCTGTACCAAACTCCTTGAAAAACAAAGCTTCTTATTACTCTATCTTTGAGATTGGCTAATGCACTTTCAAGATAATCATTCGCGTCAAGAATATAGTTTGCCATGCTTCTAAAGCCAAAACTGCGAACAATGCTCATTGCATCTTGAAGTACATATTCATGGTAAACCGGTTCTTTTTTAAGCATAGCATAGATGGCATACTGCTCTGCACGTTCTTCTGCTTCTTTGCTATTGATAAGGCTTTGGCTTATACTGAAATCATCGAGAATTTTCTTGCAGAACGCCTGCTCAAACTGCTGACGAAAATCTGCTAATTCAGGTTTCAATTTAGGGCAAACTTTAAGAAGATAATCCGACAAAATCCAGAACTTGGATGAATCGGCAATAAATCCGGCACGCTTAAAGCTGATTGTGCAGTCTTCAGGGAGCGGCGTGTTGTAACAGCCTTCTCGTGCGCTCCATCTAAAATTCTGCATAAACAGTTCTGTCATCCTACTGTTAACCGGGGCCTTGAAGAGCTTTATATACGCTCCATCTTCGCAGTTGCGTGGACAATAGAAAGCGGGTTCCTTATCTACCGCGAACCCCTCAAAATAATTCTCGTTCGGGTTGTGAAGAAATTCATATACTCCTTCTTCTGTCAGATGTTTCACGTTGTTAATAGTGGCCATAATTTTACCTCCTGAAATGTTATTTGTCAGTTGTTGTTAGCTATTCGATTCCCCCGGCAGCCACTGCTGCGGATAAGCTCGAAGCAGGTTCTTTGGCACGCAGTCATTCAGAGCGGAATTCTCAGCAAGAGCCATGTCGATGATGTAATAGTCATCACCATTGCGCATCACATCGATGCTCCACTGCCCTGTCAACTCAATGCGAGGAATAACCTTCTTCAGCTCAGCCAGAACAGTTTGAACGCTTTCGTGGTAACGCTGGTTCAGAATGTCTTCATGCATCTTGTAGACAACATAATCATGGCGTTCCTGTGGGCTGCTGACTTTTTTGAATTCGTTCTTCATAACATCGCTGCGCCAATAAGGACTTGCGCCAAGGATTTCCTTTGTATCAAAATCCACAAACACGCGATATTCAGTGTGCAGCGGCAAACCGTTGTAGATGGTGGGGTTATTTTCTTTGTCCTTGATGTATTCTCTGACGACCCACTCGTTCGTGGTGTTCGCGCCGTAGAAGCAGCGATTGTTCAGAGGGGATGCCATCGAGCATGTCAGATGATTCAAAAACAAGAAATACTCGCCCATCTCATTGATTTCCTTCGGGTTATGGATATGAGCGTTGCGGAATTCGTATTTGGAAGAATACGTGCCCGTTTTGATAAAATAGTCTTCGTATCCATCAAGATGGAAGACTTTCTGGCAATAACGGTTCACGATTTCCTTTGTAACGGGATTCAACGTCTCGAAACCAAGGCGGGTAAGCTGCAGCATGGTGATAGGTACGCGAAGAATTTTTGTGTCCGGAACCTTGAAAAATGCGCTGCCGTACAATCCCTCTACCAGAGGAGGAAACCAGAAGCCCATAGAGTTGGGGTTCATCTCAAGCATCTGATAAGTGAAGTCATCAAGGTCGAGGATGTCAAGACCTTGACGGAACATGTTGTAGTAAAACATTTTTGTGCTGTCGTTCTTTGCATTCTTGTAGCCTGCGTAGTTTTGAAGCAGTTCCTTGTACGACGGCTCAGAAATGTCAATCTTCATCAACTTTCCGGTGAGCTGCGGACGGAGTTCTTCGGGGTAGCGTTTCAACTCCTCGTTTGTAACCTCTGTCATAAAGTCGCGGTTGGCAGAGTATGTCACATAATAGCCACCGCGTTCCGCGTTGTAGATGTACAGACGCGTTTCAAGCACCAGTTCTGTGACGATGCGGTCAATGAGCGAATTGAGTTCCGGTGGGAAGTAGACCTTTTTGTCGAGAATTGCTTTGACTGTAGCTGTATCCCACTGGAGCATATTTTCATGCAGCTCTCCGCTTTCAAGAACCTGTGTCTTATAGACCTCATCAAAGGTTTTGAGGGCATCAGGGTCAGTTTTGAGCATTGCTGCAAGCTCCTCATAGGAAAACGGCTTATCTTTCTTATCGGTTAAGATGGCGCTGATTTGTTCAAACATGTCTTTTGTTTCAGTCATTTGTGGTCTCCTTTTCTAAAAAAGCCACCGTTTCTGTAGGAAAACAGTGGCAATGTATAAGTGATATGGTTTAGCTTGCAATGTACAACTCGCTGTTGGAAATGTTCTCCAGCCAGTTTTTGTTCATTACATTACCAAAACGATATTTCTTCTGCGACTTGTAGGACCAATCGCAGCCGGAAACGACATCACCGATGGCGTTCAAGTACAGCTCGCCGCTGTAAAAGTCGATATCGCCGGTTTTGTTGAATTCGTATTCGAGCTTGTCTACATGAGGTTCACGCTTCTTATAGATATTCGAATCGAGATTCTTAGCACGCCCTTCGTTCAGTAAATAAGCCAGATGAAAGTCCGTTACCTTATCGTTACGGTTATATTTCAAGCCACTAAGGATACTTTTACTTTCATATGGGATTACTTCGTGGAAGTTATCACTGCTGATGCAAAGACCGCACATATAGTCATCTTTTTCATCGCAGTAGGCCCACCACTCCAGACTCGCCATAGCAAGGTCAGCCATCTTATCGACAGCTTTTCCGTTAGTGACCATGTAAAAGCTTCCAACGGCGATACCGCGCTCTTTGACAGCTTTCAAGGTGTATCGAATTGCCGGTATATTCAGAGAGATTTCCCCACCGGTAAAGGTAAGAGAGCTGATATAAGCTCCCTTCTCAAAGTTGTCGAGAAAAGCATCGATGTACTTCTCCTGAATATCGATGCTTTCGGCATCTCCGCGCAGGCAGTGCGCACAGCACATATTGCACCGGCGCGTAACTTCTATGAATACATTGTTTGCGCCATAAATACGCATTTATTTCATGCCCTTTCTGTTATTCTTCCGCGCAATCCTCGTAGTCATCCGTGAAACTCTCGTTGCGGTCAACGACAACATTCACATCGGGCGGAGCGATTTTAGTCAGACCATAGTTCAAGAAGAACGAGCCGGGAATGTCATCGACATCGCCCCAGTTCCAGCAACCACAGTTGATTTCCAGCTGTCGTTTGCCTTCATCCGTCTTGAGATAGTCCTTGACAGCACTGCGCAGGACGTTTTCCGGGTCATGGATTTGCTCCGGATTGTAGCTAAACTGAATCAGTGTGCATTCCGTTGCGGATAAGCCAATGACCTCATTGGCGACGATAGTGAATACTTCCATCGTAAGTTCCCTCCCCTCACGCGTTGACGATACCGCCGTGCTTGGCCAGAACCGCGTCCACGGTTTCTGCGGGCACATACCCGTAGACCGTAGCCAGCGGTGCCTCGTCGTCTTCAGCAAACGGCAGAAACTCTTCGACCTCCTCAGACAAGTAGCTGAGTTCGACCTTAGAGTAATTGCCGTCCGACAGGTCTTCGTTCGGTCTGCAGTAGTGCATGCTGCTTGCCTGAATCGACAGGTTGAAGCCGTCTGCACAGACTGCAATCGGCCGAAGCGCAGGGGTGCCGAAGATGGTTTTGGAAAAGGTCTTGCGGAGAAATTCGTTAACATTGTTGATAGCCATAGCGGTATACTTCCTTTCTGTTGTATGAGATGTTTTTTGTCAGATGTACTTTTCCCAGAAGCGCTCGAACTCTTCGTCCGGCATCTGGGCTTCGGTTTCATCCATCACGCGGTCGTAAGTATCGCTGGAAATGTCGGTCCCGACAAAATCAGCAACAGCCTCATGTCCGCGCTTTTGGATGGCATCCTTCAGGATAGCCCAGCGACATTCATGGATAGCGTCCGTGAGCGATTTGCCGTCGTGCGCTTCCCAATATTCGCCGGTCTGCTGGATTCGGTAGAACTCATCCAATGCGTTGTTGACATCGTTCTCATCCATGATGTCAGAGACAAAATTGAGCGGGTAGGACTGCCCGTCAATTTCAACATCTGCATGGCTGAACGAGTCATCATCATCGGGGCTTGCGCAGCATTCGACAGCAAAAACTTCATGGGTTTTGCGGTTGGCTTTGCATGGCAGATTGAACATTGCACCGGAATCAAAGCAGGACTCAATGCAGGCATTGACCACATCGCTTACGGGAGACTCTGCAGCCTCCTGATATTCCGGCATGTGCCAGATGTCGATGCTTGCCTTGTTGGTATCCTCAATGTTGCGGACCTTCAAGACACGGACACCCTTCTTCTCCATGTGAATGACGGCACGGCACAGGTCCACACGGATTTCGTGTGAATCCATAATGGTGCCACGGTCATCCTTAGGTAGGAAGATTTCGATAACTTTGTTGATGTTAGGGGTTTCGGCGACGAAGTAGACCTTGTCATCGTGAATTTTGAACATTGCGTTATACTCCTTTTTTATAGTTGCGCAAACAAAAAAGGCAGGCCCACCAAGACGGTGAGTCTGCCTTATGTCTGCAGAATTGTGAATTGTACGAAAGGCAGAATGCCTTTTTCGATGTTTGTTATCTATCGTACATTTTTTATTGTAGTCAGTTCGCACAGCTTGTCGAGTAAATCAGGTGCAATTTTTATGGTTTGCAAATCCCACACGCCGAATACCCTTCCTGGATGAGCTCATCGCGGGGCCCCATATAGTCGATTCGATTCTTTTGACTCATCGATTCGACTGCAGAGCAATCGGGTTTGTGAAACTTCATAGTGCTCGTGTTCAGAACGTATGTCTCGTCTATTACAAGAGGTCTGCTGTTTTGTTCATCATTGGACTCTGCAGCAGAACCGGCTTCAATCCGATTCTCATCATGATATTCACCGGAAGTGAAACTTACCTCTTTGCCATCCGAGGTGCAGTGAATATCACCCAGCAGGTCTGTGCGATAAACCTCGACACCTTTGTTTTGCAACTTGTCGAGTGTTTCCTGATGTGGATGGCCGTAACTGTTCCCTGTGCCACAAGAAATCACAGCATATGTTGGATTTACCGCATCCAGAAAAGCCTCTGAGGTAGATGTACTTGAGCCATGATGCCCTACTTTCAGAACTGTTGACTGAATGTCTTGTCCCGATGCAAGTATCATGTTTTCCGCTTCCTGTTCCGCATCTCCTGTAAAGAGGAACGAGGTGTCTCCATAGACAATACGCAAAACAATCGATGTATTGTTCGTGTCATCGGGAACAGAATTAACACCAACTATCGTGAATTCTGCTTTCCCTAGAGTATAAGTGTCTCCCACATCCGGTATGGTAATGCCTCCGCCTTTCTGTTCCGCGTGGCTTGCAAAGTCCCGAAATGCTTTGCTGTCGTATTCTGTCACAGGGCACAGAGTCATGTCCGCAGTGACGGCCTCAAAGGCACCGGACAAACCGCCGATATGGTCTTCGTGTGCGTGGGTTCCAACGACATAATCCAGGTGTCCATCGGTTTCACGCTGCATGACAGAGTAAAGAACGTTAGAATCATCGACATTGCCGCCATCAATGAGCATTGAGTGGCCGTCGCAGGTAACAAGAGCGGAATCCGCTTGCCCTACGTCTATAAAATGAATGGTAAAGCTGCCGTCCACCGAACCGCCAGCCGTCTGGTCACTGCTCACAGTGCTTTCTGAGACGACCCCGATACTGGATGGACTTTCCGATATTATCGGATTCTGACCGCAGCCGGTGAAGTTGAGTGCAAGGAGCGTAGCGATGATTGCCGCAGTGCTCCGGAATAGATTGTTTTTGAGTTTCATACTTTTTCTCCTTTCAACAAAAAAAGCGGACCTACCCCGCTATGGGATAAGTCCGCTTAAAATACAGATTGTGAATCCTACTGATTTTTAGTATCTGTTCACATTTTATATTGTACGGCGTTCGTATATTTTGGCAAGCGCTATTTTTCGCCAAACTTAATGTCGATATATACAATTTCAAAGCACAGTGTAGCGTTCAAAATAAATCCGAAAACAATGTAGGATGGATGAGTCAAGGACCAGCCAGGATTCGCTAGATACCCATGCCAATATCTAATGTTAACTACAAAAATAAACACCGGCAGAATTAGATACCAGATGCTTTCCAGCACAATTTTGATATTTTTTCGCATCTCACTCGCCTCGAAATTCGAGCGGAATCATGGTCCGGCGCTTTTGGCTTTCTGAATACCAGATAACGCCAAATCCGACCAGGATAGCGAAAATGATGATTTTCAAAAGCTTCTTCATTTATTTCTCCTTTTATGCTGCGGATGCAAAGATGTCACCGCAAGGGCAGTTATAAAACATTTTATACCGACTTGTCACGGCCGATATATCCCAATTCTTAATATCTCTCTCCTTTTTTAGAAAATTTTTATCGCTGCGAATATCTTTATGGCATCGTGATATTCGCAGAATAATTGTTTATGCTTTGCTCATTTTTGTCAGTCGCTTAGCAACTGACATGATGAGCCATTTCTGGGTTTTCTCCGAGAGTTGGCGGGGCTTGCATTCGATTTTCTTGCGAATCCCGCAGGTATTTTCGCCGTTGTAATATAGCAGAACTCCTATACCATCAGGAATCTCATCTTTGACCTTCTTGTATAGCGCTAACGGCATCGCATAGTAGTTACAGTGCCCCACAAAGTTGTGGCCATGGTCAGAGTGAAAGTCACTCACGGAAACCTTAATTTCCACGCAGGTGATGACGGTGTCGAGGGTGTATGTATGTTTCGTCTTATATAGCCTGCAGAACCGTTCCGTACACGGTTCATTACGAAAACTCCAGTCGGCGATATCTTTGGGGCATGATACCTCCTGCATCCACTGCCGGACGGACGGCATAACTAAGTCTCTGTCCTCATCCCTGTACATTGAGAGTTTGCAGGTCCCACATTTTGTTTCTGATGTGAAGCACTCTTGAACCCGAACGAAGTCAACAAGACCGGATTTTATCGAGCCACACTCGACAGGTACTTCCAGAGCGTCGAAGCCTTGACGGAACGAATCAACCCGGTATCCACCATAGCTGGTAGGATGCCAAACCTTTAGCGCTGATTCGATTTTTTGAGTCAGAAGAGTTTTTGCCATGGCTGCTCCAATCCTCATCGAATGATTTCGTGCGCAATAACGTCGGATTCCGTACAAAAGATATCGCTGTAATCGGCCTCATCATTGCCCGCACAGACCTCATGCTGATATGGTGCCGTGCCCTTGCGTTTAATTTCAATGCGCCAGATACCGTTCGTATAGCGCACTACCAAAATCGTGTCATCATCCAAGAACAGCCGGACTCCCTTGACATCGAAGCAACCAATTTCATCGACCCCATAGTTGGAATTATCCAGGCAGACAAGGTCGTCACTGGACCCATAAATTTTGACCACGTTGCACCTCACACCGTTTTCTGTTCGCTGGTGACAATGCGCGGGATGAATAGAAATTCAGTTTTTCTTGTTTCAGTGTTGGTTCTCCGAATGACCGTGCCATCCCGAACGATTTTCACACCATCCTTATTGATGACAGGCTTTTCTTTGCCGACGAAGTTCATCAGTTCCAGCTCTTCAACAGTGTAGTTATCCCGGTGCAGCCATTCCGTGAGCTCACCGTCATCGTCGAAAACCGGGACAGCCTCGCTCCCCAGCGTGCTCCTTGCTTCAAACTTATTCATAGTTTTTGTCTCCTTGCAACAATTTTTTATGCGATTTATCGGAATTTTGTGGCTATATCTTAGTTTTGCAAGATTCGTACAGCTGCAAAGACTCAAGTTGATGGCATTACCCAGCTTTCTTGGTTTCGGGTTTCACGATACCGCCGTTGGCATCGTAAACATTGTACGGGAAATTCCCATTGTTGACACGCTTGGCAACCCGCTGCCCGGTGGCAGTCTTGTAATACTGGTTCAGCCGGTTTGCAGTACGGAAAAAGGCAAACCTTGCATAATGTGTGCCGCGCTTGACACGATTTTCGCGCAGCAGTTCGTCCCGCAGCGTGATAGCGTAGAGTTCGGCTTCATTGTTGGTGAACCCCGAATAGAACACGTCCATAAACTTCTCGATATGAATAGCGGGAACATCGTTCATGGCAGCCACAATGATGGCCGCTGTTGTACCTGCGGAATTGAGTCCCAGCAGTGTAGCCTTCTTGATGCATTTGGTGGCAGATTCGATTTGCGTACGGTATTTCATCAACCATTCGCTCAAAGCTTCCTCGTGACTGAGGTTCGAGCCTGCGAACACGCGGCCAATGAGGTTTGCTGTGGAGAGAATCGTATTGTTCGTCCAGCTCATGTCGTAGTCAGACATCTGTACGCGATTTGCCATGGAGCGGATGTTCCCGGAATCGATGTGCTGAGACTTGGCGGCATTAAAGGTCACGTTCATACGCACGGTCACACCGGACTCAACGATAGCGAGTAGCCGATGCTGCCCATCAACCCCCTGATGCGTTGTATCCCAATGCCCTTCTCTCATGTCCTTTGCCATCTTTTTGACTTTAGCGACGTTGACGTTTCGATTATTGTCGTTTCTTTCAAGCCATCTTGCCGCCTGTTCGGGCGAGATTTCGTAGCCGTCCCGAGTCCTCTCACCAAGGCTAACCAACCGGGCTTACGGGTTTCCCCGCAAGCCCCGTCTATAACCGGCAAACCGGTTTAGGCGGGGTTGTTGACTGTGTCGATGTGTGTTTGCTTATTGCACTTATAATTCTAAGCCGTTCGCATAGCTGGTCAACTGCCTCACCACCCAAAAATTTCTTTGTAAACAAAAAAATAGCCCGCACAGAACTGAATCTGTACAGGCTTCGTATTAGTCGTGGAGATGTTCGTGGCAAGGTTCAGGCGGCATACCATGCGGGTCAGGCTCGGGAAAGCGACCATGGTCCCCGATGATTTCCGAAGTACGGATACCGTTCGCTTTCCGGCAAGCCTCGATGGTCTTAGAAAGCACCTCCTTGACATCGCGCGGGTTCTTGATACGACGGATATCAATTTCCGGTGTCATGGCATCCGTGGAGCAGAGATGGATGCTACCTACACGGCAAAGACGCTCATAGAAGTTCTGCTTGAACGCGATGTCCCTGACGCGGTACAGCTGAATCTCGTCTTCGCGCAGATTAAAGCAGCCACGCTGGATGATGAGTTTGGTCTCGGTCAGAGTGTACTTCGTAAAGGACAACGGCAGAGAAAAGATGGTGTGGCGTTTGCGGTCGGTCCAGAGGATTTTCTCCTTGTCCAAATCGATGCCGAACTCGCCGTTTTTGAGGGTGGACATGGTATGGCTCCTTTCGTAATGAGATTTGTTTGGATTGTTGGTATTCTACCATTTTAGTATCAGTTTAGTCCGTCTTCGTCGTATTTGTCGCTTTTTCCAAGGTTGCAAATACTGCATAGCGTTCTAAGATTTTCAGGTACAGTCTTCCCGCCTTTGGATACCGGGATTATATGGTCTACATGGAGTGTGACTCCGTCTTTTTTCGGCGTTCGTCCGCAAATCACGCATTTAAAGTTATCTCTTTTTAAGATATCATATCGCAAAGAAGGCGTCAAGATTTTACGCTGGTATTCCTTGCTCTCGCGCTCTTTCTCCAGAACGTAGGATTGATTAACGAGATTCTTAATATCCTCTGTAGAATACACCTGAAAGTTTCTATAGCGGTTGCGACCGGCAGGCGATGTGTAACGTATCGAACAAGTTATCGTCGATTCTGTTGTCGGAGGTTCGCGGTGTTTTTCTTCGTTTTTCATCACTCTGCGTTCCAGCACAGAGTATAGCCATGACGGAGGTGTCTCCGTGAAATCGGGCAGTTGTCTATACTCTTCCTCGAATTTTGCGAGTTGTTTCTTGTTAATCTCAATGGCGTCAAGTATTTCCTCAAACACATCGCGTTCCTTGCAAACCCTACCAAATACATATTTGTCGAAGTTAAAATGGTCGAATTTGTACTTGCTTTCCAAGCACTCGCAGTATTCGGTATTACTCTCAACCTGAAGATATTGATATTTTGCGCATAAGGCTTTGTACGCCAGATATCTGTTACTGGTTTCTTCGATTTCGCTTATAACTTTTCTTCTTGTGACAACAGTTAAGAGTATCATAATTGCCAGTGCGAGCGATATGATTCCTGTGGTAAGCATTACCTCGATAAGCGAAGAGGTCATGGTTTTCTTTTCCTTTCATTTGTATGTAGTTGCGGGCGGTTCAATCAATATCCACGTTGCCAAAATCCTCGGCGAGAGGTTCGTTGTACCAATCGTATTCCCCCGTCTCCTCATCATCGTCATCAAGAAAAAGAAGGTCGTCATCTGTGACGGGGATGTCTTCCTTTATTTTCATAGCTGTTTTTCTCATTTAATTATGTATTTTGCAAAAGTGCTATGTTTGTGCAAATCGTGGTCTTGATTTGTTCTTGTTTAATTGTATTTTTTTCATTTTCTTTGGATTTTATTATGCCTGAAATTGTAATTGCAATTGCTTTTTTGAGTTTTGTGTCAAAAATTTTTGACATTCGTCCCTTTATGACTGTACAAATAAAGCTCAGAATGAAATAGAGTAATAATAAAAGCAAAACCGTTATAACAATCGCAAGTGGGTTTACTTCATATTGCGTGAAAAATTCTATACTTAGCATGCTTGTGACAACTGAAATTATAATTGTTCTAAACTGGGATAATGTATCTCTTAAAGATGCTTCAAAATCATCTGCGAATTGACATTCTGAAAGATTTGCTTCTAAAAGCACCAACTCTTTTGTCAATTCTATATCATCGTTTTTATTATCAAAAATATATGTTGCTATTTTATCAATGGCTTTTGCAAAGTTCTCTTTTGATATTTTGGCTTGAAACCCATGCTTTGATGTTGTCGCTTCTGAAAACTTTTTGAATGTGCTTGGTCTATCACTGGCTTTTTCTGCTTTGTTTATACTTTTGCCTGTCTTTTCCACTTTATAATCACACTGGTGTTCATTGATAATATCCCCTACTGTGCTCTTAGTTTTTTGCTTGTAAACTTTACCGTCTGTAAAACTTACAACAACAGAAACAGGAAGTCCCGCACTAAAATTTTGTAATTGGTCATGCAACTTTCCTTTGGAAAAATTAAAATCCAGCCGTTCACCTACTCGGAGCTCTTTAGGAAATTCTTGATAATAAACCGGGTCACCTGGAACTGCTATTTGGTGTAGATATTGACCATCAACAAGTAAACTTATATTCGTAACATAGATACTTGAATTACCATTATTTGTTAGAAAAACTGTACATATCTCTTGCTTAAAATCGTCTAGTGACGGTAAAACCACAATCCTATCAGTTTTAAAGCTTGCTATAACTTTTTTCTTTCGTTCAATATATCTTTCAACAATAGGCTGAAGCACTGCTATAATACACGCCAACATTGTCCCAATCGAGCCAAACGCAGACCAAAACGATTCCAAATTCATATTTTCACCTTCCATTTTCACAATCTTTTTTGCCGATACAAATTGATTAAGCACGTTTTCTGTCTTTTCCTGCACCATCTTCATGTACTCTTCCATATACTCCAGTCAGGCTGACCGGTCTTGTCCACAAGAAGCTTAATTCTTGCAGCGCAAAACAGCAATGGTACGTCAATTATCCGACTTTGCCGAATTGCATTTCTTGCACAGCATCTGCAGATTGTCATCAGTGGTATGCCCGCCCTTGCTCCAAGGAATGATGTGGTCACCTTCCATATCCTCAAAGGCGTACTCGGTGTTGATGCCATTTGCAACGCACAAGGGACACTTATGCCCTTGCCGCTCATAGGCGCGGAGTTTCTGCGACTCAGTAAATGCACGAAGGGACAGGTGCTTCTCATCGCGCCAAGTGCGGTCAGAGAGGATGAACGGGATGATGCCTGCCTTCTTGGTTACATCATCATCCATTACGAGCTTCTTGATGTCTGCTTCCAGAGCGTTACTGTTGTACTGTTTGGCATGATACTGGTTATAGAGTAGTCCCCATGCCTGTGCATCCGTAATTCCCTTCCGCTTCGTTGGGAACAGCATCTTCGCCCAGTTGATGACAGACTGGAAGTAAAGCCAGAGGTCATTGGCATCCTCGTCATGCTGATGAATAGCCATGTACATCTGCCCGGATTCCAGACCATCGCGGTCCGCAATCCAAACCAGAGCCTTTTCCAGCAATTCCTGCCGAATCGGATTGCCTTTCAGATAGCCGTCAGCCATTTTCGCGGCAACGCAGTTGCGTTTTGAGAAGTAGTTCTTTGCATCGGCCAGCCACGGTCCCGTGTATGTAGCGTTCAGCAGTTCCTGTGAAGTCAGAACCTCACCAGCGATATTGATGCGCTTGAACCATTCCAGCTTCTCTGCCTCAGTGCCCTCACAGACATAGACCGTCAACTCGTAGTCAAGAATCGTTTGCTTTTCCTCATCGGTCAGATTCTGGAAGAACTTGTCGTTGCCATTGATTTTGATAGGAAAATCCTTGTTGATGTACTGGGCAATAGAGACGGTACGCTGCTGCCCATCAAGAACCTCGTATGTGTTAGCCCCGGTCTTAGACCAGTACATGACGTTCAGCGGAAATCCGTTCATTACGGAATCGATGACGGCAGCACGCTGCTTTTCCCCGTAAATGAACTCGCGCTGGAAAGACGGGCGAATCGTAAGACGGTTATTGTAGCCGAATACACCTCCATCGCCATTGTCCTTGTAGTTCTCGACAAGGTCAGATACCTTGATTTTGGTTTCTGTGATTTTCATAGGTGTAGTCTCCTTTACATCTGTGGACGAATATAAGTTTCAAAGTATTTACAGAAATCGCTATAATATATCGGATTGATACGATATTGACAATTGATATAATTATCATAAGGATTACTTTCGTCCTCTTGCTCCTGTATCAATGCAATTGATTTACCATTATACTTAAAGAGATGCCAGCCAATAAAGTCATTAGGGTAACCATCGCTCCATTGGTTATTGCTTTTAATCAAACTGTCAAGCCATCTATAAAAATCAATACTATTGTTTTTTTCAAAAAAATTGTCAAACATAGCTTTATTGTCTTTGGACTTTTGTACCGTTGAATTTGCAATGCGGCTGTCTTTGAGTAGTTTACGGGCAAGAAGGATTGTGATGTCTTTAACATCGACCTCTTCCTTATTGATAAATTGAATTTTTGCTAAATCTTTATAACATCCTCTTTTGCAGTGTTTCTTGAGTTCATCAATGTTAGTGTTATATAAAATCGGCAAAATTACATTTTCACCATTATCGTTTTGACGTACCAATAGAGATTTTAATTCCTTTTCAGTCCACTCTCTATCATAAAAATTGTTTGAGATAACAATAACGCCGTAACGACATTTTGCCAATCCATCCTGAATTTTGCATGCCCAATCGTCGCCCCACTCAATTGAATCAGAATCGTAAAAAATCTTAATTCCAAGTTTTTGAAAAGATTTATACAATTCTTCAACAAATTGTTCCTTATCAGCGTTGGCGTGGGAAATAAATACATCATATTCTGCCATCATTCATTTTCCTTTTTGTGAATAAGAATGCGTGCATAAGTAGAATGTACACATTCTCCAGTATTTGGATTTATATAGTAATTTCCGCTTTTAGCTTTTCCATTTATTACGGGATTTCCTCTCGTCTTTTTTCCAGTTGCTTTTGTAAATGAGCCGTCTTGTTTTACTTCTTTGAATTCATCATAAATTCTGAGTTCCTTAATACCTGCTAATGATTCGCTGCTTGAATTTAACAGTCCAACAATCTCAAATTGTTCAGGATTATACTTATCCAAGAACGTAATCGGCACACCCATTACACCTTGATAATCAATTGGAATATCAGCAACCTTGCCCACATTGATAGCATCATAGTTATCGTAATGCGGATACCTCTCCTTCGCATCCGGCAAAGGATTTCCATTATCGTCATAGTACCGCTGCCATAGAATCAGCTTCTCGTGGCGTTTCTGAATATCGAGGTTGGTGAACACGGAAATAGCAGGTACTTTACCATATTTGAATCCGTCATTGTATTGTGCTGTAAGTTTTTCATCGAAACGGTAGCCTTCTGCAACCCTAAAAGCACAAGTTTTGTTTGCTGTATAGCCAAGCCATACCCTGTTCTCTTTCAGCAGCGGGAAAAACTCCTTGTATGTAATGGCATTGTTGTTGCCCCAAATGATGAACTTTTTGTCGCGTTCCATCAGTGTGCCAACATACTCACGGAATAAGCTGAATGGCGGATTGGTCACCACGATATCACTTTCATCCAGCAAGTCAAGGCATTCCTTGTTTCGGAAATCGCCGTTACCTTCCAGCGGGGTCTTAACTCCGACTTCCACATTGTTGTCGTCCCCACCCTCGTACTCCATCTTGTAGGTTGGTTCTGTACGGTCGTAGTGTGTGGAAATCAGCTTTTTCAAGCCAAGTTCAGCGAAGTTCAGGTGGAAATACCGCCAGAAAGCGGACCATGTCGGGTCGTCACAGTTGCAGAATACGACCTTACCCGCGAAATGCTTCTTGTAGTGCCGTAGTTCCTCCGCGACATCCTCAATTCTGGTGTAGAACTCATCATTCTTCGCGTCCTTCGCCTTATGAAGGTTATCGTTCTTTGCCATCTCCGTATCCTCCAAAAACAAAACCCCCGATGCCGTAACATCGGAGGAGTAAAAATCAATTATTTATCGTTCAAAATTGCCAGCAACTCATCGAGGATGCCGATATAGTTGTCGTCATTGATATACTGGATGGTGTTAATCATGGCCGTTTTCAGTGCATTGATAGGTTCTCCGCGCATCGAGCCGGAAGTATCGACAACGAACAAAGCTATTTCTTAGTCTGTGCGGGTGTATCCGTGGTCAGCTAACCATTTATGTACTTCATTCGTGACGTCCAATGTATCGATGGAATAGCTGTTAACTCCCAATTTGCCATTGGAAAGATTCATGCCGATATTATAAATGAGCTTGTGGCCTTTCATTTTGCCGATGGTCGTTGTGCTTCCTGCGGCGAATGTTTTGACTCCGACGCCGAGTTCCGAGTTATTCTCATAGTCCAGCTCTTTGTAAGTAAAATTGTCTTGTACAAGAATCAGTTTTTTGAAAATCTGATGACTCTGCAAGATGCCATGATGAATGGAAAGGCAGTTTTGCCAATCGGCTTCAAAATCAATCCAGTTCCCGAATGTGGAAGCTGTCAATGGAGCATTAGGACTCTGGTTGATAGCTGCTGCCTCTTGAAGCAGCAGTTTCTTAGGTGTTTTGTATTCCGCTACCGGATAGTTAATTTCACCCTTGCACAGTATTTTCGCAAATGCTTTGACGGCAAGCTTACCAAAGATAACGCATAAACATCCGCAGAAACCAAAAAATGCGCCAAGCAGATAGAATACAAGTGTTGCTGTATGGATGCTTTCGGGGTCGTATCTCTGCGCTGATGCCTCCGAGATAACAAGGCCAATTGGAATCAGCAGCAAGATAATGCCGAAAATTATAAAAGCGATTCCCATTGTTACCCACATCCGACCCGTACCTGCCGGGGTCGCATATTTCAGCGCTCTTTTCCGTTCTTTCTCAGACGGAATCATCTTATCCTTTTTGGCTGCCATGATTTCCTCCTCCTTTTAAGAAGTAGTGGTAAGAATTCCCCCTCCTTCAGGTGGGGGTTGTTGACTCGTGAAATCTGTTGTTGATTTTCTGAATCAGCCAAAGCTGAGCTGCTCTGAGTCAGTCGAAAAGAAAGCCGCCTTTTTCTTTGCCTGCTCTTTTGCACTCTTACTTATCGGTTTCTTCGTGCCGTCCAGATGATGCTTGCTCTTGTACGAATAGCCTTTCCAGGCAGCCTGATAGGAAAGGTAGCCATATCCGTTAGCATTGTCCAGGACCTTATCAGTAGCGGTCTCGACCACAACATAACGGGGCTGGTTGGGCTTTGAGAGTTCATCGCTTTTTACGACACGATAGCTCTTCTTCTCATCTGCGCAGTACTTGGAAAACGGTAATGCGGATTCCTTTTTGGGCTTGGATTTTACCTTGGCGCTTTCGATGCTTCCCTCAACGGAATCCACCAGTTCAGAGTCAAAGAACGCCTCATCAAGCGGTACATTGGAGCTGTTCTGCTTCTTTGCTTCTTCAATTTTCTGATACATGGCATCTTCGACACGGCGCATCTTCCAGACCTTGATGAGGACCTTTTCCGGGAACATGATGGTCAGTCCCTTTTCGGCCAGCATCTTTCGGACAGCGGGAGCAGCGAAAGACTTATACTTTGCATACGGTCCTTCCTTGTGCTGTTCGATTTCATGGCTTACCTGCGTCATGTATTCCTCAAACGCCTTGTTCTGGTCGAGCCAGAATTCGACTTCGGAATAAGGAGAATCATGGTCCACGGTTTTTTGAAGTTCGCAACTCTTCGCATAAGCAAGACAAGCGTCTTTCACATCGGCAAAGCCCATCCCGAAATTATCGTTCAGGGTGTTTCGACGTGCTCCGTCCATCACAAAATAGCGGCTTCCCTGCTTGATGATGGCGATACCGTCGCCAGAAGTGATGGCGGTGGGTTCTTCCGCATATCCGTCGTCAGTCCAGCGGTCGATAATCGATGCCGTATCCTGTACAAAGCCTTTTCGGCAGGTGTAATAATCCGCGCCGTTGTAAGCTCGTTTCGTGATGCACTTGAGGATTGCGTCAATCAGAGCGTCCTTATCCTTGATTTTTACGCTGTACATCAGGTTACTTTTCACGTTCCAGACAACGCCATATGGAAGACCCAGCGCAATCATAGAACACGCACACTGCAGAAAATGCTTGTGTGCCAGACTGCTGATGAACTTGATGCAGTAGACGGTGCTGTTCTTTACGACATCCGCAAGGCCCGAGGCATAAATCACTTTATGGTCATTAGTATGGATGTCGATATCTCCGCGTGCCTGAACATACTCATCGGGAGTGAACACGGTGCCAAGCCGCATACTGAGCGACATTTTGGCTTTTGCGCTCACAAAAGGAGGCTTGACCTGTTTTACATACCGGCACTGATTCGTTTCGAGTGCTGTGAGCAGTAGAACCTTATCCTCGACCGTTGCGCCTTTCTTGATTTTCAAATACTGCATGTCCTTGTGTAGGTCCATGTAATAAGCGAGTGCGTCATCGATATCATAGGAATTAAAGAAGCCTGCCTGCATGTAGATACTGATACAGGGGGATAAATCAATCATTGCATCTGCCGTCTGGATATCAATGGTCGTGGTATCATTACGTTCAATCGGTGTGACTTCCAACAGCTTATAGCAGGCATCTACATCCTCGATGAATTTATGGTCAAACATTTCAGAGAATGCGAACGGATGCGGAAATCCGCGAAGAGTTTCAGTTGGGGTCATCAGAGATTTATCGCTCAACGGATGGTCTGAGTTTACGAAAATGATTCGCTGCTTTCCTCGGCTTGCTGCGACACAAAACAGATTCCGAAGAATCTCATATCGTGCCATCGGTTTGTTTGTGCGAGACGACCAGTATTCTTCCGTGAAATCAAACACAACGCAGATAGGCCGCTCCATACCTTTGCTGCCGTCAAAAGTCGTGAAGATACCAACATCCGAGGAGGGTGCTACTGCTTTATTCCCGTCATTGTCTGCGATACTTGCATAGACATGATGCTTGTCATAGAGGTTCCCCGGTCGATTCTCCAAGTCGTTGAGCACCTTCGTCATGGCTCCAATTCGAGCACCCAGGCAAAGGACATTTTTGGGGTTCTGCTTATTCAGGAACTCTGTTACTTCATCGACCGACATCTGTTCCACGATACAGGAGCTATTTACGCCATTGATGGTCTTGCCCCAGATGTTGCCGAGTCGTTCTGCCAAGTCATGAGAAATACGGAAGCATTTCGTGAAAACCACCTGTTCATGGCGGCCGAGAAAAACCTGCATGAACTCCCAGACATCCAGCGCTGTATCATCGTAGATTTTCTGCTTCATATCGCCCACTGCGACGATTTGAAGGCCCGGATTCTTAGAGTGGATATATTTGAGCAGTTCTGCAATCTCGTCATTGATATCCTGATACTCGTCAATGATAAGAGTATCAATCGGCGGAATCGGAATTTTCTTTTCCAATACCATGGCAAGCTGTTCGCCCTGTCCGCAATTCCGGATTCCCTTTTTGTTCAGCAGCAGGCTTGCAAATCCATGATAGTTCTGAACCAGCACATTGCCATTCTTGATTTTGTCTTTGGCATCAAGTTTGAGTAATCGGTTGTAGGTCAAGTACAAAATACGCCGTTCTGGTGGATATGCATCGCAGAGTACGTTGATAGTCGATGTTTTTCCGCTGCCGATGCAGGCGTCACACAATACGTTTTTGCCCGACAATGCCAAATGTACGAATTCCTGCTGTTCGCTTGACAAGTCGTTCAGTGTCATAGCCAAATTCTCCTTAACAAACAAAAATGCCCCGGCAGCATCCAATTCAGATGCCGTCAGGGCACAATTTTTATCTTATTAGGGTTATTATATCTGATTCGCACAGATGTGCAAGCTTTATTTTACAGTCCCCGCGCCGGGAAAGCCCACTCCGTAAGGGGTAGGAGTGCGTCAAATAACGCGTCGCAGATACGACTTATTGATTTCTACCAACAGTTCTTCAATCTTCCCACAGTCTGGCTTTGCAGGAAGCGCAGTCTTCTTCACATCATACTGAAATCTCTTTTCGAGTGCATCAACAAGCTCAAAGAATTCGGGTGCGTACGACCCGTCTTCACGCAGGTACTTGCCGTTGCGAATCGCCAACAGTTCCTCGCGTTCCTTGTCTCGGTGAGTGATAATCTCGCCTTTTTCCAGAATATCGAACGCCGTGTAGTACAACCGCACAATGTGCATCGCGTGTTTGTTGATGTGGGCAGCATCTTTTTGTGCTTTCGGATGCTGCGGCTGCTCATACTGGTCGATGGTCGTAGTCAGACTCTTTAGCAGCGACTTTAGAGAGGTGACTGGATAATCGTTCAAGCTGCCAGAAATCAGGAGCGGATGTTTGCCTTCTTCATCCGCATCTTCACTGATGGTGATTTCAAAGATATTATCCTTTCCCCATCCAGCAATCGCCCGTTCCAGACTCCTCTTCTCGAATTTGTTTTTGAGCGCCTCCGGCGAGACTCTGTTGCGAAGCAAACCCATCTGCAAACGTCTGAGCTGGTCGTTTGCAAAGCCGCCATAGCTGTAGGCAATGCGCCGAGTCAAGAACAGTTCCCTATTGTCAAGCAGCATTTGGCCTTCCGGCGTCATGTTCACATATAGCTCCGGGTCATTGCCAAGAAGTTCGATAATGCTGGGATTACCCTGCGCAAGCAAGCCGACAAACTTGTTCACAGCGTAGATGACTGTATCTGTCCGGTTGTCAATGGCCTGCTCGAAGCGGTTAAACCCTAAGATTTCGGGTGAGCCTGCCACGCCACGTATATCGATATCGGAGCCTTCGACGTTGGTTCCGTAGGCATGACTGCCGCTAAGCGTTAGGAATAAAATGTTGCTCCCCAAGTGTTTGTTGGTGTGCAGGAAATCGTATTCCTCGCGCTGGACGATTGCTTTTAGTTCTGCGTTTGTCATAGGCTTTTTCACTTACTTTACTGATGATGTTGTTGTTTCTTTACTAATATTATCCCACTATCGTGCTTTTTCTGCAACGGCAGGTGCCATTTGTTTGCAATCTGTACATATTTGCATCCCTACAAAAAAAGAAAGACCCTTACCGAATTTCGGTAAAGGTCTTATTGCTATTATTTCTGGAGTTCCCAAATCTCAACATTCAGATTCCAGGCTTTTGCTGCATCGCTGATGATGTCCAGAACCGTATTCCAGTCACCTCCGGCAAGTCCGCAGCCTAAACCATATGGCAACCGGATAGTTACGTCCTGATACTTTTGAGCGCAGTCTCTAAAAAACGAGAACAGCGCAGCCGCCAGTGCAGCATAATTCGTCTGCCTTTCACCTCGGCTATAACCATTCTGCCCGAACAGATTCACGACATACAGCTTCGGTTCTACCAGAACCTCCTGATAAGTACCGAGCTTGTTGCCGTCGTTTCCATAGCAAAACTCCAGATAGCGCCGATATACCACCGGCCATTGGATGCAAATTTGCATGGCAAGTCCAGCTCCCATTACACCTTTACAATTCACTTGTTGGCAGATATATGTCGTCTTGTTCGTTGACAGTCGTGAAAAAATATTACCATCGACAAAATTTACGCTCATCACACTTACCACCTTTTCCAAACTTCGAGGTATTCCCCGGATAAACCGCACAGTCCGTGCGATAATCGACGCTATCGTCTCGGTATACGAGCTCTACATTCGACATGCTAGTATAAAAAGCCTTGTCTCGATAACGACTATCGTTGATTTCAAATTTTATGTTTTGGCCGTTGTCTACGATTTCGTAGTTCACGAGGGCAGATACAGTCCAGATGTTGTCGTAACGAAAATGAATGTAATTGTATTCCGGTTCCGTTTCAGCGCTTTCCGGTGTAGACAATATCTGACCCGGAATATCTTCGAGTTCAGACATTGTGTTACAAGTCACGGTGCTGATGGCTTCTTTGCAGCCAGCTAAAGGCAAGGCCAAGCTGCACAACACTAAAACAATTCCAATAATTTTTTTCATGGTTGTTTCCTCCGCTTGATTTTTATTGTACGCAACTCGCACAAAAGAAAAAGCAGCCCAACAGCCATAAGGCCACTGAGCAGCTCAATATAAACCCTATTTTGTGTTTGATATCTGTCGTACAAATCTGATTGTACGAGCCTCGCACATCAGGTCAAGCCATGTCGGCAGCTACGCATCCTGGCACCTACGGTTTCTGCGGACAAAAGGATGCAGCTACGCAAACAAAAAAGTCCTACCCGCATTTTACTGCAGGCTTGGTTTGCTTTTTGCTCTGTGGTGTTTAGCCCTCAATAACAAAGGTGTAGCTGTCTTCTTTCATCGCGACAAGGCCCTTGAACGTCTGGTACTCAGCTTCGTCCAGGAATGCCTTGATGGTCAGGCTAGTATCCTCATTATCCAGCCATTCGGGACGCATTCGGACAACGAGGTCGTGTAGCTCTCCGACAACATAGGCCATCAGGTCATGGTCGCCCAGAGCCTCGCCAATTACTTCATCATCGCATTCAACGGGAAAGCTGATGGATGCGGCAAGGCCGTCAAGTTCATCATCGTCTTTGGGACGGATTACAGTGGCTTCGAGTTTCAAAATACTGGTGTTCATAGTGAAATTTCCTTTTTTTGTGTGTTGTGCTTTATCTTTCGACATCTTTAATTGTATTTAATTCGCACGGATGCACAAGGCAAAACTGTGGTAAAGACAAGGCGCATAGAGCTTGTTCCGTCACCAAGCCGGAAAGCTCAAGAATCAATTGCTTTGCTCAAATATGTCATCTTGTGTGTTTTATTGTCATTTATTGTAAATTCATGTTTGCTTTTTGGTGCGAGATGTGCTATTATAATTACAGAAGATGACATTATTATACAGCAAATGACACATCTGAAAGGAGTACACCATGATTTCTGTTAACCTCGCCACGCCCGTGATTTTCTATAAGCAGCTGCCCGGCATCGCTAAGAAGCTGGATGTGGATGCTGATTTTTTGAAAGGCTTTCTCACCAACGCCAGGTGTTATGTCGAGGATGCCGGAAAAGGTGAAGTGCTTGAGCTGGACAACTCGGCCGACACGATAACGAAAGTTGTCGCAACCCATGCGAAGCGTTTTTATGGCGCGGAAGCCATTGTGGAATTCGCCAAGAGCAAAGGCGTGGATATTCCTGCACTGAACCATTTTGAACTTGGTGCAGATATCTCTGCCCATGCAACGGAAGACCAAGTTGCCAACATCACTGCATTGACCGCACGAGTCGAGCGCCTCAATAATCGGTACAAGAGTCTTGCCCGGCTTGAAGCCCCGGACGTCATCCTGATGAACGAAGCAAGGATGGTGCGTGACGCAGTAGAGCAACTGGAAGATAACAGCGGTACATACTCCCCGGCTCTTGACCAGAACGGGGTTGCCTATCAATCCCTGAAGGATATTGGGTATTCTCTTGTCACTGGTTGGGACAAGTCGGTACTTGAAAAGAACAGCAATAAGGATACGGAGGCCACCTTTCCCAAAGAGCCCGACTTTCAAAGGCTGGCATCGCTGGTCAAAAAAGCCATCGGAACCCGCACACAGGGTAAGTTTGCGCTTCAAGCGGGGCTGACTCGTGGATATATCAGTAACCTTGCGAACGGCAACGCGAAAGCTCAGCCGACCGAGAATACCATCAAGAAAATTGCAAGCGCAACGGATGCTGTCACGGAGAACGAGCTTCGTATCGCCTGTGGGTATGAGCCCTTGCCTGACGACGGGAAAGACAAGCTCTCTATGCAGCGTGCAAGCATGTCTGATGACGCATGGCAGAAAGACAACGTGGATGCATTCCTCTCTTTTCTGAATGAAACGATTCCAATGTCCACTCCTCTTTCGTCCACTGAAATTCTTCAAGCTCTTTTCAAGGAAAAATACGGTGACAAGAACGACCAGATTCTGCTGGAAAAGGTCTCTGCCCCCGGCACCTATCGTGCGGAAGGTACGGCTGCTAATGTCATTCTACCCATTCGTCTTTGTTGGTTCAGCTTCAAGCGGATGCTGATGCAGACCCTCTATGTGGGACTTATCGGGCATTACAGCAAAAACGATGAGCTGTACATTACCGGATACATTTCTTCTGTGAAAGAGCTGCATGACGCGGTTCCGGCGCTGCGAGGCGGCATTGATGCGGCCTATGACGCGAGTCTGTCGGAGGGAATCGACATCATGAAGTTCCCGGTATTTTACACGGCTTCCAATGTTCAGGAAGCATACAAGCGGGTCCAGCAGAAAATCGTCTCCAAAATTGACGATTACTTTGCCAGCGAAGTGAAGGTTCGCGTTTCCGGCATCGGCTTTTATACCGATACCCTCTCGGATGAAAAGTTTGTGGAATTCATGCGCCTTCATAAAGCAGCGCTGACCGCTCCTTCTGCTCCTATCGAACTCCGGGACATCTATGAAAACGTTGTTGAACGTCACGGCCGCCCTGAGGATTTCCTTGTGGAAGACAGCGACTTTGACTGTAAGGCTTCCGTTATCGCCTATGCGATGAACAATGAGACGATTCTCTGTGCAGGGCTGGACATCTTTGACGGGATGCTGGGCAGCAAAGAAACCGATGCAGAAAATTGCTCTTGCGTTTCTGTCTCTGACAAAGAGTTTGCCCGTCTGCATTCCAAGTTTGGCCTCAAGAAAGAGGACGTTCTGGAAGCTATCAAGGCATACGCGCAGGAGCTCGGTCTTGAGTACGGCCCCGTCAACTACTTCATGATGTGTGACCCGAAATATGCAAACGACCTTGGCGAGATTGTGCAGTGAATCTTTCTGAACGCGGTAAGGTGATTTGCTGCCATATTGGCTGACACAATCAAAAAAAGAAGGCTGCTACCCGTGATGGGCGGCAGCCTTTTGTCTTAAAAAAGAAAACGAGAACGCCGTCGGCAACGGAGTCTTCGCAAAAGATAGTTCTTTTTGATTGCGGTTTTAATTATATGGAACCCGCAATGCATTGCAAGTATTATTTGCCAGCTTGCTTTTTCAATTTATCCCTCGTTTCCATCAGAATAGTTCCAAGCCGGTTTTGACCTGGGATGTTCTGGCATTTCGGGCAGTGGCAGTTGCCCCAGTAATTGTCATGCCAGCTGGTCGTGTCTTCCTCAATAGGCTGCGTACCCGTTTCGAGGAGACGCTGCTTGAGGTCTTCATTCTGTTCGAATTTAGCCATCACCACGCGGCGCATCACGTCGTCCCGAGCCTCATCCCAGTTTGCGGGGATAGCTACATTGCGGCCAAAGCGCTTGGCAGAAGCCGGTGGCATGTCCGCAAACTGTCTGCGCTCTTCCAGTGGGACCTTGTGACTCTGGAATGCTGCCTCGGCGTTCTTGTAACGAATTCCATTCATCACAAATTCGCAAGGATAATAGTTGCTCATGAACCAACTACGGTGGTTCTCTTTCTTAACTCGAATCATGCAAATTCTCCTAATTTCTAACTCAGGCGGCACTTTTATCGCTGCCGTTCTTTTTCTCTGCCGCTGCACTCAACAGGCTATCAAACAACTCAACTGCCGTAGACACAAACATCTGGCTCTGCATCGAGATTTTTCTCCGCTCCGGAGTCTGCCCTTTCATGTGTGCAGCGGCACTATAAATTGCTGCCAAAACCTTGTGCTTCATCAAAGCAGATTCTTTGATATCCGCGTTATCAGCAGCAAGGTAGTTGGCAAGGTTATAGGCCCGTCCAAGCATCAGCTCATCGTACAGCGGAGCATTGTGCTGGACCATGGTAGTGTAAACAGCAGGTTGTTCTCCGAAAGTGCTGAATCGGATGCCTCGGAATCCAGAATTCAGCTCATACAAAAGCGCGAGGCGTTCGGTCAGAAATACTGCAGTTTCGGAGAGTTTTTTTGCCATTTCGTCAGGCAATGAAGCAGTATTGTCCTGCCGTACCGCGTGCAGAATTTTTTTGGCTAAAAGCCGTTTCGCATATTCCTGCACATCGTGGTCAAGCTCGTAGCGAATGTGGCTTGCTGTTTTGTCTGTACGCATATGATTACCTCCTGGTTCTTGCCGCCTTCTGTTGTTCGACCCACGCTTCGGCTTCCTCTACTGTGGCATACACTGCCGTCTCACCGCGCCGGGTAATCTGCTTTCGGGCATTCTGAGCTGCCTGCTCACTCTTGTAAGTTTCATAATTATGGAGCAGGACACCCCATCTATAGCCGTAAGGCTTAGGTGGGGTGGAATGCGCTTCTTAGAAAAGACTAAGATACAGCATTTCCTGCTTACTCAAATGCATAACGGAGTTCGCAGCAACCGAAGTTACTGTTCACCGAGGCTAATCAACCGGGCTTACGGGTTGCCCCGCAAGCCCCGCCTATAACCGGCGAACCGGTTTAGGCGGGGTTGTTGACTGCCCGCTGCATCACAAATATGATGCCGGTTGCCAAAACCATAACGCCAATGTCTCTGACAACGGTTCCGACCCGTTTATCATTGGTAATGTCCTGATTCCATTCAAATCCCCAACCAATCATAGCGACACCAACCACAATCAAAATAACACCAACAATCGTTAAGCTTTCTTCTGATAAACCGTACATAGTGCATTTCCTTTCTGCAAACAAAAAGTCCCGCACAAACAACTCATGCGGGACAACGATAAGATATATTTTTGGTTTATATTTTTCATTGTACGCAATTCGCACAGATTGACAATAGAAAATTACAAAAAAATTCCCGCATGAGCGTCGCTGCTCACACGGGAAAAATTTCTTAATATTCAGTGCAGAGAACCGTCAAAAGGCTGGAGAAGTAGTACATTGCGATGGTCGTGATTTTCACAGCATCGCTTCCCTGCCCGTTTGCAAGGCGCGTAAAGGTGCCGCCATTCTTGAGTCGGGTCATGGTCAGGTACATGAGCATATAGGCGTTCACATAGACGTCTGTATATCGCTGACCGTCATCCTCATAGCGCTGCGGGATACATTCCTGACTCAACATTTCAATGAGCTGATACCAGGATTTCAGATACAGAGGGCTCTTCGGTTCATTCAGAGCATTCTGAGCCTGCTTCTGGTATTCTTTCAGAGTTTCATCAGTCAGGGGCATGAACTCGACGTTTGCAAATTTGTCACGGTTGTAGTAGAGCCACAGCGTGGCATTGGACAGGTCCATGCAGATACCGGCAAGCTTCTCTGCCTTATCGTCTTCCAGCTGAGTTACCGGAACACTAGGGTCATTGATTTCGGCATCTTCAGAAGTCATGTCCACAATCCTGTAGCTGTTCTCTTCTGCCCGAATTTCAGAACTGACGAAGCGCTTGAAATCTTCAACGAGCTTCCGATAAGCTTCGAGCTGAGCATTTTCTTTCTGTTCACTCATAATGTGTATCTCCCTTTTGGATTTCTTATTATATGGATATTGCACTTTTTTGCAAGGGCTTTTAACCCAAGCACCTTTTTTGGCTGTTTGTCAATACCCGCAGAATATCAAAGTGTTGTTAAAGTTCAGGTGAAAAAACGTTCTGGAACCAACAAACCCGGGACTCCCGCCTCTTGCATTTGTTTACCGCCTTTTTCAGCCTGCGTTCTGGCTGTTCTTCTTGACATCGGCTGCAACCTTCAAGCGGCGTATGTACTCTTCCAGTTCCTCCAGTGTATAGGTCTCTTCCGTCTCAATCGGCTCTTTGGCATCTTTGGGCAGATAGCTTTTCGTACAGACAAACTCAGGGTTCGTTACAGGGCAGTCCAGGACAGTTTCATCGTACAACTCTTTCTCGATGTTGTGGTAGAGAAAGAACGGGATATGCCGCCCGCAATCGTCATCCGATTCTGTCCAATCCGGGAGTTCCTGGATTTCGCGGCCGTATGTTTCATACAATACCGTGTTTGCCCGAGCATTGCCAAGCAGGGTATTGTACAGCTTGAAGTTTTCCCTCACTTCACGGCGAAAGAACTTCGGGAGCGAGAACTCCTCGTATTCCAGCTTCGTATCAGAACGTAGATAGTAGCGGTACTGCGCCTCGACCGGCATGAATTCAGTCGTGTTGTTCAGCTCTTTCAAAGCGTTGAGTCGTTCACTCGTTTTTTTGACATTATGTCTTGCAAAGCCCAGATACGCTGAAACCAGAATCATCAGAAGAAGAGCTGCAAGGATAATGACAATGAGCCATTCCTCGCCTTCCATATGCGGCAGGTGTTTCAGAATACTATCCTGGATAGCATAAGGAAGGTCATCGAACCATTCATAGAACCCAATCGGGTCCTGATAAGTATGGGGAGCCATGATTCACCCTCACCGCCATCAGTAAATAAACTTGCATTCCCGGCGTTCCCGGCCATTGCCGCACCAGTAATGCCGCCAGCGGGGAGTTTTGCCTTCCCCATTCTTTTTGTATTCTTTGGCCGCATTCTCACCAACGGTATACGGTTTAATGTTGATGCGTTGTGCTTTTCCCTGGAATACAAAAACCGGGCGGTCACGCTTCTTGGAAGTTTCCAAGCGGACATCAGGGTTCTTACTGGCAAGATAGTAGGCACACAGGATTGCCAGGCGAACATAAGGTGTGCCGCCGTCAAAGACCGAAGGAACTGCTTCCATCACAGCCGGTACGCTGATACCATTTACCTGCCGCTGCCCGGCTGCCTTTTCCAGGTATTCTTTCGTGCTCCGAGTTGCTTCCGTCAAACTCTGGTTTTCTTTGGCCCAGGCAGGCAGAGTCAGGAACGTGAAATCATCATGGCTGCCTTTGGCCGGGCCGACAAGAACGATGCCGAAAGCAGTGGTCTTCTCTTTCTCTTCGAATTCCACATGCACGAACATACCGTTGTAGTCGTAGCTGTCATACACCGGGATAAAGAAATCACGAATCGGAAGCCGCTGCAGGATATCCTGATGAATCGCCATGTCATCCGTATCCATAAGAATTTTCTGGAACTCGTAGTCAAAATCATAGACCGTCTTCGTCTGGTTCCAGCAGCCGATGGTGAAGCAGGGGAAAATCTGTGCAGCAAGGACACGCTCGAAACCCGGCGTGTTCATTTTCTGCGCTGCCGTCACACAGCAAAGCGTTGAAGATTTGTTGTACTCTTGCAGAGTCTTCCCACACGGGTCACTGAACCCAAAATGGTTACGGGTCTGTTTGGTAACGGCATTCGCCGTCAATGCGATTCTCAGCTGTTCCTTGGTCATTTGCTATCCTCCAAAAGTTTATTTTTTGTCATATGCAAACAGCGCTGAACCATGCCGATGGTGAATTTTCGAGTCGTTAGCACTGTCATGAGCTTTCCTTCATTGCCCTTGATGGTTCGTTCCAGAATGTTCCAGGATTCGCTTTCGGGCTTGACATTGGTATATAAGTCCAGCGGAACATACAACCACGCGATTTCACTGTCCCGCATCACGGCATAGGATTGCAGGATTTTATCAATTGCCTCTACGCCGACCTTCCAGCTGGTGATTATGGTCCGGCTGATATCGTATACAATCAGGTGCGGTGCTTCATTTGCTTCCGTATCAACTTCAATGACATGAGCAATATACGGTTTCCCGTCCACCAGCTTATACCGATAAATAATGGACGGAATTTTCTCTCGAATCAATCTGTCATGTTCAAGCGCCAAGTCCGCGTACTCGCCCGTTGCATCAATGATGATGACTCGTCCCTGACAGGTCCTCAGTGTCGCTCTAATTTGCTTGCGGCACCAGGCGAAGCAGCTCTCTTTGTATTCTGTTGAGACAAGAAAAAAGTTATTACCAGGTGTTATGATAGGTTCGTAGCTCATTGTGTAACCTCAGCTTTTGTACTTCATCTGTTCTTAATTGTCTGCGATTCGCACAGTTTCGCAACATGATATTGTCTGTGAATGCCAGGCGTTGGAATTACAACCCCTTGATGAAGTTCGGGTCATAGTGAGACAGGACATCCTCATTCAGGCAGTACTCGCACTTAATAGTTGTCGCGTCATTCGTATACACGCCGCGGTTTGCGTAGTATATCCCATCGATATAAATGGCGAACACGACGGACGGCATCAGTGCCTTTTCATTCACTGCGTAAATCAGGTATTCATCCAGATTATCCTTGACCACCGCGCTCTTATTGATTTGGGCGATTTGCTGTCCGCAAAGGAATACAGGGCAGCATACTCCTTCTTTTCCAAAACCAATTTTGTAGCTCTGGTATTCCTCGCCATACAGCTGCATGGTGATAGAATTGTATCCTTGGAGGAATCCGGTTTTTGTATGGATGACGGAAATCTCGCCTACCGTGCGGTTGTTCTCACAGATAGCAAAAGGGTGTCTCAGAATATCTTTCGTGTTGATGCCGCGCATGTACGCCCTTGCGTCACCAGCTGGCATGTATTGCAGCAGGAACTTGGAATCATTCAGCCGGATGCCATAACCTTGCCGCAGCACTTTCGGAATATAGTGTGCCTGCCCGATAACGGCCTTGCCTTTCACGATATCGAAGGTGAACTCATATCCTTTCGATTTGGTTTGCTTAACAATCCATTGCAAAACTCCATCGCCTCCTTTTGCCTTCTCACTCGCTGGATAACCTTGTAAATACCAGGAACCGAGAGCTGATACTTTTCGGATAGTTTCTGCACCGGCACGCCACTCTCGTATTCTCGAAAGATATTCTCGTTGCGCGGTCTTTGTCTAATTTTGATGCGCTCGTTTCTGCGGTTTTCAGTCAGGCCCGCATCGTTGGCAACCATGCCGCAATATCCTTCTGTCACGTTGAATTTCGCAATCATTTCCTTGAGAGGGACACTGTTCTTGTATGCCGCAAGGATTTCAGCTTTTCTGGCATCCTCAACCTGTGCCAGCTGAATTCTGGCCTCCTGTTTCGCGTCGTCTAACGCTCGATAGCATGTACGGACGCTCAACCTGTATTTTGCGGCAAGCTCCTCAATGGAATAGCCGTTGCCGTAGTCTTTCATGATATTGCAATTTCGCTCAATCAACTTTTTGCTTGCAAATTTTGAGATGGTACTCAGCTCCTTTGCTTTACGCTTTATTTCTGATTGTCTGCAATTCGCACAAATGGGCAACTATTTTTGCGAAATAAGAAGGCAGGCTCCGAAAAGAACCTGCCATGCATATTAGAGGTTAAAGATGCCCAGCCAGCGCCGAAACTTGATGCCGAACAATTTCTGTGCCTGCTCGTAGTTCATGATAAGCTGGTTGCCGCCAGAAATCTCTGCTTCGAGGGAGTTCGGCAGCTCATCTGCAATGTATTTCAGTTCGTACCACGGTCCATCCGGCGGATAGGAGTAAATGAGCCTGTTCTGCTTCTTATCGACCCGGAACTTGCTCGGGTCAGCCTGCCATGCCAGTTCGATTTTCTCAATTGCAGCACGACCAATGCTCTCATCACCCATATAGTCGTTATAGTACAGGATACGCACATAGTCCGGCAAATCGATTCCGCATGCCTCGAAGATATCTGCAATGACACTAGACGAAGCGTGGAAGATATCCGGGAAGTATTCCTTGCCATTCGCATTTTCACGCATTTCCGTCGTCATCTCATCGATGCAAACAAGCATTCGGCGGACATATTCGCCATAGAACGCGGTTGTCAGCTCCGACATACTCTCATTCACACGCTTCGAGTTCTTGGCACCGCGCTCGTTGTCGATTTTAGCACCAATTCGACAGATGATAGCACGTTTCGAGAGGTCTTTTGTCAGCGAGGTAATTTTATTCGATGTGATAGATACAGCAGGATAGTTCACGAGCCTGTCCGAGATACCCCATTCATCGTTCTTGATTACCCGTTCTGAATGGTTCTGAAACTGGGTCTTGGCGAGGTCGTCGATGTTCAGCGGCAGTCCCTCACAAACTCGTTTGAGGCCGTCGATTCTTGTGGCTGTGAAATCCTCCGTCGTGTTCATCTTAACGGTCTCACCGCACATGAGTTTGACAAGAAATTTTATAAAGGTCGTCTTGCCGCCGTTTGAGTCGCCGTATATAACGCCGTACATCGGGAACAGCTTCGTATCGTAGTTGTTCCTCGATGCGAAATACCGCAGATACGCCATGAACGGAGTAGCCAGATACCAGGTCATGTACTTGAAGTAGTCCTTCTTGGCCTGTTCGACATCGCCGTAAAAGTAGTCCATGCCTGAGAAGAACTTCTGGATGCTCTTGATGTTCTTTGCCACCTCGCTGAGATTCGGATTGAGGTCGATATTCTCGTCGTTGAAGGTCATGGTCCCGGCATCATAGTCGATATGTAATTTCGGGAGCTGCTTAACTGCCTCAGCTGCCACACGCCGCACCTCGGTATATCGTTTCCCGAAAACGCGCATCGGTTCCGCTGCCACTACAATACGATTCGCCTGTACCGGCATCTTAGGCATGATTGGCTTGACGAGTTCCTGCATTTTCTTGACATCGGCAACTATCTCGCATTCGACCTCATCCTCAGGCTGTGCCTGTTCCAGAAAGACAAGCTTCTGCTTTTCAATAGACTGAAAGACGGGCACTTCTTTGATGTTCTCTTTCAGATAATCTTCCTGGTTCATGGTGTTCACGACTGCCTTATAGGAGACATTGTCGGAGCAGGTTTCCTTGAAGGTCTCGAACAGAACCTTGTAATGCGAAAATGCCGCCTCGTCATCGAAGCAGACGATATTCTCTCGCTGAATGCCGCAAAACGCCGATGCCGACATATTCGCACTGCCGGTGATGACTCGGACACGCTTATGGTCAGTGCTCTCCAAGATAAAGATTTTCTCGTGCGATTTCGTGTCCCGCGATACATACAGCTGCAAGGACCCGTCATCGAGGCGGTTCGCAAGGTTCCCTGCCGACTTAGACTTAGCGAGCCGCTGCACGCTGTCGATTTGCACCGACATGATGGCAGCAATGTCGTTGGCGATGATTTTCTCGCATCCGAACACGACTTCCGCATACGAGAACTTGTTGATGACCTTATTCACGAACTCGATACCGGACGAAAAAGTGATAGCATAGAGTCTGTCGAACCCGTCAAACAACTCTTCCCAATTCGTTTCGACCGTATCAGCATATACCGCCTTCACAACATTCAGCGCCTGCGTGGAGATGCTCACCTTTGCCTTCGTGGTCTTGTTCGCCACGAGTTTGAAGGGCTTATCCGTCTGCCCTTCACTGTCCCCCATGTCCTCGCCGGGGTCCAAGAGTTCTTCCGGGCCTTCTTCGGTATATTCGGGGCTTTCCGATGCCATCATGTCCATGAGCGACATCTGATTTTCCAAGTCGTTTGTTTTCCTTCTTGCCATTTTGTATCTATCCTTCCTAAACAGATTTGGGTCATTTGTTGGTTTGGGTATAAAAGCGAGCGGTTACTTTTTAGCAACCAATTATTCATTCATGGTTTTTGTTTTTTCGGTTAAATCTGATTTTAGGTATTCCTAGTTTCATTTTACCACTTTAGCTGTCCCATTGTCCGGACTTTAAACTACTCGGCACAAGTATTATCCGCCTCAGCCGGATTTCATTCATCTTTTCTTGTATTCTCTTCGCGTTTCGTTTAATTTCGTGTTGTTTCGCGAATACCAAAAACAGCCGCTATATTTATTACAAATACATCCTTGCATCGCTTTTTTTGTTCTCCAATTCCCATTGTATGCAATTTGCACGGCTGTGCAACTGCCCACAGAGTATCAAACTGCTGGAAATCATGCCGCAGAATATCAAACTGCTGGTAAAATCGGCTCGCTTCGCCACTGAATCGCTGGATTCACAAAACAAAAAGCCGTCCACCCAAAAAGATGAACGGCATATATTTTTGCAGGATGGTTATGCTTGCGCTGCTTCTGTTTTTTCTGCCATTGTACAAGGCGGCGACCATATCGACCGCCTCATCCATCGAGTGGCACTGGTAGCTGACGGCCGTGCCGCTTCCGACCAGCATGTTCCCGCTGCTCGCCGCGTGGAGGCTGTCTTTTGGAGCAGCTGCGCGGACAAAACCGCGCTTTTGAGTTACATCTCTGCGTTAAACAGGTTGCGGAGCTTGTAGGTGATATCCTCGCTGTTGCCGACGATAGCTGCCGCTTCGTTGATGGAAGCGAGCTCCGAAAGACTATCCGCTGCGTAGTTGTAGCTGATGGTGTAAATGGGGATATCCATACCGGCAATGATGTTTTTCGTATCGGAGAAGCCATATCCGGTATTGTTGTCACCATCCGTGAGCACAAAGATGATGGGCGTGCAATTCCCACCCAGTTCCTGAGATTTCTGGTAGATGCGGTCCATAGCAACGCAAAGACCGTTGTACATTGCGGTGCTGCCGTTCGCATCGAGGGAGTTCACGGCACCCTTATACAGAGTTTTCTGGGTCAGAGAGAACTGGTCAATGGGCAGGTATTCCCTGACATCTGAATCAAAGCCAATGATGCCGATATAGTTGTCGTCATTGATATACTGGATGGTGTTTATCATCGCGGTTTTCAGGGCATTCAGGGGTTCGCCGCGCATCGAGCCGGAAGTATCGACAACGAACTCTGCCACAATAGGAATGCCTGAGTCCTTCTCTTCTTTCCAGACACTCTGAGCCTGTGCGATGGTGTTGCCGTCGTATGCCTTGCCTGTATAAGCATAGTCGTCAAGACCATTGAACCCGTCCTTCGTCGCTTCTGCCTGATTCTGGGCGCAGAGGGAAACGAACGCAGCAATAACTTCCTTCTTTTCGGCCGAGATGCTTCCAATAGAATACAGGGGGTTATCATGCCGCACACCGAACGGGATGAACTCGTAGTTGCGCTGTAAGGTCGGGTCATTCTGATAAGACTGGTACTCCATCACGACACCGTCCACGATACCCTTGTCAGCCGACTGGACCATCTGCTGGGTCGTGAAGGATACGAGAGGGACGTTTGCTTGAAATTTCTGGAAATTCTCAACAGCAGCCGTATCGACAATCGTATCGCTGCCGCTGCTTGCCAATGCAGCAAGCAGGAAGTTAAGACCAGTTGCGCTGGTATATGGGTTGGAATACCCCATCATGAGTTTGCCATCGATGGTTGCGTTCAGAACGGAAGAAACAGACGCTTCACCGTATTCAGAGCGAAGCATATCCCCTGTCTTCTTTGATACGAGAATACCCGCCACATTGCCGACCAGACGGTCAGCCTCAACGGTCAATTCTACGCCCTCGTTCTTCACCAGCTCGCCAAAGAGCGTATTTGAGGGGGTATAGCACTCGGGCTGATACTTTCCCGTCGAGATGTACTCAGCCGCCGTACCGGACGGAATGGAGCGCAGGGAGACACTCATAGTCTTGTCTCCGGAAGTCTTGTTGTGCTGGGCGTTGAACTTTTTTGCCATGCTTGTCAGGAAAGAATCGGAGCCGGATTCTGCTGCTTTCTCGCCGGAAGAGAAGATTTCAATGTTGACATCACCGTTCCCCTCCACCACAAACGGGTAGGAGGAGTCGATATTCGGCAACTCATCTTTTGCGTCCAGAAACTCCGATACATCAAGCTGCTGCGGATTGACGGATACTTCCTGCACCCCGATACGTTTCATCTTGCTACTTAAATTGGCATATGCCTGCTCGGAAGTCATCGTGCTGATGCTGACATTCGAGTCGCGCAGCACAGTCGTCGAAAACACGCCGAGAACAACACCCACCACGGCGATGGTTGCAACTACAGGGAAAATATTTTTCTTCGTCACGTTAAGACTCTCCTTTCAAAATATCATATTGCTTCATAGCCTCGCGGCTGATTACTTCATCCTGCTCGATGTCCTGCGTCGTCTTGTTAATGACAGCATCGAGCTTTGACATTGCGAGCACAACCTCTGTATCCCACGGATTCTGGGCAGAACGTTGGTTCAGAGCGTATGCTAAAGAATCCAATCGGAGGATTAAGCGCTCATTGTCATGAACTACCTTATCCACGGTACTTACGATACCATTGTAGATTTCTTTCTTTTTCTGCGCTTCTTCTTTGTTTCCAAACGAGATAGAGCCTTGACAGAAAGCCTTGTATTCCGTTTCATCAAACATTGAAGCCGAGCGAATCGCGTCATCCAGTCGGTCATAGAAGATACGTTCTGCGGATTCCAATAACGTTAGGCACTTGGCTTGTTCCCCGGATGTCTTGCTATCCTGGGTCATGCTGTAGGCAACGGCCATTTTTTGCCCGAAGCGCCGTACCTGATACAGCATTTGGTCAGCCTGCTCTGAGAAGACGCTTTTTGTCTTTACTGCCGTTTGAATTTTGTTGGTATACAGCTCTTCTTTGCTTGTAGGCCGTTCAGATGCAGCAGAAGCCGCAGCTTTCTGCTTTTTGAGGAATTTGCGATATGCAATGTAGGCGCAGAGCAGCAGGAACAGGACTGGCGTGCCATATTTCGCAAGGAGGATAAGGAACAGCGATGTTCCGTGCATGTATTCGATAGTGTAATAGGTGCTGATATAGGTTTCGACCATGTAGACTATAGCCGCTGCTATGATAATCAAACTCACGCCGAGCATTAACTTCACCTCTTCGGTTTCAATCGATTTGATACAAAGCATCTTTTGTTTTTAATTATCTTCAATTCGCACAATTCAGCAACAAAGCCTTAACATGCAAAAAAGACAGTCACCCAAATTGGATGGCTACCATGAACTTTTCGTTTGCGTCACAACAGAAAAAAGGATGGCTCTTTCGAGTCACCCTCTTTTCATGTTGTCTTTAATCTTTGGCTTTTTTGTCTTTCATGATAGCCTTCTCTTCTTCGGTCACATCCGGTCGAAAATGAGTGACTTCCTCACCGTTGAGATTCTTCTCATGAATCAGATAGCCGCCTTCTACGCGTTCCATTGCCTTGGCACCTCCTTTCTCTTTGTTATTCTCAGGCTGTTCACATTGAGTCATAATGTTGATGTTGCGGTCTGTCTTTGCCTGGATGCTGTTGGCACGGACAATTTCGCCCATGTCAATGCCGGTCGCTTCTTTCACCGTCTGCATGGTTTGAGCCATCAGGATAGGAACGTTCCCGGAAACGCCGGATACGCCGGAGGCATCACCGCCAATGATAGAAACCTTATCAATGCTGGACAAAGGCTGAGCCACGCTCTTGGCAATGTCAGGAAGAACCTTGATGAGCATTTCAGCCACAGCCGCATCGTTATACTGCTTATATGCCTCTGCTTTCTGTTTCATGGCTTCCGCTTCAGCCAAGCCTTTCTGACGAATCGCTTCAGCTTCTGCCTTACCGACAAGCTCAATGCCTTCTGCTTCCTGCTGCTTGGAGAACTTCTGTGCCTCAGCTGCACGTTCCGCCTCATATTTCTTGGCTTCTGCCTCTTTCTGGCGGCGGTACAGGTCAGCATCTGCCTGTTTGCGGACTTCCGCATCCAGTTTGCGTTGCTGGACCTCGGCTTCCTGTGCGGCAAGGTCTACCATTTTCTTCTGCTTGGCGATTTCAGCATCCGCTTCCGCTTCTTTGATTTCTTTGGCGCGGAGATTCATCTGAATCTGACCGGCAGCATCTGCGTCAGCCGCAGCTTTATCAGCTTCAGCTTTCAGCTTTGCCTTGGCGAGCTGCAATTCATTGTTGCGTTTTGCAATCGCAGTCTGCGCTTCAACTTCCTTGGCATTTGCAGCCATCTCAGCATCGGCCTTCGCGCAGGCTACATCACGGGCAGCCTGAGCACGGGCAATTTCAGCCTGTTTCTTTACGAGCTCTTCCTGTTCGATGCCGATAGCTTCGATAACGCCGTGATTGTGGCCTTGAACATCCACTGCATCCCTGATGTCCTGGACATTAAAAGTCACGACCTCAAGTCCCATCTTAGCAAGGTCGGGGCGAGCATTCTCGATAACGCTCACAGCCATCTGCTTGCGGTTCGTCAGAATTTGGTCAACGGTCATGTCAGAGACAATCTCACGCAAATTGCCCTGCAGAACGTCATTAACTTTCTCATTGATGCCCTGCTCGTTCATGCCCAGAAAGTTCGAGATGGCTGCCTGTTGTCGGGACATGATGTACGCCTTGGCGTCTTTCAGACCGGATGCCTTCACTTCTTCATCCAGAACGGTAGAGTTTTCGCTGTAGACTTGAATCGTGACAACAGAGTCAATCCAAAGACTTACGCCGTTCTTCGTCTTAACACCTGTTTCAGGAGTTTTGACGTCAATTTTCAGAAGGCGCATATTCAGTCGGTCAGCCCGTTGAAGAACGGGCAGAACAAATGTACCCTTTCCGCAAACCACTTTAGGCTTAGACAGACCAAAGCCGGTCACAACGATAGCCTCCGTGGGCGGAGCTTTCTTGTAGCAGAGAAATCCAAAGAGAATAATCAGGGTTGCTACAATTCCAATCACGTATACCATAATTTTTATTTCTCCACATTCAGTTTTTTAGCTGCTAAGATTCTCATCCCTACTGCATCGGTATCGCCCCATCTCACAATCGCTCTGTCTTTAATTGTCCGCAATTCGCACGATTCCGCAATAAACAAAACCCACAGGTGAGAGAATGACCTGTGGGCTTCGAAAAGAGGTAATTATGCGCAAGCAGACACGGCATCGATTCGTGGCGACCAACTACAATCACTACAAATGTCTCTTGCCGTTTCTCTTGTACAATTCTTATTGTACGAAGTTCGCACAGCAGCGCAAGGGTAAACTTGCCAAGACTAAGATATTTTTGAGTTTGACTTCTGGTGTTTGTTTTTTTGCACTCATTTTCGAAAACTACCATACAATACCCCTGGCACAAAATGAGATACACCTCCAGCTACAACTCAAGAGCCCCATCCAAGATGACGGGGCTCTAGTTTTATATATTAAGGCAACAATAAATCTCGTGCATAAAGGTTAAGTATTCATGAACAAAGTTGCGATTTTGGCCCGTCCATCTGTAAAATATGATATAATTATGTTAGAAAGAATTGTGGGAGGAGAAAAACAATGACGGTCGGGGATATTCTTGTAAGCATCAACCAAGCAAGTCTCGAGACGATGCTACCCCTCACTGCAGTGCAGACAAGTGCTGACATTGAACGGTACTACAAAGAAGGCTACAGCATCGGTATAACGGCCACTGAATTCGCTAAAAAGTATCCGAGACTCCCCGTCGACAAGATTTATGCTGCGCACAATATGCTTGCTCCTCTTTATTATTGCGAGCTCGATAGCACGACCGTTCCCATTGTTCTCTCTCTGAACATTTACGGGGACAAGCGTCTGGCTGTGAACAGCGAATCGGATGAGAAATTCCAGCAGAGAGTTTTAGGCACAGCTGAAAACATTTCAACGGGAAATGCCCCCTTTATCCGCAGTTACCTTTTCTCCCTGGAAGACAGCCTTCGTGTGTCTGTTCTTTCCAGGTACATTGAGTTGTCTAACCCTGACGAGGACCTGTACTCATTCTTTCTGGACCTTTATCGTACCAGCGACTTTGGCTTCTCTGCTCTCAAGGAGGATGACCTCCAAACAGTCTTTGCCGGAAAATCTCAGAAACAAAAGCAGGATACTATAAAGAGGCTATCCAGCCTGCCGGATACCGTGACTGTTTATCGTGGGGAAGGCAGCAAGTCTACTACATACAAAAAGTCCTTTTCCTGGACCACGAGCTACAAGGCAGCCTGTTTCTTCGCCTGCCGCATTCCGAGTCTCGAGAACAGCAGAATCATCACTGCCCACATCAACAAAAGTGATATTATCGAGTATTTTCCGGACGATGAGGAAAAAGAGGCCCTTGTCCTACCGGCTGCCGTAAAAGATGTAAAGGTCGATGTGCTTCTCGGTATCAACGCTCTGACAGACGAAATCCAGGCGCTCTACCCTCTCTACCAGCGCTACCGGAGCCGCATTTCCACTCTGTATGATGCTTATGGCCGGGCTAATGATGAGGAGCACGACGCCGAGCATACGCTGCGAGTTCTCTTTGATGCGCTGCTTTTGGTTCAGGTTCAGGGCATTGCCTTAACAAAAAAAGAATCCCACCAGCTATGTGATGCGATTCTTTACCATGATATTGGGCGGACGAATGATGATGTCGATGACAGCCACGGAGCAAAGTCCAATGACATTTATTATGATGCTGTTCCCGAATGCAATTCGGCAACTGCTTTCCTCATCAAATATCATTGCTTAGACGACCGCAAAGCTCTTGCAGACCTCAAAGCATCCAATATCCGGGACAAAGAACGGGTGTGGTTGCTGTATACGATTCTGAAAGACGCAGATGCCCTGGACCGTGTGCGGTTCGGGATGCGGGCCGTGGACCCCAAGTATTTTCGAAACGAGATGGCCCACAAGCTACTGCCCACCGCGCAGAGTTGTGTGGGGCAGTTAAAGTTGTAAGGAGGATACCGTGCAGAACGCAAATGGTGTTTTGGCAGTGCAGGAAGATTTCGGTAATGCCTTAGTCGATAAATACACACCGGTATGGGATAAGAAGTATCGGAGCAAAGGCGAGTCTATCTGGGTATTTCAGAGAAGAACCCTGTCCAGCGCTTGCCAGGTTGCGACGACATTGCATGACATGGATTTTGGGAAAGCATCTACTTTCCTCTTTCACCTGGTCCGTGAAGCTGAGGAGTGCAAACCCATCATTGAGGCCGTCAGCTCTCAGGTAGAGCTAGCCATGGCGAACTCTGATAAATTCATCAAGGGATATCATCGGTTCTTGCAGGGGCTCACAAAGCCCATCAAGAAGAATAAGGACTATGCTCTGTATTTCAAGGCTATTGCTTATGCGCAGGAATGTGTTCATTCAGGATTATCCATTGACGGAAATGTGGAATGTAATGATTCTGTCCTGTACGCAGTAATCGATATGCTGATGCAGGGGAGCGAATACCTCAAGCCTCAGGAATTCGATATTGTGAACAACATTGTCGGTATCTCAACTGAGAACGAGCCAATCATCATCCGGGACCCCTATCCCCTCGCCGATGTTCCTGTCTATTATAGTGATGCTCTTTTCAACAATCGGCCATACGACAAATGTGAATCTCAGATTTCTGAAGACAGACGCTTGGATATGGTCTTTTCGTACTATAAGCGTTATGGTTATGAGGACGTTGCCGACTTCGACAGCATCAACAACCTCGCTTTGCTCTCGCATTTGTATACAAACACGGTTCTTTCGATGGCTACCTATGTGAACGAGTATACCGTGGACATGCTGCCGGACAAGCCGCTGATTGAGAATACTCCGAACATGTGGTCCTGGTGGCCAAAGCCCATCTCACCCAAATATACGACACAGTTTCTGAAAGATACGCTGCACCATCGCCGCAGAACTCTTCCCTCCAACGGTGCATTGTTTCAGTTTGATGCCTGCCAGCTGATACAGGAAATTAAGCTGAAAGAGACTTGCCGCGACAACGAGATTGTGTGTCTGTATAAAATCGTAACCAAGTTCGGTGACCTGGCCGGATACTATAACACAAGCACCGAGTGGTTTTATATTTTGACTGACCGGGCTCAATTTCCAGAGCTGGTTGACAGCGTCACGAATCTGATTCTCTGGCTGTACACTTCTCTCGCCTGTGATTTGCCGGATGTCCTGCCCACTGATGCGTCGTTCCGGTCTTCGTTTGTGACACACGCGGATGCTCCATTCAGGATTCGTTGTCTGATGATTGGCGGAAAGCCCCGCGATTATCGCAAGAAAGGCAATGATGACGACGAGCCGCTGCGGGTGTTCGACAAGTCCAAATATGATGCTTCGTCCAAAAACATCAATGGTTTCATTCGCCACCTGCCTGTCGGACAGAAAGCAAGCGAACGTGCCATCCTGATAGCTGAAAGCTATGGCTATGAGCTGAAGAGTGATGAAACCTATGTAACGCCGTTCGTTAGAAGGCAGTGGCTGAAAAAGAAAACTGAAGAATAAAGAAAAGTGCCCACCGAAAAATGGTGAGCGCTTTTATTTTTTTATTCCAAAAAGTTGGAGAGTTTTCCCATTCCAGAAAACTTTTCCCCAAAGTACCAAAAGTTTTCTGAATTCAGAAAAGTTTTGCTGCTATTCCAGAAGTTTTTGGTTTCGGAAAATCATGCGACTATCATTGGGGGTTCACTATCGGCGTTGCAGTTCTAGCCTGTGGGTCAATGGAATAAGTGGCGTCAATGTATACCGTATTGCTCCCTGTGTCTTTTCTCACAAAAACTGGCATTACAATTTTTGTGATGGATGTTGGGTCATTGCCATTTTCTGCGTAGGTTTCGGCATATTCCTGCCAACGAATATCAATATAGGCGTTAGAATGTGGTTCCAGCAGCGTTGTCCCTTCCGGGGTACACTCAAAACCATTGATAGAGCCTTTGTCCAGAATGACATCGATACGGTCGTTGGTTTTGTTTTCGTAGTAGGCTTTTGCCGTATAGCCCATGAAACTATCAGAATAAAATCCGCAAACGACCATGCTGCAGGCATTATTGTCGAACAGCACAATATCCGTGGGCTGAATCTCGTGTTTTGGTTCTGTCGCGTTCTCTTCACCTTTCGGATAAATCACAAAGTCATCATCGACAGGGTCATCACGATTCGACACATCCCATTCTGCTTCATCATAGACATCGATGTGAAGTTTGACGGTATCGATGTCTTGCGGTTTCACTCCATAGATTTCCAGTCCTGCTTTATCCCACGAAACGACCTCGGTGGTTTTCACTCCTGGTCCAATTTCCGGGAACCAACTGGTATCTGCCGGGATTCCATTCAAGGACGAGCTGCTTGTGATAGCGCAAAGAGTTTTGTCATCCGTTTTATTTTGGAAATCAACGGTCCAGTAGTAGCCATAGCTGTCATCATAACCCACGTTCTGCAAGATGATGGTACAGGTATCGTTGTCGGCAATCGTCTGTGGCTGGAAGCTCTCATCGAACTGGATGTCTGGTGCTAGAATATAAATAGTACAAGCCAAAATGAGAAATTCCAAATACACAT
>ERZ1673742.32-NODE-32-length-214127-cov-9.241232_pt1 | contig 214127 bp, 174 predicted proteins | sample MGYA00580208_ERZ1673742 | MGnify/ENA primary metagenome ERZ1673742 (study PRJEB41218, sample SAMN15661774) | gut metagenome | host: Homo sapiens | place: Canada: London | collected 2015-08-20/2019-03-30 | study: EMG produced TPA metagenomics assembly of...
CAACCGGCTCGCGAGAAGGGAAGTATAAATCCCAAAACTGATTTTGTATTGAAAGTGGAAGAAAATTCGAATAGTTTTGAGATGTGCATGAGGGCAGTCGACCCCATCTGCGACATTGGTATAGCGGTGTTCAGTCATGAATTTGGCTCACGGCCATATTTTAACGATCATTTGGTACCTGTTTATATCGTGAAAAATCAACTCAAGAATGTGTAAGAAATATTAAGAGAGAGCTTGCATGGTGAGGAATCTTCTTCCGAGGAAAGCCTGTCCGTTCATAGTCGGAAGGTAAGCATGAAAATTATATTTAGAGCAATTCTGGTTACCGCAATTATTCTTGAAGTAGTTCTTTTCCTTCTTATGAATGTGGTATCTGGTTTGCCGGGTTGGGTATTCCTGTTACCACTTGCCGTTGTAGTTGCGGCTCTTCTCTTACTGTTTGGAGGTATGCGGCAAGACTATCTCAGAAATGGTAGGTCATGGGCTGCTTCGCTGTCCGAGACGTCAAAGAATTTTGGCGTACCTCGAAAAATACTAGCGCTACTTGTTTCGGAAGTTAGCTCACTGATAGCTGCTTTTACATTCTTTAGACCTCAGAAAAATGTCGACAGTGAAGTCAGATCCTTTACTGTGCACAAAAATCTTCGAACTGTTGTTTTTATGGTATTAGCGCTGAGCATTGTAGAAATCGGCATAGTGCATTTTGCTATTTCTAATACATTTTGGCGATATTTCTTGCTGGTAATTAGTGTTTATGCCGTAGTTCTTTTATCTGGATTTTACGTAACTGTTCGGAACCATCCACATCTCATAACACCGCAAGGACTCGTACTGCGAAATGGGCGAAGGCTTATTTGCGAAATTCCATGGTCACACTTACGCCATGCGAGCTCCGTAACGGCAGGTGAAGGAGGGGACGTAGCAATTGACGAAGACGGCAATCTCAGGGTGCCTGTTTTGAGTGAAGTGAACGTTAGGCTAGAAGTGGATTCGCCAGTCGTCGCAGAAGATCTTTACAAGGGGCTAATGATGGTTTCCTCGATTGAGATATACTGCGACGACAAAGACGCATTCCTCCGTAATCTCGCTGAGGAAAGGAATGCGCATTAAACGCTTGACAGCTTCCAGGTCCGGCAACCAACCCCGACCTATCGCCAGAACTTGGTCATCCCGCGCTTGTCCTCCATGTTGAACTCAATCATCTTGGTTAGCAGGTCCAGCGGCATGGACTCGGCCTTGCCGTCCTTTGGTCAGGGGAAGCGGACCATCATTTTGCCGTAGGAGAGGCCGCGGGCATCGAACTCGTCGGTGAACTTTTCAACACCTGCGCGGGTCGAAGATGGACGGCCATTATTGATGAGGATGCCCTGGCGGATTTAGCGATGTAGGTAGGGGCTAGCGCTTAGCGTACTTCTCCAGGTGAGCTGCGAAGCGAGCGGCGAAATGTTCAATTGTCTCGACCTCAGGAAGAAAGGTAATCCGGACATATGTCCCGCCTTTCACATTGAAAGCGCTGCCTTGGACGATGTGAATGTGTTCTGCTTCCAGAAACGAGAGAACGAAGTCCTCATCCTTATCAATTTCGTAAATATTGCCGTCTAGTCGAATGAAAATGTACAGCGCCCCTTGCGGCTCGATGAACGAGATTCCGGGAATCTTGCTGAGTGCTGTAGTGGCAGCAACTTTTTGTTCGAAGAGGCGGCCACCGGGTCGTACTAAATTGTCGATGCTGTGTTCTTTGCCCAGCACGGCAGCAATCGCGTGCTGGGCCGGAATTGAGGCGCACATCCGCATTGAGGCCAGTAGTCGAATTCCTTTAAACAGGGTGTCCTGTTCGCGAAATCCAGTTGCAGTCACCCATCCAGCTCTCAATCCGGCCAAGCGATGCGTCTTGGAAAGGCCGGAGAACGTTAAGCAGGGGACATCCTGCGCTAGGCAAGCTGTTGGAGTGAATGAGGCTCCAGGGTACACAATGCGGTCGTAGATTTCGTCGGAAAGCAGCACTAGATTGTGCTCACGTGCGAGCTGGGCAATCTGGGAGAGAGTCTCCGGTGAGTAGATGGCGCCTGTGGGATTGTTTGGATTGATGATGACAATCGCCCGAGTTTTGGCTGTGATGGACTCGCGTATGTCATCGACGTCTGGCTGCCAATTATTTTCTTCTAGGCAGAGATAGTGCACGGGGACTCCGCCGGCGAGGGTGGTGGATGCGGTCCAGAGTGGATAGTCGGGTGAGGGGATGAGGATCTCATCACCGTCGTTGATGAGAGCTTGTAGACATAGGTTTACCAGCTCCGAGACACCATTTCCGACGAGAACGTGATCGCTATCGAGGGCGGGGAAGTCCTCATTCTGCGAGTAGTAGTCCACGACAGTCTGACGGGTGTCACTCAGGCCGAGGGAATTTGAGTATCCAGAAGTTTCCTCGAGGCCACGGTGCATAGCGGAAAGTACCTCTGCAGATGGCCGGAAGCCGAATGGGGCAGGATTTCCGACATTGAGGGGAATGACCTTTACGCCCTGACGCTGTAGCTCGTCGGCCTTGTCCTGAATTGGTCCGCGCAGGTCATAGAGAACATTGTCGAGGTGATGCGAAAAATGGATTGGGCAGGATAGCACTGCGCGCTTCGATACGATAGCGCTACTATGTATATTCATGGTTAACAGTAGCACGTCTATGTTGGTCGGCGAGCTGGAAACGTGGATTGCGCAACACAAAGCCGGAGAAAAGCTGCCATCCAGCCGTGAAATAACGCGGTCGTATTCGGTTAGCCCGGTGACAGTGCGAAACGCTATCCACGAACTGGCTACCCGCGGACTGGTAGAAGTGCGAGTCGGCGTGGGGGTATTCGTCAGGCATCGCCAACAACTCCCACGGGCGGACTTTAGCTGGCAAGTCGGAGCGCTGGGACCTCAGCCCAATACCGGACGGGTTCTGGCCGCCACCCAGAGAGCTTCCACTGATGAGGCAATCAGTCTGCATTCCGGTTATCCGGATGAATCTCTGCTGCCAACGAACTTGGTAAGAAGAGCGCTTACCAGAGTCAGTAAATCGCACGATGCCTATCGACGAGCACCGGTGCGGGGGATGGCAGAACTGCGGCAGTGGTTTGCTTCGCAACTGGTACGGGCAAATGAGCGCGATGTGGTTATTGTTCCAGGCACACAGAGCGGGCTCGGTGCTATTTTTCGTGCCATTTCACCGAAGGAACTCATCATTGAGTCGCCTTCATATTGGGGTGCAATCCTGGCTGCTCGGCAGGCTGGGATTTCTCTACTACCAGTGGAAAGTGATGATGAGGGGCCAATCCCCGAGAGTCTGGAGAGGCTGCTACGAACGAGTTCTGCACGAGCTTTTTATGGTCAACCCACGTTCGGTAACCCTCATGGGAAACGGTGGTCGACAGCTCGTCGTAAAACAATTATTGAAATCATAAGAGCGTTCAACGCTTTCCTCATTGAGGACGATTGGGCACATGATTTCGCATTCGACGCACCTGATGTTCCGATAGCGGCGGATGATGCCGAAGGGCATGTCATCTATCTGCGATCGCTGACAAAGGTGATTTCGCCTGCAGTTCGGGTAGGGGCAGTAATTGCCAAGGGGCCGGTTCTTCAGCGGATACTCGCAGAAGTTTCAGCCGAAGCGTTGTACACCAGTGGAATTTTGCAGGCCGTGGCGCTGAACGTCGTCAAGCAAAGTGCGTACGCGACGCACCTCAAAAATATGCAGGTCGCACTGCGACAGCGACGAAATGATTTGCTTGAAGCTTTATCCAGATATGCGCCGTCGGTGGAAACTCCACACGTGCCTCAAGGAGGACTCAACTTGTGGTGCAGGCTTCCCGATGGCACAGACCCCCAAGAGGTTGCCGAACGTTGCGAAGGACGGGGACTGATAGTTGCGCCAGGACGGGACTGGTTTCCCTCCGAGGAAATCGGCCCGTATTTACGCCTGAACTTCGCGGGTCCCCATCCCGAGAGATTTGTTGATGCAGCGATGATTCTGGACAGCGTGGTTTCGGGCTAGCCACTAAATTCGACGGAGACCTTCCTACCGCCAAAACTTGGTCATGCCACGCTTGTCCTCCATGTTGAACTCGATCATCTTGGCCAGCAGGTCCAAGGGCATGGACTCGCCCTTGCCGTCTTTCGGCCAGAGGAAGCGGACCATCATCTTGCCGTAGGAGAGGCCGCGGGCATCGAACTCGTCAGCGAACTTTTCAATACCTGCGCGTTCCGGGGCAATCGCCATGTGCTTCTTGGTGTAGGAGAAGCCGATAATGAACGTGCCGTCAACTAACATGACTCCGAGTGGCTACAGATTTGAATACTCAGTTTGATCCCAAAAAAGCGTGGCCAGCGCTGTGGACCGTGTTGCTCGGCTTCTTCATGATTCTGGTCGACGCCACCATTGTCACTGTTGGCATCAACACCATCCAGCATGAACTGGGCGGTGAGCTCAACCAGGTCATGTGGGTGACCAGTGGTTATCTGCTGGCCTATGCGGTGCCGTTGCTTATTACCGGCAGGCTCGGTGACCTCTGGGGAGTCAAGCACACCTATGTAGCGGGCCTGGTTATCTTCGTGTTGGCGTCGCTGGCGTGTGGGTTGGCGCCGTCGTTAAGCATGCTGATCATTGCCCGCGTGGTGCAGGGACTGGGGGCCGCGCTGTTGACGCCGCAGACGATGGCGCTGATTACGCAGATGTTTCCGCCGGCGCATCGCGGTGCGGCGATGGGGCTGTGGGGCGCGGCGGCCGGAATTGCCTCGCTGACGGGGCCGCTGGCTGGTGGCGTGTTGATTGAGCTGCTGAGTTGGCGCTGGATTTTCCTCATTAATGTGCCGATTGGTCTGGTTGGACTCGTTTTTGCGTTCCGCTATCTGCCGGCCTTTGAGACGCACCGGAACAAGATCGACTATCTGGGCGTTGTGCTCAGCGCGATTGGTATGTTCCTGCTGGTCTTCGGCATTCAGGAGGGGGAGAGTGCCGGCTGGTCCGGTTGGATCTGGGCATTGATTGCCGGTGGCGTGGTGATTCTTGGCCTGTTTACGGTCTGGGAGGCCAAGACCACGGCCGAACCGCTGATGCCGCTGTCCCTTTTTAAGGATCGCAACTTCACCGTCTCCTCGTTGGCCATTGCCGTGATGGGCGCGCTGGTGGTCGCGGTTGGTTTCCCGATCATCCTCTTCGCCCAGAATGCTCGCGACCTGTCGACCATCCAAGCCTCACTACTGCTCGTGCCGCAGGCGCTCATTTCCGGTGTCATGGCGCCGTGGACTGGGCGAATGCTGGACCGGCTGAAGTTCCGCCAGTTCGCGCTGATCGGTTTTGGGTCCTCGCTGGTGGGCATGCTCGGGTTTCACTACCTCATCCACGAGGATCTCTCCGTGCTGTGGCTGCTACTGCCGGGTGCCGCATTCGGTGTGGCAAACGCGTTTATTTGGGGCACGCTGTCGACGGCTGCCACCCGCAACATCGACCCGTCCCTCGCCGGTGCCGCCTCCGGTGTGTACAACACCATCCGCCAGATTGGCAGCGTGCTGGGTAGCGCGCTGATTGCCACCGTCATGGCGGCGGCGCTCAGCAGCAACCGTGGCGACTTCACTACCGCCATGAGTGATGCCATGTGGCTACCGGTAGCACTGTCTGCGGCAGGCGTCGTGGCATCGCTGGGGCTTAAGAATCCGGAGTAAAACGCTCCACCATGTAGTCAGCGATGCCGACGGGATCGGCTAGGAAATCCCTGGTCGCCCGTACCGCGAGGGTGTCTTCGAAGTGGGTGGTGTCGGCGTCGTCAAGCGAAATGATCGTTGCTTCCGGTGCGGCGAGCAGGATGGGGGAATGCGTCGCCATGATGATCTGTGCGCCGGCTTCTGCGAGCGCGCCGAGACGGCCGAGGAGTTCCAGCTGGCGCAGTACCGACAGTCCGGCCTCGGGTTCGTCGAGGAAGATCAGCGATTCGGCACCGAAGCGACGTTTGGCCAGCGCCATGATGGATTGGCCGTGACTCATCTGGGTGAGGTCCGCCATGCCGTCACCGCCGGGAAGATTGCCGATCGATGCGTAGAAACGCGCGAGGTTTAAGTGCGCGTCGCCGCGGAAGAAGAACGTATCCGGGGGATTGCGCTTGGTCAGCGCGAGCGGAATCGGAGAGGTGCGCTCCTGCGTCTTAAACCGCGAGCCACCGTCCGTGTCGACCCCCATCGCCGACGCCAACGCCTCCAGCACCGTCGACTTTCCCTTGCCGTTTTCGCCGGTCAAGATGGTAATCGGCGTGGTGAAGGCCATGGGGAAGGGCAACGCGAGCTTTACGACGTAAGCCGGGAGCTCGGCATCATCGTGAATACGGGCCTGGCGGAGGTAGATCATGGTTGCGGCAGTTGGTCGATCTGTTTGAGCAGGTTAAAGCCGTCTGCGCCTTCGACGAACGGGACTTCCTTGTTCTCCAGTTTTTCAATCGGCACTGCCGTGCCGTGGGAGAGCACGTGCTCGCTGGGAGTGAGGTTGCGGATTGCGATTGCCGCGACCTTGTCTGGATGTTCTGCTGCGGCTGTGCCGTAGATGAGCGGGTCGTACTGGCCGTCATCACCGACGAGAATCCAGTTGATTTCGGGGAAGTCAATAAACAGGTCCCGCAGTCGCACCTTCTTATGTTCCTTGCCCGAGCGGAACAGGCCAGTGGGCGTTGGCCCCCAATCGGTGAGCAGCAGTGGGCCCTTCGGCAGGTTGTTGCGGTGCAGGAATTTTTTCAGCGTGCTGAAGGTATTCCACGCGCCGGTGGAGAGGTAGATAACGGGAACGTCCGTGTCCTCATCGGTTTTACTCGCGTAACGACGGCGAACTTGCGCATAGAACTCGCTGAAGCCAGCGACGGCCTTGCGCTCGTCTGTCTCCTTGACCCAGGAGTTGTAGGCGGCGATGAGGGCGCGCGGCAGCATGGTGACCAACACGGTGTCATCAATATCGGAGACGATGCCGTATTTGGTTTCCGGGGAGACGATAAGAACCTCTGCGGGAGTGTCGTTGATGGTGATCTCGTGCCAGCCGGGTTCGAGGCCGTGATTCCGAATCAGCACCTCGATGTAGCCGTTGCTATCCGTGGTGGTTTCCACCGTGCGATTGCCGGCAGTGATGGTGACGGGAAAGTCCGCGAGTTCGACGGTAAAGAACTGCCAAAACCCGCGTTTTTTGTTTCGTTCTTCGTCTCGTTTTTTGGCCGGATCCTTCAGGAGGACACGGCCGAATACGCGAACGCGCTCTGCATTTCCGTACCCGGTGAAACCGATGATTTCCGGTTCCCAACCAGCGTTTTTGGAACGCTTGGCGGCCAGCGCGTTGATTCTTCTCTCGGTCTTGCGGACGACATCTGCCACGGACATGCTTTCCAGGATACGGGTTGACAGGGCGGGGGAGGGTGCGCGTAGGTTGGTCGGCCAAGAGAAAAGTCAACCCTTTAGGAGTGTTCTCTTTTTATGCGTTTTTCCGGTAAGTTCATCGCATCCGCCGCCGTGGCAGCAGGCATGATTGCTGCCCCGACCGCCGCCGCTAACGCTGCATCAGTTAGCGCCTGGGATCAGGTTGCGGCATGTGAGTCCGGCGGAAACTGGCAGACCAATACCGGTAACGGCTACTACGGCGGACTGCAATTCTCGCAGCAGACCTGGAGCGGCCACGGCGGTGACCAGTACGCACCAACGGCTGACCAGGCCACCAAGGAGCAGCAGATTGAGATTGGCGAGCGCGTGCTTGCCTCCCAGGGTGCTGGCGCATGGCCGAACTGCGGTGGCCCGCTGGGTTAATCCTCCCCATCATCAAAGACTAGATCTGGCACCGCCGCGAATGACAGCCACCACTTCATGTAGTGGTCATGGCGTGCTTTCGTCTTCTGAGTAGCGCGCTTGTCAAAAGTCTGTCGCCCGAACCCGGCTAATGGTCCGGCCGGGACGGTCGCCGCGGTAACACCGTCGGCAGAGGACCACACCTCTGAGCCGTCCTCATAAGCCGTGATATCCCAGAGCTTGTGGGTTTTCAGGTTGTGGTGCTTCCGGCATAGGCAGTGCAGATTCTGCGTGTCGGTAGGGCCACCGGCTTCGGGGTCTTCCTGGTTGTACGGTGCGATATGGTCAATATCGCACTTGTACGCTGGGACTTCACAGCCGGGGAAGCGACACGTGCCGTCACGACCGTGGACGCGGGCAACCTGCGCTGGGGTTGGGCGGTAACCATTGGTGGCGCTGTCTGCTGAGAGGCGGACATGCGTCACCTTTTGCATCCACTCTTCCGTGACCAGCGCGCCTAGCCAGCCGGCACCGTCCAGCCAGGCGTCATCACTGTGGGGTTCGCGGAAAACATTGAGCACAACCTCCGCATCGGTGCGCTGGTGAATCAGTTCCACAAATGCATCCGCCTGTGTCATTTCTTCATTCGCGCGGAAGACCGTTTCAATTGCGCACATGGCGAAGTAGGCGCGGTCCGGGCGCAGCGTGAGAATGATTTGGGAGTAGCTGTCGGGACGTTCCACCAGAGTCACCGATTCCGTATCGGTGATGGTGGGAATTGTGCCGTCGGCGCGAGCACGGTCGTCCAAATCCGCAGCAATATCACCAATTTTGGTGGTGAGCGTGCGAGGGCCAATCATCGCTTGACGACGCTTCCGTGGCGTAACCAATGCCAGAATTTTCTTCTCCGCATCGGGTATTTGATCAGGCTCGATGCCGACCACGCCATGTGCAATGATGCCGAGTTGCCGCATAGATAACGCACAGCTTTCCCGGGCGTAGACCGCTAGCTGAGGCATTTTCTCCAGCAATAGGCCAATGTCACAGATACGCAGTGCTTCACTGCGGGTGATTCCCAGGCGAACGCTGATGCGAGCGGCATGGTTTTCAACGTCATCATCGCCTGCAGGGCAGCAGGCTTCAATCAACTCAAGGTGGGTGCGGTTAGTAGCCCGCGCGAGTGCTGAGAGCTCATCTTCGGGATTCTCATGAGCCCAATATGGTTCGGGTACTTGTTCGGACTTCATTGGATCCCCCTGGTGTTCCAATGGCTGTCGGTTTTCTTTCGAACTTACTTGCTATCGTACAGGTGCCGTTCTGGCTTGTAAAGAGAAATGGTGAGAGATTTTGAATGGTTTTTGTAGGTGACGGCTGACTACAAAAGCGCTTGTTACCAGGTTGTTTGCGGGTTGCGCATGGAGGGTTGTGGAAAAATATAAATAAAACACCCGTTCGAAACCGGAAGCTTGATAATCTCGCATCTATAAAGGCGGAGCGCAGAAACCAGCGTAGAAACCAGCGCAGAAAACGGGGCAAAACCATGATCATTCGGCAAGCAACACGGGAGGACGCCGCGGCAATCGCGGAAATCTACAACGAGGCCGTAATCAACACCGTCGCCATCTGGAACGATGACACGGTCAGTGCGGAGAATCGCATTGCATGGATGCAAGCTCACTGGGACAAGGATTACCCGGTTTTCGTTGCCACGCTTGACGACGAAGTCGCTGGATATGCCACCTTTAGTGACTTTCGTGACTTCGACGGATTTCGATACACGGTGGAAAACTCCATCTACGTGCATCCGAACTTCCAGGGCCGGGGACTTGGTGGGCAGCTCCTACAAGTAACCATTGATGCAGCTCGGGAGGCGGGAAAGCACGTTTTGGTGGCAGCAATCGACGGCAGCAACGAGGGGTCGATTGCGCTGCACGAAAAGTATGGTTTCCAGCGCGTTGGGCTATTGCCTCAGGTAGGGACAAAGAACGGGCGTTGGTTGGACATGTTGTTAATGCAGGTCATGCTGACAGACGAGCAGCCACCCGCTCAGCCGCGCGCTTAGCGAAGGGGCCAACCCCCATAATCGTGGCTGCACCGGGGCCAACCCAGTCGCCGTAGCCGACGAACTCAATGAGGTCGGAGTCGACGCTGCGGAAGAGGCTGAGCGCGGGGCGGAAACCGGTGCACCAAATGAGGTGGTCCGCGTGGACGTCGTCAAGCGAAGAGAACATGGGTGTCCAGGTGAGGGCACCGGAGTCGCGGGCTTTGCGGACGGACGGCAGGACAACGATGTCGCCGATACTGTCGGAGGGGCCGGGGTCGGGTTCGCCACGTGCGATGGCGAGTGCTCGCTGACGGTTGCGTTTGAACAGGACGCGGCCGTCGACGTCGTCGGGCATCCAGCGCGGTTCGTGGCGGGTGAACCAGGTGGTGTCGATGTCGGAAAGTACCAGTTCAGCGGCGATTTGGGCGCCCGAGTTCGCCGCGCCAACGACGGCAACGCGGGAACCGTCGAAGGGTTCGGGGCCTGGGTAGTTGGCCGAATGCCACTGCTTTGCGGAGGTCGTGCCGGGGTAGTGCGGGACGAAGGGGCGGTTGCCGGTGGCGGCGATGAGTTGGTGGGACTCGAAGTCTCCGGCATCGCTGGTGAGGTGGAAGGTGCCGTCGTGGGTGACGTGGGTGACGTTAACCGGGCGCTGAACGCGCAGTTCGTAGCGCTTTTCGTAGGAGCTGAGGTAATCAATCACATGGGAAGCGGGCGGGAAGCCGTCATAATCGGGCATCTGGATGCCCGGAAGGTTGGAGAAACCTGAGGTGGAAAACAGTGTCATCGAGGGCCAGACACCGCGCCACGAGCCGCCGGGAGCCGGCTGATTATCCAGAATAAGCGGATCAATGCCGTATTTGCGCAGGTAGTAGGCGGTAGCGAGGGCAGCTTGGCCGCCTCCGACGATGATGACATCCTCAAGCATGGTTCCAGCTTAACTGCGGGTGCGGCGACGGTTCGGTTGGGTGATTCGGTGGCAGTGACTAAGCTTGCCCTATGGATACTTTCGATAAAGAAACGAACGTGTTGATTATTGGCGGCGGCTTTTCCGGCATGGCAACAGCCGTTGCGTTGCAAAAAGAGGGGATTAACGACTTCCACATTATTGACCGTGGTCATGATTTCGGGGGCACGTGGCGGGATAATTCCTACCCAGGGGCTGCCTGCGATGTTCCGAGCCATTTGTATTCACTCTCGTTTGCTCAGGATTTCGACTGGTCCCGCAGCTTTGGCACGCAGCCTGAAATTTATGAGTATCAGCGTGAGGTTGCAAGGAATCATGGGCTGTACAGCAGCGCTCACTTTAAAACTGAGATGGTTGATGCTCGCTGGGACGACGACGCTGCCCGCTGGGTCGTGGTAACTGAAGACATCGACTCTGGTGCCCGAACCACATGGGCGGCCAAGGAGCTGGTGCTGGGGGTGGGCGCTCTATGTGAGCCGCGTATGCCTGACATCCAGGGCATTGAGACCTTTGCTGGGGAGGTTTTCCACTCCTCGCGCTGGAATCACGAGGTTGACCTTCGCGATAAGCGAGTCGCCATCATCGGCACTGGTGCCTCGGCAATTCAGATCATTCCCAAGATTGCGCCCATTGTTGCCCATCTTGACGTGTACCAGCGCACTGCACCCTATGTGATTCCCCGCCTGGATCGGAAGTACACCAATATTGAACGCACCGCGCTTCGTAAACTCCCAGGGCTACGTCGAGTTGTGCGTGCTCAAGACTGGTTTTTCCGCGAGCTCCAGATTCCCGGGTTAACGCGGGACAGCCGCTTCATGGCGCCGATTAAATTTCTGTCGCAGGGGATGCTGCGCATGCAGGTGAAAGACCCTGAGTTGCGCGAAAAACTGACACCGAAATTCACTATCGGCTGCAAGCGGATGCTGATTTCGAATACGTATTTCCCCGCAATCGCCCGGGACAATGTGGAGCTTGTCACGAGTCCAATCGGCCGGGTCGGTCCGCATTCGATTACTACTGTCGACGGCACTGAGCGCACGATTGACGTGCTAATTATTTGCACCGGATTCCACGTGACGGATTCACCGGCGTTTGACCTGGTACACGACGGTAGTGGACAGTCCCTAGCCACCAAATGGCAGCGTGAGGGTATGAGCGCCTACAAGGGTGCCACCGTGCCAGGTTTCCCCAATATGACAATGATTATGGGACCTGCCACAGGGCTTGGGCATTCGTCCATGATCTACATGATCGAGTCGCAAGTGAAGTACTTTGTCGAAATGCTCAAAGCCAAAAAACGTGCCGGGGTGAACGTCGCGGAAGTCCGCGAGCAGGCATTTAATAAATGGAATGACTGGGTGCGGGAGCGGGTGAAGACAACAGTTTGGATTACCGGCTGCGGTTCCTGGTATCGCGACGCCCACGGCAATGCCCCGGCCGTATGGCCGAGCTGGACATGGCTGTTTAGGGCCAAGACCAGGAAGTTCGACGATGGAGCCTATGTGCTCAGTCGTTAGCTACGGTCGCGGCTGTGCACTGGCCATAATGGCAGCCGCGACTTGTCGAGCATCATCGACCATGGGCACGTGACCGAGCTTGGGTAGTAGGTGGAGCTCAGCATTGGGAAGCACGTCGTAATGACGCTTCCAGCCTCGAATGAGAGTCAGATCCGTGGTGCCCCAATAGCACGTCTGAGCTGCCTGGCCGGTGTCGGCGGAAAAAGAGAACTCAGTGTCGAGCGCGGACAGGAAGATATTGTTCTTGAGCAGCCCCGCGGCATCCCGGCTGACCTGCTCAGGCGACAATTTCCAGGGGCGTGCGGAAAACATTCCGAACATCGCCGTACGACCCACTTTTGTTTTTGCCATTGTCGGAAGCAGCTTTCGAAGCACCTTGGCAGTGCCATACAAAACCAGGAATTGGCTGGCAGTGCGGATTTGGTCGAGTTTGCCGTGGAAAAAGCCGGCGGGGTTAAAAGCCACCGCCGATGCGGCATATCCCTGACGTGCAAGTTCAAGGGCGAAGTAACCGCCCAGAGAGTTTCCTGCGATATGCGGTTTTGCATCGGCGTCGGGAAGCGTGGTGGATAGCTCATCCAAGAAAGCGCGCAGTTCGGCCAGCATGCGTTTGCCCATGTCCTCGCTGGCGGAGGTTTTGAGTGTTGGCCGCCCCGATTCGCCATGCCCAGGAAGATCCACAGTGATGACGCGGAAATCGTTGACTAGGTGCGTAATTACGTCATCCCAGGCATGTCGCGAATGGCACACACCATGAATCAGCACCAAGACCGGGAGGTTGGAACCGCGGTGCTGGTGTAGCGAATAGGCAATCGCTGTCTTGTCCGAGTGGTGATCCGTGGTGAGGAAGTTACTAGCCGTGGAGTCCATTCACCGATAATACACTGAGCAAAACTAAAAATTCCGTGGTTTTCGCGGCGGCAGCTGTACTACCGTTGAGCACCATGAGCTCGCTGTTTGATCTTTCGGACAAGCCCATCGACGAACTGCCCGGTTACCAGCGCACATTCGCGCCGGGCCGACTCACGGTGGGTCTCAGCCTGCCCATCGAACAGGACGCCGAAGCCGAGCCCAAGGATGCGCTGAGCAATCAGATTCGGCTGATTCGGAAAGCCGAACGCGCAGGCATCGCGGCGGTGTGGGCACGCGACATCCCGCTGCGCGTGGAGACATTCGGTGACGTCGGCCAGGTCTACGACCCCTGGATGTACCTCAGCTACATCGCCGCACACACCAGCGACATCGCGCTCGGCACGGGTGCAATCGTTGTGCCTTTTCAGCATCCGCTGGTGATGGCCAAGCGCGCTGCCACGCTGGACAGGCTTTCCGACGGCCGTTTCCTCTTCGGCGTTGCCACCGGCGACCGACCCGAGGAGTTCCCCGCCTTTAACCAGGACAAAGGCAAGCGTGGCGAGCGTTTCCGCGAGCACATCGAGGTCTATGAAAAGGCCCTCAGCACCAGTTACCGGCCTATCCGGTGGTCCGAGGGCAAGATGGGCGGATCGGACGTGGTGCCCAAACCGCTGGCACGCCGAGTTCCGCTGTTGGCCACCGGCTCCTGTCAGCAGAGCCTGGAGTGGAAGGCCGCGCATACCGACGGGTGGTTCATGTACCACAAGGGTTTGGAGATGCAGAAGAAAAACATCGCCAATTGGCAGGAAGCGGTGGCTCAGGAGTGCGGCGAGGACGTGTTCAAGCCCTTCCTGGAATCACTGTGGATTGACCTGCATGAAGACCCCGACGCACCTGCGCAGGGTGGCCACTTCGGTTACCGCCTTGGTCGCAACAAGCTAATTGAACTGCTGCAATCCCAGCGACAGCTCGGAATCAGCCACGTCAGCATCAACTTCCGCGCCTCTAAACGGGATGCGGAAGAGCAGATTGATGAGCTGATTGAGTATGTGCTGCCGACTACACGGACTCCGTAGCGCCCTGCCACTGGTTAATCCCGCGGTCGACGGCCCACTTGTCGATCTCCGCGAGTTCTTCATCGCTAAACGGCGCAGCGTCCAGGGCGCCGAGGCTGTTTTTCAGCTGCTCCACCGACGAAGCCCCAATTAGAGCAGAGGTCACTTCGTCACGGCGGAGAACCCACGAGATGGCCATCTGTGCCAGAGACTGGCCTCGTCGTAAAGCAATGGCGTTGAGCTCACGGATGGCGGTGAGCGTGTCGTCGTTGAGGAACCCCGAGTTCATCTTGTGCGCGCCGAGACGCGAGGACTCCGGCACGCCGTCCAAGTAGCGGTCGGTGAGAAGCCCCTGCGCAAGCGCGGAAAAGGCGATGACGCCCATGCCTTCGTCAGCACAGGTTTCCAGCAGTTCGTCCTCAATCCAGCGGTTGAACATGGAGTAGCTCGGCTGGTGAATGGTCAACGGAGTGCCCAGCTCACGGGCGATTTTCTGCGCGCGGCGAGTGAGCTCGGGGGAGTAGGAGCTGACGCCGACGTAGAGCGCGCGCCCCGAGCGGACGAGGAAGTCGAGGGCGGCGATGGTTTCCTCGATAGGCGTATCCGGGTCGGGGCGGTGGTGGTAGAAAATGTCCACATAATCCAGGCCCATGCGCTTCAGCGAGGCATCGCAGCTGGCCACGAGGTATTTCCGCGAGCCGCCGAAGCCGTAGGGGCCATCCTGCATGTACCAACCGGCTTTGGAGGAAATAATCATTTCATCGCGGTAGGGAGCGAAATCCTTGGCCATGATGCGACCGAAGTTCGCCTCCGCAGAGCCCTGCGGTGGGCCGTAATTGTTGGCGAGGTCGAAGTGCGTGACGCCGTGGTCGAACGCGGTGCGCAGAATCTCACGCTGCGTCTCGAGCGGCCGGTCATCACCAAAGTTATGCCAAAGTCCCAGCGTAATGGCTGGAAGCTTTAGCCCCGTGTCGCCTGAGCGGTTGTATGGCATCGTCTCATAGCGGTTGTCATTGGCGCGGTACACGTCTGGATAAGCCATGTGTTCGAGGGTACGCGGGCTTTACGACGAATAGTTGCGCACGATGTGGCCGACAACGGGGCGCGTGGCCAAATGGTTACCCCTGGAAGTTAATAAAAGTGAGCTTGCTGGGGAACAAGTGAGGCGGTTCGTCCGACTAATAGAGCATGACTTCAATAGCCACAGGCGATGCCGCTGGAACGCCAGCCGCAAACCCCGTCGCACAGACTCAGAAAAATGGTGGGCCACGAGCATTACTGCACCGAATCCATGTCGTTGCAGGCATCCTCGTTGCGCCGCTACTCGTTATTGCAGCTGTCACAGGCGTGGCGTATGCCCTCGCCCCGAGCATAGAAAAGGTGGTTTACCACGAAGAACTAACTGCAACTTCAAGCCTTCCCGCACAGCCTCTGGAAAAGCAGGTTGAGGTCGCGCAGCGCGTGCATCCTGAGCTGCCGGTGACCGCAGTGCAGGTCCCGGAAAAGCCGGGACAGACAACGCGAGTCATGTTCAACGATGAGCAGTTGAAGTCGGAGTCCTACCGACATGCGGTGTTCGTCGACCCAGGCGACCTGAGCATCAAGGGTGACCTGGTGCAATACGGCTCCTCGGCGGCGCTGCCGCTGCGGGCGTGGATTTCGGAAGGGCACCGCAGGCTCTGGATTGATAGCAACTTTGGTCGCCTCTACTCTGAGACGGCAGCATCCTGGATGGGCGCACTGGCTATCGGTGGCCTCTGGCTCTGGTGGGATCGCTCGCGCCGCAAGCGGACACAGGGAACAAGTAAGAGGGCGCATCATATGCGTCGTCACGCGAATGTTGGTCTGGCGGTCAGCGTTGGACTTTTGTTCCTGACCGTCACCGGCCTGACGTGGTCGTGGGTGGCTGGAACGGGTATTGCTAAGCTGCGCGAGACGATGGACTGGTACGCGCCGAAACCAGCCATAACTGCAACTGCGCCAGCGAATTACGACTGGTCAGAGGCGGATAGTGTTATGAACCTCGCACGTGCCGAGGGGCTGTCCGGGAAAGTCGAACTGACACCACCGGAAGCTGGCACGGTGTGGATGGCCAAGGAAGCCCGCGAGGAATGGCGGATGGGCATTGAGACCGTCACCGTTGATGGCTCGACCGGAGCGATGGTCGATCGGATTCATTTTGCGGACTGGCCGCTGCCGGCGAAGCTGACCGAATGGCTGATTAACGCGCACATGGGCATCCTGTTCGGGTGGGTGAATCAGCTGGTCCTGGCGCTGATCGGTGTTGCTCTGCTGGCGATGATTGTGCGCGGGTACGTCATGTGGTTTGGACGCGGCCGAGGTGGTCGTCCGGGCAGATTCCCGGCGCCAACGCGCTGGCGGGATATTCGCCCGGGTGTTGCAGCGGCTGTTGTGGCGCTGTTGATTGCCTACTCGGTAGTTGCACCACTGTTCGGTGTGACGCTCGTTGGCTTCGTGATTATTGATTGGGCCTGGCGGAAGCTCCGGAGAGGTTAGTGTAGGTTCTATCGCCTTCGGGTTCCCTGCGTGAGCGGGGATGTTCCGGCGAGCCTTGAGTTCCTACCGCTGTTTAAACACGCCAGCTGGATTAATCTAGCTTTTGCCTTAGCAGTCGAAGCCGCTCTGCAAAAGAACAATCAGAGTTTGCTGCGATTTTCTTCACCGTCAGGAGAGCAGTCTTGCTTACCGCGGCACCGGTTTCGATGGCATCTTGCAACGCCATCTCGACGGCCCAAAATTCTTCACCAGTCTCGCAATCCCGCTTCAAGCTACGTTGTCAAGAATCAGGCAGTAAATCGAAAATGTGATCTAACACGAAGAGAGCGTCCGGGCCGATAACTCTCGGCCTGCGACATCAATTGCTCGGGGCATACCTTCTCTGGTATTGCAGACAAATCAATCGGGACCTTTGGCGGCGTGACGAAACTATGGGTCCTCTTCTGGGTGGAAGAGGGCTTTGAGGGAGTGGATCTTTAGTCCCCTCTTATCCCCATTCGCTGATGTCGTTACAGATCTGGGCTCCCGCCTCAATGTTCCTTGCTCCACCGGTTGCGGTGATGATTCGCCCGTCTGGGAACGTGATGGTGAGGATGCCGGTTCCGGATTTCCCGGTGGTTCCGCCGATGACGGCCCCTACTCCGCCTGCGAGTGCTCCGCCGACGATAGCTCTTCCAAGCGATAGCCCGCCGCCACCTGTGGACGCAGAGAGTTCGGCTTTGGCCCCTGTGATGGGGAAATCCTTGCCCTCGTACGTGATGGTTTCACCGTGGAGGCTCACTCCTCCAAATTCGAGGATAGGTAGCCCTGCGGCAGTTTTAATCGGCGGGACAGTGAACTCGCGGTTCATTGTGTGGGTGGCATTGGCAATCTCGTTGAGTTTCTCGGCGATGGATACACGGGTCTTTTTCATTGTCGCGGTGAATACGAGCGGGTTGGAACAGATGGAGTTGCCGACGGTGATGTCATTGCGGCGCCCGCCGATAATGACCTGCATATCGAAGCCTTTTTCACGGATTCCGGCGATGGCTTCGTACGGGATGGTGACATCGCCGATTTTCTTATTGTGGCGTGGCGCTGCGAATTTCGGGACTATGGTGAGAATTTGTGCTTCGTCATCAAACGCGAGGTGGGCAGTGTCGGTTTTGATGATGACTGGTTTTGGTGTGCCGTCTTTCCTCTTCCACATACTGCAAAGAATACCCTGCAGGTTGACATATTAGCCTGTAGTTGCCTAGTAGGTGAGGGCTCTCCTTATGTGCGGGGATGTTTCGGAAAAGTGCGAGTCCAACATGCGAACTCCGTGATTTCCCCGCACGAGCAGAGCTATTCCGGTTTGATCATGAGGGGATATTATCCCCATGAAAAACACTCAGGAGGGTAAACGCATGACGAAGTACTGGGATCACAACGGCAGTATCTACAAAGACGATGGCCAGGAAGACTGGTGCGTTTACAATCCCTCTTTGCGTGATTGGGAGCGCACCCCGCGCGCTAAGGAAGCCTACGACAAGGCAGGACAAGACTCGTTCGACCCCATCACCGAGCAACAGGCACTCGCTGAGATCGCAGAGCAGCAGGAGCGCTACAACAAAAAGATTCAGAACAAAATCAAGGAACTGCGCGCGAAAATGAAAGCTGTCGGTGCGCAGTCCAGACAGGTTGCTGAACAGCCGTACCCAACCTTTGCCGAGCAATCTGCCGCATACCGTGAGGGCGCGCAGGCCTACAACGAAGGCAAATCTTGGCGCGATAACCCGCATGCCCCCGAGTCAGGCCTAGCCGCCCCGTGGCGCATGGGGTTCAATACCCGCAAGCAGCAGGTAGCGGAGATCAGGGCACAGCGGGCCACCGCCGCGAAACAGGAATTGGCAACAGAGTGAAACTAGGCTCTGCCCGCAAAACGCCCAGTCAAAACCTATGCAGCTCCTGCGAGTGTCTGCGCTACGTAAGCATTGAGCGAGACTCCTTCGCGGGCAGCTGCCATTGCCAGTTTCCGGTGCAGTGAACTGGGGATTCGGACGTTGAATCGCCCCGAGTAGGAACGGTGACCGAAGGGCTCTGGGACTGCTTCATCGGAGGCTTCCATATCCATAAGAACCTCAGTAACGAGGTCTCGAAGTTTTTGTTCCGCTTCCGACGAGTTTTCAGCTACCCACGACAGTGAAGGAAACTCCAGTACCGTCGCCACATATTCTTGATCAGGTTCTGACCAGAAGACCTGGTAGGTGTACTTTTCAGCAGGATAAGACATTGTTATTTTCCTTCGAGTAGAAGTTTGTCGACGGCGGCTAGTACTTGATTGACCTGGTAGGGCTTTGCTTTCCCATTTCGGTTTTGAATGTTGACTCGAGGGTCTCCGCGCCACGGTGTTTTGTATGTTTCATGATCGCCCCCGCGCGAAGGGCGTCGTTCGAAGTAAAAGTCGCAGACCTTCTTCAGATCTTGGTAAGAAACGTTGGCGTTTGAAGCGCGCATAGATGTAAGAATTTTTTCTATTTTGTCCCCCACGCCTTTGATAGTACCACCTGTAGTACCACCCCGGTCAAGGGGGTAGACGGCAACCAAGCCCTAAATTCCCCAAAATTTCCCCATTCCCAAACCCACCCAATCTGTTACACTTAGCAAAACGAAACCCAGGAGCTTGGTGTGCAGTACTTTTTCACGGTCCATGGCCGCAGAGATATCAACGCGTATGACTCTGATGAGGAAATGCACGCTGCCTTTGAACGGATCGGACGCTTCAATCAGAAGCTCCAGGACGAAGGCCACTGGGTTATGTCCGGCGGGCTGGTTCCACCAGAGGATGCCATGACGGTGCTGCCGGATGGTTCACATAGCGATTTGCCGTATTACAACGCGATGACGTTCCCGTCGGCTTTTTGGATTGTCCAAGTCGCAGATGAGCAAGAGGCCATCAACCTAGCCCACGAAGCCGCGGAGGCGTGTGCGCAGGCCGTCGAGGTGCGCGCCATCGCTGAATAGCACGCCGATTTACTCACCGCAGCCCGTGCACCCGGCGCATGATGGTCAACATCGCTTGCGTCGGGATCCGCCGCATGAAGGGCACCGCCACGCTTGCCGACGACCCCCGCGCCACCAGGGCCAAGGGGCGTTCGGCGGCCACCTCGTGCATAACCACCTCCGCAATCTCGGATGCGGGAATGCCACCTTCCTCATTGGCATTCAACTTTGTCAGCATCCGGTGGACATCGGCAGCGTAAACGGAACCCTCATCGCCATACGTCGTCCGACGTGAGGAAATCCCCGTGTTGATGGCGCCCGGTTCGACAACCGTCACCCCAATACCGAACTGCGCGACTTCACCTCGCAACGAAAGCCCAAAGCCGCGGATAGCGGCCTTCGTCGCCACATAGGAAGAACGGTAGGACAGCGGTAACCCGCCGAGCATCGAGCCAATCAGCACGATTCGGCCACGACCGGCCTCGCGCATGCCGGGCAGCAGCTGCTGCAACAACTCCACCTGTCCCAGAACATTGACTTGGAAGAGACGCTCAAGCGCCTCGCGGGGGAGCTCCTCGAAAGCGCCCGACTGACTCTCACCGGCGTTGGCGACGACGACGTCGTAAGGCCCGTGGGCGACCACAGCGGCGATATCGTCAGCGCTGGACATGTCGAGCGCCACCATCTGCACGCCCTCGGGGTGCGGCGCATCGGCGCCTCTGCGGGACGTGCCAATGACCTCGAAACCGGCCTTGACCAGTGCCTCCGCGCATGCCCAGCCGATGCCGGAGGAAGCGCCGGTCACTAACGCACGGCCACCACCTACACTCGGCAGCTTCGGTCCGCGGGTGAGATTCGCAAAAGCACCGGTCAGGCCACCAATCATCGAGCTTGCACCGCCTCAATGGTCATGCCGCCAGCGCGGAGACGGCGGGACAGGGCGTCGCCAAGCGCGACAGTAGGAGTGAGTACGCCGGTGGTGTCCGGCAGCTCGTCGTGAACGAGTGCGAGGGCGGCGCTGGAAATCATAATCGCGGTGCCTGCGTACCCGGGGTCTTCCTCGAGAGACACCTTGGAACGCCAGTGAATACCGGAGGTGTCGACCGTGTAGGCCTCGATGGTGAAGCGGCCCTCGGCCTGTGCTTCAGCGCTCGGACCCTCGCCCGGCTTCGGTAGTTTTTTATCAATGAGCTTGGCCGTCGGCCCAAATGCCATCGCCGCCAGCGCCAACCTGCAGACAGCCGCGAAAGCATTCGCGCGCACGAAAGCCTTCGGACCGCGGCCGACATTGAGTAGCTCGCGGTAGCGGAAGGAATCACCGTAATCCGCCAGCATCGCCGAGCGCTGAACAATGCGGGTGTTGAAAGGCGACATGAAGAAGGGGGCTCGCCAGTGGCGGCGGAAGCGCGCCGGACGTAGGTCGACGCCGAACTTACCCTGGTCGGGGCCTGGCTCGGCCAGGGCGTACTGATCGGCGATGATGCGACGCAGCTTGGGATCCTTCTTGGCCTGTTCAATCTGAATGCGGACCGAATCGATAGTGCCGCCGGAGACACCACCCTTGACATGCTTGAACAGCAGGGTTGTCTCACCGAGCTTGGTGTGGGCCGCCTCGTGGAGCTCACGGACAGCGACATCGGAGGGAATCGAGTCGAAGCCACAGGAGTGGACAATCTTCGCCCCGGTCTGCTGCGCTACCTCGTGATTGTTCGCGATGGAGTCGTGGACGAACAGCACCTCGCCACACAGGTCGACGTAGTGAGTACCGGCCTTGGCACACTCGGCCACCAGGGTGCGACCGTACTTCGCGTACGGCCCCACAACGGTCAACACCACCTTCGTGCTGGCCGCGAGCTTTGCCACCGCCTGCTGGTCGGCGGCATCCGCAACAATGACCGGCCAGTCCGATACGCCTGCGTTCTCCGCGACATCGGCAAGCTTCTGCGCATTCCTACCTGCGAGCGCCACCTTCGTCTGACCGGCGTGTTTAGCCAGATAGTCCACAATCAAGCGGCCCACGAAACCCGTGGCGCCGTAGACGACGATGTCGTACTCACGGTCGTGGTTGCGACTTTGCGGCTGTGCAGGAGAAGTAGTCATGCCTACGAAACTAATAAAACGAACGCGATACCGCGCGCGAATTAAAAAGGTTTTCTGAATCCGGGTATTCAGCGAGGGGTTTGGCACGAGGGCTAACGTAGGACAAGTGACTAGCGCTAACGAAAACCCCGAACAAATCGAAGGATTACGGCCAGAAAATCCCGGATTCCGCCGTGCGCTTATCGCTGTGCTCTTCGCCGGCCTGGCATCGTTCCAAGCACTCTACGCAACGCAGGCGCTGCTGCCCACGCTTTCCGACGAGCTATCGGTCGACCCCGCCACCGCCGCGCTGACGGTATCCGCCACCACCGGCGGCTTGGCCTGTGCGATTATTCCGGTGTCCATATTGTCGGAACGCTTTGGACGTAGACGCGTGATTGTCATCAGCGCATTTGTGGCAACGCTACTGGGGCTCGTCGTGTCAATCGCGCCGGACATCGGTCCAATGATTGCGCTGCGTCTGCTGCAGGGCATTGTCATTGCCGGTGTGCCCGCAGTGGCGATGGCCTATGTCAGTGAGGAAGTCCACGCCGATCATGTCAGTCGCGTGATGGGACTGTATATCTCGGGCACGACGGTCGGTGGCCTCCTTGGCCGTATCATCCCGTCCATTGTGCTGGAGTTCGCTTCCTGGCGAGTGGCGATTGCGGTCTCGGCGACGGTGGCGTTCATCTTCGCCATTCTGACCTGGTACTTCTTGCCGCAACAGCGTCGGTTTACGCCGAAACAGCTGTCGTTTGCAGGGGAGGGGCAGGCCATTGCCCGTCACTTGCGCGACCCGCGTATTCTCGCGCTGTGCGCCCTGGCGTTCCTGTTTATGGGGTCATTTGTCTCCCTGTACAACTACCTGGGCTTCCGACTGGGCGATAAGTTCGGACTCTCCCCGGCACTGGCAGGGTTCGTATTTATTCTCTACCTGTCGGGCACGTGGTCGTCGGCACGCGCGGGCGTGTGGGCGAAGACGGTGAGCCGCCGTCGCCTCATCGCCATTGCGACTCTGGCCGCGTGCGTGGGCCTGGGGCTGGCGCTGCTGCCGTGGCTGCCCGCACTGATTGTGGGCGTGCTAATTTTCACGGCATCGTTCTTCGTGGCGCACTCGCTGTCCTCGTCCGGCGTGGGGCTGGTGGCGCAGCGCGACCGCGCCGAGGCATCATCGATGTACCTGTTCAGCTACTACGCGGGCTCATCGATTGTCGGTTGGGTATCTGGCATGGTGTTCAGCCGCTTTGAGTGGGCAGGGCTGATTCCGTGGCTGGTGGCGCTGTCCTTCATTGCTGGTGCATGTGCTGTGGCGGGGCTGAAGCCACGGCGGTAGGTGGCGAAACCGGCAGCAAGGCGCATTTAGGCACCGCGTAAAGAACCCTTAATGTAAAAAACAGTGATTTTTTACATTAAGGGTTAGTTTTTAGGGCACTATATGTACAAACGCCAGGCAAAAAGCACCGGGGAACAAGAAGGGGACGACTCGCCGTGAAGCACTATCCGCTTAAGAGGATCTTCCACATGTCCGCACATGATGCGGAACAGGCAGTGGAGAGCGAATATCAGTCACGCAAAGACTCCCCGTCGACGATTCAGTGGCACTTTCTGCTGGGGCAGTGGCCGCTCTTTTGCTGCATTACAAGCGACCTCGCAGCCAAGGTTGAAAAGATTCTGTCTCTAGAGCTACAGATCTCACAGTTGTGGAATCGCCTGCCGGGTGCCGCGCGGACTCACTATCTCTTCAATCTGCTCCTGGCCGAGGTGGTAGCCACCAATGAAATTGAGGGGATCCACTCCACACGGCGAGAAGTCGCGGAGGCGTTGGACAACACTTCCGGAACCCAGCACAAGCGGTTCCATGAGTTCAGCCAGCTCTATTTCCGGCTGGCCAACGATGAGCAGATTGAGTTTCCGATAACGCTTAAAGAACTCCGTCAGCAGTACGATCAGCTTCTCGGCGATGAGATTGCCGCCGAAGATGAGTTAGACGGTGAACTCTTCAGGGCAGCAACGGTCACGATTACCGATGGGCAACGACAGGTTCATCGAGGTGTTGAAAGCGAAGCTGCCATTCACCAACTCCTCAATGAGTTCCTGGCAACGGTGAATTCCGCAGAGGACAATCGGCTGATCCGAATCTTGGCAAGCCATTTCATGTTCGAATTCGTTCACCCGTTTTATGACGGCAACGGCCGGATGGGGCGTTTTCTACTGTCCGTGGCTTTGCGGGAGGCACTCTCGACCGCAACTGCGCTGACTATTTCCCGCCAACTCGCTGAGGATAAAGCGAAGTATTACAAGGCTTTTACCACTACGGAAGACCCAATGAACCGGGGAGAAGTCACTTTCTTCGTCGAGGCGATGGCTGATGTCATTCTGAATGCACAGCAGTATTTGCTGGAAGAGCTGCAGATGAAGTCTTACCAGTGCGAAAGGCTTGAACAGCGGATAGCTGAGCTATCTAACTCGCCCGAGCGGGTGCTGCCTGTGTCGCTTACAGGAAACGAGATTGGCACGCTATACGTCCTGGCACAGGTTCGGTTGTTCGGGCCCGAATATGGAATCAAGCTCGAACACGTCGCTGACACGATAGGCAAGGAAAAGCGGACAGCGCGAAAGTATCTCGCCGAGTTAGAGGCGGCAGGATTGGCAATGCCCACGAGCCGCCGCCCGCTGCGATTCCAGCTGGCACCGGCGGGAGTAGATCTCTTAGGCCTTGAACCCGCCGACCATGAATCTGCTTCCAGAATCTACTTCTGACCCACAATCAGCTCAGTGCCATCGGCCGACAGCGGAGCCTGGCCAGCGGGCTTACGCGAGGGGCCAGAAACAACCTGACCAGTAGCAATATCAAAGTGGGAGTTGTGGTTCGGGCAAATCATCACACCATTGCTGACCTCAGTGATGCGACCATTCTGGTGCGGGCAGGCACTGGAGAAAGCGGCGAACTTGCCCTCCTCCGGCTGCGTGACGACGTAATTGCCGATAACCACACCGCCGCCAACCGGAATGTCGGCAGCGTCAACCTTCTCCACCGCAGACTTTGGTGCACAAGCGGCTACGAGTGCGCCAGCTGCAGTGGCGGCAGTTCCCAGGAGGAAACGACGACGGGAGCACGGGGAGACATGAGAACTCATGGCACTGAGATTACCTTCATTTGATTACCTTTATTTCTTATACGAGCGTTCACCGAAGATAGCGCGTCCCACACGCACGGTGGTCGCTCCCTCGGCGATGGCTTCGCGGTAGTCGCCGGACATACCCATTGACAGTTCGTCGAGGCTGACACCCTCCGGCAAATCCCCGAGCAGACTGTCGCGCAGCTCCCTCAGCTCCGCAAAGGTCTCGCGCACATTCGGATCATTCTGGGCCGCGATGGTCATAAACCCGCGCAGACGCAGGTTCGGGTACTCGCCATCGGGCCCGAACATGCGGACAAACTCCGCCGCGTGGCTCGGCGCCAGACCTGACTTCTGCGGCTCGCGGGAGACATTGACCTGAATCAGCACATCGAGCGTGCGCTCGGAATCGGCCAAGCGGCGCTGCAGCGCCCCGGCCACCTTCGGGCGATCCAGCGCCTGAAACTCATCGGCACAGCTGACCAAATGGCCGGCCTTATTCGTCTGCAGTGGACCAATGATGGCCATATGTGGTGCTTTCTCGCCGAAGGCCTCCCGGAATACCTCCGCCTTGGCCACCGCTTCCTGGACGCGGTTTTCCGCCAGGCCAGCGCAGCCGGCTGCTGCGAGCTCCGGCCAGGATTCCACCAGGGCGTCGACAGGCACAGTCTTGCTGACGGGCAGCAGACGGACCTCGGAGGGCTGACGCCCGGCTCGTCGGCAAGCGTCGTCAATCTCGGAGCGAACCTTGCGATAGTTTTCCACGAACATACCTCCCACTCTAAGGCCTGAGTAGGAAGAACAGTGCGGTAGTGTCGAATCATGCTCATGGACAGACTCTCGACGCTTTCCGTCATGCAGAGACGGATCTTGGCAATTGTATTTGGGCTGGTGTCGCTGGTCGTTGTCATCGACTTCATCTATCATGCGGCAACTGCCTACATGATGGACCTCGAGGTCTTCCAAGACGCCGGCTGGGCGCTACGACGAGACCAGGATCTCTACTCACCAGAGTTTCCCACCAGATCGGGTTTCCGCTTCATCTACCCACCGTTTGCAGCGCTGCTATTTTACCCGCTGACCTGGGCGGGGCCGGTCACCCTGCAAATCATCTGGACGTTCGCCACGCTGGCGGCGGTGTGGGCGATGCTGTGGATGGTCTTCACCCGTCTCGGCTCTGAGCGTCCGAAGCTGATGGCTACCTGCCTGCTCGGGGTGGTGATGCTGCTCGACCCGCTGCGCGCCAACGTGCTCTTCGGGCAGATCAACGTCTTCCTCGCGCTGCTGGTGGTCTCCGATGTGTTGGGCTTTTTGCCCAAGAAGCTGCGTGGATTGGGCGTGGGTATCGCGGCGGGTATCAAGATCACCCCCGCGGCATATGCGCTGGTGTTCCTCATGCGCCGTGATTTTGCGGCTGTGGCCAAGAGCTTCTGCTGGTTCCTGGTGACCGTCGCCATTGGTTTCGCCGTGCGCTTTGAAGAGTCCATCTACTTCTGGACCGATGAGTTCTTCGCCGGCAACCGCGGTGGCGCCCCGGCTTACGAGGCCAACCAGGCGTTCAGTGGTCTGCTCGCCCGTGCCGGGGTGGAGGGCACTGCGCTCGATATTGGCATCTACGGTTTCTTCCTCTTTGGCGCCATCGCCGCTGCTTTCGTGGCGTGGATCTACCACCGCAATGGCTATGAGGTCGCAGCCCTTGGTTTCGTCGCGCTGGCGGTCAGCTTTGCTGGACCGTACGCGGTCAGCCACCACTGGTCGATTGTCATGGTCTTTGTGCCGCTGGTGTTCTTCGTCCGCGAGATCGGGAACATCGTTGTCGGCACCCTGTTCATGATCGCCCACTGGTGGGCGCCGTACAAGGTCTTTGTGGGCAACGACTTCGGCCACGCCGCGGGCGTGGGGCAGTGGTTCTACGGCAACATGCAGGGAATTATGGGCGGCGTGCTCTTCTTCACCTGCCTGGGCTACGCAATCTACCTCTGGTACAAACCCAGTCGCGTGCGGGCGCAGGCAGTTGCTTAACGACGAGCCTGCTTAACGACGGCGCTTCGTTCTCGCAGTAGCCTGCTCCTCCCACGGGTTCTCCGGCCACGGGTGCTTGGGGTAACGGCCCCGCATCTCGGAGCGAACCTGTGCGTAGGCGCCATTCCAGAAACTTTCCAAGTCTCCAGTGACCGCGAGTGGTCGCTGAGCCGGTGACAGCAAATGCATTGTCACCGGCTTTTCCAATACCTGCGGGGTCTCCGCCAGGCCAAAGCACTCCTGCAACTTCACAGCCAGGACAATCTGCGCCTCTTCGTCGGTGGGGTCCTCCGGGTACTCCAGGCGAATCTTCGAACCGGATGGGACCTCCAGGCGTTCGGGCACCAGCCGGTCGAAGTCCGTGGCCTCCGGCCAGGGCAGCAGGCGGCGGAGGTGCTCGACATCCAAAGTCGGCGGGGTCGGGCGGTCCAGCTCGCCAGCGAAGAGGAGCTCGGCCTGGGCCGCAAGCCCTGCGGGGGAGACATCCGGCCATGGGGCACCGCGATGAGTGTGGAGAAAGGCCATGCGGCGGCGGAGCTGTTCGGTGTCGCGGTCGAGGTTGGGGCTGGCGTCGGCAAGCGTGTCGGCAAGCCAGGCGGAGTTGGCGGCAATGCACTGCTCGGGCGTCGGGGAGACCTGGCGGGAGGACAGCTCGATGGCGCCGAGCAGGTCGCGCTCGCGGGCGCGAACGCGGCCCTGTTCGACGCGCGCCGTGGTCTCTGTGCGGGCGAGGTGGCCGGCGGCGAGCATGGCGATTTCCAGGTCGATCGCCTCGCCGTCGCGGATTAGCGCACGACCGTGGGAGAGCCGCGAGATGTCGGCGGCCGCGATCCACTCGTGGCCGTGCAAGTCAGAACCGCGGGCGAGTTCCGCTGCGGTGCCGCCGGTGAAGAGGTACTCGTCGGAGTTCGCGCTGCGCCGTCGCCCGATGAAATCCGGCCAGGCCAGGGCCGTGACCAGCGCGGGGATGTCCGAGGGCAGCAGGTTGGCGGGGGCTTCAGTATCCAGCTCAATGCGGCGCACCTGCTTGGCCAAGCCGCGGGCATCGGTGAGTTTCTCCACCGCGCGTGCGACCGCGTCGGCGTGCTGCGGCATCATGGCCGTGGCGGTCAGCAGTGCGCGTCCCATGCGCGGATGCACCGGCAGGGTAGCCAGGGTGCGGCCGAGCTCCGTGATGTCACCGGCCTCATCAACAGCACCCAGGCCAGCGAGAATGCGGTTTGCAGCCTCCGTGTGGTGGGGCGGTGGGGCGTCGAGAAGCTTGAGTCCCTGCATCCCCGGCGTGCCCCACGCGGCGGCGTCGAGGAGCGCTTGGGTCAGGTCGGCGACCTCGATTTCCGGCGCGGGCCAGGCGGGAAAGGACGCGAACTCCGACCGAGAGACGCAGCGCACTACAATGCCCGGACCCTCACGTCCCGCACGGCCTGCGCGCTGGTTCGCGGAGGACTGCGCACACGAGCTGGTGACCAGGCCGGAGAAACCACGCGCGATGTCGAGTCGCGGTCCGCGCGCGAGGCAGGCGTCGACAACGGCGCGCACACCCGGAACGGTCACGGATGATTCCGCAATCGCGGTGGACACAATCACGCGCCTACCGTCCGCTTGTCGACGGAACACGCGGTCCTGCTCCTCGGAGCTCTGCTGGCCGTGCAGCGTCAGCACCCTTGCGTCCGAGGAATCCGCGATATAACCCGCGCAGCGTTCCACTTCGCGGATCCCGGGGAGGAAAACCAGCACATCACCGGCGGCTTCCTCCACCAGTGTCCTGGCCTGCGCTGCCACGTGCTGCAGGAAGTCGTCGGTCACACCGCGCGCATCCAGCCGTTGCGGAAAGGGTGCGTAGCGGATGTCCAGCGGGTAGATTTCCGCCTCCGCCGCCACGATGGGAGCCGGGGTGGAGCCGCCGAGCAAGGCCGCGAACTTCGGCGCGTCCACCGTTGCCGACATAGCGACAAGGCGCAGGTCATCGCGGATATCCCGCAAATCGCGCACCATTGCCAACACCAGGTCGGTGTCCAAGCCGCGCTCGTGCACCTCGTCGATGAGCACCGCGCTGGCATCCACGTCGCCGTCGCGCAGCAGTCGACGCAGCAGCACACCGGGCGTGACAAACTCCACGCGGGTGGCGCGGGAAACCTTGGTGTCGCCGCGCACCGAGTAGCCAACTTCCCCACCGAGCTTAGTGCCCGACAGCTGTGCCAACCGCCGCGCCGCCGAGCGCACCGCCACGCGCCGGGGAGCTGTGACTACAATGCGGCCGCCTAGGGTGTTGGCCACCGCCGGCGGAACCAAAGTGGTCTTGCCGGTACCCGGTGGGGCCTGGACTACCACGTCGTGGTCGCGCACGGCGTCGGCAAGCGAGGCGAGCTGCGACGCGAACGGCAGGCCTGCAGAAATGTTCTGCAAATTGAACTGGAAATCGGTGCTCATAGAACTGGTAGTAACTCCGGACAGGCGGGTAAAGTGCCCGCATATGCAGGACTTATCTCGTTTTGGTTGGCTTTCAGTGGGGGCGGCGGTCGTCACCATCGCGCTGAAGTTTTGGGGCTACACTCTGACCGGATCGGTGGGCCTGCTTTCTGACGCGACGGAGTCGATTGTCAATCTGGTTGCGGCAGTTGTCGCAATTATTGTGCTCAAGGTTATCGCGCGGCCCGCGGACCGCGACCATGAGTTCGGCCATTCCAAGGCAGAGTACTTCTCGGCCGGGCTGGAAGGTGCCATGATCTTCGTGGCGGCGGCGGCGATTATTTATGTCTCTATCGAGCGTTTGGTGCACCCGCAGCCGATTGAGCAGATCGGCCTGGGCCTCATCGTGACCGTGATTGCCTCGGTGGTTAATGGTGCGGTGGCGCTGATTCTGCTTAGAGCCGGGCGCCAGCACAACTCCCTGGCGCTGACGGCCGACGGCAAGCATCTTATGACCGATGTGTGGACCTCCGCCGGTGTTCTGGCGGGTGTGGCTCTGGTGTGGATTACTGGCCTGTGGTGGCTCGACCCGATTATCGCGCTGGCGGTGGCGGTAAACATCCTGGTCACCGGTTTCAAGCTGCTGCGCGATTCCGGTAACGGACTGATGGACAAGGCCATGGAGGGCGACGACCGCGTAGCGGTGGATGAGATTTTGGCTTCGCACCGCGACCGGAGTCGGGGTATCGATGTCCACGAAATCCGCACTCGCGTGTCGGGACATCAGCAGTTCATTGAGTTCCATGTGCTGGTGCCGGGCGCGTGGAGCGTCGAGCGCGGCCACGATGTGCTTACCGCGATGGAGGATGAGCTGCGGGAGCGCTTTCCGGGTGTGCACATCTCCTCGCATCTGGAGCCAATTGAGGACGAACGCGCCTATGGGGATGTGCAGTTGTAACGTCCGCGAGACAGCTCGGTAGAGGCTAAAAGAACGCGCAGTACCCAAAGTGAGCCAAATTCCACGAAAGTGCTGAAAGTGATGCGCCTTACACTTTAAGATTGTGTATACAAAATCATGCACTTGTTAAGTCCACTCGAAGGAACTGCATAAATGACCTCCGAAGCCTCAACCACTTCCACTGGAATTAGCCGTTTTTCCGCGAAGAGCCCGAAGTTGCCGGAGCCGTGCCCTCGGCAGGACATCATTATCCCGGCTAATGACCGCGTCCTGCTGCGCGGAACCATGTTCCGCCCGAAGGAGAACCCAGAGAACATTCCCAACGGCATCATCACCGTTCACTCCGGTACCGGTGTGCCGCAGGGTTTCTACCACCGTTTCGCTGAGACCGTGGCAGAAAAGGGCTACGGCGTTATCACCTATGACTACCGCGGAATTGGCCAGTCCGCTCTGAAGACTGACCAGAACAATGAAGACATCCGGATGTCGGACTGGATTACCAAGGATATTCCGGGTGTGATCGAGTGGGCCAAGGAGACCTACCCGGACGTGCCGCACTTCGCTGTCGGCCACGCGGTTGGTGGTCACGGCATCGCCTACGCCGGCTCCGAGGGTACCTATGACGCAGCAGCGCTGGTCAACTGCCGCGGTATGCGTATTTCCAAGGTGCCGTCCGTCGCTGGCAAGATCCGCGCGTTCTTCATCTTTAACATTCTCGGCCCGATCAGCGGTTTCATCACTGGCCACATTCCGGCGTCGGCGTGGAAGCTGTCGGTGGAGCCGCCAAACGGTGTCATGCGTCAGTGGGCTCGCTGGGCTCGTAAGGAAGGCTACTTCTTCGACGACTCCGAGTTCGACTTCGCTAATCGCTTCTCCAAGGCTCCGCAGCCGTTCCTGTCCATCCGCGTTCCGGATGATTACTGGACTGAGGAGTCCTCGGCAGACCTGATCACCAATGTGATGAGCTCTGCTGAAAAGATTGAAAAGCGCCAGGCTCAGCCGGCTGGTGGCAAGGGCGTGGGCTACGGTGGTTACTTCCGCTCCGGTCACGAGAAGGAGTGGGACGAGCTGCTGGACTGGTTCCAGGCCAACAAGGGCTAAGTAGGAGGTTTCATGGCGATTGCCCAGGTGGAGACGCCTTTTGGCGCGCTTGGAATCGCCACCTCCGTCCGCGGGGTCGTCGAAGTCAATCTGTTAGGCCCCGTGCTTGACGACGATCCCAGCGCCGCCGACCCCGAAGCGCAGGCGGTGGCGGAACTGGCCGCGCAGCAGTTCCGCGAGTACTTTGCCGGGCAGCGCCGTGAGTTCGCGCTGCCGCTGGACTGCGACATATTCACCCAGGATTCTTTTCGCGCTCGTGCGTTGACCGCACTGCGCGATGTGCCGTATGGCCAGGTCGTAACCTACGGCGAGCTCGCCGAGATGGCCGGTTCTCCCCGTGCCGCCAGAGCCGCCGGGTCGGCCTGTGCCACCAATCCGCTGGGTATTCTGATTCCCTGTCACCGCGTGGTTCCCGCCAGCGGGGGAGCGGGATCTTTCGGATCTTATGCCGGCGGTCGGGAAATGAAGCGCTGGCTACTCGAACTCGAAGGTTGGCCGCCCGCTAATCTCTAATGCATGACTTCGCATTCTCCGCGCGACCAGTTCGCCACCGAATTTGAGAACATCATCCGCAACCGACGTGCCACGCGCGTGTATGCGGACGAGCCGCTTGCCGACGCCGACGTACGCCGCCTCCTCGAGCTGTCCCTGGAAGCTCCCAGCGCCTTTAACATTCAGTCCCGCGCTATCGTGCGCATCGAAGACCCTGAGGTGCGTCAGAAGGTAGTGGAAGCTGCCGGTGGTCAGAAGCAGGTTGCCAATGCGCCGCTGCTACTCGCTTTCATTGGTGAGCCGACCGGCTGGAAGCGCGGTATTCCGCGCCTCGTTGAGGCCAACAAGGCCGCTGGCCTGTGGGACGAAGTTGCCGCCGCTGAGCGGGCGGCTACGATGACCTCCTTCCATGAGGCCCGCGAGAAAAAGGGTCTCTCCCGCGAGTTCGCAATCCGCGACGCCATGATTGCCGCTTCTTTCGCTATGGTCACTGCCAGCGCCTTTGGTTGGGCTAGCTCCCCGATGACGGGCTTTAGTGAGCAGAAGGTCAAGGAAGCTATTGGTGCCGGTGACACCGATGTGGCGGTGGCGCTGTTGCTGGCTATCGGTGTCCCGGGTGAGTTCCCGGCTCACCCGGGCCGTTTCGAGTTCGAGCAGCGCGCCTACACCGACCGCTACGAGGCTTAAGACCAGGTAGCGCAGCCCTACAGCGCGAGCGCTACCTCGACTGCCTGGCGGATGGCACGCTTTGCGTCCAGCTCAGCGGCCACGTCTGCGCCACCGATGATGGTGACATTGGAGTTATCGCCGGTGACGCTCTCGCGATCCTTGTCGCCCAGGCAGTCCAGATTGGATACCTGGCCAGTACAGACAATCACGTTGTCAACTGCGATGACCTGTGGCTTTTCATCGATGGTGATGTGCAGGCCCTCGTCATCGATACGGTTGTAGGTGACGCCGGTGTACTGCTTGACACCGGCCTTCTTAATCTCCGCACGGTGAACCCAACCAGTGGTCTTGCCCAGGCCCTTGCCGATGCGGGAGGTCTTGCGCTGCAGCAGGTGCACCTCGCGCTCGACCTCAAACTCCTCGGCCGCGCCAGAGACCGTGCCCGGCTTGGTCAGGCCCGCGCGGAACTCCGCTGGGTCACCGACGCCCCAGGCGTCCTTCCAGGCCTCGATGGTCTGGTTCGGCTTGCGCGTGAGGTACTCACATACGTCAACACCGATACCACCAGCACCGATGACGGCCACCTTGTTACCGGCCTGCTTCGCACCCGAGAGCAGCTCGTCGTAGCGAATGACCTTCTCGTGGTCGATACCGTCAATGCCCGGGATTCGTGGGGTGACACCCGTGGCCACAATCACGTGGTCAAACTTGGTCTTGAGCTCGTCGACGTCGGCACGCGTGTTCAGGTGAACCGGAACTTCGAGCACCTCCAAGCGTCGTGAGAAGTACTTCAGCGTCTCGCCGTAGTCCTCCTTGCCCGGAATCTGTGCGGCGAGGTTGAACTGGCCACCAATCTGATCGGCGGCCTCGAAAATCTCCGGGTGGTGACCGCGCTGAGCTGCGGCCTCCGCGAAGGCGAGACCAGCCACACCAGCGCCGATGACGGCAACGCGCTTGGCCTTGTCCTTCGCAACCGGAACGGATACCAGCTCGGTTTCGTAAGCCGCCTTCGGGTTGACCAAACAGGTGGAGCGCTTGGCCGCGAAGGTGTGGTCCAGGCAGGCCTGGTTACAGGCGATACAGGTGTTGATCTGGTCAGCTCGACCATCGCCCGCCTTGATGGCGAAGTCCGGGTCAGCCAGTAGTGGGCGGGCCATGGAAATCAGGTCCGCATTGCCGTCAGCGAGGATCTTCTCCGCAACCTCAGGGCGGTTGATTCGGTTGGAGGCTGCGACCGGGACGTCGACAAGCGAACGGAGACGACCAGTCAGATCCGTGAATGCGGCGCGCGGCACGGACGTAACGATGGTGGGGACGCGTGCTTCGTGCCAGCCGATGCCGGTGTTGAAGACATCGACGCCAGCCTCGACCAGACGCTGCGCGAGTTCAGTGGTCTCGGACCAGGTCTGGCCGTCTTCCACCAGGTCAAGCAGCGAAATGCGGTATTGAAGCAGGAAGTCCTCGCCCACTTCGGCGCGAATGCGGCGGACGATTTCGATGGGCAGACGCATGCGAGCCTCGGCGCTGCCGCCCCAGTTGTCCGAGCGGTGGTTAGTGCGCTCGGCCAGGAACTGGTTGAGCAGGTAACCCTCGGAGCCCATAATCTCGATGCCGTCGTAGCCGGCACGCTTCGCGAGCTTCGCGGCGCGGACATAAGCGCCAATGGTGCGTGAGACATCAAAGCCGGTGAGGCGGTGAGCCTTAAACGGGCTAATCGGTGACTGACCGGTATTGGCGGAGCGAGCCAGCGGGCTGTAGCTGTAACGACCGGCGTGCAGCACCTGCAGCACGATGTGGCTGCCGTGGGAGTGCACGAGGTCAGTAACGCGGCGGTGGTTGTCCGCCATGCGCTTCGACGCCATCATCGAACCGGCCGGAGTCAGCCAGCCTTCGATGTTGGGAGCATAACCGCCGGTGACGATGAGTCCCACGCCACCTTCGGCGCGACGACCCAGGTAGGCAGCCAGCTTGGGGATATCACGGGTGCGATCTTCCAGACCGGAGTGCATTGAACCCATGATGATGCGATTGCGCAGAGTTAGAGGACCGACATCGAGAGGGGAGAGAAGATGTGGGAAGTGAGGCTGGTCAGACATGCAACCAGTATCGCGGTTTTAACGGCTGTGCATGGGGTGAATCGGAAAAATTCCTGCACAGTTTTATATACGTTTCACGTGGAACATCAGGTGTAAAGCACACGCAGTCTTCGGCGGAGGAAGGTGTCCTATGACTACAGTCGGGGATATCAGTAGACGCATGTAGCAAGGAGTTGAGCCCTCATGACCTCTGAAACTTCAACTAATGGCAGGAAAGTAGCTGTAGTTACCGGTGCTTCTTCCGGTATTGGTGCAGCCACTGCCAAGCAGTTCGCAGCTGAAGGTTTCCGCGTTGTGCTGGGAGCCCGCCGCGAGGACAAGCTCGAGGCTGTCGCGGAGGAGATCCGCGCTGCCGGTGGTGAAGCGACAGTCTACAAGGTCGACGTCACCTCCGACGACGATGTGGCGGCGCTGGCTAAGGCCGAACCGCGCGTCGACGTGCTGGTAAACAACGCCGGTGGTGCCTGGGGTATGGAGTCGGTCGAAGGTGCTGTCGAGGAAAAATGGCGTTGGATGTACGACGTCAACGTGCTGGGCACCCTGCGCGTCACCCGCGCACTGCTGCCCGCACTGAAGACCACCAGCGGCATTGTGCTCACCGTCGGCTCGATTGCCGGTCGCCAGGTCTACACCGGCGGTGCCGGCTACAACGCCGCCAAGCACGCTGAGCGCGCTCTGGTGGAAGTCCTGCGTCAAGAGGTTGCTGTCGATGGCGTGCGCGTCACTGAAATCGATCCGGGGCGCGTCCACACCGACTTCTCACTCGTGCGTTTCGACGGCGACGAGACCAAGGCCGCAGCGGTCTACGACGGCGTTGAGTCGCTGACCGCCGATGATGTTGCCGACATTATTGTGTTCGCGGCCACCCGCCCGAATCGCGTCAACATCGACTTCCTGCAGGTGACCCCCATCGACCAGGTGGGCGGCGCGAAGCCAAAGAAGTAAACCGACTACATAGAGGAGCCGTATATGAGCATCGATATTGCCGCTGACACCAAGATTGCCCTGGTCACGGGCGCAAGCCGTGGTATCGGCCTGGCGGTCGCCAAGGATCTCTCCCGTGATCACCACGTCATTGTGGGCGCTACCAGTGTTGAGTCTGCTGAGAAGGTGGCATCGCAGTTGCCGTCGGCAAGCGTATTCGTTGCTGATCTGGGTGATGTCGACGCCGTAAACGCGGAAGTAGAAAAGCTGTTGGAGGCGCTCGGTGGGCGCGGGCTAGATGTGCTCGTGCACTCGGCGGGTGTGTACGTCGATGGGGAGGTGGCGGAGGTTTCGCGTGCGGACTGGTCGCGGATTATGGACATCAACGTCGTCGCCGTCGCCGACCTGACCCGCCAGCTGCTGCCGGCGCTGCGCAAGGCGGAGGGCACGCTGGTGACCATCAACTCGGGCTCGGGATTCCGCGCTTCAGCTGGTACTTCACCGTATGCGGCCTCGAAGTTCGCGCTACGGGCCTTCACCGATGCGCTGCGTGAGGAAGAGCGTGGCGCGGTACGAGTCAGCTCCGTGCACCCCGGGCGCGTCGACACCGATATGCAGGTTCAGCTGCAGTCGAATTGGCACCGCGATGATGCGGATTGGCGTTACGACGGCACGCAGTTCATGCGGCCGGAATCGATTGCAGCCGCAGTACGCCTGGCCGTTGATACCGGAGCGGATGCCAACGTGGATGAAATCCAGGTTCGCCCGCGCAAATAGCCGTGTAAAAGGTAGCGAAGATAAGCAAAAAGTGTGCCCACGCGGCGGATAGCCGGTGGGCACACTTTCGTGTACACGCTTTTTACTGAGCGTCCAGGTTCAGGCGCTCGTGCATTGCCTTGACCTCGCGCGGAACAACCTTGCCGATGGCGTTGCGCGGCAGGGAGTCGACGAAGAAGACGCGGTCCGGAGTGGAGTGCTCGGCCAGAGTTTCACGGACGTACTCGCGCAGCATGTCCTCGGTGAGGTTCTTGCCGGCCTCGTTGCCCTCGCGGACAACGTAGAGGAACAGGTCGGCGAAAATCTCGTCGTTTTCGTTGCTGCCGTGGCAGAAGACGTCGGCGATACCCGGCACCGGGCCGAGAATTTCTTCGACCTCGCGTGGGAAGACGTTCTCGCCGCCCTTGATCACCATGTCGTCGGAGCGACCACAGATGTACAGGTAGCCGTCCTGGTCGATACGGCCGAGGTCACCGATCTGGAACAGGCCATCGACGGTGGTGAACTTGTCCTTCTTGTTCAGGTAACCGATGAAGGAGAGCTCCTGAGCGGTGTGGATCATGCCAACCTCACCCGGCTCGACTTCCTTGCCGTCGTCACCCAGGATGCGAACCTTGGCGCCAATTGCCGGGCGACCTGCGGAGTCCGGGCGAGCTGCGAGGTCCGCGCCGGATGCGATGGAGCACAGGCCGGCCTCGGTGGAGCCGTAGAAGTTACAGATAACCGGACCGAAGCGGTGAGTCAGCGCGGAGACGAGCCAGCCCGGGATGGCGTTACCAGAGGAGACGATGAAGCGGAACGGGCCAATCTTGCGGTTCGGCTCCTCATCCAGAACATCCTTGATCTGGCGCAGGAAGAAGGCCGCGGAAATCATGCCGTTACAGCCGTACTGTTCACACTGGTCAACAGCCTTCTTCGGGTCGAAGACACGCATGGTGACAATGGTGGAGCCGGTAGCCATGCCAATCAGCACATTTGCCCAGCCCCAGGCGTGGAACATGGATGCGGACTGGTGAATGACCATGTTGCGGCGCCACGGAATACGCTCGGCGATTGCACCCACAGTTGCCGGTGTCTTGGGCTCATTGCGCAGGACACCCTTCGGAATGCCGGTGGTGCCGGAGGACATGATGATGATGCGTCCCTGCTCCGGCTTCGGGTCGAACTTAGCGTTCGAGGTACGACCTTCTTCAATGAGGTCTTCCATGAGCAGGAAGTTCTTGCCCGCGTTCTTGCGGGTCTCCGGCTTGGTCACGGAGGTAATAACGACGGTGACATCGTCGAGGTCCTCCGGCAGGTTGCCTAGGAACTCGTCATCGACGAACAGGAACTTGGCCTTATTCTGGTCAACGACACCGCGGATCTGGGTCGGGCCGGAGCCGATGTTCATCAGCATAATTTCGGAGCCGATGAATCCCTTGATAGCCATCGGCAGAATGATGCCGCGGCCGTTACGTGCGATAACGCCGAAGCTGGACTTCTGGGTCATGCCACGGTCCATCAAAGCACGAGCCAGGGCGTGAGCGTTGTCCAGCAGCTGAGAATAGGTCAGCTCGCCGTCATCATCGACAAGGGCGAGGCGATCCGGGTAGCGCAGCGCACTCATGGAAATCAGGCTGGCGACGGAGAACTTCAGGCGACGCAGGTAATCGAGGATCTTCGGCGCTGTCTTCGGGGTCATGTACAGGGCGCCGGTACGCAGGAGTGGTGGAATCGACTGGGCAAGAGCCTTGATTTGCAGCCCAAGTGGTACTTGCGGAGCCTTCATTTCAGCTGCCATGGGTGAGAATCCTCCAAGGTGATGGACAAGCGACTAATAGCGCCAAGCGACCCTCCAGTCACATTGACATCATCAGCCACGATAGTGCGATTTTGTAACAACCAGACTTTAACAAACCTGTGCCGCGTCAAAAAGTAGTTTCGGCGAAGAAATGTGAAAGATACGCAAGTAGTGTGCGCAGTGCTTTACGACGGATACCTTTTCGCGAACGGACTCGAGGATACAGTGTTATCAAACGGTTATAAACCAATGGAAAGTGGCAAACGTAACGAAATGATAACACTGTGGTAACGATATCAATTCTGGTATTGACCTATATAACTCTATGAACCCAGGGGTTTTCGGTTGGTTTGTTTGAGGGGAGCGGGCCGTGAGTGAATGACCGTCGCCCCCAGAAATTAGGGGGCTAGGAATCTTCAGAAAACAGAAACGTTCGCGATTAGGAGGGGCGGGGGTTACGAATGCGTAGCTAAATAGATGACATATTCGCCGGCTTGAGCCTAGGTGCGTGGTGCTAGTGTGTGCCGGAAACGGCTGCCCTAATTCAGGGTTAGGGCGGCAACCGCGGGTTCGTCCTCTGGCGCGCAGGTGGAGAGCCAACGGTCGATGGCATCGTACTCCGCCTGTGTGACCCACAGGTTGTATTTCTGTTTTACCGCCACCTGGCGAGCGACATACTGGCAGCGAAATGGTTTGTTGGCGGGTACCCAGGATGCGGCATCGCTATCTCGCTTTTGCTGATTAGCGGGACCGTCGACGGCCAAGAGGTTGAGGGGGTCATTGGCAAAGTCCTGCCGAACCTCGGGTGGGAGCTGCTGTGCTCCCTTTTGCCAGGCGTCGCTCAAGGCTACAACATGGTCGATTTGCACGGCGGAAGAGGTGTCGCGGCCGCGCTGGAACTCGATCATCGTGCCGGTGTAGGGATCCAGTAATTGCCCCGAAAGTACGACGCAATCGCGAGTATTTGGTTTGTACTCCTTATTAATAAGGTCACGATTCAAAATATCGTTCCGCGTGTCACATCCGTTGTGGCCAAACTCAGTAGAGATGTCATCGCTCCAACGTTGCCCGAATTCGTCGCGCGCATAGCCGGTTTTTGGTGCCCGCCCTTTTATCTCCAGCTGGTTGAGGGCGCTACGGATGCCGTCGATAGGCGATGTGCCGGGTGCGTGGGGCGCTTCAGGAATCTCGGGCGCGGGTTCCGCTGGCTCGGGCGTGAATGTGGGTGCCGGGGCCGGGCTGTACGACTGGCTCTCTGGGGTGGGGGTTGTGGGAGCCATGCAGCCGCTGAGGATTGTCACTGCGCCGATAAGGAGGGCGAGGCCCTGTAATGGCGAGCGGAAACGACGGTTGGCGAGCATGGAGCTAACCATAGCGGTAGGAGCGGATTGGATGTGGGGAGGTTTGTCGAAGAATCGAACAACTGTGCGTGGATAGTGGGGGTGGTAGCTCGATTAGGGGGTTATGAGATTAAAACGGGTAGTAAAAGCCCGGTTTTATTCGGGCTGGCAGGCTGGTCTAGCTCCTTCGGGGGTGGGAAAATACAGTTAATTCCCTAAATACGTATTGCAATACGCTTAGATGAAAGTACATTGTTAAAACAGTTGGAAATATAGATAACCCGTGTCCCCCAATTGGCACATTGCACCTACAAGGGGAAAACAGCCATGACAGCTAAGACAGCTATGACTCTGACCGAAACAGCGACCACATTGCCTCGTGGTCCTCAGAGGGAAGGTCTCTACCACCCGTCGAACGAACACGATGCGTGTGGCGTGGCCTTTGTCGCCGACATTTACGGTCGCCAGACCCATGACATTGTGGAAAAGGGCATTCAGGCACTGGTCAACCTCGACCACCGCGGGGCCGCTGGTGCCGAGAAGACCACTGGTGACGGTGCCGGCATTCTCATTCAGGTTCCGGATGCCTACTACCGCGCTGAGCTGAGTAAAGAAGGCATTATTTTGCCGCCGGCTGGCACCTACGCCACCGGTATTGCGTTCCTGCCGCAGTCGCGCATGGCCACCCTCGATGCCATCCGAGCTATTGAGGACATCTGCGCCGAAGAGGGCATCGAGATCTTGGCATGGCGCGATGTGCCGATTAACGCTGACGGGCTTGGCCAGATGGCCCGCCAGGCTATGCCAGTGCTGCGTCAGCTCTTCGTTACCGCGAAGAACTACGAGGGGCGTCAGCTCAGCGATATTGATCTCGACCGCAAAATGTTCTTCCTGCGTAAGCGCTGCGAGCGCGAGCTGGGTGAACAGGGCGCCGGCGAGGGCTCTGGTGGTGACACCGTGTACTTCCCGTCACTGTCCAGTCGCACGATCGTCTACAAGGGCATGCTGACTACTCCGCAGCTGAAGGATTTCTACCTTGACCTGCAGCAGAAGGAAGTCACTTCCGCGCTCGCCATCGTGCACTCGCGCTTTTCCACGAACACTTTCCCGTCTTGGCCGCTGGCACACCCGTACCGCTACGTCGCTCACAATGGTGAAATCAACACCGTGCGCGGTAACGAGAACTGGATGCGCGCCCGCGAGTCGCTGATTCGCTCTGGCAAGCTGGGCAATATCGACCGCGCGCTGCCGGTGTGCGACCCCAACGGTTCTGACACTGCGCGTTTCGACGAGGCCCTGGAGCTACTGCATCTCGGTGGTCGTAGTCTCCCGCATGCGGTCATGATGATGGTTCCGCAGGCCTGGGAGCACGACGACAACCTCAGCCCGCAGGTTCGCGCGTTCTACGAGTACCATGCCTGCCTGATGGAGCCGTGGGACGGCCCCGCCGCCATCTGCTTTACCGACGGCCAGGTAATCGGTGCCACCCTGGATCGCAATGGCCTGCGCCCGGGGCGCATCTGGGTGACCGACGAGGGCCTGGTGGTGATGGCCTCCGAAGCTGGTGTCTTAGATATCCCGCCGGAGCAGATTGTGCAGCGCACGCGCGTGCAGCCGGGGCGTATGTTCCTGGTGGACATGAAAGCCGGTCGCATTATTGAGGACAAAGAGATTAAGTCCACGCTGGCCGCCACTGGTCCCTACGAGGAATGGATCAAAGAGGGCCTAGTCGACATCACCGACCTGCCGCGAGAGCGCTACCAGTACATGCCGCACGCCCGCGCAGTATTGCGTCAGCGCGTCTTCGGCATCACTGAGGAAGACGTTGACCTAATTATCCGCCCGATGGCACTCACCGGCGCGGAGGGCCTGGGGTCGATGGGTTCGGACACGCCGATTGCGGCACTATCCAACCGACCTCGCATGCTGTTCGACTTCTTCTCTCAGCGGTTTGCACAGGTGACCAATCCGCCGTTGGACTCGCTGCGCGAAAAGTCCATCACCAGCATGAATACGTTGCTGGGCGCAGAGACCAACATCCTGGAGCCCACTGCCGATGCCGCCCGTCGCATCCGGCTTGAGCATCCAATCCTGGACAACCACGACTTTGTCACCCTGTGCCAGGCGGGCAAAAACGAGGAGTACTCCGAGTTCCGCGCAGAGGTCATCTCTGGCCTGTACCCGGTCGCCCGCGGTGGCCGCGGCCTGCGCAACGCTATCCGCCGTGTCCGCCGTGAGGTCTCCGAGGCCATTGATCGCGGTGCCCGACTGATTGTGCTGTCTGACCGTGAGTCCAACGAGCGCTTTGCGCCGATCCCGTCGCTGCTGCTGACCTCCGCGGTCCACCACCACCTGGTGGAGGAACGCACTCGCACGCGTGCCAGCCTCATCATTGAGGCTGGCGACGCCCGCGAGGTGCACCACATGGCCATGCTGCTGGGCTTTGGTGCCGATGCCATTAACCCATACATGGCTTTCGAAACCATCGATGAGCTGCGCATGAAGGACCAGCTCGGTGACCTGACACTGGATCAGGCCTGCTCGAACTACTGTAAGGCCGCCTCCAAGGGCGTGTTGAAGGTCATGTCCAAGATGGGTATCGCCTCACTGCAGTCCTACCGTGGCGCACAGCTGGCCGACACCGTCGGTCTGTCGCAGGAGTTCCTGGACGAGTACTTCACCGGCGCTGTTTCTCCGCTGGAGGGTATCGGTCTCGACGAGGTCGCAGAAGACGTTGCAGCTCGTCACCGCAGCGCATTCCTGCCGCGTCCGGAAGAGCAAGCACACCGCGAGCTGGATCTCGGCGGCGAGTACAAGTGGCGTCGCGAAGGCGAGTACCACCTATTCAACCCGGAGACCATCTATACGCTGCAGCATGCGACCCGCACTGGTCAGTACGCGGTCTTCCGCGACTACACCAACAAGGTCGATGAGCAGACCAAGCAGCTGGCAACTCTGCGCGGCATGCTCGAGTTCGCCTCGGACCGCGAGCCAATCGACATTGATGAGGTCGAACCGGTCTCCAGCATCGTCAAGCGTTTCTCCACCGGCGCGATGAGCTACGGCTCCATCTCTGCGGAGGCACATGAGACGCTGGCCATCGCTATGAATCGCCTGGGTGCGATGTCCAATTCCGGCGAGGGCGGCGAAGATCCAGACCGTTTCGAAATGGAGGCCAACGGCGATTGGAAACGCTCTGCCATCAAGCAGGTAGCATCGGGCCGCTTCGGTGTGACCAGCCACTACCTGTCCAACTGCACCGACATCCAGATCAAGATGGCCCAGGGTGCAAAGCCCGGCGAAGGTGGCCAGTTGCCACCGAACAAGGTCTACCCGTGGATTGCGGAAGTGCGCATTACCACCCCGGGCGTGGGTCTGATCTCGCCACCACCGCATCACGACATCTACTCGATTGAGGATTTGGCGCAGCTCATTTACGACCTCAAGAACGCCAATCCGCGCGCCCGCATTCACGTGAAGCTCGTCTCCGAGCAGGGTGTGGGTACTGTCGCCGCTGGTGTGTCGAAGGCGCATGCCGACGTTGTGCTGATCTCCGGCCACGATGGCGGCACTGGTGCCTCGCCGCTGACCAGCCTCAAGCACGCTGGCGGTCCGTGGGAGCTGGGGCTCGCTGAAACCCAGCAGACCCTGATGCTCAACGGGTTGCGCGACCGCATCCGCGTGCAGTGCGATGGCCAGCTCAAGACCGGTCGCGATGTCGTGGTCGCGATGCTGTTGGGCGCTGAGGAGTTTGGTTTTGCTACCGCTCCGCTGGTGGTTGAGGGCTGCGTCATGATGCGCGTCTGCCACCTGGACACCTGCCCAGTCGGTATTGCCACCCAGAATCCGACGTTGCGGAGCAAGTTCACCGGCCGTGCCGAGCACGTGGTCAACTTCTTCACCTTCATCGCCCAGCAGGTCCGTGAATACCTCGCTGAGCTGGGTTTCCGCACCATCGATGAAGCGGTCGGACATGCCGAGTGCCTGCGTCCGCGCAAGGATCTCGACAACCTTCCGCGCGTCGCAAAGCTAGACCTGAAGCGAATCCTGCACGTTGCCGAGAGCCCCTTCTTTGCGGACCAGGATTCCTACTGCACGAAGGCGCAGGACCACGGCCTCGAGGGGGCGTTGGACGAGCGCCTCATCGACGAAGCGCAGCCCGCGCTGCGTACGGCGCGCGCGAACGGGTTGGCGCCGACACCGGTATCGCTGCACCACGCCATCAGCAATGTGAACCGTTCCGTGGGCACGCGCCTCGGGTACGAAGTCACCAAGGTCGCAGGTAAGCAGGGGCTTGCCGACGACTCCATCGTCGTCAACCTGCTCGGTTCCGCCGGTAACTCGCTCGGCGCGTTCCTGCCGGCCGGTGTGACTATCAAGCTGGAGGGCGATGCCAACGACTTCGTCGGCAAGGGCCTATGCGGCGGCAAGATTGTGGTCCGACCTTCACGTTCGGCCCCGCCGACCGCGGATGTGGCTACCGACACGATTGCCGGCAACGTCATTGGTTTCGGTGCCACTAGCGGTGAAATCTTCGTCCGCGGCACCGTCGGCGAGCGCTTCTGCGTGCGTAACTCCGGTGCCACGGCCGTGGTCGAGGGCATCGGTAACCACGGTTGCGAGTACATGACCGGTGGCCGCGTCGTAGTGGCGGGCCCGGTCGGTCACAACTTCGGCGCCGGTATGAGTGGTGGTATCGCCTACCTGCTGGATAACGAGGCGACGCGGGCGAACATCAACACCGAGTTGGTCGACATCGTGCCGCTCGACGATGAGGACATCAGCTGGCTGGAGGCAACGCTGTCGAAGCACCGCAAGCTCACAGGTTCTAAGACTCGGTTCCCAGCTGCACAGTTCATCAAAATTATGCCGCGTGATTACGCCCGAATTCTCGACGTAGTCGCGAAGGCAAAGGACAACGACGCTGACATCAACGAGGCAATCATGGAGGCAGTAACCAATGGCTGATCCGAAGGGTTTCATGAAGTTCCAACGCGAAGAGCCTGCTCATCGCCCGGTTCCGCTGCGTCTGATGGACTGGAAAGAGGTCTATGAGGAGGCTAGTCAGGAGCACCTGCAACAGCAGGCGACCCGCTGTATGGACTGCGGCGTGCCGTTTTGTCACTCGGCCTGCCCTCTGGGCAACATCATTCCGGAGTGGAATGACCTGGTTCGTCAGAACCGCTGGCACGAGGCCTTCGAGCGTCTGCACGCCACCAACAACTTCCCGGAGTGGACGGGTCGACTGTGCCCGGCACCGTGTGAGGGTGGTTGTGTGCTCGGCATCAACGACGATGCGGTGACCATTAAAAATATTGAGCTGGCCATCGTTGAGCGAGGTTTCGATGAGGGTTGGGTGCAGCCGATTGTGCCGACTTTCGACACCGGCCAACACATCGCTGTCATCGGCTCCGGGCCGGCGGGCCTTGCTGCAGCACAGCAGCTCACTCGCGCCGGGCATGATGTCACGGTCTTCGAGCGCGACGACAAGATTGGCGGTCTGATGCGCTACGGTGTACCGGACTACAAGATGGAGCAGCGTTTCCTCGACCGTCGCCTTGAGCAGATGGAAATCGAGGGCACTGAGTTCCGCACCAACATCTCACCGACAGCCGCTGACCTAGCCGATTTCGATGCAGTGGTCCTAGCTACCGGCGCCTCGCTGGCCCGTGACCTGCCCGTCGATGGCCGTGACCTCGGGGGCATTCACCAGGCTATGGAGTACTTGCCGGGCGCCAACCGCGTTGCTGCAGGCGAGCTCGACACCCCGCCAATTGATGCCAAGGGCAAGAAGGTTGTCGTCATTGGCGGCGGCGACACCGGCATCGACTGCTTCGGTACCGCGCTGCGTCAGGGTGCTGCGTCCGTCACGCAGTTCGATATTCGCCCGCGTGCTCCCAAATCCCGTGCGGCGTCGACTCCGTGGCCGATGTACCCGCTGGTCTGGCGCGTGGCGACTGCTCACGAAGAAGGTGAGTACACTATCACCGGTTCCGAGCCGCCAGAGGTTACCGAGGCGCTCGGGCTCAACGCCCGCGTTACCGGTGAGACGCTGGGCAAGCGCGTCTTCAACGTCAACACCGTCTCCTTCCACGGCGAGGACGGCCACGTCACCGGCCTGTCCGCCAACGAGGTCGAGGTCATCGATGGCAAGCGCGTGCCCATGGAGGACACGGATTTCGAGCTCGATGCCGACCTAGTTCTCATTGCTCTGGGCTTCTCCGGTCCGGAGCGCGGGGGCCTGCCGCATGAGCTGGGTATTCAGTTCAACGATCGCGGTGTGATGATGCGTGACGACGACTACCTCGCCGTGCGCAGCGACATCGAGCAGAATTTCGACGGTCCGGTGTTCGTGGCCGGTGACAATGGCCGTGGTGCCAGCTTAATCGTGTGGGCTATCGCCGAAGGCCGCGCCTGCGCCGAGGCTGTGGACCAGTACCTGATGGGCGAGTCCAACCTTCCCCGCGCGGTGGAGCCGACCGACGCTCCAATTAAGTTGTAAATTCCGGTGTCTTTGCAGGTGTGAGCCGTCACACCTGCAGTTATTATTGGCACCATGATTTTGACTACCACCCAGAGCATCGAGGGGCGCCAGATTTCCCAGTACCTGCGGATTGTCTCGGCAGAGGCAATCTCGGGTGTCAATCTGTTCAAAGACTTCGGTGCAGGTTTCCGTAACCTCGTCGGTGGCCGCTCCGAAACCTATGAGCGTGAGCTGGGCATGGCCCGGGAAACTGCGCTGGCGGAGCTCTACCAGCGTGCCGAGGCCATGGGCGCCGATGCCGTGGTAGGCGTCGACATTGACTACGAGGTCCTGGGTGCCGACAATGGAATGCTCATGGTCACGGCATCGGGCACTGCAGTCACCCTGGTTTAGGTCACCGCCGCAGTGCTGAAACCGTGGTCAGGGGCTTGGGCGCCGCCCACGCCGTCGTGAAGCACTTCGCCGTTCGGAGATGCCAGGACATGCGGTGATTCTTGCCGGGCTTAGTAGGTGGTTTGGTTGCGCATTCAAGATGGGCGCATGTAAGAGTGCTTTTATTTGGGCAGGTCTTCGCCGTCTTTGTAGGCCTGCCAGAACTGTGTGGTCTGCTGTGTCCAGACCGCATTGACACCATCGTCGGCAGGGCCTGTCGGCAGTGTCGCGGTGGACACCGGTGTGGACGCGGCGCGCTGCATCAGGCTGCGGACATCATTCAGACTGACAGTAGTGGCCGTTCCATTAGTTAGGGCGGTGAGGAGGGCAGTGAACTCCTTCATGGAGTTCACGGAGCCGCTGCTGTCAATGATTCCTTCGCTGCGGTAGTAATCCAGTAGCGCTCCCAGAATTTCCTGCTGGTGGTTGATGCGCGAGAGGTCACTGCCACCCGTTTCGGTCTTGCGAGCGCGAAGCTGCGTGACCACACCTTGGCCGGAAAAGTGCTGCTCACCTTTGCCTTCGCGGACGATGCGACCGTGTTCATCGACGGGGAGGTCTGCGCCACCGAGGCTATCGATGATGCTGGCGACACCGTTGAGGGTGGTGGCGATGGTGTCATCGATGGGAATCCCAGCTTCTTCGGAAATCGCCATGGCCGCGCAGTCCATGCCCGCTTGGGCTGATCCGCGGTCATCGACATCGGCGACGGATCCGTAGGCGAATGCGGAGTTCAGTTTGTCCTTTTTGCCGGAGTGCTCGGTGGCGTGAGAACCAGCGCAGTCGGGTAAATCTACCAGGGAATCTCGCGGCACAGAGACAATGTCAATCCACTCTGGATCGTGACGCATACGCATGAGCATGATGACATCTGAGCGGTGTCCCACCATGGATGAGTCTTGACTATCGACACCAAGGATGAGCAGTGTCTCTTGGTGCGTGGCCGATGTGTCGGCGACGTTCTGTGTCTGACTCATCCGGTTTTGAATCAGCATCAGGGTAGCAAGCAACAGCGCCATCACCGTTAGAACTGAAACGGCAGTAATCAGTGCAGCAAGGAAGGGCTTTCGGATGATGAAAGCGCGTGCCCGACGCGTTGATGATGTGCTCACGGGGGAAGTGTAACCCTTTTGTCAAAAACGATTGTTTGAGTATTCACGCAAATACTTCCTTGAATAAGCATCTCAATAAAGAGCTGATTTTGCATTAATTGCAATCGTCAGGAAGTGGTTACGTTAGAAGTTAGTTTGTACAGCTAGTTATATGAATGTAAACAGATTGAAGCTTCGGTAAATAGTTGGTGAAACATTGTTTTACCAGGGAGAATGATGGGTGGAAAGGGTGGCTTTTTGGCTACCCGAACGATGGGGTAGCCCTTTGGAGTAGGGGCTGTAAATGTAGTTTATATCGCATAGTATGCCAAGCCTGTGGAACGCATTGTGCGTTAGGAAATTTAACCAGCAGTAAAAGGCATAAGAATGTTTATCCGAGACTGGAAGCAGCTCGCCTGGTGTGTATTTGATGTACTCGCTTGGCTGGTTGCGCTGTCCGCCGCTAACGGAATCGTCCGCGGGGAATTGGTATCTTTCTCTGAAATATCAGGCACGAACTTTTTGGTTGTCGCTGTCGCCGTGGTCGTCATCGTCCTGCTCGGCCTGCTGCTCGGGGAGTACACCAACCCGCAACGCGTATGGCCCGGCAGTCGAACTGAAGATATTGTTCTGCTGACCATCAGCATGGGTGGCGCTACCGCAGCCACAGGTTTGGCTCAAATCTTGAAGACCTTCCCGGAAATTGCGTGGTACGTTCCGTTCGCCGGTGGCTGTGTCGCAACTTTGGCAAGTATCTATACCCGAACTCTCGCTCGCTGGATCACCAACAACTTTGGTTCCCGCCAGACGGATGATCGCTTGATTGTTCTCGGTGCAGGCCGTCGAGCCAAGTTTTTTATTAACAGCCTTACGGATTCCGGTATTTCCCGTGAGAACCGCTTCCACTTGGTTGGAATCGTCGATCCCGAAGAAAGCGGCGAGAACCATATTTCTCGTATCCACGGTCTCCGCGTGATTCGGGGCATTGACCAGCTGGGCGAAGTCGCATCGCGCACTTCGGCGCAGTCGGTCATCATCGCTACCGATGCGCCACTGTCCACTGAATGCATCAACGTCCTCAACCACATCTGTGAAGAATCGTCGCTGCGCCTGCTCATTCTGCCACCGGTGGAGGAGTACTCGCGCCACCGTGGCGCTGTCGCTACCTCGCAGGTGCGCGAAATTAACATCGCCGACCTCATCGGCCGCCAGCCGCTGCACCTGGATGAATCCAAGGTCGCTTCCATAATCCGCGGTAAAAAGGTGCTGGTCACAGGCGCTGGCGGTTCTATCGGTTCCGAGATCTGCCGACAGGTTCACCGTTTTGAGCCGGCAGAACTTATCATGCTGGATCGCGATGAGGGCGGCTTGCATGCCACTCAGCTGTCGCTGACGGGTTCGGCGCTTCTCGACGGCTCCGATACCGTCCTGGCTGATATCCGTGACGCGGAGATGCTGACGCAGATCTTCACCGAGCGCAAGCCCGATGTTGTATACCATGCTGCAGCTCTCAAGCACCTGCCGCTGCTGGAGAGCTACCCTGCAGAAGCAGTGCAAACCAATGTCATCGGAACCCAGAACGTCCTGGATGCAGCCGCAGCGGCCAATGTTTCAACCGTTATTAATATTTCCACGGACAAGGCTGCGAACCCAGCCTCGATTCTGGGTGAATCCAAGCGCGCCGCAGAACGTCTGACTGCGCACATGGGGCAAACTCATGAAGGTGTCTGGGCATCTGTCCGATTCGGTAACGTGTTTGGCTCGCGTGGCTCGGTCATTACGACTTTCCAGCGTCAGATTGAAGAGGGCGGCCCGGTTACGGTGACGCACCCTGACGTTCAGCGCTACTTCATGACCATTCCGGAGGCATCGCAGCTGGTGCTGCAGGCCACCGTTATTGCAGAGTCCGGTGAGACTCTGGTGCTGGAGATGGGTAAGCCGGTCAAGATTGCTGAGCTGGCGGAGAACCTCATCAGGCTCCATGACGCAGACGTAGAGATTGTCTACACGGGCCTTCGCGAAGGTGAGAAGATCTCCGAGGACTTGGTTGATGACCGTGAGGTTCCCAAGATTGGCGATCGTCATCCGCTGATCACTGAGGTACGTGTTGAGCCGGAACGGCTGAATTCGCGGATTCTCCCGTGCACACATAATCACGATGCTGCACGTCGTTGGCTTGCAGAGCACGGTGGGGCGCAAAGCAGTATTGCGGCGTATCCCGCTGGTGCACAATCACTTGCAACCGCTAGCTCGAAAGCAAAATAGTTAGGATGACTCCCCACCGTGACAACCACCAGCTCCTCTAACTCCGGGCAGCTGGCGCAAAGAGTTCGAACAGTTGCGACGATTTCGGCAGCTTCAGCGCTCGCCGCAGTCGTCGCCTTTGTGGTCAGTATTCTTTCCGCGCGAGTGCTGGGGCCCGCCGGTCGAGGTGAGGTCGCTACCGTTTTGCAGTTCGCCTATATTGTGGCGCCCTTCGTCGGCTTTGGGGCCGATCGGCTTTTGCTGCGCCGCGATGATTACGACCACGGTCTCATTCCGAGTGGTTTCGCCATGACTGTGGTCGCTCTGATTGCTTGTGCCATCGCAGGTGTCGTCTACGGACCGTGGACGGCAATGGCCGGCGTTGTCGCCTTGGTTACCGTGTCATTTTCCATGGTTCGTGCGATGGCTATCAGCCGCCATCGAGTGTCTTTCTTCGTCGCAGTATTCGTCGGTTTCCAGGGCTCAGTACTGCTGATTAGCACTGCGCTATATTTCGCCGGAGTCGAGGACTGGCGCTGGTGGGCTGCGGCCTATATCTTCCCGGCACTGCCACTGGCAATCTGGTCGCTAGCGAAGTCACGCAAACACACCGATTCCCGTGTTGGCGGAGTGGTAGAGACGGCTCGGACAAATGCCCCATTCATCGCATCGGGCCTGGGACCGCTGACGACCACACGCTTGGGTCGCGTTTTGCTGCCGGCGCTGGCCACACCGGCGTCGTTAGGTCTATTTGTAGTCGTAGCGACGGCGACGGAACCGCTGTACTGGATCGCGCAGTCAGTCGCCGATCAGCGCACCAGCGACCAGAGGGGTCGCGAACTCACCCCGTCTCGTGTGCTCCGACACCTTGGCATAGTCACTGCAGCGTACGGTGCGCTTGGTGCGCTCGGTGGTGTGGCACTCTACTTCCTCATCGTGCCGGTATTCGGCCATGAGTTTGAGCCTGCCCGGGAGTTGGTGCTGCCGCTGACTATCGCGGCCGTGGTGCTCGGCTGCTACCGACACCTGTGCGGTGAAATTCTCGGCAGCGACAATCCCCGTCGAATTGGTCGAGTGGAGCTCATTTCCGCCGTTATCGCTGTCATTTGTTACCCAATTGGCATTCTTCTCGGAGACGCCCTCGGTCTCGCGTGGACCAGCGCAATTGTCTACTTTGCAGCAGCCGTTGTTGCAGCAGTGGCGCTAATGCGGCCAACCGGAGGCCCGAAAAATCCATCAACCACCAACGAAGAACTCCCCGTCGACGTAATCGAGGAAGCCTAAACAATGCGAATCACTTATATCCACCAGCACTTTGTTCTCCCCGGTGAGCCGGGTGGTTCCCGCCCCTACGAGTTCGCCCGCCGAATGGCCGCCGCAGGCCACGAGGTGACAATGATCTGTGGTCGCGATGAGGCCATGGATAAAACGGTCGATGGCATCCACGTGCGTCGTCTAGCGATTCCGTACCGCAATGAAATGTCGAAGCGCGAGCGCATCGTCAGTTTCTTCAACTTCCTGGTGCGCGCCTCCGCGGTTGCTGCCCGTGTGCCTGCCGACGTGATTTACGCGTCCTCGACTCCGCTAACTGTGGCGGTTCCGGGAATTGTGGCGAAGTTTACCCAGCGTGCGCCGTTGGTGGCGGAGATCCGTGACCTGTGGCCAGAGGTGCCAATCAAGTTGGGCTACCTCAATAATCCGGTGGCGATTTTCCTGGCCAAGCAACTGGAGAAGGCATTTTATGCGGCATCGAGCGAGGTCGTGGCGCTGTCGCCGTCGATGGCCGATGGCGTCAAAGAGGTAGCTCCGAAGAAGCGTGTGACCGTCATTCCGAATGCGTCGGACTTTGAGCGTTTTGATGTCCCGGCCGAGCAGCGTGCAGCTTTCCGTAAGGAGCAGGGCTGGGGCGATGACGTGGTGGCGGTCTACGCTGGTGGTTTTGGCATGTCCTACCAGCTGGAGTGGCTTGTGGATTTGGCGGCGCAGCTGCGTCGTGATGGCGTGGAGAATGTGCGCTTTGTCCTGCTGGGGCAGGGAAGCGACTCGGATGCGTTGTACCAGCGCGCTGAGAACGCTGGCCTCGATGCCGATGCGATGTTCCTCGGCCGTCAGCCGAAGGAAGATGTCGCCAAGTACGTGTCTGCCGCCGATATCGCGCTATCGCCGCTGCGTGATGACCCCTGCCTGGAGGGCAATTCCCTGAACAAGGTCTTCGATGCCATGGCCGCATCGCGTCCGGTGGTGTTCAACCACGGTGGCTGGCTGGAGGAAGCCGCAACCGAGCACGATGCCGGCTGGCGTCTCTCGCGCGATATTCCGACCGCGGCCAAGCGATTCGCTGAGATTATCTCCGACCGCGATGAGATGCGCGCAGCGGGACAGCGAAACCGCGAACTGGGTGAGAAGCGTTTTGCTCGTGACAGCCTGTACAACCAGCTCATCGAGGTACTCAACCGCGTTCGAAAGGTTCAGAAGTAATGACTAACGCCGACGCTAACAAGCCCAATGAGCGGATCTTTCTTTCGCTCGCGACAGTCACCGAAGCAGAAGAACAGGCCGTCGTTCGTGCACTCCACTCTGGTTGGGTGGCTCCGTTGGGTCCCGAGGTAGACGCGTTTGAAGCGGAGATTGCCAAGCGCTGCGGTGTTGAGCACACGCTCGCACTGTCGTCTGGAACTGCTGGCCTGCACTTGGCGCTGCTCGCGCTGGGGATTGGTGAAGGTGACTACATCCCGGTTTCCACCATGACCTTCGCGGCCACGACCAACGCCATCGCTTACGTCGGCGCTACGCCGGTGTTTGTCGATGCCGCAGAGGACGGCAACATCGACCCTGAGCTGCTGCTCCGCACCGTCGATGAACTGCTTGCCGAGGGCAAGAGCGTTCCCGCAGTGATGATTGTGGACCTCTTCGGCCGCTGCGCCGACTACCCGGCCTTCGCGCCACGCCTGGAAGAACTCGGCATCGCGCTCATCGAGGATGCCGCCGAGGCACTCGGTGCCAGCGTCGATGGTCAGCCGGCCGGCAGCTTTGGCCGTGCCGCCGCGCTGTCTTTCAACGGCAACAAAATCATGACCACCTCCGGCGGTGGCATGCTGCTGTCCAACGATACTGATCTCATCGCCCGCGCGCGCTACCTGTCCACGCAGGCGCGTCAGCCCGTCGCTTGGTACGAACACACCGAAATCGGCTACAACTACCGTCTTTCCAATCTGCTTGCCGCGCTGGGACGGGCGCAGCACTCGCGTCTGGACGACATGATTGCTCGCCGCCGCCAGATTCGCGACGCGTACCTAGATTTGCTCGCCTCGCTTGACGACGATGCCCCTGGTAAAGGTACCCGCTTGCTCTCTGACTCCGACGAGCGGTTCACCGAGAACTGCTGGCTGACCTCGATTGTGCTGCCGCAGGAGGCCGTCGATAAGGGCGTGCTGAGTCCGGACAGCGTGATTGCAGCGCTGGGCGAGGCCAACATCGAGGCTCGTCACCTCTGGAAACCGATGCACCTGCAGCCGGTGTACGAGGGCGCGCGGGCCACCATCAACGGCACCGCTGAGAATCTTTTCTCCCGTGGCATTACTCTTCCTAGTGGTCCGGCGCTGGACGATGATGACGTCGCGCGGGTGATTGGTGTTCTGAAGGAAGTGCTGGGATGACCAAAGCTATCGATGTGGGAATAGCCCGGATATCGCAACTGACAGCTATCGAGGCGGTTCTGTGGCTGTTCTCAGTCGTCGTAGTGACATCGTGGACGGATCCGCTGCAGGGCGCGCAGATCGGTACCATTTTGTTGGCTTTGTTCTGCCTGCGTACGTTCTTGGGCAACGGCGGTCGGACAATCACACCGTTGGGCGTGTTTACGCTTGTGACCCTCTTTACGGCAGCTTTTCCTGCTTACGAAGCGTGGGATGACACAAGAGTTTCAACCGAAGCGTTGCGCACGGCCGTTGGCCTCACCTACTTGCTGACCTTTCTCGTGACCATGATTTCTTGGCGCTTTGGTCGAGAAATTCGTTTCGATAAAAAGGTGCTGCCTGGCCGGTGGCTTTTCATCCTCATCGGCCTTGCGCTGTACGCGTTTTCGTACCAATTCCGCGCCTCTAATCTATTGCCTGGCATCATTATTGAAAGCCCGGCAATTGTGGGAATCCTGCTGGTTGCTTTTGGTGCCTGGTGGTCGCGATCGGTGATTCTCCTGGTGCTTTCGCTACCGGTAGTGCTAGGTATGTCGGCGGTATATGTCCTAGATATTCATAGTGGACAAGGCCGTTTGCGTATCGCCGCCGTGGGACTTGGCCTCTTGGTGTTGTTCGCGATTCGTGTTCGTGGTTTTTGGGTCAAACTTCTGGCTGTTCTTATGGGGCCCGGTGCGTTGATGGTGTTTGCAACGTTGCGTAAGGCTCACCAGGAGAGCATCAACAAGGGTAATTCAGCCAACCGCACGGGCCTGGAATCCTTGACTGACCCCTTTGTTACCTTCGCAAATCTGGTCGACCTGCATGAGCAGGGGCGCTTTGAATTTCAAGGCGGAAAAAATCTGCTGACTCCGCTAACGCCGATTGCGCCGGAGAGCTGGGATTTGCCTCGTGCAGTGGGGTACGAGTTGGTTAAGTATTGGAAGCCAGAGAAGGCAATCCCGAAGTACGACTGGTATTCGGTGGCCGCTAACGCTACCGGTGAGTGGTACTGGATGTGGGGCAGCATTGGTGTCGTCATCGGCGGATTAGTACTCGGACTCGGCATTGCCCTGTTTAACTGGGCAGTTACTCGCGGACATGCTGCACTGCAGACGCGCTGGTGGGCGCCAGCATTGTTTATTACTGCAGTGACTTTCGCGGCTGGTCTGGGTGACCTTATTTGGGGCGGCCTGCATATTTATTGGTTCCGGACCCTGCCGCGAATTGGCCTTGAAATTGCAATCGCATTTTTCGTTGCCTTCGTGGTTGGAATTGTTTCCTTGTTCCGCGGCGACAAAACTAAGTCGACCGAAAGTGGCGCGGAAGGCAATCTTGCTTCTGAGGCAGTGCAAAAGCCAAGTCCTATCGGGCAAGCCGCTGATGGACCAGCACTTGAGCTGGATGAGCAGCCGCAACCAGAACCCGCAGCCGAGCCCGAACCAGTCATGGTCGCCGATACCGCAGAGCCGGTTGTGCCGGAGCTGGAGCCAGCGGTGGCCGTCGTCAAGCAAAGTGCGCCTGACAACAAGAATGACGACAAGAAACTGCGCGTTGCGGCAGCGTCGTTTGCCGCGGCCGGTGCAGCGGGTGCGATCGGTTGGCTGGTCAGGAACCGTTCCAATACGGAAGTCGATGCGCGTGCCGAAAAGCTTCTGCGCGAAATGTTCAACGAAAAGTAGGAGATGACCAATGGATTCACTGAGCATCCGCGTGCAACGGGTAATTAAGCGTGGCGTCGACATCGCGGCATCTGTAACGGGCTTGATTGTGCTGTCGCCAGTTATGGGCGCTACGGCTCTGGCAGTGCGACTTTCCATGGGAAAGCCAGTCCTATTCCGCCAGGAACGCCCGGGCCAGGATGGTGAGCCGTTTAATATCCTCAAGTTCCGGACGATGCACCACGTCAATCCGGCAAAGGGGCTTGTCGACGATGCGTCCCGCCTCACGGAGGTAGGAAAATTCCTTCGTTCCACAAGCTTGGATGAGCTCCCGGAGCTCTTTAACGTTCTGCGTGGCGATATGAGTCTCGTTGGCCCGCGCCCGCTGCGCATGAAGTACCTGGAGCGCTATTCGCCGCGCCAAGCACGCCGCCATGAGGTGCCACCGGGAATTACGGGGCTTGCCCAGGTCTCGGGCCGCAATGGCATCACCTGGGAAGAACGTTTCGAGTACGACGTGCAGTACGTGGATAATTGGTCGCTACTGCTCGATGCAAAGATCCTGCTCGACACGATCTTGGTGGTGCTGAGGCGCGAAGGCATCTCAGAAGAGGGCCAAGTGACCATGACCGAGTTCACCGGTTCGTCAGACAAGGGATCGTCGGATAAGGACGTCTCGGCTAACGCAGATTCTTAATCACACTTGCGGGAACGCCGGCGACAACGGAGTAGTCATCGACGTCTCTGGTAACTGCGGCTCCGGATCCGACGTACGCTCCCTCGCCGACAGTGAGGCCGGGGTTGATTACGGAGTTGGCGCCTAGGGTGCAGGCTTCGCCAAGCGTGACAAAGCCCGACACAGCATTGAGCGGGAAGATTGTGCAGTAGTCCCGCAGCACCGCATCGTGGCCGATCGTGACATTCATATTGATTTGGGCGTGCTTGCCTACCTCAATATTGCAGGTCAGGCGCGCTCCGGGGCAGATGACCGTGCCCTCGCCGAGTGTGACCAGCGCGCCAATGCTGGTGTCTGGGTGGACCAGAGTTGCGGGCACGAGCCCCGCGGCATCTGCGCGTTGCGCAATCGAACGTCGAGCAGCGCCGCTGCCGATTGCGACTGTGTAGTAGACCCCCTCGGGCAAGTCCGCGAGGACCTCAGTTTTGCCCAAGAGTTGCACGCCCATTTTGTGGAAAAAGGCCATATCTGGGGTGCCATCATCGATAATGCCTAGGATTTCCCACTGCTTTGGCATTCCGTTTTCCACGGCGTAGTCGTTGATGTCCTTGATGAAGCTGACCACGTTTCGCCCAAAACCACCAGCGCCGACGATGACAATCTTTTCGGTCGTCGTGTTGTTAATCCACTGCTTTGGCATGAGTGTCATTATCCCACTGATAGCCGTATTTAGCCGGAGTGCGTGCCCCAGAATCCACCTACCACCAGTAGGTGGGATACCGAATGCCGCGTAGTCGATTTGCGAGGATGCCAAGCACCACGATCATGATTGACGAAGCGAAAATGAAGCCTATGAAGCGGAAGTCGTTGGCAAGCCCATGGCCGTGTGGCATCAGCACGGTGACCATAGCGGTAGCGGTGGCAGGGGAGTGAGCTGCGCGAGCAAGAAGCATGAGTGCGAAGGCAACGCCGGCGGCAACCGCTGCAGCAATGATGGTCGAACCCAACATGTGCAGAATTGCGATGCCAGTCGTGCAGCCGATGAGGTGTCCGACCACGACATTTCGTGGTTGAGCCAGGGGCAAGTTCGGTGCGCCGACGATAAGCGCCATGGCAGCGCCAATAGGGGGCAAAAATAGCAGGTCAGAGACAGAAGTTGAGATGAGTGCCAGGGTCATCAGCGGCAGGCTCACGGCTACCGAGGCGGCGATAATATGGCGCAGCGGCGGGCGAGGTGGCGCTTCGCTGGCGATAAGGGGCCGTTTCGTAGGCCGTGAATAGGACATGGAAAGCATGTTAGGATGCGCTGCTTCGCTCCGCAGAGGTTCAGAGTTTTTATTGAAATAGAGGTTTCATGAGACGCTCTGAACCTCTCCGAACCAGCCAAACTCCGACCATTTTCACCGGATATGACACACTTAAGGGCATGGAGCCTATCGATGTCGCAATCCGGGATGAGTCCATCCGTCTCGGGCAATTCCTGAAGTTGGCAAACCTGGTGGAAACGGGCGGTCTGGCCAAGGAACTCATTGCTGAGGGCCAGGTCAGCGTGAACGGTGAGGTCGATACTCGTCGTGGCAAGGTGCTGCGTCCAGGGGACGTCGTCTCTGTTGCCGGTATGTCGGCACGCGTGGCTACCGCCGATGAAGTCGATGATGACTACTTTGATGAGGCCACCGCCGATGATGACTTTGATCCTGAAAAGTGGAGGAACCTGTAACTCATGCCCGCATTTCCTGCCGAATTTGGCATGCCCCTGCGCGTAGATCTGCTCTCCGCCGCACCGCGTAAGACCGAGCGCTTCTACCGTGGCGTTCTCGGGTGGGCTTACCGCAACACTGCGCCAATCCATGAGGATGCCCGCGAGGCTTCCGCGGGTCGCCGCGTTGCCATGCTGTCTGGAATGCCAGTGTCGGTACTGCTTGAGGCCGATAAGGACGCTGAGGATGCCTTCGTCAACCAGTGGCGCGTGAACTTCCATGTCGACTCCGCCGCTGGTGCCGTCGACAAGGCGCGCGAGCTCGGCGCCGAGGTCTTCCAAGAGCCGACCCCGCTTGTCGACGGATCCACGATGGCCGTCATTTCCGACCCCGCCGGTGGCCTCATTGGGCTGCTGGAACAGCCGGGTGAACAGGCCTTCATTGCAGCGGGCGAGCCAGGCACCCCGGTGTGGTTCGAGCTGGTTGCAGGTCCGGAGGAGACCTTTGAGCAGGTCGCGGACTTCTACCACAACTTCTTTGGCTGGGAAATTGCAGTGCGCAACAAGAACGAGCACGGCACTTTCGCAGTCGCGATGGAAGACGGGGCGCCATTCGCTGGCTTGGTAGCCAGCTCGGTTGCCGCACAGACCGATGCGGCCGATAAGAGCTTCGTCGGCTGGCTGGCGTACCTCGGCGTGGAGAACATCGACACCGCTGTCGCCAAGGCTGAGGAACTGGGCGGTTCCGTGCTCGTTGCCCCGCAGGCCACCGAGTTTGGTCCGTTGGCAACCGTGCAGGACCCGTGTGGTGCGGCAGTTGTGCTCTGCGAGGTGCCGCTGCCGCCGGAGGAGGACATCCGCGAGTCCGACCCGCTGGAAGGCATTGACCTCAGCCAGTTCCAGTAGGGGCTAGAGCTCTACAACCCCAGCTCCGCTCGCACTGCAGCCACAAAGTCGCTGGTAGTCGCGGTACCACCAAGGTCCGGCGTGGGTGCGGTGCGGGTGGCGGCGTAGACTGCCTCGCGCAGCTTGGCTGCGGGCGCAAGCTCCGAGGCCGGTGCCCCAAGGTGCTCGGCGCACATTGCCGCTGAGAGCAAAAATGCAGCCGGGTTGGCGATGCCACGACCTGCAATATCCGGCGCCGAACCGTGTACCGGCTCGAACACCGCGAAGTTATCGCCCACATTCGCCGACGCCGCCAGCCCCAGCCCGCCAATCAGCCCAGCACCGATGTCGCTGAGGATGTCGCCGATAAGGTTCTCCGCGATGATGACATCAAAGCGCGCCGGGTCGGTTACCAGCTGCATTGCCACGGCATCCGCATTGGCAAAATCGAATGTGACCTGCGGATACTCCTCCGCCACCTCTTCGACTGCCCCGCGAATCACACGCGCAGAGTCCCGCAGGATATTCGGCTTATCCGCCACCGTCACCGTCGGCGTGGCCTCCGAATCGGGGTTTGCCGCCTGCCGCGCGAGAGCCAACTTGGCCGCCGATCGCGCAAGGCGGTGCCACGCAAAGGACGTCGTCACGCGCAAAGAAACCGCAACTTCGCCACGCTTATCGACGGCGCGAGCCACCGTCGAGTCCTCCGCCACCTCTGCCCACAGGTGGTGGTGCGGGGAGTCGGCCGGGGCGTCGTGAGGCGGAAGGAGATAGTCGTGACTGTAGAGGCCCTCGGTGTTTTCGCGGACGATGGTGAAGTCGGCAGCCGCGCCGGGCAGGGTGACCGGGCGGATGTTGGCGAAAAGATCGAGGCGCTGGCGCAGCTGGAGAATAGGGGAGCGGTAGGTCAGGCCAGTGCCGCGCAGGTGTGGTGCCAGTTCTTTCTCGGCCTCACGGGCAGGTTTGGAGGTAATCGCCGCGAGGAGAGCGGCATCGCTGCGTCCGAGTATTTCCCAGGTCTCCTGAGGGACGGGATTGCCATGCTCGCACCATTGTGACCAGCCAATTTGCGCCTCCGTCAGTTCCCAGTGGGGGAAAACGTCGGTGATGAGTCCTCGGCAGGCATCGGTGATTTCGGGGCCGATGCCATCGCCGGGTAGGAGTGTGATGCGGCGCGGTGCCGCCTCTTTGGCAGTCGCAGGCTGGTCGGTTTCCATGGCTCTTAGCCTAGGTCTGCGACGCCTGCGCGTGTGTGGTTTGGCTACTTTGCGAAAGTAACCGGGATTTCGGTGATGTCCTCGAAGCCCTCGCTGTGGTCGCCGAAGAGCTTCAGCACGCAGTCCTGCTGGGTGCAGTCCACGGCCTCGCCGGTGGGGACGACGCTGAGCTCGAAGTGTGCGGTGTTGTCGTCGGCGATGGTGGTGGTGCCGCCGGACTTCTTGGTAATCCACTGCTGCGACTGGGTGCCGGCACTGCGGTCACCGGTGCAGTCCGGGACGGGGTTGCCCGGAGCTTTCTCTGCGGCGCAGAGTGCGGCGTAGTAGCCGTAGTCGGGGTCGAGACCGGAGAGGTCGACGGTGATGACATCGCCCTCGGACAGGTCGTTGACCGGCTCGGCCTCCATGGTTACTTCGCCGGCGGTGGCGTCGGTTTCTTGAGCCTCAGCCGAGCTGGTGGTTTCCGAGGCGTTGGCAGCATCCTGCGCGGCACCGTCTGCGTCATCTGAGCCACAGGCGACGAGAAGTGGAAGTGCGGCGACGGCCGGAATAGCCAGGAAAGCCGCTCGACGCTGGAATGTGCGAGTAGTCATAGGAGGTAACGTCCTTCCGAAAAATATAGTAATTACTATCTTTATTTAAGGATAGGCTAACCTAGAACCGAAAGATAGCCTAAGATTCTTTGGGCGAGTAAAGCAAAGTCCTTTCTAAGCTCTTTGTTACTAGTGTTAGTCGTTTTTTAGTCATTCTTTTGTCGTCTATCTCCGTGCAGCGTCAGCTCACAGAGGGGGAATATGTTCACCGTGCCTGCCTGTCGCGTTCGCAGCCTTGCCGGAGCACTTCTGAGTGTTGTCCTGGTCGCAGGACTAGTCGCCTGTGGTTCCGATGATGCCGCGAGGGAGGGGGGATCGTCGTCAAGCGCTGGCGTGACGACGGTACCGCGCGCCGACAACATTTCCGCTCACGGTGCCGCGCATGCGAACCTGCCTTCGGAAAACCCCGAAGTGCTACTGAAAGACCCAAAGCCGGCAGAAGATAAGGACTACCAGCGTATTCTCACGCTTGACCGAGCGGGAGCACTCAGTCGTTCGGTCTACGCGCTTGGCCTCGGAGACCGTCTGGTGGGGCGCGACTCCACGTCCGATTTCCCGGCGGTAAAGGGTCTGCCGAACCTCACCATTGGCGGGCATGCAGTCAATGCTGAGTCGGTGATGAAGCTGAAGCCGGAGCTCATCATCACCGATGGCACGATTGGCCCCAGCCGTGTCTTCGACACGTTTGAAAAGGCGGGGATCACCGTCGTCCATGTGTCGGATGAGCGCACTCCCGAGACCATCAACACGCTTATCGACGAAGTTGCGGACGCAGTCGGCCTGGCTGACCAAGTTGGCCCGGTGAAGGAGCACCTGGATAAGGAGATGGCGGCTGCGACCGAGTACGCGCAGGCCAAGGCCGATGGCCGCAAGATGATGATCCTGTATGTGCGCGGAACCGGTGTGGCCATGATTGCGGGACCAGACTCCGGTGGGCGTTCCCTGATTACTCGCCTCGGCGGCGTTGATGCTGGTGAGGGCGTTGGTATTCAGGGCGCGTTCACGCCGATTACGCCAGAGTCGCTCATCGCAGCGGCCCCAGACACCATCCTGGTTATGTCTGGTGGCCTCGAGTCCGTTGGCGGGATTGAAGGCTTGAAGGAAATCCCGGGCATTGCACAGACCCCGGCGGGCCAGAATGAATCCGTCGTGGACGTGCCGGATTCGCAGCTGCTGTCCTTTGACTCGCAGTCGCCGCGTGCCATCCGCGCCATCGCGGATGCTCTCTACGGTGGCGGTGCAGGTGATGATTCAGGTGCTGGTGCTGATGTAGGCGCTGGTGCGAGTGCCGATAACACTGCGGGGAAGTGACTAGCTGAGCAATGCAGGCAACCGCGAACAAAACTAGTCCGTTCAGGCAGGCAGCCGTTTTCATCGGGCTCGCCCTAGCGCTGGTGCTGGCAATTGGCTGGTCGACCTCCGTGGGGCAGTTCGGTGCCACCATCGGGGAATCACTGAGCTCAATTGTGAGGCTAGTGTTCAATGCCGGTCTCGGTGACGCGCCAGAGCCCATTGACACCGTGCTGTGGCAGGTGCGACTGCCGCGCATCGCGCTGGCCTGCCTCGTTGGTGCGGGGCTTGCTCTCGCGGGTGTGGCGCTGCAGGCGGTGTTCGGCAACCCGCTTGCCGAACCCGGCCTCATTGGCGTTTCCTCTGGCGCCGCCGTCGGCGCTGCTACCGCCACAGTTTTGGGCACCGCCGCCGGGCTTTCCGGGGTGCTCGGCGGAGTGTTGAGTGTCTTCGCCAGCAGCTGGGCCATTGCGGTCTCAGCTTTTATCGGTGGTGCGGTGGCCACGGCTATTGTGGCCGCAAATGCGAACGGTGGCCGCGATATCGCCCGAATCATTCTGGTCGGTGTGGCTGTGAACTCCATCTGTGGTGGTCTGGTGTCGCTCCTGACATTCGTAGCCTCCACGGCTGCCCGCGACCGTATTGTGTTCTGGCAGATGGGTTCCTTTGCCAGCGCCACCTGGACGCAGGTCGTCATCATTACGCTGGTGACAGTTCCGGCCGTAATTGCCATGTGGGTCAGCTACCGCAAGCTGGACATTCTGAGCCTCGGTGAAGCGCAGGCGCGCCACCTGGGTATTAACGTCATCACGCTGCGTCGCACCATTATTTTCGGCACGTCTCTGGTCGTGGCGGCTGGAGTGGCATTTTCCGGCATCATCGTCTTCATCGGCTTGGTGGTGCCGCACGCTGCACGACTGCTGCTGGGACCAGCGCATCGCACGCTGATTCCCGCATGCATCCTCGGCGGAGCGCTGGCCACAACGCTGGCCGACCTCGCGGCCCGCACCATGATTACCGGTGCGGACCTGCCACTGGGAATGCTCACCTCGATCGTCGGCGGCCCCCTGTTCTTCTGGTTGCTCCTGCGTTCGAAGAGGGCGGTGCACTAATGGAAATTCACTCTGGCCTGGGTATTTCTGCCGAAAATGTCAGTATCACCCTGGACGGGCACCGCATCCTGAACGATATTTCCGTGGTCGCCGAGCCCGGAAAAGTCACCGCGCTGGTCGGCCCTAATGGTGCTGGAAAGTCGACACTGCTCGCAGCGCTTTCCGGCGACCATGAGCTCAGCGGCGGCGACGTCCGGATCGGCGAGCATTCCATTACCGAGCTCTCCATTGCCGACCTGGCTCGCTACCGCGCCGTCCTGGTGCAGAGCCAAGAACTGTCCGTATCATTCACCAGCCGCGAAGTTATCGACTTCGGACGCAACCCATGGGGCTGCCCGAACGAAGAGTTGCTCGCGGAAATCATCGCTGAATGCGACGTCGCGCACCTCCTTGACCGGGAAGTCCCGACCCTCTCCGGCGGCGAGCGCGCCCGCGTCCACAGCGCGCGCGTGTTCTACCAGGACACTCCCGTCGTGCTTCTCGACGAACCGACCGCGGCCCTGGACCTCCACCACGCCGAAAAAATCATGGGAATGATGCGCGCCCGCGCGGCGGCGGGCAAAGCCGTGGTCGTGGTCCTGCACGATTTGTCCGCTGCAGCGGCGTATGCCGATCACGTTGTGGTGGTGGCGCAGGGGCGCGTCGTAAAGCAAGGCCCGCCTGCGGAAACCCTGGATGCACAGACCGTCAGCGAAGTCTACGGCATCGGCGTGGAAGTGCTTCGGGATTCCGCGGGCAACCCCGTGCTGGTGCCTCAGCGCGGACAATACCTCTCACCCTAGTCTCCAAAACCACACAGAGAAAGAAGAAAACCATGGTTGAAAACGCGATTAAAGAAGGTGACAAGCTGGCTGCTCAGCCCTTGGCAGAGCGGCTCAAAGTGGAGACTTCCGGTGTTCACAGTGAAGCGGAAAACTCCGACTTCATGTCGAGACTGCTTGCGGGTGAACTGGATGCGCAGGCGGCCATCGATTTAACCGGTCAGCTCTACTTTGTGTACGAAGCGTTGGAGCAGGCAGTGCGGTCCACTGCGGAGTCAGAGCAGGTCAGCGCGGTCTACGATGCGCAGCTGGAGCGTCTGGAAGCACTGGCAGCCGACCTAGAGCACTTGGTGGGGTCTGATTGGCGGGAAAAGATCTCGCCTGTGGAGGCGACAAAGAACTACGTGGCCGAGCTTCGTGAAATCGAAAGCAACGGCAACGCCAACGCCGCATTGGCGCACCATTACGTTCGCTACTTGGGTGATCTTTCTGGTGGTCAGGTGATTGCGTCCATGCTGGCCAAGCACTACGGCATCGGTGCGGAGGGAACCCGATTCTATGACTTCTCCGCGATCGGAAAAATTAAGCCCTACCGCGACGGCTACCGACGGAGTCTGTCTGAGCTGGGCATTTCGGATGCCGATAAAGATGCCGTGGTCGACGAGGCGAAGAAGGCATTTCGCCTCAACCGAGCGATCTTCCACGACCTAGCTGGTGGTCTGGACGACGCAGTGGCGTAGGTTGCGGCGTAGGGCGCGAACTGGAGTGTTGCGACTGTGGCTGCGGGTGGTGTGCGTTAGCCGATGTACACCACTGCGTTACGGCCGCCCGTGCACTTGATGTTGCCGCCAGCAGGACGGCACCACATGTTGTAGGTCAGGCCAGTCGTTGGGCTGTAGGCCGTGATGGTGCCGGATTCCGCACCAGTGGAATTGCGGTAGCGGACGTAGGCGCTGTGGACATTTCGAACGAACGGATCGCTCGTTGAGGACGTGCCCTTCCATGCACTGGAAAGGTTGCCGCCAGCCAGGCCACGTGACGAGCCCGAGGACCCAGCGGAGCCACCGGAGTTCGCGGAGTTTGGAACGACCACGGTCTCAGTCTGCGTGACCGGTGGGTTGGGCTGGCTCGAAGCATCGGCAGCGACCTGTGTAGTGGTAGCCGTCTGTGTGTCGGCCGCAGTCACCGAGTCATCTTTGCCCAGGGTGACATAAAGTACCGCGCCAATCAGACCTAACAACACCACACACAGCACTGAGATGAGCGCAATCATGGCGCCGGAAGTGCGTGAGTTCTGCTGCGGATACGCCGGGGCTGCGTAGGCGAAAGTTGGTGCTGGCTGCGCAGCGAATTGGGGCTGCGGTTGAGGTTGGGGTTGGGGCGCCTGGTTTGGGTACACGGGACCGAACGAGCCGGTGGAAGGATTCGAATTGTAGTTGGGGTCTGAGTTGGGGAACTCGTTATGCGACATGCTGGACGTACCAATCACGAGGAGGAGATGTTCCCCTGTGATGAGACCAACCCGCGTAGCGAACGGTATTCCATCCTTGGGAACACGGTTAACGTCTTTTATTGTATTACCGGGAAAACTTTAAAGCATGTTATGGGACGCATGCCATCCCAAAATACGGCAAGGGCGGGTTTAGCTAGACCCGAAATGAGGTGGTGAGCCTCAAATGAGGGCGCGGCCATCGAGAAACTGCGTAAGTTTATGACAGTTTCGGCATTAATTTTTGCTTGTTTTTGTCATAAACGCAGTCACTAACTTGTGAGCCGACTTATGACCCGGCCCAAGACATAGGGGGGGCTGCACATGCGAAACTGGGGTGCGCATGAGACTTCACGGCCACTTTTCGACCGTTTCGTTCATGAGCACCCCAGTTTGTTGCGAGGCGTAGCTGGTAGCTACCAAATGGTTAGCGGTCAGCGGTTAGCGGTTAGCGGCTACATCCCCAGGATCTCCTTGAGCTCAGCCTTGATTTGGTCCAGCCGTTCGGCAGCGGCGGCGTGCGGAATTGCGGCCGAAGCGGCAGCGCCACGATTAGCAGCGCCATCATCACCATCAACCGGCAGCACGACCTCCAAGTAGCACTTCAGCTTCGGCTCCGTGCCGGAAGGCCGGGCAATGACGCGGTCGTTGGCCTCGGTGAGAATGAGAATGCCGTCGGTAGGCGGGATGTGATAGCTCTCGCCCTTGGCATCGACCATGTCTAGGCCGTCATTCATGTCCGTGACCTGCGTGACCTTCGATCCGGCCAGCTGTGCAGGCGGGTTGGCGCGCAGAGTGTCCATGCCCTTGGTAATCAGCGAGCGGTCCTCGACGCGGAAGGTCAACGGGGCGGTCTTGTAGAGGCCGTGGGCACGGGCGACATCATCCAGCAGGTCCTGAATGCCCAGCCCCTGGCCCTTCAGCCGTGCCACCGCGTCGGCGACACGCACCGCCGCAGATACGCCGTCCTTGTCTCGCACGACTGCCGGATCGGTGCAGTAGCCAATGGCCTCCTCGTAGCCGAAGATGAGCCCGTCCACACCAGCGATCCACTTAAAGCCGGTCAGTGTAGTGCGATAATTCAATCCGTGACCTGCGGCAATCTTGCCCAGCAGGCGCGAGGACACAATCGAGTTAGCCATCGTGGCCGGGAACTCTGCGCCCTCATCATTGGTCACGGTCGCAATCCCACGAGCCTCGGCATCCGCACCGATGACTTCACCCAGAAACGCACCGATGTCATCGCCGGAGAGCTGTCGCCAGCTGCCATCGACGCTGCTATCCGGAATAGCCACCGAGCAGCGGTCCGCATCCGGGTCAGCCGCGATGATGACATCCGCGTCTTCGGCACGCGCCAGCTCAAACGCGAGGTCCAGCGCGCCGGCTTCCTCCGGGTTCGGGAACGATACCGTCGGGAACTCCGGATCCGGCGCGAACTGCTTCTCGACCACGTTGACGTTCGAGAAACCTGCCGCGTTCAGTGTGCGCACGATGGTCTCTCCGCCGACGCCATGCATCGGGGTGAGGACAATCTTCGCTGCCTGCTTCTCTTCGCTTGACGACGTCGTTGCGAGCGCAGCCGCCCGCTTCACATAGGAATCAAGCAGTTCAGGACCAACCTGCTCGACGGCGTCGAAGTCACGCGGGACTTCGTCTGCCGGCGGAGCAGCGGCGATGGCTTCCGCAATTTGCTTGTCATGGGGCGCGATAATCTGGACGCCTCGGCGGGAATCCGATTCCACCGCGCGGCCACCGAGGTAAACCTTGTAGCCATTGTCCTTCGGCGGATTGTGGCTGGCCGTGACCATAATGCCGGCATCGGCATTGAGGTGGCGCACGGCAAAGGCGGTCACCGGTGTGGGCAGCTGCTGTGGCAGGGCCAGGGCCTTGCCGCCGGCTGCGGCGACAACCGCGGCGGCATCGCGGTGAAAATCAGCGGAGCCGTGGCGGGCATCGCAACCAATGACCACGGTAAAGTCATCGCCCACAATGTTCTTCAGATGCGCGACCAAGCCGGCGGTGGCACGGATGACCGTGGCGCGGTTCATGCGGGACTGACCAGCTGCAACGACACCGCGAAGACCTGCAGTGCCGAATTCGAGTGGCCCGGCGAAACGGCTTTCCAGCTCGGCAATCGCATCGGGGTTGGCGGCCTTGGCTTCGTCGTAAAGCGAGGAGAGCTCGGCGGCGGTGGCCTCGTCTGGATCGTGGGCGATCCAATCGGTGATGGTGGCTTGTAGCTGTTCGGAGAGCATCGGTGTTCGCCTACTTCAGACCATTGAGGACAGCAGCGGAGGAGGAAAGACCCAGGCGGGAGGCGCCCGCAGCAATCATTTCCTCGGCGGCAGCGGCATCGCGGATACCGCCGGAAGCCTTGACACCCAGGCGGTCGCCCACGGTTTCGCGCATGAGCTTCACAGCGTGAGCGGAAGCGCCGCCGGCCGGGTGGAAGCCTGTGGAGGTCTTGACGAAGTCTGCGCCTGCGGACTCGGAGGCCTTGCAGGCTGCGATGATTTCCTCATCGGTCAGGGCGGCCGACTCGATGATGACCTTCAGGATCTTGCCCGGAATGGCGTCGCGAACAGTCTTGATTTCGGCCTCGAGGTCGTCGAAGCGGTGCTCCTTGGCGAAGGCGATGTTGATGACCATGTCGACTTCTTCAGCACCATCGGCCACAGCGCGAGCGGCTTCAGCAGCCTTGACCTCGGTCTTTACCGCGCCGGAGGGGAAACCGACGACAGTGGCGATGTGCAGGCCCTCTGGCGCCTCGACTGGGAGCTGCGAGGGGGAGATGCAGATGGAGTAGGTGCCGAGCTTGGCGGCCTCGTCGATAAGAGCCTTGACCTGGTCAGAGGTGGCTTCTGGCTTGAGTAAGGTGTGGTCAATCATCTTGGCAACATCAGCGCGGGAAGTCATGGGAGAAATCAAGTCCTTTCGGAAATTTGGGAGAGAGCTTAAAAGTAGGTGCTTAAAAGTAGGGAGGTGGCGGGCTCGGGGCGGGGAAGTGGCGCCGGCGCGAGCCCGTCAGAGATTTTCTAGGACACGCGATCGAGGATAATCTCGCGCTCGGCTGTCGGCGCGGTGTCGCCGATTTCAATGCCCGGCTCGATGGACTCGAGGGCGCGCTCGAACTTATCCGGAGTTTCAGTGTGCAGCGTGAGCAGCTTCTGGCCCTTGGCCACCTTGTCGCCCGGCTTGGCGAAAATCTCAATACCGGCGGTGGCCTGCACCGGATCATCCTTACGAGCACGTCCCGCACCCAAGCGCCAGGAACCAACGCCGAGAGCCAGTGCATCCAGCTTGGTCAGGTAACCGTCGGCTTGTGCAACCACATCGTGCGTGTGAGGCGCCACCGGCAACGCGGCATCCGGATCGCCGCCCTGAGCGCGGATCATCTTCTTCCACGAGTCCATAGCGCGGCCGTCCTTCAGAGCCTGCTCCACGTCGGCATCGTGCACACCAGCCAGCTCCAGCATGTTTCGGGCCAGCTCACAGGTCAGCTCCACGACATCTGCGGGGCCACCACCTGCGAGAACTTCCACCGATTCGCGGACCTCGAGAGCGTTGCCGATGGTCAGACCCAGTGGAGTGGACATGTCCGTCAGTAGCGCGCGGGTGTTCACGCCCGCGTCGTTGCCCAGGTCAACCATGGTTCGAGCCAACTCGCGGGCCTGATTCAGGTCCTTCATGAAGGCGCCCGAGCCGACCTTGACATCCAGCACCAAGTTGGAGGTGCCCTCCGCAATCTTCTTGGACATGATTGACGAGGCAATCAGCGGAATGCAGTCCACCGTCGAGGTGATGTCACGCAGCGCGTAAATCTTCTTATCCGCAGGTGCCAGGCCCGCACCGGCTGCTGCGACGACCGCGCCGGAATCCTCCAGAATCTGCATCAAGCGATCATTCGGAACATCGGCCTGCCAGCCCGGAATTGACTCGAGCTTGTCCAGGGTGCCGCCAGTGTGCCCGAGGCCGCGGCCGGACAGCTGCGGGACGGCCACGCCGTAGGAGGACACCAGTGGGCCCAGCGGCAGTGTGATCTTGTCACCGACACCACCTGTGGAGTGCTTGTCCGTGGTGGGCTTGCTCAGCGATGCGAAGCTCATGGTCTCGCCCGAGTCAATCATCGCCTGAGTCCAATCCACAATCTCGCGGCGGTTCATGCCGCGGATGAAGATGGCCATGTTCAGCGCCGCCATCTGCTCATCGCCCACGATGCCGCGAGTGTAGGCGTCAATGACCCAAGCAATCTCTTCCGGACTGAGTTCACCGCCATCACGCTTTACCTTGATGACGTCAACTACATCGAACTTTTCAGCCATTGTTCGCTCCTTTTATAGGCGATTGTGCTTAGCGATATTGGTCTTGTGAACTCTGCTGATTCCGATTATCATCAGCACTAGAACAAATGTCAATAGATAACTTTCCATTTGTACCCACATAAGTATGTTTGCATAAATACCTCGAACAGGCTCGGAGAGGGAGAGCACAATGTCCCACATCTCAGACGAAGAACTGCTGGCTAAGGCCTACGCAGCCACGGAAAACTCGTACGTCCCCTATTCAGGTTTTCCGGTCGGTGCCGCACTTCTGCTTGACGACGGCACGGTGGTCACAGGCTGCAACGTGGAAAATGCATCCTATGGGTTGACCAACTGCGCAGAGCGCACAGCCGTATTCCGAATGGTCGCGGAGCACGGCGGTAACCATAAGATTGCGGCCTGCGCCATCGTCGGGCGAAAGGCGGCACCGTGCCACCCCTGTGGCGCCTGTCGGCAAGTCCTGCACGAATTTGGGTGCAAGCGCGTCATAGTGGAGTCCGAGCGCCCGGAAAATGGTGGTTTAGGCGCTCCGGCCAGCATTGACTTCGAAAAAATTCTCCCTTACGCCTTTGGTCCCGAGGACCTGTAGGCATCATCACCACAGCCTCTTTTATCAAGAAAGAAGACCTTAGTCATGGATAGACTGCAAGGCTTACTGGGCATCATCCTCGTCATCGGATTTGCCATTGCTATCTCAAAGAACAGGAAAGCCATTAACTGGCGCACACTCGGCGTTGGCCTGCTGCTGCAAGCGGTATTCGCACTGGTAGTGCTGAAGTGGGAACCTGGTTTTAATGCACTGAAGGGTGTCGCCGGTGCCATTGAGAAGATGATCGATTTTACAAATGAGGGCACCTCGTTTGTCTTCGGTAATCTTTTCGACGGCACGGGTAAAAACTTCGTCTTCGTGCTCAACGTGCTGCCAGTGATCATCTTCCTGGGCGCAGTCCTCGGTGCCCTCTACTACCTGCGGGTAGTGCAGTACTTCGTTGAATATGTCGGTTCCGCACTGAAGTTCATTATGGGAACTTCGAAGGTGGAGTCCGTCTTCGCTTCCACGGTGATTTTCCTCGGGCAGTCGGAGGCTCCGCTCGTCGTTAAGCCGTATATTCCGAAACTGACCAAGTCGGAGCTGTTCGCATGTATGTCGGGCGGTTTTGCGTCGGTGGCCGGATCGACCTTGATCGGTTACTCCCTGCTCGGTGCGCCGTTGGAATACCTGCTGGCGGCATCGGTAATGAACGCGCCGGGCTCGCTGCTGATTGCGAAGACTTTCTGGCCGGAGACAGAGGAATCTGATCTGGATGCGTCGGTGAAGGATGTCCGCGATACCGAGTCGAAGAACGTCATTGATGCGCTTGGATCGGGTGCGCTGGCCGGCGGTCGTATCGCTGTGGTTGTGGCATGTCTGTTGATTGCGTTCATCGCTGTGATTGCGATGCTGTCGGCGATGATCGGCGGCATTGGCGGCTGGTTCGGTCAGGATAACTGGTCTCTGGAAGGACTGTTCGGCCTGATCTTTGCGCCAATTGCATGGCTGATTGGTGTGCCGTGGGAGAACGCAGGGCTGGTCGGTAGCTTCATTGGTGAGAAGACGATTCTGAACGAGTTCGTCGGCTACACCTCGTTCTCTGAGCACGTCGACTCGCTGGATCCGAAGTCCATCATGTTGGCGACCTTCGCCCTGGCCGGCTTCGCTAACCTGTCGTCGATTGCAATTCAGATTGGTTCCTTCGGCGCCCTGTCGCCGGAGCGCCGCGGTGAGATTGCCAAGAACGGTCCACTGGCGCTGATCGCGGGTCTGTGCACCAACCTGCTCAACGCAGCAATCGTGGGTGTGATTGCGCTATAGCTCTTCCTCAGTTCGGAATTCGGCCGCCTGCTTTTCTAGATTCTGATGGATTTTCTGCTCGCCCTCGGCGGCAGTAGTGGCTCGAGGTGGCAGCTGGATGTAGCGCTCAGCTGGCAGGCCGGCGTGCAGTTGGCGCATCCGCTCAACCTCGGCATCCAGTTTGAAGCCGAAGACCACGACCACATTAATGCTCCAGAGTGCGGTCATCAGCGCGATAACCGCACCCATGGCGCCATAGGGATTCGAAGCCGCAAAGTTGAATAGGTACAGCTGGAGCGCCTTGCCGATGATCAGCGAGCTAATAATTGCCAGTGCCGAACCTGTGCTGAGCCAGCGGAATTTGCGCATGCGCACGTTCGGCGTGAAGTAGTATAGCGAGCCAATCAGAATCATCGACATGACGATGATCACCGGCCAGCGCAGCCAACTCCAGACGGAGATGCAGAAGTCAATGACCTGTCGCGTGGTCGATTCAATACCCAATGGGCGGGCAACCGGTTCGACGATGGTGATAACTAGCTGGTCATTGACAATAATCGCAATGAGCAGCACCACAGTGCCGATTAACAGCAGCAGCGTAATGGCGACCATGAGCAGGTGGTAGCGAATCAGCGTGCGACCTTCGGAAACGCCGTAGATGGAGTTAGCCGTGCGCGAAAAAGCGCGCGTGTAGGCCGAGGACGAAATCAGTGCAAAGACAATACCGATAGTCAGTGCGACAAGACCGCCCGTGGCGGAGCCGATAATCGTTGAAATGACATTGCGGATCGGTTCGGCATACTCAGCTGGGACATAGCTGCGGATGAAATCTTCGGTCAGTCGGTTGAGGTCTTCTGTATAGCCGGCCAGCATCAGCGTGGCAATCGAATAAATCGCAAGCAGTGCGGGCGCGAAGGTCAACACCGTGTAGTAGGTCAACTTCGCGGCAGCGTCGAAACCGAGCTCCAAGAAAAATTCGATACCCGCACGCTTGAGGGCGTAGAGCGCTCCTTTCCACCCCACGGGTGGCAACTTCTTCGCGGACTGGGCAAATGATGCGTCCGCCGACTCGTAGGCCTGGAGTGTGTGCTTGATTTGCTGTGCTGGTGACACCTAAAGAATCGTCCTCTCCGACCGGACAGCGGCTGCAACATATATGCGGACATGTGCGCTCGCTTAAGTCTATCGGTCGAAGAGGACAAAGACGCTTCTCGGGCCCGGGTGTCAGTTCTTTGTACTGATGCGTTCCGGGACGGTTATTCCGTGGCAGTAAGAGGGGTGGAGCTATCGGGGGAGCCCGGTGAGTCCGGTGCAGCCGGTGCGGCTGGTGAGTCCGGTGAGTCCAGCGCAAGCAGGCGTTCAGCGGTGGCATCGTCGATGACCAGGTGAGTAGCCAAATTTGTTCGAAGGGCCACGTCGATGGCCGCGGCCTTGTGTGCGCCACCGGCCACAAGTACCCGAGTGGGGATCCGGCGCAGGTCAGAGAGGTTGATACCTACCGTGCGGGCATCGACCTCTGGCAGCGCAATGCCACCGTCAGCGCGGTAGAAGCGTGAGCAGGCATCGCCCACTGCGCGCTCCACGAGCAAGTCCTTTTCGGTTGCCGACAGCTGTCCCAAGTTCAAGGCCAGCGAATCATGGTCGACGGCGCCGACGGTGAAAACGGCAATGTCCACCGTCCGGCCAAGGGCCAAAACGCTGGCAATGAACCGATCCTGTTCCACGATGCGCTTGGTCTCGACTGAATCGAAAATCACCGGCAGCGGCAATGTGCGGGCATAGGCGTGGAAAGCGTGGCAGAAAGCGCCGATAGTGCGGATGTCGTTCGTGGACTTGTCGGAGTGGCTCATTCCTCCCTTGAGCTGCACAATTTCCACGCCCGAGACATCCTTGGACTTCAGTTGCGTGGATACGGAGTACATGGTCTTACCCCACGAAACACCGAGAAGAGTACCGTCGACCACCAACTCGTCGAGAAGCTCGGCGCCCACGCGCCCCAACTCGCGGAGCAAGACTGCGTTGCCAGCGCGTGCCGGTTGCGCCAGCCGCACATCGTTCAACTTGTAGCGATCCCGCATCTGCGTAGCGGTCTCTGAGGCTTCCTCGCGCGGATCATGGATCTCAATGCGCACGTAACCGCGCTCACGGCCAAGGTTGAGCAGTTTAGAGACTGTCGGACGAGAAACCCCGAGTTCGGTTGCAACCTGAGACTGTGTGAGCCCCTCGCCGTAATAGAGTTTGACGGCGGTGAGTGCTTGGATGTCGCGACTGTCCACAGCGGCCTCCTCCAACAAGAGCACTTAGCAAGCGCACTTGTAACAGGAACCTCGCTTGATTGTGGCCCTGCCCGACTTGATCATCGGGAAAGCGTGCGCCTCACCTGTGATTTTAGTTCCACGTTTGCAAAAACAAAAAGTCACCTTTTGCATTTGTAGTAAACGGTGAGGCGTTGGCGTTCCCCGGAGGGTGTCGGAGGGCATCGGAGGACCCCCGAAGGCGTCGGAGGGGAACGCAGCGCAGGTTGGGTTCCCGCAGAATTACCAGATATTCACGCGCTCGCTCGGCTCACGCCACATGCCGTCGCCCGCTGAAGTGCCGAAGGCCTCATGGAACTCATCGATGTTGCTGGCAATGACGTTGCAGCGGAACTCCGCTGGTGAGTGCGGGTCAATGGCAAGCAGCTGACGCGCGAACTCCGGGCGAATCTTAGAACGCCAGACCAGTGCCCACTGCTTGAACAGGCCACGGTAGGTCTCTGGGGTGTCCTCCAGTCCAAGTTCTTCACCGCGGGCAGCGAGGAAACGGCGGAAAGCGACGACGGCAATGCCGAGCCCGCCCAGGTCACCGATGTTCTCGCCCAGGGTGAAGCGACCGTTGACACCGGGCAGGTCAGCGCCCTCCTCGGCCTGCTCGCGCAGTGCCTGCGGCACCAGTCCCTCGTACTGATCGACCAGTGCGGCGGTCAGCTTCTCAAAAGCTGCGCGATCCTCATCGGTCCACCACTGGTGGAGGTTGCCGTGCCCGTCATACTGCGAGCCCTGGTCATCAAAACCATGCCCAATCTCGTGACCAATAACCGCGCCGATACCGCCGAAGTTCTCCGCCGGGGAAGCGTCCGGTGAGAAGAACGGCGACTGCAAAATCGCAGCTGGGAAAGTGATGTCATTGACCACCGGATTGTAGAAGGCGTTGACCGTCTGCGGAGTGCCATGCCACTCATCGCGATCGGCCGGAGTACCTAGCTTCGCCACCTCATAATCATGCGCAAAAGCACTGGCGGCGCGGACATTGTCCATCAGTGAATCCCCGAGCTCCATCGCCGAGTAATCACGCCAGCGCTCCGGGTAACCAATCTTGGCCTTGAACAGCGACAGTTTCTCCAATGCCCGCTCCTGCGTCGCCTTCGTCATCCACGGCAGCTCCGAAATGCGCTCCCGGTACGCCGCTAGCAGGTAGTCCACCAGTTCCAGGACCTGCTCCTTGTACTCCGGTGGGAAATGCTTTTCTACATAGAGCTTGCCGACGTCATGTCCAACCGCACCGTCGGCAAAGACAACACCACGCTTCCAGCGTGCACGCTGCTCGGTCGAACCCTGCAGGGTGCGGCCATAGAAGTTAAAGCTCTCCGCAGAGAAGTCATCCGACAGGTAGGCAGCACGCTGGTGGAGAACGCGCCACAGCGCCCACAGGCGCAAATCTGCCAGGTCAGTGTCCTGCCACAGCTTGCTCAAGTGCTCGAAATACGACGGCATCATCACCACGATGGTGTCGATGGCAGTCTGGTTCGTCTCATTCACGCCGGTAGCCGCGAGCCATTCCGCGACCGGGAAGCCGGTGGGGAGGTCAGCAATAGCCGTCTTGTTATAGGTCTTCAGTGCGTCGCGGGTATCGACCACATTCCAGTGACCAGCGGCAATGCGCTTTTCAAAAGCCACGATGCGCGCCGCCGCAGCGGCCGGGTCCACCAACTCGAATGCAGCAAGCGCGGTGGAGAGGTCTCCCGCGCCGTCGTCATGCGAGGAGAGGAGCTTCAGCATAGCGGCAACATGCTGCTCATAGGCGGCGAGAGTGTCGGCGTGGCCAGGCTCGCGGTAGTAAGCCTCATCCGGGAGGCCGAGGCCCGACTGCAGCAGGTAGAGAGCATCTAGGTCAGAGCCGGAATCCTTTTCCACCCAGTACCCGAGCGCACCACCGACACCGAGGCGGTCGAGGCGGCCGAGCGCCAACGCCAGCTCATGCGCGTTCTCGGCGGAGGCAATCATTTCTAAATCCTGCGCGAGCGGAGCAGCGCCGGCGTCATTAATAGCGGCTTCGTCCATAAAAGAGTTGTACAAGCGAGCGACGCGGGAATTCGGATCCGCATCGGCGGCAGTGGTGATGAGCTCGCGGACGTTTTCCTCCGCCTCATCCCTCAGCTTGTAAAAGGCGCCATCGATGGGGCGGTCAGCCGGGATGACATGATTGCTAATCCACTCACCGTTGGTGGCCAAGTAGAGGTCATCCTGTGGGCGAGAAGTCGTTGAGAATTGGGACGTTGCGGACTGGGTCTCAGTATTAGTGCTATTTGTCATGCCGCCAGTCTAGGGGCAAGGGCGGATTGAAGCTGTGACTGGAGGGGCGGGATAAGTTTAGGCTTACGAATGGGGCGGAAGAGGTTTAGGGGGTAAGGTGCAAACCATGAAATTTCTTCCACTTTCCGCGACCGCGGTGCTGAAGCGACGCCCGGGCCGCGCCACTTTGGCAAGTATCGTGGCCGTTGCGCCGCTGACCTTGGGTGTTATTGCACCGGCTGACGCGCAACCCCAGGACGCATCTGCACACTCCAACCCGTCCGCTGCTGATTCCAAGGGGTCGCTCGACTTTTTGACCGAATCACCGAGCATCACCGATGCGCCGCTGGTGTCGGATGCTCAGGAGCCGCAGGGCTCTGATGCCAACGGTTCGTCCACTAACTCTGAGTCGAGCGCTGAATCTCAATCCGCCGAGAATGCATCGTCGAACTCGGCGCGCACCGGCTTCCACATGGGGCCGACCGGTGTGGACGTCTCCAAGTGGCAGCGCCCAGGTGGTGTCGCGCTGAAATGGGACGAGGTCGCAGCCAGCGGCCAGAAGTTCGCTTTCATCAAGGCCACCGACGGTGTCGAAGGTGACCAGAAGTACTTCCTCGAGGACTCCATCGCCGCCGCGAAGGCCGGTCTGTACGTGGGCAGCTACCACAAGGCACACCCGGATCGTTCCGCAACCGCGCAGGCTGACCAGTACGTAGAAGCACTGCAGCAGCGCGATGAACAAATCTCCACAGACAAGACACTGCCGCCTGTGCTTGACATCGAGCTGGACAATGGCCTCAACCCAACCCAGCTGCAGAAGTGGACCAAGGACTTCCTCGAGCGCGTCGAGGAAAAGACCGGCGAAACTCCGATGATTTACACCTACCGTTGGTTCTGGCAGAACCCGATGGGTAACTCGACCGACTTCACCGACTACCCGCTGTGGCTCGCCGCCTACGAAGACAGCGCTCCGACCTCGCTGCCGGGCGGTTGGCAGAGCATGACCTTCTGGCAGCGTTCCTCCACCGGCCGCATCGATGGCATCCCGACCATCGTGGACGAGGACGTCTTCAACGGCACCGAAGCTGAGCTGCAGCAGCTGGCTGCTGCTCACTAGCAGTGTGTTGTGGGGTCTGGGGCCGGGCTAAAACTTCGTCCGCCCCGCACGCCACGCAATCAACGCAGGTAGGAGCTTGTCGACGTCGTCGACGACGATAAGCGCATCGAGAAGCTCCGGCCGCACAAAGCCCGCATCCACAACATTGCGCAGGAGCACCAACAGGGGCTCCCAAAATCCCGAAGGCCCCAGCAACGCCACTGGCTTGGCATGAATCCCCAGGTGCTGCTGGGTCCACACCTCGAAGAACTCTTCCAGTGTGCCCGCACCGCCGGGGAGCGCAACAAAAGCATCGCCGAGCTCATACATACGCGACTTTCGATCGGCCATAGTCGCAACAGTTTCCAGGTGAGTCAGCCGCGGATGGGCAATTTCCTTCTTGACCAGGACCTCGGGGATGACACCGGTGACACTGCCGCCGTCGTCAAGCGCTGCGTTAGCAACCGTGCCCATAAGACCAATCGCCGCGCCACCGTAGACGAGCTCCACCCGATTTTTCGCGAGTGTCTGGCCGAGGCGTTCGGCGGTGACGCGCCAGGCGGGATCGTTGCCGAAGCCGGAGCCGCAGAAAACAGTTAGTGACGACAGTGCGCGCTGTGGCTGTTCACGGCCAGCGGCAAGCTGCGGCAGCTCTTCACGGAGCTTCGGCAGAGTGGTCTCGGCCAGCATAGGGGCGATTTTCCCGGTCGGCAGCCAGGGGTCGAGCCAGCGGACCTCTTCAATCTCGGCGTGGGGCTGAACGTTCGCCAGCTCATCGGTGAACTCGCCGACATAGCGCACATGGTGGCCGACGACCTCGAAGCCCGCCTCGTTGGCGGCGGCTGCGCGGGCGATATTCCACGGACGCAGTTGCGATAGCTCGATATCCACGCCGAGCTCCTCGGAGACCTCGCGCGCGGCAGTGACCTCCGGGTTATCGACGGACTCACCCGGCTCGAACTTGCCGCCGGGCAGCATGAACGTATCCGTACCCCGCTTACGAACGCACAAAACCCGCCCCACCGGGTCAGTCACAACCATTGCGGCGACAACGATGGAACGGGTTTGTGCAGTCACTCGGGCTCCTTAGGTGAAGGAAGCGCCGAGGCTCTTTCGCCTAGGGATCCTTCACAATCATCTTCCCGGGCGAGTATAGACCCGAGCGAGTGATATCTTCATACTCAATTTCGGCGACATCCGGCTTGACCTTGTCCTTATTCGGACGCGGCGAGAGCTTCTCGACGGAACCCCAGTCGCGGCGCCAGTCGTTCTTGAGGTAAGTCGGTACGGACGTAGCCTCATTCACAGCGTCGGAGAATCCGAGCGGACCACCGCCATCGACCGACTGCCAGACATCTGAGCCGACGACCTTCAGACCACGGTCCGGAGTGATGCGGTACTCCGGAAGTTCCGCGACACCGGCGTAGTGGTCGAACGGACGCTGGCACGGGAACTGGAAGGCAACCGGCCAGTCCGGGATAGTCGCAGTTTCCGGTGAGATGACATCAGTCATCGACTGCAGTTCGGCCAGGCGAGGCGGGGTCAGCGCCAGCCACTGATCCTCGGAGACATCATTGTCCTCCGCGACCAGTCGCACAGCGGTGGCTCCCTCTGGGATCTCCTCGGTCAGGAAGCGCAGGTTACGCCAGGTCGGAGCAGGGCCGATATCAATCGGCTCCGACTCGGAGAGGACCTCGAAGCCGTCCTCGTCGCCGCCCTTGCGACCGTACTGTGCCACCAGCTTGCGACCCGGCTGAGCAACACCGTTGATGTCGTGGTGGAAGATACGGCCGGCCGCCGATACGACGAGTAGCGGGTGGTCCTCGTCAATCTCAGGCAGCTGGAACCAGGAAGTTTCCAGGCTTGCCGGACGCTGAATGTCCTCGGAGTAGGAGCCAAGCACCGGCACCTTATCCGGATTCAAGCCAAATGGCAGCTCGACCTGCGAGCCGTTGACACCCTTGTCGGCGCGCTTACCGCCGTCGGTGCCCGACGCGGAACCGCCCTCAACTGTGGCTTCCGGATCAGAAGATTGATCATCAGTGTCGGCAGTACTTGCCTGGCTCTGGCTGGTGTCCACAGCTTCGGCCTTCATGTTTGACGGGACGCCGTTCGGGTCGAAGCCACGGCTCTTGTCGCCACCGCGCAGTGATTCCGCTAGCGGCTTACCATCAACGGTGCTCAAGAAACCATCGTTCGGATCGGTTTCCATCAGCACATCGCTCGCCAGATTACATGTCTGACCAGTCAAGGAGCGGATATTGCCCGCGGCGACCGAGTAGGCCGGGTACTGCGATACTGCGCCCTTGCCAAGTGAAGCCACCATGAACATTGTCACCAACAGTGTCGTCACCGCAATCGGGGACGATGCAACTGCATTGATGCGGCGCGCGCGTGCCGACTTTTCCTGCGACTTCGGCTTGGTACGGAACTCCTGGACGAAGTTCATTACGGCACCAGCCAGCAGCAGTAGCAAGGCCAGAGCCAATACTGCTGAACCGAGCTGGTGGCCGCGCAACTGAATGGTCTTGTCGAACCACGGCACACCGTAGGACGACACATACCACCAGCCGTTAATACCCATCAGCGAGAAAGCGAGGATGAAGGTGAAACCACCGGCAAAGAACAGCTGGTTGCGCGGGTTACCTGCTACCCAATGGCTAATGGCCATGGCGGCAAGTGCTGCCAGGGAAGCCGCGATGCCCGCGTATACGCCGAAGTGGTGCGTCCACTTTGTCGGCGTGAAGGTCAGGAAGAACATGGTGCCGATGAACATGAACACCAGGCGTGCCGACGGACCGGCCAGAGCCCCCGGAACGGTGCGGTGACGAAGCAGCGCGGCAATCGTGATGCTCAAGCACGCCAGTGCAATCAGAACCGGGAAACGACGCGGGAACGCGCCGTCGACCGACTGCAGCACCAGCCAGTAGTAGCGGACGTACTCGTTGTACCAAGGCTCCGACGGGCCGATGATGCTGCGGACGCGAATGGACTCGCGGACCGTGGCCAAAGTCTGGTCGCCGAAGACACCGACCAAGATGGCGGTGCCCGCAGCCAGGAACGGTGCGATCTGCATCAGTGGGGCCTGCCAACCACCACCGAGAGCCTTATGGCGCTCAACGACAATGCGCACCAGCATCGGGATGCCTGCGAGCAGGGCAGCAACTGCCATTAGGCCCGTCGGGCCCGAGCCCAGTGCCAGCGTGGCGATAACCACTGCGACTGCAGCTGGCAGCAGGCGTCGAGTCAGAATTGCGCGTTCGATAAATACCCAGGTCAGCAGGGATCCCAGAGCAATGACCGGCTCCGGGCGCAGTCCGTTGTTGTACGGCAGCCAGAAGGCCAACAGCACACCAGCAGCAGACCAGTAGGCCACCCGGCGCTGGGCAATCTTCTCGCCGAGGCGCGGGATAACCATTCGGGAAATAATGAACCACACCAGCAGTGCGGACAGCAGCGCAGGAAGTCGCATCCACAGAGACGAGGTGGACACCTTCACCATCAGCGACAGCAGGTCGTAGTAGGGGCTGCCGAACGGTGACTCAGGAGCGCCGAACCAACGGTAGTAGTTCGCCATGTAGCCCGACTCGTCGGAGACGCGCGCCATGGTGAAGATGTAACCGTCATCGGAGGTGTTGCCACCGATGAAGTGCCAAACAACCAAAATCGTGCCAACCAGGATGTCCAGCGGAGTCGGCTTCAACGCACCGCGCTTGAACAGCGGAGTGAAGGGGGAACCGTCGATACGGTCAATGCGAGCTAACGCGACCAGGGAAGCCAGCGTCAGAAGCAGCCCCAAGTACATGACGATGTACTTCACCACAGTCGGGTGTGAGGTGTAGCGGGAGTCGATGTTCATGTGGACATTGAGCCCATCGGCTACGGCCTTGGCCACGTCGCCGTCAGCGGGCAGGTCAGTGTAGATACCGGTGACCTGCGGGCGGTAATCGCCCTGTGCGGTGGCGGTGAGCTTCTCACCATCTGAGTTCTTGGCGCCGTCGATGTTGACGGTGGTCTCATGCTCGTTTGAGCGGATCTCCAGGATCTTGCCCTTGTTGTTGGCAAGTTCCTTCTTATCCAGGCTCATCACCACGCTGTCGCGCAGAATGACGTCGAGGCCGTCCTTGCCCGAACGCACCATCAAGCCCCGTTTGGTCGGCTTATCCGCGGTCGGCGGGATAGTCGACAACAGGGTTGTCCGCTTGTCGGAAAGTTCATCCGTCAGCGACAGAGGCAAATCGACGCTCAGGTCCAACGGTGCCTGCGCCATGAGTGGCGCATCCACTGAGTTCAGTGTGTCGCGCTGAGGCCAAGACACGGAGGACTGGGTATTCACGACCGGGAGGAACGGTGTGATGACAAAGCAAATGAAACCGACGATTCCAGCGATAATCGCTGTCCAACGAGTCAGCGTCGTAGGAGAGGGGCCGTCCATAGGCGGTCTCTCCACGCGGTCGATGGTCACTTCGGGTGAGCCGTCGACACTTTCTTTGATTTCTTTAGTTTCGGCAGTCACAAGAAAAGATACTACGGTAATTGGCCTTTTTCTTTGAGTTTGCAACGCGAAAGTTACATCACAGTTTCCACATTAGTAACAGGAATCACGTTTGTGGCAGGGGATAGCCGCTCAATATCGACTTGCCAATACCTACTTGCGAACCGCCACTACAAACGGGCCGACCTGGTTTAGCTCCCAGTGCCCCTCAAATGCAGAGCGGGCAAAATTCAGGCTCCGGAAGACCACATTCGGATTGTTCGGATAGATATCATCCGCGATGTCCAACGTCAGCGGAGCAGCATCCTCGCCATCAGGCGTCTCAACCTCGCCCCGCAGCACAATGGCATTTGGTCCGCGCCACGGCGTTTCGTCCATTGCCTGCACGAGCTCATCGGGGTCGCGAATCTCCGACCATTCCTCCAATGCCTGATTACGGCGGTCAAACTCACCCAGAGGGTTAGCGTAGTGGCTGGTCAGTGCCTGGAATCCGTACCAGGGATAGAGTGCCTGGAAATTCTTCTCATCCGTCAGCACCACTGTCTGGGCCGGATCGAGCCCAGCCTCCTTCAGCGTTTGGTCCACCGCTGAGTACCACGCCCCGGCATTCGGTGGGAAGCGGTCCGCGCGCTCGCCGTTACCGTCGGTGTCGGTATGCGCCAAGTCGATGGCGCCATGCAACTTATTCGGAATCGACTGCGCGTAGCCAATGCCCGCCAGCAGCAAGACTGCCGCCATTACCGCGGAAACACGCTTGGCAATGTGAGCTGGTGCCGCCTGCGGCCAGTACTTCTCGATTCCGTTGAGACGGGCGTCGGCAAGCGCGACCACACCAGCCGCGATCAACATGAACGTAATCGGTGCGGTGAGGCGAAACCCCAGCAGCGTGCGTCCGAGCAGTGTCGCCACCATCGAGGCCACTACCCAGCCATAGAGCACCAGCGTGCCCAGGCCGAGTGCGCGGGCATCCGGCTCTGTAGCGCTGACCAGCATGCGCACGACACCGATGAAACACAGCACACCGATCACGCTGGCGGCGAGCATCGGCAAAGGCAGCTGCGCGCCCTCCGGCGGCAGGTAATGCGTCGCTGTCGCGCCCGAGCGCGGTGCCCCCGTCGCAACCGCCAGCACGTACGGACCCCACACCATCGCCGCAATCAGCATCGATCCCACGCCCATAATGATCAGGCGCACTACAGGCATCCACGAGCTTGACGACGTCCACGCGACCACGGCCAACACGACCACGATAAGCGCGCCTACGGCAGTGTAAAGAGTGTAGAAAGTCGCAGAAATACCCAGGAAGACGAGCACGCCAAACATGGCGGACCAAGCGCCGGTGAGACCGCGCCAGGCCATCACGGTCATCGCCGGAAGACCCATAGCAACGACTGCGGCGTAGGGCTCATCGGCGACAGTGGCCAGGGCGACGGCCGTGGTTGTCAGCGCAATGCCAGTGGCTACTGGCAGGGAGCCACTCAGGCGTTGCCACACCGGAACCAAAACACAGCCAGCAGCGGCGAGTGTCATCAACGCCCAGGGCTGGAAGACCTCCCAGCCGGCGATGCCCAGGATATTGGCCAGGCGTCCGCCCAGGAAGAACCAACCAGCGGGGTAGAAAGACGGGATGTCGATGTACGACATGTCATGCAGGCCAGGTTCCGAGGCCATCCTGGTGAGGTATTCAGTGCGGAACTCCTGGTCGACAGACAGACCGTCTAACCACAGCCTGGTCGAGCCCAGCGGCAGGCCGACGGCAGAGACCACCAGAATGGCCGGTGACATGTAAGCCATCAGGTATGTCAACCACGTTAGCCACCGGGGGCGATTGTCTTTGCCCTTGGTGGCGAAGAAATACAGCAGGACGGTGGTGAGCGTCAGCGTGATGACAATCAGCGCTGTTGCGACTGCCCTGGTCAGCTGCGAGCCGCCAAAGGCCGGCAGCGACAGGCGGTGGAACACAAACCAGGACGCCAGAGCGATAACCGAACCGCCCACAAGCGCAGCAACCAGGTAGAGGAGGGCAGCCTTGAGGGTGAGCTGGTCATCATTGAAGATCTCATAGCGATCTTCGTCAACCAGCTCACTAAAGGATCGTGCGCCCGTTGTGTTGGCGCTAGTGTTGTCGGCACCCGTGGTGTCAGCGCTCGAGGTTTCGGCCTGCTTGTCTACCATGCCCTCAAGTTTTGCACAGGAACCGGACTCCGACGAACGGCGGAGCTAAAGGTGGGTACGTCAGCCCGTCAAGCCCCGCCGGGTTCTATCGAGTCCCTCGAACCCCACTTTTAAATCGGCAGCTTCTTGAAGATCGGGCGCGGGATGTGCTTCAGCACCATCATCACAAGCTGGAATGCCGGCGGAGCCCAGACCAGGGTCTTACCGGCCTCGACGGATTTCACTGCGAGCTTGGCGACATCTTCCTTATTCACAGTCAGTGGCGCCTCGTCCACGTCAGCGGACATACGGGTACGGACCTGGCCCGGGCGGATAACCAGGGTCTTGACGCCGTACTCCTCCAGGGCCTCACCCAGGTTCAGATAGAAACCATCCAGGCCGGCCTTGGTGGAACCGTAGACAAAGTTGGAGCGACGCACGCGCTCACCAGCAACGGAGGACATAGCAATGAACTGGCCGTGGCCCTGCGCCTTGAACTTCTGGCCAACCAGAACACCCATCGACATCGCACCGGTGTAGTTGATGTTCGCAGCCAGGACCGCCTTGCGCTGGTTCTGCCAGAGCTCCTCGGCGTCGCCAAGCATGCCGAACGCGACGATGCAGATATCCACGTCGCCGTCGGCAAATGCCTTCTCGACGACCTCCGGGTGGGAGTCGAAGTCCGTTGCGTCGAAGTCGAGGGTGACAACCTCGGAAGCACCGGCGGCCTTCATCTTCTCAGCGGAGGCCTCGCGCAGCGGATCGTTCGGCAGGGAAGCCAGGATGACCTTGGCCGGGCCCTTCTTCAGGAACTCGGCGGTAATAGCCAGACCGATTTCACTAGTGCCGCCGAGCAGCAGGATGGACTGGGCAGCGCCTACAGCATTAATCATTGGGGCTTAAATCCTCTCGGTTCTTTTAGTGCAGTTCCAGTCGACGCGACATGTCAGAGGCGAAGACACCGTGCGGGTCGATCTCGTTGCGGGTGTCCAGCCAGCTCTGCATCTCGGGGTACATCTGGTGGAAGTTAGCGGCGGAAGTGCGCGACTCCTTGGCCAGGTAGAGGCGGCCGCCGAACTCCATGACGCGACGGTCGAGGTCGTCCAGGAACTGGCCGAGACCCGGCTTAATCGGGAAGTCCACGCAGACGTTCCAACCCGGCATCGGGTAAGACAGCGGAGCGCGATTACCCTCGCCGAACAGCTTGAACACATTCAGCGCCGAGTAGTGGCCGGAGCGCTGGATATCGCGGACAATCTCCTTGAACGGCTCGACGGCCTCGCGCGGAACAACGAACTGGTACTGCAGGAAGCCCTTGGAGCCATAGCCGCGGTTCCACTCACCGATGAGATCCAGCGGCTGGTAGAACTGCGTGAGGTTCTGCACCTGGTTCCGGTAGGTACCGGACTTCAGCCACCACAGCTCACCAATGCTGATCATGGTCAGCTTGTTCATGGTGAAGGACGGGAAGATATCCGGCACGGTCACCAGCTGCGGAGCGTTGAACTTCAGCGGGTCCTTGGCCAGCTTCGGGGCGTATTCCTCCAGCTGAGCCAGGGTTGCCAGCGAACCGCGGGAGATTGCGGCGCGTCCCAGCTTCGGCTCCGGCGAGATGGCATCGAACCACGCGGAGGAGTAAGTGAAGTTCTCCTCGGAGCCATCGGAGTGGAACTCGATGGTCTCGTCCAGAGTGTGGGTCATGTCGCCATCGGCGATGAAGTACGCCGTCTCGGTCTTGGCCATCTTGATCCGAGCGCGGACAATAATGCCGGTCAGGCCCATGCCGCCGACAGTTGCCCAGAACAGCTTGCCGTCCGGGTCATCCGCGGAGCCCTCCGGCTCGAGGTGCAGGATGCGGCCGTCAGCGACCAGCAGCTCCATCGACAGCACATGGTTGCCGAAAGAACCTGCGGAGTGGTGGTTCTTACCGTGAATATCCGGGCCAATGGCACCACCGATAGTGACCTGGCGAGTACCCGGCAGTACCGGCACCCACAGACCGTAGGGCAGTGCAGCCTTCATCAGCTGATCCAGCGTGACACCGCCGTCGACATCAACAATCGCCGACTCCTGGTCAATGGAGTGGATCTTGTTGAGCTTCTGCATGTCGATGACAAGACCGCCCGAGTTCTGGGCGGGGTCGCCGTAAGAGCGGCCCATACCGCGGGCAATTACACCGCGGCGCAGGTGGTCAGGCTTGTCGGAGTTCTGGTCTGCGACAGCCTTGACGGCGTTAACGATTTCATCCAAGTCCGGCGTCGACAGCACCTGGGACTTAGCGGGGGCGGTACGACCCCAACCGGTCAGGGTCCTGGCTTCTGTGTGTACGGCTCCGTAGGCACCGTTCGAAGCATCGGTGCTGGACTTGCCGTTAGTGTTAGTGGACATCAAGGCTAGGCTACCCCTTTGCACCGGCTCCGTCGCTCGTGACGCTCCGAGGTGTTGGTCACGCTTGGGGCCGCGCACGGGCCGTCGGAAAGCGAACGAATTATGCTGGAAGGCTACAAATCCATGATTTTTCGGATTTCTTCCGGCAGCATTTCCTGCGAGGTGATTTGCGGGCCGTCGTATGCCTCGAGGGCGCGGTAGACTGCAGCGCGTTCCTTGCTGTCGAGGATGGGCAGTTCCTCCGCGAACAGCATGACCATCTGGTTCGACAGCGGGGTGTTGGTGTACTCGGCGGCCATGTTGATGGTTTCGCGCGGCTTCTTCTTGAAAAAGTCGAACATGCGATAAAGGCTACCCCGCTTCGAATCCGTCACTCGCGATACCATCAACCTCATGACATCCACGCCCGCTGCTACTCCGCAGACCCTTGCCGTATGTAGTTCCACATCGCCCGTTGTCATTTGGCATGTGGAGCTCTCGCCGTCCTTTGCAGGCGAGAGGTTGTCGGGTGCATGGCTGGTCGATCCGCTTGACGACGGAGCCCTGGAGACCGCCACCAATCTGCTCACCGGTTGCTTTGTTGCGACTGTGACCGCGGGCGATGGTGACGGTGACGCTACAGCTGAGAGTGCTGAGGGCGCTGAGGGTGCGGACCTGCTATCGCAGGCGATTGAGCAGGCGGGGGCCACGGTGGTGGACCTGCCAGCATCGGTGTCCGGCATTCGTGACCACATCGGACAGCTGCGCGCCGCCGCGAAGGAAGAGAAGGCCAAGCCCGGCAAGGGAAATCTGACGGAGCCGCGGTTTCCCAAGGTCAACGACGTGGAGGTCATTGATTTTCCGCATGTTGGCGAAAAAGTCGCAGGACCGGTGCTGGGGCTTGCCCGCGGGGTAGAAGAGCTGGTAGCGCAGTGGATGGCTGTGGAGTCGCAGCGCCTGCGTCGCAAGTACTTGGCAGAGCCGTGGGGCGCGGAGCCGCGCCAGATTCCGCTGGTAAAAACGTGCGCATTGTAGCGAGTTTTTGCTATCCAGGCCACCTTGTTTTTCCTGCGTACGCTGTGAGGTATGGCAGCACAGACCGATAACGTAGTCGCCTTCCCAGGCGTTCGCGTGGCCACGGAACCGGCCACGCTCATTATCGGTGCCTCTTTAGAGGAAGAACCGTGCAGTGCCCACCGCGTCTTCGGGGTCAATGACCAGATGGATCTGCGAAGCCTGTCCCGCGTGTTAGCGGTCATCTTTGGGTGGGGCGACGAAAGCGTGCCGACGAAGTTCCATTTGCCCGGCTCTGCGGTGGAATCTGTGGCGCAGCTGGTGACTGGTGGCAGACCCGCAGCGGGCGGAGTCGTCGATGTTCCCTTATCCACCACAGTTGCCGAGGTGCTGCAAAGTCCCGGCGATACCCTTATCTGGCAGTGGGGCCTGTGGGAACATACCTTGCAGGTCAGAGAAGCTTTTGCTCGCGATGAGGCCACACCGGATGCCCTGTGCATCGGTGGCTCGGGTTCTATCCGCGCACTGGGGGATGTGGACGCGGAGGAGCCGGTAGATATTGCCGCAATCAATAGGGAATTGACCGGACGGGACTCTATTCAAAATACGTTGGCCACCGCTCGTGCCGATGTCGTGGACATCATCGAGAGGTCGGGGGTGTTTGAATTCGTGCCCCTGTTACAGGCTCTGGACCTGCAGAGGTCGGAATCAACCGCGCTGGAATTGACCGGGGAGGCGGGGGAGAGCGTCGTTAAGCGATTGCGTGCATTGCCTATAGAGGACGCCGAGAAAGACCCAGCCGGGCACGATGCGGCGTTGGTGGAGCTGCTGTGTTTGGCGGCGCTGACTTCGGATGAGCTGCGGCATGATGTGGCGGCGCATGTCATGGAGCGCCTCGGTTGGGAGAGCGACGAGGGCATCCCGCTATCCGGCGAGGACGTGGAGGAATTGGCGGCGGCTAGCTGGGCGGAGATGAGTGCGTTAGGCCTAGCTGGGGAGGATGTGCTCTCGCCAGTGGAGCGGCTGGATCTGCTGCGTGAGGCGCTGCGGCGTTAGTTCGTTTCTCCTCTTTATTGCCTCTTCATGTTCGCGCTGGCTGTTTGTTAGCTGGCCGGTGGCCTAGAATTCCTAGGCGTGTCAGCGAATGAAACAGCAAATGAAAACCCGAACCGTGAAAACGGCAAGCTCGGAAACGGCTCCCACGAAAATGGCTTTGTCGTAGAGGACTCGGCCGCAGTGCCGATGGCGACGGAGACCAAGGACGAGCACGGTCTGAAAGTGCAGATGATGCGCTTTATTATCTCCGGCGTTATTGCGGCGGTGGTGGACTTCGGCCTGACGTTCATCATGCTCAACGTCTTCGGGGTGACCAACTTCTGGGGCAAGACGGTCGGCTGGGTTTTCGGCACGATTACGGCGTACATCATCAACAGCCGCTGGACCTTCAAGTCGAAGTCCTCGGCGAAGAAGGTGCTGGCAGTTGCGGTGCTGTACCTGATCACTTACGCCACCCAGGTCGGTATCTTCAACGTGTTACAGCCCTGGCTCGTCGAATCCTGGGACTGGAACGCGCAGTGGGCACAGTTCGGCGCATTCGTCGTCGCGCAGGGCGTTGCGACGGTAATTAACTTCATCATTCAGCGTGTATTCATCTTCCGTGTGAAATAGCGCGATACGCTGGGGGCGTGACTTCGACTGCTTCTAATAAGGAATCCACTCAGCTGACCGCCGAAACCGATGTTGACATGCTGACTATTCAGCGCGTGCTGTTTGCTCCGCCCGCAGACTGGGTGGAGCCGGATTTGTACTACCGAGTCGAAGGCGTTGGCGCCTACGACAGCTCGGTGCAGGCCACCCGTAACTCGATCACGCTCGGTCGCCACACCGTAGTGCGCACTGACACTTACTTCGGGCGCTTCCGAGCTTCTTACTGGCAGCGCTGGACCTCAATTAAGCAGGTCGAAATCCGCGCGCGCGTGGTCGGTTCCGCGCGTGTGCTGGCCTACACCGAAGATATTGGGGGCCACCTCCGCTTGGAGGACTCCTGGGCAGCGGGTGGCTCGGATGCCGATGGCAACTGGACCGGTGAGCACTCGCCGATGTCGGGTTCTGCCAATGAAGAGGTGCGCCTGACCGTCCCGCTGGACCGCTTCGCCGATGGCGGTGCCATTCACCTGCGCTTCGACACCGAGGACGCAGGCGCAAAGATTTCCGATGTCCGCTATGTTGTGCCCAAGTCGGCTATCAAGCGTGATATTCCGACTGACCTGGTCATTTGTTCTTACAACCGACCGGTTGACTGTGCTCGAACCGTCGCCACGCTGGCTGAGGACCTGCCAGCCCTTGAGCGCGTTCGCACCATCCGCGTCGTTGACCAGGGCGAACAGCACCCGGCCGACGAAGCCGACTTCATCTGGGCCAAGGAGATCCTCGGCGAGCGCCTGAACGTCGTCCATCAGCCAAACCTCGGCGGCGCCGGCGGTTTCTCCCGCGGCATGCGCGATGCCACCGCTGCGGGCGACTGCATGGTGCTGCTTACCGACGACGACATCCGCCCCGAGCCCGAAACCACCCTGCGCCTATCCGCCCTGGCCGTATGCGCGGAAAAGCCGATGCTGCTCGGCGCGCAGATGCTCTTCCTGTTCAACCCGACCAGTCTCTTCCGCACCGGCGAGACCTACAACTGGAAAGCGCTGACCGTCGAGGAGAACGACCCCAAGTTCGGTTACGCCGACGTGGACGTGCGCAAGTACCACCAGCTGCGTCGCCTGGGTGTTGACTACAACGCCTGGTGGACCTGCTTGGTGCCGTCCGAGGTCATTAAGAAGATTGGCCTGGCGCTGCCGCTGTTCTTCCAGTACGACGACATCGACTACGGCTTCCGTGCTGCCAAGGCTGGTTACCCGACCGACACCATTCCGGGCGCCGCCGTCTGGCACGCCGATTTCTACTGGAAGGACATCGAAAACGCCGCCCAGTACTTCGGCCTGCGCAACTCCCTCATCGCCGCCACCATGCACGGCGATGTCACCGCGAAGGACATGGTCAACGTCGCTTCACGACGAATCCTCTCGAACCTGGTCTCTATGCGCTACGGCCTGGCCTGGACGCAGATGGAAGCTGTTCGTGACCTGCTGCGTGGCCCGGAGGTGCTGAAGAACGCATCGCAGGGCGACTTCGCACGCATTTCTGCTGGTCGAAAGAACTTCCCGGAGACCGAGCTGCTGCCGATGCACGAGATGCCGGGTGGTCTGACTCCGGTTCGCCCACCATCACACGAAATCTCCAGCGAAAACAAGACGATGGCCAAGCGTCTTGCGTACACGCAGATGGGTAAGAAGCGCCCGGGTCCGGTGGCTGTGGCCTTCGAGGACTCCTTCTGGTGGCACATTTCCACCTTCGACGATGTCTGGGTCACCGATGCCTCCCAAAACGGTGTGCGTCACCTGGTCCGCGACCTGGACAAGGAAAAGTCCATGCGTGCCGAGGCCATCAGCCTCATGCGCGAACTGTCCTCCAAGTGGGACGACCTTGCGAAGCAGTGGCGTGCCGCCGTGCCGTCGCTGACCAGCGAAGACAACTGGGAAAAGTTCTTCCAAGGCGAGTAGTCTTGCTGAGATTGGGCTGAGCCCGGGCGGGGTTAACCCCTAGAGTGCAGAAACCGGCGGATAGCAGGAAATCCGCCAGCTTCTGGCTTTAATATGGTTTATTCACCTTAAAAGTTCATAAATTTTCGAACGGAGTCTCGCCTCGTATGACTACGCCCATGCCCCCGAATAACACAGGCGACAAAACACGCAAACAGCTCATCACCATTCTGGTGCTGCTGGTACTAATCATCCTTGCAATGGTCGTGTTCCTGTTTGTCAAGATGTCCAGCGATCGAGGTGGCGATTCGCCGGCTGCCGAGGGCAGTGTGTCGTCGTCAAGCGAAAATGGCGATGCGCAGGTGCAGGTGCAGGCGGAGAAGGCCGTCGTTGTGTACAAGCAGGTGCTGGCGAATCCAGCGCCACTGCAGACTTTTGTCGGTGAAGTTAGTCCTGGTGGGGCGATGAAATACGCGCTCGTGCATCTTGATGATGGGTGCGTGCCCGAGCTGGTGCTGAACTATGGCACAAGTGCGATGAGCGCCGAAATTGATGCGATTGGTGTCTACGGCGTCGACGAAAACGGCCAGGAAATTCAGTTTCAGAATTCCTACCATGACGGTGCTTCTTCAACGGGCGGTGTACGTCGCGCCCTTCAGCGAGCTACTGGTCAGCCGGGTATGTTCTCGTTTTCTGCAGAGAGGATGGGGCGCGATCAGGAAGATTTGCTGGTGACGCGCCAGAGCAATGAGCTGGTGGAAACGCCTGCGAATCCGGGTGCTGGGGAGTTCGAACAGTTTAACTGGATTCCGACTGACAACCTGGATATTGTCGAGGCCATTGCTGCTGGTAATGACTGCGCGCCGGGCTCGGGCTCGGGGGCGGGTGCTGGCGCTGATGGTTCTGGTGCTGATGGCGCTAGTGGTGCCAACGGTGGCCCAAATCCGACGGCGGGGCAGCAGGCTGAGGGCTCGGGTTCGAACTCGGACTCGGGCTCGGGTTCGCAGTCTGGGGCTTCGGACACGGGTTCTTCGTCGAGCACATCTGGAACCAATTCGATTACGGGAACCGTGAAGGTTTTCCAGACCAAGGCAGATGTTCTAGCCTATGAGCAGCGCCAGGATCCTAACCCCGGTTCACCGGACGGGGGACCTTACGCAATCTTGATTCTGGACCAGCCGACCGAAGTTACTGCACAGCTGTCGGGGCAAAACGGACCGGAGACGCGCACGATTGAACAGGCGATCGTCAATCCGGCACTGCACAGCGATGGCGAGCGCGCCACTATTACCTTTTCGGATGATGAATACGATTGGCCCTCTGATCCCGGAGTTCCTTTTGGTATCCGTCTCGAGGATGCACCAAGAGGTTAACGTTTGACAGTTATCCACAGCCGCCAAATTGTCCACAGAAACGGGCAATTTGGCGGCTTTTATTCTGCCAATTTTCACGGAGTCGGCCATAAATGAAGGCACTAATTCCAATGCGTGAGTTCCTGTAGTCAGCCTGCAACGAACCTGCAGCCAAAACGCAACCAACCTTAGGGAGTGCCGAACACCAATGTCCACCTGGACTTACGACGCCGATGGCCTCATCCAAGCCGCTGCGCAGAAGCAAATCAAGCATCCTTGTGAATATGTCAGTGCCAAGTCAGAGCTGGATAATCTGCACGGCCACGTCGAAAGCACAAATATCCGAGATAAATCCCTGCTCAGACTGGCGTATGGCACCTACATTGATTGCTCTCGCTGGAATGCTCTGTCAGCATTCGAACGTTTTCAACTGCAGATAAAGGCACTGGTCAAGCCAGGTTCCGGGGCAATCATTACAGGCGAAGCAGCCGCTGCGTTGCATGGGATTCCGTTGCTTGTTCGAAATGCCACAATCGCGCTTGCCAATTCCGGCCTGCGCCGACCTGGCGGCGGATTGCGCCATGTCGGTGGCAAAATCCTCGAACAAGACATCGTTCGCATTGGTGGGCGCTGCGTTACCGATGTGCCGAAAACCGTCATCGATATTTGCCGCACCAGCGAGTCCGAAAACGGGCCAATCGTCGTTGACACCGCACTACGACAGTGGTGTGACCTCGAAGAATTGCATACAGTCCTCACAAATTACCCACGCTCGCCGGGGACCCGTCGTGCCCGTGATCTACTTCGAACTGCCAGCGAACACAGCGAAACCATCGGTGAGTCAATCACAAAGAAATGCATCATCGACTCAGGAATTGCCACGCTTTACGACGAAAAATGCGTGCTCATGCAGCAAGTCGAGTTCTATGACAGTGAAGGATTCATTGGGCGCGTCGATTTTTATGTGCCTCATCTGAATTTGATCATTGAGTTCGACGGGCTGACTAAGTATTCCGGTGGCGGGGTAGCAGCTACGGAGACTGTACTTCTGGCAGAGCAGGCTCGCGAGAAGCGTCTGAGGAACCTCCACTTAGATGTACTCCGCTTCCAATGGTCACAGGTCATTAATGGGGACTGCGTGGAGGTCTTGCGACAGTTCGCTATTCGGCAGAGGCAGCGCATTCAGGCAGGTGGGTTGGTATTTTCGTCCGAAGTTGGGCGTTTTCGTCAAGCCACTGTCCCGTATAAAGATCGGCAGCTCCGTGAGTCGAGAATCCAGGAGCGTAAGCAGCGTTTGCAGCTTCTGGAAAATGCGCCGACCTCGCGTGACTCCAGCTAAGCTCAGCTGCTGGCCTGTTGCAATTCTGCTGACCGGACTTGGAACGATTTCGAGGAGCGATTTCGAGCGGATTGGCTCGGATTTCCAGCGACTTATGGCCAGTTTCACTTCACTCATCGACGGTTTTTCAAGACTCATCGACGCTTTTTGGCCGTCGTGCTCACTTATGGCCAATTTCCTGGAGCTTGTCGATGTTTTTCCGCGACTTATGGCCAGCTTCCCGCCACTTATCGATGACTTTTCAGGACTTATGGCCATGCTGTTGGCCTGGCCCGCGCACTTATCGTAGGACTATTCACTTATGCGCAGGCTGTAGCGCATCGATGAGTGAATACCTCATCGAAATGTCAGAGGAAGGGAGGGGAACCAGGGGTTAGGTAACACTTTTGCGCACTGAGCACTCGAAATGCGGACTACATGACCCGGGCGAGGTCAAATATGCAGGCCAGCGCAACCTCGGCCCCACCAGCCCCAGCGCCGCAACGCCTGCCCCAGCGCCGCAACGCCTGCGCCGCAAGGCCAGTCAGCCCCAGCAAGCAACCCCAGCCCCAACGCCCCCAGCCCGAACTACTTCGACTTCGGATCGAAGCGCTCGAAGTTCTCCGCGCGCCCCTGCTTCAAAAGCTTGAACCAGCGGTAGAAGCCGCGGACATCGCGACGCTGGACCAGGAAGAACCAGCCGAAGCGCAGGAACTCCTGTGGCATGAGCTTGCGCATGCCGGGCTGGCTCATCAGGTAGCCGCGGTTGCGGTAGGTGAAGTAGCGCTTGAAGTCATTGGTCGGGTACTGCGTGTGCATCTTGCCACCCAGAATGGGCACAAATTCACCCGAGCCGGAGGGGTGCAGGTAGGCCGTCGTCAAGCATGTGCCGAACCGGAGGCCGGAGCGGACTAGGCGGCGGTGGAATTCGACCTCGTCGCCGCGGATGAATAGGCGGTAGTCGGGAACGCCGAGCTGTTCCAGCGAGCGGGCGCTAAACAGCGCGCCGTTGAACAGGGACGCGATGCCGGGCAGGAGGTCGTGGTTGCCGTCGATGGTTTCGAGGTCGCTAGGCAATTCGAGCCCGGTCGCGGCCTTCTGATCTGCGAAGTTGGTGAACCACTTCGTGCCCTCGGAGTCGCGTACTTCCGGGAGTTTGGGGTTGATGCCGCTTTCGAAAAGCTCCTCGCGATGACGGCGCCACACCAGTCCGCGGCGCAGGGGGAATGCCAGCTTGTTCGGGGCCTTAATGTCGCAGACCACCGGCGAGACAGCGTCGAGCTGGTGACGTCGCGCGCAGCTGTGCAGCGCCTTCAGCACGTAGGAGTCCTCCGGGCGGCCGTCATCATCGGCGCACCAAATCCACTCCGCGCCCAGCGACAGCGCAGTCAGCATGCCCAGTGCGAAACCACCAGCGCCGCCCAGGTTCGTCTTGGAGCCGAAGTAGTGAATCTCCGGCGCCGATCCGCTTTCCGACGACTGCTGCGCCGCCACCTGCTCAGCGAGCTCCTTGACCTTCGGGTCGTTGCCGTTGTCGACGATGATGAGCCATTTCGGCATGTGGGTCTGGCTGGCAACGATGGGAAGCGATTGACGCAGGTCCTCGATGCGGTTGTGAGTCACGACGATCGCGGCCGTAGCTGCCTCATCGTGCTTTGGGTGGTCAGCCGAGTTTTCGCTCACTTCGTTCTCCATCGGGGACGTACCGTTTATTACTGTTTTTATTGCTGTCTATCTTGCCATGTTGCTTCGGGTGAGCAATTCCAACCATCCGTGCCAACCACCCGTGCCGCCCGTAATCTGTCCGCGAGCCGCCCGCTTGGCCACTATGGACCCGCGCCCAGCTCCCCGCGAAGCTGCTACCGGCGCTGCGCGAGCACGTTGCGCACCTGGTCGGCGGCCTTTTTACCTTCGTAGGCTTCGACCACTTCGTCGACAAGCCCTGCCTGTCGAACCGTACCGTGATCAATCCACAGTGCCGTGTCACACAGCTGCGCCAGGAATTCATTCGAGTGCGACGCAAACACCAGCAGACCGGAGCGGTCGACCAATTCGGTCAACTTCGTCCGGGCCTTCGCCATAAACGCGGCGTCCACGGCTCCGATGCCTTCGTCGAGAAGCAGGATCTCCGGCTCAATGGACGTGACCACACCGAGCGCCAAACGCACGCGCATACCGGTGGAGTAGGTGCGCAGTGGCATGTGCAGGTAATCGCCGAGTTCGGTGAATTCTGCGATTTCGTCGAGCTTGGATTTCATCTGCTTACGCGTCTGCCCCAGGAACAGGCCACGGATGATGATGTTTTCCAGGCCGGAGATCTCCGGGTCCATGCCGACACCGAGGTCAAACACCGGCGCCACACGCCCGCGCACATTGGCGGCACCGCGCGTGGGCTCATAGATTCCCGACAGTAGTCGCAGCAGCGTGGACTTACCCGCTCCGTTGTGGCCTACCAAGCCGACGCGGTCGCCCTCGCGCAGATGGATGTTGATGTCCTTCAGCGCCTCAATGACCACGACATTGGAGTCATTGCGGCCAATCGCACCACCCGCGGCGCCGAGGAACGCCTTCTTCATCGACCGCGATTTGGCGTCGAAAATGGGGAAGTCAACGCACGCGTTGTAAGTATCAATGCTGACCATGCTTATCCCTTGCTAGTTCTATTCGCTTTACGACGGCCTTTGCGGCCTAAACCCAGTAGCTCACGCGGGAGCGCCACAGGCGCATGGCCCCGAGTGCCAGCAGCAGGCCAACTGCGGTGCAGGCGAGGACGATCCACCAGTGGTAGGTATCCACCGGCTGGCCGGTCAGTGGGGCGCGGATGATTTCCAGGTAGTGGAACAGGGGATTGATCTCTGCGATGCGTGCGCGTTCGGCGACGGCACCGCCCTGTTCCTCCAGTGTCTTGGTGGTCCACACAATCGGAGTCATGTAAAACACCAGCTGAATTAGGGAATCCAGCAGTGGTGCCACGTCGCGGTAGCGCGTAGCGATGATGCCGAAGAACATCGTCACCCACACACCGTTGACCACCAGCAGCGCCATCGCGGGGATGACCAGGAAGAAGTTCCAGCCCAAATCCGGACGGAAGACCAGCACGAGAATCAGCCAGATCACCATGTTGTGGGCCAGGAAAAGCAACTGACGCCACACCAGCCTGTAGACGTGAACACTCAGCGCACTGGGTAACTGTTTGATGAGGCCTTCGTTTTCAATGAAGACGGTTGCGCCCTCGCGCACGCAGCCGGAGATGAAGCCCCAGATAATCAGACCAACGGTCACGTGCGGCAGGAAGAACGCCAGGTCCTGCTGGAACAGCAGCGAGTACAGCAGGCCGAGAGCCAGGGCCATTGCGCCGGTGGCAATGGTGATCCACAGCGGGCCAAGCGTGGAGCGACGGTACCGCTGCTTGATATCCTGCCAGCCCAGTTGCAGCCACAGTTCGCGCTGGCCAAAGCCGGTAGCCAGATCCCGCCAGGCAGCGCCCATGGTACGGGAACGCGACTTGAAAGCCGGTGCCTCACCCGTTGCGTCAACCATTCGCGCAATGTCGCGGCGGAGGGTTTCCTCCGTGCGGAGAGCGGAGCCATTGCGCACAGTATCGGCAGACTGGTCGGCGGCGTCTGCGGATTGGCAATCATTTTCTGTGTTAGTCACGTCTCCAAACTACTAGCAAGGGCGGATTAGATTGAATACCGACAGCGCCGGGCGAGCCATTATTCCACGTCATGACGGCGAACAACGGTCGCGTGGGATGGTCGTCATTGGTGGTTACGTGGTGCTTCTGAGGCTGGTTCCACAACTGGTTATGTGACTCTGGAAAACTTACATACAATCGCCGCTGTAACTGCTTTATGGCCTGCGGCTGGTGCATATGATTCACGCATCGGGAGTGCTTGCGCATGGCTGCAGGCAGGAAAAGTTCAGCCAATTTTAAGCAACTACTAAAAAGGGATAAAGATTATCCTATAGGGGGTTGCTTCGATAGAATTGGCTCCAACTAAGATGGGCAAGCGATACACGGTTCGAGGCATGGACACTCGATTCGTGGGTGATTGCACGGTTAATTCTGAAATAGATATCGCAGCTTGAATTCGAAACCGGGAAAGGGTTTTCATGGCCTTCGATGTGCCTACAACCAGGGGTGCTTACTCGTCGCTTTCCGACGGGTGGACATACCTCAATGCGGGTCAACGCACCCAGGTGCCCGAACGTGTTCAGGCTGCGATGATCTCTGCATTTCGCAACGCGCAGAAGTCCCTTCCAGGTGAGACTGGGGCGGGGGCTCATGGTCAGTCGCGTAGCTCGGGCGTTCCCGCTGCAGCGGAACTGACCGCCAGTGCGCGCCGAGCTTTTGCAGACCTCACTGGCGGTCCGGTCGCCGGTGTGGTGTTGGGATCTTCGCGTGAGGTGCTCATGGAGCAGTTCACCTCCGCAATGAGTCGACGCTTGACGCTCGGCTCTAACCTAGTGATTTCTCGCATCGGTTCGCAGGTCGTACACGCACCACTACGCCGAGCAGCCAATCTCTACGGGGCTCAAGTCCGCATTGCTGAGGCCGACTTGTCCTCGGGCACGTTGCCGTCCTGGCAGTTCGACGAGCTTGTAGACGAGCACACTCGCCTCGTTGTCGTCCCGGCCGCGGATCCGTTCGTTGGCACCGTTGCGCCGGTAGCTGACATTTCTCGGCGGGTGCATGAGCACTCCAACGCCTGGGTGTTGGTCGACGCCTCGGATATTGTCGCCTACCGCGACGTGTCGATGAGCAAGCTGGGCGCCGACATCATGCTGGTTGACGCCTCCGTGCTGGGCGGGCCTGAGGTCGCGGCTTTGGTGTTCAAGGATCCCGAGATGTTCGAGCGCATGACGTCGTTAAGCTATGTGCCGAATGCGCGCGGCGTCGAGCGGATGGAGGTTTCCCCGGTGTCGCCGGCACTGCTTGGTGGGGTGTCGGAATCGGTGCTGCACCTGGCATCGCTGGATAGCACGGCGAGGGGGTCGCGTAGGCACCGCATTGAAACGGCGATGCCGCAGGTTTCTCGCTACTTGACGACGTTGTCGGAGCGCCTGATTGCGGCGCTGATGACCCTGCCACGGGTGTACATCATCGGCATGGATACCGAAGATGATTCTTTCGCGAGTGTGTCGCGGGCACAGCACATTCCGCGCGTTAGCTTCCTCGTCGATGGGGTGTCGGCGAAGGTGGTCGTGGACAGGCTGCTGGATAATGGCCTGGTGACCAGCATTGTTGATGCATACGAATCGCCACTGCTGGAGGCCATGGGCATCGCTGAGGCTGGAGGTGCCGTGGGAGTCGGCCTCCAGCCGTTCAATACGCCGCACGACATTGACCAGCTCGTGCGCGCAGTTGCCTCGCTCGGTTAACTAGGCGTTCAGCTAACTAGGCGGTCAGCACAATCTTGCCGCTGACCGCGCCACTGTCGAGCAGTTCGTGGGCCTTGGCCGCGTCGCGCATATCCATGACCTCATGAATTTGAGGGGTGACGGTGCCGTCGGCAAGCATTGGCCAAACGGTGTCCTCTGTGGCGTTGACGATGCGAGCCTTATCAGCTAGATCGCGGTAGCGCAGGCCGGTGGCGGTAATGGAGCCGCGCTTGCTCAGCAGGCGGCCGATGTTGAGCTCGCCCTTTACGCCGCCCTGCATGCCGATGATGACCAGGTGGCCGTCCTTCGCCAGGGCCTTGACGTTTCGGTCGAGGTACTTTGCGCCCATGATGTCCAGAATGACATTGGCGCCGCCCTCAGCTGCGACGATTTCCTCGAAGTCCTCTTCTTTGTAATTGATGAGGATGTCGGCGCCGAGCTCTTTGCACTTAGCCAGCTTCTCCGCTGAACCGGCGGTGACTGCGACGCGAGCGCCGAGCCGCTTGGCCATCTGAATAGCGAAAGTGCCGATGCCGCCCGCGCCACCGTGAACCAGTAGTAGATCGCCTTCCTTTAGGCCAGCAATCATCACGACATTCGAGAACACCGTGCAGGCAACCTCGACGATAGATGCGGCCTCGGTGAAGGAGTAGCCATGTGGCAGTGGGAGAATCTGGCCGGCCGGGACTGCGACCTTTTCGGCGTAAGCGCCACCGGAGAGAAGGCAGCAGACCTCATCGCCGACTTTCCAGCCCTGAGAGTCGCCCTTGACCTCTTCAATGACACCCGCGCACTCCAGGCCGAGGGTGTCGGTCACGCCTTTCGGTGGCGGGTAGTGGCCAGCGGCCTGCAGCAGATCAGCGCGGTTTACGCCAGCGGCTTTGACCTTGACCAGCACCTGCCCATCCTCGAGAGTCGGTTCCGGAGCATCGGCCCATTCCAGGGCGCGGGGGTTGGAAAGATCAGTCTGAATGATTGCCTTCATAGTCTTCAAAGGTAATGCAAAAACTGGTTATGCACGCGGTATTTCAAGCTCTTTTGCAATTAGCAAAAATAGTTATGTCTGTAGAGGTGGATGCTTGGGGTGTGGTTTGGGATGAGAAGGCTAGCGAAAGGTGCTGGCAAGGGGTGTTATGAGGGCGTTTGCTGCCTCACGGCGGTATGCGGTTATGATGTTGTCGTTGGAAGTATGGCAGAGCGGCCGAATGCACTGGTCTTGAAAACCAGCGAGGGTCACACCTCCGGGGGTTCAAATCCCCCTGCTTCCGCAGTTGGAAACCCTCGGTAGTTGTTCTACCGGGGGTTTCTTCATTTCTCTTAAAAGTTGGCGTATGTGGTGGGGCAGCGACGGCAACTCGTACCGTACGTAACCGCGGTATTGCGTGCATTGCTGCATTCTCTCCGGCCGCAGGTATGACATGCGCGGACATGCGTGGGATTCGGCAGTATCGCACATGCTCAGGAACTGGTGGTCAATGACACCATCGCCAAGGGGGTGCCGACGCGATTGCCGACGGTTCGTTGAATACAGGAACTGAAATCCACTTCAACCCGGGGCGCTCGGTGGAAAAGCTGCATGACATGGACCCGAAATCGTTGTGACCTGAAACAGTACGGGCGAATTGCCAAAACCGGTAAGCTCGGTCTTGCTGTAATACAAACTCAGCGTCATACTGGCTGACGGCATTGAGGGAAAAGGTCGAACAATGGCAACGAATCGGAGCAACCACTCGGACGACTCGTTCGGTGAGTGGAGCATAAATCCGTACACGTCAGATGATCAGCCCTCCGCAGATACGCCGGCAAATGCGTGGAGCGCTGTGGATGGGTCACAGTGGGAGCAGCCTGAGGGGCAAACGCAGGACCATCAGTCCCAGCAGCCGCCCCAGAACCAGCAAACCCAGTATCTGCAGCAGCAGTATCCACAGTCCCAGCAGCCTGAACCATACCGCCCCGCCCCCTATGTCCCCGGTCCGCAAACTGGCCCGGCTGCTGCGCCGAGCAATGACAATAAGGGGCTGACCATCGCGGTTATTGTCCTGGCACTCATTGCGGTTGCCCTCCTCGTCGGCGCAATGGCCTTCTTCTACTTCTCGGATTCGAAGGGAGTGAATTCGGCCGGCAGCAATTCATCGCAGTCGGTTCAGTCCGCTAGTACTGAGGATTCCTCCACGTCGTCGACCGCTGAGCAGAAGCGTCGCGCTGAGGGGTTCCAGCCGCCATCGAGTTGGCGCCACTGCTCCGGCTCGGGTGATCCGGGTGATTTGAACTTGGTATATGCAGAAAATGTCGGAGGTAACACGACAACTTGTCAGTTTGCCACCAACGTGCGCAATTCCTTCGTTGAGCAGTACCAACTTACGAAGAAGCTCAACGGTACTGTCACCGCTAGCAGCCCAACAACTGGCAAGACTTACACCATGACCTGCCGCGATAACGGTGAGGTTGTCACTTGCACCGGCGGTACGAATGCGACGGTGCACATTGTCTAAACGTCTCCGAGTAGCTCTGGCCGCAACCGCCGTCGTCACGCTCGGTCTTAGCGCCTGCACCATCGGCACCGACTCCGACTCGTCGATGCCCTCGCCGACGCTGTCCAATTCGCTTGGCGACGGTCCCGGAGGCGCATCCTCCGGCGGGAAAGTTGTGCCCGGTGAGATGCCTCGCGAAGTTGTCGAGGCCGTGAAGTCCGCGCAAAAGGAATTCGGTGGTTTGGCCGGCGCCGCTCTGGCAACGCCGGATAAAGATTCCGAAGTGGTTTCCACGGGGGATTTCAAAACTGGTCCGGCCTGGTCTACCTCCAAGGTGCCAATCGCAGTGGCTTATGTGCGCCAAATGGGCGTGGACGCGCAGGTGGAATCTGCAATCACGGTTTCCGACAATGACGCGGCTGAGTCCATGTGGTACTCCCTGGGCGATGACGCGACCGCCGGCGCGACCACCAATAAAATCCTTCGAGAGGGCCACGACGCCCGCACCGTCATGGGCACTGACCGCATCCGCGCGGAATACACCGTCTTCGGGCAGACGCAGTGGGATTTGCGCGACCAAGCCGTTTTCGGCGCCAATTTGCAGTGCATCGAGGCGGGCCCAAAGGTTGCTGACCTCATGGGGCAGATTGCCGACGAGCAGTCCTACGGCCTCGGACGCATCCGCGGTGCCCACTTCAAGGGCGGTTGGGGCCCCGATGATGAAGGCGTCTATCTTGTGCGGCAGTTCGGCTATCTGCCGGGCAAGAAGCCGGGCACCTTCGTTGGTGTTGCTATCGCAGCCCAGCCTGACGACGGCACCTATGAGACCGGCCAGCAAATGCTCGACCGCATCGCAAAGGCGATTGAGCGCAGTGGTGGCGCGACCACTGGCCGCGCTGGCACCTGCTAGCTGAGCGATAGCTGCTAGTGCTCAATTCCTAGCGCAGCCAGCAGCTGCGAGGTCTCTTCCTCAGTAGTGATGGTGATGCGAGCACCTTCGCCGGCAAAGCAGCGGATGAGAATGTTGCGCTGCGCCAAGAAGTCACCGAGATCCGTGGTGGTGGCCACCGAGACGTCGTCAAGCAAAGAGAGATCGGCAATCCGATCCTCACCGATCCAAATGAAGTTGGCCTGCGAGTTCGGCAGCACCGTCTCGCGGCCGGTGGCGGCATTGATGGCCTCGGTGACAGCGACGCGCTGTGCGCGGACCTCGGCGATGCGGGCGGTGAGCTCTTCCTGTGCGTCCAGCGAGCTGAGCGCGGCGATCTGCGCGAGAGTGTTTACGGAGAAGGGGATAGCGACCTTATTCACGGCCTCCACAAGCTGCGCCGCGCCGAACATGTAGCCCACGCGGAGCCCGGCCAGGCCGTAGACCTTGGAGAATGTGCGCAAGCCAACCAGGTTGGGGTAGGTATCCAGCAGCTCATGAGCCAACGGGGTAGCGGCGTGAGTGGCCTCGTCCACCAACTCGATGTAGGCCTCGTCGAGAGCAACCACAACATCGCCCGGAACCTGCGCCATAAACTCCGCGAATGCCTCGCGAGTGACGGTCGTGCCCGTTGGGTTGTTGGGATTACAGACGAAAACCAGACGAGTGCGGTCGGTGATAGCGGCGGCCATTTCTGAGAGATCATTACAACCCTGCGCATCCAGCGGCACCGGCACCGGAGTAGCCCCGGCGACGCGAGCGAGAATGGGGTAGGCCTCGAAGCTGCGCCACGGGAACACGACCTCATCCCCATCCGCACAGGTGGCCTGCACAAGCTGCAGGCACAGAGCGGAGGAGCCGCAGCCGACCGCGACCTGCTCCATGGGCAGGCCCAGGTGCTCGCCGAGCTTAATGCGCAGGTCAACTGCGCCCATGTCCGGGTAGCGGTTCGGACTGGTAGTTGGGTCAGAGATGGTCTGCGAGATGGCCTCCACCACCGAGGGCAGCGGCGGTTGGGTCATTTCATTGGACGCAATCTTCAGCGCGCCGGGCACAGCCTTGCCCGGAACATAGGCCGGAACCTGTTCGAGGTCGGCACGGGTTTTGGGCTGAACTGAAGATGCATCGTTGGTCATAGGCCTAACTGTAGAACATGGTCCGGATTGGGCAGTACGGAATCCCTGCAAAATCCCAAGGTGTGGTCGTTGTTTGTGGCGCCGTATTTGGTGGCTTCGCGGGTGTTTTGCTTTTCAATTCTTGTGTTCTGTAGGATTGGCTGCGGTTATTTGGTCTCGTCCACGCAATGGCGAACGCAATGCTCATGCAATGGCGGGCAGCTTTGCGGAAGCGAGACTGATGCCAGTGGTTTTGGAGGCGTGCCAGAGCGGCCGAATGGGGCTCCCTGCTAAGGAGTTGCCTGTCTTGCGACGGGCCGGAGGTTCGAATCCTCTCGCCTCCGCCACACGCGCCCGTAGCTCAACGGATAGAGCATCTGACTACGGATCAGAAGGTTAGGGGTTCGAATCCCTTCGGGCGCACCATGCAGACCCGCATCTTGTAGGTGCGGGTCTTTTGTTTTTATTACCTGGCAGTGCAGCGCGAGCCGAGGCATTGCGGGGCGGGGCAGCGCGGTCCTTCACTTGTGACCAGGGTTCGGTCACTTATCGATGGTTTCTCGTGACCTGTCGATGGTTTTGCGCCACTTATGCGCGCGCTGTGGGTGCTACGTGTGCACTTGTCGATGCGCTGTTCACTTGTGGCCAGGCTATAGCGAATCGATGGGTGAACTATGCATCGATAAGACAACGAACCAGCTCCCTTGCTTCAGCAACGCGCAGCAACAGGTAGCAACGTGCAGCAACAGGTAGCAACGTGCAACAACAGGCACCAACGTGCAGCAACAGGTAGCAACGGGCAACAACAGGCACCAACCCGGACCTGCCGCCCGACTCACCATCTCCCTGAGCCGCCACGGCCGTACCTCCAACACCCCCGCGCAGCCTTTGCCTGGCCGAATCCGATTAGCCTGGCCTTGTACTTGGTCAATCGGGGCTTCCGCCCCGCGCCGCCTCGCACACCGGGGGACATTTTCCTATCCTGAACAGTTGCAATAGACTTAGACCCCGGTTGCCCTCCCCGTATTTCGATAGGAGCCTTGATGGACGCCCGTCTAGCCGTTCGCCGTAAGCCCGAGTTCCGCAATGAGGAAGCTACGCTGCTGTCCTCGATCGGCCAGGACGGCGAGGTAGCAATCTACTATCTCTACGATGCTTTCGATGCGACGGAGGAGGACCTCGTTGCGCTGCGTGAGTCGGTAGTTGCTGATTCGCGTGTCGACGAGCTGGTCGAGCTCCCGGCCCCTGCCGAGCTGGGGAACTACCTTGCTGTCGAGCCTCTTCCTGGCCAGTACGACCAGCGTGCCGATGCCGCCGAGCAGGCCCTGCGTCTACTCCGCCCGGAAACGCAGACGCAGATCACCTCGGCAACACTGTATGTTTTCAACGCTCCGGTGAATGACGCCGTACGCTCCTTCCTCATTAACCCGGTCGAGTCGGGGGAGAAGAACCTGAGCGTCCTGCGCCGTCCGAGCATGGGCGAGATTGAGCCGCTGAAGGAGTACCCGGGCTTCACAGAGCTGGATGACGAAGGCCTGACCGAGCTGCTCGCAGCCGACGGTATGGCCATGTCGCTGGCCGATCTGAAGACCATCCAGGATTACTTCCGCTCCGAGGGCCGCACTCCGACCGAGGTGGAGCTGTCCGCGCTGGATACCTACTGGTCAGACCACTGCCGCCACACCACCTTCAACACCGAGCTGACCTCCATCGAGAACAACGAGCCGCGCTTTGCCGCGCAGTTGGATCGCGCGCTGCGTCGCTACGACGAGCTGCGTGAACTCAACGGTCGCACTCACAAGCCACGCACCCTGATGGACATGGGCACCATCATGGGCCGCGAACTGCGTCGCACGGGCGTGATGGGCGACCAGGAAGTCTCCGAGGAAATCAACGCCTGCTCCGTCTACGTCGACGTCGAGGGCGATGACCGCAAGTGGCTGCTCATGTTCAAGAACGAGACCCACAACCACCCGACCGAGATTGAGCCGTTCGGTGGTGCCTCCACCTGTCTCGGCGGCGCAATCCGTGACCCGCTGTCGGGTCGTTCCTGGGTCTACCAGGCCATGCGTCTGTCCGGCGCAGGTGACATCAACACTCCGCGCGAGCAGACTCTCGAGGGCAAGCTGCCACAGCGCGATATCTCCTCGCGCGCAACGGCCGGCTACTCCTCCTACGGCAACCAGATCGGTCTGGCCACCACTGGTGTGCGCGAGCTGGTCCACCCTGGATACGTCGCTAAGCGAATGGAACTCGGTGCCGTCGTCGCCGCTGCCCCGGCAGACAACATCAAGCGCCTCGAACCTGCGCCGGGCGATGTCGTGATTATGCTCGGCGGCCGCACCGGCCGTGACGGCGTCGGCGGTGCGACCGGTTCGTCGAAGGCTCACGATGAGGAGTCGCTGGGCCGCTCCGGCGCCGAGGTGCAGAAGGGTAACCCGGTCAACGAGCGCAAGATTCAGCGCCTGTTCCGCCGCGAGGATGTCGCCACCAAGATCGTCCGTTGTAATGACTTCGGCGCTGGCGGCGTGTCCGTTGCGGTCGGTGAGCTGGCTGACTCCATCGACATTCACCTCGAGCGCGTGCCACTGAAGTACGCCGGTCTGAATGCCCGCGAGATTGCAATTTCCGAGTCCCAGGAGCGCATGGCGCTGGTCGTGCGCCCAGAGGACGCCGAGTTCGTCATTGCCGCCGCTGCCGAGGAGAACATTGAGGCCGTCGCGCTGGCCGACATCACCGACACTGGCCGTCTACGCATGTTCATGGGCGACGAGGTTGTCTTCGACCTCTCCCGTGAGTTCATCGACACCAACGGCGCTGACCGCGCCCAGAACGTCGAGATGGTTGCTGCGGAGGGCGGCGTCGTAAAGCAGGCACCGGCGAGCGTGCTGGAGTCGCTGCGGGCGGCGACGGCGGGCTCCCAGGAGGGCATGATCGAGCAGTTCGACTCGACCGTCGGCCGCTCCACCGTGCTCATGCCGTACGGCGGCGCGACGCAGAAGACCGACGAGCAGGCGTCGATTCAGACGCTGCCGGTCGATGGCGGCACGACCACCGCGTCCGTCATGACCTGGGGTTACTCGCCATCGCTTGCCGACGAGTCCCCGTACCTCATGGGTTCCTACTCCGTCGTGGAGGCACTGGCTAAGCTCACAGCTGCCGGTGGTAATCCTCGCGGTGCCTGGCTGAGTGTGCAGGAGTACTTCCAGCGCCTGGATCAGGATCCGCAGCGCTGGGGCGAGGTTGCGCAGGCTCTGCTCGGCCTGCTCGAGGCTCAGGACGGCTTCCAGGTTGCGGCCATTGGCGGTAAGGACTCCATGTCCGGCACCTACGGCGAGGACCTGCACGTGCCGGCGACACTGGTGACCTTCGCAGTTGCCGCGATGGACGAGACCGACGCCATATCCGCTGCAATCCCGGCCGGTAACTTCGACCTCTACCTGTTTGCGCACCAGCCGCTCGAGTCCGGGGAACCGAACTACGAGCAGCTCAACGAACTGTTTGCTGCTGTGCGTGAGCTGCGTCCGGCTGCGGCCTCGGCTGTTGCCAATGCGGATCTGGCCGCGACTCTGGTCAACATGGCTGTGGGCAATGGCGTGGGCCTTGAGGCATCGCTGCCGGAAGCTCCGCTGGGTTCCATCGTTGTGGCTGTTCCGGCTGGTCAGGCTGTTGAGGGTGCTGTTGCGGGGGCTGGTGCGGGGGCCGTGAAGATTGGCACCACCGACGAGTCGGGCACGCTGCGCTTCGGTGCGGAGTCCTTCACAGTCGCGGAGGCTCTGGAGGCGATGGAGTCCGGTTACCGCGAGGTCTTCCCGCTCAATGAGTACGAGGGCGAGCCCCTGCCGGAGTTCGCTAACCAGGTCAGCGCGACCGAGACCGACCTGCAGAGCCCGGGCAAGAAGGATGTCCACGTGCTGTTGCCGGTCTTCCCGGGTACCAACTCCGAATACGACATGGCCGAGGCATTCGTCGCAGCTGGCGCTACCTACGAGTTCCACGTAATCCGCAACCTGACTCCGGCAATGCTGGCGGAGGACACGAAGGCGTTCATCGAGAAGCTTCAGGACGCCGACATCCTGGCGTTCTCCGGTGGCTTCTCCCTGGGTGATGAGCCGGACGGATCCGCTAAGTTCATCGCCGCGTTCCTGCGTTCCGACGACGTCGCAGCCGCCGTCAAGGAGTTCGTGGCCGGAAACGGTCTTGTGCTCGGTATTTGTAACGGTTTCCAGGCGCTGGTCAAGTCCGGTTTCCTGCCATACGGTGACCCGGCGCAGCTCCGTGAGGATTCGCCGACCCTGGCCCACAACCGCCAGCTGCGTCACGTTTCCCGTATCGCTACCACTCGCGTGGCTACCGTGGATTCCCCGTGGCTGCGCGGTTTTGAGCCAGGCCAGACCCACCTCATGCCGGTTTCTCACGGTGAGGGCCGTTTCGTGGTTTCCGAGGACGAGGCTCGCCGCCTGTTCGAGGCCGGTCAGGTCGCTTTCCAGTACGTCGATACTGATGGCGATGCCGACGGTGGTGCCGAGGGCGTGCCGACGATGGCAGCGCCAGCCAACCCGAACGGTTCCTCCTACGCCATTGAGGGCATTGTTAGTGCCGACGGCAGGATCCTGGGCAAGATGGGCCACCCGGAGCGTTTCCGCGAGGGCCTGATGCGCAACATTCCGGGCATTGGTGAGCAGGACATCTTCGGCAACGCTGTCCGCTGGGTCCGCGGCGAGTAGTTCCTCGGTTTCTCCGGTCCGCGCCGGTGCTGGCCTCGGGGCCGGTTAGACCGGGGTAACCGCAACGAAACCTGTTGTTAATGTGCAAAGAATATGTACTTGAAGAATATGTACTTGAATAAGTGCCCAAAAGGTTGCTTGAACAGGCGATTTTGTAAAACTTCGCAGGATGAGTAAAGTATCTATTCGTTGCAGGGGCCGAGGGAATTACCCCAGAGTCGCTGAATAACAACAAAATGCGCCCGTAGCTCAACGGATAGAGCATCTGACTACGGATCAGAAGGTTAGGGGTTCGAATCCCTTCGGGCGCACAAAGCAGACCCGCACCGATAAGGTGCGGGTCTTTTTGTCTGCCCGACTTGTCGATGGTTTTCCGGCACTTATGCGCGCGGTATTGGCTCTGCCTGCGCTCGTGTCGATGAGCTATTCACTTGTGGCCAGGCTATAGCTCATCGATATGTGAGTACCTCATCGACAGGTGAGGGGCGGAATTGACAGGTGAGGGGCGGAGCGGAGAATCAAGCAGGGAACTAGAATATTCGTGCCTTTTCGTAAGCGAAGTCGACACGAAGTCCGCATTTCCGCCCACCCGCGCCCGCAAACCGCCACCCGCAAACTGCCGCCCGCAAACTGCCGCCCGCGCCCATGTGCCCGTCCACCCACGAGCCACCCTCAAACCTCCAAACCCCAAAACGCCAAATCTCAAACCCCCAAACCCCAGCGCCTCAGTATTCGAAACATCTCAAACTCGCAATATCTGCCTAACGGTCTAGACTGTGGAACCATGATTCGTACTGAGTCCATTCTTGACCTTGCTACCGTAGCCTCGGGGCAGTCCCACGCTGACGCCCTGCAAGGCTCCATTGATTTGGCGCAGACAGCGGAAAAGGCCGGTTATCAGCGTATTTGGTACGCAGAGCACCATAATATGAACTCCATCGCGTCCTCGTCGCCGGCCGTTCTTATCGCAGCCGTGGCTGCAAAAACCGAGAGCATCATCCTCGGTTCCGGCGGCGTCATGCTGCCGAATCATGCACCGCTGACGGTCGCGGAGCAGTTCGGCACGCTCGCGAATCTGTACCCGGATCGCATCGAGCTGGGGCTTGGCCGCGCGCCGGGCACTGACCAGGCCACTATGCGTGCGCTGCGTCGTGACCCGCGCTCTTCCGATTCCTTCCCGCAGGATGTGCAGGAGCTGCGCGGTTACCTCTCCGACGAGTCGCTGATCAAGGGCATCAACGCGATTCCGGGCCGCGGCACCCACGTGCCGCTGTACATCCTGGGCTCCTCGCTCTTTGGTGCTCAGCTCGCGGCGGCGCTCGGCTTGCCGTACGCATTTGCTTCACACTTCGCGCCGGACGCGCTTCTCGACGCCATCGCGGTCTACCGCGAGCAGTTCCAGCCTTCTGAGCAGCTGGATAAGCCGTACGCTTTTGCGGCCATGAATGTGATTGCGTCGGAAAGCGAAGAGGATGCGCAGCAGCAGTACTTCGCTACCCGCAGGAACATGGTCAGGCGGTTCCTCAGCCGTGGTGGGCATCACCTCACTGACGATGAGGCGGAGATTCTGATGGATACTCCGCAGGGGCGTCAGGTGCAGAATATGTTCCGTCATACGGCAGTCGGCACGGTGGCGCAGGTGCGTGAACAGATTGCGCAGTTCGGTGAGTACTCGACGGCGGATGAGCTGATTGTGGCTCATCAGTCGTTGAAGGTTCCTGATCGACTGCGTTCGGTGGAGCTCACCGCCGAGGCCGCGGGGCTGACCGCGTAAGGCTCCAGGCCCCGGTGCCCCGAGGCGCGTGGCGTTGAGTTTTCCGCTTACTCCACCGCAGCCAGTGGCAGCGCCTTTTCGCTGGCAAACTGCATGATTTCGGCATTGGTGCGCTCGCTGAGGAAGGCTGCGAGTTCCTCGCGGTTGCTCGCGCCGGTGGCCTCGGTCAGGGCGGCGGCAAAGTGCGGCTCCAGCGCTGCCACGGCCACGTAGGCGTCGGCGCTGGGGTAGAGGCCGTACGTCCACAGGCCGCCACCGAGTAGTCCGCCGGGCGCCGTCATGCCGTACTTCAGCGGCGCGGCACCGGCCTCACCAGCCTGCTTCAGGCCGATGCGGCAGTGCAGTCCAGGCTGCTTTACGACGTCCGCCCCAGCACCCGCCCGCTTAATCAACCCGGCAAGGGCAGCGGTGACCGCAAAGTGTGCGCCCAGAATGTCGCCCAACAGCACCGGCGGCATGGCCGGAGGCGTGAGGGTTCCGGCCTCCGCCTGGTAGGTCAGGTCATGGCCAGGTGTTTCTGGAGCTTCGGTATCACCGACAATGTCGATATGTACCGGTCCATTCGGGCGCTCGTGGAGACCCGCCAGACCCATGCGTTGCAGCGCGGAGGGGCGAACCGAGGTGATGACCACATCGGCCTCATCGATTAGTGAGCTCAGCTGTGCGCGGCCCTCATCGCTCTTCAGATCCGCCTGGATAATCTCGTGACCTGCGGACATAGCTTCATACCAAGGGCGGCCGAAGGAACCGAGCGGGTCGCCTGTGGGCGGTTCGACCTTAATCACCCGGGCGCCTAGCTGGCCCAAGTGCTGAGCGGCCAGTGGTCCCGGAACGTTAATGGCGAAGTTGACGACAGTGATGCCTGCGAGGCTGGTGTGCAGCTCGGGGGAAAACATAGTTCCACACTAGAACACATCTACCTGCCCGCCGACGCTTTCGGCCAACTTCAACTGGTTAATCCAGTCGCCCTCGCCGACGCGCAGTCGGAAAATCGGGCGGTGAGCGGGGCGGGCCTCGTAGCGGACACGGGCAATCTGACCGGTTTTGGCCAGGTCCATAGCGGTTCCCTCGGTGGCCAACTGGGTGCGCGCGGCGGTGAGGCGCTCGATGACGTCGTCAAGCGCGGCGAGCACGGGTTCGGTGTTGTTCTCACACCAGGACATGACCATGTCGGGAGCAGCGGCGGCGACGCGGGTGCAGTCGCGGAAAGAGCCGGCCGCAAGCGAAATGGCCAGGGGGCCACCGGCTTCACCGGCGGCGGCAATTGCGTAGGCCGCCAGGTGCGGCATGTGGGAGATGCGGGCGACGCTGGCATCGTGGTGATCGCTCAGCGCTGGAATGAGCTGACTGCCAAGAGCTGCTCCCAAGTTGGCGACCTGCGAAAAGACTTCAATCCACCGCTCCGGGACGGGCCTTCCCGCAGCGTCGGCAGCAGCTGCCAGGTCGTAGGTGATGACCCAGGGGGCGCCGTCGAAAAGCCCTTCGAGCGTGGCGGACCAGCCCGCCTGCGCGGAACCCGCCATTGGGTGCGCGCCGACGAAGCGGTCCTCCATTCCGCGAGCGGAGACCTCGGCGGCGACGGCCCCCTTCACGGAGACCACATCCGTGATGCCACAGCTGGGGGCGTGCTCGTTGATTGCGTCGAGCATCGTGCCGACGACTGTCATGGGGGTGCCAATTACGATGAGCGCACGGCTGGCCTCAGCGCGCTCGAGCGTGGCTTGAAGATCTGTACTGGCGTCGAATCCCTCCTTCGTGGCTTCCTCGACCGTCGGGGACGAGCGATTCCAACCGAAGCATTCGACGTTATGGGCCCGCAGATCGCGCATCATGGAGCCACCGATGAGGCCCAAACCGAGGATGCATACCGCGGGTAGTCGTGCAGCTGACAGGGAGGACGAAGCAGGGGAGGGGGACTCGAAATTGCTCACCTGACAAGCATGACATACAGCGACTAGCGTTGTGGGTTATGAGCACGACCTTTTCCGGAGGGTACACCTCCGATGACGACCGCTCCTTCGCGGTTGCGGTAACTATGGGGGAGCGCGGTTGGCGCGTCGTCGATCTTGGGGACGACGCCACCGATACGCTCGCTGACGCTGCACAGGCACTGCGCAATCTGCGCTCGGAACGCGCCGCCGTCGGAATGCTCAATATCGACGATGACTACTTTATTCTCGTGCGCCAGGGCGTTGGGTCGCTGCGCGTTGTGCTTTCCGACGCCACCGCCGCCGTCACCGACGACATTGCGGCAGATGTGTTCGACGAGCTGGATCTGGACATCCCGGACCTCGACGAGGACGAGCTCGACGATGTCGACGCCTGGTCCGAAGGAGATATGGATATCCTCGCTGACCTGGGCTGTTCGGAGGAAGCCCTGGAGTCCATCTGTGACGATCAGTCGCTGTGGGCGTCCGAGCAGCTTCTGGCCATTGCCGAGGAGCTGGGGTGCGCCGAGGAGCTCGCCGATGTCGCCGACCTGGATTACGACGGCGACGATGACGATTACGACCCCTATGACGACTAACTCTGAGAAAGGTCATCTGACCGAGCGGCCAAGTGCCCTTGCGGCCAGCCAGCCAGCTGGTCGGCCAAGTGCCCTTCCTCGTCGTGAACAGGATATTCGTGACGAGGAGTGGATGCGCCTGGCTATCGCCGAAGCTGCTCACACGGCCCCCGGGGATGTGCCGGTGGGAGCTGTGGTCGTGGATGCCGAGGGCAACGTTGTGGGCCGGGGTTCGAACCGTCGGGAAGCTGATGGTGACCCACTTGCCCACGCCGAAGTCATTGCGTTGCGCGAGGCCACCCGCGCTGTTGGTGACGGCTGGCGGCTGGAGCAGTGCACGTTGGTCGTGACACTTGAGCCGTGCGTGATGTGCGCCGGTGCGTGCGTCATGGGGCGCGTGGGGCGCGTGGTCTTCGGCGCGTGGTCGCCCAAGACCGGCGCGTGCGGCTCTATTGCCGATGTCATCCGCGATCCCGCCCACGCCTTCACGCCACAGGTGCGCGGGGGTGTGCTTGCCGACGAATGCTCCGTTTACCTGCGGGAATTCTTCGAACGGCAACGACAGTCGGGAGCATGAGCTGAGTCACAGTTAGGTCACAATTCCCGCTGTGGCCGTGACGAGTCTTCATTTTCACGTACCGTCGGAAGTAGTGGAGTCGCGAGACGGTGGCTCTATAGAAACTAGATAAGTCGTTTACGTAGGAGGCTTACATAATGAGCGAGCTGCAGAACAAGGCCGACGAGTTGGGCGGCAAGGTTAAGGAAGCTGCTGGCGACGCCGTTGGCAACGACGACCTGGCAAACCAGGGCAAGGGCGAGCAGGCTGCGTCCAAGGTCAAGCAGGGTGCTGAGGACCTGAAGGACAAGGCTACTGAGACCCTGGGCAAGCTGACTGACAAGTAAAGCGCTTAGCTCTCGGGTAGAGATAACCCCAACCTTCTCCGCTTCTGATGTGCGGAGCCGGTTGGGGTTCTTTGTGTTTCGATGCCCGGCTGTCAGTGCTGGGGCTGGCTACAGCTTCTGAGCCACCAGGTCATCCAGTGGTTCGGCGGACAGTAGGTATGGGGCAATCTCGAAGACGGTACGGGCACCGGTCTCGCCAGCCTGCTTCAGGCGGTAGGCGGCGCGACCGTAGGCAACCTGGACGGCTGCAGTGAAGTCGGGGTTGCGCTCCAAATCGAGGCCGAACTCGATGACGTGACCGGAAGTGCCGGCCTGGCCACGGGTAATGACCTGGCCGCCGTGCGGCATGCCCTGGTGGTCGCGGTCGAACTCCTCTTCAGAGATGAAGTCCACGATGGTCTCGTAAGGGGCAAAGTAATCCGGCATGGTCACGATGGTTTCGCGAATCTGCTCCTTGAGCTTGGCGTCCTCGTCGGCGTTGCCCGTCTCTTCAGCGACGATGAAGCAGTGGCGCAAGTGGCACTCGTTGCCCTTCAGGTCTGCGCCCTCGCCCTTCTTTACAGCCTCGATGGCCTCCGGGTTTGGCTTGGTGTACTGGACACCCTTCTTCACTCCCGGCACACGACGCACGGCATCGGAGTGACCTTGCGACAGGCCCGGTCCCCAGAAGGTCATCTGGTCTGCTCCCGGCAGGATGGCAGCGCCCAGGACGCGGTTCAGGGAGAACAGGCCCGGGTCCCAACCGGTCGAGATCATGGCGATGTTGTCACCCTCACGAGCGGAGGCGTCCATGGCCGCGCGGTGCTTCGGAATCTCGTGGTGGTTGTCGTAGGTGTCGACCGTCGTAAAGTTCTTTGCTAGCTCAGGGGCCTGCTCCGGGACATCGGTGGCCGAGCCGAGGCACACGAACAGCACGTCTACCTCGTCCTTATACTTTTCGACATCTGCAGCCGGGAGCACGCGGGCCTCAGTGTCCAGCGAATCGCGACGGGAGAAAACACCGACGAGTTCCATATCCGGCTGGTCGGCAATGACCTTTTCGACGCTGCGGCCCAAGTTGCCGTAGCCGATGATGGCGGAACGAATCATGAGGGAGAACCCTTTCTGTGTGGCTGCACTTCTGTGTTTAAGTTTCTAGATTTCAAGCTACAGACTATTCCTTCATATCTCAGCGGGCGTTGGCCACCCCGAATAGCGCGGTCGTTTAAGTGGATGGTGCAGTAGATGGAGTGATTTGGGATGGCGGGGGTTGTGGTTCTGTGCGAACGGCTTGGCGAAGGACCGGCGGTGTCGACTGTGTGGACAGCTGAGCCCTCTGACCTGGGGATTTGGTAGATAAAGGGGCTACCTGTAACGTTTTCTAGCGGTGACGTGTCCGAGCGGCCGAAGGTGAAGCACTCGAAATGCTTTGTGCGGTAACCCCGTACCGAGGGTTCAAATCCCTCCGTCACCGCCAATAAAACCCCCGGTGGTTCCTTTAAGTAGGAGCCTCGGGGGTTTTGCATTTAATCGGCCCTGATTGCCTGAGTGCGGTTGGAGTGCGGGAGGTGCCCGTCGTAAAGCGGTGAATGGTGAGGCACCCGACCTGGAGCACCTAAATCACAAAAATAACATCAGTAACACGCACCCCATTGTTCACGTTTATCCGGGAAGTCCGCTACTCTTAGCAAAAGTATTTCCGGTTTTTATGTCGTGCCCGCCCCCAATGACCATGTCAGCACCAGAGTTGATGTTGGCCAATCCGGGGTGGTCGCTAGCATCGGAGTAGCGAAGAGGCTTCAAACTGCAGGTGGAGTCCGAGGGAGTGCGTGGTTAGCGCGAATTCGGGGAAGCGGCAGTTGGGGGCGGTCCAGGCGAATATTAGACGTAAGGGAAACTTGACATGGCAAAGGCCTTGTTCAAACTCGGCAGGTTCTCCTACCTGCATAAATGGACTGTGATCATCGCGTGGTTCCTGATTTTGGCGGGGCTGGGCGGTGCAGTTGCCGCATTCCAGAAGGGGTTCATCGACCAGTTCTCGATTCCCGGCATGCCGTCGGCAACGGCTTCGCACGTGATCGAGGAAAAGTTCCCCGATGTTCCGAACCCAATTCGAGAGCAGCGTATTTATGTCGCCTTCGAGGCCCCGGAGGGGCAGAGGCTCGATGACCCACAGAATAAAGAAGCTGTTGACCAGGTCATTAACGGCATCCGCGACAATGTCGGCCAAATCTCCGATGATTTGCAACTTCACAACCCGGTAGACCTCAATCCGAAGATGCAGGCGATGGTCAAGGAACAGGGCATGGCCGCCGGCCTGCCCAAGGATGTTGCCGAGGCCGACGCCAATGCCCTGCGTACCGTGTCCGATGACGGTCGCTACGGTATTTCCACCTTCGTTTTCGATGCCAAGATGCCGCAGGATATCGAGCCGGAGAATATGCAGGCGCTTCTCGACGCAATGCAGGCCGGTCGTGACGCAGGTATCAAGGTCGAGGCCTCTGGTCCGGGCATGCAGCCCGCGATTGAGGTAGCTCCGACCTCGGAGATTATCGGTGTGACCGTGGCATTTATCGTGCTGGTTGTCACCTTCGGATCTCTGGTCGCTTCGTTCCTGCCAATTGTGACGGCGGTAGTGGGCATCATCATCGGTGTCTTCGGCGTGACATTGATGACCGCATTCACCGACGTCAACTCGATTACCCCGGTGCTTGCCGTCATGTTCGGCCTGGCTGTCGGTATTGACTACGCACTGTTCATCCTCTCTCGCTACAGGGCAGAAAGAGCCCGAGGGATGACCAACGAAGACGCCATCGGCATGGCTACCGGTACGGCTGGCTCCGCTGTGGTTTTCGCTGGCCTCACCGTGATTGTCGCCTTGGCAGCGCTGACGGTCGCCAAGGTGCCGTTCATGTCCCTGATGGGTATTTCGGCGGCAATTACGGTGGCCTTCACAGTGCTGGTCTCTCTGACCCTGCTGCCGGCAGTAATGTCTCTGCTGGGGGACAAGGTCTTCGCTGGTCGCGTGCCCGGTGTTGCTGGCAACCCCTCGCGTAATCCGCGCAAGGAACGTCGCTCTTCCTTCTTCGGTGAGATGACGATGGGGCGACGTTGGGTCACCTTTGTGCACAAGGCCCCAGGGTTGTTCTTGGTCGGCTGTATCGTCCTATTGTTGGCATTGGCCTACCCGGCCATGCACTTGAAGCTGGCGCTTCCGTCCGACTCTACTGCGGCTAAGGACAGCACGAACCGCAAGGCCATCACCATGATTGAAGAGGGCTTCGGCGCGGGACGTAATTCTCAGCTCATCATTGTTGCCAAGTCGGACGATGTGAAGCCCGATGCACCGGTGCTCAAACCACTTATCGAGTCCCTGAGGCAGACCAACCCGGAACTCTCTGACATCGAGGCCGCCCGCAAGGCTTCCTATAGTTACGCTGTCGACCAGTTCAAATCCAACATCGGTGTCGAGCACATCCAGATGATTGGCATGAATCATGACGGCACTGCGGTCAAGATGATTATGACCCCGAAATCGGGCCCACTCGATCCTGCGACCAAGCAGCTGATGAACGCGGTGCGCGATCAGCAGAAGCAGATTGAGCAGACCACCGGCCTATTCACCGGTGTCACTGGCCTGGTTCCTATTGAAATTGACATCACCGACCGCCTCCAGGGCGCAATGCCGCTCTACTTGGGCGTTGTCGTGGGCCTGGCAGTGATCCTGCTGCTGATGATTTTCCGTTCCCTGATGGTGCCGTTGACTGCGGGTGTGGGCTTCTTGCTCTCTGTCGCAGCCGCATTCGGTGTCACAGTGGCATTTTTCCAGGACGGCCTCTGGGGTGTGATTAGCACTCCCGGTCCGTTGGTCAGCTTTGTGCCAATCTTCCTCATCGGTGTGACGTTCGGTTTGGCCATGGACTATCAGGTCTTCCTGGTTTCCCGCATGCGCGAGCATTACACCCACAACAAGGGTGAATCCTCACCAGAGTCGAAGTACAACGCGGTCGAAGAATCGGTCGTTGAGGGCTTTACGCTCGGCGCTCGAGTGGTCACTGCCGCTGCGATTATTATGATCTCCGTCTTCGCGGCGTTCGCCGGGCAGCCCCTGGCGATTATTAAGGTATTCGGCTTCGCGCTGGGTGCCGCAGTGCTTTTCGACGCCTTCGTTATTCGCATGACGTTCATCCCGGCATCCATGTTCCTGCTTGGCCGCGCTACGTGGTACATGCCGAAGTGGCTGGACAAGGTGTTGCCTTCTGTAGATGTCGAAGGCTCTGCCCTGGAAGCGGTTTCCGAGGAGCTGGTGGAGAAGGGCCGCCGCGAGCGTATGGCTCGCGGTGAGTCCCTGTTGCCCGAAAGCGAAGGCGCTGGGCGTGGCTTTGGCGACACGGACGCTGACGAGGACGAAACAGACAGTGCCGATGGTGAAGTCGGTGCTGGTGCAGTCGCTGCGGCGGGCGCAGCGGGCGCAGCAGGTGGTACCGCTGTGGCGGTTGCGACCAAGAAGCGTAACCGCTGGATTCCGAAGCGGAAGAAGGCAAAGCTGGAAGAGCTCGAGCCCGTTGACCAGGCTGAGCAGCCGAGTGACCAGCCCGCTGACCAGGTTGAGACAGTTGAGTCGGCCGAACCGTCCGCCCCGACGGCGCTTGCTGAGCCGGAGCAGCCGAAACAGTCGGAGCAGACAGAGCAGCCGGAGCAGGCAGAGCCGACCGAACAGCTCATGCAGGCAGCGCCAGCTGAACCAACCGACGCCCAGCCGAACCCGGAAAATGCCAAGGACATCGAGGTTCGCCCGTACTACAGCCCGGCTCGTAAGCGGAAGAAGATTACGGTTGCGGAACTGATGAAGCGCGAAGGACTCGAAGAGGAAGCGCCACGTCGTAGCCGTGCCGTGTGGGACCCGGAAAACGCTGACCAACCCGAGGAAAACGACAGCGCTGAGTAACTTGCGAATAGCACCCAGGTAACCTCAAGGCATTAGCGCTGGACCACAACCAAGGAGCTTCATGTCGCAGTCGAGGACGACGGGCTTTGACGTCGTAAAGCAAATCGAAGGCGCGCGCGGACGTGCTGGCACCATCCACACCCCGCATGGCGATATTGCTACGCCGGCGTTCATCCCGGTCGGCACGAAGGCGACCGTGAAGACACTCACGCCCGAGCAGGTGCGATCCACCGGCGCGCAGGCGATGCTGTCGAACGCGTACCACCTGTACCTGCAGCCCGGCGAGGAAATCGTCGACCAGGCCGGCGGATTGGCTAAGTTCTCCAACTGGAACGGTCCGACGTTCACCGACTCCGGCGGATTCCAGGTGCTCAGCCTCGGCGCGGGCTTTAAAAAGACCCTCGCGATGGATGTCACTGGCATGCAGAAAGACGACATCGTCGCCGAGGGCAAAGAGCGCAACGCGTTCGTCGATGAGGACGGCGTGACTTTCCGCTCGCACATCGATGGCTCCGAGCACCGCTTCACGCCGGAGGTGTCCATGCGCATTCAGCATGCGCTGGGCGCTGACATCATGATGGCGTTTGACGAGCTCACCACGCTCATGAACACCCGCGGCTACCAGGAGGCATCTGTCGAGCGCACGCACCGCTGGGCGCGCCGTTGCCTGGAGGCGCACAACGAGCTGACAGTTTCACGCGGTCAGGTCGACGGGCACGTCACTTCGCTTGACGACGGCCAGTTGCCCATCCAGCAGTTATTCGGTGTCGTACAGGGTGCGCAGTACGAAGACCTGCGCCGCAAGGCCGCCCGCGGGTTAGTCGAGCTCTCCCGCGAGTTCGAGGACGCCGGCCAGCTCGGTTTCCACGGCTATGGCATTGGTGGGGCGATTGAGAAGCAGAATCTGGGCCTGATCTGCGGTTGGGTCAATGACGAGCTTCCCGACGACCGCGCCCGCCACCTGCTGGGAATCTCCGAGCCGGACGATATTTTCGCCGCTGTCGAGGCTGGTGCCGACACCTTTGACTGTGTGGCTCCGACCAGGCTTGCCCGCCGTGGTGGTGTGTACACGCTCGATGGTCGGATGACCTTGACCAATGCCCGCTTCAAGAACGACTTCCGCCCCGTGGACGCGGAGGTGCCCTCCTACACGTCGCTGAATTATTCTCGGGCCTACCTACATCATCTGTTGAAGGCCAAGGAGTATCTGGCCGGCACACTGTGCACGATTCACAACCTGTTTTTCATGGTCAAGCTGGTGGAGAACATTCGCGCTGCGATCCTGGAGGACCGGTTCTTCGAGTACCGCGATGAGTTCATGGGCCGCTACTACGCAAATGGTGGTCGCGCGGTGGGGAATTAGGGGCTCGGCTGGGGCTTGGGGCTGAGGCTGGAGTGTGCTTGGGCCGGCTGGGCTGGGGCTTAGCGGAGCTGGGGCGTGCTGGGCTGGGGCTAGGCTTCTACCTTTTCGCACTTCACGACAGCCATGTCACCTCGTGCCAGCCGTGGAGGTGGCATGAGGTGACACCCGTGGCGTGAAGTGGAGGCGGGCAGCCAGACCGCGCCAGAGCCAGAGCCAGCGGGAGTTTCGAGGGCTGTTAGCAGCAGCAAGAAAAATTTCGTCGGTGGATTGTAACCTTTCGTTTCGGTTGGGCCGTCTAAAGAAGTGAAAAGCGAAGAAGAGCTTCGCTGGAAGACTTCGAGGGAAGAGGCCCAAAATGAGCGAGAACAACGCAACTCAGAACGAGAACACCACCGACGCCACTGCAACCGACACCACTGCAACCGACACCACCACACAGTCAACGCAGGGCACTCAGGCTACCGGCAACGGTTACAACCTGGGCCGAGATGTTGACAACGATGGTGTGAACGACGTCAACCACTACCAGGATGCAACTGGCGCTAACTACGCCACCCACTACGACCAGCAGGGTAATACCGTCATGGAAGAGGCCGATCTCGACGGCGACGGCTACTACGAGACCACCGCTCGCCCAATTGATGGCGACACCGTTCAGTTCCAAACCGATGTCACCGGCAACGGCCAGATGGACGTCTCGCGGTATGCCGACATGTTCGGTCATACGTACCAGCAGGACATGCTGGACAACGATCAGGTGGTCGAAACCCGCCTGGATCTGGACAAGGATGGTGTTGCCGAGACTCAACTGACTGACACCAACGGTGACGACAAGTTCGACAGCGTCATGTTGGACTCTGACGGTGACGGAATTGCTAACGCCGAGCTGGTTGACCTGGATGGGGATGGCAAGTTCGACAAGATCTTCGTCGACGCTGATAACTCCGACGGCATCCTGGAGACAGAGGTCAGCGCTGCTGAGTTCGATATGCAGGATCTGGGCGACGTTGCTGACTATGAAGCTCTGATTCCGCATCAGACCGATGCTGATCTCGGTGTTGACTCAGGGGAGGAAGACATGAGCTCCGATGATCCCTCCGGAGCAGACATGTAATCGGAATGTACTGGTCACGGGGATAATTGCCTCGGTACTGGTCCGCCCCTGCCCCCGCAAGCCCCCACTTTCGGGGGTTTATTTCTAAAAGATTAATCGCGAACGTAACCATTCCTCGCGATTCGCCGTCAAAAGAACAGAGACAGTTTACAAACCCCGAATGTTAAAGAGGGACAATGAACGACGACTTCATGATGGATGACACTGCCGGAACCGATGAATTTGATGGGGTAGAAGACACTTCATTAACGCCGGAGTCCGGAAGCGATTCCTTAGACGGTGTCTCGGTCCAAGAGGCTGACCCCTTTGGGGCCGATACACAGACGCAGGTCAGGCCAGAGATGCCGCAACTGTCAATGATTGAGCCAGGCACTGGTGAGCCTATTCACCAGAGTCCTATGCCCAGTACGGTTGCTGAAGGTCATGTCGGTGCCGGTGGTGATACGGGCGTGCTGCAGTGGTACCAGACTTCAGACGGTACTCAGTACGCCTGGGGAGATGATGGGTCCTATTACCAGGTCACGCCGGATGGATATGTCGTCCAAATCGCTCCCGATGGATCTTCGGCGGTCACGATGCCCGATGGAACCTTCTACGCCTGGGATGCCAACGGTATTCCGATTGAGCTTGGTAGCGACCCATACGGTGGCTATAACGGCTACGGCGACTACGGCGATAACAGCTACGGCGATTACGGCGACACCTCTTATGGCAACAATGATTACGACAACACCGATTCCGACGACACCGACGTCGCCCTGACGGAGGAAGGCGTCTACGGCTCCAGCTACGAATGGACCGAGGATTGGTTCTTCCAGGAAGTCGACGGTTACTGTGGTCCAACCTCAGTCGCAATCCTGGTCAATGAGTACTTCAACGGTGCCATCAGCGATCCGGAACACATGGTCAATATGGCTTATGAACTGGGGTTGACCCAGGACATCAGTCAGGGCATGACTACGGACAATATCCTTACGCTCCTGCAGGCCAACGATGTTCCGTCGGAAAAGCTTCACTCTTCGATGAGTGACTTGGAGACCCGTCTGGGGAGCGGCTTCGGTGTTATCGCCATCGTTGATAGCGGTGAGCTTTGGGGCGACGAGGCGGATCAGTACTTTGAGGACAACGTCTATGATCACGCGCTGGTGGTCACTGAAGTCGATACCGTTACCGGCACTGTGACCTTGGCTGATCCGGGTATCCCTGATGGCAATGGGTTTGAAGTTTCTATTGCCGAGTTTGAAGATGCCTGGGCCGACAGCGGCTTTGAGATGATTTCGACCACGGACCCTGACTCAGATTTGGTTGCTACCGACCCGGATACGGTGAGCGCTGGCGGCGCTGTTGGTGCTGGCACCGAGAGCGCTGAGCGTCCGAACCTGGCACTCGTGAATCTGGCGGGCACAGGGCCAATCAAGTAGGCGACTAGACACATTTCAGAATTTCGTAAATAGAACTATTGTTAATCAAAGAGCACGGAAAGGAGTGTGTGACGGACAATGCCGAATGACGAGTTCGAGGGGATTGATATCCCCCTCGTCGACATTCCCGATGGACTCGAAGACACAATTTTTCATAGAGCGTTCACCGAAACTCCAACTCTCTCCGATGACATCGTGCCGGATTTGTACTCGGAGGAAGAGGTCTCCGACGATTCGCTCGATGATGTCGCGGTCGATGTCGACACGCTTGACGACGATGCGGAGAATGATGACCACCATGCTCTAGATGAAGCCGGCGAAGGCCCCGCTTCAGACGATTCCGAGAGTCTCCTCAGCGATGACCTTGATTTCTCTAGCGGAATCGAGGACATCGGAGACATCGGTGGCGTCGAGGGAATCGGTGGAGTCGGCGGAGCCGATGCCACTGATACCGGTGATATGACCGATGGCGCTGACGCATCTGATAACGGAAATGACTTTTTCGGTGGTCTGTAGAGCGCCAGGTGGCCGGTAGAGCGCCAGATGGCTGGTAGAACTCCACTTAAATGTTGAGCATCGGTCAAATGGGCTTAGTCCGATGGTCGCGGTTAGTGAAATATTGGCCTGAGATTAGCCCTGAATCAATAAACTAAGCCCGGTTAAGTTTCCCTCAGTGTATTATTATTGCCCAACAGGAAAGCTGAAGTTCTGTTTAGGGGTGAGTCGGTGACGGACACACAAGAGCTTGTTGAACAGGCTAAAAACGGTGATCAGTCAGCATTCACTGCGCTGCTCAAGCCTCACCTCAAGATCGGGTACAACGTTTGTTACCGGATTACTGGGTCGCAGCACGATGCGGAAGATGCGCTTGCGGAAGCGATGGGGCTGGCATTCCGCGGAATGGCCAAGTTCCGTGGGGATGCAAAGTTTGAAACTTGGTTTTACCGCATTGCGGCCAATGCCTCGAAAGAGCTGATGCGGCGAAAAAAGGAAGCTGTATACATCCAGGATGATGAGGGTGGCGAGATTCAGCTAGCAGATCCCTCAGTGCCCGATGCCTTCAGTGCAGTTGAAGGGATGGGCGATGTCACCACCGCGTTGAATTCGCTTTCCGCTGATGCTCGTGAAGCTTTCGTGCTCGCCAGCGTGGTGGGTATGAAAATTGCGGAAATCGCCTCTCACCAGGGATCTTCAGTATCTGCGACAAAGGTTCGTCTGCATCGTGCCCGTCGTACGCTGAAGGATATGATGAACACCGATGGAACTCTAAAAGTGCAGTTCTAGCAGTGCTGATAAGTGCTAGAACGTATTCTTAGCCACCCGCTCTAACGCACCAAGAACCCGTTGGAGGGTCACAATCGTGGTTTCCTCGGCAGGGTCGAGATAGTCGTAGGTCAGCTCTTCTAAGAAAGAGCGTTGCTTATTAATTTCATCCAGAATCTCCGGCTGCGTGGCGTATTGCCCCAGTCCCAGTTTCTCTGCGCCGGTGTTGCCGCGCAGGATCCGAATCACAAAATCAATCAGCTCTACTCGCGCTCTGCTTCTGATTAGCGCTTTCAAATCTCGCAGCAACGCCACGTCGAACAGGCGTGTATCCATATTCATCTGCGAGATCGTGGACAGAATTTCAGGACGATATTGCGGATAGGTGCTGCGGAGCTTTTCCAACTCGTTGTAGACGCGTACGGCTCGATGAATTGTCGCAAAACGACGAAGGCTGTGATGCAGTGTCCAGTGCAGCTGTTCGATACCTGAGACTCTTGCAATCCATTCACTTAAATCTGCGGCACCATTGATTGCCTGGGAGCGTCCCTTAAAGACGCCATATTCTCCAAAAAGGTCCAGGGTTTGGGAAAACTGAGCCTTATCCAGCGCCGCCGGTGAGTCCTCGTCCATTGCAGATATCAGTGTCGACACTGGAGTCTGGCTTAAGGAGGAAAGGAACCGCGCTTCTGTTTCAGTGACACGGCCGGTGGTTGCTGTTTCAGCCAACAAACCGGAGACCGGAATGATAGTTAGGAAAAACTCCTTGAGGCTGGCGGAGAGCTGACGTGCGTAGTAAGTGGCATCCTCAATTGGGTCGGTGTATCCAAGGGCTCCCTGGCCAAATGAATCAGCGCGGGACAAAACTCCAAGTGTGTTGAGGGGAGTGAACCCCAGGCTTCTCACAAAATCGATTTCGTCCTGGCGTGGTGTGGACTCAAAGAGGAAAACCGCAGCATCGGCATCGACAGACGCATTTTTGGTCTGCTCGAAGCCGTCGATAAGCGCCCTGGATGTGGCAAGTTGGTTCTTTTCTGTGAGTGTGGCGAGCCCCGGTGTATCGATGAGCGAAAAGCTCTCAAGGGAGCGGGTGGGGAGCCAGCGGTCAATGAAAGTGATTTGTTCGGACGGAACTGGAAGCTCGCTGTGGTGACCATGCCGAATGGGAACGGTAGCGGTGGAACCGTCGAGAAGATGTGCTTCGGCGCGGCTGGGCGCGCCATTTTGATAGACAGTGACGACGTTGGTGGCCTCAAGTGCGCCAGTTTCCGCGATATCGCTGCCGACGAGGGCGTTGACCAGCGTCGATTTTCCGGCCTTGAGTCGGCCAACGAGGACGATTCTGGGGGCGGCGAACAGCGGAGTGGTAATAGCCTTCGCGGCTTCCTCAAGTTCAGGGACGGCGCGGCCAAGATTTTCCAGGTGTGCAATCAGTGCAGTGCTAATCAGGTCATTGTTCATGATTAATTCATTGCCTGCCGAATCTGAGTAATGAGGCCTTCAACGTTCTTGATCTGCTTATCCAAGAGTTCGACATTGGAATTCAATGTTTCTAGTCGATTCTTTAGATTCATTTGACTGCGTTGGCTAGCAGCTTTGGCGTTACGGATCTCCTCTTCCGTCTTCTGGATCTTCTCTTTTAGTGAGGTCTGATACTGGATAACGATTACTGGGCGTGCACGATTGAGAATGCCGTCAATCGTGCGGTTAGTGAATATTTTGGCAGTATTTGTGCTCTCTTTAATCCAAGTCGTCAGGTTGGTCTTTCCGCGTTTCATAGCCCGGAAACCCATGTTGAATGCAATCCAGCCGACACCTGCAACTGCGCCGACACCGGTAAAAGCCGTGGCCCCGAGGCCAACAAGGATGCCCGAAATCGCCGAGCCGCCCGAAAAGCCCATCATGAGCATCATCGGATCCATTAGGTCTTCGCTTTTCTTGCGGACCTCACCAGTTTGTAGAGCATCCACCTTCACTGAGTCAGCGATTTCCTTTTCAATCGTGCTCCAGATCTCGGGAGATTCAAATAGCGGACTCACAATGGAATCGCGCAATTGCTCAGCGAAGTAGTTGACCGAAGTGAAAACAGCCTGCTGGAAATCCTTTTCAATCTGCGCGGAAAAGTATTGCGGATTCTTGCGCAACACCGCCATTCCTTTTTTGCCAATGGCCTCAATCCACTCGGTGCGAACTGCATTGAATTGCTCATCGACATATGTCGCAGTTTGCTGGCGGAGATTGGTGAGATCTCGATTTAAGTAGTGTTGCCACTGTTCGAGCTCGCGTTTGAGCGATTGCAGATCCTCGAGTTCGCTGTTGAGCTGCGGCAGGGCATTGGCACCTTCCTTCAGGGTGGAGATCTTTTTAACCTGCTCAGCGCGCAATTTTTTCAGCGCCTGCGAGACCATCCGCAGCGCGTCCAGCGTGGGCAGCAGTTCGTCATGGTTGAAGAAATCAAAGACCGTCTCGCGGAGATTCTCAATACCTGACAGCTCCCGGAGCCGCTCGCTCTCGGTAGCGTAATCTGCCGCTTGGTACGTCGCCAGCAAGCTGGAAACTCCGATGACGGGGAAATCGCGGCCAGTGTGCTGGCGGAGAAGTTCCTGGTCATTGGCGACAATCTGCTTCCACCGCCCCAGGTGCTTATCAATCTTCGTCACCGCGACAACCACCGAATCGAGGCTCTTACTGACCTCATTGATGAAGTCCATCTCCGGTTTCGTAATCGGCGTCGATGCATCGCAGGCGATAATCAGTGCGCACGCCTGTTCCGCATTGGACTGCACAAGGTCATTAAAGCCACTGTTAATTCCGCCCACTCCCGGCGTATCGATGACCACAATATCCTTCATCGCTGACGAGCTCACTGGAATGAACGCTCGAGTCGGCGCATCTTCGGTATTTGCAGTTGGCATCGGCAGACCATACGGCCGGTGCCCACTTCCCGTGGTCTCGAAGTCGCCTTTGCCAATATGTAGGTTAAGCTCCGCGACGTCGACAAGCCGGTGGTTGTTGGAGTAGTAGAGAACGGCCTTGTCAGTAAGGCTTTGCGACGGATCGTCCTGCGTCGACTGCCCTACTGCGACAGGCACGGCCGTCGTGAAATCAATGCCCTCGGGCGAACCCGGATGTATGCCCACAAGCGCGTTGGTCAGTGCCGACTTGCCGCGGTCGATTTCGCCGACCACGACGACCGTTTTGCGCTGCCGCTGGGATTGGATTTTCTCCAGGGCCAGCTCTCCCACTTGCTCTGCTCGCAGCGGCTTTAGGATGCGCTCATGGATCGTTTGGATGAGCGCTGTTGCCTTCTTCTGCAGTCCACGCGTCTCGGTCGTAGTAGCGCGTTCGGCTGCATTGCCTGGCATGGAGTTCTCCTCGAAAAGGGGCGGGGAAGTTCTGGCATCGTGCCCAGGATTATACGGGTGACAAGGCGTTAGTGCTGGGCATCGAGAATTTTGGAATGAGATGTAACCTTTTCTACTCGTCCCTCCATCTAAACAGTTGTAGCCACCCAGATGAGATGTTCTCGGCAGTTTAGATCGAGAACCAGATAGAGAGGACGAGCCCGATGGCGATAACTCGTAAAGCAGGAAACTGGCAGCAGTACCTGAAGGTCAGCTGTGCCACAGTGATGGCGGGTGCCTTGATGGTGAGCTGTTCGGGCGCTGATAAGGATGCGTCCGCAGGCGAAGAAAAGGACGGTAAGGCTAAGAACGCGGCGTCGTCTGCTGCCGAGAAGAAGTGGGATACGGGGATTTACGTTACGAAGTACCGAACTCCCTTTGACGATTCAACGGTTCCGCCGAGCGACGCTATTGTTCCGGAGTCGAACCAGCTTGCCAAGAATGTACTGCTTCCTTATGAACTCGACCCTGAGCTGCGAACGAATCGCGGAAGTTCCACTGTTCTGCATTCGGGACGGTTGAGTCTGACTTTTGGCCCAACCGTAGCCAAAGCGGGCGATCCATTTGACGACAAACTGCAGTCTGGTTACTACACCGGTGCGAATGATGACAATGAATCCCATCAGGCATCGTGGGCAGTGCTGCGCTATGACAGTGCTGAAACCGCAAAGGAGGCCGCGGCAGCTTACGGCAAGGCATACTCCGAACTGCCAGATTTTCTCGATGACGATGGGAGTGTGACTTTCACCCCGGTCAATTACCAGCCGCTGAGCGCTCCGGCGACAGCCGTCAAGGCCAATTACACGTCGCTGAATAGCGAAGAACTCAACGTCGCAACTTCGTTCAACGAGTACGTATTGCTCTCTACTTCCAAGCTGGGCGATTCGAACTCCGTGGAAGATGAGCAGAAATTCTTGTCGGAGTTTTTCACCAAGCAGACTGCGCTGTTGACCGCAATGCCCGCGCATAAGACTGAAGCAGGGTTTGGCACCAATGACGGGTATGCCCCGTACGATCCGGATGGGCTCTTCCGTTACGTCGTGAAGCTTCCTGAAGAGTATCGCGACGATTACATGCCATTTCCGGCCAGCATGAATGCGCGCGCGTTGACCGGTATCTGGATGGAACAGGACCTGATGTCTGCAGCACTGAAGGCAGCCGGCGTGGAAACAGCCTTTGTCGCTGCGGATACTCTGATGAAGGCACGAAACCCAGAGGCCGCTGCGAGCTTGGCCTCAACGTTGTTGTCGTATGACACCGAAGATGGTTGGGAAGAGTACGTCGAGCCACAGGATTTGCCGAATACCCGCTGCCTGTCCAGGGATGAGGCAATGTCCACCGTGAAGCTCCAGTGCTACACCCACTACGACGACTTTGTTGTCTATGGTTCTACTTCCTACTCCACTAAGCAGCGTGGAGAGGACGCAAATTCTGCGGATGCGAATGCTGATGAGAACGCCGAGAAGAGCTCAGCTCAACCGAAGGATGAGAATGAGGCAAAGACGCGTCTGTCGCAGATGTTTGCAGCTCAGCTTATGATTTTCGAAGATGCGAAGAAGAACCCGGAAGGAACTCCGCCTGAGACTCAGTCGGCTGAGGAGACTGAGGATAAGGACAAGTCCAAGGATTCGGAAAAGAAGTCCGAGGATACGAGCAAGTCCGAAGATGCCACCAAGCGTGAAGAAGAGTCGGAAGATAAGTAGCGCAAGCACGCATCTCAAGCAGCCGAACGTACTAGTGAAGGAAGAACAATGAGCGAGCGCGAGTGGTCCCTGGGAGTCGACTTCGGTACCTCCAACACAGCGGCCGCCCACACCAATCAAATCAAGCAGGTAGTTGAGCCAGTGAGCCTGGCGCATGACCGCATGACCATGAGTTCCTCGGTCTATATGGACGACCCAGAGGAATTCCTTGTTGGCGATGTGGCGCTTGACCGGGCGGAATCGAACCCCGGTGGCCTCATCCGTTCGCCGAAACGCTTTATTCCGCAGCAGGTTTTCCAGAAAAATGGCTATGACATTCCCAGCTCGAGCCCAGTTGCGGCCGTGTTGCAGTCCGTCGTCGCCCGCGCCTGCAAGGAGCACAATGGCACGCGTCCATCGGAGTTGGTGCTGACGCACCCGGAGGAGTGGTCAGAGCGGGAGATTCAGGTATTGCTCGATGCGGCGCAGCAGCTTGGGCTCAGCGCCACGAAGGTCACCACGATTTCCGAGCCGAAGGCCGCGGCCACCTATTACACCAAGTCCAAGGAGCTGAAGCCGGGCGAGAAGATCGCTGTTTTTGACTTCGGCGGTGGCACCCTTGACATCGCGGTGTTGGAAGTTGGCGAGAATCACCAGTTCTCAGTCGTGGCAGCGCACGGCGATAACACGATTGGTGGTCAGTCTTTTGACGCGCTCATTCGCCGCTGGGTGGACAGGCAGTTGGAAGAAATCAACCCAGAGTTGAAGGAAAGCCTGCGCTCTGAAGCAACGGTTGCGGAGAAGCACGCTCTGATGGACTCCATTAGGAGAGCCAAGGAGCTTCTCAGTGAGACCGCCCAGGCAACGATTAAGGTTGCAGTTGGGCCAGATGTGCAGAATCTGCAGATCACACGTGGCGAATTCGAAGAGGCAATCGCCGACATGGTGTCGCGAGCGGTGGATATCACTCGTGACACCCTGAGCTTGGCGGGCATCAATAGCTCGGACGACCTGGCTGCGCTTTATCTGACCGGTGGCTCGTCACGCGTGCCGTATGTGCAGGAACAGCTGAAAGAGCTGGGGCCGCTGGCAACGCTGGATGACCCAAAGACCGTTGTCGCGCAGGGAGCGTTGACCGCAGTGGCACCGATTGTCGGTAGCTTGACGGCGCAGACATCTGCGCCGTCCGTTAATTCCGTGAGTAGCGGTCGCGCCGGGCAGTACGACCTGAAGAGCGCACCGACAACACCCGATTACTCAGGCGTGCACTCCTCTGCAGCGGAGCAACCTACCAGAGTAGAGCCAGCTCCGAATTATGGTCCGGCTGGCTCACCGCAGAAGGCTGAAGATTCCACGTCGAAGTCGAATTCCAAGAAATTCGGCCTGATCGGTGCTGCTGTTATTGCTGTCATCGCCGTAGCAGCTGCGGGCGTGTGGTTCTTGAGACCATCGGATTCGGAGTCCTCCGCGACGGAACCGGCAGGGGAGTCCTCTGCTGCTACCTCGGCGGCGGGGGATGCGGGTACCGAGGCGCCATCGGATTTTAATGAGACGACGCCATTGAAGGACCTCATCGCGGCAATCCCTGAAGAATTGCGTGATGGTCTCGGCACTTGCACCTATATGGATGTCAGTAACCTCACGGTGAGCTGTGACATTGAAAAGGGCGCACGGTATAGCGCCTATGGGCTGGGAACTTCCGAAAGCAGCTTCGGGCAGAGCGTCAACTTCACGTTCAAAGATGGTGAGGTTCGTTCCCAGCGTGCTTTCATCCGTGACCAGAAGAAGGGATTGACGCTGACTTCGGAGGATAAGCGGTTGTCCGCACACTCGGAAGGCGACTTTGGTAATGAAACCGAAGGCGAGCAGACTGTCCGGTTCGTGAATATGAATAAGGGAGTCTATGTAGTTTTCCATGCAGTCCCAACTGCGGATGATGCCGAGCGTCTAATGCGCGAAGTGCTGGTTCCAGGTGCCCCTGAGGCTCAGTGGAAGTCCGGCGGTAAGTCTTAAAAACTAGACCTAGCTCTACTGCGCGAGGCAGTCTCAACCGGCATCATGGAGGGCATGATTACGGTTGAACGACTCAGCAAGAAGTACGGCTCGAAATTAGCCGTCGATGACCTGTCCTTCACCGTTCCCGACGGTGTAGTGACAGGTTTTCTCGGCCCAAATGGTTCCGGCAAGTCCACCACCATGCGCTGCATGCTGGGCCTCGACGCCCCGACCACGGGCCAGGCTTTGTTCACCGGGACGGATTCCCAGGGCAACACCTACAGCAACCAGCCCTTTTCCACGCTGAAGAATAAGCCCAGCGTCGCGGGCGCGATCCTGGATGCGACGTGGCACAACAAGGCGCGTTCGGGCCGCGCTCACCTGCGGGTCCTCGCCCGCGGCGCCGGCATCCCCGACACCCGCGTGGAGGAGTGCCTCGAGCAGGTCGGCATGACCGAGGCCGCGAAGGACAAGGTCGGTGGCTATTCGCTGGGTATGAAGCAGCGGCTGGGAGTGGCGGCAGCTCTGCTCGGCAAGCCGCAGCATCTGATCTTGGATGAGCCGGTCAACGGCCTCGACCCCGAAGGTGTCTCGTGGATGCGCCACACCATCAAGGCGCTGGCCGCACAGGGCTGCGCAGTCCTCGTGTCGTCGCACCTCCTTTCCGAGATGCAGCTCACCGCCGACCGCATCGTCGTCATCGGGCGCGGCCGCATGATCGGCGAGTACAGCATGGATGAATTCCTCGCCGACGGCACGGTCGTCGAAGTTGAGGTCGACGATCCCGCTCGGCTGCTGCAGGCGTTAGGGCCGGTGGCGCAGGGGGTTGACGTCGATAAGCAATTGCGCATTCCGCTTTACGACGGCATCAGCGAGCAGCAACTCCGCCGCGACATTGCGGCCGCTGCCCTGCGTGAGGGGCTATTGGTGACGCGGTTGCACACGAAGCGCGACAACCTGGAGGAAAAGTTCCTGGCTGCGACCCAGGAATCGCAGGAATACCGCGCGCAGGCGATTGGGCAGTAGGGGAGTGACTGAGATGAGTTTTGGAAACGCTTTGCGGTCGGAATGGACGAAGCTAGCCAGCCTGCGTGGCACGTGGGTGTATGTGGTGTTGTTGGTCGGCTCGATAGCTGGGCCGATGGCGGCTTTCAGCATGGCGGCGGACGTTGGTGCGACCGCTGATTGGGAATTGCTGCTGTTGGGGACCGTGATCTTCAACATGATCGTGATTGCTTTTGGCGGCTCCACCCTGGCGGGTGAGTACAACGATCAGATGAATGCGCATGCGTTCTTGACGCAGGACCGAAGGAGTCTGTGGCTGTCCGCGCGGATGACGCTGACGCTCGTGTTGATTGCTGTCTGTTGGCTCATCGGTGTGGCTCTTGCCTGGTTGGCGGTGACGGTGTCGCCGCGCGTGGAGTTCAAGGGCGGCGACGCTGCTCCGGACATGCTCGCCGGAGTGCTTGGCTTTGTTGTCTTCGGGCTGATTGCGATGTCGCTAGGCGTTTTGACACGCTCGCGCGTGGCCGCTGTCGCCATTCCGTTGGTGTGGATCCTGGTGGTGGAAAGCATGCTGGAGTTCGCGGCGCTAGCGTATGCGATTTTCCGGCCACTGTGGCTGGTCACGCCGGGTGCACGCATTCAGCAGTTGTCGACGCAACTGGGCGGTGTGATGGCAAACCCGGAGAATCCACGCCTCGGGTTTGAAGCTGGCATGACGCAGCCGATGTGGTTCAACATCGTGGTGCTGGTGGTCTGGATTGTTGTGGCTGTTGGCGCCGCGCAGTGGGCCAATGCCAAGCGGGACGTGAAGTAGAAAAACAAAAAGTGCCGGGACTACTCGCATCTCAGGCGAGGTCGCGGCACTTTTTCGTCGTTAAGCGGGAACGTGCGTGTCGTAGTAGCCTTCGCGGCGCTTGACCCACGCGATGACGGCGTAGGTGAGTGGCATGACTACGATTTCGACGGCGGTCTTCCAGATGAAGCCGACGATGACGTAGTTGACGAAGGTGCCCCAGGTGTCGATGCCGATCGCGGTGGCGGCGATGGAGCAGAAGATGAGCGTATCGACGAACTCACCAACTACAGTCGAGCCCATCAGGCGCGCCCAGAGAGCCTTTTCGCCAGTGCGCTTCTTAATTGCGTTGAGCGACCAGGCGTTGAGCAGCTGGCCGACGACATAACCGGCCAGACCTGCGAGAACAAGCTGCGGGACGGTGCCAAGGACGGTGGCGAATGCTTCCTGATTTTCGTACCACGGTGCCGCCGGGAGCTTGATGGCGGCAAAGAAGCAGAGCATTGCGCCGGCGAGAATGGCGAAACCGGTCCACACGGTGCGGCGGGTGGCTTTGTAGCCGTAGCACTCGGAAAGCACGTCGCCGATGACGTAGCTCAAGGGGAAGAGGAAGAAGGCACCGTCGGTGGCCAGGCCGAAGATTTCCACGCCCTTGGTGGCGGTGATGTTGGAGACGATCAGCACGCCAATGAAAATGGCCGTGAACATCGGGTACAGCGATTTCGGTACCGGGATGTGGCGTGGCGTGTGTGCTGCGGATTCGGGCTTAGTTGCGTTCTCGGGCGCGTGCGAGGTGCTCACAGCGGCAGCCTCGGCGTTGCCCGGCCCAGACTTGGGCAGGTTTTCGTTATTTGTCACGGGAGGGATATTACCGTGGTGTATATGCAGCAGAAACCTGATCTCGCGCAACCCACCGGCCGCTACGCCCCTTCGCCGACCGGTCGGCTGCACCTGGGAAACCTGCGCACCGCAGTGCTGGCCTGGGCGCACGCCCGCGCGCAGGGTGGCCGCTTCATCGTGCGTATCGAAGATATCGACCGCCAGCGCTCCCGCCCCGAGTATGAGGCGCAGCAGCTTGCCGATCTCGAGGCCATCGGCATCGACTGGGATGGCACGCCGGTCCGCCAGTCCGAACGCTCTGAGCTGTATGAATCCGCGCTCGCCGACCTCACGCAGCGCGACCTGACCTATCCCTGTTTCTGCACGCGCCGCGAAATCCTCGCTGCCTCCTCCGCGCCGCACGGCGTGCCGGGGCAGTATCCCGGCACGTGCCGTTCGCTTGACGACGAGCACCTCGCCGCGAAAAAGGCCGAATTTGCGGCGGCGGGGAGAAGGCCGTCGATACGCCTGAAATCGCAGGTGCGTGAGGGGACTGCGACCGATGAGCTGCATGGCGAGATTACCGCCCCGATCGATGACTTTGTCCTTCAGCGTGCCGATGGCATGTGGGCCTACAACCTCGCGGTCGTCGTCGATGATGCCGAGCAGGGTGTGACCGAGGTTGTGCGTGGCGATGATCTGATGTCCTCCGCACCGCGCCAGACGTACTTGGCTGGTCTTTTGGGGTATGCGGCGCCTTCGTTCGTGCACGTGCCGCTGGTGGTGAACTCTGAGGGGCGGAGATTGTCCAAGCGTGATGGCGACGTGACTCTCGGCGAGGTGCCCGTGGATGCAGCGCAGCGGTGGATTTTGGATTCGCTCGGTGGCGGTAACGGCAGTGATGGTGGCGATGGTAGCGATGGTGGCGCGAGCGCAGAGCTCGACTCCATTGCCGACCTCCCTGAAGCCCTGCGTGCGGGTCTGGAAATTCCTCGCGGACAGGTGATTTTCTAGGGCCCGCCGAGAACTACGGCAAGCGCATACGTTAGGGGCAAGAGTGCGAATGCAACTAGTGCCGCCACGATTGTCAAACCGTTTGACCGGGCTTTTAGCGCTGTTAGGAAGCCGATTAGGCCGAATCCGAAGACACCGACAGCGAGGGGTATTGTCCAGGCATCGGAGAGTGCAGTGCTGACGAAAAACAGCCCAATGTAGCAAGTCAGGGCTAAGAGGAGTGCAGTAGCGGCGAGATTACGGAAGCGATTCATTCTGGTGTCCTACTTCTCTATGCTCGTTGTTTGCATAGTTTATCCAGCACATTAATCGGGTTGGCGCTGCCTAGGGTGTGGTTCGCGCCGGGGTCTAGCTCGAGAAAAGCCACCGCACTCTCACTTTGACTTCGTTACCCTCGGGGCATGCCTACTCTTCTTGTCGTCCACCATTCCCCGACCCCTCTTCTGCAGGAAGTCCTAAGCCACGCGCTCGAGGGCGCCAACGACCCCGCACTAGAGGGCGTGGATGTCAAGGTTGTCGAGGCTCTCGACGCCACCATCGATGACCTGACCAGCGCCGACGCCATCCTTCTCGGCACCTCCGCCAACTTTGGCTACATCTCCGGCGCGCTCAAGCACTTCTTCGACACCACCTTCCGCGAGGCTCAAGAAGCCACCAAGGGGCTGCCATTTTCCTACTGGATCCGCGGCGGCTTCGACACCACCGGCGCGGAAAACGCCATGAAAACCATCACGACCGGCTACAAGTGGGAGCTTGCGGCCGAACCCGTCGTGTTTGTCGGTTCGCTTGACGACGACATCCCCGACCGCCTGGTAAATCTTGGTGGCACCATGGCTGCCCAAATTTTGGGCTGATTGAAGATTTAGTGTCGGAGCCGTGAAATAATGGCCTGGTGAAAAATTTTGGGGCGCAGGGGTCGCAAGTGACGTCGTTAAGCGAGAAAAACCGCAAGCCCATGATGAGTCTGCTGGGGCCTGCGTTTGTGGCGGCGATTGCCTACGTGGATCCCGGAAATGTGGCTGCGAACCTGTCCGCGGGGGCGAGCTACGGGTATCTGCTGCTGTGGGTGCTGGTGGTGTCCAACCTCATGGCGATGGTTGTGCAGTACCTGTCGGCGAAGTACGGCCTGGTGACGGGGCGGTCGCTGACCGAAGGTGTTGCCGACCGCTTCGGTTCGAACCGGCCGGGGCGGCTGGCGTACTGGGTGCAGGCCGAGATTGTGGCGGCAGCGACGGATGTGGCGGAAATTATTGGTGGCGCCACGGCGCTGTATCTGCTCTTTGGGACGCCGATGCTGCTCGGTGGCGTCATCGTCGGTGTGGTCTCGCTGGGGCTGTTGCTGTTACAGGGTGGGCGCTCGCAACGCACTTTTGAAGGCGTGATTGTGGCATTCCTGCTGGTCATCACGGTGGGATTCCTGGCCGGACTGTTTGTCACGGGATTGAGCCTCGGGGAGATGGCCAACGGAATTCTGCCGCGCTTCCAAGGCGCGCACACCGTGGTCCTGGCGGCGTCCATGCTGGGTGCGACCGTGATGCCGCATGCGGTCTACCTGCACTCCGGGCTGGTGCGCGACCGTGAGTACAAGGTGGAAGATGACGCTTCGCTGCGCCAACACCTGCGGGCCACGCGTATCGATGTCTTCGGTGCGCTCGTGCTGGCTGGGTCGGTGAATATTGGCATGCTGTGTCTGGCGGCCGAAGCACTTCCGGGAGTGGAGGGGACTGACTCCATCGAAGGCGCCCACGCTGCCGTGACCAGCGCACTTGGTCCTGTGGTGGGCGTGCTTTTCGGCGTTGGGCTGCTGGCCTCCGGGCTGGCGTCGTCCTCTGTCGGCTGCTACGCCGGCGACCTGATTATGCGTGACCTGTTGAAAGTGCACGTGCCGATGCTGGTGCGCCGCATAGTCACCATCATTCCGGCGCTGCTCATTATCGCCAGCGGCGTGGAGCCGACGTGGGCGCTGGTGCTCAGCCAGGTGGTGCTGTCGATTGGTATCCCGTTTGCGCTGGTCCCGCTGGTGTATATGACCTCCTCGCGTGCCGAGATGGGCATCTGGGCCAACACCCCACTACTGCGCCGAGTCGCGTGGGTTATCTGTGGGCTCATCATCGCGCTCAACGTGGCGCTGGTGGTCCTGGTGCTGATGGGGAAGGGGTAGTCGGTGGACGAGGTGGAAGGCGGCAGCTTCCGGGAGTGGCGGGGTGGGGCTTCGTCGTAAAGCATACGGGAGATGGTAGACAAAGCTGTCTAGTTGGTGTTAGGGTGGGCGACACGATCACAAGATATCGACGAGAAATGGCCTTTGACAGCGTCGATAGGCAACCGCCCGATTCGCGGACCCGGTGCCCCAAAGGAAGATCAGCCCCACAGACCGCCTGCGGGGAAGAGCGAATAGGAGCGCCACAGTGCACACCACAATAAGCGACGTCCACATCATCCACCTCAGCCGTCACACCGCTGACCTCCTCGTCGACGGCCGACCCGTCGCCATCCGGCTGCGAGAAGCCGACATCGACCCCCACTCCCGGAATCTCGTCCAACTTCCCGTCGACCCCGCCTTCTACGCCACCCTCCGCGGCCAACAACGCGCCGATTACCTCAGCGCCCACGTCCGCGACGGCGTACGCTACGGCCGCATCCTCTGGCACGAGCTTGACGACGGTCGACACTTCCTCACCATCCCCACCGTCGGTGGCTACCACGTGCACCAGGTCTTTGAGGTTCGCCGAAGCCGTGAAGGAGTGTGGAGCCGGCACTGAGCTTGGTGCAGTGAGCTTCGCGTGATGGACGTGGCATTGCGTGGATGAGCGTGGCGCGTCTGGTGTGATGAGCGTGGCGCGTCTGATGTAGTGAGCGCGGCATTGCGTGGGTGAGCGTGGTGATGAGCGTGGCGCGGATGCGAGCGGGAAACTCTCCGCCTAACCTTGGGCTATGCAGGTACGAGACTCCGCAACACCCCCGTTCTGGCCCACCGAAGGCGAAGGTGACTTCTACACCGACGCCGCCGCAGCCGTCGACCGGCTCACCGAAATCCACCGGGCAGGGATGGCCTACCTAGTCGAGCAGTACACCGCCGCCGCTAACGGAAATTCCGGGAGTGGGCCGGTGCGCGCCTACTACCCCGAACTACGCTTCACCGTCCCAGCCGGCAGCGCCGTCGAGGGTGTCGACCCCTCCCTGTCGCACGGCTTCGTCGACCGCCCGGGAGTGTATGCCACCACTATCACCCGCCCGGTGATGTTCCGTACCTACCTCATAGAGCAGATCACCGACCTACTCGCCAACCACGGTGGCGAAGTCGAGGTGCGAGTCTCCGACCAGCCCATCCCACTCCGGATGTGCCGCGGCTTCGATGCGGCTGCCGAGGAAGCGGCGAGGAGGGAAGGGGCGTCGGCAAGCGCGTTGGCGGCAGTGGAGAAAACGTTTACCCCCATTGACTCCGCCTGCATCGACGACACCATTGCCGACGGCGAAGCCGACTACCTGGGCCTTCCCATCAAACCTTTGAGCCTCTTTACCGCCCAGCGCATCGACCTCGCCCTCCAGCGCCTCGAGCACTACACCGGGTCGCACGCCGCAAACCTCCAGCGCTTCGTGCTGTTCACCAACTACCAGCTACACACGGACGTGTTCCTCGAGTACGCCGCCACCCTCACTCCCGGAAATCCCCACGGGTACACGGCGCTGGCGTGCCCGGGAGGAAATCAGTACGACGTCGGCGCCATCCCCACTCCCGGAATTTGCCGTCAGCACGCGCACGCCTCGCAGATGCCGGCGTACCACCTGCTTCGCGACGACAAATGCGGCATCACCATCATCGATATCGGCGTCGGCCCCTCGAATGCCAAGACCATCACCGACTGCCTCGCCGTCACGCGCCCACACTGCTGGATGATGGTCGGACACTGTGCTGGCCTCGACGGTCGCATGCGCATCGGCGACATGATTCTCGCCAACGGCTACGACCGCGCCGACGGGGTTCTCGACAACTACGTGCCCCTGGAAAAGCCCATTCCACCGATTGCGGAAATTCAGCTCGCCGTCACCAACGCGCTCGCTCGCGTCTCCGGGCTTTCCGGCGATGAGCTGAAAAAGCGCCTGCGCACCGGCACCGTACTGTCGACCTCTGACCGCAACTGGGAGTGGCGCTCCCAGGCCGACCTCTACCGGGAGCTGCAGAAATCCACCGCCATCGGCGTCGAAATGGAATCCGCCACCATCGCCGCCAACGGTTACCGCTTCCGTGTGCCCTACGGCGCGCTGCTCAGCGTCTCCGACATGCCGCTGCACGACAAACCCAAACTCCCGAAATCCGCCCGCGAGTTCTACCAGTCCTCCAAGGAAGAGCACCTCATGGCCGCCGTGCGCGCGTGTGAGGACATGGCCGCCGCTCCCGACACCCTCCACTCCCGGAAGTTGCGTCGGCCGGTGGGAGAGGTTGCGTTCCGGTAGGGCACTTTCGGGAGCGCGTCGTCAAGTCCGTTTGTGCAGATTGTGCATGCTTTACGACGGCTGTGGACAACGCCAAAAAGCGATTGAAGCCGTCCCCTCCCGGACGCTAGCCTTAGCCCCATGACGACATTGGGACTGCTCAGCGCGCTGGCGACACGGGGGATTGACGTGCTCGCCGACCTGCGTGCCGCACTCCCGGAAAAATCCACCGGGCACCGGGAGTTGGCAGCCAGTATCGGCTTCGACCCCTTCCGACTCAAGCGCCTGCTGCGTTGCGCCGAGCGGCTGTTCGGCACCGTCGAGAAGGATGTTGATGTCGAATCCCGCGACAAAGCCGTCGCGATCGCCCGGGAGCTGAAGCTGTCGCTGGACACGGTAATGCAGATCGACAAGCGCTCCGGACAGCTCAACAACGTCGAAATCCGGGAGTACTACCGCCTGGACTTCACCCGCGCCGCCGCGGCCTACGACTTCGAGGGCCTCGACACCTACATGCGTACCAAGGTCAAGGAGCTCAACCGCACCGACGAGCCGCCGCAGCACCTGCGCGCCCACGTCTCCCGGAATCCCGACATCCGTGGGATGAAGCACCTGCAGGTCACCGGTCCGGCGAACATGATTGACGACCTGGTCGCGCCGCTGACCGTGCGCGCAGCCGAAATCGCCAAGGTGCACGAGGACTACACTCGAGATCGGTGCGTCGGTCAAGCGCTGGCAGAACGCCTGGCGCACGGGTCGGAGGGGCCGCTTGACGACGTCGATAAGCTCCGTTACCAGCCCGCGCTCATCGTAACCGCGCAAGACATCGTGGAGTACAGCCCGCGGTTTGCGGCGACCTCCAACGGTTCCGTCCTCACTCCCGGACAATTCGTCGAGGCGCTGCTCGCGGAAACCGGCTGGGTGCTGGTCTACGACGAGCACAACACGCCGACCGACCTACTCCCGATGCACAACCCGCGCCTGGCGACGGAGGAACAGCGCATCGCGATGATCCTCGACAATCCCATCTGCGCGTGGCCCGGGTGCCCGCGCCCCGCCCACGCCGGGCAGGCCCATCACCTGGTCGCCAGGAAAAACGGGGGTGCCACGACCATGGAAAACATGGTTATGACCTGCAAAGAACACAACGCCGCCAACGATGACGACAGGCAAGGCCTCAACGGGCACCTCGAGCGTGACGACGGTTCCGGTGCGGTCTACCGTCACCCGCCGTCTCCGCACGCGCCGCCCGAATTCAACCTTGCCTTCCCGACAGCTCTCGCGGGGCGGGCCTACTCGGGCTACCGTCAGCGCGAATAGCTTTACAGGTATACCCGTAGGGGGTATATGTTGGGGTATGGCTAATCAAACTTTTACTGTTACTGGCATGACATGCGGACACTGCGAGGCATCGGTGCGGGAGGAAGTCTCTGAACTCCCGGGAATCACCGATGTCCAGGTTGACCGCTCCCGGAATTTCCTTTCCGTAACCTCGGATGCAGGCATTGACACCGCTGCCGTAATCGCAGCAGTGGATGAAGCTGGCTACAAGGCGGTCGCAAACTAGACCCCCAAAAAAGAGGAAAGCGGATGTCTGAGCAGCAACTTCTCACCCTTGATATCCCCGTCGGCGGGATGACGTGTGCGTCGTGCGCAAACCGTATTCAACGCAAGCTGAACAAACTTGATGGCGTTAACGCGAGCGTGAACTATGCGACCGAAAAGGCGCATGTGGAGGCTCCGGCGGACATCAACCCGCAGCAGCTGATCGACACAATCGTGGCAGCGGGGTACACCGCTGAACTTCCGCAGGAAGAGCCCGAACAGGAACCGGGTGCTGCTCCCGAAGGGAAAGACCGGGAGCTGGAAGACCTGCGCAACCGTGTCATCGGCGCTGTCATCCTCACCACTCCCGTCATCGCAATGTCGATGATTCCTGCCCTCCAGTTCACTCATTGGCAGTGGCTGTGTCTCACGCTCTCAGCGCCGGTCTTTGTGTGGGCCGGCTGGCCGTTCCACCGCGCGACACTGAAGAATCTGCGTCATGGCGAGGTCACCATGGACACGCTGATCGCCATGGGTACGACCGCCTCGTTCCTCTGGAGTGTGTGGGCCTTGTTCTTCGGGCGCGCCGGGCTGCCGGGGCTCAAGCACGAGTTCCACTTCACGGTCACTCCCGGCGATGCTGATATGAACATCTACCTCGAGGCGATGGCCGGCATCATCATGTTTGTACTGATTGGGCGTTATTTCGAGAAGCGTTCCAAGCGCAACGCCGGTCAGGCGCTCCGGGAGTTGATGAAGCTCGGAGCCAAGGATGTCTCCGTTCTCGAAAGTTCGGGAGTGGAGAAGCGGCTGCCCGTGGAACAGCTCCGTCCGGGAGTGGTGTTCGTCGTTAGGCCTGGTGAGAAGATCGCGACGGACGGCGTTGTCGTGGAGGGCGCGTCGGCGGTGGATGCGTCGATGCTGACCGGCGAGCCGATGCCTGTCGAGGTCGGCCCTGGCGATGAGGTGACGGGGGCGACGATTAACACGTCGGGGCGGCTGCTTGTGCGGGCGACGCGCGTGGGCTCGGAGACGCAGTTGGCGCAGATGGCGGCGATGGTCGAGGCGGCGCAGACGGGCAAGGCACCGGTGCAGCGGCTGGCGGATCGGGTTTCGGGAGTGTTCGTGCCCGCCGTCATCGCAATCGCCGCGGTCACGCTGGGTGCGTGGTTGCTCACGGGGCACGGTGCGAGTGAGGCGGTCACGGCTGCGGTCGCCGTGCTCATCATCGCGTGCCCGTGTGCGCTTGGCTTAGCGACGCCCACAGCGCTCCTGGTCGGCACGAGTGAAGGTGCCAAGGCTGGTGTGTTGCTGCGTGGCCCGGAGGTGCTGGAGTCGGCGCGGAAGGTCGACACGATTGTGCTGGATAAGACCGGCACGGTGACTACGGGCGTGATGGAGTTGACGGAGGTACCTCCCACTCCCGAAAATCTGGTGCCGCTTGCCGCTTCGGTGGAAGCGGCGTCGCACCACCCGATTGCGCAGGCGATTGTGCGTGCGGCGGATCCGGATTCTCTACTCCCGGTTTCGAATTTCCGGGATATTCCGGGAGTGGGGGTTGAAGGCATCGTGGATGGTCACCGCATCGAGGTCGGCCGCTCCGGGGAAAGTTCCGGGAGTGGGGGGACGGTGGTTGCGGTGCGCCGCGACGGCGAGCTCCTGGGCACGTTGGAGGTTTCGGATTCGGTGAAGCCGACGTCGGCGGCTGCGGTCGCGAAATTCCGGGAGTGGGGGGTGCGGCCGATTCTGCTGACCGGCGACGCCGCCACCCCTGCGTTTCGGGTTGCGGATGAGGTTGGTATTGCTCGCGAGGATGTGATTTCGGGAGTGATGCCGGAGGATAAGGTCGCGACGATTGAGAAGTTGCAGGCCAGCGGCGCGTGTGTGGCGATGGTCGGTGATGGCATTAATGACGCTGCGGCTCTTGCGCAGGCGGATTTAGGCATGGCGATGGGCACGGGCACCGATGTGGCGATGGAGGCCGCGGATATCACGCTGGTGCGTGGTGATTTGTTGGCGGCTGCGGATGCGCTGCGGTTGTCGCGCCGGACGCTCCGCACGATTCGGTCGAATCTTTTTTGGGCGTTTTTCTATAACGTTTTGGCAATTCCTGTCGCCGCGCTGGGGTTGTTGAATCCGATGTTGGCTGGTGCTGCGATGGCGTTTTCGTCGGTTTTTGTGGTCGGCAACAGTTTGCGTCTGCGCGGTTTTTCTCCGAGTCAATCAGCTATTCAAAAAGGAGTAATTCATGAGTGAGTCTTGTTGTTCGTCTCAATCGCATTCGCTTGACGACGGTTCTTGCTGCCATGACACCACTGATCCCGGTTATCTCGCGGAGAAGCGGCGTTATGAGTCCCGTATTCGTCGCATTGAGGGGCAGGTTCGTGGCATTGGTCGGATGATTGAGAACGAAGAGTACTGTATCGATGTTTTGACCCAGATTTCGGCGGTGAATTCGGCGTTGAAGTCGTTGGCGTTGACTCTTCTGGATGCTCACCTTCACCACTGCGTGGTGCATGCGGCTGAGGGCGGCCCGGAGGAGTTGGATGCCAAGCTGGAGGAGGCCTCGGCGGCGATTGCTCGGCTGGCTAAGTAACTCCCGGAAAAATTCCGGGAGTCGTGAAGCGAAACGGCGGTCAGCGGTCGGTGGTCGGCTGTCGTCTTTTGCTTCCGGCTGTTGGTTGCACCGATTGCGCCGGAGCGCCGCTCGAGAGCATTGTTTTCCCTGGTAGTGGGCGCGTTTTGGGAAAATGGGGTTTGTTGGGTAGTCTTTAACGACGTTGGAGGATTCGACTAGCGGCCTATGTCACACGCCTGGAACGCGTGCGGGAGTCACATCCCTCGTGGGTTCAAATCCCACATCCTCCGCAGAGTGAAAACCCCCGGTATACGCCGGGGGTTTTCTTATATTTTTGGCCAAATATGCCACTCCCGGGAGTACAGTTAGTTTTGTACGTCGAAGCACGGAGTGGTCATTATGTTTAATAAGCGCCTGAGAATCCGAAGAGCCGGCCGAGACCGTACAGGAGTTCGTTTCGGCTCTTTAGGCTCCGGCCCGAAGGTTCGAGCTGCCATCGCGGCAGTGTCAGCTGCATCGCTTGCCACGCTGGTGGCGGGTTGTGGTTCGGAGGTTCAGCAGGAAGCGGCGCCAGTACTGCGGATTATGGGGCCGGCGGATGGTTCGGATCAGTATGCGCAGGCGGCGCAGAAGTGCTCGGATGCGTCGGGCGGGAAGTATCGCCTGGAGTATGACATTTCGGCGAAGCAGACTGATGATCAGCGTCTTCAGTTGGCTCGTCGCATTGTGGGCGGGGATTCCTCGTTCGACATTATGGGCCTTGATGTGACGTGGACTCCGGAGTTCGCGGAGGCGGGCTGGGCGCTCCCACTCCCGGAAGATATGGCTGAGCGGGTTGCGGAGGGCACGCTGTCGGGTCCGTTGGATACGGCGACGTGGCAGGATCAGCTCTACGGTGCTCCGCTGAATACGAATACGCAGCTGCTGTGGTACCGAAAGTCGCTGGTAGATAGTCCGCCGAAGACGTGGGATGACTTAATCGCGACGGGGGAGAGGCTCGCCGATGAGGGCGAGGCGTCGATGATTGGCGTCCAGGCTGCGCAGTATGAGGGCTCGGTGGTGTGGCTCAATTCGATGACGGCGTCGGCGGGCGGTCAGCTGGTCGCGCCGGATGGGCAGTCGGTCACGATCGCGGATAACGATGCCGCGGAGCGCGCCCTGGACACCATGCACCGCGTGGCCACGGCGAAGGGGCATGATCCGTCGATTTCGCAGTCGGATGAGAACCAGGCTCGTCTGGCATTCGACCGCGGCGATGCATTTGCGCAGGTGAATTACCCATTTGTTTATGCCGGTGCGAAGGAGAAGGCGGAGTCGGGAAATCAGGTGGCCAAGGAGGTCTTCGAGGACATGGCCTGGACCACCTACCCGGCGATGGATGAGGGCACACCGGCGCAGGTCACGATTGGTGGCCTTAACCTTGCGGTGCCGTCGACGTCGAAGCACCCGGAGCTCGCTTTCGAGGCAATCGACTGCCTGCGCAATGAACAAAACCAGCTCAACAACGCGTTGAAGGGTGGCCTGCCGCCGACGTTGACGAAGCTCTACACGCAGGCCACAGATGAATTCAAGGCGGAATACCCGTTCTACCGGGAGATCTACGAGCAGTTGAACACGTTGGAGGAATCCGATTCGGCTGAGTTGACGCGGGAGGAGCGGGCGCTGTTGCCGTCGCCACGCACGGCCGGTGTGGTGACGCGCCCGAAGTCCCCTGCGTACCAGTCGTTGTCGATTTTGATGGCGTCGCGCATTAGTCCACCGGAGGATGTTGATGCGAAATCACTGGTCGGCACGCTTGATGAGGAGCTTCAGGCGGCCGTGAACTCGGAAGGCCTGGTGCCGTAAATGTCTGATAAATCTACGAAAACGAAGTCTGCGCTTTCCGACGGGCGCCGCGCCGAGCGTCGCCTCGGTCTGCTGTTGGTGGCTCCTGCGCTGATTTTGATGCTGGCGGTGACGGCGTACCCCATTGGGTACGCGATTTGGCTGTCGCTGCAGCGCTATGACCTGCGTTTCCCCGATGACCGCGAGTTTATCGGCCTTCAGAACTACGCATCCGTGCTGACCAGCAGTTATTGGTGGGAAGCGCTGGGTGTGACGGCCTTTATCACGCTGGTTTCGGTAGCGGTTGAGCTGGTGCTTGGCATGGCTATCGCGATGGTGATGTACCGCGCGATTTTCGGCCGCGGCCTGATCCGCACGGTGGTGCTGATTCCGTACGGCATCGTCACGGTGGCGGCGGCGTACTCGTGGAATTACGCGTGGACGCCGGGAACGGGGTATCTCGCCAATTTGCTTCCCGACGGCACCGCGCCGCTGACGGAGCAATGGCCGTCGATATTTATCATTATCGGTGCTGAGATTTGGAAGACGACTCCATTCATGGCGCTGCTGCTTCTTGCGGGTCTGGCGCTGGTGCCTGATGACGCGCTCAAGGCAGCCGAGTTGGATGGCGCGGGCTTCTGGCAGCGCTTTTTCAAGATCACGTTGCCGCTGATGAAGCCATCGATTGTGGTGGCTCTGCTGTTCCGTACGCTGGATGCTTTCCGAGTGTTCGACAACATTTACATTTTGACCAAGGGCAATAACGGCACTGGGTCGGTGTCGATTCTGGGTTACAACAACCTGTTTAAGGCGTTCAACCTGGGTATTGGTTCGGCAATTTCGGTGTTGATTTTTGTGTGCGTGGCGCTGATTGCAATTGTGTTCGTCAAGGGCTTCGGGGCCTCGTCGCCAGGCGCGGCCACGGGCAAGGATAATTAGGAGGCGATTGCTGTGCACAACACGGATAAGACACCGAAGCAACGCGTCGCATGGACAATCGGCATCGCCTTGGTGGTCATTTACGCGCTGGTGCCGGTGCTGTGGATTGCCAGCTTGTCGTTCAAGCCGACAACCGATCTGCATGATGGCCACTTCATTCCGCGCAATTGGACGTTGGATAACTACCGCGGCATCTTCCAGACCAGTGAATTCACCCGCGCGCTGATCAACTCGATTGGTATTGGGCTGATTACAACGCTTTTGGCGGTAATTGTCGGCACGATGGCGGCCTACGCTATTGCTCGCCTGGAGTTTCCGGGTAAGTCGGTGATTTTGGGAGTCTCGCTGCTGATTGCCATGTTTCCGCAGGTCTCCCTGGTCAGCCCGCTGTTCGACATCGAGCGCAAGCTCGGCCTGTTCGACACCTGGCCGGGCCTGGTTCTGCCGTACATCACTTTCGCACTCCCGATGGCGATCTTTATTCTGTCCTCCTTCTTCCGGGAGATTCCCTGGGAGCTGGAGAAGGCGGCGCAAATGGACGGCGCGACCCCTTTCCAGGCATTCCGCCTGGTGGTGGCGCCGCTGGCGATTCCGGGAATTGTCACCGCTGCAATTCTGGTGTTCATCTTCGCGTGGAATGACTTCCTGTTGGCGGTGTCGTTGACCTCGACGGAGGCGGCACGTACGGCGCCGGCGGCGATGGCGAACTTCACCGGCTCGTCGCAGTTTGATGAGCCGACCGGTTCCATTGCTGCTGCCGCGATTGTCATCACCATTCCGATTGTCATCTTTGTGGTTATTTTCCAACGTCGAATTGTCGCTGGTCTTACCTCCGGCGCAGTGAAGGGCTAAAGAAGGTTAGGGCTAAAAATGGCTGAAATTGAACTAAAGCACGTGTACAAGCGCTTTCCTGATGGTCACATCGGTGTGGAAGACGCGAATCTCAAAATCGACGACGGCGAGTTCATCATCCTCGTCGGCCCCTCCGGTTGCGGTAAGTCGACGATGCTGAACATGATTGCAGGGCTGGAGGACATCTCCGAAGGTGACCTGCTCATCGACGGTGAGCGCATGAACGATGTCGCTCCGAAGGACCGTGATATCGCCATGGTGTTTCAGTCCTACGCGCTGTACCCGCACATGAACGTCCGCGAGAACATCGCTTTTCCGCTCAAGCTGGCAAAACTGCCGAAGAAGGAGATCGAGAAGAAGGTCAACGAGGCCGCCGAAATTCTCGATCTGACGGAGTTCCTCGACCGCAAGCCCGCGCATCTCTCGGGTGGTCAGCGTCAGCGCGTGGCGATGGGCCGCGCCATCGTCCGCCGACCGAAGGTCTTCCTCATGGACGAGCCGCTCTCAAACCTGGACGCCAAGCTCCGCGTCCAGATGCGCACCGAAATTGCCCAGCTGCAGGAGCGCCTCAGCACCACCACTGTCTACGTCACCCACGATCAAACTGAGGCCATGACGTTGGGCGACCGCGTCGTCGTGCTGAAAAAGGGCGTTATCCAGCAAATCGGCGCTCCGCAAGAGCTCTACCACCGACCGGTCAACGTCTTCGTCGCCGGTTTCATCGGCTCACCTGCCATGAACTTCCTGCCCGCCACCGTGCTTGACGACGGTCACAGCGCCGACACCGCCCTGGGCCACCTGCCACTCCCGGAAAAGTTGGCTCCGGGCCGGAAGGTTATCGTCGGCTTGCGACCAGAGGCCTTCGAAGACGCCGTCCTGACCGGCGACAGTTGCGATGCACCAACAGTCGAGGTCGAGGTGTCCGTCCTGGAGGCGATGGGCTCCGAGCAGTTCATTCACTTCCCACTCCCGGAAATTGATTTGAAGGGGCATGCCGCAGCTGAGGAGGCTGGCCTGGCGGATAACCCGCATGCCATGTTGGTGGCTCGAGTCGATGCGGAGTCGAATGTGCGTCGAGGTCAGAAGATTACGTTGGCCATCAACACGGACAAGTTGAATGTCTTTGATTCTGAGTCGGGTGAGAACTTGGCGTTGAAGGCTAAGAATGAAAATTAGAAACTGTCGGCCTGACAGTGGTGTGACTTTTTGTACGTAGCTGTAGTAGGCTGTCTTCACGGATCCCATGTGGCGTCCATCTCGTGAACTCCCCCAGGGCAGGAATGCAGCAAGGGTCAGCGAGCTCTGACGGGTGCGTGGGGTCCCCTTTTTTTATCCCCGGCGTTCTTCTGGCACTTGTGGCAAGGTTTCGGGCACTTGTCGACGGTTTCCTGTGACCTATCGATGTTTTTCGGCACTTATCCCCGCGATATTGGCCAGGCCATTTCACCTATCGATGAGCTATTCACTTATGGCCACGCTGCAGCGCATCGATAGGTGAATACCTTGGCCACAAGTGGTCGCGTTTCGCGTTCGCTGGTCTGGAAGAATACTGTGCATGAGCGATGCCGACGACATGCGAGTGCCACCACAGGCAACACGAGAACCGCTAGAAACTCCAGAACCACAACAGCCAGAAACCCGAGAAACCCCAGCCCCGATGGGCGTGTGGTACTCCTTCCGGTTCGCTGTTTCCTCGCCGAAGCGCCTGCGCACCGAGCTGCTGGCTGGCGCAGCGGTGTCGTTCGCGCTGATCCCCGAGGTCATTTCGTTTTCCATCCTGGCGGGCGTGGACCCGGCGGTGGGGCTGTTTAGCTCGGTGATTCTGGCCATGGTGATTGCCTTCACGGGTGGTCGCCCGGCCATGATTACTGCTGCAGCTGGCTCGGTTGCACTTGTCGTCGCGCCGTTGTCGCGGACGTACGGGATGGATTACCTCATCCCAACGGTGCTGCTCGCGGGCGTGTTGCAGATTGCTTTTGCGGCGTTGGGCATCGCTAAGCTGCAGCGTTTCATTCCCCGCGCGGTCATGATTGGCTTTGTCAACGCGCTGGGCATCCTCATTTTCACTGCGCAGCTGGAACATCTCATCGATGTGCCGTGGTTGGTGTATCCGCTGGTCGCCCTAGGTATTGCGATTATGGTGTTTCTTCCCCGCGTGTTCACCGCGATTCCGGCTCCGCTGGTAACTGTGCTCGTCGTCACGCTTGTTGCGGTGGTGGCGGATTGGCGCGTGCCGAACGTGAGCGACATGGGCGAGCTCCCGGAATCCCTCCCGCAGTTGCTGATCCCGAATGTGCCCCTGACCTGGGAGACTCTGCGGCTGATTGCGCCGTATTCGGTGGGCGTGGCGATTGTCGGCATCATGGAATCGCTGATGACGGCGAAGCTCGTGGACGACATCACGGATACGCATTCGGACAAGACCCGAGAGACGTGGGGGCTCGGCGTCGCGAACATCGCGGGCGGTTTCTTCGGCGGTATCGCTGGCTGCGCGATGATTGGTCAGACGATGGTGGGTGTGAAGGAATCGTCGGGACGCACTCGCTTGACGACGCTCTTTTCCGGCGTCTTCCTGCTCATTCTGGTCCTTCTGCTCAGTTCTGCAGTCGGTGCGATTCCGATGGCGGCGCTAGTTGCGGTGATGGTTGTGGTGTCGGTGGACACGGTCGATTGGCGCTCGATCTCCCCGCGGACGTTGCGCCTGATGCCGCGTTCGGAGACGGTGGTGATGCTGGTGACGGTCATCGCCACGCTGGCGACGGATAACCTTGCCATCGGTGTGGTTTCGGGCGTGGTCGTGGCGTCGCTGATGTTCGCGCGCCGTGTCGCTCACCTGGTCAGGATTGAAGTGCTTGACGACGACCCCAGCGCCCACTCCCGGACGTACAAGGTGCGGGGTCAGCTGTTCTTCGCCTCCAGTAACGACCTGGTGTACCAGTTCGACTACACCGACCCTGCGCAGCGGATTGTCATCGATATGTCGGAGGCCGAAATTTGGGATGCTTCCACGGTGGCGGCATTGGATTCGGTGCGGGTCAAGTTTGCTGACCGGGGCAAAGAGGTGGAAATTATCGGCTTGGAGGGGCCGAGTAAGCAGCGTCTGGATGCTCTGTCGGGGAAGTTGTAGAAATCCCAATCCGGGGTATGCCTTACACTTAGTTGCAAAGCCGGATGCGGCGCGGGGAAAAGGTTTTCCGTGCCAGGTTTGTCAGGTTTTAACTTATGTCCGATACCTGGGAGGGTGCGTACACCATGGCCGTGGATTCCTTTGATGTTCAGCAGTTGGCGGCACACAAGGATGAGTTTGCGAAGGCATATGAGGAACTGAAGTCCCGTAACCTCGCGTTGAATTTGACTCGTGGCAAGCCATCGTCGGAGCAGCTTGATTTCGCAAACGCCCTGCTGGGTCTCCCGGCGCCGGATTACATTTCGGCTTCTGGGGAGGACGTCCGCAATTACGGCAACGCCAAGGGCATTACTGATATCCGCGCTATCTGGGCGGAACTGATGGATCTGCCGGTGGAAAACGTCCTGGCACAAGATTCTTCCAGCCTGAACATCCAGTTTGACCTGATTTCGTGGGCCATGCAGTTCGGCAACGTCGACTCGGAGCGCCCGTGGAACGAGGAGCCGGTCCTGAAGTGGCTGTGCCCGGTTCCGGGGTATGACCGCCACTTTTCCATTACGCAGCACTTCGGCATTGAGATGATCCAGGTGCCATTGAACGAAGACGGTCCGGATATGGATGTCGTGGAGAAGCTGGTTGCCTCTGACCCGCAGATTAAGGGCATGTGGAATGTCCCGATGTTCTCGAACCCGTCGGGCGTGACCTACAGCGCTGAGGTCTGCCGTCGTCTGGTCGAAATGGAAACCGCTGCTCCGGATTTCCGTCTGATGTGGGATAACGCCTACATGGTTCACACGCTGACGGATGAGTTCCCGGAGATTCACAACGTCATTAAGTGGGCGGAAGAGGCCGGTAACCCCAACCGCGTGTGGGCATTCGGCTCGACCTCGAAGATCACCTTCGCTGGCGCTGGCGTTGCTTTCTACGCTTCTTCGGATGCCAACTTGGAGGATTACCTCAAGCACGCTGGTATCCGCGGCATTGGCCCGAACAAGGTCAACCAGCTGGCTCACGCCAAGTTCTTCGGTGACGCGGAGGGTGTGCGCGAGCAGATGCGCCGTCACGCCGGTTCGTTGGCCCCGAAGTTTGAGAAGGTTCTGCAGATTCTGGATGAGCGCCTGACGGAGTACGGCGTGGCAGAGTGGTCGAAGCCAACCGGCGGTTACTTCATCAACCTCGACGTGGTTGATGGCACCGCTCGTCGCGTGGTGGAGCTAGCTAAGGAGGCCGGTATTGCGCTGACCGGTTCTGGTTCTTCCTTCCCGCTGAAGCAGGATCCGAATGACCGCAACATTCGCTTGGCACCGTCGCTGCCTCCGATGGAGGAGCTCGAGGTTGCTATGGACGGCGTCGCTACCTGTGTGCTGCTTGCCGCCGCTGAGAAGGCGACTGCGTAGGCCAGGTAGGTCGAGTGGGTCGGGATAGGACTGTATGAACTTCGAAGAGACGAAGTTTTGGATTTCCGGGCTTTTCCCCGGAGAACCCCAGGTCGGTGAGTATGTGACGGAGCTGCCGGCCAGTGGGCGGCACGGGCAGGAACACGATTCGGCTCCGCTTCGGGTCGCTGAGTTCTCGCTTTACGACGAGCCGGACGGCCAAGCGAACGAGCGTCGTCCGGAAACGGCAGCCGCCACGGTGGAGTTGGGCCGCAACTACTGTGGTCTGACTGGCGCTGCACAGACGGATATCCGCGTGGAGCTCTTCGCCGTCGCTTACGCTGATTTTCCCGTGGCCACCATGGTCGCGGCCGCGGGAGCGCTGGTGGAGGAAGAGCCGGAGTTTCTCTCGCCAATTCCGGGCCGTGTCATCCCGAATGCGGTGCGGCTGGTGTCCGATCGGGGTGCCGAGGTGGGGGAGTCGTCGTCAAGCACTGCCTTTACCGTGGCGCACGTGCTGTGCACGGTGCCGTACGTGTGGAGCGACGGGGTACCGAATGTGTCCGAGATGCCGGGCAAAATTAACCTGCATGAGGGCGATGTGGAGTCCCCGCAGGGGCGCATGACCACGATGACGCAGCTGGTGCCCATTACGGATGCGGAGCTGGAGTTTTATGAGCAGCAGGGGCCGCAGGCATTGATGCAGAAGTTGGCCGAAGTGGATGCTGACCTGCGGGATTGGTGCCGTGAGTCGGTTGTTTCCCAGGAGGGTTCGAACTAGCCGATCCGGGGTGGAAGGTAGGCTGAGCACGTGGCTCTGTATAGGAAGTATCGTCCGGCATCGTTCGCCGAAGTGGTGGGGCAGCGACATGTGACTGACCCGTTGTCGGCGGCGTTGGAATCTCGGGATGCGCAGGGGCGTCCCAATCGTATTAACCATGCGTATTTGTTCTCCGGGCCGCGTGGCTGTGGCAAGACCTCGTCGGCGCGCATTATGGCGCGCAGTTTGAACTGTGCGGAGGGGCCGACGGCCACACCGTGTGGCCAGTGTGCGTCGTGTCGTGCGCTGGCACCGGGCGGTCCGGGCAATTTGGACGTTATTGAGCTGGACGCGGCTTCGCACAATGGTGTGGAAGATATGCGTGAGCTGCGGGAAAAGGCTATTTTCCAGCCGGCGGAGTCGCGCTATCGCATCTTTATTATTGACGAGGCGCATATGATTACCGCCTCTGGCTTCAATGCGCTTTTGAAGATTGTGGAGGAGCCGCCGGAGCACCTCATCTTCATTTTTGCGACCACGGAGCCGGAGCGCGTGCTACCGACTATTCGTTCGCGTACGCATCACTACCCGTTCCGGTTGTTGACTCCGCCGGATATGCGCGGGTTGCTTGAGCGTGTGGTCACGGCCGAGGGTGTGCGGGTAGAGCCGGACGTGTATCCGCTGGTCATCCAGGCCGGTGGCGGTTCGCCGCGTGACTCGCTATCGGTTATGGATCAGCTCATTGCCGGTTCCGGCACCGATGGCGTGGATTATGAAACGTCTGCGGCCATTCTCGGTGTCACTGACAGCGTGATCATCACGGATGCGATTGAGGCGCTGGCGGCGGGCGATCGCGCGGCCATGTTTAGCGTGGTCGGGCGTGTGATTATGTCGGGTCAGGATCCGGCTCGGTTCGCCTCGGATCTGCTTGGCCGCGTGCGTGATTTGCTGGTGCTGTCCGCAGTGCCGAATGCGCTGGAGCAGGGCTTGGTGGAGATTCCGGAGAGCCAGATCGACGGTGTCCTGGAGCAGGCGGGAAAGATTCCACCGGCTACACTGACGCGTTTCACGCAGGTGCTCTCTGATGGTCTGCGTCACTTCCGCGGCGTGACGTCGCCGCGCCTGTTGCTGGAGGTCCTCTGTGCGCGCATGCTTCTGCCCGCCACAGAAGATTCCGTGGAGTCGCTGCTTCAGCGCGTAGAGGCGTTGGAGCACGGCAGGCCCGCGCTTGTCGACGGCTCGGGGGCCGCAACCCCCGCAGCGGCACCGGTGTCGTCCGATGCGGCGGGGGCCGATGCTTCGCCGATGCAGGCTGCCCAGCCGAGGCAGTCTGGACAGTCGGCTCGGGAAGCGTGGCGCCAGCGGAATGCCCAGCGTAAGAAGGGGGCACAGACCCAGGGCAGTCGTGCTGGGCAGGCAGCGCCAGCGCAGGCACCGTCGCAACCTCAGCCTCAGCCGGAACCGCAGCCTAAGGTTCAGTCGGAACCCGTTGAGCAGCAATCGGCACCAGCGGCAGCGGTGTCGCAGGAGTCGGTAACTGAGCCGAAGCCTGCACCAGAAGCACCTACTGCGACCGCTGAGCAGCCTGCACAGCCTGAACAGCCTACGCAGGCTACGCCGGCCGAATCAGTTGACCAGTCTCAGCAGACCGAACAACCGCAGCAGCCTGAATCGGCTGAGCAGCCGTTGTCCGAGGAAGAAGCTCAGGCAGAGAAGATTCGTGAGTTCCGTCGGAAGATGGCGGAGCATGCCCGGATTAGCGAGCAGCAGACTCGGGCGCAGCTTGCGCAGGAGCGTGAGCAGCAGACTCGTGAGCGTGAGGGTGAAGGCGGCTCGATGTCGATTGTCGAGGAGGAGCCAGTTGTCTCTTCCTCGCCAACGCACTCTGAACAGCCAACCCAGCCGACTCAGGCCGCACAGTCTGAACAACCAGCCCAGCCCGAGCAATCAGCCGAGTCGGCACGGCCAACTCAGGCCGTCCAGCCCGAGCAGCCTGAACAGCCAACGCAGACTACTCAGTCACCAGAATCGCAGTCGGAACCGCAGGTTCAGCAAGCACCAGAGCCAGCACCGCAACCGGAACCAACACCACAGCCGGAGCCCGAACCTGCACCCGCCGGTATCGAGCAAATCCGCGAGCGCTGGCAGGAGATTCTCGCAGCTGTCGACGGACAGCACGCGTTCCCCATTCGCGTGCTGGCTGAACAGGCAGTGCCACTCGATGTCGAAAATGACAGGCTCATCATCGGGCACAGCACAGGAGCGCTCGCTACCAGGCTAAACACACCGGATTACGCACAGGCACTGTCCGCTGCCGTGAAGCAGGTGACGGGCTTCAACGGCCAGGTGCACTGTGTCGTCGGTACGCGCCCGCGCGCACCTCGTTCAGCAGCTACTGGTGGTGTTGCCGGGGAGGATGATTCGTCGTCAAGAGGTTCGTCCTCGCTGAACGACACCGCCCCTGCACCGACACCCGCAGCGCCAGCACAACCAGAGCCATCTGAGCCCGAGAAGTCGACGCAACCGGAACCGCAGACGCAGCCAGAGCCAGCACCGCGTCCTCAGCGGTCGTCGGCCTACGCATCTGTTGCTGAGCGCCGCGCAAAAATCGAGGCTGCCAAGCGTGCTGCGATGGGGCACCAGGCAGGTCGCGACCAGCCAGCGCAGCCACATCAGCAAAGCCAGCCAAATCAGCCAGCTCAGCCGGCCCAACCGACTCAGCCGAACCCGATCCCGGCCCAACAACAGCAACAGCCGCAACAGCAGCCAAACCAGCCGCAGCCACAGTCGTTCCTGCGCGCGGCGCAGGCCAACGCCCAGGCAAATGCCCAGGCACAGGCCAATCTGGATTCGGGCTTCGGCGGCGTCCCGCTGCCACCAGAGCCCATGGAGGAGTTCGCTCCGCCAGAGGGTACAGAGGGCGCAGGGGGCTACGGTTCGCGCACCCCGTCCAACGCCAACACCACCTACAACCCGGTTTCCCAAAACCCGCAGGACAACAACTACGAAGAGGACACCTCCGAGTATTTCGAGGCCGTGAATGAGGTCGGGTCGCTCGATCACCGTTCGTTAAAGGACGTGGTCATGGAGATGCTGGAAAAGGAGCTGGGAGCCAAACCGCTAGAAGACCGCTAGAGCCGTTAGAATGGGGCGGCGATGCGCGTCGTAAAGCAAGGGCGATGAGCCTTTAAGCATGCGCGTAATTACAAATCAGCACGTAAAAAGCACAATAGTTAGGACAGTTAGTTATGACTCAGCCAGATATGAACGCAATTCTGCAGCAGGCACAGCAGATGCAGGCGCAGCTGCAGGCAGCACAGCAGGAGATCGTCGCCTCTACCATCGTCGGTGAGGCCGGTGGCGGTCTGGTCAAGGTGACTATGCAGGGCTCGGGTGAGGTCACGGACATTGCCATTGATCCGAAGGTCGTAGACCCGGAGGATGTCGACGGGCTGCAGGACCTGGTCCTCGCTGCTTTCCAGGACGCTACCGCTAAGGTGCAGTCGCTGGCGGAGCAGAAGATGGGCCCACTGTCTCAGGGCTTCGACGGTCTCGGTGGCCTCGGTTTCTAAATTAGCTTTTCAGACCAGTAATTGTAGGTAATTATCATTGTTCGAAGGACCACTCCAAGATCTCATTGATGAGTTCTCGCGCCTGCCGGGCATCGGCCCGAAGTCAGCTCAGCGTATCGCTTTCTACCTGATGAAGGCGGAGCCGGAGGACATCGGTCGACTCCAATCCGCGCTGGGGCGGGTGCGCGAGGGTGTGCAATTCTGCCGGGTCTGCGGCAACATTTCGGAAAGCGACGTGTGCCAGTACTGCTCGGACACACGCCGCGACCGCGGTTTGGTGTGCGTCGTGGAAGAGGCGCGCGATATCCAGGCCATCGAGCGCACGGGGGAGTACAACGGTCGCTACCACGTGCTCGGCGGGGCGCTCGATCCGCTCGGCGGCATCGGTCCGAACGAGCTCAATATCCGCACGCTGCTGCAGCGCATCGCAGGCGTGCTTGACGACGTCGACGAGACCCAACCCCCAGAGATCCACGAGGTCATCATCGCGACTGACCCCAACACCGAGGGCGAAGCAACCGCCACCTATTTGGCCCGGCTGCTGCGGGACTTCCCGGATCTTGAGGTCACTCGGTTGGCCTCCGGCATGCCACTCGGCGGCGACTTGGAGTTCGTTGATGAACTCACCTTGTCCCGCGCGCTGACGGGCCGGCTGAAGGTCTAGGCTCGCCAACCGGCCGCGCGCGAAATCACAAAACTAGCGTTCGCTCTTCGGACGCGGCTTGGACAGGATGCGCTCTTCGCGCAGCTTATCCACAACCTCAAGGTCCAGCGGAGCCAAGCTCGACAGGTCCTGGTCGGTCGCGCGGGCCAGCAAAAGATCCGCCAGCTGCGGATTGCGGGCCAACACAGGTCCGTGCAGGTAGGTGCAGATAATCGAGCCCTGCACCGCGCCCTCGACGCCACCGGCCGGTGCGAGTGCAGAAACATCCACTCCCGGAGCAATCCCGGAGTCCGCCTGCTCCACTTCCGGGCCGGAGTTGCCCACGCCACGGACAACACGACCAAGCGGCTTCGCATCGGCCCCGAGGGTCGTGCGACCCATGTGGTTTTCGAAGCCAGTCAGCGGGCTGGCGTCGACGTCGTCAAGCAAACCGTTGGTGGGATCGATGAGCGTGCAGATTTCGCCGATCGCGCGCGTGGGCAGCGAATCGGTGGTGCAGTCGACAAGGCCGAGACCTGCGACGTCGCGTCCGCCCGCGCGGAAAGAATTGCCGAAGATCTGGAAGCCCGCGCAAATCGCGAGGATCTGCTTGCCGGCATCGGCTGCCTTTTTGATGCCGCCGTCGTTGATCAGGTGCTCCACCGCGATGGTCTGCGCGACGTCCTCGCCGCCGCCGACGGTGTAAATATCCAGGTCGGTGGGGACGGCGTCGCCCAGCTTGATCGGGACGATCTCGGCGTCAATCCCACGCATCCGTGCGCGTTGCCGCAGCACCAGCGCATTTCCATCATCGCCGTAGGTGCCCAGCACGTCCGGGAGGATCAGGCCGATAGACAGCTCGCTCATTTACTTTTCCTCCTGTGCTCGTTCGATGTCGCGCTTCAGATCGCGGAAGGCGGTGTAGTTCGCCAGCACCTCAACTCGGGTGACGCTTGACGACGATCCCCGCGCCTCACACGACCGGATCGCCTGCAGCGGATTTGCGACCAACCTCGCATCGATGCCCGCATACAGCAACCGCACCGCGAGGTCAGTTCCGCGTTCGCCCGCGGATAACACATCCATGCCGTCGAAGTCCTCGAAGCGGACATCCCACAGCCAGGACAAGTCTTCGCCGTCAGCGACGTGACCGTTGACCGCGATGACCACTGCATCCGCAGTGCGGTCGACCATGGACAGCGCCTCTTGCCAGCCGGCTGGGTTCTTGGCTAGCAGCATGCGCACGTGCTTCTCGGCGCCCTTGTCATCCCGCACAACCATGGTGGAGTAGCGGCCTGCAACGTTGTCGACGGTCTCGGTGGCCCGGAGGGATTTCTCCAGGTCCGCGCCCATATCGACAGCGCCCGCGATTGCCAAGGTGGCGTTGCCGCGGTTGGCGTTGCCCGGCAGCGTGAGGTTCATGGGCAGGGTGTCGCCAGCAGGCGTGATGACTCCCTCCGCAGTGATGCGGTAGTCCGGCTCTGGGCGCTTGAACTCCGAGCCGTCCGGGAGTGGCTTCACGGCATACCAGTTGTGGCCGTCCTGGATGATGGGGCCGCCGGTGCGCGGGGAGGAGGTGGCATCGTTGGTCCAGCCGCCGCCCGCGGAGACCCAAATAACCTTCTTGGCATCCCACGCAGCCGACGCGATGAGTGGGTCGTCGCAGTTGGCGATGACCGTCGCCTGCGGGTTCGCATCCACCGCAGCGCGGAGTGTGGCCTCAATCTTGTTGATCTCGCCGACGCGGTCGAGCTGGTCGCGGGAAAGGTTCAGCAGCACCAGGACCTGCGGTTTCAGATCATCTGCGATGTGCGGGACGTGCAGCTCATCGACCTCCAGGACCAGGCTGTCCGCATCGGGAGTGGCGAGCAGCGCGGAAATAATCCCCGCGTCCATGTTGTCGCCACCCTCGTTGGTGGCCACGTTGTGGCCAGCGGCGCGCATGGCGGCCGCGAACATGCGGGTGGTGGTGGACTTGCCGTTGGTGCCAGTGATGATCGCGGCCGGGCGTCCCTTGCCGAGGGAGGCCAGAATGCGCGGGTCAATCTTCTGCGCAATCAGGCCACCGATCATGCCGCCCGCGCCGCGGCCGGACTTTCGGGAGGCCCAGGTGGCGGCGTGAGCGGCGGATGTGGCGAACCGTGCGCGCAGGCGGGCGCCGGTGCCGCGCAGGCCACGAGAACTATTCGAGTCGCGGGAGCCACTCGAAGCAGTACCGTGCGGGCTGGCATCCGCGCTATCAGCGGAATGCGATTGCGGAGAGGTGCCATTTGTCATGTGTGTAAATATTACGCGCACGAAAGGGCTAGGCCTAAGAAGCAGGCCTGCGAGGTCTGATGGAGATCTGCTCGTGGCGGGTTTGAAGTCTTCTTAGGACATTCTGGAGACCCGATTGTTGAGGATGATGCGAGCAGGTTGGTTTTCGGGAGGTAGGCGGTCATGCGGTGGAAGAAAGGCAGGAAGGAAAGAGATTGTCGAGGTGAGAAAGCGTATTTGAGGAAACACATGCAAGCCCTGAATCAAAAAGGAGTTGTTCTGATTCAGTCGTTGTCCTATACTCGCCACTAGGAGACAAGGGGGAAGAAGAATGGCTAGCACAGAAAGCAACTTCTTCGGTGCGCGCTTGCGTCAGATGCGCACAGATCGTGGCATGACCACACGTGATTTGGCTGACGCCACTGATGGTGTGGTGTCGCAATCTGCAGTTAGTCGCCTGGAAAATGGCAAGGCGGCTTTCTCTCTTGAGCAGGTGATGGCGCTTTCATGGGCTCTTGGTGTGCCTCTGGATGAACTTGTGGAGGAAAACCCGGTCAGCCAGCGTGTGCAGGCGGTGGCTCGCACTTCACAGGATGACGCGAGTGTTAAGGAAGCGCAGAAGATGCTTTTGCCCTACTTGCAGCTTCGAGTGCTGCTAACTCAAAATTAAGGAGGGCTCCCCATGTGCAGTGCGAGCAAGGAGGGGCTCGACCTTGCTAAAGGGTTCCGCAAGAAGCACGGCCTAGGAAATGATCCAATCGCTGACATCACTGACTTTATGCAGTTGGTTGATGCAGATTTTATGATTCTGGATTTGCCAGCCAATGTTGATGCACTTGCTTTGCGTGACCCTGTGACGAGAGCGACGGTCATTGGAATTGCGCAGTCATCCGTTCCTTATCGTCAGCGGTTTACCGTTGCGCATGAAATTGGGCATTTTATTTCCGATGATTTCGAGTCGTCGAGAATAGTTGCAGATGATGAGTGCCCTGAGCCTGGAATATACGTCTGCGGCAAGCGTGATCATCAGGAAGTTCGTGCTGATACCTTTGCTCGTAATGTGCTCTGCCCAACTGATGGACTGAAAAAGGACCAAAAACTCGGTGATCTTATCGGTGGCGGTGACGTCCTTGCTGCGTTGTCCCATGTCGTTCGCAAGTATCAAATTTCGCCAGGGGTGGCACTTATTCAGATGAGGCACGCTGACCTCATTAGCGAAAAACAATCAGACGAACTCAAAGGAGTATCAGCCCCCACTCTGGCTGCCCGGTATGGCTGGAAAGCTGACTACGACCGTGCGGTAAAGGTCTCCGCACTGGCGCAACCATCGGCGCGGTTGGTGAAAGACGTCTATCGCGCTTACGAACAGGGGATAGTCGACCTTCCGAGCATCGCTTTTGCTGAAATGAGCAGTGTCGACGAGGTGAAAGAACAGATAAGTGCATCGCAGTCACAGTTACAGCCATTGATGCATGATGTGAATGCACAGGATCAGGACGTGGCTGACACGGAAGCAAATCCCTTCGCGGAACTGGACGCTTTCTTCGGCGATGGTCCCGATAGTTCAGAAAGCACCCAATAGACGATGGCCGGTCACCTCTTAGTAGCTGATACAAGCGTACTTCTTAATTTCGTGTGTTCGAAGAATCACCAGTATTTGCTCGACTTCGCAGGCAATAAAACCATCAGCATTCCGGGCGCAGTCAAAACCGAGTCAGTTGTTAGTCTCATCCTTCACTGCGTCCGGCGACATCTCTCCAACCAGTCGCAGAAATGCCTCATCGGAAACAATCGGAATGTCCTTCCGGTGGGCATGCATGGCCTTGCCCGTCAGTTGATCCGGCGTCACATCCGCAGGCCGGTTACACACCAGCACCGACGATTCCCGCGTGACCTTCTCCGAGTACGCGAGCCCAGCTCGCACACCTGCCGCGATCAGCTCATCCGGGTCCAGCGACACCTCTGGCGCCACGACGAACTCCATGCCCGTCGCGAGCTTCCGTCCCGGCGTATAACGGCCGGGGTTCTCCACGGGGCGCGGCGCTTCCATCGCGTCGACACGCACTGCCGAGCGCTGCAGGCCCACAATATCCTCGCGTAGCTGGTCAGGCGTGTACATGTTCAGGGTTGTACCCTCATCGAGCCCGCCCTGTGCGCGGAAGAGCGCAAGCGTGGTGGTGACGTCATCCAATGTCCGCACGCGCTCCGGCACCGAGATGCCAGCAATCGATGCCTCAGGCGAAGGCACATCGAGGCCGTAGGCGCGCGCGACGGCGCGCAGGCGTGCGTCGTCAAGCCGTTTGCCCTGGCGACGCGCCGTTTCCAACGTATCGGCAATCCGTGCGGGCGCTGGAATCCGCGCGACACGAGTACGTGTACGACGACGTCCCCGCTTGTTCCGCGCGGAGCGCTCACGATTCGCTTGACGACGGGCCCTCTTAGCCTCGGCGACTATAAAACCCCAGACCAGCGGCGCATTATGAGCAACCAGCGTGCGCCCATCGAGCGCGTGCGCGAGCTTGGCCTGGATCACCCCGAACCTCGGAGCCCCCTCGAAGTCCGCGGGCTCGAGGCCGTGGAGGTGTGTCGGGCCGGGGTCTTCGGTGGGATCGATGACGACATGCCAGGTGTCCACGATGTTGCCGCTGCTGTCGGCGGTGGACACTCCCAGACTGACCAGTCGAGACGTCTTGGGATGGATGCCCGTGGCCTGGATGGACACGATTGCGTAAGGAGCGTCCTCCGCCGACGAGAACTGTTTGTGCTCGTCAGCGGCCTTTGTTGCGGCGGTCTCGGTTGTGGTCGGGATGGTTGCGGTTGCGCTGGTCGTGGCTGTGTCGGTTGTGGCTGCGCCAGTTGGGGCTGCGTCCGCTGTGGTGGAAGCCGGTGCAGGAGGTGGCGTTTTCGCGTTCGCTCCCGACGCGCGTTGAGAACGGCGACGATTCCGCCGCCTCCTCTTCGTTTTAGAAGAGGCCCCAGTCGCTTTGCGCTCCTCGCGCGCCGATTCAGTCATGCCTCAAGACTAGCGGGTGCTCTCACCCGCAGAGAAAGTGACTAGGCTTATGACACTTTGAGCACAAATTTCGCCACGAAAGTGTCATAAACCGGGTCAGTAACTTGGGCACTATCTCGGCTTCAAGCTCAGAAGGACCGGGGGCCGGACACACGGGTCCCATAGATTACGCAAGACACACAAGTCCCAAAGCTTCTCCCCCGAGGGGTGCTCAGCCGAAAAGGAATGGAACCGTAAGGACGATTTCCGCGCCTTATTAAATAGGGGCCATAAACAGAGCCACAAACCAAGGCCACGAAATAGAGCCACAAAACAGCGCCACAAAAATAGGGACGAAATAACAACCACGGGGCAATAACCATAGGGGCGGGGGAGAAGTGAGCAACAAGAAACGCAAGCAACTGGTGGCGGACCAGTTTGGAATCATTAGGCCGGATGACCAGCCGGGGAATGGATATCGCGAGGTTGCAAAGCAAGCGCGGGCCGGTTATCTGGAGCGGCTTTGCCGAGGTCACTATGTAGCCGCGCACGCCTGGGAAGGGCTCCACCGCGAGAAACGCCTGGCTATTACTGCTTTGGCGGTGGTCTCCGAGACGTCGTCAGGCGTTATTTCGGGAGCTGCAGCGCTGGCCTTGCACGGTTCGTGGGTGCTGGTGCGCGATGCGAAGATTGTGGTGGTTGGCGGGAGCCAGCAGTTCCACGGCACCGACTACTGCATGCGCCTGCGCTCGGAGATCCATCTGGACCACACGCAGGGGCTCGCGGACCGGCGGGTCGCGGTGCTCGCGCGTGCGGCCTTCGATGAGTGCCGCGTCCGGTTCAGGCAGAAGGGGCCGGAGTCCGTGTCGTGGCGGGCGGCGGTGTTGGCTGTCGAAGGTGCGCTGCGGCATGGCACCACGCGCAATCAGCTGGAGGAGCTCCCGGCGCATTATCCCAGCGTGCGGGGCCAAGAGCTGTTTCACCGTGCGCTTGCAGTCTGTCATGGTCGCTGCGAAACGCCCGGTGAGGCGATGACTAAAGCCGCGCTTCTGGAGCTCGGTCTGAAGTTCCACGAGCAAGCCGAAGTCTGGACCCGCGGCACCAGCCACGTGCCACCGCATTTTCTCGCTCGCGTGGATTTTTATATCCCCGACCTGCTGCTTGTCGTGGAGTTCGACGGCCACATCAAGTATTCGGCGAGCGAGGTTGCTCCGACGCCCACGGCTCAGTCTGAGCTGCTCACGCGGGAGACCTACCGCGAGCGTTCACTGCGCGCAACGGGGCTGGATGTCGCGCGGGTGGTGTGGAAAGAGGTGGAATTGCACGCACTTCGCTTATCGACGCTCCGTTCAATCCTCATTGAGCGCGAACGCGTCGTAGCCGCAGGTGGGGTGACTTTCCGCGCGGATGTGCGCAATGCCGGCCCGTTGATTGGGTAATTGGGGAGTTGGGTCGGGTCACTAGGTATCTGGGCCCAACCCCAATAAACCCAGCCCAAAAAGAAACTGACTAGGTTTATGACACTTTGAGCAAAATTTTTGCCACGAAAGTGTCATAAACCTAGTCAGTAACTATGTGGAGCGGAGGGCTGTGACGCTGAAGGCCAGCGCCACAGTCTCACAGCGCCACTGCCGGCCCTCCCTCCCCAGCGCGACACGATTTAAGGACTTAAGCCAGTGCGCGGTTGACAGCGCTGGTGACTGCCTTCAGCGATGCGTAGGTGATGGAACCAGCGATGCCGGAGCCCCAGACCTTGGTGCCGTTGACATCTGCGAGGACGTAGGCCGCAGCCTCGGCGTCGTCACCTGCGGTGCGAGCGTGCTGGACGTACTCCTGAACCTCGACGTTGATGCCGAGCTTCTCCAGAGCGTTGGCGTAAGCGGCCAGCGGGCCGTTGCCGACGCCCTCAACGGTCTGCTCCTTGCCCTCGTAGACGATGTGAGCCTTAATCTTGGTGGCATCCGACTCGTTCTGAGCTGCATCGACAGTCAGGGCAATCTGCTCGAGTGGAGCCTCGCGGTCCAGGTACTCACCTGCGAAGATGTCCCAAATCGCCTTGGAGTTGACCTCGCCGCCCTCGGCGTCGGTGACTGCCTGCACGACGGAGGAGAACTCGACCTGCATGGAGCGTGGCAGGTTCATGCCGTGGTCCGTCTTCATGATGTAGGCCACGCCGCCCTTGCCAGACTGGGAGTTTACGCGAATAACGGCCTCGTAAGAACGACCAACGTCCTTCGGGTCGATGGGCAGGTAAGGAACCTCCCAGGTCACCGCGCGCAGGTCCTCGTCGGAAAGCTCCTTGACAGCAGCGCCCGGGCGGACCTTGTCTGCCATTGCGTCGAGGCCCTTGTTCACTGCGTCCTGGTGCGAGCCGGAGAAAGCGGTGAAGACCAGGTCGCCGCCGTACGGGTGGCGCTCCGGAACGCGCAGCTGGTTGCAGTACTCGACGGTACGGCGGATCAAGTCGATGTCGGAGAAATCAATCTGCGGGTCGACACCCTGGGTCAGCATGTTCAAGCCCAGGGTGACCAGGCAGACGTTACCGGTGCGCTCGCCGTTGCCGAAGAGGCAGCCCTCGATGCGGTCGGCGCCGGCCATGTAGCCCAGCTCGGCGGTGGCGATGCCGGTACCACGGTCGTTGTGCGGGTGCAGCGACAGAATGATGGAGTCGCGGCGGTTGAGGTTGCGGTGCATCCACTCGATGGAGTCTGCGTAGACGTTCGGAGTGATCATCTCCACGGTCGACGGCAGGTTGATGATGATTGGGTTCTCCGGCGTCGGGTCGATGACATCAACCACGGCGTCGACAACTTCCTTGGCGTACTCAACCTCGGTGCCGGTGTAGGACTCCGGCGAGTACTCCCAACGCCAGTTGGTGTCCGGGTAGTCCTTCGCGATGGTCTTAATCAGCTCCGCGGCGTCGGTGGCAATCTTCTTGATTGCGTCCTTGTCCTTACGGAACACAACATCGCGCTGCAGGATTGAGGTGGAGTTGTAGAAGTGAACGATGACGTTCTTAGCTCCAGCGCACGCCTCGAAGGTGCGGCGGATCAGGTGCTCGCGAGCCTGAACCAGAACCTGGATGGTGACGTCGTCCGGGATCATGTTCTTCTCAATGATCTCGCGCACGAAGTTGTAATCGGTCTGGGAAGCGGACGGGAATCCGACCTCAATTTCCTTGTAGCCCATCTGAACCAGCAGCTCGAACATCCGGCGCTTGCGCTCCGGGCTCATCGGATCAATCAGCGCCTGGTTGCCATCGCGCAGGTCGACGGCACACCAAACCGGTGCCTTAGTAATGCGCTTGTCCGGCCAGGTGCGGTCCTTCAGCTGGAAGTCCTGAACTTCGTGGTCGTAAGGCAGGTAGCGGTTGGTTGCCATCTGGGAGTTGCGCTGCTTATTCCAAGCAGGCTGGCCTTCCGGAATCTCGCCAGCAGGAGTGGAGATTACAGAAGGGGCGGAAATAAAAGCGTCGGAGGGGGTCATGTTGAGGGCCTTTCTAATTCGGACTTTTCTTGTAGGCCGGCACAACTAACCCCGCGACGGGGAGCCGGCCTTAAATCCAAGCCCCGCCGCGGCATAGAAGTAGTAGTCCGCGTTGCATGTGATGTACCTTACCCCTTTGTTTATATGATTTTCATCATTCGGGGGTTTTAGTGGGGGAAATGTCCTCGGGTTTCTGTGTCGTAAGGGTTCTGCGCCGTGGGGCTCCGTGCAGTGAAAGGCGTTGCCGACGGCCCCGCACCCGACTCACCCCGCCCAGTCCGCCTGCTCATCGCGCTCAGTGCGCCCACTCATCCCACTAACCCCGCCCACTCATCCCGCCCAGCTCAGCCATCCACTCCGCTCACCCCGCCCATCGATAGTTCTAAAACTAGTACCAATGTATTTAGCGGATTAAAGATGATAGCGTCCTTAAGGTGCAAACTAGCTGGTCTATTCTGAAGCGAGACTTGCGCCGTCTCCGCAATAGCCCAAGAGTGTGGGTGATCATCATCGGCGTGATGATCACCCCTGCCTTGTATTCCTGGTTCAACATCCCGGGCTTCTGGGATCCGTACGAGCACACCGAGAACATCGGCGTGGCAATTGTGAATGAGGACAAGGGCGCGAGTTCCTCGGTTACCGGAAGCCTCAATATCGGTAACCAGGTAGTCAAACAACTAAAAGAAAATCATGAACTGGGCTGGCAGTTCCCCGATGCCGAGAAGGCAGACCGAGATCTAAAGCGCGGCAAGGTCTACGCCGAAATCACCATTCCGCCGAATTTCTCGCAGGAAATGGTTGATCTGATTCAGGGGCAGGGGCATCCAGCAAAGCTGAAATACCGCGCTAACCAGAAGATCAACGCAATCTCGCCGCACATCACGGCGCAGGGCGCATCCGGTATGGATGGTCAAATTTCCGCTTCCTTTAATAAGGAGATTGCGAAGGCGGTCACCGAGCAGGTCAAGGAAGCTGGCGGCCTGCTGCAGGGTCGGTTCGATGCGGCCCGTCTCAATTCCGCTGATGCTTTCCAGGATGTTGCTGATGCGGTTGCCAATAGCCGCGATGAAGTCGGCGCTATCCAGGAGCAGATTGGCGATCTGCAGCCGACGATTGCGCAGATCAAGAAAACTCTTGGCAGCGTAGATACGGCCCTCGATGACGCCCAGGATGCGTTGACGCAGGTGCAGGCGATTACTAGTGAGCTCAACAATGAGGTCCTGAATTTCTCCGCGGATCTCAACGACGCCTACCTGCAGGGCAGTACCGCCCTGGTAGAGGGCACCGGTAACGCCAATGCCGCGATCGGCGCGATGACCGGCAATCTGCAGGGCGCAATTTCTCGTTCGGATTCCGCGACGGCTGCGGCGGAGGACATCGTCAACCAGGCGGATCAGGTCATTGGCGGCCTGAATTCCCTGTTGGATGCCAGCCCGCTAAACGGCCCGGATAAACAGGCAATCCAGCGCACCATCGATGCGCTCGACGAGAGTAACGCGACCAATAAAGAGCTGGTGGAGGGTCTGAAGAATGTCTCTGGCTCGGCGCAGGGAACTCTCGACTCCCTCAACGCCACCAGCGAGGCGTTGGCGCAGGCCACTAAGGACGGCAAGGCTGCCTCGGATCAGATCCGCCAGGCTTCCCAGGACGCACTCCCGCAGTTGAGCACGGCGCTTAATCAGCTCAACGCGCGCGTGGGTTCGTACGCGGCGGCGCTTGGCGCGCAAAAGGACACCGTCCAGGAAACGTCCGCGCTTCTCGACGCTACGAGTGGGCAGCTTTCCGCTGCGGATCAGGTCCTCGAGAGCTTCAAGGCTGACCTTGATGGCGTACGCGATGGCCTGGAAACCGCGCGTCTCGATGTTCTTACCCTGGGTACCACCGAAGAGCGCGAAGCCATGAACATGGTCAATGACCTCGACCCCGAGGGAATTTCGCAGTTCCTGAGCGATCCGGCCGAGATCCAGACTGAGGCCGTGTTCCCGGTGGATCACTACGGCTCGGGTATGGCGGCGCTGTTTACTAACCTGTCGTTGTGGATTGGTGCGTTCATCCTGATTGTGATTTTCCGCGTGGAAGTTGATGCGGAAGGTTTCAAGGAAATCACGGTCGGCCAGGCGTACATGGGCCGCACCTTGCTGCTGGGCATCATCGCTATTTTCCAGGCGCTGATTGTCTCCATCGGTGACATTGTCATTGGTGTGCAGAATGTCAGCGCGGTTGCGTTCGTCCTCACCTGTGTCGTGGTGGAGTTGTGTTATCTCGCCATTATTTACAGTATGGTGGCGGCATTTGGCCACGTGGGACGCGGTATCGCCGTGGTGCTCGCGTTTATTCAAATCCCTGGTGCCGCCGGTCTCTATCCAATTGAGATGACTCCGGACTTCTTCCAGGCACTGAATCCGTTCTTGCCGTTGACCTACGGTATTGATGCTCTCCGCGAGACAATTGGTGGTTTTTACTCCAATTACTACCTGAAGAACATGCTCACCTTGATGGTCATGGCAGTGGTCGCCTACGTGGTTGGCTACTGGCTGCGCCGCAGCCTGTCTTCGGTCAACGTCTTGGTTAACCACCAGCTTGAAGAGGGCGGTCTGGTCAACAACGAAGAAGTCCACCTGGTCGGTAGTGGGTACAAGCTCAGTGACCTTGTCTTTGCGCTGCGTAACCGCGAAGAGTACCAGACGCGAGTCGATGAGCGGATGGAGAACCTGCGTGGCAGCTACACGCTGTTCATGCGCATTGCCATTGGTGTCGCAGTGGTCGCCCTTGTGGTGCTGGGTATTCTGGCCCGCAACTACCCGGATCAGAAGGCCCTGTTCTTCGGTCTAGCCTGCCTGTTTGTGCTGCTCTGTGTCGGCTATGTCGCTGTTCGTGAGTACGTCAAGCAGTCTGTGATTCACGCCCAGGAGCTCAGCGAGCTGTCGGAGGAAGAGCTGCGTGCCTACATGGAGCACCAGACTTCCCATCCGCATGCGTACTCGTTGGAAAATGCTGGCGATACGTTTGAGCCACAGACGAAGGTGTCGTCGGCAAGCGTGAAGACTTCCCCAGAAGGTGAAGCCTAATGAGAAACGTTCTTGAAATTGTGCGGAACGACTTTCGGGTGATCCGCCAGAACACGATGACCGGCATCATGGTTTTCGGTCTGGTGCTGATTCCGCTGCTGTTCACCTGCTTTAACGTGCTGGCCAGCTGGGAGCCGTTTGAGAACACCGAGAAGCTGAAGATTGCGGTCGCCAGTAATGACCGTGGCCATCGCACGGATATCGGTGCGATTGACCTCAACTTGGGCAATGAGGTGCTGTCGAAGCTGAGCCGTAATCACGACATTGACTGGCGGATTACGGATTCCGATGACGCCATCGATGGCACCAAGTCCGGTGATTACTACGCGGCAATCGTGCTTCCGGAGAACTTCAGTACCGAACTGATGACCTTCTACGTCCGCGGTACCAAGGCGCCGAAGCTGACGCTCTATACGAATGAGAAGAAGAACGCGCTGTCGTCGATCATTACGGGCAAGGGCGCGAGTGGCGTTATTCAGGAAATCGATAAGAACTTTACGCAGGTCGTCGCCAGCGTTGGTTTGGGCGCAATCACCTCGCTGGATGAGTACCTGGACACCTCCGACTCCAAGCAGGCACTGACGCGCGTGCAAAACCGCGTTGATGACACCGCCGCGCGGCTGCGCACCGGGGCGCAGACTGCTCGTTCGCTGTCCACGCTGGTGGAGACCACCGTGCCGCTGGTGGAGACCGCGGATTCCATCTTGGAAAACGCTGGCGCACGGATGGACATTCTGCGCAACGGTTCGGGTGACGGCAACGTCGCCGGCGATCTGGAGGCCGCGGTCGGCAATGTCCGCGACTCTGTCAGTACGGCGCTCGATGCAACGCAGGCGAGCTACGAAGGCGTGCGCGACCGTGTCAACGAGCTTGTCGACGGCACCCAGGCCACCAGTGGCGCCACCGCGGATACCTTTGATGCGATGGCGGCCAAGTTCGGCCAGCAGGCCGACGGCCTGACTGCGATGCGCGACCGCCTGGAAGACACCGTGGGGGCAGTGGTTCCGGGTGTCGCTAAGCCGGGCTATGACCGCGCAATCTCCGACTTGAACACCTCAATCGCTCGCACCCGCGGCCTGCAGGAGAGTTTCTCCGCCGTGGCGGCGGATTTGCGTGGTGGCCGGGATACGGGATCGTCGATAAGCCAGGCGAAGGACGCTTTCACGGCTGCGATTGCCGCTGTGGAAAATGCCAAGAACTCCTACGAGCAGAACCTGCGCCCGCAGATTGACGCGCTGTCGGAGCCGGTGTCGCGACTGAGCAATGACATCGAGGTCATTGGCGAGGACATTCGTGGCATCCGCGGTACGCTTTCTGGTTCGCCGGTGGATACGCTGCGTAAGACCAGCGCTGCCACGATGGGCTTGAGCAACCGCTTTGATGATCTGGCCGCTCGCTTCGACGAGATCCACAACGCGCTGGAAGAGGCGAAGGACACCGGTGACCTCTCTCGGATTGCTGACGCCATCGGTGATGATCCAAGTGCCCTGGCAGCGCAGTTGGCCGCGCCGGTGCAGGTCGAGGAAGACCCCGTCTTCCCAGTCCAGAGCTTCGGTGCGGGCATGGCGCCGTTCTATGCGACGCTCGCACTGTGGATTGGTGCGCTGCTGTCGTCAGTGCTGATTCGCACCACGGTGCGTAGCCGCGGCGCTCAGAAGGTCGGCGATGAGGTCGGTGCAGATGAGGTCGAGGCTGCGGTCGATGAGGCGCAGAGCGATGAGACGCTCGATGATGCGCAGAGCGATGCAGCCGCTGAGGTCGGCGATGATGCTGACGCCGAGGCCGACGAGACCAGCGACGAGCAAATCACCGCTGCCCAGACCGATGACTACACCCGCGCCGAGAAGTACTTCGGCCGGTTCGCCACCTTCGCCACCGTAGGCCTGGTTCAGGCCACGCTGATGGTGCTGGGACTCCAGGTGTACGTGGGCATCGATCCCGCACACCGATTCCTGATGCTGCTGGCCGGCTGGATGATCTCGCTGGTGTTCATGATGATCGTCTTCTCGTTCGTCTTCACCTTCGACAACGCCGGCAAGGCCATCTGCGTACTGTTGCTGGTGATGCAGGTCTCGGCTGCAGGTGGCGCGTATCCGCTGCCACTGGTGCCACAGTGGGTTCAGAACATCAGTCCTTGGTTGCCGGGCACCTACGCGGTTGATATCTTCCGCAGCTCCATCGCCGGTATCTACGAGGCTGACTACTGGAAGCTAATGTTCATGTTGGCGCTGTTCATCATCCCGTCGCTGATCCTGGCACTGGGTCTCCAGCGCATCTTTGAAAAGGGAATCAACGACATCAAGAACGCAATCGGGGAGACGAAGGTGATGGCCACCTCGTAAGGAGGCCTAATCCTCCGCTTCGTCGCTCTCGCGCTCGGCCTCCGGCTCGCCCTTGCCGTCGCGCGAGAGCTTCCGCAGCCACCAAATCAGCAGCGCAATAATCATCGCCGCTGCCGCCAGGATGGCCCACATCCACCACTGCCACTGCGAACCGCTGCCGTCGAACACGGACTCCTCGTCAGGATCCATCGGCACCTGGTGCCCCGTCACCAGCAGTCGGTGCGTGTTAATGCCGTAAGGCGTGCACGTAATCAGGGTGATCAGGTCTTCTCCGGGGGCGCGTCGTAAAGCATCGGTTTCATCCGGCTTTACGACGGCTACGTCGTGGACCTCATACTTCAACTTGTGCCCCGCGACCGCGATGTAGAACGCGTCGCCCTTCTTGACCTTGTCGAGGTTGTCCCACAGCGTCGCATTTTGCAGCCCCGTATGCGCCGACAGCGACGCGTGACGACCTTCACCCTCGCCCACGCCGCCGACCGGGAAGTCGGTGCCGTAGAGGTGACCGACACCGCGCGAAAGCGACTTTTCCGACGTGCCGTGGAAAATGGGCAGGTCAGAGTTGATGGACGGGATGACGATGCGGCCGAGTGCGTCGGTCTCGGCAAGCACGTCGAGGTAGTGGCGGTAGCGCTGGTACTCCGGGGAAGACTCGTCATCGGAGGTGGTCCAGGCGTCGCCGGGATTGATCTCTCCGAGGCTGGCGTTGTACTCGTGGGCCTCGTTCCAGGCGGTGTCCAAGACCTCAGGAGGAGCGGATTTCTCCAGCTTGGAGTACTCATCTGCGGCGCGGGCCTGCAGGAAATTATTCCACTGCGTTGCGACAACCGGGTACAGCAGCACTCCCAAACCACCAATGATCAACAGCAGAGCGATGATGGTGTTCGAGTTGAGCTTCTTGCCCTTTTGGGGCTTTGCTTGGGGTTTGGATGCGGCGCTGGCGTTGGTATCGCTTGCGCGTTCGGACTTCCGCTCAGATGTCGGTTTAGATGCCCGCTTGGAATGGGAATGACGCCCCATCGAGTCCTACCTTTGGTGACCTTGTGCATAGCGGCCACGGGGTCTTTCTCACCAGGGATAGTTCCCGGTCAGGGGATAGCCAGGCCGACAAATCGCTAACGACTTAATAAGTGCAAATACCAATGTAGGTGATGCGGCCCGGGAGAGTTGAACTCTACTTACCGCGCTGCGGCATCGGTGGAATCTGTGGTGGTGTTTGCGGTGCTTGTGGTGTCGGTGTTTGCGGAGCTTGGGACGCTTGTGGAGGCTGTGGCGGTGGCTTCTGCCGGCCGAGCTGCCAGGGCAATAGTGGCAGAAATCATGGTTGCCAGTGCGATAAACAGCGCCACCCACTGCACACCAACTGCCTGGAAGCGCTCACCAAGAACGATGTATCCCAAGCTGAAGGCAACAATCGGCTCCACGACGGTCATAGCTGGCAGCGAAGCCTGCAACGGTCCCGCGTTAAAAGCCGCCTGCTGCAGGCCGACGCCAATAACCGCCAGTGCCACCAGCAGCCAGAGTTCCCAAGAGAGCAGGAGCTGGACGAGTCCGTCGTTGACATAGGTATCGACCACCGACTTAGATAGCAGCGCGACGAAGCCGTACAGCCAGCCGGTTGCCGTGCCGAGCAGCAGGGCCTTCGGGTTCTGGCGTAGCACTCCGCGCTGTTTCGTGTCTGAGGCGCTACCCGTGCTGTTGTCGGTGCTGGAGCGGTCTGCGATGGCTGGGCTGTCACCTGCGTTGGAGCCGCTACCTGTGCCGGTATTGGGCCACTGAACTGCAGCGGCGTACAGTCCGCAGGTGACCACGCCACCGACGGCGAGAGCCCATCCCCACAGGTAGGTGGGGATATCGGTGGAGCCGGCAGTCGGCTTGCCGAGCAACACCAGCGTCGCCACCGCAAAAGTAAGCGCCACGGACCAAATCATCTCTGACCGCGAAATCCGCCGACCATTGACCTTCGCCGCCAGTGGGAGCGTGAGCATCAGCTTCATGACCAGCAACGGCTGCACCAGGAGCAACGTGCCAAATGCCAACGCTGCGACCTGAAATACATACCCGGCAATCGCCAGGCCCGATCCCAGCCACCAGCGCGGCAGCTTCAGGGTCTTCGCCACTCCGCGCAGTGTGCTGGTGCCCTCTTCCAGTGTTCCGGAGAGGTTGTGGCGGATGACGGTTCCCCACGCGATGCTGAGTGCGGATAGCAGTGCCAGTATCGCAGCGAGAAGGTCATTGTTCACGTAGGGAATGCTAGGCATGCAACACTTGTCATGTCCACTTCGCAGGGGTTGAGCGGGGCAGTGTTTGGTGCCCGCAGCGCCTCGGGGATTAGCTGGCGGATTAGTTGGCTCGGCAAAGAAGCTGACTGAGCCCGGGAGTTCGGGAGTGAAACTGACTGAGCCCGGAGTTCGGGAGTGAAACTGACTGAGCCCGGAGTTCCTGGCACAGTACCGAGAGTTACTGACCTAGTTTATGTCAGTTTTGACAAGTTTCAGGGCAGATTTTTGTCATAAACTCAATCAGTTTCACATTTGCAGCCCGCTGGGAGTGCGCCGCAGCCCGCAGCTGCGCCCGATTCACACCCAACCCACAGCCCAAGCACCCCAAACGCCCCAGCCGACACACTCTCAACGCGCAGCCGCGCTCACCCCACGCCCAAACACACCGCAAACCCACGCCCAAACACCCTACAAAGCCTTACGCAACCCTCCACAGCCCTCCATGTAGCCACTGCGAGATACGTTTTGGTAACCCGCTATGTAATTGCGAATGCAACTCAAGTAAATTGAGTCAATAATAGTTACGTGCATATAGTTGCCTAGTTTTTGGAGGTTGCCGACCATGGCACTGGTTGTGCAAAAGTACGGTGGTTCATCCCTGGAGAGCGCCGAACGCATTCGTCGTGTTGCAGAACGAATTGTGGAAACCAAAAAGCAGGGCAATGATGTCGTGGTTGTCTGCTCGGCAATGGGCGACACCACCGATGAGCTTCTGGACCTCGCTGAGCAGGTCAACCCGGTCCCGCCGGGGCGCGAGATGGATATGCTCCTGACCGCCGGTGAGCGTATTTCCAATGCGCTGGTCGCTATGGCGATTGCAAGCTTCGGTGCCTCGGCTCGGTCTTTCACCGGTTCGCAGGCCGGCGTGATCACTACGGAGCGTCACGGTAACGCCCGCATTATCGAGGTCACCCCGGGCCGCGTTCGAGAGGCTCTCGATGAGGGCCATATTTGTCTGGTCGCGGGTTTCCAGGGTGTGAACCGTGAGACCAAGGACGTCACTACGCTTGGCCGTGGCGGCTCGGATACCACTGCGGTCGCGCTCGCGGCAGCTCTGGAGGCAGACGTCTGCGAGATTTACTCCGACGTGGATGGCGTGTACACCGCAGACCCGCGCATTGTGCCGGACGCACAGCGTTTGGACAACATTTCCTTCGAGGAGATGCTGGAGATGGCTGCGGTTGGCGCGAAGATTTTGCAGCTGCGAAGTGTCGAATACGCCCGCGCGTTTAATGTTCCGTTGCGTGTGCGTTCGTCGTATAGCAATGAACTTGGCACCCTTGTTGATGGATCGATGGAGGATATTCCTGTGGAAGAAGCAGTGTTGACCGGTGTGGCGCATGACCGCTCCGAGGCGAAGGTGACCGTGCTGGGCATTCCGGATGATCCGGGCCAGGCGGCGAAGATGTTCCGCGCGGTTGCGGATGCGGAGATCAACATCGATATGGTGCTGCAGAACGTCTCCACCATCGCTGATAACCGCACCGACATCACTTTCACGTGCCCGCGCGAGGACGCTCCGAAGGCCATGGCGCTGCTGAAGAAGCTGCAGGCGGACAACGACTGGAAGGACGTGCTTTACGACGATCACGTGGGCAAGGTGTCCTTGGTTGGTGCTGGCATGAAGTCGCACCCAGGTGTCACGGCAACCTTCTGTGAGGCACTGGCTGACATCGACGTCAACATCGACCTGATCTCCACCTCTGAGATCCGCATCTCGGTGCTGGTTAATGACCAGGATGTCGATAAGTCTGTGAAGGCTCTGCACGACGCTTTCAATCTCGGTGGCGACACCGAGGCTGTTGTTTACGCTGGTACGGGTCGCTAAGGAGTTCTCATGACCACGATTGCTGTTGTTGGTGCCACTGGCCAAGTTGGCCGTGTGATGCGCACGCTGCTGGCGGAGCGTAACTTCCCGGCGGACAAGGTTCGTTTCTTCGCTTCTGCTCGCAGTGCGGGCAAGGAGCTGGATTTCCGCGGCGAGAAGATTGTCGTCGAGGATGTCGCGGCCACTTCCGATGAAGATCTGAAGGGCATCGACATTGCTGTGTTCTCTGCGGGTGGCACGCTGTCGAAGGAGCAGGCTCCGCGTTTTGCTGCCGCTGGCGCTGTTGTTGTTGATAACTCGTCGGCGTGGCGTAAGGATCCGGAGGTCCCGCTGGTGGTCTCCGAGGTTAACCCGGATGCTTTGCAGGACATTCCGAAGGGTATTGTCGCCAACCCGAACTGCACGACCATGGCGGCAATGCCTGTGCTCAAGCCGCTTCACGACGAAGCCGGGTTGCAGCGTCTCCGCGTTGCGTCCTACCAGGCCGTTTCGGGCTCTGGCCTTGCAGGCGTGAAGGCGCTGGCTGGCCAGGTGCGCGAGAACATCGACAACCTGGAGCAGCTGACCACCAATGGTTCGGCACTGGCTGCGGAGGACTTTGGTCCGTATGTCGCCCCGATTGCTTTCAACGCGCTGCCGGTGGCTGGAAACTTTGTTGATGACGGTTCGCTGGAGACTGATGAGGAGCAGAAGCTCCGCAATGAGTCCCGCAAGATTCTGTCTATCCCCGAGCTGGCTGTTGCTGGTACTTGTGTGCGCGTTCCGGTGTTCACTGGCCACACGCTGGTGATTCACGCTGAGTTTGAGAATGCTCTGTCCGTAGAGAAGGCAACCGAGCTGCTGGAGTCCGCGCCGGGCGTGAAGGTCGTCGACGTTCCGAATCCGCTTGCCGCCGCTGGTGTGGATGAGTCCCTGGTGGGTCGTATCCGTGTCGATCAGTCGGTTCCGGAGGGGCGTGGCCTGGTGCTGGTTGTCTCTGGCGACAATCTGCGTAAGGGCGCTGCTCTGAATACCATCCAGATTGCGGAGTTGTTGGTCGCTGACCAGTAGTTGAGCGCAGTACTTAAAAGCGCAAAAAGTTAAGCCTCGGCACTTAGCGAACTTCGTGCTCTCAATGACAACTACTCCCCACTAGTCGGTAACTGATTTCTCAGTCCAACTAATGGGGAGCAGTTCACATTTGTTGCGGTAGGGGGCCTATTTTTTCTTATTGACGCCCACGCTTTCCGCTTGGCTGCAGCGCCAGCGGAATGTGAGATTGTGCGAGCGCAGTGCTGGGGGGATTGCGTCACGGGAGGCGCCGGCGCCCTATTTGGCGGCGTGAGGATGTGCAGATGTCGCTAGACCGGGAATGCGTGGCCGACGGCGCCGTATTTGGGGCGCTAGCAGGGGTGAATGTCGCTAGAACGGGAATGCGTTAAAGACACTGATTTGCAGCTCCGCAAAACTGCAGGTCAGGGAATTGTCGCAAAATTCGGAGGCGCGCCTGTGCTGAAAGATTCCCGTTCTAGCGACATTTCGACCTTCGAAGTGCAACTTTTCCGACAGTTGGTGCCACGAGTTGCAATAGCGCGAGCATCTCGGCACTGAGAGCCAGGGTGGCTAGGGTGGCCAGGGCGGTGACAGTGGCCAGGGGGCTAGGGTGGCCAGCGTGGCGACGGTGGCCAGGGCGGCGATGGAGTCGGTAGCGGCCGAGCAGGAAGCGGACTAACTTAGGGTAGCCTGTTGTGTGGTTAGCCTTACCTGTGTAATATAGGCCCGATTGCTGTGTTGGCCGTAGCCGAAAGAGGCCATCAGTCTCTTGGGGCTACGGGTACTTTACAGCGTTTCAAAGAGTTCCTTACGCGTTAGGCTTTCACATGTTTCGAAACAATTCGCTGACCCGTCGAGCGGCGCTGAAGACCGCCGCTGTCTTGGCAGCATCCACTCTTGTTCTGTCTGGTTGCTCCCGAGGCGACGACGCGGCGGCGTCAAAAAATGAGGGCACCGGGGACGAGCGCATCGCCGCAGTTGGCCTGGGAGACAGCGATACCTTGCTCGCTCTAGGCATCCAACCAGTCCTCGTAGCGCCCTGGGGTGCTGAGGGAGATGTTGATGCATCTGGCGTCGGCCCATGGGCTACCGAAAAGCTCGGCGACAACAAGCCTGAAGTGGTTTACGGTACTGCCAACGGATTCACTGCTGAAATCCTGGAGAAGATCTCCGCCGCTGATCCGGACAAGATCATTGCGGTGAACTCTGCCGTAGACGCGCAGGCGAAGAAGGCGCTTAATGACATCGCCCCAACCACCGTTAAGCCAGACGGTGCCACGGACTGGCAGATCCCCTGGCGGGATCAGGTCAACCAGATCGCCGGCGCTGTAGACAAGCAAGAAGAAGGCGACAAACTCGTCGAAGAAACGCAGAAGGCCTTCGATGATTTCCAACAGCAGCACCCTGAGCTCAAAGGCAAGCGTGCGGCTATCGTCATGCCTTATCAGGGAAAGATCGGCCTGTACACCTCCGGTGACGGTCGCGGGCAGTTTATCAAGAGTCTGGGCTTCGAGATCCCGAAGGAGCTCGAAGGTAACGGGGGCGAGTTCTACCGCGACATCGCACCTGAGAACTACAGCGACCTCAACAACGTCGATTACCTCTTCATCCTTGATTACCAGGGTGCCGCCGATACCTTGAAGAAGGATCCAACATTCAGCAAGCTGGACGTTGTTCGCGAAGGCAAGGTCCGCTGGATGGACGAAAACGTGGGCAATGCAATGAGTATGCCGAACCCATTGACCATCCCCTGGGCAGTCGACAAGTTCTCTGACGCAATTTAATTGAAAGTGTCCGTTTCAAGAACTCGACATTCTTTGGTGTTTTCCCGGCGTTTGCTTACTTCGGCCGCACTCGTTGGCTTGGCTTTGCTGCTGCTTGCCTCCCTGTACTTGGGTTCCAAAGATCTTTCCATTGGCGAAGTGACCAGCATCCTCATGCATGGTCCGCACCCATCTACGCAATCCGGCATCATTTGGGACTTGCGCGTTCCGCGCACCCTCTTGGCTGTGATCACAGGCGCAGCCCTGGCTATGGCGGGTGCCATTGCTCAGAGCTGGACCCGCAACCCCCTGGCAGATCCCGGCATTATCGGCGTGAACGCTGGAGCAAGTTTCGCAGTCGCTGCGGCACTGACCTTGGGCTGGGCAACGACGGTCGGGGAGCGGACACTTGTAGGGCTCGTCGGGGCGGCCGTCGCTGCCTTAATCGTGCTGTTGATTTCCCGCGTATCGCGTAACCCGCTAACTCTGGTACTCGTGGGCGTGGGAGTTACCTTCGCCCTGCAAGCGGCCACGAATATGCTGAGCCTCTATTCTTCCGACACCCTGGAAGGGCTCCGCCGCTGGACCGTTGGCTCTACGGCTGGGCGGGGTATGGAAGACGTGGCCTTAGCTGCTTTAGGTCTAGCACTAGGTGCTCTATGTGGTGCGCTTGCAGCACGCCCGCTGGATCTACTTGCGATGGGAGAGGACTCCGCCCGTTCCCTTGGCAGCTCGCCCACGAGAACCCGCTTGTTGGCTGCCGCAGCGGTGATCATCCTCGCCGGCTCGGCGACAGCCACTGTGGGGCTTGTGACATTCGTGGGCTTCGCCGTGCCACACCTACTACGCCCGTTTACCGGCCCGTCCCTGACTCGCCTCTTGCTGCCGACCGGCATTGTTGGTGGCGCGGCTGTGTTGCTAGCCGATATTGTGGGCCGCTTCGTCCTGCAGCCTAACGAGCTGGAAATGTCCATTGTCTTAGCTATTGTCGGTGCCCCAGTGATGATTCTGGCGGTGCGACGTAAGAAGAGTTCACCGACCTCGAATGACTCGGAGCTGACGATATGAGCGATATGACGTCTATCCGTAGTATTAAGCGTTCACGAAGCAGACGCGTCCTGGCGGCTTCGGCAGGGTTCGCCCTCATAGCGGCTCTTTGTTACTGCTTAATCCTGGGGCAAGGAGCGGTGAAGCTCAGCCCGATGGAAGTCATCGAGGTTCTCACCGGTGGGGGCACACAGCAAGCAATCAACGTGGTGTGGGATCTCCGCCTGCCTGTAGCAATCGCTACCGTTCTGGTCGGCGCGGCTCTAGGGCTGGCAGGTGCGTGGACTCAGACCATGGCCCGCAATCCGCTGGCCAGTCCGGACATTCTCGGTGTATCCGGCGGCGCGGCGGTTTTGGTTGTGGCGGGCACCGTAGTTACCCGCCCTGCATGGAGTGAGGGGGTGCCGACGTTCTGGTGGCGTGCTGCACTCGCTTTGCTTGGCGCACTAGTGATCGTTGGTTTGCTCGTTCTACTCGGTGGCTTCGGGACGTCGCAGCGCGTAGTGGTCATCGGCCTGGCACTGTCTTTCCTCACGCAGTCTTTAGTGCAGTATCTCCTGCTCCGGGCTGACTTAACTCGTGCCACGGATGCCCAAACTTGGCTCGCTGGGTCTACCGGCTTTGTGCGTATGGAAGCTTTGTTGCCTATGGTGTTGGGCCTGTTGCCCTTCGTAGTTTTAGGCCTCTGTGTTACGCGCGATGTCCCTCTTCTTTCTCATGATGACGCCACCGCGTCCACACTTGGGGTAAATGTCACGAGGGTGCGCGCTATTTTGCTCATTGCCGCAACGGGCATTGTCGCGGTGGTGGTTTCCTTTGTCGGCCCAATTGGATTCGTGGCACTATTGGCTCCTCAGCTGGCCAAGCTGGTGGCCGGAACGCCCACGCCCCATCCGTTGTGCTCTACTTTTGCAGGCGCTGCTCTATTAGCTGCGTGCGCCGTCGTGGCGGGCGCACTGCCATTTACATCCCCTGTGGGTTTGGTTACCGCCATCATCGGTGGCCCCGCGTTGGTGTTGCTTGTGTGGTTGGCGGCCCGTCGCGGAACTCTGAAAGGAATGGTTCAATGAACGTTCAAGTTGATCACGTCACCGTGGGCTACAACGACGGCCCAAGCATTGTTAAGGACGTGTCTTTCACTGCAGAGCCCGGGAAGGTCACCACGCTCTTAGGCCCCAATGGTTGTGGCAAGTCGACGTTGCTCAAGACGCTTTCTCGGCTGCTTGCTCCCGCCGAAGGACGGGTTCTTGTAGAGAAAAAGGACGTGCATAGTTTGCGGTCGCGCGAAGCCGCCCAACTAATTGCGCTTTTGCCACAACACCCGCTGTGTCCGGCGGGATTGACCGTTGGAGAACTTGTGGAGCGCGGACGGCACCCTTATCGTCGATCGCTCTGGGGTGGGGGAGCGACGGCGTCAGAAGATAAAGAAAAAGTGCGCGAGGCGCTGAAGAAGACGAAGGTTGACCATCTTGTTGCCCGCGACGTGGCGGAGCTTTCTGGCGGCCAGCGGCAGCGGGTCTGGATGGCGATGGTGTTGGCGCAGGATACGCCAATTGTGCTGTTGGACGAACCGACTACCTACCTAGATCCGGCACATGCGATAGAGATTCTAAGTATCGTGCGGGAGCTCGCTCAAGAGGGCAAGACGGTGATTACCGTACTTCATGATCTTGGCCTGGCGGGAGCTTTTAGCGACGAGATGATCGTCATGAAGGAAGGGGAAAAGATCGCCGAGGGTTCTCCAAAGGAGGCTCTGACGGTGGATGTGTTGCGCGAGGCATATGGCCTGAATGCCGAGGTGTGGGAAGATCCCCGCGGTATGGCTCCGATTATTGTGCCGCGAGGGATTGTGGCCAATTAAGGCCGTGCCCTGCCTAGGAACCAATAGGGGCACCACTGCACGGATTCGCTATTGAGGCCCCAGGTGTGAATTGCGTGGCGCCGTACTTCCTTGCAGAGCTGTCCTTCACCCGCGACCCAGACGTACTTCGACTGTGTTGCGGGGTGTTCGGCACGGTCCAGTTGCTGTAGGTGGGACATCACTGCCGTGCTGAAGTCCGTTGTAGCGCTAAACAGCACTTCTAGGCTGCCCAGCTTGCTCTCCCAGTCGGCGACGAGGGATGGCTCGAGGTCACCATGGTTCTCGGCGACCACTACGAGGTGTATGTCGCGCAACTGTTCCGGGGCAAACGCATCCGCGTAATCCAAAATGGCGCGAACGGAAGGTACGGCAGATGGGTCTGCGATAAGTGTTTGTGAACTTTGCGCGCGGTGCCAGAGGCCCTGGCATGTCCAGATGCCTACCTGGTCGCCAACACGAGTTGCAAGAGCCCAGGCGAGCCCTGGTCCGACGTGCTCATCCTTTGGATTTTTGACGCCATGTGTCGCCACGTCGAAAGTTATCTGTCCGCACTCGGGATCGAGTGAGCGTACGGTGTACCAACGTAGATTTGGGCGTTGGGTCTCCGGCATGGCTGTAACGCTTGCGCGGATATTGGCGCCACCTCCGTGGAGTGGTAAATGGAGATTCTCGCCGGGCTTAGCCGGCATAAAGAGGCCAAAGAATTCGTCCGGGCCGGAAAGCTGAAAGCCGACTAGCTCGGGGGAGCGGATGACAATCCTCTGCAGGTTTTCTGCCGGGGCGCTGACGTCATAAACAGTGGCGCGGATGATTCGATGGTGCGGTTCAGAAGGGGCGGCCAAGAGTAGGTGGTCAGAAAAGGTCGCGCGGTAGGCGGAAGTGTTCGTCGGAGTGTTCAGGGTAACTGGGTTCGAGGTCATAGTGGGAGTTAACTTACCCTTACCTAAAGCAAAAGTGAAAGGGTGAGGGGCAGAAAAAGCCCCGCGGGGATCCGAGGTGAACTGGTCCCCGAAAGTTGGACTGGTTTAACTCTAGGCGGTTAGGGCTTCAAGGGTCTGATTTCGATATTGCATCGGGGTCAGGCCCTTGAGTCGTTGTTGGACGCGTTCGGTGCTGTACCACCCGATGTACTCATCGATTGCCTGGTTGAACTCTGCGACAGTGTCGAAGACTTCTCCGTGGTACATCTCGGTTTTCACGTGCCCGAAGAAGTTCTCCATGACCGCGTTGTCGTAACAGTTGGCTTTACGCGACATCGACTGCACACCACCGTTGTCGCCGATCAAGTTGCGCCAGGACGAATGCTGGTACTGGAAGCCTTGGTCAGTGTGCATCATCCACCCGGGTTCAGGCGCACACGTGTTAATCGCCTTAGCTAAAGAACCGGCGGTAAACGCGGTCGACGGCGATGTAGCCACGGTGTGGGCAACAATTGAACGGTCGAACAGATCCATCACCGGTGACAGATAGACCTTGCGGCCTGCGATTCTAAACTCGGTGACGTCGCTGATAAAGACGGTATTTGGCTTATCTGGGGTGAATTTGCGGTCAAGCTTGTTGTCAGCAATGCGGCTGATCGTCCCAACATAGGAAATATACGGTCTGCGCTGGCGAATCTTAGCTCGAAGCCCCATCTGGCGCATGAGCTTGTAGACGAGTTTGTGGTTGACCACCCAGCCCTGGTTGCGTAGGTCAAGCAGCACTCGCCGGTAGCCGTAGCGATGCTTGTTACGCTCGAAGCTTTCCCGAATCGCTTGCTTGAGAACGGCGTGGTTATCTGGCTTACTGAGTCGTTGTTGGTGGTAGAAGAACGTCGACCGTGGCATACCTGCTGCCTCTAGCAGGTGCTCCAGGCGGTGGTGCGACTTGAGGATGACAATCGCCTGGACTTTCAGGCGCGTCCCTGATTCCTCAAGTCCCGCAATTTTTTTAGATAGGCATTTTCGGCCCGCAACCGTTCGTTTTCGCGACGCAGCTTGTCTTCCTCCGACAGCGGCTTCGGCGTGACCGATCCTTTGGGCCTGCCCTTCGGCTTCGGTTTCAACGCGTCATCGCCGTCTTTGCGCCATTTCCACGTCCACCCGCGGACCAGCTGCTGTGATGACAGGCCAAATTCGCGCGCAAGATCCATCGCTGTCTCGCCAGCAAGGTGGCGTTGGACAACTTCCTTCTTGATTTCAAACGAGTACTGCTGCTTTGTCGGTTTCTCCACAAGACATAGCCTGCCATGCAGCACAAACCGACAATAGAGCCGGCGCGCAGCGTGTTTGGAGACACCCAGAGCATTGGCAGCGGCTCTATAGCCCATGCCTTGCTGAAATAGTTCAACCAATTGCTCGTGCTGCTGCTCACTTAGCGAACTTCGTGCTCTCAATGACAACTACTCCCCACTAGTCGGTAACTGATTTCTCAGTCCAACTAATGGGGAGCAGTTCATTAGGTGCCGAGGCTTTTCTGCTGGAAAAGGCGAGCCTGGTTTGGGGTGACCAAACGGCTAACAATGTGATTCGTAACATGCGTCGTTTGGGCATAAGTGCAGGTTAAAATTTGCCGTTATTCTGTTTCCAATTTCCTGGCTAAAGTGCGTCGAATTTCTATATTGTGACCGTTTTTCATCACCGGTACGGTTTTCGTGTGAGCACGGCAGTGGCCGCAAAGGAGAAGGCGAGAAGCCCTTTACCTTCAGCTCTGGGCATCGCGCCACACCATCTATCTACACTTCATTTTTCTAAAGGATCATCATGGATAACCTGTGCAATATCTGCGAACTGATTTCCTGCTTGCCAGCACCGGCTCCGCTGCCGGTACCGGAGTTCAACGTGAACTTCCCGGAGGGCCCGCTGGTTCAGGTCGACTCCCTGTTCCCGAATTTCCACTCTCTGACTGAGGGAGGCAACCTGGGTCTGCAGAATGTCGGCGGCGATCAGGACAACGCTCTGCAGAACGTCGGCGGCGACCAGGGTCTCCAGAACGCTGGCGGCGACCAGCTGAACGGTGGCGACCAGGTTGGCGGCGACAAGCTGGATAAGGGTGACAAGATCGGCGGCGACCAGGTTAACGACAAGGGCCAGATTGGTGAGCGTCAGTCCGGTTTCCAGACCGGTGGCCAGGATCAGAGCCTGCAGAACGTCGGTGGCGACCAGGGGCTGCAGAACGGCGGCCAGGAGCAGGGTCTCCAGACTGGCGGTAAGAACCAGAACGGCCTTCAGACTGGTGGTCAGGAGCAGGGGCTCCAGACCGGTGGTAAGAACCAGGGTGGTCTGCAGACTGGCGGCCAGGAGCAGGGTGCCCAGACCGGCGGCAACAACCAGGGTGGTCTGCTGGCCGAGGACGGTGCTGGTGACAACCTGCCAGTTGACCTGGACCTCACCGGTGCAAAGGCTATCTAAGGCCGCCTAAGTCGATGTAGGCACTGCACTACAACTACACTGCGTAGCTATTAGCTCTCGCGGCTATTGATCCGTAACAGCGCACGAGCGCCTTCTCACTCCTTGTGGAGTGGGGAGGCGCTTTTTGTGTTTATAGCTGGCGACGTTGGGTTGATCCGAGTTACTGACTGCGTTTATGTCAAAAATGGCCCGAAAAATGACCTGAAAGTGTCATAAACTCGCACAGTTTCACATTTGCAGTCCCCTATTCAGTCGCGTTTTACATAACGTGATCTGTTGGAATGCCATGAATCAGACCCACTTTTGTCTATTAACCGCGGATGGAGAGGACTGGGGCGGAGAGGCGATTATTTATGCAGCTGCAATTATCACACAATTATGTGGCTTATTAAATGATGCCCGGGGGATTCTTTTGCAAATAGTCTTGAGATGTTATTTTTGCTCTTAGGGATTTATTGGATCGCATTTTCATTAGGTGGGGGTGAGGTGTTGGCTGTGCCGTAACTCACAATTATGAAAATCGTGACATGGGAGACATTCTAACCCAAATTAATGGGTGGGGATTCATTGAAAAAACTTCATATGCGCAGGTTGATGGTGATTTTATGGGTTGAATGGCTAGGTGTCATGGAGAAAAGTGGAACTTTGGCATGTGTGTGGTATCCAAATGTCTACCCCAGAAAAAATATGCAAACAACAATTATTGCTATTGAAATAAATGACAAGAGGGGTGTCAATTAAATGGCTCAACAAACATAAAATGTATTTGTTATATTCAGAGGCGGCCAACGCTATAAATGAGAATTAGAAGGCGATGTCAACTGGGCTACCTGTGATGGGGGCTGGAGACGCTTATGCGTGGTCATTGATTGTTAATTGAAGGCTGGAAAGGTAGCGAAAGGTGTATAACGCACTGAAATCGAAGGAAGGGGGAGGGCTCATGTTCGGTCGTTTTACAAACGAGAAGCGCTGGTTGGCGCTTTTTAGCTTCGTGGCTGTGCTCGCTCTTTTCTTCGCTAAATCTCCGATACTTGCGCATGCGCAGGAGCCAGAGGACACTGGCGAAACCCTGACGATTCAGAAGATTTTGAGTGTTCCTGGAACCGTTGAGGGTGTTGAAGCCAATGGAAATGTCCGTAATTTTGGGCCACTCATTGCGGCATTTGACGAGGCTGCAACTCCATTTGGTAGCCACAAAATGGGTTACTGCATTGAGGCCAGCGTCGCCGGTGATCTTTATGACACCGGTCGTGTGCAGAACTTCAGTCAGTTCTCGCGCAGTACGGATACCAATAACAAGCTGCGGAACGACTTTGACCGATACCGGAAGCTCAACTGGATTGCGCACCACGGTTCTCCAGCTGTTGGTTTGGATGAACTGGGGAAGGCAGCTGGAGTTAAAGGCCGTCTGAATGTGCTGGATGCCAATAACGCAACTCAATTCGCTCTGTGGCACTTCTCCGATGACATTGACTTCTCCAAGGGCATTCACAACCCATCGACGAAGGCTGTCTACGACTACCTCACTGGTCCGGCTAACGTCGGTCAGGGCACCGTCGATGGTACGAATCGCACTGGCTACATTTTCAACAATGGTAAGAAACAAGACATCATTGTGATTGACAATGTCACGCCGTCTTCCGGTGAGGTTCCGGCTGAACCGACGAAGCCGTCTGAACCAGAAAAGCCGACCGAACCGGAACAGCCAACCGAACCGGAGAAGCCAACTACTCCGACCACTCCTGCGGAGACCACGACTCCGTCTGAGTCGACCAAGCCGTCTGAGCCGGAGAAGCCGACCACGCTTAAGCCGTCGATTTCCACTCAGGCTCGCCTGAATGGCAACAAGATTGTCGCGGGCGCTGTGGTTAAGGACATCGTGAAGTTCACCGACCTGGTGCCGGGTAAGAACTACCGCCTGGACGCCACTCTGGTGGACAAGACCAATGCCGACCGCATTTTGGGCACCGGCAGCGTCGAGTTCACTCCGGAGACCTCTTCGGGTGAGCAGACTGTCATGATTACCGTCTCCGATGATGTGGATGAGCCGGTTTCCGCTGCTGTTGCATTTGAAAAGCTGACCTCGACAGAGGTCACCGCCGATGGCCAGGACAACGCCGATGGTCAGCCGGTAGGAATCGCTACTCACGAGGACATTAACGACGCAGCTCAGACTGTTCACGGCGAAAAGCCGGAACAGCCGACGACCTCCGAAGAGACCCCGACGAGCGAGGAGACAACCGAGGAGACTACGGAGCCGTCGTCCAGCGAGACCGCTACTTCTGAGACCAGTGAGTCTGAGGCTCCGACGACGTCGGAAAGCGAAGAGCAGTCGAGCTCTTCGACGACTACCCCTAACGCCTCCGAGTCCACGAAGCCGGCTGCCCCGACGGAGCCGACCGAGCCGACTGACAGCACTGAGTCGCAGACCACGGAGCCGACCGAGCCGACTGAGACGACCGAACCGTCTAAGCCGAGCGAGCCCGCTGATACGCCGCTGGAGCCGGAGCTGCGCACGGTAGCGGAGCTTCAGGGCAACCGCATTGAGGCTAATGCCAAGGTTGTTGACACCGTACATTTCGAGGGTTTGGTGCCGGGTAAGAACTACACCCTCTCCGGTGAACTGGTTAACAAAGCTGATGGCTCTGTGATTGGGCATGGCGAGGCGACGTTCAAGCCGACGTCGGCAAGCGGTACTGTGACTGTCACTCTGGAGGTGTCTGATTCTGTTAAGTCGCCTGTTGCTGAGGCTGTCGTGTTCGAGCACCTGACCTCTGATGAGGTTGACTCGACTGGTAAGGAAAGCGCTGGTCAGGTCAATGAAATCGCTGACCACGCAGATATCAACGACGCAAGCCAGACCGTGACTGGCGACGTTCCGGAGAAGCCGGAAGACACCCCGACCGAGGAAAGCGAAACTCCGTCCGAGGAGACGACCGCACCGGAGACCAGCTCGACTGAGCCGACCACGTCCACGGTTCCGGCAACGCCTAGCGACGATGAGCCGTCCGAACAGCCGGAGACGACACAGCCGGAAGAGCCGTCTGAGACGACAACTCCGTCTACGTCTGAGTCCGAGAAGCCGTCCAAGCCGTCGAAGCCTGCACAGCCGGAGAAGCCTGCTCAGCCGGAGAAGCCGAGTAAGCCGACCAGGCCGACGAAGCCTGCTCAGCCGGAGAAGCCGAGCAAGCCGTCCAAGCCGAGTAAGCCTGCTCAGCCGGAGAAGCCGAGCAAGCCGACCAAGCCGTCCAAGCCTGCTCACCCGGAGAAGCCAAGCAAGCCGAGTAAGCCTGCTCAGCCGAACCATCCAAGCACTCCAGCGCAGTCGGAGGACAACCCAGCTATCACGACTACTGCCGGTATTGCCGGCAAGGGTCTGGTTGAGAAGGGCGCTGTCGTCATCGACACCGTGCACTTCACCGGTCTGAAGCCGGGTACGAAGTACACCCTGACCGGTGAGCTGATGTGCAAGGAGACGGGCAAGTCCACTGGCGCTAGGAGCCGCCTGCACTTTGTGCCGACGGCATCCGCAGGCACGGTTGATGTTCCGATCATCATCACTGACGGTGACTGCGCGTCCCAGGTTGCTTTCGAGACTCTGACCGATGCCAATGGCAAGGAAGTTGCTGTTCACAAGGACATCAACTCTGCGGAGCAGACTGTCACGAATGGCAAGACCCCAGAGAACACGCCATCTGAGCAGCCCAAGGATGAGAGCAAGCAGGGCACGCCTAACGACGATTCCTCCGCACCGACCAGCGACACTGCCACCCCGAACACTGTGATTAATCAGCACTCGGAGCAGAACAACACCAACGTCACCATCATCGGCGGCACCGGCCAGGATAAGCAGAAGAACCACGGAAAGCCGTTGGCTCCGAACTCGGAACGACGTGCAATTAGTTCGGTTCCGTCTGGCCCGACCGGTTTGGCTACTCACGCTCTGCCGACGGTAGCCACGAACTAAGGAGATTCCATGACCGATCAGTTTGGCTCGGACGAGACCGGAAAGGAACCTGGAAATGCTCCAGGTTACGAGCCCGGCATCGATCCGGAGACCGAAACCGGCGCACTCGACCACGTTGATCCGTTTGGACAGGACGAAGACCAGGCCGACGGCCAAGTCGAAGATCTGCAGGACGTGCCGTGGTGGAAGCAGCCAAGGGTGTATATCGCCGCTATCGCATTAATTGGCGTTATCGCTCTGCTGGTGATTGCTCAACTGAACCGCAATGATTCGGCGCTCGATGGTGCGCAGGAGAATCTGCCCACTCCAGCACAGGGTTCTCGGGGAGCCGTGCACGAGATGGAGATGCTCATTGACGGTAAGTCGGCTCCGATTGATTTCGTTCAGCTGACTGATCAGGGATCCCTGATTCCGCCGACCGATGTTTCGCGCTTGGGCTGGTATTCCGCCTCCGCGATTCCCGGTGAGAAAGGTGCAGCTGGATCGTCCGTCATTACCGGTCACGTCAATGAGGTGGACCAGGGCGATGGCTACGCTGCACGTTTCGCTGACCTGAAGGCTGGTGACACTGTCACGGTGAAGGTGGATGGCGAAAGCCGTGACTTCACCGTCAGCCACGATCCGGTTCAGGTGATTAAGGGCGCTCAGATGCCCGAGGCTGTCAACGATGCAGTTGGTGAGAACCGCTTGGTCCTCATTACCTGCGGAGGCGAGTTCGTCGGCGGCACGTTGGGATACGCCGACAACATCATCGTCGAGGCCACCCCGGTGCGCTAATCCAGTGCGTTAGGGCGCTAGGGCACTAGAGGCGCAAGCCTCGATTCATTGACCAATTTCATTGGCTGCGGCTGTTGAATGCCGTCGAACAACGGCGGTGCCGACAGTCGCAGAAAAACACAGAACAACTCTGCAGAAACCCTGCAGAAACACTGAAGATAAGGAAGGTATCTATGAGTATGTTGAAGAAAATCGGTGTCTGGGGTGTGGGTGCACTTGTGCTTGCCGCTCCGGTTGCTACTGCCGCACAGGCGGTAGCTGCACCTGCAACTTCCGCTGACACTGCAGTTGTCGCCCCGGGCAAGGGCGGGTTCCTGCACTCGGGCAAGCTGGCCGTCAACCGCTACGTCTTCGAGCTTGAGCATCGCGATGGCAAGGACTACGTCAACATCACCTTCACCGGTGACCACAGCGCTGACGTACAGATCATGCCGGATGGTATGACCCCCGAGGGTAAGAAGAAGGTCGATCAGATTGGTGACGTCCTCAAGCTCAACGGCTACAACGATGTTCACTACTGGGCGGTTCTCTAAACGTCCGTTGTGACGCCACAGTGCGCCCCGAGTCGCTTACTGTCTTCGTGCTTTTACAGGTCCCAGCACAGGGCGGCGCGGCGCGGGGCGTTTTGCTTCAAACGGTTTTGTTTTCGCTTGACGACGCTGTCGTGACAGCAAAATCGGGAAGGTGGATAAGTCCTCATTTTCCTGGGGCGCGCTGGGGCGATAATGGGTGGAGATAAGCCTTATGGTATGAACCTTTTGGCTACCCCGGTTTAGGGTGGGGACTTGCCATGAGGGGGAGGGGTGTAACTTGCTTGACTGGTTAAAATCATGACATGACCAGCACGAAAGGTTATTAGGGGACCCTTAAAGGGCAATTGTGTAAAGGCCTACTGTGTTTTTAACTTTTGGCGAGCGTTGATTGCAGATGCCGGTCTGATGTTAAAGCGGTTAAGTTATTTATAAGCGGTTCACTGAGCGCTGTTAACCGAGCGAGCAATGAGTTTGAGCTGTAATGTTTCAACATTCAAACATTAGAGTTCATAACGCTTAAGCTTAAAAGGTTAGACAAACTGGTCTTTTTCTTAAGGAAAAACTCAGTTTTGGCAAGTCGGGGAACGTTGGTGTCGCCGTCTGGAGTGAATCGCGAGACGTATTGAAGCGTGTCGCTTCATTTTGGACTTCTGAAAAGGACCTGTTTTCGTGAATAAGTTCTCCCGTACCGCTCGTTCGGTAACTTTCGCTGCCATCGTCGGTCTGTCTATGGGCGTCTCCGCCCCGGTCGCGATCGCTCAGGACTCGGCCATTAACCAGGCCGCCGGCGACTCCCCACTGGTGAATAAGGATGCCAAGGGCTCGCTCACCATTCACAAGTTCGGTAACCCGACTGGTGAAGGCCAGCCGTCTGGTACCGAAGCTGATGTCGAGGACGTTAAGGCCAACGGTGGCGAGGTGCTTGAGGGTGTCGGCTTTACCGTCTACAAGATCAACAAGACTGCAGATGGCGCTACCGACATTGATGTCACCACTAACGAAGGTCTGCTGGCTGCTTCGAAGCTGAAGGCCGGTGATTTTGCTACCGGTACCCAGGCAACCCAGGCTCTGATTGAAAACGGTGTCCTGGAGAAGGTCGCAGAGGGAACGACCGATGGGGATGGCAAGTGGAACGTCTCCCAGAATCTTGACCTCGGTGCTTACCTGGTTGTTGAGACCGGCCCGAAGGAAGGCTATGACCCGGCTGTTCCGTTCATCGCTTTCGTTCCGATGACCAGCAATGGCAAGGTAGGCGACGAGACTCAGGGCACCACCTGGAACTACGATGTCCACGCGTTCCCGAAGAACTACAAGGACGAAGAGCCGGACAAGACCGTCAAGGACAAGGACCAGAACGCTGGTGATGAAAACCTGGTCTACACCGTTACTGGTACCGCGCGTCAGCTGAAGCCGAACACGGAGCGCACCCAGTTCCAGATCACTGACCAGATTGACCCGAAGCTGACGGTTACTGACGTCCAGGTCAAGGTTGTCAAGGGAGACGGTTCAGAGCAGGCTCTGACTGCAACCGACGACACTGACGGGAAGTTCTTTGAGGGCAACAATGTCGATGTTGATCTGAAGCCAGAAGTTGCAAAGACTCTCGAGGCTGGTGACAAGGTCGTCGTTACCATCACCACCACGCTGAAGCCTGAGTTCGAGAACGCTACCGATATCGCGCCGAACAAGGGTTTGGTCTTCCAGAACAACCCAGACGGTACCGAGAACTCCACTCCGAAGGAGACTCCGGAGGTCAAGACCTACTGGGGTGGCCTGCAGTTCAAGAAGGTTGATGGCGACCGCAACGGCCTGGAAGGCGCCGAGTTCCAGATTGTCCGTCAGGCTGCTGGTGAGAAGTGCTCCGACATTGACACCACCAAGAAGGATTCCTGGACTCCGGTAAACGGTCAGCAGGATGGCCAGGTTAAGACCACTTTCGTCTCTGGCCAGGACGGTATCGTCAAGATCACTGGTCTCCACGTCAACGACTTCGAAGACAACGCCGAGGTTGTCGAGGGCGAACAGTCCCACTACTGCCTGATTGAGACCAAGGCTCCGAAGGGCAAGGAGCTGCTGCCGGAGGCACTCGAGTTCAAGCTGGTTGCTACCGAGACTTCCCCGGAGCGCGTCTACGAGCTGGTTTCCGTCCAGGTCGGCGCTAACGAGGGCGAGGTCGTTAACTCCGACGACACCACCCCGAACCTGCCAATGACCGGTGGTGCCGGTGTTGGCATCCTGGCTGCTATCGGTGCAGCTATCGTCGCAGCTGGTGCATGGTTCGCCCGCCGCGGTTCCAAGAACTAAATCCGAGTAAAGGCTCGGTCACTGGAGCGCTTTAGCTCCAGTGTTGAGGGAATAGCGTGCGTTCAACAGCGCACGCCATTCCTGTAGTTTGCGCATCACTGAAATTACTGTTGCGGCCTTTCGATGTGCTCTTTTTCAACAGCAGGCATCCCGATGCCTGTGAGAAAGAGAAAGGCCACATCCCTTTTTGATTGACTTCTTGGGAGTTCCTCCGTGGGTAAACACTCTGCGTCTACTCTGACGCGGGACGCATCAGCTGAGCAGCCTGAACAGCCTGAGCAGGCGAAAAAGAACAGCATGGTTCTCCCCGCAATTTTGGTGATTGTGGGCTTGCTTGTGATGCTGTACCCGGTTGTCTCCACGGCATTGAACAACTACGGCACCTCTAAAGCGGCCAAAGAGTTCGCCAAGCTGGAAAAGTCCGTACCCCAAGAAGTTAAAGATGAACAGTGGGAACGCGCTCATACTTACAATGAGCGCCACACCACCGGACCGATCCTGGACCCGTGGCTTAACGAAGTTAATGACCACAACCCCGAGTACGCCGCGTATCTCGATCAGCTAAACGCTACCGACGTGATGGCGCGTCTAATCTTCCCAGAGATTAAGGCCGACCTGCCGATCTACCACGGCACCAGCGATGAGGTGCTCGCCAAAGGGCTCGGACACCTATACGGATCCGATCTTCCAGTCGGCGGTGTTGGAACCCACTCCATCATTACCGGTCATACCGGACTTACTAACGTAACGCTCTTCGATAACCTGCGGAAAGCAAAAGAGGGAGACGCCTTCTACATTCAGGTCGCAGGTCACAAGCTGAAGTACGAAATTGATCAAATCAAGGTTGTACTTCCGCATGAGACCGACGATCTCCGGCCCATTGAAGGCCAGGACTACATCACCCTCATCACTTGCACTCCTTACGGGATTAACACGCATCGTCTGCTAGTGCGTGGGCACCAAGTGCCGATGGATCCGTCGGAAAGCAATGTCTTCGACCAAACGCACGGAACTGGATGGCAGTGGTGGATGTATGCCCTGCTCGTAACAGTGCTTGTGCTTGGCGCAGGCTTTGCGTGGTGGCTCTGGCGCCAGCGCCTCGACGCCGACGAAGAGCTTGACGACGACGCTGAGAACGCGGACGTCGAGACTGCTGAAGGCGACGCAGACAGTGATGAACTCGCTGACGGCAGCGAATCGGCATCCGAGGATAATAACAACACTTCGTGGTGGGAAAACGACAATGAATAAATATTTGACATCCACCTGGAACCGGATAGCTGCGTTCTTAGCTGCCTGCGCTCTGGTTGCAGTGATGGGTGCAATCGGCGCGAATGACGCCAACGCGGCCAGGATTGTTGGACGCGTGGATGCTCCGGGCGTTTCAGCAACAAGCGGCACTGACATTGTGCGAATTACCTTGAGCCCAGGAAACCCGGACGATGATAATTCGACGGCGTCGGGCTCTATTTCTGGCGTGACCATTCATCTGGAGCGTCTTAAGGGAGTTTCGCCGTCTAGTCCTCAGGACCGCGAGAAGGTGGAAAATGCCACCGCAGCTGAGCTTGCCGAGTGGCCAAAAGACCTCCACTTCAGCCAGGTCACTGACGAAAACGGCTCTGTTAAATTCAGTGACCTGCCAGAGGGGATTTACCTTGTGACCTCGACGGCTCCGAACGAAAGTTACCGGGAGATCAACCCCTTCTTGGTATCGGTGCCTTTCTATGGCGCGGACTATGACTCCACACCAGTAGAGGGAGTCATTGTGGCGAAATCGCATAAGCCGGGGGAGACGCCACCACCGTCGACGCCTCCGACGACTCCGCCGAATACCCCTCCGACGACGCCACCTGGAACACCGCCGACTACGCCGGGAACATCGACCCCGCCGAAGACGCCGCCGACAACTCCTGGTGAACCGGGAACCTCGACGACCACTTCGACTACCTCCACGCCACCTGATGGATCCGGATCTTCGACGCCTTCGGGCTCGTCGGGTTCATCCTCAAGCTCGGGAAGTAGCGGAGGATCCGGCTCCTTGGCGCTCACCGGTGTGCAGGTAGCAGGCCTGGTAGCTGCCGCTGCAGCACTAATCGGCGGAGGATTCGTCATTATCGCCGCTAGCAAGAAGAACTCAGAAAGTGGGAAGAACTAATGTTTTCGACAACATTCCGCTTGCCGGATTCAATGCGAACTGCGCTTCGCATGTTCTTGGCCGCTTTGCTAGCGGTAGCTCTCGTTGTCAGCGGTCAGGCGTTTGCGCCCAATGCGCCACAGGCGCAGGCGCAGACGGAGGTCATTCCGACGTCTCCGCCGAATTATGAGTTTAAGAAGATTAAGGCTTCTCCGATACCGGGCGACGCAAAATTTGAGTTCACTATTGACAAAGACGCGACGATTGACAGCATTCAGCTCAATGTCGGTGGCTCAGAGTGGATTCAAACTTATCGATTGAGCATTAATGGCAGGATGATTCCAGCCCAGTTCGACCAGAATCTACCGACTAGTGACGCGCGACGGGCACCGGTGGAAGTTGTGCACAGTGGATTAAATCAAACGGTGAAAGCGGGCGATAAAATTAACTTAGAGTTATGGATCAATAATAGGGTAGCAACGGGCAGCGTATCTCTGACTCTTCGCGGCACTACCGCAGGTTCGACTGAGCCCACCGATCCAAGTGAGCCAACAGACCCGTCAACTGACCCGACGGAGCCTACCCAGCCGACAGATCCAACTGAGCCCACCGAGCCTACCGAGCCGGAGAATCCGGAGCCAGAACCAGGAACGGTAACACCTGCGGATCCAACCCTTGTCGATCCCGCGACTGCACCGGAGTGCGTGGAGAAGGCTTACATCAATATCCCGGACACCAAGGGTGTTGATTACTACCTCAACGCAGAGAAGAAGCCAGCCGGCCCCCATGTCTACGAGCAGAACAAGCCGGGTACGGTCAAGGTCACTGCAGTAGCGCAGCCAGGGTTTAAGCTTGCCCCGAACGCGCGTACCGAGTGGACCTTCAACCTAAGCGGCGAGGTAAAAGACTGCTCAGATTCTTCTGAAGACCCCAAGCCACCGGCTGTCGAAGGGCGCCACTTTGATGCCATCGGTCATGAGTTTGCGGTGCAGGCCAATCCAGTGGATCCGAAGAACCCCAATGCCTTTACGGCTAAGGTAACTGAGGAATCTCATATGAAGTACGCAACTGTACGGATTGAAACTGACGCGACGTTTTTGGATCCTCAGAAGTACAACCTCACGCTGGATCAGATTGAGCCAGGCGTGACCTTGCAGAAGCGCAACGTCAATATTGGCAATGGCTTCATCACTATGGACGTTGTGCCGGTCAAGGACGGCAAGCCGGTTGATTCCGCTGTTGTGCCGAAGGATTCGGTATTCACCTTCACTAACAATCTTTCGGAGAACAAGAATTTGAAGGTGACGCTCGATGTTTACGGGGAGAATAAGGGCACGCCAGAACCGCCAGAGATCATCTCTCCGCCAGATGGAGCTAAGTGGGTGCACGGACGTGTTCCTAACCCGCCGATGCCGCAGCGTTGTGGCCTGCGCATTGCTGTAGTAGCAGACCTTTCGACATCGCTCCGTTACGCAGATACTGATGGTTTCGAAGCATCTAAAAAAGCCGCGAATGCATTTATCGATTCCCTGCAGGGCACCCCAGCCGAGCTCGGCATCTATAACTTCGCAAGTGGCGGTCCGGCTAATCAGGCTGGAACGACACACGGTCAGAACCCACCATATATTTCAATGCTGTCGGAGCAGGGCGTCCAGCGAGCAAAGGACGTAGTTAAGAACTGGAGCTATAACGCAAATAACAGTGCTACGAACTGGGAAGCGGGCCTGAAGCAGGTTCAGGATAACGACTACGACGTGGTGTACTTCATCACTGATGGTATGCCCACGACCTCCTCGACAATCAAGGGCAAGGGCATCGGTGGTGAATTCGTTCAGGCTAGTGCTCTCAACGACGCAATCAAAGCATCCAACGAACTCAAAGCTGCCGGTACCCGTGTTGTGCCGCTCATGGTCGACCTGACTCTTGGCGGGCGAAGCAGCCAACGCCCCGTTGTAACGAATGATCTGGTGCTCAAAGACGCCAAGCGCATTGCCTGGACAGCAGATCCGGGACAAAATCCAGGTTTGTACTACAAAATTCGAAGTGACCACCCGCAGGCTAGACACGCCAATTACATCGGCACCGACATCTTGGTGAACCTGAAAATGGCGTACGACGCGGCCGGCAGCCAGACCCTGCAGGTGTTTGAGCGTCTACCCAATGGGAGGCAAGAGACGGTCACTCTCGATCAATCGAGGTGGACCTACGGTACACGTGACGTCAAGACCATGGGCGAGGATATCTCCGGTACTGGTGACACGGTGAGGGTGTCTAACTACGGCAAGCTTGCCGAACAGATGAAAACAATCGCCCAAGACATAACCACACGATGTAACGGTGTAGTGAAGGTAAAGAAGCGCATTGTCGATGAAAACGGCAAGGTGCTCGAAGACGGTGCTCCAGGTTGGGAGTTCACCCTGTCCGCCAATAACAATGTCATCGGCTCTGGTAACGGCCCGTTGGTTCACCAGTCGATGAAGGTGACCTCCGGATCTGAATCTGACAAGGGCACTGCATCGTGGAACATTGAAAGCGAGCAGGAGCAGTCGCTGGTTCTGACAGAGACGCAGAAGCAGGGCTACACCCTGTTCCGCCGCGGTGACACCTTGGATTCCACCGGTGACTTCAACGCCGTATGTACTCAAACCCGAGACGGGAAGACCTCACCTCTCAAGGTGGAAAATGTGGGCGAGTTTGGTTTCCGTGTAAAGATGTCGGAATCCAATAAGGTCCTGTCCTCCATTTCCTGTGTCGTCGACAACTACGAAGCGCCGGACACCAAGCCAGGCAAGCTGACCTTGGAAAAGGCGGAGTACGTCGATGGCGAGGGAATCAAGGTTCTACCGGGGCTTGGTGGTGCAACCTTCGATATCTATCCTTCGGCTGGTGGTCAGCCGGACTACAGTGGAGGACCGGTCTACACCATCACGCCTGATCAGAAGTCAATTGAAATCACTGAAACTGGTACTTTCTACCTCGTAGAAACGATGGCACCGGCAGGCCTCAGCCTGCTGCCAGAGCCAGTAGCTTTTGAAATCTCAATCGACCAGGAGACTAAGGAGTACACCATCTCCGTGGTAGGTGGCAGCAGCCCGCTTATCAAGGCCGAAGGCTCCGGCGAACTCATGATCATGCAGGTGACCGACACCAAGACCGGTAAGCTGCCAAAGACCGGTGGAAACGGAGTCCTTCTCTGGACACTGTTTGGTGCGGTAATCGCAAGCTGCGGTTGGTTCTGGACTCGCCGCCAGCAGTCTTAATAACAAAAATGGGTTCTGTGCAGGCGACTGCACAGAACCCATTGGGCAGCACAAAGAACAAGATTCGCGTCCCACCCATCAGGAAGCCCTACGCAAACAAAGCCCTCTTACCAGGGTGAGTTCGCGGTGATGTACGAGCCAAGCTGCTGCCCGTTCCCATCGATGATGTTCCAGGTAGTTGAAACAACGCCGACAGCGCCTTTATCCGGAACCCATACTGGGCCTCCGGAATCGCCGCGTTGAGCCTGTACGTTTTGAACCTGCAGAGCGTTGTCCTCGGTTTGGTATGCCTCGCGATCAGCGGCTAAACCGCAGGAAACTCTCCCCGTAGTGTTTCCGTAAATGCAGACCGTCTCGCCAGTTTGAACATCTGTGGGGGATAGAGTCGAATCGCCCGAATACGAATTCTCACCGGCAGTAGCGGGGTCATCAAGCGAAACAACTCCGATATCGTTTCCCGTATCTAGTGAATGGTCATAGGTGGGAGACGGTTGGAATACTCCAATTTTCTGAAAGGTCCCATCCGTCACCGTGTCTCCCTCTTGCCCACAATGACCTGCTGTATAAATCTGAGAGTTGGTCTTGTCGATATAGCCGGCTGTACAGACACTAGCTTGTGGCCTATTAGCGTGAACGATGACAACTGGATCACCTTGGTTAATGGTGGCCGCGTAGGCCGGTAGCCCGGTTGTAGCGGTGATAACGGCAGTGACAGTGAAAATCCATGAAGATCTATTCATGGGGAAATCTGCTCCTCAGTGAGTCGGTCGGTGGCGGCCCAAAAAACTGGTTGTGGCGTTTTCAGGCCGCACATTGAAAAGCATTTCCTCTGGTTGGGTTTCCTAGAGGGCGAATACGAACGCGCATAGCGAGCGTCCAATCATCCCAAAGATGCGTAAAAACGAAGCTAATCTCGTCGAAAAAGATGGAACTTATGCGTGCCGGGCAGTTCATATACCCGTTTCGTATCACGAATATAAGGAAATGTATAAAACTATCAGTTAAGGCAAAACCTACGCCGAACTGAGCAATCATGCGCGATAGCGTTCTAAAAATGGGGTAGAAGAAAGGCCAACGCCCATCGGGGGAGCGGGCCTAAACAGCTGCACTAAACAGCAGCAGAGTCGCCGCTGGCACTGTCGCCGTCGTCAAGCGTGGCAACCAGATTGCGGCGCGCGCGGGCGACGCTCAACTGACGATTGAGGGAACTCGTATCGTTCCAGTCATGGTCAGCATTATTTCACTACCGAAACGTGGAATCTCGCTGTAAGTTGCCACTCGTTATACAAAGTTGTCGAATTTGTTAGCAAGCGGTTGGCAAGCAGGACTCGTTCGCAATGCCAGAACAGTAAATGGCAGGTCATATCCTGCCGTCAAGCAGGGATAATCTAGAAATTACAGAGCTCTCTGTGATACCGGGGAAGGAAAGAAAATCTAGTCTGTAATCCAGTTTTCCAAGAAACAATTGTAACGAAAGCCCTACTAGAGGGGGTCTCACGCAGCTATGTACACCTAGCCGTACTGCAGATTGCCTGTGGCGGCTATAGCATCGGCATTGTCCAGACATTTCGTCTACAACACTGAGAACAGGAACGGCACATCATGGCTGACAATGCAAAGAACACTGCTAAGAACACCCCGGCAACTCAGGCTGGCTCGACTTCCACGAATAAGGGAACCGGCCACGGCCACACCTCTATCGACGACAGCGTCGTCTCCAAGATTGCCGGCATCGCTACCCGCGAGGTCTCCGGTGTCTATGACCTTGGCGGCGGCATGGATCGCTTCGCTGGTTCCGTCCGTGAGTTTGTCTCCGGCGGTAGCGCCAACGTATCCCAGGGAATTGCTGTTGAGGTCGGCGAGCGCCAGGCTGCAGTGGACGTCACCATCATCGCTGAGTACGGTGTTGCCATCCACGAGCTGGCCGAGGCTATCCGCCAGAACGTCATTAGCTCCGTTGAGCGTATGACTGGCCTTGAGGTCACTGAAGTCAATGTTGATGTTTCCGATGTTCACACCGACTACCAGACCCCGCAGGAGCGCGAAGAAGAGGCCGCTAAGCAGCGCGAAGAGCAGCGCAAGGCCATCGCGGCTGCTAACGAGCCCAAGGAGCAGCCACGCGTTCAGTAGTTAACAACTATTGCGCGTCGAGGCCGGGCAGGATGGGCAGTTAAGCCCGTATAAAGGGGAATTTCATGTTCGATAATTACACAAAGACCTTCGCGACGATTGCCGTTGTCCTGTGCTTCGCCGCAATGATTGGTGGTTTCACGGGTTTTCTTGCGGTTATTGCCTTCGGAGGTCTGGCCGGTGCAGCCGGTGCGGTACTCGATGGCAAAATCGATGCGCCCGAGCTCAACCGTAAGTTCAACCGAGGAGGCCGCCGACGGTGACTATCCACGTTCCAGCAACGCGTGGCACCACCGTCGTAAGCGAAAAGGCAATCCGCCGCATCGTAGAGATGGCCGTGCGCGCGGTTCCCGGCACCCTCGACCAATCCCGTGTGCTAGGGCGCGACTATCCAATTGTCTCTATCGATAGTGAGATTGCCCCTAGTTCTGCCACGACCAATGCCGTTAGTGCAGTTCGAGTCGCAGTTCGCGCCGTTGCATCATGGCCGGCGCCGACAGCGGAAATTGCGGTGCGCATTCGTTCAAGCGTCGCCGCCTGGCTCGCTGATATGGCCGGTCTTGAAAATGTCACCGTCGATGTTGACATCGACAGTGTCGAACCCGGGCACGTGCGTGTCACCCGACAGGACTTAGCGTACTTTTCAGATCACCCGCAGTTGACACCTGTCCGGGTGAACCAGCAGGTAGTGACCGCTCCGCAGGTGCGGCGGGTCCCAGAAGTGCGGTCCATCGCCGTGCCGACGCCGCAGCCAGTGCGCAGTATTTCAGTACCGCAGCCGCAGTCAGTGCGTAGCATTCAGCCGGTGACACCGCAGCCGGTACGCAGCATTACTCCGCCGCGTCCGGAACGAGTACGCAGTGTCCCAGCGCCTGCTCCACAACCGGTGCACTCCGTCATCCCGCCGAAGCCGCTACCAGCTGTGGCTATTAAGGCACCGAAGCCGCAACCGGCCCGTCGCATTGTTGCGCCGCCGCCGCTGCCAGTGGCTCGCACCTCGGCACCGAAGCCGGTACAGGTGCGTCGCACACCAACTCCACGGCCAATACAGCTGCGAAAGGTCACAGCACCAAAGCCGACGTCCTTGGTACAGGTGAGTGTCCCCCGGCAACCAAAGCTGCGTCCGGTACGAGTGCCGTCGCCACGCACAATTAGCGTTAAGACGCCACGACCAGCGCTACTGCGGCCGGTTAAAATGCCGCGTCCAACTCGGCTGAAACAAGTTCGCGCACCGCGACAGGAGCAGCTGCGCCCGGTATCCGTGCCACAGCCACGTACCGTGGTGGTAAGCACGCCAGAGCCGCGCCCACTGAAAAAGATTGAGGTGACACCCTATGACGCCGACTGAGAGGTTATCGGCCGCGGTGGTCTCGGACGAGTCAGTCGAAACTCGCCAGGGACGTGACCCGCGTCAATCACCAAAGGTCCGCGGGCTGGGAGTTTTCACCGGTCTGTTGATGATTGCAGTGGCCGTAGTCGCAGGTAGAGAAGCAATCATTAGCGCCAATAGCTCAGGTGACACCTCATGGTTACAGCCAGCATTCGACTGGTTCAGCAACCCACAGGGCTCAGCCGCGTCATGGGTGTTGCTCCTCGTCGGAATCCTCGCTGCAATCTATGGGCTGGGACAGCTCATCGCGGTGTTCCTTCCTGCCCCGCGCCGGTATGTACGCGTCGATGACGATGGCAACCTGCCAGTTTGGATGCATGAGTCTGACTACCAAGAAATCCAGAATGGCACGGCACTTGCTTCCGGAACTCACGGCGGATACGAAGGTGATGACAAGTGAAAACATCAGTAAGCGTATTCGACCGAATTGTGTTGTTCCTCTTCTCAGCGCTGTTACTACTGGTAGCAACATGGGCGATTGCTAGCTACTTCGATCTCGCTCCTGCACAGTGGCTTCATGACACCGGGCGGATGGAATCCTGGGAAAAAATACCTGAGCAAAGCTGGTATGTTCCCGTCCTCGGTGTAATCACAGCGATTCTAGCGGTGGTCGGTTGCAGCCTGGTGGTCGCTAATCTGCGATCGCACCGGTTCAGCACGGTTTCCGCATCGGAATCACAGGAAAAGCTAGGAGAGATTTCGCTGCCGGTCGCCGATGTTGCCGATGCGGTGTGCACCGATCTAGAGCGCAACGCCCACATCAACCAGGCGGATTCACGGGTCTACCGGGATAATGGAATACCCACCTTGGAAGTGACTGTGGCAATGCCACCGCAGGCGAGCCTCCCCGCTGTTGTAGCTGCCCTGAAAAACGCGGAGCGTGACATGCGTGATGCCCTCGGGCATGCGGATATCGCCTCGACCTACAAAATCGAACTGGATCGTTAGTCAGCTTCGCGGGGGAGACAACCTACAACGGCTAGCTAGGCACCCTGGTCGGAGCGGGCCTAAACAGCTGCGGAGTTGCCGCTGGCACTGTCGCCGTCGTCAAGCGCGGCAACCAGATCGCGGCGCGCACGGGCGACACGGGAGCGAATAGTGCCCACGCGACAACCTGCGATTTCCGAGGCCTCCGCGTAGGAGTAACCCAGCACCTGCGTCAGAATGAGTGCCTCGCGGCGTTCCTCCGGCAGCTGCTCCAGCAGCACGCGGGCGTCAGCGAGCTCTGACCACGACTCGCCGGTCGTAAACTGCTCGGCAGCATTTTCCACTTCCACCGCAGACTTCTTGGGGCGCGCCGAATCATGGCGGACCGAATCCACCCACACGCGCCGGGCCAGCGACAACAGCCAGGTGCGGGCAGAAGAACGCGCCGCAAAACGGGGAAGTGCCCCCATGACACGCAGGTACGTCTCCTGCGTTAAATCATCCGCAGCATCAACGCCGCCCAGATGTGCGACCAGACGCCACACGTCCTTCTGGGTCAGCCGCACGAACTCCGTCAGCGCAGCCTGATCACCGCGGCCGGCTTTCAGCGCCAGCTGCGTGATGTATTCGTCATTAGAGACGAGGCGTGCGGGAGTCATGGCAATAGCTTAGCAACTTAAAACCTAAAGATAATTCGCCTGGCTGCACGTGGCCTCACCTGCAAAAAGCAGGCGGCAACGCAGCCAGGCGAACTAGGGGCTGAAATGCTAGAAGCGGATGGCGTCGATGGGCTTGACGCGGACTGCGATGGTGGCCGGGATAATACCCGCCAGCGCGCCCACGAACGTTGCGACCAACACGCCGATTACAGCGGCCGTGACGGGGTAGGCCACGGCGCCGGTCTCCAGCGGCAACGCCAGCATCTTATCCAGCGGCAGCTGCTTGACCGTGATGATCGAGGCAATCACGCCAACCACGCCCGCCACCGTCGTGGCGACAATCGACTCCAAGAACACAGAGATAAAAATCCTGCCTGCCGACGCACCCATTGCGCGACGAATACCAATCTCACGGACACGGTGGCCAATGGTGACAATCGAGACCGTGAGCAGGCCCAACGCGCCAAGCGCGATCACGATGCCGCCGATAATGCCCAGCGCCGTAGTGATGGTGTTATTCATCTCCTGGGAAATCTCCGTGTCCTTCTCCGACAGGGAGGTATTCACCTTCCAGCTGGGGCCGAGCTCCGCCTGGAAAATGTTGTGCAGCGCCTTCTGGTTCTCCTTCGCGGACTCCTCAGGCGTTGCGACGAGAAGTTGCGGCTCACCCACCGGACCCTCGTAGCCGGCATTGAGGAAGGAATCGTAGTGCGTGACAATGCTCGGGGCATCCCATGAACCCAGAGACTTATACACTCCCACCACGGTGAAAGTGGTGTTGCCCGTTTCCTGCAACGTGAAAGTTGGGTGGTCGGCTAGCGCTGGGTTTCCCAGGCTCTCGTAGAACTGGTCGTTGACCACCACGGGGTTCATCAAGCGCTGGCCATCGGCATCTTCCAAACGGCGTCCCTGCACGATGGTGCGGGCGTAAATGTCAAACCAACCGGGGTCAGCGGCAATCAGCTCCGGAGTGCCTGGCGAAAAACACTCGTAATCATCCGGATCGCAGGCATCCATATTGTGCTCAGGTGTGGCTGGCTGCATGCGAACACGCGACCACAAGTTGGCGTGAGTGGTCTCTACCAGGCGATGCGTGGCAGTGGAAAAAGCGTCATTGATGGACCCGTCCGGATTGATGACGCTCAAATCGTCCGGGCCGTTTCCGCCGATGCCTTCACCGCCGAAGTCGCCGAAGCTATCGGCCATTGTGCCGTCGCTGAAGCCACCACCGAAGCCGCCATCGCCGAAGTCGCCGCCATCCTCAGAACCGGAAGTACTCGCTCCGGCAGTCAACGTGACCGTGCCGGCGATGCCCGTGCTCTGGGCGGTAACCGCATCCTGAGAACTGGTGAGAATATTGCCAAGCGCAATGACTGTGGTCATCGCCCACACTGCGGCGGCCACACTGACCAGCGACAGCATGATGCGGCCACGGTTAATGCGCAGCTCATGCCACGCTTCCAGCAGAGCGCCGAGATAAGGCGTTGCTGCATAGAGGAAGGAAGGCCGTGACTTCGATTCTGTTTCTTTATTCGTCGTCATCAGCAACCTCCTCGAAGCCGTGCATGGCGTTGGCGGCAGATAGCAGGACGGAGTCGGCGTGCAACTGACCGCCGCGAAGCTCAAGTGCCCGATCGCCGCGCTCGGCGACCTCTAAATCGTGCGTAATCACAATCAACGCAGCATTGTTTTCCGTGGCGACTTCTTCGAGCAGATCCATGACGATTTTGCCGGTGTCGACATCGAGCGCACCGGTGGGCTCATCGGCAAGAATGAGCTGCGGTTGGCGCACGAGCGCACGGGCAATCGCCACACGCTGCTGTTCACCACCGGAAAGCTGCGAGGGCGTGGCCTCTAGGCGGTCGCCCAGACCGACGCGCTCCAGCATCGCGGCGGCGAGCTCGGTGCGATTCCAGAACTTCTCGCCCCGGTCGTACATCAGCGGAACCTCAACGTTTTCCAGTGTGGTGCGGGAGGGGAAGAGGTTGAACTGCTGGAAGACGAATCCCAAATTATCGCCCCGGAGCGCAGCGCGTTTCCTGTCCGACAAGGTGGAAATATCAGTGCCGTCGAACGTGTACGTGCCAGAATCCGGCAAATCGAGCATGCCAATGATGTTCAGCAGCGTCGACTTACCCGAACCGGACTGGCCGACAATGCTGAGGTGCTCACCGCGTGGCACTTCGAGGTCGATGCCTTTCAAAATAGGCAGCTCCTCGCCGTTGGGGAGCGTCACTGTTCGAGTGACTGCGGTCAAACTAAGCATGGCGCGGGCCTACTTTTCAGAGCCAGCGTCATCGCCGGACTCATCGAAGCCAGTGTCACTGCCATCACCAGCGCCGGTGCCAGTGCCGTCGCCGCTGCCGTCGCCAGCGAACTCGTCCTTGTAGGAAGGCACGTACTCCAAAACCTGCTGGCCTTCCTTCAGGCCACGCTTGATTTCAATGAAAGTGCCATCATTGGCGCCCAGCTCGACCTTGATCTTGGTGGGCTTGCCGCCATCCTTAGCCGGAGCGTAGACAACACCTTCGCGGAAGCGTCCCTCCACAGCGGTCACCGGCAGTGCTGGGACCTCCGAGGTCGTGCCGCTGCCAAGAATCAGCGTTGCAGGAACACCTTCGTAGACGGTCTGATCTGCGGGAATATCGCAGCGCAGCTGTGGGCCGCCCGAGGAATTACCGGCAGCGGCGGCACCCATGCCAGCACCATCTACGGCGCCAGCGCCAGCGCCTTGCGAGCCCGCGCCACTTCCCGTGACAGTCTTCACCGAATCACACAAAAATGGTGCCGGGCCATCGGTGATGGCGAGGCGGCCATTGTTAATCGAGTCTCCCAGCGTGTACAGCTGGCTCGGCTTAATAGGTGCTACGGCGTGGAAGCTATTCGGCGAAATCGTGCCAATTTCCTGGCCAATCTCGACCGTCTGGCCGATGACGATATCCCACTGCACAGTGCCAGAAGCCTTGGCGGTGATGTTTCCCCAGGTCACGGTGGTTTCGGGTGCGGCAGCTGCGGCGTTTTCATCATCGGAATCTGCGCTGCCGGAGGTGCTGGCAGCCTCAGCTACCGAGGTCTTCTTCACCTGGAGCAGGTTTTGGCCCTCTACGGCGTTGCCACCGCTGTTGACAAAGGCGTCAGTGATTTCACCAGACGCGTTGGCGCGGATCACCGTGGGCTCATCCGGGACGATGGTGGCAGACAGCTTCTGCGTGTTATTGATTCGCTGAGGGGATAGCTCCGTGGTGGGTTGGGAGAAATCACCGGTTGCTTGCGCATAGTCCTCGTCGTTAGCGGGGAAGAATGCGATCTTGAGAAGCGCAACGGTCGCCAGCAACGCCAGCGTGTACTTGAAGACTGTGAGCGCTTTTGCGCCCCTCCCTTGTTTTTTCATGTCTGCAGAAGTATCCGATCAGAATCCAAATTGACAGCGGGGTACGCGAGAAATCCTACCCTCAACGCCTGCGGGCAGTGGTAGTGCTGGCTATACCTTTTATTCACTGCTGATAGGTATTGCTTGAAAGCGCGGTAAGTGCTTTTCGACGATCATCGTGTGCGTTTTCGTGGAGGAAATTCTGCCCTTTTTGGGGTCGGTTGTTTGTCGCTAATACGGCGAACCTAATCGAACTAATAATTAATTACACATATCAATCGGGTGCGACTAATAGGCAAAATATGAAACTTCGTGTAGGGTGGAAAACGTCAGGGCATGTTGTGACTGTTATCTAGCCCTTGTCTTTAGGAGGAAACGCCCCCATGTCGAATCTCTATGAAGGCTCCAATGGTCCGACCACTCGTCTCAACGGTGCGCCGGTTCCTACAGAGCAGCACTCGCTAACCAACGGTCCACAGGGAGGTATTAACCTCCACGACGTCCACCTGCTGGAAAAGCTCGCGCACTTCAACCGTGAGCGCATTCCGGAGCGCGTTGTTCACGCTAAGGGCGCAGGTGCCTTCGGTGAGCTGACCGTCACCGAGGATGTCTCCAAGTACACCAAGGCTGCCGTCTTCCAGCCGAACACTGTCACTCCGATGCTGGCGCGATTCTCCACTGTCGCTGGTGAGCAGGGCTCCCCGGATGGTTGGCGTGACGTGCGTGGCTTTTCGCTGAAGTTCTATACCGAAGAGGGCAACCTCGACATCGTGGGCAACAACACTCCAGTGTTCTTCATCCGCGATGGCATTAAGTTCCCGGACTTCATCCACTCTCAGAAGCGCCTGCCGGATACGGGCCTGCGCGATGCCAATATGCAGTGGGATTTCTGGACTGCCTCTCCGGAGTCCGCTCACCAGGTCACCTACTTGATGGGTGACCGTGGTATTCCGAAGGACTTCCGTCATATGGACGGCTTCGGTTCCCACACCTACCAGTGGATTAACGCTGAAGGTGAGCGTTTCTGGGTTAAGTACCACTTTAAGACTCGCCAGGGCTGGGACTTCCTGACGGATGATGAGGCCGCTGAGCTGGTAGGCGAAAACACCGACCACGCTCGCCAGGATCTCTTCGAGGCAATTGAGCGCGGCGACTACCCAACCTGGGACGTCAAGGTGCAGATCATGCCTTACGACGAGGCCGCCAGCTACAAGGTGAACCCGTTCGACCTGACCAAGACCTGGTCGCAGAAGGACTACCCGCTGATTCCGGTCGGTCACTTCACCCTGAACCGCAATCCGGGCAACTTCTTTGCCGAGATTGAGCAGGCCGCATTCGCGCCGTCGAATACCGTGCCGGGTGTCGGCTTCTCCCCGGATAAGATGCTGCTGGCTCGTGTGTTCTCCTACGCTGATGCGCACCGCTACCGTCTTGGTGTCAACCATGACCAGCTGCCGGTGAACCAGCCGCGCTGCCCAGTGAATTCCTTCTCGCAGGATGGCTACGGCACCTACCACTACGCGGACCCGAACCTGCCGGTTCATGGCTCCAACGCCTCCGGACGCGGCCCGGAGGCCGATACCGCGGCTGCGGCCAAGGCCGCTGGCTGCCCAGTGCACTCCGGTCACGCAGGGCAGGTTGACGCTGGCACCTTTGGCCAGTGGGAAAGTGTGGGTGAAGAGTTCTACGCCGGCGCCTACGTCCAGCACCCCGAGGATGATGACTTCTCGCAGGCAGGCGACCTTGTCCGCAACGTGATGGACGATGCCGAGCGCGATCGCTTGGCAGACAACATTGTCGGTGCCATGCAAGGTGTTTCCCCAGAGGTGGAGCAGCGTGTCTACCAGTACTGGACCAACGTTGATTCCTGGCTCGGTGCCGAGGTGGAAAAGCGCTTCAAGGCAACGAAGTAAAGCACCGAAGTAAAGCAGCCGCGTAGGGCTGCGCAGTAAGACCACAGAGTAGGGCTGCGCAGCCACGCGGTAGATCGAAGTAAATAGAAAAGCGTTAGCCCTGCAGGCGGTTTGACCATCTGCAGGGCTAACGCTTTATTTAAAAATTCTGTCTGTGCATGACAGCCACGGCTTTGTGGTTGCCTGCACGCCGACCCCGTTCGGGCGGCTAAGGAACAACCCTAAGTGTGAGCTGTTTTAGGCTCCGATGCCCGGCAGGCTCGGGGAGTCGTTGAAGAACGGCTTCGGAGCAGCTGCAGCCTCGTCAGCCTCTTCGGCGGACTCGGACACCTCTCGACCCTGTTCGGCAGCGTCGGAGACGCTATCAGCCTCGACACCGCTGACGTGAGTGGAGTTGTCATTCGTGGTGGACTGATCGTTCGTGATGTTGATGTCCATGAAGTCGCGGCCGAACGGAGCGTTCCAGTCACCGGTTTCCAGGAGGGTCAGATCACCATCGATGGTCGGGTTAATCTCGACGGTGACGTTGACGGTCGGGCCGGAAGGCATTGCTTCCAGAACCTCAACGATAGGAGTGACGTCCATGTTTGGTGTTCCTTTAGACAGTAACGAAATGAAGAATATCGGTTTTAACTGAACAATAAACCGCAGTCTTTATTAGAGACTAGCGGTTTATTGTGTCAAGGATTGGCGGAGCTATTGTCCTGCCATGAAGCCCGGGTGCTTACTATTTACCGGCAGCCAGGCCAGAAATGTTCGGGTTCAGGAAGTGGAATTCCTGATCCTTGGACTGGTCGACATCGGTCTCCGGGTTCAGGAAGTCGGAAACCTCGACGTCGTGGGAGTCGGTGGTGGAGTGGTCGTCGGTGACGGAGATGTCCAGGAAGTCGTTACCGAACGGCAGGTTCAGGTCGCCACCAACGTTGGCGAAGTTGACGTCGTTGCCAGCCAGCTGCTCGAAAGCCGGCAGCGGGCTCTCGACGGTGACGTCCGGGAGTGCCTCGATGAGGGTTGCAACGCATTCAGTGGAGCAGGACATGAGAAGATCCTTAAGTTCTCGGGGGTAGAAACTTTGAGTCGCTCTTGGCGAACTCACAGAAATTAAGTTAACCGATGGGGCAAAGGGCTGCAATGAAAAAATAAATGACTCGGTCCGTTGTTGGTCGGTTGTGCCCCCTGAAGCTCGCTCAAATTCGTCTAAAAATTTTGGAAAGTGGGCGGCTTTGTGACGTTCGAGGCGACACCGGCCTCTGCCTGAATATCGGATGACAAAAGTGTTGTTTTCTTAAAATTTACCGGGATTGCATTGATTGTTTTGTTCTTGGTGTCACAAAGGTGCAGGCAAACGGCAAATTCATCAAAAATGATAACCAAGGGTTCCCTAACTAAGGGAAACCAAAGTTTAGTTAACGGCAAAAACTGCCACTCAATTTAGGGGCATAAAATGAGTTAGCAAGCTCCCCATAACCCATGAGAGGTACATCACATTGTGGGTGCTCGAAAGTGTGGGGAGATATACCCCCTTTTGGGTAGGCTGGGTGGCCTAAAGGGGGTGCCGGAGCGCGCTGAGGAGCCGCTGTGAAACTGGCCGCTAACGGCGTAATCAGGACGTTTCCCGCGCCGCTAGCTACCGCTCCGGCACGTAGTCCTCAGCGGAGCCGTCACGGGCACCCAGCACCGCGCGTCCTAGTACCTCGGAGGCGACAGTAGCGACGACCAGGACAGCAACAATGGCCAGAATGGCGGTGAGGATTTTGCCCCACGTCAGATCGCCCTGGTCGGCCTCTAGGACCAAGTTGGCAATCACCAGTGCGGGGATGCCCACCATGATTCCGGCCGAAAGCTGATTCAGCCGGCTCAAGGCATCTTTAGAGCGCCACATGGCCACGCCCGCCAGGAACAGGTACAAAGATCCGCCAATGACCAGCACGGCAAACAATATAGTGACAAGAATTGAAGCGATACTCATATTGCGATTCGTCCTTAATCGGTCTTAGCGGCGGCCACGGGAAATAACTCGGGCCAGGCCCACGGTCGACAAAATGCCAAGCAGACCCGCCAGCATTGCAATATCGAAAGTGATGGCCGTAGTCCGCAGCATGGCAGTTGTGAGGAACACTCCCACCATGGGGTAGAAAGCAGCGTCGGAAAGCACTGCGCGTGAGACATTGCCCTTGACCCGGAAGATCAGCACCACGCCCACAAGCAGCGCCACTGAACATAGAGCAATGCCAATGCCGCTGATTACCTGTACTGCGGTGGGATCGATCAATGTGTCATTCATGAGCGTGCTCCTTTGTCTTCGCCTTTGGAGGCAATGCCATCCGGCAGCGGCAGACCATGGTCGACCTCAGCGGCAACGCCGACGACGGCATCCGGGTCAATGAACTTGTCCGCGTTGTACTCCTCGAAGACGAACGCCTTCGGGCGGGGGACATCGCGGAGGCTGGGAACGAGGTGCTCCTCCATGTCGTAGAGGGAGTCGTACAGCGCGTCCAGGTCGGCACCGAAGATTGCGTGGATGATAAACAACCGCCCCGCATCGGTCTCACGGACACCGCAGACTAGCGTGCCAGGAGTCATGGTGATGGACTCGGCAAAGAGAGTGACCTCAAGGTCAGACGTCACACGCAGCGGCAGCCCAATGAGCACTGGCTGCTGCTTCTGGTTCGGGCGCAGCGTATCGCGCACCACGTCCGTCGCAGCCACAACAACCTGCCAGACCAGCCAGAGGGAATAGCGGATAACATGCAGGAACTTCATCAGTAAATACCTCCGATGGCGTTTTCAACCCCGCCGAGAGTCGCCTCGCGGTAGCCATCAATATTCAGCAGCGCATCAGCCGCACCGGTAGTCGCCCAAGTGACGGCGCCGACCGCGACAAACATTGCCACAGAAACAATTGCCAGCATGGCGGACGGCGCAACCAGCGCGCCCGGAACGCGAACGGAATCGTCCACGCCCTGCATGGGGCGGCCCCAGAAGACCGCGCGCCACAGCCGAATCATGGCCAGCAGCGAGCCCAGCGAGGCAACAATAATCGCCGTAATCGCGACAATCGAGCGGGCATCGCCAGTAGCGGCAGAGGCAAAGACAATGCCCACCTTGCCCCACACACCGGAAAATGGCGGGAAACCAACAATGGAGAAGCTCATCGCCGCCATCACCCAGGCAACCGCCTGGTCGCGGCGGGCAAGCCCAGAAAGCCTGGAGAGCGTACCCGTACCGTAGGTCTCTTCCACCGCACCGGAGCCCAGAATGAGGGCACCGACAGTCACCATGTGGTGGATCGCGTAGAAAATACCCGCAGCCAGTGCCGCCTTGGCGCCCTGGCCGTCGTTAGCATCCGTGAACGCCAGCACAATCAGAATGAACGGCATACCCGTGACCATCTGGTAGGCCAGCACTTCACGCATGGTGTTCTCCGCGAGACCAGCAAACGCGCCGACCAGCATCGAGATCGCCATGATGATAATGATCGGCCAGTGCCAAGAGGGGTTCATGCCCACAATCACGACGTAGATGCGGAAGAGCATGTACACCGCAACCTTCGTATGCACCGCAGAAAACAGCCCCATTACCGCAGGGCTTGTCGACGGATACGTCCTCGGCAGCCACGTGTGCGCCGGAACCAAACCGGCCTTCACACACAGCGCAATGATGACAATGCCGAGTGCGACAACACCCGTGCCGCCGGGGCCGCCTTCGCTGGCCATGTCGGCCAGCATGGCGATATTCACATTGCCCGCCGAACCATAGACCAGCGTGACGCCAATCAGCAGCACCGTGGAGGTCAAGAGGTTGACCAGCACGAAGTTACGGCCAGCAGCCAGGCGGTGCCAGGTACCGGTCACTGCAATCAAGCCGTAGGAGGGCAGCAGCATGACCTCCATGAACACGAAGAAGTTGAACAGGTCGGCAGTCAGGAAAGCACCCGACATACCGGACAACATCATCAGCGTCAGGGAGGGGAAGAAGCGAGAGGTGTTTTCACCCGCGACGTGGGCGAACCAGTTACCGATGGCGACCACAGCTGCGGCCACGCCCAGCATCAGCATGGAGAACGTGTCCGCCAGGAAAGGAATGGCGACACCACCGGGGTATGCGCCCACACCATGGCCGACGGGGCCGTTTTCAGCGACATGGCACATCACCGCAAAAGCCGCCAGCGACGACAACGCCGGAACGGCGATACCCATCGTCGCTCGCATCCACAGCTTCGGCAGGATGGCTGTGACAGCCGACAAAATCAGCGGCAGTGCCGCAAACAGTGGCAGTAGCGAAGACAGAGTTGAAGGAGACATTGCAGAGGTCATTGCAGAGGCTTCTACCATTTCTCGTCACCGCCGTATGGGGTCTCGCGCGGGAACTTATCCGGAGCCGGAGAGACCCCTGGGGTGCCGGTGACCGTGGAATCGGAGTCCGCTGGAATGTGCTTACCCGCACGACGACCAGCCGTCGACAGCTTTTGCATAGCTTCGCGGTCTTCGTGGATACGAGTGTCGTCATCGCGGCCCAAACCAGCCAGAGCCAGCATGAACGCGGTCACGGCCATGGTAATCACGATGGCTGTCAGCACGAATGCCTGCGGCAGCGGGTCCGCCATCTGCTCGGCAGCGCCAGCGCCCGCAGTGGCTTCGTTGCCCAGCAGCGGCTCGCCGCGCCAGGCGCCGACACCCGTGGACAAAATAATCAGGTTGGCGGCATGGGAAATCAGAGTCATACCGATAATGGTGCGCAGCATGCCGCGCTGTAGCACCAGATACGTGCCACCGCCTGCGAGGACGGCAGCCATGATGGCGATAATCACTTCTTGGCCTCCTCAACGGTGGTATGAGCTGGGGCAGGGGTGTTCTCCGTTTCTGAGGCGAACACGCCCATCTCCGGCGGCACCCGCAAGCTCGAGCGGTCTGGATAGAGATCCTGCATCACATCGTCCGACCCGGTCACACCAGGACGGTTCGGGCCGCCCAGGAGATTCAGCGCGGTTGCCACAATGCCGATGACGGCCAGGTACACGCCGACGTCGAAAAGCAATGCCGTGGTGAGATGCTGACCCAGGAACTCGCCGTACAGCGGTGCCAAGAACGACCCCTTGGCGAACCCGATGAAGCCCGTGACGATTGCCGTGATGACACCCGCGGCGCTGAGGACCACCGGGGTCTTCTTGCCGAAGACCAGCTCGTCGCGGTCCTTGGACAGGTAAATCAGCATGACGGCAGCGGCGCCGATTAGCGCCGCGTTGAAGCCGCCGCCCGGAGCGGTACCGCCGCGGTAGAGAACCACAGCAGACAGGGCGAACAGAACCGGCGACAGCCAGCGGACCAGCCAGCGCATCATGATGGAGTTCAGAGCGGGCTCCGCAAGCGGCGAAGGCTGATCGAGCAGGTGCGGGAAGCGAGGCATCGACGTGACAACCGCCGCCATCGCGACACCTGCCATACCGAGAACCGCCAGCTCGCCCATGGTATCGAAAGCACGGAACTCAACCAGGATCACGTTGACAATATTGGTCTCGCCCGTGACCTTCTCAGTGTTGTCGATGTACCACTGCGCAACCTCAGGCAACTGACGACGGCCAGTGAGGAACCACACCGCGCCGAACGTAGCCAAGCCCACGGCAACTGCCACGACCGCGGCGGAAGCCTGGCGGTTCTTTGAGGTCTCAGAGAACGCGCGCGGCTGGAAGCGCAGCACCAGCATCATCAGCACGACAGTCAGGATTTCCACCATGAACTGCGTCAATGCCACATCCGGTGCGCCCAGCAGGAGAATCTGCAACGTGACACCAACACCGGTGACGCTGAGCAGCACAGCAGCCTGCAGCCGGTTCTTCGCCCGAAGCGTGGCCCACACGCCAATAACGACAACGATCAGCGGAATCAGATCGGTCAGGTGGTCGATGCCGTCGATCTTCGGCAGCACCGGAGCGCCGCCGACACCCGGAGCGATTGCAATAACCAGGGCATACACCGCGAGCAATCCAAGCAGCGGCAACAGGTGCCGTGACGGCTGATGCGAATGCGCCATCTTGGCCATCACGCGACCCACACGCTGCGAGACGCTCAACGACGTATTGATTGCCTCCACACCGGTGAACGGGAAGAGCTTGCGGTCGGCCATGACGGCGCCTACGCGGGCGCGAGTGAAGATGAAGCCAACGCCGACAGCCAGCACAATCACAGAGATAATCAACGGTACGTTTACGCCGTGCCACAGGCTCAAGTGCGATTCCTGAGTCGTGCCAGCCGGAAGTTGACCGACCGTATCCGCCACGCGGTCCAGCGGACGGTTCAAAATAGCACCGGCAGCGAAGGCTGCAGGCAGGCTCAGCACGCCAGGAATGGCGGCCGGAAGCCACAGCGAAATCGGAGCCTCAGTGATGTGGTCAACATCGCGCGGACCATCCACGAACGCACCGAACACCAAGCGTGCCGAGTACGCGAAAGTACCAATCGCACCAATCGCCGCAACTGTCAGCAGGATGACGACACCGGTGTTGGACAAAGGCGCGCCCTCGAATGCGGTCAGCATGCCCTCCTTCGACATGAAGCCGAAGAACGGCGGAATTGCCGCCATCGATGCCGCACCGAAAATCATCGAGCCAAAGCTCCACGGCATCTGCTTCCACAGCGGACCCAAGCGGCGAATGTCGCGCGTGCCCGCCTGGTGATCAACCACACCGGCCATCATGAACAGCGAAGACTTAAACATCGCGTGCGCAATGGTGTGCACAACCGCAGCCATAATGGCGAACTTCGTGCCCACACCAATCGTGGCGACAATCCAACCCAACTGCGAGACCGTCGAGTACGCAATCAGCTTCTTCAAGTCAGTCTGCTGCAACGCAAAGTAGGCCGTGGCAACAGCCGTCCACATACCCATGACAATCAGCAGCAACTGCCACACACGCACGTCTGCGAAGACCGTGGAAAAACGCATCAGCAGGTAAACGCCCGCCTTGACGACGGCCGCAGCGTGCAAGAAAGCCGAGACGGGAGTTGCTGCCGCCATGGCCTCTGGAAGCCAGGCGTGGAAGGGGAACTGAGCTGCCTTCGTGAAAGCACCCAGGGCCACCAACGCGGCAATGAGGCTACGCGCTGTCGGGTTGGCCTCCCACTCAGGCGAAGCCAAAACCTCGGTGAGATTCGTGGAACCGGTCAGCCACACAGCACCGCCGAGAGCGGCTAGAAGCAGCAGGCCACCGGTGAAGGTCAGCAGGAGTGTGCGCAACGAGCCCAACTCGCCCGACGAGCCCGACCTTGCAATGAGCAGGAACGATGCCATCGAGACCAGCTCCCACCCAATGAAGAGGAGCATGACGTCGTCGGCAAGCACGAGGAGCAAAACCGCCAGCATGAACGCCGTCATTAGGACGTAGAAGCTCATCGCGGATTTCTTAGGCGGCAGATACGCGGTGGAGTAGATGAAGACTATCGAGCCCACCAACAGCGCCAAGAAACTGAACACCATGGAGAGAGGATCGAGCTTCAGCGCAAACGCCGCGTTCAGTTCCGGGGACCAGACACGGGACCAGGTGAAGGTGGTGCCGTCGAGAATATCGCCCGTTACACGCGAAAGCTGGACCACCGACGCGAGAAAAAACGCGACGATGGGCCAGCCTGCGTGACGACCAAGGAGCTTCACAAACAGCGGGGTCAGCGCCAGGGCAACCGCGACCAACAGCGGGACCGAAAGGAGGGTCAGGCTGTCGGCGGAGACTTGGGCGGCTTGAGCTGCTTGGGTGGCTTGCGCTGCTTGAGCTGCTTGGGCTGCGAGCGTTGTCGCGTGCTCTGCGGAGCTGCTTGCCGGGGCGGTAATAGTTACCGGCGCAGAAATAGTTGCCGGGGCAGAAATAGCTGCCGGGGCAGAAATAGCTGCCGGGGCAGAAAGAACGGAATCTAAAGAATTCAATGTTGCCGATACGCCGCCGGACGCAAACTCAGAAGCCAATGTCTGGTCTGGTGGTGCGGTCGCCGACGGAGGACTGGCTGTAAAGGAGCTGGCTGATGCCAGAGCTGCTGCCAGGTGCGTCACTTGGGGGCTACTTTCACATTGCTGTTAAAAAAAGTTCGTACCTCTACAGACTAACAGCCACGAAATTGCGATACGCGGGGTGAAAGGGGCATTTGGGGGAGTGGGGTAAGGCTCTGCGGACCCGGTAGCGAAAAAATAGTGGAACGAGTGATGAACGGTGCGTCGGCGGGTGGACACCTTCGCTACTTACGCCCAATCCGAGTTGCTGACTGCGTTTATGTCAGGTGGCGTTGAGTCAATCCGAGTTACTGACTGCGTTT